>Ga0316204_10000070_pt1 | contig 440780 bp, 336 predicted proteins | sample 6monrhotite_MG_2_FD_205661 | JGI IMG/M metagenome (GOLD analysis project Ga0316204, IMG submission 205661) | Microbial mat bacterial communities from mineral coupon in-situ incubated in ocean water Damariscotta River, Maine, United States -... | ecosystem: Environmental > Aquatic > Marine >...
CTGCGTAATGCGACGGCTCAAGATCCTCCTGGTAAGCCGTGTGGGGGAAAACCGCACGCACGGTTTGAACGGGGGCCCTGCCGGAATTCTCTTCCAGAGAGAAGGAAGGTAGGGTCTACCAATGAGGCCTTCGTCGGGCGACCGGATCTGCGGGCAGCTACAGATCGACGAAGACGCGGCTGCAGACCTCGGCGGCCACGCCTTTGGACCGACGCTGCACGCCTCCCTGCCACCCGAGGGGGATGGCGAGGGCAGGCTGTGGCTGACGGTCATCGAGCGCTCGCTCGTCCCTTCGCAGGTCGACGTCTCGTCATTCATGGCGCGAATGGGCGAACTCCTCGACTCAGAGCAGCCGGGGCTCGTCCCGATTCGGCTGGTCGATCGGGAGGCTGACTTCTGCGTCGTCGGCTACCAGGCGATGCCGGGTGCGGTCCCGCTGCAGCGCCGGATTGAAGGCGCGGGCAGCACCGCGGGGCTCGTGGCCCGGGTGGCGGTCGAAGTCGCACGTGGACTGGCTCATCTGCATCGCAAGGGGCGTGTCCACGGGGCGCTGGCGCCCGGCAACATTGTTCTGTGGCAAGAGGGCGTCGCCCTGTGGCAGCACGGGCTCACGCTCGCGTGCAACCGGAAGGCTGTCGCACCCCAGCTTCGGGCGCTGGGCGGCGACGTGGTCGCGCCGGAGGTCCGGGCTGGCAAGGCGCCCACCTCCACATCCGACGTCTACGCCTGGGGCGCCGTCATCGCGGCGTTGGCCACCGACACCGTAGGCTCGGCCGCGCTGGCGGCGGTCGAGGATGGGGAACTCGCGGCTGGGCTGCTGACCGACATCATCGTCGGCGCCCTGTCGGCGGAGGTTGATGAGCGCCCGGTCGACGGCTTGGCCGTGCTGCGATTGATCGCGGACGCCCCTGTCGTGGAGGGAAGTGGGGGCGCAGCCGCAGCCCGCCAAGCAGAGCTTCGCGAGCTCGCGGGGCGATACGTGGACGAGGTGGAGGGCAAGAGCACCCCCGTCAGCCCGCCCGCAGCGAAGAAGAAGAGAGACCCGTCCAAGCGGCGGCAGTTCCGCAGGACGGCGACTGAACTCTATCCGCCCGACCTCGCCCCCGTCGCCGGTGAGATGATCGCCCCGGACGAGCCGGAACCTGATCCGTTCACGGTCTCGACAGATGCCGTCGCACCGGCCGAGGTGGTTCGCGAGGAGCCGGAGCACGTCCCCACACCCGCGCCGATGCAGATCACGGCTCGCCGGATCGAGGACGAGCCCAACCGTCACTTCAATCCCGACGCCCTCACGCCGCCGGACGGGGCGCGGCTCTCGGAACTCGAACCGGGCCCGGAATCTCCGCCGTTACCGTCGAACTCGGTTTCCCCCGGAGGCGTGTCTCTCCCGCCACTGGTGGGCAGACCGGGGGACATGGACGACGGCTTCGCGCCCAACCCCACGCCCGTTCCGACCCCGCCGCCGAGTCCAGACGCACAGACTCCGACTCCGGCACCCCTCCCGGCTCGACCCCCAATCGTCGCACCGACCCTCGCGCCCGTCTCACCGCCACCTCGGGCCTCGAGCGCCCCGATCCCGCCGCCCCCACAGCACGATGACATGTCTGCGGAGGACAGTGGATTCGGGCTGTCGCTGCCGGTCGCCGAAACCCTCGATTCTCGGATCTCGGAGGACGATGGGTTCCAGGGCGTCGTGGGGGCCCTGGCGGCGGCCGAGTCCTCGCCCCGACTGGCGACCCTGGACGGTGCCCCGGCCGAGCCCAACCCTGCGTTGAGTCGGGGGCCGGCGCTGGAACTCGACCTGCCAGCGCGACCCGAGAAGCCCGGAGCCAAGGCCACCGCGATTGGGCGGCTTCCACCCCGGGCACCCGCCAAGAGCGTCCCACCACCCAAGCTCGAAGCGGGTGCTGGGCGGGGGTCGGGGCCCAGCGCCGGGAAGCCGGGGTTGACGCCCGGGTCGAGGCCCGGGTTGACGACGGCCCAGAAGGAGGCAGCCAAGAATTCTAGCGACGCCATGGCGCCGGTCGTTCCCCCCGGCGGGAAGATCCAGCTGGACGTCCAGTCGGCACGCGTCTCCACCCGCTCTCGTTCCGCGCAGAGCGATCCCGGCCGCCGAAGGCCAGACGTCTCCGGGGTGAGGCTCCAGGAGGCTCCCGCCGAGGCGAGGGGTCCGCGAGGCTCGATCATGGCGGCGTTGTTCGGATTTGGTGCCACCATCATCGCGGTCAGTCTCACCGTTCCGGTCGCGCAGGAGCGCGGTGGTTTGTCGGTGCTGCTTGGGACCCGGACTCCCGAGGAGGCCGCGGACACCAGCGACCCGGACGGCAGCCCGGACGGCAGCCCCGACGGGGACGCTCCGAATGGCAAACAGACGCCGGTCCAGCCGCCCTCGACCTGTCCCGACGATACGGCCTCGCTTCCGGGGAGCGCCAAGGTCTGCATCGACGTCGGGGAGCACCCCGGTCTTCGCGAAATCCCGACGACCGGTGCGACGCTGGCCGAGGCCACGCTGGTGTGCGAGGCACAGGGACGCCGGCTGTGCACCCAAAAAGAGTGGCGCAAGGCCTGTCGCGGAGAGACCGGGCGAAGGCAGCCGTACGGCGGCTCCCGCAAGGACGGGCACTGCAACGATGCGCTTCGCGGTGTCCCTCAAAACCTCGGCCGCGGCGGCGCCCGCGAGACCTGCGTGACGCCCGAGGGGGTCTACGATCTGGTCGGCAACGTCGGGGAGTGGGTCGAGGGCGGCGCGGTCATGGGCGGAGACGCCACGACCCATGCCGCTTCGTGCACGACCCGACGCAAGCCCGGCAAGAGCACGCAGGACCCCGCAATCGGATTCCGGTGCTGTGTCACGCTCGTGGACGCCCCGGACGACAAGCAGTCGCACTGACGTCACACGGCTCTGCTACTGTCCGCGCGCCATGCCGCTCGATCCCGCAGTGCTTCGCAACGCTCTGGCGCCGGGGGGAACCCTGGACACGCTCGACGGTCGATTTGACGCCTTGGGCACGCGCTACAGCGGCAAGGTTCGAGAGAACTTCAGCCGCGGCCAAGAGCGGTTGATCGTCGTGACCGATCGCGTGTCAGCCTTCGACGTCGTCCTGGGCACCATCCCGTTCAAAGGACAGGTGCTCAACCGGCTCGCGCAGCACTGGTTCGAACTCTCCGCGGACGTCATGCCGGGTCATGTGCTCGACGTGCCGGATCCTCAAGCGACCCGAGCGATCGAATGCGCTCCCATCCCGGTGGAGATGGTGGTCCGCGGCTACCTCACTGGGAGCAGCTCGACCAGCATCCTGCGGGCCTACGAACGGGGCGAACGTTCCTTTTGCGGCCACATACTCCCGGAAGGACTGCGGCCGCATGAGCGACTGGCCGCGCCACTGCTGACGCCGTCGACCAAGGCCGCAAAGGGCGACCACGACCAGAGTGTCAGCAAGGACGTGTTGTTTGAGCGCGGACTCATCGACCCGGAGACGTTCGCGGAGCTCGAGACTCGGGTCATGAAACTGTTCGCCTTCGGCCAAGCCGAGGCCGCCAAACGCGGCCTGATCCTCGTCGACACGAAGTACGAACTCGGCCGCGCCCCGGATGGTCAGATCGTGCTCATCGACGAGATCCACACGCCGGACAGCTCTCGGTATTGGTACGCCGACGGATACGACGAGGCGATGGCCAAGGGCGAACCTCCGCGCGCGCTGGACAAGGAATTCCTGCGGCGTTGGCTGGTCTCGAAGGGCTTTTTGGGGGATGGGGCGCCGCCACCGTTGTCGCCGGAGATCCGCACCGAGGCCGCCAATCGCTACGTCGAGTTGTTCGAACAGCTCACCGGCCGGCCGTTTGAGCCCGATACCTCTGCCCCTCAAGAGCGTCTCGCGCGCAATCTTGGGCTGCGCTAGCGGCAACCTCGCCTTCAGTGCGGCGCCGCACGAGGTTCGTTGGACACAGCGAGCGGGAATGCTCGGGGGCGGGCTAGAGTATCGGGGCCCATGGTCCAGCTCATCGCATCGGTTGTCGCGTTTGCCGTCGGGATCCTGTTCCTGCCGATGGTGTTCTCCGGGATGCGGGTTCGTGGCACGGCCAATGCGCTCAAGGCGGGGGCGATCGGCGGCGCGCTGAGCGTGACGCTGGGGAAGGTGCTGGTCAGCGTTCTGACGCTGTTGTTCTTCCCGATCGCGCTCTTGGGGCCGCTTGGGGTGTTCATCATCCAGGCGGTCGTCAACGCCGGGGTCTTGCTCATCACCGTTCGACTCAGCGACGGGATCGAGTTCGACAGCATCAAGACCACGCTGTGGGCGGCCATCGCACTGACCACGCTCCAGTTCGTGGTGCGCCTCGCGGCTTGACGCTCGGTCCCACGCCAGCCCCCAAACGTGATACGGAGCCGACTCGGAGCAGTCGTATGTGCGGTGTCTTTGGCATCTTCAATCACCCCGAGGCGTCCAACCTGACCTATCTGGGGCTGCATGCGCTCCAGCATCGGGGTCAAGAATCTGCGGGCGTCGTTTCCAACCTAGACGGCACGCTCCACGGCGTTCGCGCCATGGGCCAGGTCCGGAAGATCTTCACCCGCGAGGCGCTCTCGAAGCTGCCCGGGCCGTTGGCGATCGGACATGTCCGTTACACCACCGCCGGCGGGTCGCTGGTGAAGAACATTCAGCCGCTTTGGGCGCAGTACCGGGGTCGCTCCGTCGCGATCGCCCACAACGGAAACCTCGTCAACGAAGAGGTCCTGCGTGAGGAACTCGAGGGGGAGGGCGCCATCTTCACCTCCTTCAGCGACACCGAGGTGATCCTTCAACTGATGGCCCGCAGCCATCAAGGGGACTTTCGCGACCAGCTCGCGGACGCGCTGGGCCGGGTGCACGGTGCGTACTCGATGGTGCTCACCACCGAAGACGAACTCATCGCGGTTCGGGACCCCCACGGTTTTCGGCCACTGGTGCTCGGCCGACTCACCGGGTCGCCCGACACCTACGTCGTCGCCTCGGAGACCTCGGCGTTCGATCTGATCGAAGCCGAGCGCATTCGGGACATCGAGCCCGGAGAGATTCTCACGATCTCCAAACGAGGGATGAGCAGCTCGTTCATTCCCAAGGCACCGCGGCGCTCGTGCGTGTTCGAGTACGTGTACTTCGCTCGCCCGGACAGCGTCCTAGACGGCAAGTCCGTCTACGAGGCCCGAATCGCGATGGGTGAGCAGCTTGCCGCGGAGCATGCGGTCGAGGCTGACGTCGTCATTCCGGTGCCGGACTCCGGCGTCGTTGCGGCACTCGGCTACGCCCAGGCCAGCGGGATCCCGTTCCAGATGGGGCTGATTCGCAACCACTACGTGGGGCGGACCTTCATCGAGCCAAGCGATTCGATCCGCCACTTCGGCGTTCGTCTCAAGCTCAACGCGGTCCCGCAGGTGCTCAGGGGCAAGCGCGTCGTGGTCGTCGACGATTCCATCGTACGGGGCACCACCTCGCGCAAGATCGTGAAGCTGCTGCGGCAGGCGGGCGCCACGGAGGTCCACGTCCGTATCTCGTCGCCGCCGGTCAACGGCCCCTGCCACTACGGGATCGACACCCCCACGCGCGCGGAGCTCGTCGCCTCGACCCAGTCCGTCGAGCAGATCGCCAAGAGCATCGCGGCGGACTCTTTGGGCTACCTCGGAGCGGAGCGCCTCCTGGCCGCCGTGCGCTCGGAGGATGCCTCCGGTAAGAACTTCTGCGACGCCTGCTTCACGGGCGACTATCCTGTGCCCCGTGAGCCCCCACGACCGGGCCGCAAGCAGCTTCGACTCATCGAGGTCTGAAGCGCTTCCAAGGATTCCATCATGAGCGAGACCCCCACACCGCAAGCCCCGCCGTCCGTCGAACACGCCAAGGTCGTCGACCTCATCGCGCGGCTCACCGAGCGCCTCGACGAACTTCGGAGGCATCTTTGACTACGCTCGCAAGGTAGAGCGACTCGAAGAGATCGAGGCCCAGACCGCGGAAGCGGAGTTCTGGGAGGACGCGGATGCCGCCCAGATCGTCGTCCGCGAGCAAGCGGAGATGAAGCACCTGGTCGGCACCATCGACGAGGCCACGACGGTCCTCGATGAGGCCAGCGAACTCTACGAGATGGCCCGCGAGGAGGGCGACACCGATTCGATCGTCGAGGCGTGGGGACAGCTCCAAAACGCCGACGCGATGGTCGGCAAACTCGAGTTCCGCCGGATGCTGTCCGGCACCCACGATAGCTGCGGCGCCATTCTCAGCGTCAACGCTGGAGCGGGCGGAGTCGACAGCCAGGACTGGTCCGAGATGCTGCTGCGCATGTACATGCGCTGGGGCGAGCGTCACGGCATGAAGGTCACCGTCTTGAGCTACCACGAGGGCGAACAGGCGGGCATTCGAGGGGCCGAGATCGAGCTCAGCGGCGAGTACGCCTACGGCTACCTGCGCTCCGAGATCGGGGTGCACCGGCTCGTCCGCATCTCCCCTTTCGACGCCCAAGCCAGGCGCCAGACCGGCTTCGCCAGTGTCATGGTGATGCCCGACCTCGGGGAAGACGACATCGAGATCGAACTCGACAAGACCGAGATTCGAGAAGACACCTACCGCTCCTCGGGCAGTGGTGGTCAGCACGTCAACAAGACCGACTCGGCCATTCGGCTCACGCACCTTCCCACCGGGGTCGTCGTCGCGTGCCAGGCCGAGCGCTCGCAGCACAAGAACCGTGCGACCGCCGAACGCATGCTCAAAGCCCGCCTGTGGGCGCTCGAGCAGCAGAAGCGCGACCAGGAACGAGCCGCGCTCGCCGGCGACAAGAAAGCCATCGAGTGGGGCAGCCAGATCCGCTCCTACGTGCTGCACCCGTATCGGCAGGTCACCGACCACCGAACGAGTCTCAAGGTGAGCAACGTCGATGCCGTGTTGGATGGTGACTTCGACTCCTTCGTCGAGTCGTTCCTCTTGCAGCACGGGGCGCAGACCAACGGCGAGGGCGCGACGGCGTGAGCGGCCGCGTCCTGGGGGGCTTCAATGCCCTGGATTGGCTCATCGCTTGGCGTCACCTCCGAAGCGGGGATGACCGGCCGGCATGGGTGCGCCCGCTGCTGATGACCGCGATCTATCTGATCGTGATCGGTGGCGCGCTTGCACTGTATGCCGGGTCGCTCTCGACCCCACCGCCGCTGGTGATCGACGGTCCGTTCGGCCCGATTGAGCCCGAGATCGTGCCGACTCCGGTGGAGCAGTGGTACGGCACGTTCGGCGCGCTGACGCTGATCATGGGGGTGATGGCCCTGGTGTTCGGGCTGCTCGCACGCTTCTTCAACCTGCTGCCCACAGTCATCACGATGTCGGTGCTGCTCGGCTGCATGGCGCTGGTCGTCGTGCTCAGTCTGATGAGCGGGCTCGAAGGGGACCTGCGCGACAAGATCCTCAACCAAAAGGCCCATATTCGGGTCTCTCGGAAGGACGGAAAGCCGTTCGCCGCGTACGACGAGTTGGCCGACGCGCTGGCCGCTGGCGATGGAATCGCTGGCGCCAGCCCGTATCTCGAGGGCGAGATCATGGTCCGCTCGGGTCTCAACCGCCAAGGCGCGTTGCTCTCGGGCATCGTCCCTTCGCGCCAGACCGAGGTCTCCAACCTTCGCGACCTGATCGAGGAGGGCGACTACGACTACCTCGCCCACCCCGAGAACATCCCGGCCGCCGACCCGTTCGGTGTCCTCGAGCCCGGGACCCCGTACCGGCTTCGCCACCTCGAGGAGGAGCGCAAGAAGAACTCGAAGGTCGGGCGGATCGGGGACGAAGAACCCAAGGTTGACGTCAGCCTCGGCGCTGCCGGAGCGGGGCTGCAGCCTCAGAAGAAGAACAAGCTGCCCAAGCCCAAACCTCTCCCCGGCGTCGGCGAGTTGCCGGAGGGCCGGTCAGGCGCGGAGGAAGGGTGGGAAGATCCCGCGGAAGAACTCCAGGGCCGCAAAGCAGCGCCCCGAGACCCCGAGGCCTCCGCGTCGGACAAGGCTCGAGCTGGTTTGCTCAGCGACATTCCTTCCGTTGGCGAGCGGCTTGCGGCGCCACCCACCGATGCGCAGCCACAGGACGACGGTTGGGAGGACCCCACGGCCGAGCTTGGTGTGGAGTCCTCCGAGTTGGGAGAGGCGCTGCCCAAACCGCCCCCGGTCGAGCCCGCTGACCCGTTCGGCGTCGAAGAGATCCTCGAGATCGAAGGGGCGCGCCGTCCGATCCTGATCGGGCGCGAGCTCTCGATGGAGCTGGGGGTACGCCTCGGCGCCAGCGTCCAACTCATCACGCCCATCGGCCGAATTACACCGGCGGGCCAGGTCCCCGGCCAGCTCGCTGCCAAGGTCGGCGGCGTCTTCTACTCGGGCATGTACGAGTACGACCGCAAGAACGTCTACGCCCCCCTGCCGACGGTTCAGCGCTTCTTGCTGACCGGCGACAAGGTCAGCGGGGTGGAGGTCAAGCTCATCGACGTGGAAGCGATCGACGCAGGCAAGGCCGAGGTCGAGCGCATCGTCGCGGGTCTGGGTCGACTCAGCGAGTCGGACGACCTCATCGTCGAGGACTGGCGCGACCTCAACCGCAATCTGTTCTCGGCGATGTTCCTCGAGAAGGTCGCCATGTTCATCGCACTGCTGTTCGTGGTGCTGGTCGCTAGCTTCGGCATCCTCGCCTCCAACCTGATGAGCGTGATGGAGAAGAGCAAGGAGATCGCCATCCTCAAGGCGATGGGGACCAGCGACAGCGGCATCATGCGGGTCTTCGTCGCGGAGGGGCTCTGCGTGGGGCTGCTCGGTAGCTTCGGCGGAATCGGGATGGGGCTGGGGCTGTGTTGGGCTCTCGACCGCTACGGACTCCCGCTCAACGAGAACGTCTACTACATCGAAAAGCTGCCGGTCGTGGTCAACCCACTCGAGGTCGCACTGGTCGGGATCGCTGCGCTGGTGATCGTGTGCATGTCCAGCATCTACCCCGCGCTCGTCGCCTCACGGCTGCGCCCCGTGGATGCCCTCCGCCAGGGAGAGCATTGAGCCGCGCGCTCCCCTCCGGTCCGGTGTCAGGCTCCCCCGGCCGCGCTTCACCGGTCGTTTGACCAGCGTCTGGGCGGGGTTTTTCCAAGGCCGTAGTCCGCGTCACGACGCCCCCCGGAAGCCTCCCCACGCGCGTTGACACTGTGAAGCGCGGCGGCGTACGCTGCCGCGGCTTTTGCTAGGGAAATCCGGCTTTGACCGGCGTTTTCCAGCGTTCCCACCCCCCGCACCATGACCGCATCGCCCCCCGACGCCGGACCCGAAGTCCTCCTTCGCGCCGTCCGGATGACCAAGGAGTTCGAGCGCGGCAATGCGCCTCCCCTGCGGGTCCTCTCCGAGGTCAGCCTCACCTTGTTCCGAGGCGAGTGCGCGACGATCGTTGGCCCCTCGGGTGCCGGCAAGTCGACGCTGCTGCACTGCGTTGGCACGCTCGACCTTCCGACCCGAGGCCAGATCCTCTTCGGAGGGACCGACGTGGTCTCACTCCCTCCTCCGGAACTCGCGAAGTTCCGCAACGAGACCATCGGTTTCGTCTTCCAGTTTCACCACTTGTTGCCAGAGTTCTCCGCGCTTGAAAACGTGATGATGCCGGCCATGATCGCGCGTCTCCCCAACCGGGAGGCCAAGCAGCGCGCCGAAGAACTCCTCGACGCCGTGGGCATGAGCGCACGCCTGACACACCGCCCCGGCGAGCTGTCCGGCGGCGAACAGCAGCGTGTCGCGATCGCCCGGGCGCTCGTCATGAAACCGCGTCTGTTGCTGGCCGACGAGCCGACGGGCAACCTCGATACCAAGACCAGCCGTGAAGTCCACCAGCTGCTGTTCCGCCTCAACGAAGAGCAGCGGATCACGATGCTGATCGTCACGCACAACCGCGAACTCGCCTCGCAGGTGCCTCGAAGCATCCGGATGCAAGACGGGCGACTCATCGCGAGCGAACAGAAATCGGCCGAAGACCTCGCTCGCGCCCGGGAACTCGCCTTTGTCGATCCCGACGCGGAAGAAGGGGACGAATGACCCGAACGACCCGAACGACCCGAACGACCCGAACGTTCGGCAAGCTGGGCAAGTTCGGTCTGCGCCGCGCTGTTGCGAAGTGGGTGGGCGTTGTGCTCACGTGCTTCATCGCGGCCGCCACGCTCCTGCCGCACTCGGCAAACGCGGCGATTCCGGTGCCGGCTCAGCAGTACGCTGCGCTGCTGCAGACCATCGCGGAGGGGGTGGGCGACGATGTCTACGGGCAGCCGATCGTCGAGGTCCGCTTCGAGGGCAACCGCCGGGTCGAGTCAGAGGCCATGCTTCTGGAACTCGACAGCAACGTCGGGGAACTCGTCAGTCAGCGCAAACTCGCCACCGACCTCAAGCGTCTGTGGGCGTTGGGCTACTTCGAAGACGTTCGCGTCGAGGGGGAGCTGCTCTCGCGCGGCGTCGTACTGACCTACGTGGTGACCGAGCGACCCAGTGTTCGCAAGATCATCATCGAGGGCAACGACGAGATCAAACTCGACGACATCAACGAGGAACTCGACCTCGAGAAGAACGAAGTCCTCGATCTCGGTAAGGTCGCCTCAAACATCGAGAAGGTCAAAGCGCTCTACACCGCCAGCGGGTTCTTCCTCGCCGAGGTGAGCTACGAGCTGCGCCCGGTTCCAGACGAGCCCGGCAAAGTCGACTTAGCCATCGTGGTGACCGAGTCGACCGAGGTGATCGTTCGCCAGATCGACTTCGTCGGCAACAAGGCGTTCACCGACGCCGAGCTGCGCAAGAACGTGTCGACCCGTGTCGGCGGCTACATCTCCGTGGTCGCGCAGCGGGCAGGGGGCTTCTTCAACCGCGAGCAGTTCCAGCAGGACTACAGCTTCCTGCGGAGCTTCTACGGCGACATGGGGTACCTCAACCCCTCGATCAAGGACCCCGAACTTTCGCTCTCGGCGGACCGCCGGTTCGTCTACCTGACGATTCCGGTCGACGAGGGACCACAGTTCCACATCGGCCAGATCCGGGCCAAAGAAGCCCTGCAGGCTGGCGAGAAGGAACTCTACACCGAGCAGATGCTCAAGGAGCAGATCGACCCGATCCTCGAGGTCGGCGACGTCGCCTCGACCGGCAAGATCCAGACGATTCGCGAAGCGATTGAGCGCCGCTACAAGGACTCGGGCCACGCGTACGTCAACGTGATCCCGAACTCTCGGCAAGACCCCGAGAAGCTCGAGCTGTACATGACCTACGAGATCCAAAAGGGTCCGCTGGTCTACATCGAGCGCATCGACATCACCGGCAACGAGAAGACCGCGGAGAAGGTCATCCGCCGGGAGATGGAGTTCTCCGAGGGCGACCTCTACTCCGAGACCAAGAAAGAAGGCTCCGAGTACCGGGTGCTTCGCTTGGGCTACTTCTCGCAGGTCAACGTCTCGACCTCGCGGGGCTCGGCCGACAACCGAATCGTCATTAACGTGGAGGTTGTTGAGCAGCTCACCGGAACCTTCCAGGTCGGCGCCGGGTTCTCCACCATCGAGAACTTCGTGCTGCAGGGCCAGGTCTCGTACGACAACTTCCTTGGCCGCGGAGCCACGGTCCAGGTCGTCGCGCAGCTCTCGAGCTTGCGCCGGCTGTTCAACCTCTCGTACTTCACGCGCTACTTCCTCGATAGCCGTTGGAACTTCCTGTTCAACGTCTTCAACTCGCAGAATATCTTCCCGAGTTTCCAACGCCGAAGCACCGGCTTTCGGGTGAGCTGGGGATATCCGATCCTCCGCGACCTGACGCTCTTCTTTGGCTACAACCTCGAGGACGTCAACGTCAGCTTCGGGTCGTTTGGCTCGATCGGAGGCGTGTTCTCGCCGGGCTCACTGGTCACCGTTCCGCAGCAGTTCCTGATCAGCAACCTGTTCTCCGACGGCATCACGTCGGCGCTGACCGCTCGGCTGCAGTACGACACGCGGGACAACTTCCTGTTCCCGACCTCGGGGCAGTTCCACCAGCTGCGCGGTGAGTTCGCGAGCAAGTACTTCGGCTCGCAGAACCGCTTCAACCGCTACACGTTGGATTCTCGGTTCTACTTCCCGGTCATCCGGTCCAAGCAGCAGTTCCGCGCCTGGCTGGTGTTCAAGACTCGTTTCCAGGTCGGCTACGTGCACAGCATGCAGCCCCAGGGCGTGCCGATCTTCGAGCGCTACTTCCCAGGCGGCATCTACGGTGCCGGCGAGATTCGCGGCTTCCGTCTGCGAAGCCTCGGTCCGAAGATTCGTGTTGCCAGTGGCCCCGGGCCCTCCGACCAGATCGCACCGTACGAGGTTGGCGGTAACCTGCTGACGGCGATGAACGCCGAACTCGAGTTCATGATGATCCCGCCGGCCAACATCAAGGGCGTGATCTTCTCGGACATTGGCAACGCCTTCAACACGGAATCACTGTTCTGCGAGCAGCCCAACCCCTCGGACTTGCCCAAGGCAGACCCGTGTACGGGCTTCCGCGTCCGCGACCTGCGGTACTCGGTCGGCTTCGGTTTCCGGTGGCGTTCGCCCATCGGCCCGCTTCGCTTCGAGTGGGGCTTCCCGATCGACCGCCAGCGGGGCACCGATTTCGACCCGGTCGCCGACGACCCCGTCGTGTTCGAGTTCTCCATCGGCAACTCGTTCTAGAGCACATCTCATAACCTCGCCACGCCGTCTCGCTGGTCTTTGGGCCCGGTGGCGTTGTCGCGAAACCTTGCACCCCGGTACAGCTGCGGCTCCGCTCCTAGCCCTCGGCCCCAAGTCGGCACCGAGCCACCGCGCCGACGTCATGAGATGTGCTCTAGCTAGTCTCTCAGGGGAAACCTCTCGGTTTCCCTTGCTTCGGGAGCGGAGCTCCCGAAGCTCACCTGGAGCGATTCGCGAAGCGATTCGCGGAAGTGCCGAGTGAATCCGGAGGATTCGCGGAGCACCCTTCCAACGAAGTCGAGAGATGCGCTCTAGCCGGGCGGGCGGCGCCGTAGTGCAAGTCTGCGAGGGGATGTTCACCCCTTGCCTCGGGGCAGCGTGTCTCAGATCACCGCGAGCGCGGACGCATGCCCCGGCCGCTCCGCAGATTCGCGCAAGCAAATGCGCGAGAGTCCCAGAACGCCGTGAATGTGTCCCAAACGTCGGCCGTCCCAACCGCACCGGCCCTTGCCGGCGTGTTTTCCAACCACTAAGGTGCCCCCCATGCGTCGAGTCCTCTTCCTCAGCCTGGCGACCGTGTTGTTCGCTGGCGTTGCTCCGACCGCTCCGGTCCAAGCAGCTGTCCCCAAAATCGAGAAGATCGCCATCGTCGACGTCCAGCGCTGCCTGATGGAGACCAAGGAAGGACGCGCGGCCAAGAAAGACCTCGAGCGCACGTTCTCCAAGGGCCAGGTCAAGCTCGACGCCAAGGCGAAGAAACTGGAGTCCAAGCTCCGGGACCTGCAGGCCAAGGCGAGCATGCTCTCCCAGGCCGAGCTGATGAAGCGCCAGCAGGAGCTGATGCGCTCTCAGTCCGAGTTGCAGCAGCTCGGCATGGAGCTGCAGGAGGAGGTCGCCAACAAAGAGGCCCTCCTCACCGAGAAAATCTACAACAAGGTCTCTGCGATCGTGAAGCAGGTGGCCCTCGAGGACGGCGTGCAGATCGTCCTCGTTCGTTCCGAGCTGACCGTGCTCTACGCCGCACCGAAGCTCGACCTCACCAACCGCGTCATCGTGCGCTACGACAAGCAAAACTCGAAGAAGTGATGCTGTTCCAGGAGTCCATCATGACCCGCCGAATTCTCAAGTCCATCACCGTTGCCGCCGCCCTGTCCCTGGGAGGCATTGTTTCGCTCGCGCCCGTCGCGTCCGCGCAGGCGGAGGTGCCCGCGGTCAAGAAGATCGCGATGGTCGACATGCAGCGCGTGCTCAACGAGACCACCGCAGGCAAGCGCGCCCGCAAGGAACTCGAGTCCAGCTCCAAGGCCAAGCAAGGCAAACTGGACAAGAAGCGCAAGAAGCTCGAAGCCGACGCCGCGAAGCTCGAGGGCATGTCCGGCCAGACGCTCATGGAGACGCAGGAGAAGCTCCAGCGTGAGTCCATGGAGCTGCAGAGCATGCTCTACGCGCTCGAGCAGGAGCTCGGCGAGCAGCACAACAAGATGCTCGAGAAGATGTATCGCAACGCCCAGTCGATCGTGGCTGCCATGGCGAAATCCGAGGGCATCGATCTCGTCCTTGTGCGCGACCAGATGACCGTGATCTACGCCAAAGACGCGTTCGACGTCACCAGCAGCGTCATCAAGAAGTACGACGCCAAGCACAAGTAGCGCGGGCGAGCGCGCCTCTGTATGCTCGGGGCCCGTTGCTTCCAACTGTGTTGGGACAACGGGCTTCTCGCATTTGAGGCGGCCTACGCATGGCGATCGATTCCACTGAGATCCAGACCATCCTTCCGCACCGGTACCCGTTCCTCTTCATCGACCGGGTCGTCGAAGTCGACCCCGATACCTCGATCGTGGCGGAGCACTTGGTGTCGATGAGCAGCAGCATCCTGCAGGGGCACTTCCCCGGCCACGCGGTGCTTCCCGGAGTCGTACAGGTGGAGGCCATGGCGCAAGCCGCCGTCATCCTCGCGAACAAGTCGGGTCGCTTCGATCCGCAGCTCCACCACTGTTACTTCATCGGCATCAAAGAGGCGAAGTTCCGCGGAGTGGTGGCGCCCGGCGACGTGCTTCAGATCCGCGTCAAAGCGGAACGGCTCGGGCGCGTCGGCAAATTCACCGGCGAGTGCTACGTCGGAGAAGAGCTTCGCAGCAGCGCGACGATCACCGCGGTCATCGAGCCCAAAGACAAAGCCAAGGCCGACGCACCCGCGGAGTGACCCGATGCGTCGCGTGTTGCTCGCCACAGCGTTCACCCTGACCACGACTGCCTGCGGTCACGATGCTGGCCGGGATCTCCAGCGGTCCAGCCAGCGGCTGTCGCGCTCTGTGGGGCGGGGGGACGCGGGGGCCGTCATCGCGACGGCTGCGCCAGGGATGCGCGGCAGCCTGGATACCGACGCGATCGTCTCCGAGCGTGCGCGCGGGCCGTGGAAAGCGGCCCTGAAGAAACCGGTCGCGATCGAGCCGACCGCTGTCGTCTTTCTGGCTCCGGATTTTCCGGTCGACGTTGTGCAGACCGCGCAGGGGTGGCGTTTCGCGGAGGACCCGACCGCTGTTTACGCCAGCGATACACCGCGTCACGCGCTGCGTGCCCTTGTCTGGGCGACTCGCGCGCAGCGATGGGATGTCGTCCTTCGGCTCGCCCCAAAGCGCTATCGGATGGGCCTGAGTGAGGACGATCTGCGGATCGCGTGGAGCGAAGGCGAGTACGCGGATGTGCTGAAATCGGCGAGAAATGCTGTGGCCTCTCACCTCGCCGACGCCATCCTCGCCGACACCCACGAGGCCACGCTGACCGTTGGCCCCACCCATGTGGTTCGCCTCGAACGCGAGGGAAATCAATGGGTTATCGTCGATTTCTTGGGTGATACAGCGGCGTCGGGCGGCGGCTAGGCGCGGTCGGCACTGTGCGATTCCCCAGTGTAGGCTGAGGGCAACCGCGGAGCCTACAGTGTTCCGCAGCATCTCGGGAGACTTTGTGTCAGCCCCTTGCGTGGGCTCGCACACGAGTTACGATGATCTCAGATGACTGCATCCGCTCATCGCTCGATGTCCCGCACCCCGATGTGTGCGGAAAAATCGGAACTGAGCGCCGTTTGTGGCGAAATCCTCGCACCTGCGGCGTTCACGGCTCCGGCAACGGACGAGGACGTGGCAGTGGGCCTGCGCGCCATGACCATGCTTCGGATCCCCAAGGTTCTGCCCACCCCCGCAACACCCCAGTCTCCCAGGGGGTATCGCGGGTCGCGCAAACGGCGTGATTCGACGCAGGGGGCCCGACTCGAGCTCACCCTCGAAGCTCCAAGCCGTCGCCCGGCGGTTGAAGAGAAAGTCGACGAGCCGGCGGCCGAGCCGGAGCGTGGCATCGCGGAGATCGACTTCTACATCTGAGTCGGCCCACGCGGCCGGCACTCGGACCGACCCCTCGGGATCGGACAAGCCCTGGGAGTTCATCCCTTCACCCCCACCTCACACGAGAGGACGCACGGACGAAAGTCCTGCGCCCTTTCGTGTTTTTGCAGACGGACGCAGTCTCCCAGTCGAGGCCTGCGCCTGGTAGCGTTAGGCACGTGGCGGACCCCAAGGCCCATCCCGCAGAGGTGACGTCGGTCCAACCCGACGCATACCCCCTGCGCCACAATGGATACCGCTTACTTGTGCTCACCGGCGAGCTTCGAGGGCGCGAAATCGACGTGTTGTCGGAGGCGATTACGGTTGGAAAGTCGCGCAGCTGCGACGTTGTTCTCCCCGACGATTCTGTAAGCCGCGTTCACGCTGAGATTCGACGTGAAGGCGATGCCTACCGGCTCCGTGATCGGGGGTCGACCAACGGCAGCTACGTCGGCGGTGCCCGCGTCACCGATGCGTACCTCAAGCCCGGTGACGTCCTTGGCGTGGGCAAGGTGCAGCTGCGGTTCATGCCGCGTGACGCTCGAACAGAGCTGCTGCCCTCCGAGGCGGACCGCTTCGGCGAGGTCATCGGCAAGAGCCTGGCGATGCGGAAGATCTTCGGCGTCCTGGAGCGTGTCGCGCCGACGGATGTGACCGTGATGCTCGAAGGTGAGACCGGCACCGGCAAGGACGTCATCGCGCGCTCGGTGCACCTGGCTTCACCCCGTCGAGATGGTCCGTATGTCGTCGTCGATTGTGGTGCGCTCACGGCCGAACAACTCGAGTTCGAACTCTTCGGGAGCGAGGGACCGCCGATCCCCGGCGGCACACCCGTCCCGGGCGGAACCAGCCGCGGCGGTGCGCTGGAGCTCGGGACCGGAGGAACGGTGTTCCTCGACGAGGTCGGCGAGCTGCCGCGAGATCTCCAGTCGAAACTGCTTCGCGTGCTCGAGACCAACCGCGTGCGGCGAGTGGGTGGCACAACCGAGGTCGAGATCGACATTCGCCTCCTGGCGGCGAACCATCGCGAACTCAAGGTGCTGGTCGAGGAGGGAGACTTCCGCGAGGACCTGTACTTCCGTCTGGCGGTCGTGTCCGCGGTGGTCCCGCCGTTGCGAGAGCGCCGAGACGACATCCCGGTCCTCATCGAGTACTTCTCGCGTCGCCTACCGCCCGGCATGTGGAAGGCCCCAGGCCCTGAGGCCATGGCGCGGTTGGTCGGCTACGACTGGCCGGGCAACGTGCGGGAGCTTCGCAACGTCGTCGAGCGCAGTGCGTATCTCTCCCCGGACGGTGTCATCGACCTCGTCACCGCGGGGCGGCGGGTGCAAAGCGGCAGTGAGGCGGTCGACTTCGATCCCACGCTGACGTTTCGAGAGCAGAAGGAGCGGGCGGTGGAGCTGTTCGAGGAGGCATACCTCCAGTGGCTGCTTCAGCGGGCCGAGGGCAACATCTCCCGCGCCGCTCGCGAGGCGGACATGGACCGCAAGTACCTGCATAAGCTGCTTCGGCGGTACGGCATCGACGCGAAGCTGTTCGCCCGACGCTGAGGTTGCGGTCCGGGACACACGGGCCTGCCTTGGAGCGATACCATCGGGCGGCCGATGACCGAAGCCGAGGCACGCACGCGAGTTTGGCGGCACGCGGGGGGGTTGTTGCAGCTCGATCCCCCGGTCGTGATGGCGGTGCTCAATGTCACCCCGGACAGCTTTCACGACGGCGGGGCGTTGTCATGTGCCGGTGAGGTTGACCCCGGCCGCGTGCTGGACACGGCCTCGGTCGCGGTTCGAGCCGGCGCTCGTTTGTTGGACGTCGGCGGCGAGTCCACGCGTCCCGGCGCCCATGCGGTCGATGCGGAGGAGGAACTGGCGCGTGTGTTGCCGGCGATTCGAGCGTTGGCGGCTCTGAGCGTGCCTGTCAGTGTGGATACCCGCAGAGCGTCGGTCGCCGACGCCGCGCTCGATGCCGGTGCGGTCATCGTCAACGACGTCTCTGGCCTCTCGGACCCCGCGATGGCGGAGGTGGTCGCCCGGCATGGAGCCGGCTTGGTCATCGGGCATCTGCGCGGGCAGCCAGACACGATGCAGGTATCGATCGCGTTTTCAGACCTGCTCGCCGAGGTCACCCGGGAACTCGCGGTCTCCGTTGCGCGTGCGCAAGAATCGGGTGTCTCTTTAGGGCAGGTCGTTGTTGACCCCGGTGTCGGGTTTGGCAAGACGGCCTCGCAAAGCGCCGCGCTGGTGGCTTGCTCCCGCACGCTCGAGCGCGCCGTAGGCGTTCCGGTGATGGTCGGTGCATCCCGCAAAAGCTTCATCGGCGCCGTCGTGCCGTCGTCTCCCGCCGACCGACTGCCCGGTTCCCTCGCGGCCGCGGTTGTGGCTGTGCAGCACGGGGCCGCAGTGATCCGGGTGCACGACGTCCCGCAGACGGTTCAAGCGCTGGCGGTCGCGGCAGCCATCGAACAAGCGATATCCGCCGCAAGCACGGTTGGTCCTCCGACCGAGGCGATGGGGGGGGGCGCATGAATCCGCAGGAGTGGGTCGCTGCCCTCACCTGGAGGGATGGACTCGACTTCGGGCTGTTGGTGGTGATCGTCTACCACCTGCTCAAGGTCGTTCGCGGGACACGAGCAGTGCCGGTCCTGGTCGCCGTATCGGTCTTCGGATTGCTGGCCTGGTCGGTGAGTCAGCTCGATCTCATCGCGTCCGCCTCGTTGCTGAAGTACTTCTTCGAGTCGATCATCATCTTGTTGATCGTCGTGTTCCAGCAGGAGCTGCGCCGCATGCTGCTGGTACTCGGGCAACGGATTCTGCCCGCCAACCGGCGGGAAGCCGCGCAGTCGGCGATGGGGGAGCTGGTTGCCGGGCTCGAGCGGATCAAGAGAGCACGCATCGGCGGCCTCGTGGTCTTGCAGGGCGACATCGACGTGATGGGCGTGGCCACCGGCGTCGGCACGGAGATCGATGCTGCGCTCAAGGCTGAAACCCTGGTCGCGCTGTGTATCCCGGATGCAGCCAACACCGCGCACGACGGTGCCATCATCGTGGACGGCTTTCGGCTGGCCCGGGCGGGCGTGATTCTGCCGTTGTCGGCTCAGACCCTCGACCCTCGGTTTGGAACACGCCATCGCGGCGCGATCGGGGTCAGCGAAGAGACCGACGCCTTGGTCATCATCGCCAGCGAGGAGCGGGGCGAGCTCCGTGTGGCCCACCGCGGAGGCATCTCGGAGCCTATCGATCCGGCCGACCTTCAGGCGCGCATCGAAGCATGGCTCTCGGCGCCGCGCGACGATGCGTCCGCGGCCGCTTCGGCCTCCTCCTCCACGCTCACCGGTGCGGCGACGCTCGAGCCGGTGGTGTCTCTGGGACAGTCGTCCATCCTCGCAGGCCCCGGTAAAGAAGAGGGCGGCGCGAGTCGAAGCCAAACCCATATGTCCAAAGCCGCAAGCCAGGCGGAACTGGAGAAGACTTGATGTCTGCGCTGGGCAAGGTGCTGACCGACACGCTGTTCCGCAACTGGGGCCTGAAGCTCGTTGCGCTCGGGCTTGCCGCGGTCTTGTTTGTGCTCACTCGTGATGAGGTGAGCCGGACGTTCGAGGTCCCGCTGCGGGTCGTGGCCGATCCGCAGCGCGTGTTGCTGACGGACCTGCCTGCGACGATCACGGTGCAGGTTCGCGGCCCGTGGACGCGGCTCAACCGGCTCCAAGACTTCGACCTGGGGACCGCAGCGCTCGACCTGCGCACGGCTGCCCCCGGTCCCCTCGAGGTCGATCAGGCGAGCATCGTGATGCCGCCGGGGGTGGTGTTGGCAGAGGTTCAGTACTCCCACGTCGACCTCCGATTCGAGCCGGTGATCACCCGTCCCAAACGTGTCGAGCCGCGAACGGCCGGCGGTCCCGCCGAGGGCTACCGCGTCACGCGGGTCACGGTCACTCCGGCCACCTGGGACGTCCATGGAGGTCGGTCCTGGGTGCAAGGGGTGACCCAGCTTGGGACCGAAGCGCTCGACCTCGACGGGCAGGATGTGTCGTTCACCGAGGTGGTGGCCGTGCTGCCGCTTCAGGGGGACGCCCAGCTGGTGACGTCCGCCGCGCAACCCGCTCAGGTGACGGTCCGGGTGGAGATCGAGGCTGAGATGGAGACCCGTGAACTCTCGGTGCCGATTCCGGTCCCCGACGAGCTGGACCCGATGGGGGCGATCCCGGAGTCCGTCACCGTACAACTCTCGGGCCCGCGGCTGTCGTTTCGAGCCCTCGATGCGCTCGAGCTGCGCTTCCCCGTCGACGCGTCCGTGGAGCCTCGAGCGGCCCGTACCGCGGCAGGGGAGACCGTGGTCGAGCTGGGCTTCGGGTGGGCCGAAAGGGTTCCCTCGGAGGTGTCGGACGCGCTTTCGATCGACCACGGCGTGGAAGTCGTGGTCCTGCCAGCCCCCCCGGCGCCACCGCCTGAGCCGCCTGTTTGAACATCCTGGCGACGCCGGACGGACGACGCTACAAAGGAGCCATGGTGCAGGCTGCCCAAGGGAGCGCCCGGCGAATGTTCGGGACCGACGGGATTCGGGGCGAGGCGAATGCCTACCCGATGACGCCGGAGGTGGCGATGCGCGCGGGGATGGCCGTCGCGGCACACTTCGGAAAAGGCGGACGTGTCGTGGTTGGCAAGGACACCCGCTTGTCGGGCTACCTGATCGAGAGCGCGCTCGCCTCGGGACTCGCAGCGATGGGGGCCACCGCGCTCCTCGTGGGCCCGATGCCCACGCCCGGGATCGCATACCTGACGCACTCGATGCGCGCGCAAGCCGGCGTCGTCATCTCCGCCAGTCACAACCAGTTCGCGGACAACGGGATCAAGATCTTCGGGGCGCAGGGTTACAAGCTTCCCGACGAACTCGAAGCGAAGCTCGAGGCTGACATGGCGGGCGAAGCTCTCGACGAGCACCGAGCGCGCGGGGCTGCGATCGGGCGAGCGTTTCGCATCGACGACGCCGCCGGTCGCTACATCACCCGGCTCAAGCAGGCGTTCCCCACCGGAGACGACCTGACGGGGCTGAAGATCGTGATCGACTGCAGCCACGGGGCGGCCTACAAGATCGCGCCCACCGTGCTCGAAGAGCTGGGCGCCACCGTCATCACGCGAGGCGTGTCGCCCAACGGCACCAACATCAACGATGGCGTCGGGGCCACCCATCCGCAAGCCTTGTGCGAAACGGTGAAAGAGGCGGGAGCGGACATCGGCATTGCGCTCGACGGGGACGCCGACCGCAGCATCTTCTCCGACGAGAACGGCGCCATCGTCGATGGGGATTCGATCATGGCGATGTGTGCTCGCGACCTGCACCAGCGCGGGGACCTCCGTGGCGGGGCCGTTGTCGCGACGGTCATGTCCAACCTCGGGCTCGAGCGCAGTCTTGCGGAGGTTGGCATCTCGCTGGTGCGGACGCCCGTCGGCGACCGGTATGTCGTGCAGGCGATGCGCGGCAGTGGCTGCAACCTTGGCGGCGAGCAGTCGGGCCACCTGGTGTTCCTCGACCACGCGACGACCGGGGACGGAATGGTTGCAGCGCTCCAGGTCCTGACCATCATGCGAAGGACCGGGAGTCCTCTGTCGCGGCTCTCCCAAGTGATGAGCCCGGTGCCGCAGCGCCTGAGCAGCTTCATGGTCCCCACCAAGGTCCCCATCGATCGGTTGCCGAAGCTGCAGCGGACCATCCGGACGGTGGAGCGGGAGCTTGGCGATGAAGGGCGGGTCTTGGTCCGCTACTCGGGGACCGAGAAGAAAATGCGGGTGATGGTCGAGTTCGTCGACGCGGTGCGGATCGACGACTACGTCTCCCGCTTGCAAGAGGCTGCGGTGGCCGAGCTGGGAGTATTGGCATGAGCGTGCTCGGGATTGGGCTGGACCTGTGCCCGATCGACCGGATGAAGCAGGCAATCGATCGCCACGGTGATCGGTTTTTGCGTCGGATCTTCACGGAACAAGAGCAGGCGTATGCGCGGGAGGCCTCCGGCGGCATGGCGCAGTCACTCGCAGCCCGGTTCGCAGCCAAAGAGGCGGCGAGCAAGTCGATCGGAGCCCCGAAAGGCATCGGCTGGCACGACGTCGAGGTGGTCCCGGCACGTCGCGGTGTCGAAGGGCCGCGCCTGATCCTCCGTGGCCGGGCGCAAGAGGTCGCGGACGCACGGGGTATCTCGAGCATTCTCGTCAGCCTCACTCATGCAGGCGGTGTCGCGGCTGCGGTGGCCGTGGCGGTCGCATGACGACTCCGGCGTCGCTGTGGTCGGCAGCCCAGGCGGCGGCAGCCGACGCGCACACGATGGACACGCTCGGCATGCCCTCGCCGGTCCTGATGGAGCGGGCGGCGTTGTGTGTTGCGGCCGAAGTCGTCACCCGCTGCGCTGGCCTGCCCGTCGTGTGCCTGGTGGGTCCAGGCAACAACGGGGCGGATGCGTTGGCGGTGGCTCGAATCGTTGCGGCGCGTGGCCTGCAGGCTCACGCGTGGCTGGTCACGCCGCACCGGAATCCGGCTGGTGAAGCTCAACTCGCACTCGCGCGGGTTCATGGGGTCGAGGTCCACAGCTCGTCCGCGGCGCTGCCATCGGAGGCCGTTTGGGTCGACGGGTTGCTGGGCACCGGATCCAGCGGGCCGCCTCGAGGTCCGGTCTCCGACGCGTTGCAGTGGGTTGGCCCGCAGCGAGGGCCAACGATTGCGATCGATACACCGAGCGGTGTGGAGGTCGACACGGGAGGGGTCCCGGGGGTCGCATTTCGTGCGGATGTCACTGTGACGCTGGTGCGGAGCAAGCCAGGGCTGCACATCACGCCGGGCCGGGACCACGCCGGGGCGGTCGTGATCGCAGACATCGGCATCTGCGCGGATCCGGCAGGGGGTTCACCGGTCGGCCTCATGTTGACGGCTGCTGCGGTGGCGCGGGCTCTCGAGGGCATGCCGAGGAGCGCGGCCCACAAGGGGCACCGCGGGCACGTGGCCGTCGTGGGGGGGAGTCCGCAGACGCCGGGCGCGGCGATCCTGTGTGGCGTCGCGGCCATGAGGATCGGGGCCGGACTCTGCACGCTCGTGGGAACTGCGGTGCCCGAGTCTCGGCCGGAACTCATGCGTGCACCGGTCGGAATGCCCGTGGTTCCAGGGGCGAGCGTCCTGGCGGTCGGGCCGGGGCTCACGGTCACGCCAGCGGGCATCGATCTGGAGCGGCTGTACCGCGAGGACCCGCGAGCAGCCGTATGGGATGCGAGCGCGCTCGACTCGGTCGACCTCACGGCGGCGCCCGCCGGTCCCCGCATCCTGACCCCGCACCCCGGCGAGGCGGCGCGCATCTTGTCCAGGCGGGACCCCGAACAAACCTGGACATCCGCGCGCGTGCAAGAGAACCGCGTCGCGGCGGTGAACGCATTGCAGTCCGCCACGGGGGTCGTTGTGGTGCTCAAAGGCGCGGGCACGCTGATTCAGGACGAACAGGGGCTTTCGGTCGCGCTCGAGGGGTCTCAGGCGCTGGCGACCGCGGGGTCCGGAGATGTGCTCGCGGGATGTGTCGCGGGTCTTCTGGCTCAGGGGCTCGCGCCCCTGGAGGCGGCCCGTGTCGGCGTCAGCGTGCACGGGCGTGCAGGGGACGTGGCCGCCGCGCAGACAGGGAACCCGCTCGCGCTCGAGATCGCACAGGCGCTCCCGCACGCCGCGAGGGTCCTGTGTTCCGCCGCACCTGGCCCCCGCGAGCCCCGCTGCGTCGTCGGTTGACTCCGGTTGGGGCGCAGGAAGGTCGACGATCCCACCGCGGACCCGGTACGCTCCTGGCCGGTGGCAATGCGTTTTGCGGTAGCAGCGGTCGCGCTGTGGATGAGTACGGGTTGTCGGAGCAAGCCTGCGCCCGTGCCCCCGCCGACAGGTCCGCTCACCTTCGACGATGACCCCGGCATCACGCCCTCAGGGGAAGCGGAGTCTGGCGGTGTAACGGACGCCTCGCCCGAGCCCGCGCCGGCAGGCTGCAAGGCGGGAGGGACCCCGTGGGATGGCAAGCACGCGGGGTGCCTGTACGAGGTCGCCGGGTGTTGCTACGGCGACGCCCAGGCCGCGTGCCAGGCCTCGGGCTGCGAGGGGACAGGGTGCCAAGTGTTGGAGTCCGCGCCCGCGCAGATCGTGTGCCGGCCCTCGTAGCGAGTCGTGGTTCCGTCTGCGGTCCCACCCGCTATGGGAATCCGGAGCCGGACCCGCACTTCAGCGTCTTGTAGTCGCCGAAGTCGCGCCCAAACTCGCAGGAGCCCGAGTCGCACTGCTCCTCGCAGCCGGCTTGGAAGTCGTAGCAGCAGTCGCCGACCTTGTACTCGCAGTCGCTCGGATCGTAGGGAGACCCGCCAGCTCCGCATCGAGTATTCTCGAGGTCGGGGATCTCAGGGCTCCGTCCAGCCTGTGATGGGCGGTCGGGGTCTTCACCCTTCGGCGACGTCGCACCGGAGAAGAAATCCCGGTCGCTGCCGGACCCGCATGCGTAGGCCCGGGTTCCCGGAGTTCCGGTCGACAAGCAGGCGGTCTGCGGTCCTGAAACGACCACACCGAGCGTGTCCCTGATGGTCGGGTTCTCGTCGTTGCCGGTCTCGTGCTCGGCCGACTCGAGTTCGCCAAATCGAAGCGTGGCCTCGGCGGTCATGCGCGAGGTCAGGCGCCGCACGTCGATTCGTCGCACTCCGCCGGTGACCGAATCGGATCCGAGGACCCACAGGTCGTCGTCGTCGCGGGGGATGAACACCGCATCATCGAGGTCGATGTTCGTTGGGGACTGACTGTCTGCCAGGGCGATGTATGAGCCCGAGCGGACTCCGACTGCCCAGGGCATGGCATCCCGCGGGGTGCGCGAGGGGACGGCGGCCAATCGTGCCCCGACCTCGGGTGCGCTCAGCACGGCTAGATATCGGTTCGCGGCATTCCAGACCGAGATGGAGGTTTCTCCGGGGCCCTGTTCGGACTCGAAGTAGAGCAGCCCCTCCGCCGAGAACCCGGCGAGTCGAGTGCGGCCGCTGGTCCTGGCGGAGCGAACCAAGCAGGCGGAACTGGAGCCGATGTCGCGTAGCGCAACCGATCCGGCCGCCGTCTTGTAGGCCAGGTGGCTGCCATCGGGGGACACGGCACGAAGCCCCGTGGTTTCGGTCATGTCGTCCCGACCGCTGATCAGCTCTCCATCAAATCGGTCGAGGAGTTCGCCGTCAGGGATTCGGAACACCAACGTCTGGGCGGTGTCTCCGTGACCGAGCGTGATTGCGACATTCTCATCCCGTGGCCCGATGACGATTCGCGTAGCGGGGTCGCCGCGGAGCAGCAGGCGAGGCTCCAAATGATCGTCGAGGTTGTTGTCGATAGGGACGAGGTACAGGGAATCGTCCCCGGCGCCATGGCGCACACGGCCGATGATGTTCTGTTCACCCACCGTGGCGAGCGTCAGGTTGGTGAGCGTGGGGGCGATGCGATGGGCTTCGTGTTGCCCTGGCCAGTAGCGCCGCAACTGTCGGTCCTCGTCCAGCCCGATTACCCAGTTGCTGCCGCGCAAGGACGCCAGCAGCTCGACGGGGAGATCGTCCCGCAGCGGGATTCGTTGCCCGACCGCGCGTCCCTCTTCGTCGCGATCGCCGTCGAGGCCTCCGTCCGCGTTGAAGCGGAACACATGCAGCTGCTGCTCGCCCCGGTTCGTGGAGAGCACGTACTGGCCCGCCGAGGTCACCAGGACTGCGTTCTGGCCGCTGCCCAGATCTGCGAGGGTGGTCCGTCGCAGAACGCAGCCAGCGTCCGAGTCCACGTCTTCGTCCGCGGCCGGCCCGCACTCGTAGTGCAGGACAAAGGGCTCGTTGCCCCCCGTTCCGACACTGCCGCCGGCCCAGGCCAGCACAGGGGCGTGGCGATGGCTGACCATCGTTCCAGGCTCCGCGTCGCCGAGTTCGAGCGTGCCGCAGGGTGTGGAGGGATCGCCGAGGTCGTCGCAGCCGCCGGCCAACGCCAGAGACAACCCCAACCCCAAACGCAGAGCAGTGCTCAAACAAGCCTGCTGCGCTGGACCCACAAAACCCACATCTGGATCGTATCATGATGAAGACGACTTGTGGCAACCTCACGCCGGTGCGGATGACACGCTGCCGGCCCCTTCGGCACTTTGCCCCGAGAACCATGTTCTCGGCCCTTCTGACCGCAGCCGCGCTGGTTTCGGGGTGCGAATCTGCGCCCGCCGAGCCTGCCTCGACCGGGAGCAAAGTGGTGGATGCCAAGGCCGATCCCGAGCTTGCTGGCCCCAAGCCGATGACGGAGGACCAGTTTGCCCAACTGACCGAGCAGTGGCGGGACCGGGTCGCGTCGGATCCGACGCTGCCCAACACGGCGGACTTCTTTCGCGCGAAGAAAGACCTGTCGCGGGTGAGCAACGAGGCGAAGGACATCCACCTTCGCGCGAACGCCTCGCTCCTTCTCGGTCTCCTGTATGAGGGCCGAACCGACGTGCAGGGCGCCATCGCGCAGTACCAGCACGCCGCGAAGCTCGTGCCTGACGATGCGGGTCCCTACATGGCGCTCGCGCTCGCTCTTGGCTCGGACAAGCAGTTCAAGGACGCTGCGCAGGCGCAGAAGAAAGCGACGACACTCGACCCGGACAACCTGGAAAACTGGCTGGTCCTCGGCGAGATGCTGGTGAAGTCGGGCGACAAAGAAGCTGGCGTGGCTGCCTACGTGGACTACGAGCGCCGTCGCAAGGGACTCATCGACGGACTGACGCTCAAGAACAAGAAGGGGGACTTCCTCGTGGGGCCTGTGGAGCGTGTCGGCTGTGCAGAGGCGCTGGCCTCGGCGACCGATCAGGGGACCGCGATCGCGCTCACCTATGCGTTCAAGAGCGACCCTGAGCCGTCGGTGCGCTCGGCCGCGGCGGCAGTGATGGGGGTGCAGCGGCTCACGATCTACAAGCCCGCGCTCGAGGCATCGCTGCCCACGGCGGTGGGCGAGGTGAAGGAGTCGGTGGCCTGGGCGCTCGCGGAGATCGAGCGTGACCCGGTGACGCCGAAGCGTCCCGAGCTGCCGCCCGAAGTCGCTCAAGCTGCCGCAGAGAAGCCTTCTGCACCGGAGCCTTCGGAGGAAGAACCTTCGGATGCACCCGAGCCTGAGACTCCGAAACCATGACCGCGGCGTCGATCCAAGTCTGCGAGCTCTCGCATCGCTACCCCGGGGCGGACGTCCAAGCGCTCCGTGATGTGTCGTTTGGCGTGGAGTCCGGGCAACGACTGGGCTTGCTCGGACCCAACGGTGCCGGCAAGAGCACGCTCATGCGGTTGTTGTGTGGCTACCTTCCCCTGGCGGGCACCGGGCAGCTGCGGGTCGACGGGCTGGACGTTGCGACGGACTCGCTGAAGGTCCGCACGCGCGTGGGTTACATGCCCGAGCACGTTCCGCTGTACCCGGAGCTGCGGGTTCACGAGCACCTGTCGTTTCGCGCGTCGATCAAGCGCGTGCCACGAGCCGAGCGTCGTCGCGAGGTCGAGCGAGCGGCGTCCAAGACCGGCCTCTCCGATCGTCTCAAACAGCCGATCTCCCAGCTCTCTCGCGGATACCGGCAGCGCGTAGGCATCGCGGACGCACTGCTCGGCGCCCCGCCTCTCATCGTCTTGGACGAGCCCACCGTCGGCCTCGATCCGAACCAGGTCTTGGAGATCCGGGCGATGCTCCGAGAGCTTGGCGGCGCGCACACGCTGGTGTTCAGTTCGCACATCCTCGCGGAGGTCGAAGCGCTCTGTGACCGGGTCGTGATCCTCTCGGAGGGCCGGGTGGTGGTCGATGAGTCGCTCGAGGACGCGCTGGCGACGGGACACGTCCAGGTTCGCGTGGTCGCGGGGACGGCCCAGGCCCAGGCAGTGCTGGCGCAGGCGATGAAGGCCGAAGTCGAGGTGACCGAAGACGAAGGCGTCTGCGCGGCGCGGCTGCCTTTGGCGGCACACGACGATCCCGAGGAGGTCCTGGCCGCGGTCGGCCAGGCCTGCGCTGCGGCGGGCGTGGAGCTGCGCACGCTCTCGATGGGCCGCACCCGGCTCGAGGAGCGCTTTGCCGCTGTGACCGGCGCGCGTCGAGCCTGAGGTTGCGTTACCTTCCCCCTCCCGTGGCCCTCGAGTTCATCCACGCCGTGCGCGGCACGCTGGCGCTCGCCTACCGCGAGCTGCTGTCGTTGTTCGTGACGCCGTTGGCGTATGTGGTGGGCTCGTTGTTCCTGTTGCTCCAGGGCTGGAACTTCTCGCTCTTGCTGCAGGTCCTCAACGACCCACTCGCGGCACCCGGCCCGGTGATGCAGTTCTACTTTGGCGGTAGTTTCTTCATCTTCTGGCTGCCGGTCATCTTCTTGTGCGCGTCCCTGGCCATGCGTTTGTTGGCCGAAGAACGACGCCAAGGAACGTTGGAAGCCCTACTCACCGCGCCGCTGAGCCCGGTGACGGTCGTGCTGGGCAAGTTCCTCGGCGTGGTCGTGTTCTACGTCGCGCTGTGGTCCCCCACGGTGGTCTTCTACGTGCTCCTGCGCGGTGCCAACGTGGAGCCCGACTTGGGCCCGATCGCCGCGGGATACCTGGGCACGTTCATGGTCGGGTGCAGCTTTCTCGCGCTCGGGCTTCTGATGAGCGCGGTGGCGAAGTCGCAGCTCCAGGCCGCGATCTCCACCTCGGTGGCGTGCACCATCCTGCTGCTGTCGGGTCTGCTGGTCGACCAAGTCGAGTCCCCCGCGGTGGCCGATGCGCTCTCGCAGACCAGCCTGCTCTCGATGATGCAGGAGATGGCCCAAGGCATCGTCGACACCCGATGGATCGGGTTGCACGTTGCGGTGGTCGTCGTCTCCCTCGTGGCGGCCGTGCTGGCGATCGACCCCCGCCGCAACCTCGACCGCGCGATCCGCGCCGTCCTCATTGCTGTTGCCGTCGTGCATGCTGCCTGGTTCGCCGGCCGCCACGCGGTGCGCCAGGACTGGACCGCTTCTCAGATGTACGCGCTCTCCGATCGGGCGGGCGATGTCCTGAAGGGCCTCGAAGGCCCGATCGATGTGCGGGTCGTGGTCCCGGAGACGATCGGTGCTGGGCGACCCAACCCGCTTTCTCAGGAGCTGCGCGAGGTGCTCTCGAGGATGACCGAGTCGAGCGACGCGCTCCGGGTTCAGTTCCTCGACCCGGACCGCGACCGCCAGGAAGCCGAGCAGCTCGTTGCCGATTTCGGGTTGGGGGGTCGCGACCTGGCTGATGGCGTCGTGCTGGTCCGATCCGGGCAGGGCGCGGAGCAGCGTCGTGCCCATCGGTTGCCGGGCGACTTGGTCACGTACGCGACCGGGGCGGAGGTCCAGGCAACGGGTCCGCGAGTGCAGGAGTTCCGCGGCGAAGAGGCACTGCTGTCCGCGTTCTTGTCCGTGTCCAAGCCGCTGGATGTGACGGTCTGCGCCACAGCCGGACATGGCGAGCCGCGGTTCGACAACCTGGAGCCCTTTGGCGGCTACGCCCACCTCTCCGACCTCATCAAGGACGCGGGTCTTCAGCTTCGCACCGCCAATCTCGACGATGCGGACGGCCTGCAGGGTTGTACGGTCGTGTTGGTCGGCGGTCCGTCGGGACCGCTGCCTGCTCCCCAGGTCCAGATGCTGACCCGCTATGCGGACGAGGGCGGCAAACTCCTGGTGCTCAGCGGCGCGGTTGTGCGGCCCGGCGCCAACGGGCTGGCCCCGCACGGTCTCGAGCCCTTGCTGCGTCGCTTCGGCATCATCACGCGCGATCGCATCGTGCTCGATCCGGAGCATCCGATGCCGGGCGCGACCCCGATGCTGGCGTTCACGATCGATCAGGGCTGGAGCTCGCATCCTGCCGTGCGCGCCTTGGTGTCTCGTGCGGTCAGCTTCGTCTTCGTTCGGGAGCTCGATCTGACCGAGGCCGAGGACGGATCCAAGGCGGAAGCTCTGGTCGTCAGCGCTGAGACAGCCTGGGCCGAAGCCGACATCGAGGGGATTCGGGCGGGGGTGCCTCCTGTGATGGAAGGGGAAGCCGACGGACCGGGTCCGGTCGTTCTCGCGGCGGCCGGCACCCTCGGCAACGCCCGCGCCGTGGTCATCGGATCCGACCAGTTTGCCCTCAACGCGTACCTACGCGACGATGTCGTCTACGACCACGGTCGCGACCTCGTCCTCAACACGCTGGGCTGGTTGACCGCGGAGGACACGTTGCTGGGGATTCGGCCTCGGGAGCGGACCGCGGTGAAGTTGGTCCTGCTTCCCGACCAGCTGCGGCGCATGGTCTGGGTGTGCTTGTTCGGGATGCCCGGGTTCGGCATCGTGCTGGCGCTGTGGGTGCTGTGGAGGCGGCGAACATGATGCTGAAGCCCGCAACCTGGGCGTGGGCGGCGGTGGCGTTGGCCCTCGTGGCGGCGGTCCACGGCACGGAGCCTCCCCACGTGGGGCCCGGAGGTTTTGTGTCCACGCGGTCCTCGGCCCGCCGGGTGTTCCCAACGCTACCGGACATCACGTTGGAGACGGCGTCCATCACCTTGGCTCGCGCGGACGGGGCGAGCGTCGTGCTGCAACCCAGCACGGATGGGCACGCGTTACTGGTCGATGGCGAGATGGTGGGTCCTGCGGATCCGCGGGCCGTCGAAGGCTTGTGGGCGTCGTTGCGAATGGCCACGACGGTGCGCGCGGTCAGTGATGGCGCGGCCGTGGGCGTCGGCTCCCTCGGCACCATCGTCGTCCAGGCCGCTGGGGTCTCCCGAGCGTTACGCGTCGGTGGGCGGACACCCGACGACGCCGGCCGCTACGCCGAGATCGACAACCCCGACTTCGATCCCGAGGGCCCGCAGACGCAGACCTGGGTGGTGGAGGCGGAGATGGCCGACATCTTGAATCAGGCCCCAGATGCATGGCTCTCTCGCCGGGCGGTGTTGGTGGAGCCCGGGCAGGTCCTCGCGTTGCAGCTCCCGGGCGGAAACATGCGCAGGGGAGAGGATGGCCGCTGGCGCTCGACCGCTGGCGAAAACACGCTGATCACAGCGTTGCTCTCGAGCGACGCGGTGGAGGCACGTCTGGGCCGCATGGTGGGGGCACGCCTGTCTCCGTTGCTTCCACAGGGTCCTCCGCAGACGGCCGTTCCCTGGGTGTCCCTCGAGGGCACAGGGGCGCGTCGATGGACACTCGCGCTCGCCGGTGCATGCCCCGACGGCACCGCTCGAACGGTCTTGGTACGTGGGGAAGGATGGCCAGGCTGCGTCGACGAGGCTCTCACCGGCACCTGGCCGCTACCCGGCACGGACAGCCCCGATGCCGGTTCGCTGTTGGAGCCGCGCTTGTCTCCGTACGGCTACGGGCGAGTACTCCGCATCGAGCAGCGGCTGCCGGCGCGTCAGGCCCTGTCTCGGAACGCGGGCGACTGGCGGATGAGCACGGACGAGGGCGATCGCATGGTCGATGGCCCCGACGTTTTTGCCTGGTACGAGTCGGTCCACGATGCCGAGGTCGAGCTGGCGCCGCTTGGGACGGTTGTGCCCACCTGGGCGGTGGAGATGGAGATGACCACCGACACCACGCAGCACATGCGCCTGCGATGCGGCCCGCGGGGACCCGAGCGCGTCTGCCAGCGTGATGACGGACCGCTGCTGCGTTTGCGGTCCGCGGGGGTCACGTTGGCCACCGATGTGGCGACGTTCGCGGACCGAGACCTGCTCCGATTCGCGGTCGACGACATCCGGGCGCTCGAGGTCACAGCCGAGGGCAGGCCGCGACAGAGCGTGCACTTCGACCTCGGGGTCTGGCGTCTTGACGCCCCCACGCATCCCGAGGGAGACACCGCGCTCAGCGACGTGCTCTTGGGGGAGGTGCTGGCCGCAGCCGCGTCTGTACGGGTGCAGAGCTGGGTGCCGATCCCCGCGGCGTCGCCTGTACGGACCCTCCGTCTCGAGCAGGTTCCCGAAGCTGGGCGCGACACTGTGCTGGTCCTCGAAGTCTGGGCGGACCCCGAAGATCCTCAGGGCTGCATCGCGGCTGTGGATCAGCGCGCGGGTCGACTGGGCAGCACGGCCTGCCGGCGCCTTCAGCAGGACATCCTCCACACCGACCCGGTCCAGTTCTGGCTCGACACGGCGCGGAGCATCGAGGTCGTCGCCGATGGTCACACCTCCCGGTTCGAGCGAACGCCCGAAGGCTTGGTCGGCGAGGGACCCGAGGTCGAGGCGGACATGGAGCGCTTGCGGGCACTGGCACAGCGGCGTGTCGTGCGTCTGGAGGTGGTCTCCGACGATGCCGCCGACGACGAGGGCTCCTGGAGGATTCGGGTCTTGCCCAAGCGAGGCGAACGGCTGGATGCGCTCGTTGGAACGGACGTGGTGACGGTCGCGGGCGCGGACTGGCGTTACCGGCTTGGCCCCGCCCGGTAGCCGCCGAAGCGGGTGTCATATCGGTGCCGGACCGCGACACCCGGCGGCATGATCCCCTGTGCACGATGTCGCGCACCGGGGACCCGGCCACCAAAAAAGCCCCGAGCCGGTGAAGGCGCGGGGCTTTTTCGTGGGCAGGCGAGTGGGCTCGACTCAGCCGCCCTTTTTCTTGTCGAGCGCGGCTTTGGCCTTGGCGGCCAGCTCGGCGTTCTCTTCGTCCTGACGCTGGACTTCGAGTGGATGCCACGGCGCGCCGGGGGGGTAGACCCAGGTGTCGAGCTCGGCGCCGGTCTCCGGGTCGTGGGCCTTGTAGGCCACGAACTCGAGCAGGCCGCGGTCAAACGCGAAGCCGGTGTCGCTGAAACGCTTGAACTTGCCCTTGAAGCTGTACTGCTTGCCCTTCTCGAAGATGACGTCGGGCTGCTCTTTCCAGCGTTTCGCGTCCCACTCGGGGATGCTGAAGCGGTAGTTCACGACCATCATCGCGCGCTTCTTGCCGAGCTGGTCCGGCTTGTCGGTGATCCACACGTGCGGCTGCTTCGGCGGAGGGCAAATCTCGCCCTCGGGACACTCGGGCGCGACGTAGATCTCCTGGACGTAGCCCTTGACCATCACCTCGGTGCCGGCGTCGCCCTTCTTGACGTTCTCGTCAATCTCGGTGCGGAGGCCATAGATGGAGACCGAACCGTCGGGGTAGGTGAGGTCGACCTTGCCCTCATCGAAGTCGGGCGAGGGCGGAAGCTCCACCTTGATCTTGGGTGCAGCGGCTTCCTTTTTTTCCTCCAGATCGGCCGGCTTCTCCTCTTTGTCGCACCCAACTCCGGGCGCGACGAGAAGCAACGGAAGCGCAAGGAAACCGATGCGGGACAGAACGGCGGCGGAGGATACTCGAGCGGTGGACATGCCTGAATGGGGGGGACGGACCGCGCAGGTCGGTCTAGGTTCAACCGAGGAGGGTCGTATCATGCGCGCTTGCCGTCGATCAAGCGAACGCACGCCGCTGCACAGGCGATCTAGCAATCGCGAGCGGACCCCCCGGCTGTTACAAAGGCTCGGCGATGTCCCGTCCGCGCTCCTTGGCTGCCGGCTGTCGACGACTCGCGTCGTTGGCGCTCGCGTTGTCTGCGTGTGGTGGCGGTTCTACCCCGGATGAGGGAGAGACCGATGCCGTGGCCGATCCCCGGGCAGCGGCCGACGCCATGCTCGCCAAAGAGCAGGCTCGGGTCGGGGAGGCCGGCCGTGCCGCCGAGCGGACACTTGTGATCGGGATGCGGTCCGTGCCGCGTGTATTCGACCCGCTGACGGATCAGGAACCCTGGGCGCGACGCGTCATCGACGATCTGTTGTTCGAGGGGCTTACCCGACGAACACCCGACCACGCCCCGTTTGCCGAGCCTGGGCTCGCGGACACGTGCGTTGTGGACCCCCCAACCGGGCCGGCCCGTGACGTCTACTGCCACCTCCCGCCGGAGGCGACCTTCCATGATGGCGAAGCTGTCGAGGTGGAGGATGTGGTCTTCAGCGTGGAGTACTGGCTGGATCCCCGCCGGGCCACGTTGCGGTTGCAGCTCGGGTTGGACGAGCTGCGGGCCATTGAGGTGGTCGACCGACCGTTTGGCGCTCCGGAACTCCGAGACCCGGGGCGTTGGGTTCGCATCGGCTTCGATCGCCCAGAGCCTCTCGCGCTGGAGCGTGTCGCCGCGATGAAGATCGTTCCGCGCAAGAAGCGACGCGGCAAAGGGCGGGCGTTTTCGGTGGAGCCGGTGGGGACCGGTCCGATGCGGCTGGTCGCCATCGAAGATGATCGTGTGGTTTTCGAGCGCGTCGATCCGGTGGAGGGTCCCGGGGCCGTGATGCGGCTGGTGTTGCGTGAGGTCCCCGATGGAGCCACCGGCCTGAGCCAACTGCGGCGCGGGGATCTGCACGTCCTGTCCTCGGTGTCCCCGAGCCACGTCCCCGACGAGCTGGCCAAGCCCGGCATGGCCCCTCGCTTCTCCGCCTGGGTGCTCTCCCCGCCGCACTTCGATGCGGTGCTGTACAACCTCCGCCACGGTGCGCAAGCGGGGCCGCGACTCCGCGAAGCCCTCGATCTCGGCATCCCACGCGGCACGCTGAGCCCCGGGGGAATGCCCCCTGCGAAGGCGGCAACCGTCGTGGACCTACAGGACCCGGTCCCTCTCGACCTGGCGGCGCTGGCCGAGGCAGGGGTCTCGGTGACGTGGGGTATGGCCGGGCTTCCCGAGCAACTGGCCTCCAACGACGAGCTCAACGCGGCGTCCGCCGCTGCATTGTTGGACACGCTGGGCTGGACGCTCGAGCGTGGCGTTCGGCGAAAGGCCACCGGCAACCTCCGGCTGGTGCTGATGTGGAACGGGGAGGGGGCCCACGCGAGGACGCTCGCGACTCGCCTCAAAGACGCGTGGCGGGGGTTGGGTGTTCAGGTGCCCTACGCCACCGCGGGCTGGTCGTACCTCTTCGGACTCATGCGCCGGGGAGAGTTCGACATGGCGCTGGTTCGTTGGGTCACACATTCGGACCACGACCTCTATCCGCTCCTGCACAGCCGCGGCGCGAACAACGTCACCGGCGTGGCCGATGCGGCTCTCGACGGTGCGCTCGAGGCCTACCGAGCGGCGCAGACCCGGGCGGAGCGTCAGAGCGCGAAGGCGAGTATCGCTCGGCGAATGGAAGAGCTCCGCCCCGTCAGTCTGCTGCACGCGCCGACCGAGGTGATGGTCGTGAGCAACCGCGTCGGCGCGCTGCGCTTCGTCGATGACAAGCCGATGCTCTCTGAATTGCGCCTGGGGCCCGAGCAGTCGTGGCTTTCGGGCCAATAGGCTCGGCTCTTGCGTTCCGCTGCTTTTTTTGCATCGCCGGGGTCCTGCGGCAGGTTGGGGGAGCGAAACCCACACGCCACAGGAAAGACGAGAGATGCACATCTGGATCATGTTGGTCACCCTTCTGAACACCCCCACGCTCGGCCAAGAGCCCGGCCTGTCCCAAGACGACAGCCCCGAGCAAACCGTCCGCTACCGCGGCATCGACACGCTCCTCGCAAAGTTCGACGCCGAAGCCGGGTGAGTCCATAGGGGGACTTCGCAGTCCCCCGCCGCTGCGGCCGGCAAAGCCGGGTTCGTCCATAGGGGGACTTCACAGTCCCCCGCCGCTGCGGCCGGCAAAGCCGCCCTTCGCTCCCCCCCCCTGGCGTACGCCCTGGCGGGCTTGCTCGCGCGGCCTGCTGGCCACGCTCCAGTGGACGCAGAGGCTGTGCCAGGACCGAGGTGAACTCCGCCTGATGCAGCACCCAATGCTGTGGAGGCGGACTGCGTCCTCCAGACGGGGAGGAGCGGTTCTGCAAGAACTGCGAGCGAGCCCGCAAGGGCGACCTTGGAGGGAGACCCGGAGGGAGCTTTGCTCTCGCAGGGTTGGGAACCGGGAGGTTCCCCTAAAGTCAGAACCGATAGGCGATGCCGGCGGAGCCGGCGAGGTAGGTCGAGAAGGTTGCGACGGGGGCTGCTTTGTCCGCGGCGCTGCGGCCTTCGAAGAGCTCGCCGGAGGTGCGGGCGTGCGAGCGGGGAGTCACGACGCCGTAGGTTCGGAACGAGAGGACGAAGGCGATGCGGTTGACGAGAAACTCGGCTTCCGCACCGACACGCATGGTGAAGGCGCCGAAGGACTGCGTGCCGTTGATGCCGGAGTCGAGGTCGTAGCGGATCCGCTGAAAAAGACCGCCGACGCCTCCGCTGAACGCAAACTGGCTGACCTTCCCGCGACCCAAGTAGAGCAGGGTGCCGATGTCCGCCAGGACCTGGTCGGTCGAGATCGTTGTGTCGCCTTCCTCGGCGCGCAGGCGGAGGGAGCCGGTGCGAATGTTCGCGTCGAAGCCGATGAAGGAGAGCGGTCGGTAGCGCCCAAACACGCCGAGCCCACCAAGCGCGGTCGATCGACCCACGAACCGAGGATCGACGTGGACCACCCGCGGGCGGAGCGGCGGCGTCGTGATGATCGAACCCTCGACCCCGAGCGCGAACGCGCGCCCGTCGGGCGGACCTTCGGTTCTGCGGGGGGTCCCGGGATCTCCCCGCGGGGCGGACGGCTCCGCTGGGGGGTCAGTGGGCGCTTCCGCGGCGCCCGCGAGCGTCGGGGCCACGGTCAGCAGGGCCGCTGAAACAAGCGTGGGCAGGCAAACGGCGCAGGTTTGGCCGTGCCACCGCGAGCGGGCAGCGCACATCGGCGCGGAGCATACCAGTCGGGCGGGCCTTGCGGCGGGTCACCTCAGGACGGTATGCGGTGTGGGTGAGCGTGGTGAGCATGACCGGCTTCGGCGCGGCATCGCAGGCCTGGGACGCACCCGGTCGGGGCCGGGTGCGCGTCGACGTGGAGGCACGCTCGGTCAACGGTCGCTTCTTGGAGATCAAACTGCGGCAGCCGTTCGGCGCGTCGCTCGAGCCCAAGCTCCGGTCGGTCGTCGAGCGACACGTTGGCCGAGGGCGAGTTGAAGTGTCCGTCTTTGTGCGCAGGGATGCAGCGGCGACTCCCGAGAACGACCCGCTGGCTGGGCTGGGCTTGGACCCGCAGAAGGTGGCTGTCGTCGCGGCGGCGGCGGCGGAGACTCAGCGGATTGCGACTGAGGCAGGCCTCGAAGTCTTGGCACCTACATCGCTGGAAGTGCTCCGCTTTTGCGGGGGGATCAAAGCTGCTTCCACGGAGGAGAAACCGGAGGTCCCTCCGTTCGCGGAGGCGCTGATCGACCGCGCGCTGGAGGAGCTTGCGGGCTTCCGAAACACCGAGGGCGCAGCACTGGAGACGACGTTGCGCGAGCTGTCCTCCCAGCTCGCCGCGGCCACCGCCGCGCTCGCGGAACTCCTGCCTCCGGAGGCCGAACGCATCCAAGCCCGGGTGGCGGCGCGGCTCGCCGAGCTGACCGCTCGTGCTGGCGCGCCGGCTCTCGATCCGAGCCGGGTGGCGCAAGAGGTCGCGGTGGTGCTCGCCCGCGGGGATGTCGCCGAAGAGCTCGCCCGCATCGACTCGCACCTTGGACAGATGACCAGCGCGCTCGATGCACCGGCTTCGGTCGGCCAGGGCAAGACCCTGGACTTCCTCACACAGGAGCTCCATCGCGAGTTCACCACGATGGGCAGTAAGCTTACCTCTCACGACGGAAGCCGTATCGTGATCGAAGGCAAAGCGATCATCGAACGGATTCGAGAGCAGGTTCAAAATGTCGAGTGACCCGCGCCGCGGACTTCTATTGGTGGTGTCGTCGCCCTCGGGCGCTGGCAAGACGACTCTGTGCAACCGCTTGCGTGACGAGTTCCGACGACTGGAATTCTCCGTCTCCCACACCACGCGCCCACCCAGGCCCGGGGAGACCAATGGCGTGGAGTACACCTTCACCGCCAAGGAGGAGTTCCAAGAGATGGTCTCGCGCGATGAGTTCGCCGAGTACGCAATGGTGCACGGCAACATGTACGGCACGTTGGCCTCGCGAGTTCGCGAGAGCATCGACAGCGGTCGGGACCTGTTGTTCGACATCGACTACCAAGGCGGCCGGGAGCTTCGCGCGAAATTTCGCGAAGACCTGGTGTCGGTGTTCATCTTGCCTCCTAGCATTCGGGAGCTGGAGCGCCGGCTTCGTTCGCGAAACACCGACTCCGAGGACGTCATCGCCCGGCGCGTTCGTGTCGCTCGGGAAGAACTCAAGCACTACGCCGAGTACGACTTCCTCATCATGAACGAGGAACTCGAGTCGGCCTACGATGCGCTTCGCTCGGTCTACCTCGCGCATCTGCACGCCCGATCACGTCAGGCGGCCATCGCTGACGCCGTGATCTCCGGCCAAGAGTCGCTGCTGTAGTTCGCTCTCCTCCGCCCCGGGGCGAGTCCGGCGGCAAGTCCGGCGGACACTGGACAGGCGGGAATGTGAGTCTGGCTGTCTTGAAGGCGGCGCGGCCGTTGTGGCCGCAGCGCCCCGCTTTGGCCGGTTGAACACGCCTCCGGCTTGCACGCCGGTCCGCAGGAGGGGTATTGCGATCTGTATGGTCGACGCCGCCGGTACGCAACGCCCTGAGTCGGGGCCGCAACCGGTCGCGCGCCCCGGGTCTGGCCCCGCCCAGGTGGCAGGGGACTCAGGCCCCTATCCGGTCGCGTCATCGATCACCCCGCTGGGTCCCGCGGCGATCGAGGTCTCCGAGTCAGACCTTGGGGATGGGGCGGCGCTCGCCCGGATCGTCGAGGCCTATCGTTCCCACCACCCGCGGGCCGAGGGCACCGTGCTCGAGACGGACGTCGCGACGTTGGAACGCGCGTTCGAGTCGGCCACTCGTGCGCACAGCGACCAACGTCGCAAGAGCGGTGAGCCGTACTTCGTACACCCGGTCCGCGTCGCAACGATGCTGGCGCAACTCGGACTCGATGCGACGAGTATCGCAGCCGGCCTTCTTCACGATGCTGTGGAGGACTCGGAGCTCACGGTGTTCGATGTGCACGAGGCGTTTGGACGGGAGGTTGCGAGCATCGTCGACGGCGTCACCAAGCTCGGCAAGGTTCCTTATCTGTCTCGGCAGGAGCAGCAGGCGGAGAGCTTTCGCAAGATGCTCCTGGCCATGTCCGAGGACATCCGAGTCCTGTTGGTCAAGCTGATCGACCGCTTGGACAACATGCGGACGCTCGGTCACATGCCCGCGGACAAGCAGCACCGCATCAGCACCGAGACGATGCAGATCTATGCCCCGCTGTCGGGCCGCCTGGGGATCGAGTGGGTGCGGCGCGAGTTGCAGGACCTCTCGTTCTCGTACCTCGAGCCCCCAGCGTTCTCGACCATTCGGCAGCAGGTCTACCAGTTCCTGGGTTCCAACCCCGGCGTCGTCGAGGACGGCATCGACCGGCTCGAGTCTGTGTTCGACCCCTCGCTGGCCCAACCCGACAGTTCGGACGATCCCTTGGAAGCGGCGGTGTCGTGGCGTTCGGACCTCTACGGCAGCGTTCGACTGCGGGCGACGCTACGGCCGATGTTTCGGCTCCAGCGCCGGATGACCGGCGGTGGGCGCAAGCCTTCGCAACTCTCGGACGTCTCGACGTTTCAGGTGGTGGTCCGAGACCGCGAGTCTTGCTACGCAGCGCTGGGGCAGCTGCACGCGGTACTGCAGCCGGTGCCGGGCCGGTTCCGGGACTATATCGCACTGCCCCGACCGAACCGCTATCAAGCGCTTCACACCTCGGTGATCGATCGCAACGGCCAGCGCCTGGAGGTGCAGGTCCGCTCCGAGGGCATGGACGCGGTTGCCGAGCGCGGCATCGTGGCGCAGTGGGGCGACGGCCCGACCGACGGCCGCCGTTTGGCGTGGCTGGGCCAGCTGATGGACTGGCAGAAGGACGTCGACGACCCGCACGAGTTCATCGAGGCGGTCAAGGCGGACCTCTACGCGGACGAGGTCTACGTGTTCTCGCCCGGCGGCGACATCTTCACGTTCCCCAAAGGCGGCACGCCCATCGACTTTGCGTTCGCCATTCACACCGACGTTGGCATGCAGTGCTCTGGCGCGCGGGTCAACGGCCACCTGGTTCCGCTGCGCTACCGGCTGCGTCAGGGCGACACGGTCGAGATTCTGACCAACCCCGAGGTCGCCCCGCGTGAGGAGTGGCTCAAGATGTGCGTGAGCTCCAGAGCGCGAGCGCGGATCAAACACGTGCTGCGGCAGCGGGAACGGGCGCGGCTCCGCTCGTTGGGACGAAGCCTCGTCGAGCAGGAGGTGGCCTCGCGAGGGGGATCGCTCGGCCAAGATCAGGAAAACAAACTCGGTGAGCATGCCGAGAGCCTTGGACTGAGCCCCGATGTGGATGGCAGTGGGATTTTCGAGGCGGTCGGGGCAGGGCAGGTTGCGGCGACTGCAGTTGCGGATCGCGTCTGTCAGGGCCCGGAGACGGAAGGGTTGTTGGGCCGGGTCATCCGGAGAGTTCGGGGCCCGGCACCAGGACCTGCGGGCGGCAATGCGAGCGGGCAGGGGGCGGAAGCCTCTCTGCCCATCGTGCTCACCAAAGAATTGGTGGAGGGATCGGATGCGCTCGTGCATCTCGCCCCCTGCTGTTCTCCGGTTCCTGGCGACCCGCTGATCGGTTTTTTCGAGCCCGGCCGGGGCGTCACCGCGCACGTTCAGGGGTGCCCAGACGCGCTGGAGCAGCTCAGCGCGCGTCGGGTCCACCTCGCGTGGTCCCCGGACATCGAGCTGTCCTGCCCCGTGACGGTCGAGGTCCGGACCGGCAACACCGTCGGGCTGCTGGCGGAAATGAGCCGGGTGTTCTCCCACCATGGCGTGAACATCAAGCAGGCCAACTGCCGCGCATACGGCGACGGGGAACGCGCAATCAACACGTTTCACGCATCTGTGGCCGCGCTGAAGCAGCTGGAGTCGCTGTTGACGGCCTTGCGGTCCACCGAGGGCGTGCTCGCGGTTCAGCGCGTCTTCAATCCGGGAGCGGGCACGTATCCGCGCCCTTGACATGGGCTGAACGCACAGCTACAAGCCAGCGCTCCGCCATGGCATCCTTCACGCAAGTCTCCAAACGCAAACGCGCCAACCGCCAGCGGAAGGCCGGCCGTGCTCGGAAGGCCAAGCTGGCTCAAAACAGCACGCTTTCCTACGACGCGCTGTTCGCGGGCTGCGGTGAGCCGGGTGATCCGGCTCCCAAAGCACAAGCCTGAGTACAAGCCTGAGCAGGATCCCCCGGGGTTCGCTCGGTTCATGCGGGTGACGAGTCTGTCTCGTCATCCGCATTGTCATGTCCGGAGTTCGTGTTTTTGCTGAATGTCCGACCAGCGTCCGCGGTCGTGACACCGCGCTGAACACTGCGTCTTCTTGATTCAGTGCGTGAGCCCACCGTACGCTCTAGTTGCCCAACTTGCCGGCCGTGGCCGGGGTTGGGCGGAGCAACTCGATGAGTGAATCTCAGCTTTCGCCGGGCACAGTGGTCGATGGTGCGTACACGCTCGACGCTGTCGTGCGTACGCGCCCTGGTGCAACGACCTACAAGGCGACCGACGCCCAAGCCACCCCGGTGTGGGTCACGATCTACGACCGTGCCTGCTTTGCGTCCGGGCTCGCACTCGAGCGAAGCCTTCGCGAACTCCGGCAGCTCAAGAGCGTCGTCTCGCCCCGTGTCCTTCGGATCCTCAACGCGGGCAAACACGGCGACGGTGTTTTCGAGGTCACCGAGCTTGGCCCGGACCAGACGCTGACGGAGCATCTACAGGCTGGTGCGCTGTCCACCGAAGACGCAGCCACGCTCGCCGTACAGGTCGGCGAAGCGTTGCTCGAGGCGCAGCGCGTAGGCGTGATCCACCGCAACCTGGGCGCCGACGTCGTCTTCCCAAGCGCCGAGGGCGTTCGGGTCGGGGGCTTTGCTGTCGGCGAGCCGCACGCTCGCGGTGCCGGTCCGTTGATGACCATCGCCCCCGAACAGGTGCAGGGAAAGGTCGTCGACCAACGGACGCTCATCTACAACGTTGCCGCACTCATGCAGTGGATGGTGAGCGGAACTCCGTTGTTCGCGGGTACCCCCGAGGAGGTTCTCTCGCAGCACGAGGAGGCCCCCCCGAGCGAGAGTATCGATGCGAAGCTGCGCCGGGCGTTGGGCAAGGACCCGCGGATGCGTCCGATGATGCTCAAGCAGTTCCTCAGCGACATCGCGCACATGGGAGGGGTCGAGCCGCCCAGGCTTGCCGCGCGTGTCTCTGCACCAAACCTTGCGGCCGCCCCTAGGGCTCCGATCGCAGCGCCCAAGGCTCCCGACGCAGCCGTGGCGCGTCCCAGTAGCCGAGGGTGGACGATGTTCATGAAGGCGCAGGACGACGAGCCCGAGAAGCCCGCCGAGCCCGAGCCGCCGCCGAGCAAGCCCAGCACCCGCGGATGGACGATGTTCATGCAGGCGCAGGACGATGATGCGGCCGCGGCTCCCGAAGCCAACCCGCAGTCCGAGACCACACCCGAGCCTGCGCCTGCGCCTGAGCCTGAGCCTGAGCCCACGCCGCCCCCAGCCGCTGAGGGGGACGCTCCTCCGAGCACGCGGGGCTGGACGATGTTCATGAAGCCTGAGGGGAGCGAGGCGCCTGCCGAAGCCGCGACCGAAGAGCCTGTCTCTGCAGGACAGGACCCCGGACCTGCCGCGGGTGATGGCGCGACGCCAAGCGCTCGCGGTTGGACCATGTTCACCAAGGACGAGGAGGCCGCGGCGGCGGAGGCCCCCGCGGCCGAAGAACCTACAGCGGGAGAGCCCGCCCCTGAAGCAGCAGCGCCCGGCGACGACGGCGTGTCTCCGTCGACTCGCGGGTGGACCATGTTCACCAAGGACGAGGATGACCCTGCGCCTTCTGCCGAGCCTGCGCCTTCTGCCGAGCCTGCGCCCGCTGCCGAGCCTGCGCCCGCTGCCGAGCCTGCGCCCGCTGCCGAGCCTGCGCCCGAGGATGGCGCGGCTCCAAGCTCGCGAGGGTGGACGATGTTCATGGAACCCGGGGCGACGGATGCTCCCGATGCGGTGGCTCCGGAGGCTGCCGCTGTCGACGCTGGAGTTCCCGCTGCCGCGACACCAGCCCAAGAATCTGCCGACGACGCGGCCGCAGAACCCGGCGCATCCAAGAAGCGTGGCTGGACCATGTTCATGAATGCCCCGCTAGAGGACCTCCCCAGCAAGGAGGAAGCGCCCGCCGCGGCGACACCCGCTCCGGTTTCCAACGTCGAAGCCGCGGACAAGAAGGGTTGGACCGTGTTCGGTGCGCCCGCGCCCAAGCGGTCCGGGGCCGACGGTGCTGGAGTCCCGGATGCGGCGCCGTCCGAGGCCGGCGCCCTGGACCCCGCCGTGGATGTCGGGGCGCCCTCCCGGGGCAAGACCGTCATGGTGACCAATCCCGCGCCGGTGCCGGCTCCGGATGCGCCGACCCAAGACGCGCCCGATGCCGCAATGGCGAACGCGCCAACCGTCGTCAACACAGGTGCCCCCGCGGGCACACCCATCGAGAAGGGGAAGACCATCGTGGCGACCTCGGCGCCCGCCGAGAAGCCGGACACGATGTATTTCAAGAAGGGCGAGGTCGAGCCCGAAGGAGGGGTCTCTCCGCGTGGGCCCACCGTCCGTGACGTCGTGTCCACATCGCGCCCGGTCGAGGAGCGGGTCTCGCGAACGTCGGATCCGAGTGCTGCGGTGCCGGTCGTTCGGGAGCCGACTGAGCTCGAACCCGCCCAGAGTTCGAACACCGCGCTGTATGCGATCGCCGGGGCGGTCGCGATCGCCGCCGTCGTGGCGGCCTACTTCGCGTTCCTGAGCTAGCAGCGCGCTGCGAACCTCGACAGGGACGTCTCACTCGTCTTCTTCGAGCTCCGCCGCGCCGGGTTTCACCACGGACTGGTCGGGCCGCGCGCCGAACTCCGTCGCCTCTGCGGTCTCCGTGGAGGCGACTATTTTGGTTCGCCTCGGCGGCTGGCCCAAACTAGCGGTGTGTTGTCCTCTCGCGGTCTCGCAGCGCATTGTCTTGCCTTGTTTGTCGTCCCGGCGGTGGCTACCGGCTGCGCCCGGTCTTCGGCGCCGAGTACTGCTCCGGTCGCCTCAATCCCCGAGGCGGCTCCGTCTTCGGCGTCCGATCCCGAACCGCCAGACCCCGGAGCCACGCTCTCCGCCGCCGTGGCCGCTGAGCGTCCGCTCAACACCATCTTCCGGTCCGAGATCGAGCAGGCGTTGTCCCGGGGGCCGGGCTACCTGTTGTACGAGCTTGGACCGGAACCCTACCGGCTTTCGGGAAAGTTCGTGGGCTGGGAGATCACGAAGGTGTTTCCTGACGAACCCGAGCTCTGCGCGGACGGGTGTGACCTTCAGCCGGGCGACATCATCTTGTCGGTCAACGGAGACCGGCTCGAGACGCCGCAGGCGTTGAGCAACATGGTCGACACACTTCCGTCGATGACCAAACTCGTGGTCAAGAGCATCCGCAACGAGAAGCGCCGCACCGCGACGTACTCGCTCGCCAACGGCTGAGCGTCACAGCCCTATCTCGATGCAGGCTTGCACGAGCGCAGCGGTCACTTCTTCGATCGGTCGCGTGCCGTCGATGGCCCGCACGCCCGCAAGCCCGCGGGATAGCGCAGCCTCGTAGCCCGTCTCCACCTGGCGTTGAATCGCTTCGGTCTCGAAAATCTCGCGCTCATGCTCGGGTGTCCGAGCATGGACTCGGCGCGACGCTTCCTCGGCGCCGACGGTGAGGACGAACGTGGCGTCCGGCCAAGGCGCGCGTGCATTGATCGACTCGACCCATGCCGCGTCACAACTCAAGGCTTGATACACCCACGAACTCATGACGTAGCGATCGCAGACGACGATCTCTCCCCGCGCCAACGCAGGCTCGATCTCGGCAGCCACGTGGTCAAGGCGATCGGCCGCGAACACGAGTGCGTGCAGGTGCGGGTCGGACGGAGAGTCGCTGCGACCCAGGAGTGTTCGGGCGAGGACTCCGAGGGGCCGGGTCGAGGGCTGGTGCGTTGTCAGCACGGTGTGTCCCCGCCCGCGTAACGCGTCCTGCAGCGCTCCTGCCTGGGTCGAGGTGCCGCTGCCATCGAGACCCTCCAACGCAACAAATGTGCCTCTGCCCATGGCGCGGCACCCTATCAGGACGCCAGGAGACCCGGCGTGACGTCTCACTCGTCTTTTCTTCGTCCCTGGCGGGTCTCGCGCGAAGGGCCGTGGCCCGAGATTGCAACGGCCCGCCCGGCACCGCATGCTGGGTTGAAGAGTCGAGGTAGCGGCATGGGACCCAACGACAACCAAGCGCCACAAGGCAGCAGCAACTCCGCATTTGAGTTCTCCGGCGAAGCCGCGGGCTCGGCTGCCGACGGTCCTGTCTTCGATGCAAACGAAGGCAGTGCCTCATTCGTTGCGGGTGATCTCGACCTCTCCGGTGCACCCACGGGTCACGAGTCCAACCTGGGAGGCGGAGGTGGCAAGTGGATTGCGCTCGTTGCCATCCTTCTGCTTGCCGGGGGCGGCGGTGCTTGGGCGATGCTTGGAGGGGGCTCCGCGGAGGCCGCGGGATCGGAGTCCGGGGTCGAGGAAGATCAGCCCGCGGACGCAGCCCCGGCCGAGCCTGATGTGACTTCGGCAGCTCCCGTCGCGGCTCCGGCTCAGGACGCCCCCGCCGTGGTTGCCGGAGCGCCAGGCGACCCACCCGCGGCCGAGCCGGCGGTGGAGCCCGAGCCCGCCCCGAAGCCCGAGGTGAAGCCCGAGTCCGAGGTGAAACCCGAGCCCGAGTCCGAGGTGAAACCCGAGCCCGAGCCGAAGAAGAAGGCGTCGACGAAGAAGAAAAAGTCGGCGCCGAAGAAAAAGAAGATCCGCGCCGGCAAGCCCCCTCGAGATCCGCTCAAGGGCCTGCCCGCTCCGCCCTCCTAGAGAGGGGCGTGGCCCACCGCTAGAGACGGAGCCGTCGTCGCAGCGGTCCGCCGAGCAGGCCGCATGCGAGCAACACAGCGGTGACGAGGCCTGCGCCCGCCCACAGACGAACGCGACCGACCGAACTCGCTTCGAACGCTGGCGCGGAGGCGAGGGCGGCCCGGCTGCTTCGGAGTTCCGCGTCGTCTCGAACCTCGAGCGCCCGGTCGATCAACATGAGCCGTCCGGTTCTCGGTAGGTCTTCGAGCGACGCCTCGACCGCGAGTGCGTCGGCATGCAGCGCGGTCGAACGATCGCGGTCCTGTCCCCGAAGTAGCATCGATGCCTTGCGGTACAGGGCGGCAGCGCGTTTGGGGCTCTCGCTACGAAGCTCGGAAGCGTAGTCCGCGAAGAAGGCCGCGACCCGAACGGGCTCGGCGAGCTCGCCCTGTGCGATGAGCCGGTCGAGTGCCTCCGCCCCAACCTCGAGATCGGCGTTGGCCAGGGCGGAATCGATGGCGTCTCGCTGGGTCTTCGCGCGCCGAGCATCGAGCCAGCCCATGTAGGCCTTGGCATGACGCGCGGGCTGCTGTTCACACTGCGTGTCGACTCTGCCCTTTTCAGTGACGACCTCACATTCGGCCTCCAGTCGATCCGGCGCGTGCTCGCCGAGTTGCTCGAGGAGCGCAAGCCGGGCGCGGTCTCGGTAGTTGAGGTAGGCCAGTGCCTTGCCCGTGCCGCCGCCGAGCAGTCGCACCGTGCGGCCGGCGGACTTCGGTGCGGGACCGGTGACGTAGGCGTCGAAGGACGTCCGAGCTGCGGCGCGAACCGGCGCGGAGCGGTCGTCGCTGAACGCGAGGAGCACCGAGGCGGCCTCGCCGGGGCGACGGACCGCGTACGACTGCAGCACCTTGGCCAGAAGGCGAGGGGAGGTTTGCACCGCTTCGGTCGCGCGGGCGGGGTGGAGACGATCCATTTTGTCGAGGATCAGCTCGGCGTACTTCGCACGTTTCACCGCTGGCTTTTCTTGGTCGCGCTTTCGCTTCGAGGGGCTCAAGGAAGCCTCGACCAACGCGGGAATAGCCTCGTCGCCAACCGCGACCATCGCTCGCCCCACTTCATCCCGGAACGTGCCCCGATGCAGGTACGCCGCATCGAGCAGCGCCGCCACCACATCTGCAGTCTGCTCCGGGTCGGTACGGCCGACGCTCGATGCGGCGCGCAACAACGAGGTCTCCAAGACACAGTCCCGATAGACCGAGAGCAGGCCCGGGGAAACCTTGCTGCGCGGGAGTGTCAGCAGGTCCTCGAACCAATCGCCGCTGAGCTTGACGTCGTGGCCGTGTGCTCGCTTCCAGGCACGTGCAAAGTAGCCGTACTTGTTCGGCACGTCGCCGCCGATGGCTCCGAGCAGCGACCGGTAGTCGCCCTTGGGCGCCTTTCTCTCGGCGAGGAGCCTAGATCGGATCTCGGGCCACAGCGATGGGTCCGAGGCCGCAAGTCGTCGGGCAGGCCCCGCAAGTTCGTCCAACGGTCCCTTGCGGACCGCAGTCACGAGTTCTTCGAACTCCTCGGACGTGGTCGGTGGGTGGGTCGTCACGGTCTCGAGGACCGTGGGCGCCTTTGGAGTCTTGGCTGCAAACTCGTCGGCCAGCGCCGCCAGGACCTTCTGGGCGGCTTCGCGCGCAAGTTCGGGGTCGGTTCGTTCGAACGACTTGCCGATGTATGTGTTGACCTCGACCTCGGGTGTCTCTTGTGGACATCCCGCGGAAAAGACGAGCAGACCGAGGGCGGCGGCGGTGCGCATCGATGTGTTCATCGGGCACCTCCGGCCGCGAGCATCAGTGCATCGCGTGAGCGGGGGGAACCATGTGTTCCTCGGGCAAGAACCGGGTGAAGCGAAGCCCGACGCCACACAGCGCGCGCAGTCCGTCCTTGTCCGAAAACTGCAGATAGTAGTGATTCTGAACCTTGGCCATGGCGGTGATGGCAGCGTCGGAGTCCGAGTGGATCCCGCCGGGAACCTCCCCGCTCAACGCGAACCGCACGATGACCTTCGAGCGCAGTGGCAACGGCTCGGGCATCTCGACGAACATCCCGGTCGACGAGATGTTGCGAGCCACGAACCACTGGTCCCCGTACTCCTCGGTCGAGATCAGGACACGGAAGACCTTGTCGATGCGACTCGACCGACGACGTTCCAGGCTCACGCTCATGGCGAGAGTCTGCCGTGGGTGTGTGGATGAATTCAAAAATCCTACATGTAGGACAACTGAACACATTCATGACAGCACCTTGCCGATCGCCCAGAGCCCGGACAGCTCGAGCCCGGACGCCAACACCGCGGTGCATGCGCAAAGCGTCCCGAGCGCGCGTGGCCGGACGTCGCCCTTGAACGTCAGTGCGGCCGCAGCTGCCAATCCGAGGCTGCCCGCCGGCCAGGCTGGGATGCCCCCATCGGGCCACAGAGAGGCCAAGGCTGCCACCGCGGCAAGGACGCCGAGGCCGGCGCCAACCCAAGCCATCGCTCCACTGAGACGTGCGCGCATGACTGCACACCTATCAAGGGCCATTCGGCATTGCACGAAACCGGCAAAGTCGGCCATAGACTGCGCCCTTCGCCTCATGACCGACGCCGCCCACGAGCCAACCGACGCCGAACCCAAGCCGCTGCCCCCCGGGCATCGCAGCGGGTTCGTTGCGATCTGCGGTCGCCCCAACGTCGGCAAGTCGACACTGCTCAACGCGTTGCTGGGCGAGGCGATCGCCGTTGCAACACCGCACCCGCAGACCACCCGCGAAAAGCTGCTTGGGGTGTGGACCGAAGAGAGCTTTCAGGCGGTGCTCGTCGATACGCCCGGGATTCACCGCGCGCGCTCGGCCCTCAACCAATACATGGTCGGGCAAGCGTTGGCCGGAGCTCGTGATGTGGACCTGGTGCTGCTGCTGGTCGAGACACCGATCCTTCGCAGCGCCGAGGCTGCGCAAGAATGGGAGCCCGGAGAGGTTGCTCTCGAAGCGCTCGCGATGCTGGCGAAGCTCGGCCGGCCCATCGCCCTGGTGATGACCAAGATCGATCGCATCGCCAACCGCGACCTGATGCTTCCGGTGCTCGAGACGATGAGCGCACTGCATCCGTTCGACTCGATCGTTCCGACCTCGGCGGAGAGCGGTGAGGGCCTCGAGCAACTTCGTGCGCAGGTACGCGGCCGACTCCCCGAGGGCCCGCGCTACTACGACGATGAATCGCTCTCCGATCGCCCCATGCGCTGGCACGCGGCCGAGCTGATTCGAGGCGTGCTGTTCGACCACTTGCTCGACGAGGTGCCCTATAGCTGCGCTGTGGTGGTCACCTCGTACAAAGAGGGCAAAGACTCCGACCGTATTGCCGCCAAGATCTTCGTCGAGCGCTCGTCTCAAAAGGGGCTGGTGATCGGCAAGGGCGGAAGCATGATCAAGAAGCTTCGCGAGAACAGCCAAGTGCGTATCGCGAACCTGACCGCCCGGCCGTGCGAGCTCCGCCTCGAAATCGACGTGGCGAAGAACTGGACCCGGGACCCGAGCAAACTCGAAACGCTCGGCTACCACGAGGACAAAAACAGATGAGCGAAATTCTGGTCGCGATCGTGGGCCGCCCCAACGTGGGCAAATCCACTCTTTTCAACCGCCTCATCGGGTCGCGACAAGCGATCGTCGAGGACAATCCGGGCGTCACCCGCGACCGCATGTACGGCGTGGCGCAATGGGAAGGCCGCAGCTTCATGGTCGTCGACACCGGGGGCATCGATCCCAGTCTCGACACTGGGTTGCCCGCCGACATCTCAGCGCAGGCCGAAATCGCGATGCAGGAGGCGGACTTGATCCTCTTCGTGGTCGACGCCAAGTCTGGGACGACCTCGACAGACCAGGACATCGCCGACCAGCTGCGGCGCGGCGGAAAGCCGGTCTTGGTCGTTGCCAACAAGGCCGACTCGCCCAAACGGGATGATGACGTGGCCGAGTCGTATGCCCTGGGAGCCGGGGAGGTCTTCGCGGTGTCCTCGGCTCACGGTCGTGGCGTCGCCGAGCTGTGCGACGCCATCGTGGAGAAGGTCGGGACCGGTGACGACGTCGAACTCGTGCCGCCGGGCACTCGCATCGCGTTCTTGGGACGACCCAACGCCGGCAAGTCGACCCTGGTCAACAGCCTGCTCGGATCATCGCGCGTGATCGTTTCGGACACACCAGGGACCACGCGCGACGCGATCTACCTGCCGATGAAACACGGCAACGACGACTGGGTGGTCATCGACACCGCGGGGCTGCGCCGGCGCCGTTCTGTGGCCCGGGCGCAGGAGAAGCTGGCAGCGATCAAGTCTATCCGGGCGATGGAGCGCACCGAAGTGGTCGTGCTGACCGTGGACGCCGAGGAAGGCGTCACCGATCAAGACCAGCGCATCGCTCGGATGTCGTTCACACGGGGCAAGGGGGTCGTGGTGCTGCTGCACAAGTGGGACCTCATCGCTTCCGATAAGAAGCGCACCAAGGAAGTTCTCGACCACGCCAAGCGCGAACTCCACTTCCTGGAGAACCCGTACATCGTCAAGACGTCGGTTCTTGGAGACGGCCGCGACAGCGGCGAGGGGCGCGTCCTGGGGCTGGAGGCGTTGCTGGAGGCCTGCAAGCGCACGGCCGGGTCGCTCCGAAAACGCGTCACCACCTCGGACCTCAACGGGGAACTCAAGGCGGCCACCACCCACAACCCGCCGCCGCTGTCTCGGGGGCGCCCGGTGAAGCTGCTGTTCATCACGCAGGCGGATCGGTCGCCTCCGTTGTTCGTGATCTCGGCCAACCACGGTCGCTCCTTGGCGCCCGCGTACGAGAAGTACTTGCTGCGCTGGTTCCGGAAGAAGTGGATGCTGCGCGGCGTGCCGATCCGGGTGGTTGTTCGCGCTCGCGGCCAAGGTGGCGCTCACAAGCAAAACTCGTGAACCCTGCCCCGAAGGGGCATGAACACATCACGTCGCCGGGGCCGAAAGGTTCCCGGCGTTCTTGTGGAAATCGTAGGCGTCAACCCGGTTGACCGCAGTCTCTACACGATCGCCAACGATGTTCGCGGACGCGTCGCGGGTGCACACGCGTAGGTTCGCGAAACCATGGGCATGGGAACCCTGGCGGGGTGTTCGCAGTGCCTCCGTACATGCGTTCGCGACCGTCCCCCCTGCGTTTTGTTCCCCTTGCGGCCCTCCTGGCGCTCGCAGCCTGCAACGACCACCCGCTCAAAGAGGTCGAACTCTCGCGCACCTCCGAGACGGCCCTCGAGGTCAACATCGCGCCGCTGCGAAATGTGGACATCTTGTTCGTCATCGACAACTCAGGCTCGATGGCTGCCGAGCAGGCCAACCTTGCGGCCAACCTCGCACCGATGATCGAGCGGCTCGAGGATGAGGAGGTCGCCGCGGACTACCGGATCGCGGTGACAACGACCGACGTCGCGGACGGAGCCTGCAGCGCGAGCGGGCCCGAGGATGGCAATTTCGTCTACACCAGCTGCCGCGCACGCTTGGAGGACTTCGTCACCCCGCCAAACTTTGTCCCGGCACAGGATGCCCAACACAGCGCATGTTTGAGCCTGTGCCCCGGTTCGTTGGCCGACCTGCGGACCTTGCCGACATCACTCGAGGTCGGCGGCGAGGAGACCTCGCGGCCGTGGATTGAGAACGTCCTGGGGGCGAAGAATCTCCCCGAGGGGGTTTCGACGGAGCAGGCGTTCGCGTGCATGGGGCCCCAAGGCATCAACGGGTGCGGGTTTGAGGGTCCCCTGCGGGCCATGCAGCGCGCGTTGGTCCGGACGGGCGCCAGCGAGGAGACCGAGTTTGGCTTCCTGCGCGACGATGCAAACCTGCTGGTCGTGTTCGTGACCGATGAAGCCGACTGCTCGGCGCAGGGAACCATGCCGGACGGGGTTCGCGAGGGCGGGAGTGCGGCGTGTTGGGATGCCGGTGTTCGGTGCACGGCGGCCGACGACGGCTCCCTCGACTGTGCATCGGCCAACGTGGACGTGCTGGGCAACGTCGTGCCCGGCGAGGACGCTGTCCTGACCCCGGTCGAGGACTACGTCGAGTTGCTGGCGAACATCCAGGCGCACAAGCGCGAGGTGACCGGCATCCCCGATCTGGAAGTGATGGTCTCCGTCGTCGCCGGCGTTCCGACCGGATTCCCGGATGTCCCGGTCCGATACTCCAAGCAGACGCCCTACGCCGACGACTTCGGTGTGGACGCCGGGTGCCAGAGCGCGTTTGGGGATGCCGTCCCGCCGGTGCGCCTGCTGGAGCTCGCCGAGGCGTTTGCACCCGAGGAGGGGAGCAACGTCAGCTCGGTCTGCGCGCAGAGCTACCGACCCGCGCTCGAAACAGCGGCGCAAGCCCTGATCGAGAGCTTCGAGCCGGCCTGCGTCGACACCTGCCTCGCCGGCGGGGCCGACAATGACTGTGTCTTCTCGCAGAGCGTGCCGGGGCAGGGGTCGCAGCCCATCTTGGCATGCGAGATCGCGACCGACGGATCTGCCACCATCCCCGAGGGCGCGGATGCCTGCGTGTACGTCGCGATCGACGCGGAGCGAGCCGAGGACTGCGTGCGGGCACGCGCGGGTGCGGAGTTCAAACCTCTGTTCCGCGCTGGCGTCCCCCGGGTGCCGGGGAGCGCGATTTCAGCCACATGCAGCATCTCGGAGAACGAGCAGGTGGAATGCCCATGGATGGGCGACTGACAACATAGTTGGCGAGACGTCACTCTTGTTGGCCAACCTTGTTGCGGTTGGGCCAGGCGGAGGATTCCAAGTCGCCGTTTCCACGAAGGTTTCCCTGGCCCTTCGCTTGCTATAAAGTCTGCTGCACAAGATGCGGTCCGGGGTCCAGCCCTGCGGCCGAAGCGCCGCCCGCCACGCGGGCCGGCGCCGCGAATCCGCCCTTTCACCCGACCGTATCGACCCGACCTCTGCCGACGAAGGATCCCGACCATGCGCGCTTCTCTCATCGCCCGCCTCAGCCTGTTGACCGCGACGACCGTCGCACTCCCCACGCTCCTGGCCTGCCTGGATCACCCGCTCAAGCGGGTCGAGTACGACGCGGCGCAGGAGGACATGGAAGGCATCCAGATCGAGGTCAACAAGGACGTCGACATTCTGTTCGTGGTCGACAACTCGGGTTCCATGGGTGAGGAGCAGGCGAACCTCTCGGAGAACTTCGGACGCTTCGTCAGCGTGCTCGAAGCCGACGATGTGAAGGCGAACTACCGTCTCGGCATCACCACGACCGACGACAGCAACTACTGGTGCAAGGGTGCCGGCGTCTCCGACGCGGAGTCGGGCCAGTTCGTGCTTTCGAGTTGTCGCTCTCGGTTGGGCGACTTCTACTTCTCCGGCGATGACACCAACGCCGAGACCGCGTGTACCGATTTCTGCGAGCACGAGAGCATCGAGATCCAGCCTACGACAACCGACGACGACCCGAACCCGTCCGTCCGTCCCTGGCTGGAGAACATCGAAGGCGCGACGAACCTGCCCGACGGCGTCACCACCACGCAGGCGCTGCAATGCTTCGGACCGCAAGGCATCAACGGTTGCGGCTTCGAGTCGCACCTCGAGTCGATGTGGAAAGCCCTGCGGCTGGCTCGCATGAGCGGCCAGAATCAGTCCGGCTTCCTTCGCGACAACGCGATTCTGTCGATCGTGTTCGTGACGGACGAGGCCGATTGCTCCTTCAACCGCGAGCTCCAGAACACGGTCTTCGGTGAAGAAGGCGTCGGCAACCAGGCGTTCTGGTCGCTCCCGGACGTGCAGCAGTCGCCCACTTCGGCGGTGTGCTGGAACGCGGGCGTCAGCTGCGACTTCAGCCTCGACTCCGACCAATGCTCCTCCATCAACCTCGACGTCGATGGCAACGAGACCAACGACGACGACCTCGCGTCGCTCTACCCGCTGTCGAAGTACACGACGTTTGTCGAAGACATCGAGGCGGACAAGAAGATCCGCAACCCTGGGCAGGAAGTCATCGTTTCCGCCATTGCCGGCGTTCCCGAGAACTACCCGATGATCCAGCAGCTCAGCTACGCAGAGGGTGCTGACGCAACCAACCCGGACAGCTTCCAGGCCAAGTTCGGCATCGGGCAGGGCTGCTCCAGCCAAGTTGCCGAGGCGGTTCCGCCGGTGCGCTTGCGGGAGTTCGCCGCGACGTTCCTCGTCGGCGACGACGACAACAACCTGTTCTCGGTCTGCAGCACGGACTACGGTCCCGCGCTTGGTGCCATCGCGGAGTCGATTCGCGACCAGCTCAAGCCGGCTTGCATGCCTGCATGTGTCGCCGACACGGACGCTGTGGCTGAAGGCCTTCAGCCGCTGTGTACGCTCACCCAGACCTCGAACGACGGCTCGGGCACGGTCGACGACAACATCCCCGAGTGTGGCGATGGCGGGGCGGTTCCCGAGGGCTCGGACGTCTGCTTCGTGAACCTGGTCGACCAGAACGGGTCGACTGGAAGCACGGATGATGACATGCAGGCTGCCTGCATCGATGACGGCTGGAACCTCGAGTTCCGCGTCAACCGTCGTGAAGGTGTTCCGGCGCCCGGCGGCGCGCAGGTCAGCGCGACCTGCCAGCTGTCGCCGAACAAGATCGTCGACTGCCCCGGACTCCCCACCTAGCAAGGGCACGGCTGCTGAGGTCTCCGGGGCCCTCGAAAACCCGAGTCCTGTGCATGGACGCCCGGCTGCTTCGGCAGTCGGGTGTTTTTCTTGGTTCTGGAAGACTCGCGTCAGGGCGATCTAGAATCGCAGCCCGAATCGAAGCGCCGCGGTCAGGTAGACCGGGTAGACCTGGGGATTGGACAGCAAGGCGAAGTAGCGAAGGCCCAGGCCGACCGAGGTGCGCCGGGTGACCTCGACATCGAGCGACACGCCGCCGTGGACCACGAAGGTCGTCGCCGGTCGGCAGACGTTCGCCTCGACGTCACAGCTCAATCCGATCTCGCAGACGGTCCCGCCAAGGCACGCTTGTCCTGGCTGGCCATCGAGGATGCCCTGCGGTGTTCGGGCCCACATCGGTCCGATCCCGACCTCGAGCATCGGCTGCAGTCGTCCGCGGTCCATCGCGTAGAGCAGCGAGGCTGCGGCGTGTCCGATGTGCAACGTCCCGGCGGCGGCGGTGGGCTCGAAGGCTCCGTCCTCGTTCCGGGCGGAGGCTGCGGGAAGCCGATGCCCGGAGTAGGCGCCACTCATCCGCAGCCAGATGGGGCGCCAGATGGGGACGTCGACATCAAACTGCGCTCCGGCGCCGCGGTGGGGATCGAGGGCGGAGTCCGATCTCCCGGCCAGTGGGGCGCGCAGCGACGCGAACAACGGCGACAGGGTGAGCCGGACCCGGTCCCGGTGCCCCCAGCGCGGGCCGTGCTCGTTCGCATAGGTACGCGTCCCGTCCGGGGAGGCCCCGCCGTGTTTGGGCGCCATGAACGGCGCCTCGTTGGGATCTCGGCGGGGCGGCTCCAGCGGGTCTGGTGGCGCTGCGTGGGTCGTGGACACGCCCAACGCGATCGCCAGCCCCAACAGGCGCGCGGCGATCACACGGGGACGAGACACGGATCTGGTTATACCGCAGGTGCGCGGGCCCACGAGGCACGCGTCTTTCGCACCGCCTCGGTGGACAGGGGCAAGCGGCTTGGGTATGCAAGCCCAATCGTGAGCGACAAGGACGAACGCCCCGAAGACGAGGCGACCGCCGGCGACGCCAGCGGCGGTTCCACCAGCGCGTCCGGCAGCGAAGCCGACTCCGCTAGTGACTCTGGCAGTGAGTCGGCCGGAGGCGGGCCGGACGATGCCGAGCGCATGGATCTTCCCAAGTGGAACCGCGCTCGCGTCAAACGCAAGCAGGTCAAGGGCGAGGAGCAAGACGGCTTTCAGGCGGGAGTCCGCAAGGCCGGAAAGACGGCGCTCACCCAGGCGCCCGTGGTGATTGGGGCCATCGTGCTCGTCGCGGGCATCATCGCCGGCGTGGTTTGGTACCGCGGCAAGATCGCTGAAGACGCTGCCACTGCTACGCGCGTGCTGGCGTCGGCCACTGCTGCCAGCTCCCGAGCGCGCATCGACGCGACCGGCGAGTTCGACGACCGAAAGCTTCCTCCGCCCAACCCGATCTTCGCCGACGAGGGCGCTCGCGCCAAGTCGATCGACGACACGCTGGCCGAACTCAGCAGCGAGATGAGCGACACGGATGCCGCGACCGCTGGCAAGCTCGTCCAGGCCGCGCGTCACATGCAAAGCGGGAAGTTCCCCGAGGCGAAAGCGGGCTACGAGTCGTTCCTGCAGGGCCAAGCGGACCACCCGTTGGCCTTCCTCGCCCACGAGGGCCTGGCACTCGCCATGGAAGCCGCGGGTGACGTCGATGGAGCTCTCGCTCAGCTCGACACAATGGCTCCCGATGCAGGTGCCTTCTATCGAGATCAGGCGTTGTTCCACAAGGCTCGCATGCTCGAGGGACAAGGCAAGGCCGAAGACGCCCTGACAACCTACAAGGCGTACGTCGAGGAGTACCCGCTGGATCAGGACTCCCTCGCTCGTGACGCGGTCGTCGCACGGCTCGAGGAACTCGCTCCCGATCTCGTGCCCGACGAAGCGAGAAAGAATGCTGCCGGCCTCGGCGGCATGGGCTTGCCCCCGGGACTGGGAGGCTGAGCGTGTTGCGCGTGTTGCTTGCTGCGTGTGTTGCGTTGTCCGCGGGCTGTGGCCCGACCGGTCGCTTCGAAGTGATCCACGCCGAGGGCAGCGACGCCGCTCGGGCCGTGTTTCGCGTGGCGATGACGCAGCAGGTCACCGTCCCAGACAACTTCATCATGCGCCCCGACGAGTTCGGGACCGTCGCGGTCGACCACCCGCGGCAGCTGCTGTACGTCGGCAGCCGTGAGGGCACCCTTCTGGCTCTCGATATGCTCACCGGTGAGTTCCTGTGGGAACTCCCGCTCGGCGGTGCCGTCGCGAGTTCCCCCGTGCTGGTCGACCTTCCCCGCCAGAGCGAGGGGGATGCGGATGGCGGTCCGGTGTCGCCCGATCCGAACGCACCCAAGGACCTCCTCTTGGTCGGCACCGACAACGGCGATGAGATCGCGGTTGACCTTCGGACTCGCGAAGAGCTCTGGCGCTATTCGACGGATGGCAAGGTTCGACGTGAGCCCGTCATCGCCGAGGGGGTCGCGTATGTCTCGAACTCACGCGAGCAGGTCTTCGGCCTCGACCTGCGGACCGGGGCGTGGCGCTGGCAGTACGAGCAGCCGCTGCAACCGGGGTTCACAGTCTCCGGCTACGCGGGGCTCACGTACCAACCCAGCAGTGATGGTGGGCGGCTGTACACCGGCTTTGGCAATGGAAAGGTCGTTGCGCTCGATGCCGGATCCGGCGAGGCGCTCTGGCTTGCATCCGTGGCTCCCCCCGAGGGCGGAGACTTCGCTGATTGTGACTCCACGCCGTTGCTCGATGAAGCGGGCGGCCGTGTGTATGTCGCTGGCCAGCAGACCGGCGTCTACGCCCTCGACATCGAGGATGGCTCCCAGCTGTGGAGTTTCGGCGTTCGTGCGGCTGGAGACCTCGAATGGGTCGCTGGAAACGACCTGGTGGGTTCATCGTCGCTCGAGGGCGTATTCTCGTTGGACCGCAACGGCCAGCTCTTGTGGCGTACGCAGGTGGATCCCGGTGTGCTGAGCTCGCCACTGGTGATCGACGACACCGTCTACGTTGCCCACAACGAGTCGGGACTGCTCGCGCTCGATCGTGCCACCGGCGAGTTGCTCGCCCGTCTCGATCCCGGGAGCGGTATCTCCACCGCGCCGGTGTTCGACCCGGTCTTGCAACGGATCTACGCGACATCCAACCGCGGGGTGCTGTACGGGCTTGAACTCGTCGACGCTGCGGAACCGCAAGCCTTCGCGGCACTGCCCTGAGCCGGCGTCCGTCCGACACTGCAACGCGTTCCTTGCGGTTGCCACGCGGGACCGTTGTGGGGCCCCGCCCAGCACGCCGGCGAACCGAATCAGTGGGGGGCGGACGGGACGGGACGGGCGTCGAGCGTCGCGTCGAGTTCGAAGAGCTGCACTTGGCCGCCCTGCGTCACGGTCGCTCGAGTCGCATCGACGGTGAGCCCGACGTCGGGGAAACCGGCGCCGGCGGTGCCCTGTTGCAACGGCGCGTCGAGGATCCGCCGATGCAACACGCCCGCCGCATCGCGAGCGACGAGGAGGAACTGCGCATCCTCGCCCCGGACACCGACGCGCAGCAGCTGCGCGCGCGGGAGGTTCTCAGGGGTGCTGGAGATCCACCGATCTCGCAGGGCGACCTGGGCCGCGGGGAGGTAGCCCGGGACGAAGCGGTCTCCATCACGAATCACGGCCTGCACCCAGCGTGTGCACCTGCGCTGCGGGACCTCCTCACATCGGTCCACCATGCCGACGACGAACACGTCTCCGCGCCTTCGCGCCAACGTGAAACGCTCGGAGGCCGGAGGAACTCGCACCGCGGGGGCCGCAAACAACGGTGCGGCGTCAGGCAGCAGGGCCGCGACGTGCCAGCTTGTCGCGGGCGGCATGATCCGCGTTGCATCGGTCGGCCATTCGATAGCCCGGCGGTCGCCAGCGATGGTCGCACCGGTCACGACCACAGCGCGCAGCTGCACCCCGAAGGTCTCTCGGAGTGTTCCGGCGACCCCGGGCGCCGCCTTCTGGTGCAGCATCGCCGGATCGAAGGGCAGGGCGGGGGTCGCGGTACCGAACGCGTGACGCTCGAGCCATGCGACCACCGCATGAATGTCCGAGACGTGCCCAACCGCTTGTCCTGGGAGACGTCCGTCCCGCGGTGAGCGTGGAGCCGTCTGTGCGCTCATCGAGAACGCGGCTTCGGAGCGTGCCGCCGCGGGTCCGATCAAGTCCACGCTGAGCCAGTAGCCGGCTTTCTCGGTCGATGCCGCGGGCGCCAGCGCGAGGAGGGCCGAAGCCAATGAGAGCGAGAAAAGCATGCCGCGTCAGGTGCCGACGATGATCTCGCACTCTCGGACCGCATCCTGCAACCGCGCGGCGACACCTCGGTCCGGCAGCTTGAAACACACGCCGAAACCGAGTGTTCCGGTCCGCGTGCGCAGCCAGGCGACCTCACCGTCGAGGGCGAGCTTGGCGGGTCCCTCCGGGAGGCGAAGTTCCACGTCGACCTTCGCTCCGATCGCCGGGAGGACCCGACTCTCAATGAACGCGCCTCCGCGGCTGAGGTCGCGTACGCGCGAGGCATATCGGCTGCCGTTCCATGTCCAGCGGACCTCGATATCCACGGGAACGCGTCTGTGTCGTCTCGTCGACGCGGAGCGGGTTCCGGTCAAGACCTCACGGACGTAGGTTACCCGTCCGCGCTCTGACAACGCGATGGAGACGACGACCTGGGCGGTGCCACCGTCGGCGTTGACCTCGACCGATGCGACCGATGCCTCGACCGTGACCTCGTCGACCATCGGTCCGAAGCTGATCTCCAACGAGACCATCTCGCCGACCGAGAGAGACTCTCGAATCGCGAGGCGGAGTCGTGCCGCTTCGTGGGCCCCGTGGTCAACGAACGCGTCTGCGACCTCGCTCCCTCGGATTCGGAGCGTGCGAGGGCCGTCGGTAAGCGCCCGCAAGTTCAGCCACGATGGCCTCCGACCCATGCCGGAAGCATACCGCGTGACCTCGCGGGCGCGCCGCATCCTCAGCTTGTGCCGAGCGCTTCCGCGACGGCGGCGACGTGTCCCTTGACCCGGACCGGAGAAAACACCGTTTCCACCCGTCCCTCGGCATCGATGACGAATGTGCTCCGGATGATCCCGATGACCGAACGGCCGTACATCGACTTTTCGCCGAGTGCGCCGTACGCGTCGGCAACCGCGCGCTCGGGATCGCTCAGGAGCGGGAAGTTCAGACCGTACTTGTCGGAGAACCGCCCGTGACTCTTGATGCTGTCCCCGCTCACCCCGAAGACGGGCAGGCCGAGGTCGCTGAGCCGGTCGCGGAAGTCACAGGCTTCCTGCGTACATCCGGGCGTGTTGTCTCGAGGATAGAAATACAGGACGTAGCGTTGCCCCTCGAGGTCGCTCGACGCGTACGTCTTGCCATCCGAGGCTTTCAGCGAAAACGCGGGGGCCTCATCACCGACGCTGAGCGTCGACGTGCTACCTGGGGCGGCTGGGGCCGCCGGCTTCGTGTCCCCATCGTTGGCGGCTGCTTCGCTCGCGTCCGCGGCATCGTTGGTCGAAGGAACGGCTGCCGGAGCCGCCGCGGCGGGCACAGGAGCTTCGGCCTGCTCCTTGGCAGGGACGGTCAGCTCCAACTGTGCCGCGTCAGGTTTTTTGGCGTCAGGCTGTTTTGTCTCGGTCTTTTTTGTCTCGGGCTTTTTGGCCGCGGTCTTTTTGGCTGCGGGCTTTTTGGCCGCGGGCTTTTTGGCTGCGGGCTTTTTGGCTGCGGGCTTCTTGGCCGCGGTCTTCTTGGCTGCGGGCTTTTTGGCTGCGGTCTTCTTGGCCGCGGTCTTCTTGGCTGCGGGCTTTTTGGCTGCGGTCTTTTTGGCCGCGGTCTTTTTGGCCGCGGTCTTTTTGGACGCGGTCTTCTTGGACGCGGTCTTCTTGGACGCGGTCTTCTTGGACGCTGTCTTCTTGGACGCTGTCTTCTTGGCCGCGGTCTTCTTGGCCGCGGTCTTCTTGGCCGCGGTCTTCTTGGACGCTGTCTTCTTGGCCGCGGTCTTCTTGGACGCTGTCTTCTTGGACGCTGTCTTCTTGGACGCTGTCTTCTTGGACGCTGTCTTCTTGGCCGCGGTCTTCTTGGCCGCGGTCTTCTTCTTGGCCGCGGTCTTCTTCTTGGCTGCGGTCTTCTTCTTGGCTGCGGTCTTCTTCTTGGCTGCGGTCTTCTTCTTGGCTGCGGTCTTCTTCTTGGCTGCGGTCTTCTTGGCCGCGGGTTTGGGGGACGACGTCTTCTTCTTGGTCGCGGTCTTTTTCTTTGAGCGCGTGGGCTTGGCCATGGCGGAGCTCCTTCGGGCGGACGGTGGGTCCACCGGCAACGGGGGCGCCAGGGTCTCACGCGCGAAAAGCCCCGCTCAACCGACGATGTGGAGCACGGGCGGGCCGGCTTTACACGGGCATCGCGAGGCCGCTACAGTCCCCTCGCGGGCCGGACATCGCGTGTTCCGGCCCCCGAAGGAAACCGAACCATGCGGACGCCCAGTTCTTCGCCTTCATCCCGCAGCGTTCCTCGCCTGCGGACCACCCCTGTGGCAGCCCAGATCGCAGGCGCTGCCATCCTCGCCTTCACCGTGATCGCCTGCGACAGCAGTGGGCCCTCGCTCGAGGACTCGATGAAGCAGATCGACGAGAAGGGCTCGGCCGACGCCAAGGCGGTCAAGGCCAAGCCCCGCCCGACTGGGATGGCAGGCCCGACGGATGCGGAGTTCAAGGCCTGGGATCGCAAGGACCCCGAGGGGGAGAAGCACCTGTACAAGTGGGACAAGGCCCACCTCGAGGACATGCTTCGGTACTGGCACCAGCTGGAGTGCTTCCAAGCCAACGTCAAGCAGGCCGGAAGCGCGGCCTTCGGAGCGGAGCCGGGCAGCGAGAAGGCCGAGCAGTGGTTCCAGTTCAAGCGGGCCTACGTCACCCACCTCGACGGTTGGCAGAAGCGCTTGTTCGCAGAGCAGCCGCGAATTCAGGAGAAGTCCAAGTTCGTGGGCAACTTCCTCGAAGCCCATGAGCTGGTCATGGCCGGGTACCTCCGGGCCTACAACAACGGCGACGAGACCGAGCTGAAGAAACAAGATGCCCACTGGGCGATCGTCGAGGCGAAGAATAAGAAGTACGTGAAGAGCCTGGGGGCGAAGTGGCCGGTGCGGGACATGGAAAACCCCAAGGTCGCGAAGGCTCACGCCGAGTTCTGCCAGGAGGCCATGACGCCGCCCGATCGCAGCGGCAAGGCCAAGAAGCGCACTGGCGGCGGCGGCGGTGGCAAGCGGAAGGCTCGCAAGGTCGAGTTCTAGGGCCTGCCTCGACTGCAGGTGCTAGATTCGCCGCGAATTCGAGATGTTCGAACCCGCCAACAAACCTGCCGACCGCGAGGCCGAACAGCTTCTATCGACGCTGAGCACCGACCTCATGTCGCCGTTCTGCCCCGGCCGGACAATTGCGAGCTGTCCATCCTCCCAGGCCCGGAAGCTGGAGGAGCGCATCCTCGCCGAGGCCAAGAGCGGAAAGACGCGCGAGCAGATCGAGCAGTCGCTCGTCGCCGACTACGGGTCCGATATCATCGGATACAGGCCTCCACCCTCCCTGATGATCACCACGGTGGTCGGGGGCACGCTGGCGCTGTCGCTGATCATCGTCTTGGGCCGCCGCTGGGTCCGGCGGGCCAAGCCTGAGGCGCTGGCCGCTGGTGGGACCGGGGTCGCCCCGGTGCCCTCGCCGGCGGGCGGACCCAGCCTGGCCGAGCGCGATGCCCTCGAGGATGCCCTCGACGACGAAGAAGGCTTCTGAACTCCTCGGGTGAACTTCTCACGCTCAGGGCGGCTTTCTGGCTTGCGGGGCGGATCGCCGGCGCGGTAGACCAGGGCGGTGCTACGGGTAGTTGTCCACGAGAAGGGCGGACGGACCCAACGGTTCGACTTTGAGGCGGACCAGTTCAACGTCGGCCGTGAGGAGGACAATGATCTTGTTCTCGACCGCGCCAACATATCGAAGCATCACCTTCGATTCCGCCGCTTCGAGGGCCGAATCGAGGTGCTCGATCTTCAGAGCACCAACGGGACGTACGTCAACGGTCGCCGGGTGCAAGACCCGCGCGGGGTCCGGCGCCCGGACCGGGTCTACGTCGGCGACTACATCTTGATGCTCGAGGGCGACGACGAATCGATCGTCCCCATCGAACGCAAAGAGATCATGGTGACGGGGCCCGACGGCAAGCCGCAGTCTCGCCAGCTCGATGTTCCGCCCCGAACCCGCGACGCCAATGCGCCTCTGCCCGCCCCCGTGACGAGGAGCGCCGCGACGGACGACGACAGCGGCGTGCTCACCTCGGCCCGGCGTGTTCCGCCCCCGGGGGTCGAGTCCTCCTACCTCGACAAGGTCGCCAACCGGATCCTTCAGACGGTCCTGACCAACGTCCACGCGCTGGACGCGGTGCATTCGGCCGAAATCCTACCGGAGACCGCGAAAGAGGCTGTGTCGCTGGTCGAGTCGATCATCGCCGACATGGGTCGGGCCGACGAACTCGAGGAAGGGGTTCAGATCGAAGCCCTCAAGAGCCAGGTCCTTCGGGAGCTGCTCGAGCTTGGACCTCTCGGTGAGCTGATGAGCGACCCCGACATTCGGGAGATCCAAGTCGTTGGCAGCGGGCCGATTCGCGTCGTGCGGGACGCGGTCTCCGAGGCGGCGCAGGCTGAGCTGACCAACCGTCGCTTCAGCGGGGACCGAGCGTTGATCCTCACCGCCCAGCGCCTGGCCCGGAAGTGGGGGTTCCTCGTCGAGGGCAGCCACGTTCTCGAGGGCAAGGTCGACCACGGCTTCACGATGTACTGCGTGCTGCCGCCAACGCAGCTCAACTCTCCGGTCATCCACTTCCGGCGCGCCCATTCCGACGCCAACAATCTTGACTCGCTCGTCCAAGAAAGTGTGCTGAGCACCAACATGGCCGAGTATCTGCGCGCCTCGATTCGCGGCTGCCGACGAATCTTGGTGTGTGCCTCGGGAGCGACCGACCTGGATCGATTCATGGGCGCGATGGTGGGGGAGGTCCCCGACGAGCTTCGTGTTGTCGCCATCTCGGACAGCGGCCAGGTTGGGCGCTCTCGGTCGAGCTGGGCCCAGGTGCGCAGGGTCGGAGATCCGGGCGATGCCTTGTCGTTGTCCGACACACTCGGCGTGATCCTTCGGGGGGGCGTCGACCTGCTGGTCAGCCAACGGACCCGTCACGAAGATGCTGCCGCTGTGATGGACGCCTTCTCAGGCGCCACTCGGGGGGCGATCGTCTCGCTGTGGGGCATCGACTCTGCACACGGGCTGTGGCGGTTGGCCGGGCTCTCCACCGTGGCTTCGGGCGCGATTCAGTCGCTCACGGTGTCGTTGGCTCGCTCGGTGGACGTGTTGATTCGTCTGTCCGTGGGTGCCAGCGGGGAGGCGATGCAGGTCGTGGAGGTCATCGAACCCCGGGTGCCGGGCGGGGATGAAATCGTGCACCAGCCGATCTTCACAGCGGAGAAGAGCGCCGATGGTGTCACCCGCTTCGTCCCCACCGGGGAGGTTCCCCGGCTGGTCGACCAGCTGGAAACGATGGGCATCACCGTCGATCGCTCGATCTTCTCTGCGACGCCAGAGTCGGGTCGCACCCCGGGAAAGGGCGGCTGATGTCGCCCGAGCAGCAATCGCTGGACCCCGCGGAACGACACGAACTCCTCGCCGCGCTCGATCGCCTCGAGGAGCGGTTGGAGACGGCGCCGGCGGGCTTGCATGCCATCGGGGACGCCGCGGAGGCAGGCGCGCTCGCGGCCGCGAATCTACCTGCCGAGGCCGTGTTGCTTTGGGAGAAGTACGACGGTGTCGAGTTGATGTCCGGCGAGGCGTGTGTGTTCCCGTTGGCGGAACTCGCGGGCGCCACCGCACGGGCCCGAGACGAGGGCCTGCTTCGACCGGGGGACCTCGTTATCGGCGAAAGAGGCCGCCTCCTGTATGCGCTCCCAGCAGACCCTTGGGCCGAAGGCGCCTCGGTGGTCAGCATCTCCGAGGAGAACGAGCGGTCCCCCGAAGCATCGTCGGTGATGCGCTTGCTGTTGGGTTTGCTTGGGGAGGTCGCGGTGCTCTACGACGACCACGGCGAGTTCCACGACGCCCTCATTGACGAGTGGGGGGACCTGGAGCCGGCGACGCACCGCAAGCTGCTTCGGCGCCGGCTCGACTTCGACCCGATCGCTCCCGGCCCGCGGCTGCAGCTCGCACGGCTGTTGCTCAAGGCTGGGGAGCAGCGCGCGGCGTTCAAGGAGGTCGAAAAGGTGCTGCACTACGCGCCCGAGTTCGCCGCGGCCCACTTCGTCCGGGGTCAGGCCCTGCGTGGTCTGGGCAAGCTCGACCAGGCGCGGCGGGCGTTCGCGAGGGCAGCGGAGCACGCCTACGATCCGGTCAACGCCGCCGACTACGAAGCCTGGGCGGCGCGCGTGGCCGTCGAGGCGCACGCCGAGAGTGCGGATGAGGCCGACTCGGGGCACGCGGCTTCGCATGCCGCTGCGGTGTTGCGGCGCCGGCCCGACTACGCGCAGAACCAGCTTCTGGGCGCCCGCGCCCGCCTGCAACAGCGCGATAACGACGTCGCGGCGGAACTCCTCGCGCTCGGTCTCGCGGTCGCCCCGCGAAACCTCGAGCTCCTGCAGCTGCGCCGCGAACTCGAAGACGTCGAGTACTGAGCGGCTCGCGTGAGGCGTAGGCGAGGGCCGATGCCGTCGCCTACGCGCCGCCTCCACTCCGGGGCGCGAGGCGGGACGGCCTACGGTGCCGTGGGCGGCTTTGCCTTGGGGGCCTCGTCGCCTGGCTTCGGGTCGTTCGGCGGCGGAGCATCGGCATCGGTTGATGCGGCCGGAGCATCGGCATCGGTTGATGCGGCCGGGGTCTGTGCCGTCTTGGGCGTCGCCGGCTTCGGCTCGTCGTACGGCGAGATGAGTTCGCTTTGGCTGGGGCCGGTCCGCGGCTCGACGGGCGCCGGCTTCTCGGGGACCGTTGTGGGAACCGAAGCGCCCGGAGTCGCTGGTGCCTGCGCGGCAGCTGGAGCCGGTTGTGGATCTCGCGGCGCAGCAGTGGCGCTCGCGGTCGAGGGCGCGGTGAGCTTTGCGGGTCGACGGGGTAGGGCGGAGGTCACCTGCGGCACCCCGTGCTCGGGAGCGCTGGTGCCTTCGATCCGCAAGATGAGACGCGTGTCGTCCGCAAGAGGAGCCGGGAACGCGTCCACGATGTGGTTGCGCTCGCCGCTGCGTAGCGCAATGCGCTGGACCTGGGTCCGCACGCCCGAGGCGTCTTCGGTGAGCACCGTGAGGACGGGCTGATAGGGTCCGGACGACAGGTCGAGGTCGACCACCCCGGTATCGAACGCGACCTCGTGCTCGGGAAAGGCCGGGAAGACGAGATCGAGGATCGAGGCGCTGGCCTCGATCCCAGCGGGGATGAGGTGTGCTGCCTGATCTCGGTAGATCCTGCGGTCGAGGAACAATCGGATCCGCCCCTCGTCATCGGTATCGAACGCGGCGAGGCCTCGGCCAGACGAGGAGCGCAGGTAGCCGGAGGACGCGGGCCACGGGGAGAGCTGGGCGCCGCCGAGTTCCGTCGCATCCAGCCCTGGGGTCTCACCGATGACGGCGGCAGCGGCCTGCGCGGCATCGAGATCGGTGGAGACGTGGACGGGCAGGGGAATCGACGACTCGGACCAGAAGTGTCCCTGGGTGAAGCGCGTGAGTCCCGGGTAGTCCCCGTGCCCGAGCAGATGCTGATGCAGGGTGGGCGCGAGCGGCCGTGCTCGGGCGGTCGCATCCCGCGGGGAGAGTTCAAGCGCACCGGGCACCGAGGTGCGTCCGTACAGAACTCGGACCAGCTCCTGCAGCGGCAAGCCGCGGTCGCCGGGAGTTGGAGACAGCGGGGCAAAGAACGCGGTCAGGTCGCCGCGGGCATGGGCGGGGACGGATTGGTCCTGCACAACGTGCAGCAGTGCGCCGAGACCCACGAGCCCGAGTACGAGCTCTCGGTCGCGCTCCGAAGCATCGGTCGCGGTCTCAGAGGCACGAAGGTGGGCGAGGGCGGCCGGTGGAGCCCACGGGTCAGTGCGGTCCGAGAGCCAGGCGACAGCCGAGCTCGCGCCGCCGGCGAATGCAGAACGGTTGGCGGCACGGGCGAGCGGATCCTCGGCCCGGCGCGCCTTGCTTCGAAGCACGGACGCGGGGAGCTCGGAGTCCGACCAGGTCGTCGATGCTGGATCCGAGCCACTGGCGAAGTGGTGCAGCAGCCGGTTGCGCGGCGCGGTCTCCAGCACGACGCCCAGCTGCAGCCAGCCCAGCGCGGTCATCTCCCACACATCACCATCCACACAGCGAGCCTGGGTCGAGGCCGGCGCGCTCGGTCCCGGACATGCCCCTGGGCCACCCAGCGGGGCGCCGCCCGAGGCTTCATGGACGCGGCGCATGGCGACGCGCAGGGCACGGGAGGTGGCCTCGTCGAGGTCGGTCGGATTCAGCCGAACCGAGGTGAAAATGCCTCGCGTGAGGCCGCTGTGCTCCATCCAACGCACGTGCATCTGGGAACGGAGCACCGCTTCACGCGTCATCGCGGCGTGGGTGGTGGAGGGATCCCAGGCCTGTGCGGGGGTGCTGACGAGGAGTCCGGCGGCAAGGGCAGCAGCACTCAGGATGCGCGCGACGAATCGGATGCTCATGGCTCGCCTTCTCCAAACTCGGGGCTGGCTTCAGATGCCGACTCGGCCGCGGCATCCATCGTCAGCAGATCGAGGTGATCGGCTGCGAACTTGGCCAAGATGATGGCGGTCTCAATGTCGACACACTGCTGCACGCCGCAGGTCAGCAGCAAGCCGAGCGAGGCCTCAGGGTCGAGGAACGCGACGGCCCGGACGTCGTCACTGTCGAAGACCCAGGTCTGGTCGGTGATCTCGCTCGATGGTTCAACGCCTGGCAGCGTGGCCTCGAACGTTTCCTGGACGGATGCCAAACCGCCCGGGGGGTTCTTCCAGACCCGGTACGCGACGTCGAAGGTCTCATCGCGGTCCGCAGCCTGAAGGTGCACCCCGTGATAGAAATGGGTGCGCGCGAGGTCGGCGAGGTCTTTGACGTCGAAGGCGTCTGCAAACCCGGTTCGGCGCCGCACCTCGTCCGGTGGCAACAGGCCGCGAGCGTCGAGCAGCTCCATCGTCGGTGTCTCGCCGCCGTCCTGCGGCGTCTGACCATCCGGCCCCGGACCGGCGGAGGGACCCGCCCCCGCACCGGCCCCGCCCATGGCGCGGTAGAGGTCGAGGTTGGCCTGCTCCCGCTCCCACTTGGTGAGTTGCTGAATCACGGGCGGCGCTGCGAGAAAAAGAAGATGCTCGGCGTGCGAGTCGGACTCGCGCCACTTTTCCAACTCGATCCTGTTCTGCCGCAGGGTGAAGTCGGTGCGGGCACCGGCAGCCATGACGGCGTCGGACCGGTACGCGACATAGCCGCGCTTGTAGACGACCAGCTCGAACGAGACGAGCCGGACCGTGGCGCCACGGATCTTCATCGGCGCCTTCGGAATGCGGTAGCGGCCTGCCTGGTCGGTTCGGACCTCCGCGCTCTCGGAGCCGGCCGGCGCGAGCAGGCCGTCGCCCTGATCGTACGACCAGACACCGACAACCGCGGCACCCTGGATGGGCTTGGCGGTGGTGGCATCAACGATCTGTCCGTCGAAGGGCCCCTCGAGGGTGGCGTCGGCAACCTGGTCACGAGCACCGACGAAGTCGGCGTCCCGGACGAGCGGACTGCAGGCGGTGAGGCTCGCGAGCAGGGCCGCGGAAGCGATGGTGCGATGAACCGACAATTGACGCCGCCTGGCGCGAGCGAATAACCTACGCGCCGGCGGGCAATACCGCACCGTCTGCGGAGCTGGCAAGCTCAGCGACGTCATTCCGGCCTCAAGCGTGACGTGAATCCCCTGACTCCACCGCCCCGCCACTCCTGGCATCGATCCTCGACCCGGCATCGATTCTGGGGGAAGACCCGGTACGCGTCCGACGCGAGGAGGCTCGCGTGAGCGAGGACAACGCCAACTCCGCCGAGGGCGGTCCGCCGATCCCGTGTCCGATGTGCGGGACCGACAACCCGTGCGACGGGGGCTACTGCACGATCTGCGGCTACGGCTTGCAGCCCGAGAGCAACGCCGGCGGCCACAAGTGCGCCCGGTGTGGCTCGAACGTCCCCGACGGGTTCGATTTTTGCCCCGTGTGCGGGCTCGACCAGCGCCATCGTTTTGCGCGGCCCGCAACGCAGATCGTTCGAATCGATTCTGAAGGCATGCCGCTGCCGGCGACGCCGACGCCGCCGACTGGGCAGCTCGGCACCGCCCCGCAGCCGGTCGTCCCCACCGCTGGCACCCCACCGGCGGGTTCCTGGCCCGCTGCTCCCAACCCTGGCGAACCCGCCGCACAGCAGGCCCACAGCCCCACGCCGGCACCCAGCCACGGACCTGGACTGGCACAGGTACCGGGAGCCGCGGCCGCAAAACCTCCCGCAAAAACCGGGCGCACCGTGTTCATGGATGGCCCCCCGCTCGCGCGCCCGCCCGAACTCGGCGGGCCCGTGAAACCCGGACCCTCGGACGACGCGCTGACCGTCCCGGCCCCTGGCCGCGCGCGACTCGATTCGGGCATCCCGGTGGGTGGCGGCTATGCACCCCCAGCGGTCGAGCTCGAGCCGCCGGCCGAGCACCGACCATCCGGCGGAACCGCTCGAAGCGAAGGCGGTCCACCGCCGTCGCCTGCCATGTTGCCGCCCGACATGGACGACCTCGAGACCCGCGCCACGACGTTGACCGGGCCGCGTCTGGTGCTCGTCGGCCGTGATGGCGAGGAGGGGCAGGCGTTCCCGTTCACCGGGTCGAGCATCACGATCGGTCGGCAACACGGGGAGATCGCGTTTGCGGAGGACCCGTTCATGTCGCCGCAACACGCCCGGGTCGAGCGCTCTGGGGAGCTGTTCACCCTGGTCGACCTCGGTTCGACCAACGGAATCTACCTACGCACCCGGGGGAACGCATCTGTCTACCCTGGTGACTTGTTCATGGTTGGGCACCAGGTGTTGCGGCTCGAGAACATCTCCGAGCCCGTCGCCGAGCAGCATCCCGCGCCGGATGGCACCCGGCTGTTCGGAACCCCGCTCAAGCCCGCCTGGGGGCGCCTGGGGCTGATCGGACGCGGAGGTATCACCGGAGATACGTTCTACCTGCGAGGCGCCAAGGTCATCTTTGGCCGCGAGCAGGGCGACATCTTGTTCCCCCGCGACCCGTTCGCGAGTCGCGAACACGCACAACTCCGACTTGAGCTGCATGGTGCTCAGATGTCGGTGTTCCTGGAAGACCTCGGATCTGCGAACGGCACCTACATCCGGATTCGCGGTTCTGCCGAAGTTCGTAGCGGGGACACTTTCAGAGTTGGCGATCAGATCCTACGATTGCGCCTCGACGACTAATGCACTTTGACGTCTTTGCCCGCACGGAGGTTGGCTGCGCTCGAGAGCGCAACGAAGATGCGTTCCTCGTGCTCGACCTGGCCACGGGAACCAGCGGCTTCTTGCCGAACGCGCGCCAGCGAATGATGGCCCCGCCGGGGACCGTCGTTTCTGTGTGCGACGGAATGGGTGGTGCCGCCGCCGGTGACCTCGCCTCCAAGATGGCACTCGAGTCTCTCGAGCGCGTCGTCCGAGCGCGCGCCTCGTTGCAAGATGTCGCTTCGGTCGAGGCGACGTTTGTCGATGCGGTCCGGACCGCGAACCAGGAGATCTCTGCGTTCGCGAAGGCGCATCCAGACAAGCGCGGCATGGGGACGACGATGACCACCGCCGGGTTGTTCGGCCCGGACCTCGTGGTCATTCAGGTTGGCGACTCGAGGGCGTACCTCAAGCGCGGCATCATGCTTCAGCAACTCACGATGGATCAGAACGTCGTCGGCCAGATGATCGCGAGCGGCCGGATCACGCCCGACCAGGCGCGCACGGTCAAGCAGCGCAACATGTTGCTGGAAGCGATCGGCGTGCAGCCCAAGGTCGGCCCGGACCTCATTCGGGCGCAGCTTCAGCCGGGAGATGTGCTCCTTCTTTGCAGCGACGGCCTCACCGGCCCTCTCGACGACCGCCGGGTCCTGGACTTGATGCTGCAGTACGAAGACCCGGTTCGGTGTTGCCGGGCGCTGACCGAGGCTGCGTGTGCTGCCGGTGGCCCCGACAACGTCACCGTTGCGATGGCCCGCTTCCACGCATCGGGCCACGAGCCTGCCCCCGATCCCAACACGCCGATCGCGTTCGAGCGGCGCAACACCGTGGCCTGAGGGCTCCCCCCCAGCGAGCGGGGTGGCTGTCCGCGGCTCAGTCGCCGAAGTAGAACGTCAGCGATGCGCCGACGTAGAAGCTGTTGGACATCGGCCGCCCCTTGGCAGAGGGCGTGAAGCCGATCCAGCCAAGCTCTGGACCGATGCCGAAGCCGCCGGCCTTGGTCGGCCGGTAGCGCTGAGCACCGGGGAAGAAGGTGTAGCGCGCGCCTGCACCAAAAACTGCGCCGCCGTAGCCGCTGCGCGCGTCGACGCCTTCTTCGGTCACCGCCCCGCCGCCGAAGCCAAAACTGGTCCGCAGGCTGAGGCCCTCAATCCGCTTCGGCGCGGGGACGAACTCGAAGTCGACGAGAAGGGCGCCTTGACCGAGCCCCTGCCGAGCGTTCTCTTCGGAGGCGGTGCCACCGGTCCCCCCAAGGGACAAGCCGATGCCCAACCAGGGGAGGACGAATTGGCCGAATCGCAGGAAGCCTCCGCCGCCAGCGAACGGGCTGCCCGTGCCAAAACTGTTGACGCGTGCCGTGGTGACGGTGCCCATGAGGCTGAGACCGAGGTACGGCCCCGAGAGCCTGGGCGGACGTGGGGAGTCGGTCTGTTCCGTCTGCTCGGGTGGAGCGTGTGCCTCGTCGTCTCCGGCGGGGGGAGCGGCGCCATCTGGGGCGGGGGCTGCGGCGCGCGCCGGTCCCGAGCCTGCGGTGCTCAGCAGGGCGACGCCCAGGGCGACCCGGAAGATCGGGGATGCGCGCACGGCCGGAGCATGAACCACACATGCCCGGGAGGGCAAGGGAGGGGCCGCTACCACGTAGCGCAGCGCACGGGTTGCCCTGTGTAGCCCGCTGGCCTACGGTCCGCGGTCATGGCATCGGCGACGTCCAAGGTCCTCGAGCTTGTCGGCGCATTCCTGCTCGGTGGTGGCGTCGTCGCTGTTGGCTACGAGCTAATCACCCGAGGGGATGACGCCCCGACGCCGACCGACGCGGAGGCATCGCCGGGGTCGGTCGCGCGTGCGGACGGTCCCCACGAGCCCGCTTCGATCTACGCCGGTGAAGCCGGCCACGACGGCGAGAGCGACCCCCCATCTCCCGCGGCTGGCGTCGAGTCTCCGCAGGAGGACGGACCCGCGGCGGGGCCCGTGCCCCCGCATCGCCTGCCCAACGAGGATGGGACCTATACCCAGTACCCCTCGGTGTTCGCGGACATGCCCGTGATGGACGACGAGGCGAAGAAGGACTATCCGCGACACGGCCTGGTCACGTCGCTCGCCGCGATCGTGCGGGAGCGCGCTGACCTCGAGTCTCCGATCCTCGGGATCCTGCGCTCGGGGACCCGGGTACGGGTGGACGAGGAGCGCACCTTTGGGGGCGGGTGTTCCGAGGGGTGGAACAAGATCTATCCGAAGGGGTGGATGTGCCGCAAAGCGGGGCTCAAAGTCGACGATTCGCCGCCCAACGACGGCATCATTTCGGTGCCTTCGCCGAAGCTCGACCAGCCTCTCCCGTATGAGTACTGGCGGGTGAAGGACGAAATGACGCCCTTCTTCCACCGCTTGCCCAGCTTCGGCGAGCAGGACGGCGCCGACACGGCAGGATCCAACTGGTACGCGAAGCACAAACGCGAGCCCATGCCCACGGATCGCAGCACGCGGCCGAGCGAGGTCCCGGCCGTGGTCAAGGAGTACATGAACTCCGGCTACTACGTGACCAAAGCGGGGGAGGAGATGAAGAGCGAGCGGCGGTTCTTGCGAACGACACTCGGATCGTACGCCCGCAAGTATCAACTCAAGCCCAAAGAGTCGCCGGTGTTTCAGGGCCAACTCTTGCCGGGCGGGGCGGAGGATCTGCCGCTGTACTTCATCCGCCGCGAGATCCCCTTCAAGAAGCGTGAGGGCGAGCTGAGCGATGTGCTCCTCGATACAGAGGACTTCCCCGAGCGTCTGAGCACGCATCCGTTCGTGCGAAACGTGCAGATGGGGCCGAAGGACTACTACGAGGATGAAGAGGGGCGATTGATGCGGACCTACGCGGTCGGCAAAGCCTTCAAACTCAAGCGCCCGCCGGGCGTAAAGGCGACCGAGCACTGGGTGCATATCGATCTCTCCGAGCAGACGCTCGTCGCCTACGAGGGCGATGTACCGGTGTTTGCGACGTTGGTCTCGACGGGGAAAGAACCGGGCATGACCCCGATTGGGGTCCACCGGGTGCAGATCAAACACATCGCCACACCGATGCGCGATCAGCCCGAAGAGTCTGAAGCGTACTCGATCGACGACGTGCCTTGGACGCAATACTTCGCCGGCAGCATTGCGCTGCACGGGGCGTTTTGGCACGCGGGCTTCGGCCAGGTTCGCAGCCATGGCTGTGTCAACCTCTCACCCGCCGACGCCCGTTGGTTGTTCGGCTTCACCGAGCCCCACGTACCGCAAGGGTGGCATGCCATCGCACCTCTGGCCCGGGGCGAAAAGGGCAGCGCGGTCGTCGTGACCGAGTAGTGAGCCCCACGCGCAGGGCCGCTCGTCGTACGATAGGCGAGGCCGCAGAGGCGGCACGGAAGCACGCATGAAGATCGCAGAAGGGACCGTCGTCACGCTCGCCTACGACATCACCTCCGCCGCGGGGGAGATTATCGAAACCTCCGACATCTCCGGCCCCATCACGTTCATGGCTGGAAGCGCTGGACTGATCAAGGGACTGGATGGTCGTTTGATGGGGATGGAAGAGGGACAGGACGAGGTGTTCACGTTCACCCCCGAAGAGGCGTTTGGCACCATTGCCGATGCCCCAACCAAAACACTCACACGCGCGGAGTTGCCTGCGGGCGATCTCGAGACGGGTCAAGCCTTCGAGGCGACCGTTGGCCCGGGGCAGACCATCAAGTTGGTTGTGCACGAGGTGCAGGGCGACGAGGCCGTCGTCGTGAAGCTCGTGCATCCTCTTGCCGATCAGGAGATCGGAATGAGCGCTCGGGTGTTGGGGGTGCGGGCAGCGACCTCGGCCGAGAAGGCCGCGGGCAAGGCGATGACCGCCCCACCTCCGCCGCCCCCAAAGTAAGCGCGGGGATCCGCTCGCGGGGGCTTTGTTTTCCGGCGTTCATAGAGCTGGTTGCGGAGCCCCCGGGGCACGCGATTCGCGACAGGGGTCGCGATTCGCTGTCGCCCCCCCGTGATTCGCGACGGGGGTCGCGATTCACTTGTCAGAATGTGGCGCCGACGTCGAACACGAACCGACCGTTTTGGTCGTCGGTTGCCCGGACGTTGCCCGCGAAGATCGCGTTGGGCACCAGGACTGCGTAGCCCAGGGCGACCGTCACAATGCGGATGTCCCACTTCACGAAGTTCACACCCACGCTGCGCCTCACGTCGCGACTGGGGACGACGTGGCTCCACCGCTGCGTGAGGACTCCAGCGTCGATGAAGACCGAGTGGGCCAGCTTGCCCCCGAGGAATTTTCGGACGCTGACCACTTGGAGCGCGGCGGTCCCCAGCGCCCGGATGTGTCCGCCCTGGGCGGTGGGGCGCAGCGTCAAGGTCCCGTAGGGGCCCTCGATCTCTTCGATGTCGACGAGCATGGTCTGTGGCTCGATCCCGCGAATACCGAGGTCGGCCGTGCCGCCGCCGAAGAATCGCCACACCTCGGGGATGCTCGTCGTGTCGACGCCGAGCCCCCGGATCGGGAACGCGTGGCCGTATCGAAGCATGTAGCGGAAGTTGACGCGCTTGCGGGTACCCGGCAGTGGAATAAAATGCTGCCACGACAGCTCGGAGCGCACCCACTGGTCGCGGCCGCCCAGGACCGGGGAGGCGTACAACAGGTCGGCGGTCGCGATGAATCCATCGTCGGGGTTGAACGCGTTGTCGACGTCCTGATACTGGGCGCCGATCTCCACACCGCCGGTCAGGTCGGGAACGATGGCCTCGGAGCGGTTGGGGGGGCGGCAGAACCCCTCTTCCGATGATGAGCATCCTGTCTCGCTCGGAGGGGTTGGTTTGACCACATCCTTCGAAATGTTCGCCGCCTGAATCACGTAACCGACGTAGGTCCGCAGGTGGTCGTTGACGGGCCAGGTCAAACGAACGGTGCCGAGCAAACTGTCGATCTGTCCTCGAGCCGGGGTGACCCGTCGCTGGATCTGGCTGCTGACGTCGAACGTGAGCGGACTGCCGAAGATTCGAGGGTGAATGAATGACGCCCGGGCGCTGCGTTCGTAGCAGGTCTCTCCATCGCAGAACTGGGTGTCGAGCTGAGAGACGTCGGCGCCCCAGTGTCCGTCGAGCTGAAGGTCCCACCCCGTACCGAAGATGTTGGGAAATCCGGGGGCTAGAAATACGTACGTCGGGTCGAGGGTCGCCCCGCCGAAGCCCCACGAGATGTCCATCAACCGATCCTTGGCCTCCTGGACGGTGACGACGTGGTGAACGACGCACGGCCGCTCGGGGTTGTCGGTGAACTTGCAGTCGGTCGGTTGTTCTCGGATCTGGGCGGCGGAGACGGTGCCCGTGCCCTCGATGTGCTTGCGAACCTTGTCGACGCGTCGTGCGTCATACGTATCGCCCTCGCGCCACTTCCCATCCCCGCGAGGCCGCTTGCGGGTGGTGTTGATCTCGCGGCGCAGCAAGTACCGGCGGGTCTTGAAGTTGCCGCGAATGAGCGTTGTGCCGAACGTCGCCTTACGTCCCTCGTGTACGTAGAGGTCGGTGTCGATCGTGACCAGCTTGTCGTCGGCGTGCTGCTGGCACATGCCGACCGATGCTGAGGTGAGACGATCGGCCTGGGTCACCGAATGCGGGACCCCGGCTGGGTCGGTGTAGCTCCAGCGAACCTCGGCGTCGGCGAGCGGGTAGCCGCTCCCGCGAAGCCGGGTCGCAATGTCGCGCTCAACGTCCCGTTCGAAGTCCAGCTTCATGGGAATGCCGCCGGCACGCTCGTCGGCTTCGCGGCGCAAGGGTCCATCGCGCAGGAGCCTGGCCGGGCCCCATGCGCCTTCGGAGGCCTCGGGAATGGAGTCGACCTCGCGACTGGGTGGGATGGGAAGCTCGAGGTTGTGAACCTCTTCTCGGCCCGAGGTGAGCACGCGCGGCCCTGGGTCAACCTCGAGCCGGACGTAGATCCCCACCCGGCGCTCCGCTCGGAGGGCCTCGAGTCCGCTCTCATCGATCTGCCGTACGATCCACGTGGGGTGCCCCGCGTTCTCGAGTTCCGTCAGGGGGTCGATGGTTGCGTTGTAGCCATCCCGCTCAAAACCGTCGGGCAGGGGGGTGATGCGAAACTGGGCGCGAGCACAGAGGTAGCCGCGATCGGCGAACGCCTCGAGAATGGTTGCGAGGTCCGAGCGTGCGGCCGCGTCGCTGAATCCGTCACCATCGCCGAGCTCTCGGCCTTGCCGGTACACGCGGTCGATCGCGCGGCGAACCGGTCGAGGCACGTTCGTGGGCAGGTCGAACCGGACCTCTCGAATGGAGGTCCGGGGACCCTCGGTGATCTGGAAGGTGATCGTCTTGAGCGTCCCAGAATCCCCGAAGACCGCCTCGACGTCCGCGAACGTGTAGCCTCGGTGCTGGTAGTAGCGCCGGATGTTTTCCGCTTCGCGGGCGGCCGCGGCGGAAGAGGCCGGTTCACGGCGCTTGAACATCTGCATCTGGTCGAGGAGGCGAGACTCGGCGACGTGCTCGTTGCCGATGAAGCCCACCCGGACGCCGTTGCCGAGTTGCACGTCGACCTCCAACGGCAGAACCCGCCCTCGCTCGGGCAGGTCGTCTCGGGAGAGCCGCTCGAAGTTGGTCTCCACCCGTACGCCGGGGTAGGGCAACTGCAGCTGCCGCCGCGCGGTTGAGCGGGCGCGGTTACGCGGTAGCGAGTACTCGGAGGCCACGCGTTCGGTCGCCTTCTCGATCTCCTTGCGGGTGATCCGCCTGCCGATCGGGATGAACGGGCTGACCGTCGAGCGGAACATCCGGCGGATCCACGCTTGGTCGCGGGTCTGGATGTTGCCCACGATCTTCGGCTTGCGAACGCGGAACGCCCGGCCCTTGTCGAGGTAGACGTGCAGGTCGGCTTCGCCATCGCGTCCACATGACAGGCCCAGCGCCGCTCGCCCTTCGAGGTAACCGTTGTCGAACAGGAACCGGTGCAGGCGGTCGATTTCGTCGCGTTCCCACTGGCGGCAGGCGAGGTCGTCGGGCTCGCAGACGCTCTGTGGGCGGGCTTTGCGAAGCGTCCGAGGATCGACACACACGCCGCGGGCGAGCGAGCCTGGGCGTGCCGCGGGGCTGAGGACGCGCCGGACGTTGCGCTCCGATAGCGGGACGTGACCACGCACTCGAACCCGGCGAAGCGCCCGCCCTGGCCGCACCAAGATGCGGAGCTCGCCAGAACTCATCGCGCTGATCGTGGCCTCATAGCCGATCGTCGAGAGTTCGTCGGTGACCTCGATGGGGACGACTCCGCCGGGGGGAAGCGCGGTGAACTTGCGCAGCTCCTCGCTGTCTTCATCTCCCCTGAACGTGCCGTCGATCTGAACGTCGTCGACATTGACGAAATCGACGCCGCGCCCTTGCCCAGCGCGGGCCCGCAGCACGACCAGCTCGTAGGTCTGGGGTCCGACAGGGGCCAGCAGGATCTGGTACCCGTCCTGCGAGACCTGCGAGAACACGTAGAGCATCAGCTCCGACTCGGGCCCCGAGATCGTTGCTGTGAGGACCTCGCCCTGCAACGCGCTCACCGTCCGGCGGCGCTTGGTGACCAGGAGTCCCTGAGCGGCGAGGGCATCCAGGGCCGCCTCGACGGGACCCATGGGATCGGCGAGGTCGACTTCGCCGGGGGTGTCCGCGGGCGGATCGGCGGCGGGCAGAACCTCCAGCTCTGGGTTCGCATCGGGGGCGGGGGAGGCCGCCGGTGGTGCTTGTGGCTTGCTGTCCGGTTCTGCGTCCGGGTCTTGGCCCTCGGGGACGGGGTCCTCGGTCGCATCGTCGGCCGTGTCGCCCGAGGCCGCGTCTACGGCCCCGTCCGGGGCGGAGAGCGGCGGCTGTCCCTCGGCGGCCGCGGCTGTCGAATCCTCCGGTTGCGCGGCGGGATCAGCCAGCGGTGCGGCGCCGTCTTCGACCGGTTGTGCTGCAGCGGCGCTGCTCATCAAGCACGCCACGACCAAGCATCCCAAAGCGAAGATGGGGCCTGCGCGGAGCAGCTCTCGGAAGAAGGCGAGCACGGGGCAGCCCGGTTGTACCAACGCCAGGCGCCTCAGCGCAGGCTGGGGATGTCGAAGTCGAACCGAAGCTCGAGCGAGCGTTGCTCGAGCGGGTCGAAGATCACGCGCTCGTTGAGGTATGAGCGCTGACGGTAGCTGTACTCGAGCGTGATCGGGTCGAGGATCTCCAGTTTGAAGGAAGACTCCCGGCTCTGTCGGAGCAGGAACCCGGGGTATCCGCGGGTGTAGTCCCACCCAAACGTTGCTCGGCCGTAGTCGAAGTCGAGCCACTCGGTCGGCGTTGCGATCTCCAGCTCGGGACCGATCTGGCCAAGCCGGAGCCGAATATCGGGGACATAAGGGTCGAGTCGAGGAGCGGCCTCGCCGGCGCGCTCGCCAACGTCGAACTCCGTCAGGTGCCCCACGACCTGGAGTGGTTTTCGGACGCCCGCCAAGCCTCCGGCGCCGAACTGCTGCACGTCGGTTTGGCTGACTTGGACGTCTCCAGCGCCCAGGACGAGGTATTCCGTGCAGCCCCTCACGGTGTCGAGTTCGCTGCCGCCCCCATCGGTGATGCAGCTCCAGCGGATCGCGGAGAGGGTTCCGCCGAGCGACAGCATGACGCTGCGAGGCTGATCATCGATGTAGATCGGTTCGTTGCGGAGCGCGAGGACATCGACTTCAGCGTCTTCGAGCTCGCGCAGCAGGGTGACGCGGCCTCGCTGGATCTCGTAGGTTCCCGTCAGGAATGGGATGTCGACGGTGCCGCCGGGCTCGAAATCGAGGCGCCCTGTGAACTCGGGGGCTTCGTACGTACCCGTGACCTGGACGACGGCGGCGGCTTGCAGACCGGAGGCGACGTTGTTCTCGATGCGAAACGGACGATCGGTCTCGACCCGGACATCGAACGTCATGCCTTGCAGCAGCTCGGGCGGAGACTCCTGGATTTCGGGTGAGTTGTCCGTGAAGGCGAGGATCTCGACGCCTTGAACCGCGTCTTTCACGTAGCGCGCACGGTCCACTTCGGCGCTGCCCGTGACGACGAGCGGGGTGCCGCCCTCGAGCGCCAAGTCGTCGCTCTGAACCTCGACTTCGAAGACTGGCCGCCCCGACGTGTCGTAGGAACGATAGGGGACGGCATCGAGACGGAGTTGTAGGTCGACGCCTGCGGAACGCTCGAATGCCGGACCGAGGTACGCGCGGCCCCACGCCCACGCACGCCCGCGGGTGCCTGCGGACAGCCGAATCGCGCCGGCCGGCTGGGTTTCGCTCGCCGCGCCGTCCGTGGTCCCGCCGATGTTGATTCGATACCAGCCTCGGTCGCCGAACGGACAGTCGTCCGCACAGCGGTGCACGTTGACGCGGCCGCGGTCGAATCGGGCTGAGGTCACGCCCTCGGAGAACTCCATCGAAAGCGCCGTACGGTCGAATGCCAAGTCGGCATCGAGGACGTCGGGCATCGGGTCGCCCTCCACGGTGCCCACGACTCTCAGCCGGCTGAGGTCGACACCCCCGGGCCCGCCGACGATGGGCGGGCCCACGAGGTCGGAGACCAGGTTCGCGCTGATCCGACCCGACGCGCCCACGGCATACGTGCCCGCGCAGGGTCCGTCCAACGCGTAACCGGTGTTGTCACCAGAGATGGATCCGAACTGGATGTCTCCGCCCTGGATCGACGCTTGGCCGTCGGCGAGGAGCCAGCCGTCGCGCACCTCGAGCCGGAGGTCCGGGAAGGAGATGTCCGCGGCGAGGGCGTCCAGGACCACCCGCAAGGGGGTATCGGTACCGCTGGGAGATGACGCCAGCGATGCGCGCCCCTCGACGTGGGGCTTCGCAATGGGCCCCGTTACGGCGACTTCCAGTTGCAAGCGACCCTGCAGCTCACCGACCCCGTAGGGCTTGGCGAGGGCGGCGAGCGGGGCGAGGTCGAGCGTGCCCTCGAGCTCCGCGCGTGTGTCCCCGCCGGGGGGAGCGGCCGCAAGCGCGGCCCCGGTGAGGCGAGGGGGCTCGCAGACCGGTTGGGCGCTGTGGGGCTCGGTGGGTTTGGGGTCCGAGAGGTCAAAGGCACCCGAGAGCCGTAGGGCGGCGCCCTTGGAGCCGCCGGCTCGAACGCGCCAGCTGTCTTCAATGCGAATGACCGGCCACTCGATCGCAGCTGCGAGGGCGCCATCGGTGCAGAGCGTCGATGGGCTGGCGCAGGGATCGGAGCCCGCGGGGAGCGGCTCGGTTGCGCTGCGCATCCATGCGGACTGGACCGCGAACGCGATCGAAACGGCGAGGTCTTGGTCCGTGCCCGGTGTGACCCCGATGCAGTCGCTGAGCATCGTGCTGCCGCGGGCGCAGGTCAGCAGATGGGCGGAGACTTCCTCGAGTTCGCCTTCGATGGGTGGACTACGGCTGGGGTCCACCGGGTTGCGCAGCAGGGTGGCGAGCGTGACCCGGTCGAACTCCACATCGACCTGAGCCTCGACCGGCACCGAGCCTCCCGGCTTCGCCGTCCCAATCGCGACGACCGAGTCGACCGACCACAGGAACGAGCCCACGTCGTCCTCGTGCTTTAGCTCCCCCTGAACGCGGACCTCGCGGTGGCCGGAGAGGGGGCCGGTGGCGGGGTAGTCCTCGCTGTGAATGTCGAGGACGCCGGCGCCCAGGGCGATGCCCGACGTTGACAGGCCCGCGAACGCCATCTGGCCGTCCACCCGAGGTTTCGAGAGCGTGCCCCCGACTTTGAGCTGGGTACTCGCGAGTTGGCCGTACACGCCCAGATCGGCTTCGAGCAGCCGCGCGACAGTGGCCATCGGTACGTTGCGAGCGTCCACATCGAGGTCCACCGTCGGGTCACTATCCAAAGAGAGCGTTCCGTCGATGACGATCTCGCCGACCGGAACCGTGACGTCCGCCGCGAAGTGAGGGCTGACCGGTCGGTGGATTGGAAGCGTGAGTCGCTTGATCGCGACCTCGTCGGTGTCCAGGTCGAAGGCGACCGTGGCGTTGCGGTAGGTCGTGCCGCCGAAGGACACCGCGTCGGAGGTGGCCTCGCCACTGACAAGAAGCTGGTCGAGGCGAGCGGAGCCGCCGTGGCCATCTCCGACCTCGAACTCAATCGCCGCACGGCCACTGAGCACGCCATTGGAGAGCTCCGCGAGATCGACGCCCCGCAGCGACCCCGTGGCCTTGATGCGAGGGTTGCTGGTCACCGACCCCCCTTCGAAGACCCCGATCTCAGCGGAAACCCGGCCTTGCCCGCCGAACAGCTTGGCGTCCGTCGTGTCGACTTTGAGCTTGAGCTTGCCATCGTCCATCGTGAACGAGGCTTCGGTCGTCGTACCGGGGGTGAGCAGGCCCAAGACCGTGATTCGTCCCCCGCTGGCGGATGGGGCTCGGGTCGGCCCTCGGGCCACGGTCCGAGCGCGGAGGCGGCTGAAGTAGGAGGGGAGATTGAACGCGCGGGCGAACGCGGTGCCGTCGTCGATCCGAAGATCGAACGCAAGCGCGTCGAGGCGCGGCAACTCGATGTTGAGGTCCCCGTTGGCCAGCAACACGGTGCCTGGCGCTCGGACGGTGAGGGGGTCGAGTGTGAGGACGTCGTCTCCGCCCAGATTCAGGGTGCCCTCGAGCGAGAGGTCCCGCGGGAGTCCGTCCTGGGTGGGGCCACGGTCGCGCCGAACCCGAACGTCATCCATGCGCACGATGATCCGTTCCAGCAGCGTGGGGGCCTCCGCCAGGTGCGCTGCGGCGGGATCGGGCCCAAAAACGAGTTGTTCCATGTCGACGACCCCGGTCGCGACGCCCGCGAGGGTCGGTGCGAGGCTGGGATCGCTGGGGAGTAGCTGCGCCGGGTTGAGGCCGGAGATGCGCAGTGGGATCGAGATCAGGTAGCCGTCGTCTTCGAAGAAGGGCATGACGACGTGGGGCTCGCGCGAGGCCGGATCGGGAAACGTCGGATCGGCTGGGTCACGCTCGGCCAGCTCGAACGCCCCATCGAGCGCCACGCCGTGGAGTTCTTCGAACACCACGACGCTGCGGCTCTCGCCCGGATCGAAGCGATCACTCCACATCCCGGGGATTTCGGCGGTCGCCATCGTCAGCCCGACCGTGACGTCATCGGGGACCCAGGCTGCCTCCTCCATGAGGTCCAGGCTGAGGCTGCTCGTCGACAGCGAGTAGACGGGATCCGACAGCGGTCCGATGACCGTCGCTCGGACAGGCGCATCGTTGCCGACCGCCGTCGCAGGGGGAAGATCGAGCCCGGCGATGACGTGCTCGATCACCCGATCTCCGTCCTTGGACTCCGCCGCGAGATTGACGCGGGGAGACGGCTCGGGCCCTTCGCTCTTCACCCGAGCGAAGGCGTCGCGGAGACTGCCGCGAATCGACATCTGGGACCCGGCGGCCCGAGTGTCGAGGTCGTAGCTGACGTCACCGAATCGCACGCTGTCGCTCCCCGACTCGACGTTGCGAATCTCTAGGTCGGTGAGCGGGAACTCGATGCCGATGATGTCGAGTACGCCCCGTGGCCCGCGCCCCGACAGGGAGAACGAGAACGGAAGCTCCAACGGGCCCTCCAGCACGGGCTCGGGCGCTTCGAACATCAGGTCGAAGTGGGCTTCATCGAGCTTGGCGCCCGCACGCCACTGTCCGATCTCCATCGAATCAACGTCGACGGTGAGGTTGGAGAGGTCGCCGGAGTCGACGGCGAACGACAGTGGGCGGAAATCCTTGGGGGTATCGTCCAGCGGCCGAAACGCATCGATGAGGCTCAGGTACGTGACGCCGCTTCCGTCGGCGAGGGTGTCAGGCGCTTCGCGGATGTCGAAGCTGATCGGCCCAACACTCTTGACCTCGGTGAAGTGCAAGACCCACGGAATGTCGAGAAACGCAGGGATCCCGATCCGTGTCCACGGGATGATCTCGCTGAGGACCAGGCGAGCCTCGAGGCGCTCGGCGTGGGCACTTCGATGCTCGCGCCCATGATCGGTGCGCTTGTACGGGCTCCAGACGGTGATGTCGTCGACTTCGACCGGTGAGGGGGTGCCCGTGATGAGATCGACGATCAGCCGAGGCCGCCAGTGGATGCTCTTCATCTCGAGGTCGCCCTCGAGCAGACCGCTGACTCGGCTGGAGACGAACGAGCCCAGCACCGCGTCGTTGAAGAAGACGAAGGCGCCGAAGTAGGCGACGACCAACAGCGCGAAGATCCCCACCAAGAACTGAAGGGGGAGCTTGACGAACAGCAGCGTCGCAATCGGGTGGCGCCGGACCGTGGGTGGTGCCGATGCGAGCATGTGCAGATGCTGCACATGCAGGCCCCGGATGCTGTCCGGGTCCGCCAGAGCCTCGTTGAGTAACGCGTCCTGGAACTGCTCGAGCCCGCGGGATGCGGCCCCGGCCGCAACGGCCCCCGCATCGTGGGTGAGCGTCATGCCCATCCGGGCCGAGTCGCCGCCAAGGTGGGCTTCGATCAGGGAACGCGCGTCCGGATCGACCTTGCTCAGGGCGCGCTGAACGACCGCCGGCGGAGGGGGCAACCGCCGCAGCCGGGGTAGCGGATATCCGTACGTCAGTCGACGACTTCGCGACTGGACATCGGCGCGGACGTGCCGGCGGACCAAGGCACGAAACGCTCGCTTGGTTCGCCACGGTCCGCCGCGAACCCGCCCGACCGTGCGTTGCCGGTCGAACTCCTGATACGCAGCGAGCAGCACCGCCAGCGATGGGCCCTGCGGGTAGAGGTAGCGCAGGCGGGTCGAGGTGCACATGCGCTCCGCGACCTCGCGGCCCTCCGCCAGGATGTCGGCCTCGCGCTGCCACCGCTGGACGTCCGGATTGGGCTGGGTGGGCACGGGGCGGGAGGGAGGGCTGTGAGCCCCGCAGCGCCCGAATCCGAGCGTTTAGGGTGGGGCCCGAAACGCTCAGACAGTAGCATGTCCAGTATGGATTCGAGGTGGCAAGCGCAAGGTGCGCGGTGCTGTTGCGTGCCCGGGCGCACTTTTTCTGAGCCCAGGCCAACCCATGCGGCAGGCTTGCGGGTAGGGGAGTTGAGTGACGGGAATGAGCAGCGCGCGAGACAGCCAGCCGGCGCCCAACGGGTGGCCCTGGAGCCTGCTCGAGGGCTTTCGCGCCGGCGAGACGAGCGCCCTGAGGGACGTCTACCGGCTCTACGCCGAAGAGGTCTCCAAGCAGCTTCGGTTTGGCTTCAGTTTCGACTCGCGGGGGCGCGCGCATCGATTCGTCGGATACGGCTCGGCGTTCGACCTGCAGGATGCGCTTCACGAGACCTTCCGTCGGGCGTTCGAGCCCCGCGCCCGGCAGGGGTACGACGGCCTGCGTCCCTACGGTGCGTATCTGAGAACGATCGCGCGCAACGTTGTGTTGCGTACGTTTCGGAAGCGCGAGATCTCATTTCCACCCGTCGCCGATGACGATGACGACCGTCCTGCTGTGACCGCTTGGGGCGATGACGGTCCCACGCCGGAACAGTCGGTCGGCTCGGCCCAGGTTCAGAAGCTGGTCCGGGCCTTTCTCGAGACCCTGGATGCGCAGTCTCGACGGCTGCTCGAGATTCGTTTCATCGAGGGCAAGTCCCAGCGCGACGCGGCGGAGGTTCTGGGCATCGGAAGACAGCAAGTGCGCTCTCGAGAGGTCAAGCTGCGCACGGCGCTGGTCAAGTATCTCAAGGCACAGGGCGAATCGGGGCTGCTGTCTCATACGGCACTCCTCGCGCTCCTGGCCCTGACTCAACTCGTGCAAGAGGGGATGGCAGCCGGATGAGTTGGACACGACGCAAAGTGTGGACCCGCATCGAGGACGCCGTCTCTGGGCGTTTGAGTGAGCCCGATCGAGCTGCGTTGTTCGAGGAGCTCCGCGATAACGAGACGGCGCGGGCCGACTACGACCTGACATTCGAGGCCATGCGGGAACTCGAGCAGGCCCCGATCGCCCAGGGGGAGCTCGACATGGTCGAGGCGTGGCTTGTCAGTGACCTCGAGTCGCAGGCCATCGCCGAGGTTGCATGGTGGCGGCGCCCGTGGATGGCCACGGTGCTCGCCGTCGCGGCCGCTGCGGTCCTGGTGGTCGTGGTCTCCCCGTCTTCTGGGGGCCCGGACGACGACGGGTTTCAGGCGCGGGGGACGGGGGACTTCCGGGGGCTGGCGATCGATGCCTTGTGTCCACAAGGGGCAGGCGGTGCGCAGGATCACCGAGGGCTCGAGCCGGCCGCAGAGCACGGCTGTGCACTGAACCAGACGCTCTCGTTTGCGTATCGCGTCGACCCTGCGGCGAGTGCCGGAGTGCTGAGCCTGTTCGGTGTGGATGACGCCGGAGATGTCCTGTACTACGCGCCGACGCCTGCGGATGCAGCCGGGCTCGATGCGCAGCCCGGAGTCTGGACCCCGCTCCCGATGGTTGTGCAGCTGGGCGTGAATCATGAGGCGGGTGCCGTCGTCGTGTATGGCCTCGTGTCCTCGCAGACGCCTACCGTGGCGCAAGTCGACGCGATGGCGGCCGCCTTGGCCGACGCGGGCCCCGCCGCCATGGGCGACGCAGCTTGGCACCGACGACTCTCGGACGACCCGGACGTCGATGCCCTGTGCCCCGAGCCCACTTCCTGCGAGAGCGCCGAGCTGTCCTTCACGATCTACGAGGCAAACCGATGAATCGCTTCACTGCAATGCTGGCCCCCGCGCTCCTCGCTCTTGGCATCACCGGCGGTTTCGCAACCGAGGCTCATGCCGCCCCAGGGTCGAGCGTGCTGCCGCTGTCGATGCGGATGCCCACGCACCAGTTCGCGCTGGTCATCGGAAGCAACGCGACGTTGGACGCCTCGACGGACCCGCTGCGATTCGCCGATGATGACGCGGCGGCCATGGCCGAACTCCTGACCGAGGTCGGCTACGACGTTGCGTTGGTCACGACCCTCGATGTGGAGAGTCAGGCGCTGCACCCCGAGCTGGTCCGCACTGCATTCGATCCCTCGCCGGAGGGCCTGGATGCGGCCTGGACCCAGCTGCGGAAGCGCATGGACGCAGTGGACGGGGAGGTCGAGCTGCTGATCTACTACTCGGGGCACGGCGACGTCGGGCCCGACGGACAAGGCTATCTCACACTCTCGGGCGGCAAGCTGACCCGGAATCGGTTGTTCTCCGAGATCCTCGAAGGCTCTCCAGCAGACCACAACCACGTGTTGATCGACGCCTGTCGCAGCGAGCAGTTCGTGCTGACCCGCGGCAAGAAGACGTGGAAGGACGACCGTTCCGGCGAGGATGCCCGCGAGGATGTGGGCCGCTATCTTGGCAAGAACCACTTGGGCGGACACCCGGACACCGGAGTGATCGTCGCCCACTCGGCCGACCAACAGACGCACGAGTGGGAGCGGTATCGGGGCGGCATCTTCACCCACCAACTCCTGTCGGGGTTGCGCGGCGGCGCCGATCTCAACGGTGATGGTGCGGTCGAGTACTCCGAGATCGGGGCATTCGTCGCCGCAGCCAACAGCGGGGTCAAGGACCCCCGAGCGCGACTCTCGGTCACGGTACGCCCGCCCGCCGAGGACCAGCGGCAGCCCGTGTTGCGGCACGAGGATGTCTCCTCCCAGCGTGTGCTCTACTTTCCCGAAGGCGAAGACCAGCGCCTGTACACGGTGGAAGACTCCCGCGGGGTTCGGCTGGCCGATCTTCGCCGTGCCGGCGATCGACCCGGCTACTTGCGCCTGCCCGATGGGGACATGTTCGTCTCCCGCCGGAGCGCGGATGGGGCGGGGGACGCTCAGGAGGCGACCATCCCAGCCGACGTCGCCGGACGCACCGAGGTGCTCGAGCTTTCCTTTACCCGCACCAAGCGTGCGGCTCGTGGCGCACTCGACCAAGCTTTTCGAGCCGGCTTGTTCGCGACCCCCTATGGCCCGGGCTACTACACCGGTTACACCGACACCCGCGGCCTGCTCGGCGTCGAGGACCCGAAGTGGCGCGTCGAGGTGTGGGAGGTCGACGAGGACGGGAACGAGACGAAGGTCTCCGAGACCGAGGTCGAGGCGCCGACCGCCGACGAGGCGCTCGACACGGAGATCGTGGTCACCCAGGAAGAGCGTGACGCTCATTCTCACAGGACGTGGGGCGGGTTGTTCTTCGGCACCGTGCTCACGCCGCAGAACCCAGGCGGACGTCTCGACGCCGACGCAGACCGCGTCACCTCGAGCGACTATCGAGGATGCATCTCTCCGGATGACCCCAACGCGTGTTCGGTCGTCCGCGGGTTTGACCTGCGATGGCAGGTGTTCCGGACCTCGTCGAAGAAGAAGTACCCAGGGTGGTTGGGATACGTCCGGACGGGGTACACGGCAGGCCACGCGGTGTTCCCCCCGGAGACCGAGATGGGAGTGCCGGTGCTGGAGCCCGGCACCGCCGTCAGCGGATCCTACGTTGCGGTCCCGGTGTTTCTCGGCGGCAACATCTACGTGTTCGACAACTTCCCGTTGCGGCCCTACGCGGGGATGGGCTTCGGGTTCGACGTCATCCGCATGCGGTATGTGCGGGCCGAAGCGGCAACCCGCACCGTGACCAAGGCGCGGATTGGTTTCGAGCTTCACGCGGGTCTCGAAGCCCGTATCACCAACCATGTCGCGCTCAGTGCCGAGGTCATGCAGCTCTGGGGAGCCCGAAAACGCTTCAATGGTGTTCCGGACTTTGCGAACCGCGGGTTCTCCATGGTGTTCGGCGTCGCCGTTGGGTTCGGTCTGCGCGATTCGAAAGAAGCGCGTCGGGTGACGACCGAGGTCCGCCACACCAAGGTCCCCCGCAAAGAGCCGAAGTCTCGCAACCCGATGGCCGAGCAGGTGAAACCCGCGGAGCCTCCCGCGACCGCGGAGCCCGAGGTCGTGGCCCCCGCGGCTCCGAAGCGGCCCGAACCGCCGGCGGAACCCGCATCGCCTCCGAGCGCGCCGCCACCGAGCCCTGCACCCGAGAGCTGATGTGACCTCGTTGCCCGTGGTGAAACCCGAGGGCTCCCAGAGAGGCGAACCGCTAAAACGCACGCGCCAGTGCACGCCTGGGACCAGCTGTGGCGGCGTCGCTCAGGGCTCGCCGTGTGCCCGACACTGCTTCGGCCTCCCTCCTAGCCACAACTGGCCCCAGACGCACTCTGACAACCGCGTTCTAGCGGTTCGCCTCTCTAGCGGGGTGGCCCGAGAATCGGTCGAGCCCGCGGCGTGATCAAGCCACCGAGGAAGTCCAGCACCGCCCGGATCCGGGCGGAATGCCGAAGGTCTCGGTGGACCGCCTGCCAGGCGGATCGTGGGGCAGGGGCCCCGTCGAACGGAATGCGCACGAGCTTGTTGTCGTGCTCGGCGACTTCGCACGGCAGCAGAGCGACACCCAGTCCCCCGATCGCGGCGGAGTAGATCGACGACACACTGTCGGACCGCATCACGCAGGCGCAGTCGCGCAGATGGTCTTCCATCCAGGCGTTCTCGCGCCGGAAGGGCCGTCCCTCGGCAAACATGATCACCCGATGCCCCGCCCAAGCCCCGCTCTGAGGCGGCATGCCGAACTGCTCGACATATTCGGGGCGCGCATAGAAGCCCAGTTCGATCGTGAACAGCTTCTTGACGACCAGGTCTTCGTGGTCGGGGCGGGCGAGCCGCAGCGCAATGTCAGCCTCCCGCCGCGCGAGGTTGATGTCGCGGTTTGTGCACACAAGCTCGACGCAGATATCGGGGAACAGCTCGTAGAACGCGGAGAGCCGGGGCGCGATGAAACGCGTGGTGAGCATCTCGGTTGCGGACAGCCGTACGCGCCCTTGGAGACGCTGGTCGGTCCCGGCGACGTCTCGCTCGACGGCGAGTGCTTCTTCCTCGATGCGCTCGGCCCGAGGGAGGAGACGGGTCCCGGCAGCGGTCAGCCGGTAGCCGTGGGATGTGCGGTCGAACAGGCGCGCACCGAGCCGGGTCTCGAGCGACGAGATCCGACGGCCGACCGTGGTCGGATCGAGCTTGAGCGACGCGCCCGCGCGAGCGAGGTTGCCCTCGCGATGCACAGTGAGGAAGAACCGAACGTCGTCCCAGTTGAACACGGCAGCCTGCATTATTGCAGGATTGCCGGCCCCGTGCTCACGCGGTGAGCTGGATGTCGCGCCACCGTCCTGTGCGGAAGCGCCACCCCATCACGGCCGACAGCACGGCGAAGTAAGCCACGACCGCCAAGATCGCCGCGTTGGGCCCTCCGCCCGAGACGGTGATCGCAACATAGCTGCCCGGGACGAACAGCAGCCACGCGACTGCGAGCCGGGCGTAGAGGCTGAACGCTGTATCTCCGGCTGCACGGAGGGCTTCGGACACGCTCATCGTGATGGCGTCGAACAGTTGCCACGCAGCGCTCAACGCCAACGCGGAAGCGCCGACGACCACGATCTCGGCCGTGTCGCCGGCACCCTCGGGTGCGAACAGCTTCATGATGGGCCCGGGGAAGAGCACGTACAGCACGCCGACGGAGACCTGCCAGGTGCAGGTGGTGCTCAGCGTTCGGCGAAGAATCGAGGGCACCTCGTTGTGATGCTCGGCTCCGATCGCTTGGCCCACGAGAATCGCTCCGGCGGAGCTGAGCCCGAACGCGGGCATGAAGGAGATCGAGTTGACCTGCACGGTCGCCAGCACAGCCGCGGTGGCGACCGTCCCGAGGTCGGCCACCACAATGTTGACGAAGAACATGAACGCCGCGAACTCCAAGAACCAGTTGAGCCCGTTGGGGACGCCGAAGCGAAGCATCCTCCAGAACTCTCGAACCACCGAATCCGGTGGCGCGGAGGGGACCGGAGTCTCAGGCTGAGGGATCCCCCATCGGGCGATGAAGAGAACCAGGAGAACGACGAAGCCCACGGCGCTGGCGAGCACCGACGCCCACGCGGCTCCGGCGACGCCCAGCGCGGGGGCGCCCGCATGGCCCCCGATGAGCAGCCAGTTCAGGCCCACGTTGCAGACCATGGTGAGCAGGGCAGCGATCATCCCGTAGCGGGTGTTGCCCAGCCCGGCGTACCAGTTGCCGATCGCCTCGATGCCCACGATGGCCACCACCGACAGCAGCCGGATCGACAGGTAGTCGGACATCGCCGCCCGAACCGAGGGCGCGTAGTGCAGATGGGACAGCACGCCCGGGACGAGCGGAACGACGCCCGCGAAGAAGATCCCTGCGAGGACCGCGAGCACCAGCCCGTACCAGCCGTACCTGCGTGCTCCCACCACGTCGCCTTTGCCCGAGAGCTGGCTGGCGAAGCTCTGCACGATGTACGCGGTGCCAATGGGCAAGATCGCCAGGCTCATGACGTTCATCGAGCCCGCGGTCGTGGCCGTGAGCGCGTCCTCGCCAAGCGAGGCGGTCATGAGTGCGTCGCTGAACCCGACCACCGCCTGGGCGGAACGCGACAGGACGACCGGCCATGCCAGCCGCCCCAGTGCGCCGTAGCCATATCGCGACCTGGACATCGGTGGGGTGTGTACCGGAAACGCGTGCCGCGCCAGCCCAACCAGCACGGTCGCTCCATTCTCGGCGAAGTCGGTCGTGGAAAAAAGAACCCCGGGCGGCCAGTGACCATCCGGGGGTTCGTGTTGTAGCGGGGACAGGATTTGAACCTGTGACCTCCGGGTTATGAGCCCGGCGAGCTACCTGACTGCTCCACCCCGCACCAGGTGTTGGTGCACTGGATAAAAAATGAACCCCCGGGCGGCCAGTGACCGTCCGGGGGTTCGTGTTGTAGCGGGGACAGGATTTGAACCTGTGACCTCCGGGTTATGAGCCCGGCGAGCTACCTGACTGCTCCACCCCGCACCAGGTGTTGGGAGAGGGCTTATAGGCGAGGGGCGGTCGGAGGTCAAGCGTGAAGGGAAACAAAAATGAACCTTCCGGCCGGGCCGATTTTCAGGGGCTGTTCGCCTCGTGCCGTGAAAAACGGAATCGCGGCTTGACCACGTTGTCCCTCCTTCATAGCTTTCGCGGTCTATGGACGCTCAAGCCGTCTCGGCCGCACTCACGCCGGCCGCCCTTGCACCGGCAATCGCCAAGCGACTCGGTCTGCCTCCGGCTGAGGTCGAGACCGCGCTCGGTCTGCTCGCTCAAGGGGCGCAACCCGCCTTCATCGCGCGATACCGGGGCGACCGGGTGAAGGAGCTGCGCATCGATGACCTCGAGCAGATCCAGACCGCGGCGGCCCAAGCTGTTGGCTTCGAGCTTCGTCGTCAGCAGGTTGCTGGCGAGCTGCAAGCGCGCGGAACCGTCGGGCCGATCATCGACCGCGAGTTGCTCGCCGCTTCGCACCCGCTCGACCTCGATGACGTTCGGAGCGTCGGGACACGAAAGAAGCGTCCCGCTGTGGTGCGGGCGCGGCTCGGCGGTCTCACACCGCTGGCGCTCGCCCTGTGGAGCCACGGCAGCACAGGCGACTTCTCTGACGCCACTTCGATTCCCGCCGAGCTGCTGGCTGTGCCAAGCCGTTCCGTCCTGGGGAAGAAGCGGCGACGGAAACGAAACCGCAAAAAGGCAGCTCCGGTCGAGGTGACCCCTGAAGAGGTGGTCGACGGCGCGGTGGAGGCCAGCGGAGCGCAGGACGTCTTGGACGCCGCTGCCTCCGAAACCATCGACGCGGCGGGTGAAGTCGTGGAGCAACCCGACGCGGTGTCTGCAGTTGAAGTCGTGGAACCACCCGACATTGCGCCTGCGGATGAAGTCGTGGTTGCCGACGCTGTGGGCAGCGCCGAATCCGAAACGTCCGACGTGGACGCGGCACCACGGGCCGAGCCCCAAGCACCGGAGATCCCCACGTTCGACGGCGAGGCGTTGGCCGCCGCCGTGACGGCCCAGAGTCTTCCCGAGAACAGCGATGCCTTGGCGGGCGCCAAGTCGATCTGCGCAGATTTGCTCGTCGAGCATCCCGGCGTTCGTCGTCTGTTGCGTCGTCTGACGATGACCCGTGGAAAGCTCACCACCGCGGTCGTGGAGTCCAAGAAGGACCGGGCGGCCCGGTACAGCAAGTTCTTCGAACGCGCCGAAGTCTGCAGCTCGATGGCGCCGAACAATGTGCTCGCGGTCCAGCGTGCGGAGCGTGACGGGCTCCTGTGTGTGTCGATCGAGGTCGACCCCGAGATGATCTGCAAAGAGGTCGCCAACCTCCTCAAGGTCGCCGACGAAGGGCCCACCGCAGAAGTGCTCAGGGGCGCGATTGAAGAAGCGTGGACCCATGGCGGTCTCAGCAAGGCCATCGCCGGTTGCGTTCGCCGTCAGATGAAGGAGCGCGCGGACAGGGCCATCATTCCGAACCTTTGCGAGGCCTTGCGGCCACAGCTGCTCGCGCCTGCTTTTGGGCGGCGGCCCCTGCTGTGCATCGATCCCGGGACCCAACACGGGTGCCGGATCATCGTGCTGTCCCCAGACGGTGCGGTCGTGGCGGAGGATACGGTCTTCCCTCTGCAGCCCAAGCTGCAAGCCCCCCAGGCCAAGGCACGCATTGCCGAACTGTGTATCGAGCACAAGGTCGAACTCACCGTCGTTGTCGGTGGTAGCGGTGCTCGTGATGTCGAGAAACTGACCCGGGCTGCGCTCGTCGAGACCGATGGCGCGCCGGAGATCGCAGTCCACACGGTCGATAGCGATGCCGTCGGAAGCCTCGCGGGTAGCAAGACGTTCAAGGGCGAACTCCCCAAGGCGGACGCGGCGACGCGCAGAGCTGTGGCGGCGGGACGCCGGGTGCAGGATCCGCTGACGACCCTCGGCAAGGCCGACCTTCGCAAGTTGTCTCTGGGCCAACACCAGTTCGACGTCGATCCGGAGGCACTGCGCCAAGCGCTGGAACAGGTTGTAGGCACCTCGATCGCAAAGGTCTCGGTCGATCTCAACACCGTCGACCTGGACACACTCGGTCGGGTACCGGGCATGTCGCAGGCTCTGGCCAAGGCGGTCATCGCCCACCGCGAGGGAAAAGAAGGTGGCTTCCGCAGTCGTAACGAGCTGCTCGAGGTCCCCGGGCTCGTCGGCAAGGCATTCGAGCAGGCCTCCGGATTCTTGCGGGTGAACGGTGGCGAACAGCCGCTCGACGCCACGCCTATCCACCCCGAGCGATACGCTCAGGTCGCCCAGATGGCACGCGCGCTCGACACGACCGTGCCGGAGCTTCTCGGAGACGCCGCGAAAGTCGATGCACTCGACCCCGAGCCGTTCTTGGGGCAGCCGGGGGTTTCCGGAGAACCGCTGGGACCGCGGGGCCTCAGTCAGATTCAGGCTGCGCTTCGGCACCCCTCTCGGGATCCAAGGCCGGCGTTCGAAGTCGCCGCATTTCACCCCGACCTGGGCAGTTTCGCCGACCTCAAGGTCGACATGGAACTCGAGGGCGTCATCACGCACCTCGCGGGCTTCGGTGCGTTTGTCGATGTCGGCATCGCCCAAGAGGGGCTCATCCACCTCAGCGAGTTGAGCCACGAGTATGTCGCGGCGGCGGGCGACGTCGTCCACGTCGGGCAACGTGTCAAAGGCAAGATCATCGAGATCACCGCCGAGAAGCGGCGCTTTGCGCTCTCGCTCAAGGCCCTGATCGCCGCTCCGGAGCGACCCGCTCGTGACCGCAGCGACAGGGGGGACCGACCCCGTCGCGGCGGCGATCGGAGCCGGGATGGTCGTCCGTCCAAAGGCGGCAAAGGCAAGGGCGGGCGTCCTGGATCCAAGGATGGCGGCCGCAAAGAGAAACGCGAAGACAAGGTCCTCGGGTTCCGCATGGACCTCTCCGATCTTGCCTCACGGCTCGGCAAAGGCTGAGCCCCGCGCAGGGCAGGGGGCGGAGAACTCAACACCCCCTGCTTGGGCCCGCCCGGGGAGGCCGCTCAGTCTTCGCCGGCGAGGGTTCGCAGTGCAACGCGAGTTCCGACGCCATCCCAGAGCGTGGCCATCACCGACAGGGGCTGATTGATGGCGGCCAGTCGCAGTACGTTGGCCTTGGCGGGGGGCGTCTCGGTGAAGTTGAGCGAACAGTGCTCGACCCGGCCATCCTCGAGCAGGACGCCCGAGCCGTGGGAGCGGCAGATGAGCGGCCGCTGCTCGTAGACCGCACAAAGACCATCGAGCAGCATCGCGCAGCGCTGGGTTTGGTCCGCTTGGGCTCGCACCCGAGCGCGTGTTGCTGCGGGCAGGGCAGCCAGAGCGTCCCGCACGGGCGCAGCCTCGACCTCGAACACGCTCAAGTCGACATGACAGCACTGATCGCAGGTCTGAGCGCAGCGCATCTGCTCACCGGCTCCTCGAGCGGCCTCATCGAAGTGGGCATCGACCCGGCTCCGAAGTGTCACCAACGCACTGCGGGCGGTCTGCGCGTCGGATTCGCTCATGGCTCTCGCCGTAGGGTCTGCGCCGTCTCGGTCATCGCAGCGAGGGCTGCATCCGCGGCGTCGGCGTCAAAACTCGCGCCGCCGACGTAGGGGTGCCCGCCGCCGCCCAGCCGCTCACACAACGTCGCAATGTCGTGGGCTCGATCTTCGGGGGGTCGCCAGGGGTTGTAGCCAACGGAGAGTTTGTGGCTGCCGTCCGGACCCCGGCTGACGCCGACCAGATACTGGATCTCGGGGTAGAGCGAGTAGGCGATGAACTTGTTGTAGGCGCGTGGTGGCTGGTCGCTGAGGTCGTAGGTGGCGACGTCGCCGTCGACCTGCACCCGACTGCGCATGAGCTCGATGTCGCGGCGGTGAATCTCGAGCGCCGGGTCGACGACGGTTCGCACGTAGTCCGCCTGGGCCAGTCTGTCGAAGGGCGTGTCGAGCAGGTCGATGATGAACCGACTGATCCGGCCGGGATCGCAGTTTTGCTCCACGAATGTCATCAGTTGGAGCGCCGGCTCGTCGAGCTCGACCGGCATCGCAGGGGTGGGAAACGATGCGGTGTCGATGAGTTCTGCCCAACGCAGCAGCTCGGCATGCTCTGAGGGGTCCCATCCGAACTGGGTCTTCCCGATGTCCGCGATGTAGCTAGTGCAACTGGGCGCCACTGGATCGTGAAAACGCCGTCCGGTCTGGTGAGCGTCGAAGTGCTCGCGCTGGCCGCTCAGCTGAAACGCCGACACGTGATGATCGAAGAACCAGCCCAATCGGGGGTTCGTGCTGTACCGGAAATCGACGATCGCCGAGTCGTCTGCATCGAAGTCGGCGTCGGTGAACGGCTCGCCTTGCTGGTGAGCTTTGGCGATGTAGATGAACTCTGCATCCGCACGCACGCACGCTCGGTAGAACGCGGTGAAGACAGCAGCGCTGGCGGCTCCATCGAAGCACGCAGCGTGATGGAGTACGTGGACCCGCATCTCGGAGCGCGGAAGGTACCAGAAGCATCCGCGTGGTGGGATGGCCGGCGTGGGCGCTAGAAGCGTGAAACGACGCCGGGTTCGGCGGCGTGAATCGTAAAGATCCCCTCAGCGATTCGCTCTGCATCGCGAGGCGGCTGGGGGGGGGCTTCCGGGTTCCAGATCCACAGCGATGCTGGAAGGTGCCCGGGGTTCGACGCGACGAGGCCACCAGAGGGCTGTAGATCTGCGGGAGGGTGCGAGGACAGCAGGCAGCCCTGCGTCAGCAGGACCGCGAGTGTGCGGCCATCGCTGACGAACAGAGCGTGAGGCGCTTCGTCACCGCGGGATTCGGCGTACTTGGCGAGTGCCCCGGCGAGTGCTCGCGGCTGCGCGTAGGCGTTTTGAAAACCCGTCGCTTTGTAGAGCTGATCGAGCAGGGCGAGCAGTTGGATCTGGCTGTCGGGCTCGCGCGCGGCATCTCGGGCCAAGAAGGACGGGAGAGCACCGAGGAGTTCTGCGCGGGTTTGCTCGCGCAGACGCGGCCCGGCGAGGACGGCCATCCACCGACGGAACCGTGCGGTCCTTGGCGGCTGGCTGGAGAGTCCGGCTCGGGCCTTGGGGTGGTAGATCCCGAGCGAGCATCGCGCACCGGAGCGGAGCAGATCCCCAACGGGTTCATCGGTGTCCCGTGCGACTGGTCTCGACTGCACGAGTGTCTCCGCTCCCATGCATCCGCCGACACTCCAGCCGGAGAGGTTGTGGGGTGGGAGCCCTTGCCCGCCACCGGGGCTCACGGGGCCTGCGGGGCCTTGAACATGAGCGTTGAACGCCGATTCGACCCAGGTGCGCCCCCAAAAAGGCCGGTCGGGGCGCGCTTCCACCATCGCCACGAGAGTTGGGGAAGTCACAACATGATCATACCAGGGCTGTGGGGTCCGGCCACTGCCGACCCGGGACACGACCCCAACGGCACTGGGCGGTGGTTCGCCTCGCTCGAAGTCAGAACTGCGGGTCTCGCGGCTCGGTTTTCGCGGATTTCTCGCGGCTCTGATCGCGGATCGCTAGGGTCGGGCGATGGTGTTCTCGCGTGGAGTGTCCCTGGTGCGATTCGTCGCTCGCTTCGCCGTTGTGACAGCGGCCGCCGTGGTCGTGTCCGCCTGCGCAAACAGCCCGGAGACCAAGTCTCGGAAGAAGACGAGCATCGAGAAGACGGGTCGAGCCGACAAACACTATGACGTCGCGGTCGGATCGTTCCACAACGGCATGTTCTCCGATGCCAGGATCCAGATCGATCGGGCTCTGACCGAGGACCCCGAGCACGCCGACTCCCACTACCTTCAAGGGGTGCTGCTCCTCAACGAGGGCAAGTCGATTGTCGACGCGATCGAGATCCAGCAGTGCTTGCAAGATGACGCCGCCGCCCAGCAGCGAGTCCGTGCTGAAACACTCCACCGCGAAGCGGGAGATGCGTTTGAGCGCGCCGCAACGGCCTACCCCGAGGGCGCGTCCGGACGAGGGCGGGCGCTGAACTCGATGTCGGTCGTCTCGCTCTTCTTCCACGACACCGACGACGCGACGAGCTCCGCCGAGCGGGCGCTCGCGGAACAGTTCTATACAGCTCGGTACTCGGCCCTCTCCAACCTCGGGTGGGCGCAGTACCTCGGCGGGGACACGGTGAGTGCGACCGCTTCGCTGCGCCAGGCTGTCTTGATCAACCCGGCGTTCTGCGTCGGCCACTACCGGCTGGCGCAGATCTATCTAGACTCCGGGCTGGACGAGCACGCCTACGAGCACGCCAAGCAGGTGACGGAGAACGGCCAGTGTCCGATTCAAGACGCATGGCGAATCGCTGGCGTCGCGCAAATGCGGCTTGGGCAAGAGCCAGAAGCGGTCGAGGCGCTGCAGACGTGTGTGGATCTCGCTCCACGAAGTTGTCAGGCCGAGGACTGTCGCCACCTGCTGGGCCCTACAAATACAGAGGAATCTGAGATGGCATTGCAAAGCACGCACTAGGCGGCAGCCTCGCAGCTGTGTTTTGCATGCGTACCGCTTGCGGGGCGGGCGTTCAGCGGGCAACACTTCGCCGCGATGCAGCACGCAGAAACGAGCCGGTTGCGCGTGGTCGCCGCGGCGGCAACGGATGCCCGTCGTGACGATGGTGCCGAAGAGTTGCCGAGCTCTGCCGGAATCGACGGTGTTCCGTCTCCGGGTCGCTACATCAAAGAGCAGCGGAAGCGGCAAGGGATGAGCATCGACCAGCTCGCCGCTGCGACCAAGATCCCCCGCTCGAGTCTCGAGCTGCTCGAGTCGGACCACCACGAGTCGCTGCCGGGGCCCGTGTTCGTCAAAGGCTTCCTTCGCTGCTGCTCGCGGGCCTTGGGCCTCGAGGCTGAGGTGGTGATGGAGCTGGTCTACGAGCGCGAACGCGAGCTGCTCTTGGCGCGACGCCGCGAACGGCCCGCCGCATCTGGGACGTCTGCTGCACCGGCGACACCCGCTGCACCACCGGAGCTGCCGGACACTTCGGAGACTCACGCCTCCGGGGCCGCAGCGACTGCACCTGGTGCGCCGCCTGCCGTGCCTCCGGATGGGGCCAAGGGGTCCGGCGCTGCGACGGGCCAGGCCGAAGGGATGGACCTCTTCGGGGGGCTGCGTCGTTTTGCCGGCCGAGGCGGAGTTTCGGTGATGCTCTGGGTTGCCGTGGCGCTGTTTGTCGCGATGGTGATGATGGCGGCGTTCAATATGCTTGGGGTCAGCCCGATCGGCCCTACCTGATTGGCCTGACCTGACCTGACCTGGCCTGATGCGTCTGGCCTGATGCGTCTGGCCTGGTCGGTCCCCCAGAACCGGCGCGCCAGAACCGATGGGGCCGAAACCCCGTCGGTCGAACACGACCGGAGGCTAGGCTGGCGGCACTGGGGCGGATATCATCCGCGCGCTCGCCATGCCGACGATGCGTACCCGCAAGATCCGGATCCTGCACGCGCTGCTGCGTGCCGGGGACAAGCGTAGGCTGCGTCGGGCGCTGGAGCGGCTCGATGACGTCGAGATCGCCCAGCAACTCGACAACCTCGAGACGGACGACCAGCTCGCGGCGCTCCGCCTGGTGCCCGCGGCCCGTCGCGCCGAGATCATCGGAGCGATGCGGTACGAGAGTGCGGCGGGCCTCGTCGCCGCGCTCGCCCCCGAGGAGGCCGCGAGTGTCGTCGACAATCTCGATGCCGATGATGCGGTCGATATTCTCGGCTACCTGCCACAAGGGGCCCTGAGCGCGATCCTCAAGCAGCTCGATCGGGAGGACGCCGACGAAATCGAAGACCTGCTGGCGTACGACGAGGAGACCGCCGGTGGCCTCATGTCGCCGCAGTTCTTCTCGTGTTTTCCCGAGGCCTCGGTCCGCGATGCGCTCGAGGTGATTCAGGCGTCCGAAGAAACGCCCGAGAACGCGTTCTACGTCTACGTCTGCGACGAAGAAGACCGCCTCGTCGGAGTGTGCTCGCTGCGAATGCTGGTCATCGCGCGGCCCGAGCAACCCCTGCGCGACATCATGCTGACCGAGGTGACCGCGGTCGCGGCGGGCACCGACCAGGAAGACGTCGCGGAGATGGTGAGTCGCTACGACCTCGTCGCCGTCCCGGTGGTCGACGATCAGCGGCGCCTGATCGGGGTCATTGATGTCGACGATGTGGTCGACGTCATCCGGGAGGAGGCCACCGAGGACATCCTCAAGATGGCCGGTGCTGGGGAGGACTTGGCCGACGCACGCTCGTTCATGGGCGCCCTGCGGGTCCGTTGGCGGTGGCTGATGGCCGCGGCGGTCGGCGGCACGTTGGCTGCGCTGAGCCTCAGCGGTTTCGACGGCATCCTGGCGACGGCCCCGGAACTCGCTTTCTTCATGCCCGTCGTCGCCGCGATGGGCGGCAACATCGGAATCCAGTCTTCGACCATCGTGGTACGGGGTCTGGCGGTCGGGTACATCGAAGCGGACAGGGTTCGGCTTCTGGTCGTGCGCGAGGTGAGCCTGGGCGTGGTGATGGGGCTGCTGTTCGGCATTCTGATCGGCCTGGTGTCGATGGGCGTCGCGGAGCCATCGACCGACCCGCTGCGGTTGGGCGTCGTCGTGGCGCTCGGGACCGCCGGTTCGATGACCATCGCTGCCGCGGTCGGGACGAGCACGCCGCTGATCCTGGATCGTCTGGACATCGATCCCGCGGTGGCGACGGGTCCGTTCGTCACCACCTCGGTCGATATCGCCGGCCTGCTGTTCTACTTCTGGCTCGCCTCTCGTCTGTTGGGGATCGCGTGAGCCAAGTTCAGACCCCCGCGGTCGTCCTGGGCACGTCGGCCCTGGGGGAAGCGGACTTGATGGTCGTGTTGCTGACCGCAAACCTGGGCAAGGTTCGGACGGCGGCCAAGAATGCGCGGAACTCCAAGCGGCGTTTCGCCGGCGGGTTGCCAGCGGGGGCCCTGGGGCAGGCGACGCTCTCGCGTCGGCGAGAGGGAGCGATGTGGCGGCTCGATGGTTTTGCGTCCATCGCTGAGGTCAGTGGACTGGGCCGGGATCTCACCCGCTTCGCCTACGTCAACTACCTGTGTGAACTCACCGACGTCCTCGTCGTGGAGCCGGATCCGGACCCCCGGAGTTTCGCCGCCCTGGCCGAGGCCGTGGAGGAGACGCTGCGCAACGCGCCGCGCCCGGCGGTGATGCGGCGCTACGAGCTCCGGCTTCTGGACAGTCTCGGGCTGCTCCCGGCGCTCGAGGCCTGCTGCGTGTGTGGAGAGGAGACGGGCATCGGCTCAGAGCTCGCGTTCACCGCGGGCCGGGGGGGAGCCCTTTGCGTCGTGCATGGAGTGGGGGCGCCGCGGGTTCCGGCCGAGACGTTGGCACTGGCCATCGCGCTGCATCGGAACCCCGAGCCCGAGACGGCGTGGAAGGCGGCCACGGATGCCTCTACAGAGGTCCGTCGGGCGCTTCGGGATCTGGTGCAGTCGGTGCTTCGTCCGCACCTGCGTCGCCCGCTGCGCTCGCTCGAATTCCTGGCGGGTCTGAGCCCTCGCAGACCGGTCGATGGCGCGTCCGACGACGGCCCGTGATCGGGGTCTCCATGCGCTTGCAATGGGTCCCAAACCCCGCTTTGCGGGTTGGATCGTTGTGGTAGGTTGCCCGGCCGTGTCGCACCGCAACACCCCTGGGCGCAGCCGCCCGCTGCCGCGTTTCCTCGCGGTATCCCTACTCGCGGGCGCGCTCATCGGGTGCACCGATCCGAACACCGGGTTCGATGCCCCGGTGGACAATCTGTTCTTCCCCGAGGGCCTCGCGCTCGACCCTCGTACGCCTCCGGGCGAGGCGTCGCGGTACCTGTTCGTCTCCAACGGCAACAACGACCTGAGCTTCAACGGCGGTTCCGTCAGCGTGATCGACCTCGAGGCGTTCTTCGAGGCATGGTCCGACGTGGAATCCGGTGCGGACGGGGAATCAGAGCTCACGTACTCGCCCTACGCATTCTGTGAAGGTCCTGGGGAGCGTTGCTTGCTCGATGTGGGGTCCAAGACGACCGACGACTTCCCGTGTCGACGACTCGGCTTGCTCCCCCAGGTGGTCGAATGTGACGAGGAACCCTTTGTGGTCGACGGGGTTCGGCTGGGCGATTTCTCGACCCACATTGCCGCCTCCCTCGAGCCCTCCGGGACGCCTCGGCTTTGGGTTCCGGTCCGTGGCGACCCGAGCGTCACCTACATCGACGTCAAGGAGCCATGGCCCGAAGCTCCGGACCTCGATTGCGGCCAAGCACGGGGCGACGGTGAGGCGCTCGACGAGTCCCGGTGCGGGGATGACTTCCGCCTGCGAAACCTTCGCAACGACGGCAGCCTCGATGAGCTTCCGCGCGAACCGTTCAACGTCCACGTCAGCGAAGGGGACGGGTATCGGTACGCGTTCGTCGCCCACAGCGGTGGCCCCTCGGTGTCGGTCATCGACCTCGATGGCCTCCGCGGCGGTGACGGTCGTCCCGCGATCGTCGACATCGCCAACGTCTACAACCCAACTGCGGGCACCGTCTTCACCGGCGGTTTTGGGCTCGCGACCCGACCGTGTGGCGCGTGCGGGGACCCCGAAGACGACACGCCTGGGTTCAATACGCCTGCGGTGACGCAGGAATGCACGCGGCCGCTGGTTTATAGCTCGCTGCGCTTCCAGCTGCTCGCGACCAGCTTCACAGCCTCGGGCATCGAGGAAGACGACCTGCCCGCCGGGGCCACGCAGCGCGACGGTTGCGAGGACGACCAAGGAAACTTCCTCGGCCCGTACTGCGCCAGTCCGGAGGAGGTCGGCAACGAGTGTGCGCTGGTCTGTGAACCCCAGGTTCGCAACATCGTTCGGTTCCCGGTCGGCGGGGTCGACCCGCTCGCCGCGACGAGTTCCGAAGCGCTCGGGGATGTTCAGTTTGGCGATGCGTGCGGTGATGAGCTGTTCGTCTTGCAGACCAACCCCGGGGCGCTGCTACGGCTGGACACCTCGATCGAAAACGGGGAACCCCTCGACATCCCTGCCGGTCGCCCCATCGAGGTCTGCGACCAGCCTTCGCGCTTTCAGGTTTGGGAAGAAGAGGGACTCGCGTTCGTCGCGTGTTTCCAGGCGGCCTACGTCTACGTCGTCGACCTCCGGGCCGAGCAAGTGGTCGACACGATCATCACGGGTACAGGCCCGCACGATGTCGTCCTCGATGAGGTCCGCGGCATGCTGTACGTCGCCAACCTGCTCGAGGGCTCGGTCAGCGTCATCGACGTTGGGCTCAGTCGCCCGACGCGTTTCAAAGAAGTCGCTCGTATTGGCCTGCAGGAGCCGTTCAGCCAATGAAATCTATTCGTCACCGCGCTGCCTCGCCGTCCTCTCGCAGGGCCGGCGGTTTCGGCGTTCGTTCGTTCGTTCTCCTCGGCGTCCTGGCGCCGGTGGTGGCCGGTGGTGGCTGCCAGAATCAGTCGAGGGTCCAGGTGCCCAACCGGGTCCTCGATCGCCCGCTCGATGTCACGCTCACCTGCGTTCGGCTCGACAAAGACGGGACGCTCTCGCCCCTGGGCGTTGGCGACTGCGCCCAAGAAACGCTTCCGAGCTGCACCACGGAGGGCCCTCAACTCATCGGGTACGTCGCCAACAGCGAACGCAACGAGGTTGCGGTGTTCCGCCGGTGCGATTCCACGGCCGCTGTGGTCGACGTCGATGCGGACGCGCCGGGCTACCAGCTCGTGCCGGTCGGGCAGCTGCCCTCGGAGATCGAGTCCACGACGTTGGGCTGCCGGGTCATCACGGCCAACGCCGGTAGCTGCGATCTGACGCTGCTCGATGGGCTTGGCCTGGCCGCGATCGCACTTCAGGCAGAACCGCCGGAGCAGGTTGCCCCCAGCTCGCTGGTCTCCAAGCTCATCCCGCTGCGGTCCGACGGCTTCCCCTTGGGCGCGCGACCCGGCGCCCTCGTGTCCGCTCCGCGCGATCTCAGCACGGCGGTCTCCAGCGCACCCGACCCGGTCGGTGGGGCGGAGGGGTTCGATGACGGCCAGTGCCAAGATGACCGGCAAGGCAGCGCCTGGGTCACGTTTCCGACCTGCCAGCTTCTCGCCGAAGTCGAGTTGAGCACCGGCCGGCTGCTGCAGAGCCGCCAGTTCGTTGCCGGCGCCGACGGATCGGTCGAGGTTGTCGATGCCGGGACGGCTCCGGATTGTCCCGTCGACTGCCCGATCCAGTTCCCCGATGGCGCCCCGCAGACCTGCTCGGGCGGGGACGACGATCCTGCCGACTGTCGCCCTGCATCCGGGCTGGACGGCTTCTTCCCCAACGCTGTCGAGCTCGTCCGGCCCGAGCTGTACGACCCGGAGACGGATCTGGGGGCGGATACCAATCTCGACTACGCTTCCCTGTTTGTCGGCGGTTCGGGCAGCGACATGCTGGTGGAGATCCCGTTCGTCTTCCAGGGCGGTACCGACAGCGGCACGTGGGAGGACGAGGCACTCATGCTGCCTTTGGAGGACCCCCAAGGCATCGTCAAGGTGCGGGCCGCTCCGCCCGCGCCGATGGCCGACGGCGACCACCAGTTCCTCTATGTCATCGGCGGCGACGGTGCGACCCATGTCGTCGACCGGGCGTTCGAAGACGACGCCCTGGGGGTGGAGTGCGATACGCAGGTCGATCCCACGACCACAGCGCCGCCGTTCCCCTCGTGCAACCCGCTCGCTCCGGACGCGGGCGGGCAGGGGCTCGCGCTCGACCGTCGCCCGTTCGCGGCCGGACCCGGCATTCGGGTCAGCGGTGGTGCGGGTTTCACCGACTGGGCGTTCTTTCGCGTCGCGGACGGAGAAGGAAAACCGGGCGCACCGTTCAAGGTTCCGGGCATCGTCGGCGTCGGCACCACGAGCTTCGGCCGCATCGTGCTCTCGGTCTTCAACCAGCTGCAGGACCCGGTCGAAAACACCGAGATCAACACTGCGGTCATGGACCTCTCCATTCCGCCGCACAGCCTGTGGCCCTCCGAGGATCCGACCACAATCGGCGTCACGAGCACGACGCTGCCCGCGGTCGAGGATGAGGAGCCCGAGCGCGCGCTGGTCGGAGATGAGCACTCCACGCAGGAGCTGAGCCCGACGCTTCGCCGCATCGACCTGGCGTACACGATCCCGCCGGGGGATGGCACCGTCTCCGAGGCGCGCATCGCTCGCTCGGAGAGCCTGGGCAACCCCAGCAACGCCGACGGCCTCGGTTTGTTCGAAGACGATGCCGTCTATGCCAATGAGGCTGTCCGCGCGGTTGTTCGCGACTATCAACAGTGGGCCCCGGTGCGTTGGTCGCTCACCTGGGAGGGCACGATCCCCGGCACCCGGAGCGCCACGGGCCGGTTCGAGTGCGACACCCCCGGTTGGGAAAACGGCACCTGTATCCTGGCCGACGGAAGCCCGACGGCAGGGTCGCGTCTCATCGACGAATCGGCGTCGTTCTGTGACAACGGCGTCCTCGCCGGGGACAAGCTGGTCATTCTCGGTTGCGGCGAGGACGACGACTGCGGCTTGGGTCAACGCTGCCTTCGAGAGCCGACCGCTCCCAGCAGCGCCTCGGGGATCTGTGTTTCGGAGCAGGCCTACGAGGAGGACTTCGAGGTGCTGCGGCAGGTTTGCGCACCGTTCATCAACGATGCGTGTGGCACCCCTCGCCGCGAGTATCTCGTCACGCGGGCCTTCCAAGACGAACTCCACATTCAGGCCCTCGATCGGCCTCTGCAGTCGCATCTGCGTGCGGTCGATCCGGAGACGGGCATGGCGCCCGCGGAGGACATTGAACTGGACGTCGTCGGCCTGCAGGAGGTGGTGAATCGCTACACCTGCGAGTTGCCCAACGATCCCGCCACGGTCAACCAGCCCGCGGATGGACAGGGATGCACCAGCGACGCCGATTGCACGGCGCTCAACGGCGACGGGGATGACTTCGTGTGCGCCGCGGATGGCTTCTGTCGCGGCCCGTGCCCGCTCGGTGACCCGGAGTGCTACGAGTGCGACGTCGACACCGACTGTGGGCACTACGGGGACGGTGCTTTGTGCGTGAGCCAGCAATGCCAGCGCCCCTGCGAGCCGGGCCAGCGCGAGTGTGCGCAGGCGCTGCTGCCAGGCCCTCGGTGCTTCGCGGAACTCGTCGACTACGTTGTCCGAACCCGGGACAGCTTCACGGTCATTGGCGACCCCGCACCGGGCTTCATCCACACCCGCGTGGTCATCGACCCGGCCACGGGCGAGTGTCGGGAGAACGAGGCGGAGAGTACGTTGCTCACCTCCAGACTTCGGCTCGGCTCTGATCAGGCGTCGGTCTTCAACGACCCGGTCGTGGGCATTCCGGACTGTCCCAACCCCGATGAAGCTTCGCCGCAGGACCCGAACCCGTGCCGCATCGTGGCCCGCCGTTCCGAGGGCGAGAGCACGCTGTTCCACCAGATGGAGTACGAAGGTGAGCCGGTTCCGGCGATCCGCTTCTCCACGCCCAGCATCAGTCTGGTGATCGACCTGACCGACCTGTTGGCGCTCTCCTCCAACGTCGACGTCACCGACGCCAACGGCCAGCTGTACACCACCCGATACCCGACGGACTTCCGGGAGTTCAACCGCGCCCGGATCCCGCGGAACTACGCGACGACCTTCGCCGCGACCGCCGGATACATCCCGATCTCCGAGCCGGCCATCGTGGGGAACACCGTCATGGTCTACCCGGTTCGCATCGTCACCGCGCCCAGCACGAACTTCGCCTACGTGGTCGATGCCGGCGGGCGGGGTGGGCCTGCCGGCGTCCGCGGGCAGGTGATCCGGCTCAATCTCCCCAATATTCAGGACGGCGGCTTCGCCGATGCCAACTTCCTGGTCCGCTGATCCGCCGGGTTTCGGATCCCGAAACGCCGCCAGACTTCCCGTGTGGCGGCGTTGTTCGTCCCACATGTGGACGCCGCCCGACACGAGTGGGCGGCTCTGAACGACCTCGAAGGGCGCGGCCAGACCGCGCCCTTCAGCGGCGCGGGTTTTCCTGTAGACTGGTTCCCGAACGCTCGTGCCGCACTTCAAGGTCAGGATCGGCAATCGCACGATGTCGCTGCCCGATGGCGAGCACGACATCGGTCGTCTGCCCGACTGTTGGCTGACCATCGATGACGACCTCGCCTCGCGGCAGCACGCGCGGTTCCACATCGCAGGTCCCACCGCGGTTCTGGTCGACCTCGGCAGCCGCAACGGCACGTTCGTGAACGGCCAGCGCATCGTCGGTCGCCGCACGGTCCACGATGGCGACAAGGTCCGCGTCGGTCGGGAGATCCTGGTCGTGGTGCGTTCGGACCAGCCCATCGATGACGACGACGAGGGGGGACTCAGACGGACGCTGGCACCCGGGGAGGACACGCGCTTTCCGTCGCTCATCGGGCAGCTGGTCGAAAAGAGCCTCCGGGTTGGAAAGGTCAAGGAGGCGGAGCGCTACGCGAGCGCGCTGACCAACCAGCTCGGCGCAAGTCCCGTGGATGTCGAGCATCCGGCGGCGAAGGCGTGCGTGAGCTGCCTGTTGGGCCTGGCTGAACACACCGCCTCCGGGGTCTGGCTGGACCGACTGTTCCAGCTGCACGTCAAGCAGAACTGGGTCATGGAGATCGAGGCCGTCGAGCGCGTCCGCGGGGCACTCGATCGGATCCCGCGGGTCCCGGGGCACGCGCTCGCGGACTACGAGCAGCAGCTTCGACGGCTGCAGCGCGCTGGCCACGGCACGGCGGGCGATGTGCTCGTGATGGTCGCTGAGATCGTCGACGCGGCCGGCCAACGCTGAGCGGCTCGACCTCGACCTCGCCCCGGACCTCGACAGCGTTCCGCGGGGCGGTGCGCACCGGTCGGTTTGCGCATGCGGTCGCCGGGGTGGGGCCTGCGCGAAGCGTCTTCCCATGGGGTGGGCTGCGGAGCTTCAGCAAAGACAAAAGGCGACGTGCCGGAGTCCCCGACGACGTCGCCCTTGGGCACCACACCAGGCGGTGAGCCTACTTGGCGAGCTCGACCACGCGGAACGTGGTGCGGTTGTTCTTGGACCGCCCCGCGCTCGTCATGTTGACCGCGACGGGCTTGGATGCGCCGTAGCTGCGGGTCTTGACCCGACCGCCAGCGACGCCCTTGCCCTCGAGGTAGGACTTGACCGAGCCGGCACGGGTATCGGTGCGGGACTTGGCCGCGCCCTTGTCGTCGGTGTGCGTGCCGACCTCGATGACCTTCACCTCGGGATGGTACTTGAGGAAGGTGGCGAGCTGGTCGAGTGCCTCGTAGCTGCTCGATGCGACCTGGTTCTTGCCGTCGTAGGAGATCCGCTTCTTGACCCGCAGCGACTTGCCGTTGAGCGAGATGAGTGGGGTCTCCGGAGGTGCGTCCAGCTCGAGCACCTCTGTGAAGCTGGTGTCACCGTTGGGCTCGACCGTGAACGTGAACGACTTGGTCTTGTAGCCATCCGCGGTGGCCGTGGCTTGGTACTGGCCCTCGCTGAGTTCGAGGGCGATCTGGCCATCAGGCATCGAGTTGAACGGCTCGTCCACGCCCTGACCGGTGACCTGCATGGTCGTGGCGACGGCCTTGCCAGTGTTGTCTGTGAAGGTTCCGCGGATGACCCCGGTGAGGGCCGCGGGTCCGGATTCGAGCTGAATCTGAACCTGGGTGTCTTCGCCCGCGACCACGTCGGCCGAGCCTTCGTGCACGATCTGATCCTGCATCGAAACCGTGAAGGCGATGGTGCCTTCGGGGAATCGGTAGCTGGTGAAGTTGCCCGAGGGGTCGGTGACGATCCCGCCCGACACCAGTCCGGGGAAGTTGACGATGGCGCCGGGGACGGGCGCTCCAGCCGTGTCGACGACCGCACCGAGGATGCGTCCTTCGAGGATCGGCTCTGGCGCAGGTGGCGCCGGTGCTTCGACCGGGACTTCGACCTCGCGGACGATCGGCGTGGGGTCGAAGGACCAGCCCAGCCCGAGGATGATCTGCCACGGCGCCTGGCGGGGGCCGAACTGAAAGTCGGGGGAGACCAGGCCAACGTCGGCGGCCGCATCAATGTGGAGTCCCGAGATCACGTTGGCGCGGAGGCCGACCGTCATCCATTGGGCGCTGCGAGGAAGGGGGGAGGGCGCCGACTGGTTGCGGGCGAACGCGGGCTCCTCGGTCGTGGTGACATCCCAGGCCCACTCGAGAATCGGATCGATCCCGAACTTCTTGCCTTCGCCGAGCCGGAACGGGAAGTCGACGGCGTACCGCATGCGGACGCGGCTCTGGTTGGCGCCCAGCGAGAACCGCGTGACCTCTCGGCTCGCCGGGTCATCGAGCGCCTCGTAGTTGCCGATCTCGAGCGAGTTGTCGAGCATCCACCCGATGTTCGTGGTGAACCGAAAGGGGAACTCGCTCGCGGTCAGGTACCGCAGGTCGACGGCGAACATGCCGTCGAGGAAGAAGTTCACGTTCGAGGTCAGGAGACGATCGCTGCCCGAGAGCAGACCCAATCCAGCCTGACCGCCGACGCCGATTCCGTTCTTGAAGCGCCATGCGCCCTTGAATCCGAAGTCGATGTCGCCCAGAGCGAAGATCGCCTCCGCGTCCTGACGGTTGGCCTGCTCGCGAGAGTTGCGGTTGGCGGCCGAGTTGACGCTGAAGAAGATCTCGCCCCACTTGGCCGGGGTGAAGCCCATCGTAACGCCGCCTTGGACCCGAGAGTGTTGGTCCGTGACGCCGCCGACGTCGTACATGAACTTGTCCTTGCGGAAGAAGTTCGTGTGTAGCCGGAAGCGGAACGTGTACTTGCCGCCCACATCCGGAAGCGACGTGTGGAACAGGCCGATGCCCGCCCGCGTCGTCGGCATCATCGGCTCTCGGCGGCCTTGGACCATGCCGGGGCCATCGTCGTCCGCGCCTTCGTCCTCGCCCTCGGGCAGGACCGCGCCGCCGTCTGCGTCGAGATCGGCATCACTGTCGAAGTCGCTGTCGAAGTCGTCGCTGCCCCCGCCACCGAAGAGCGCGTCGACGTCGGCGTCGGTCTCCGGTGCGGATGCGGACGCATCGAAGGACGCTTCCCCACCAACCTCGAAGCCGGCGTCACCGCCAGCGCTTGCAGCTCCCCCTGGGTCAGGACCCGGGTCGGGCGCAGGAGCGTCCGTCGGGGCCGGATCGGCCGCCGGAGCGGGGTCGCCCTCGGGAAGGGGGGGAGGAGCCGCCCACGCAGTCGCGGGGACGAACACCATCAAACCAGCCAAGGACAACGCAGAAACGCCTCGCGGCATACCCGGAGAGTCCCGTGTGCAAGGGGGGCTGTCAAACCTAACGTGCTCAGAAAATGACCTCATGCGCGCGAGTGAATTTCTTTCACGGATTCTTCTTCAGACGCGGACTCCTCTCTCTTCAGGTGTGCAGTGACGGTGCGGACGCCCTGAACGCGGGGCCTTCGTTGGTGCAAGATGTGAGGCACGCCCCTTGGGACGTTCGCACATGAGCTTGCCTTCCTCGCGCCACCTGCTGTGCGCGCGGGTTTTCCTTTGGACGTTCGTCTGCGTTGTTTCGCTGTGGAGCCTTTCGGCTCTCGCAAGCCCTGCACCGGCTTCGGTCAGCTCGGTCGATGTGTCGCTGCGGATCTTCGAGGGTGGTGAGCGTCGATCCGACGGCCAGCGGGTTCCGCGAAAGCAGGGCTTCGTCCGGGGGCGGGCCACCTATCACCTGAGCGCCCCAGCGGTGGCGGGACAGGAGCTGGTGCTGCTGGATTTCGCGGCGTTCCTGCGCGAGGACCCGATCGAACTCGATGAGGCTGCGGTCGCGGGATACGTCAACGGGCCCTTCGACGCAGGAAGGCTGGACGTCCTGGCCAGCGATGGGGCGGTCTCGGTGCAGCGTCGGGGCCCCCGACAAGACGTCGTGGTCTCGCTTCGACCCGGAACGCAGGAGGTCACGCTCGAGTACGTGGTGACGGTGCCGTCTCGCCCGTGGCCCTTCGGGTGCGTGCGGCGGACGTGCAGCCTCAGTGGCGCCGTGGCTCCGTTGCCCTCGGTTCCCGCAAAGGGGGGGCGCTACCTCCCCGCAGAAGGTCGCGTGGTGGCGCCGGTGCGCTGGAGGGTCCAAGACGTCCAGCTGGGAACTCGGCCCGCCCGCCCCACGGTGAGCGTCGGCTCGGTGGGCGAGTCGCCCCCAGATCGCGTCGTGGTCTCCGCCGGTCGCCTGGAGCCCATCGCGTACCCGTCGGTGTTCTGGGGCCCGCACTGGCACCGAACGCGGACCGTCCGCGACGGCGTCGAGATCGACGTGTTTCACCGGCGTCCGCGTCCGAGCGGCCGGACTCCGGCGGAGACGCGACTGCAGCTGTGGCGGGACCTGCCGGGACACGTGGCGAGCACCGGCGAGGAAATTGTTGCCTTGCTGACCGCCGCGCACCCCGTTCCACCCGGGGAGCGCGTCGTGGCGGTCGTCGGCCCCCTACGCTCCGAGGTCGCACAAGCCCACCCCGCCACACTCATGGTCAGCGACCAGGCATTGGAGCTGTTTCCCGCAGGTCGATTCGAGAAGTTCCACATCGAAGCGCTGGCGCGAGGCTGGGCCGACGTCTTCGCCATGGGGATGTTCGTCGGAGAGCACGACGCGTCGACCGACCTGTGGCTGGGCGGATCGGTCGCACTCGCGCTGCTCGACCTGTGGCGCGCCCGGAAGGAACACGCGGACGAGTTCGCGGGGGACATTCTGCGCAACCTGACGTTCGTTCCCGCGGTCGACCGTTTTCTCTACACCCAGCAGGCTTCATTTTCGCAGACGTACTTCCGCGGCGTCGAAGATGACCCGCCGCTGAGGAACCACCCGCTGTGGTTCTCCCACGCCCTCCCCACCGGTCGGCGCCTGCACGGCAAACTCACCGACACTCTGGGGCCCGAGCGGATCGGGAGGTTCTACGACGAGCTGCTGCGGGACCTCTCTTCGGATCCCCAGGCCCTTGCCGAGGGCGTGTACGGTCACGCGCTCGGTTGGTTCTTCGACCAATGGCTCGGGGAGTATCCCGATGTCGACTACTGGGTCGGGGATGTGGACTCGGTGCGGGTCCACGGTGCTTGGCAGCACACCATTACGATTCACAAACGCTCTGCACAGCCTGTGGTCGAACCGGTACAGGTGCTCGTCACCGATAAGGACGGCGGCGCGGAGTACCTGGTGTGGAACGGACAGGCTTCGCAGGCGCGCACGCTCAGCGACGAGCCTTTGGAGGGCAGCCACACCTTTGTCGTACAGACGGCCGGCAAGCTCGACGTCGTTCGCCTCGACCCACGAAAGCGGTTGGTGCAGACGCCGCTGAAACCAAGCAACGTGGACCCGGTGTTCAACGACCGGGACACGCCGCAGTTCCGTTTCCTGTACACGGGCGCGGGGCTCAGCGTCGCGGCGTCGGAGTTCGTCAACGCAAACACCCCCGCCGCCAGGTTCAACGCGATCGCCGGTTTCGCTGCGTTCGAGGCAAGCCTGCGCCGAGACCTACGGAGCACCGGCCACCTGCTCGTCGCACGAGACCGAGAGTCGATCATCGCGGTCGGCAGCGGCGTCAACCTGTGGTGGGGGAAGAAGGCGAACCCGCAGCGCCGTCGCGGACGCGTCCGACTGTTCATGACGGGGGGATGGTTGTCTGACGGCTCCTTGGACCCGACCGGAGGGGTCCGGCTCACCGAGCGCGTGGCGGTCATCCACGACACCCGGAGGTTTGCGTGGTGGCCCGAGCGGGGCAGAGCCCTGAGCCTCGGTGTGATGGCACGGCAGACGCTTCGCGATCGCGAGGGGCGTAACGACAACCGCCTCGACATCGCGGCCGATGCGGCGTGGGTGCATCTGTGGCCGCTCGCGCACGACCATGTGCTCGCCACGTCGCTCAGAGGTGAACTCGTCGTCCCGCTGGTGCGAGACCCCGAGTTTCGCTCGCTCACCCGAGTGGGCGGCATCGGGGGGCTAGGCGGGTACGCAGCGGACGAAGCCTTTGGGCTCGGCCAGGTGGCGCTGCAGGCCGAGTATCGACATCAGTACCTCCGCAACATGCACAGCAACCTCGCGCATCTGCTCTACGGACGAAGCATCGGTGGGGTTGCGTTTGTGGGCGCCGCCACGACCAGCCGGTGCGACAGCTACGGCGGATGGTTCGGCGCCGACAGCTGGTACGCCCACGTGGGCTACGCACTCACGGCCCGACTCTCGATCCTGGGCGTCACGCCCCAGCTGCTCAAGGTCGAGGCGAGCGTGCCCCTGATACGAAGAAATGGCATCAGGTGTCTAGACCGAGTCCTTCCCGACTTCTTGGCGCAGCGTCAAGGGTTGGAGAGCGCAGAGGCGCTGCTGCCCCCGTTTAACATCAACGTGCTGTTCAACCAGTCGTTCTGAGCGATTTTGCTTGCAACTGGGGGCGGAACAGGGCGTCTTGAGGCCTATGCCACGCAAACTGTTTGCCGCCGGACTCCTTCTCAGTTTCCTCGTCGCAGCTCCCGCCTGCAAGAAGGACGACATGGTCAAGGAGACGACGAGCGAGATCGACTCGCTCGCCGAGGACATGGTCAAGGCGGTCGACGAAGCGGACGACAAGAAGCAGGGCATTGCGGATGCGCAGAAGCTTCTCGACGCGAAGAAGGCCGACCTCGGTGCGAAGATGGCCGAGATGGGCGAACTCCGCGGCTTTCAGGTCAGCGAAGACGTGGCAGCCGAGATGACGAGCAGCCTCGCCCAGTCCGTGCTCGAAGTCCAAGGTTTGCAGATCACCCTGATGACCGAGTCCGTCAACGACCCCGAACTCAAGGCGGCCGTCGATCAGCTGACGACCGACTTCAACAACATGATCACGCCCTAGCTCGACCTGGGACCTGCTCAGGACGCGATCGGCGATTGCACGCCGGCGGCCTCGAGCAACTCCCCGTGGCGAATGGCCGCCGCGAGTGCTTCGATATCGTCCGCCAGCACGCGGTCGCCTGTATGGGGCGGCACGTGCTCGCGGATTTTTTTGTGGACGGCGCTGAGGCGCTCGGAGGTGCGCTCGGCTCGAAGGTCGAGTACCCGCGCCGCAGCCATCGCCTCAATGGCGAGGACCGCCGAGACGTTCTCGACCGCTTTGGCGAGCTTTCGCGCTGCGTTGGGGCCCATGCTGACGTGGTCTTCCTTGCCAGCGGACGTCGGGATCGTGTCCACGCTCGCCGGAAAGCTCAGCGCCTTGCACTCGCTGGCCAGTGCTGCAGCGGTGACGTGCGCGAGCATGAAGCCGCTCTCGACCCCTGGATCGTCAGCGAGAAACGCGGGCACGCCTCGCGACGTCGCGGGGGACATGAAACGATCCGTGCGGCGCTCGCTGATCGTGGCGAGTGTGGTGATCGCGGCCGTGAGGTGGTCGAGCGGGACCGCAACGGACCCCGCGTGGAAATTGCCGCCGCTGACCACGTCGTACCCGCCGTCCTCGCGGCGAAGCAGCAGCGGGTTGTCCGTGAAGCTGTTGAGCTCGATCGACAGGGCCTCGGCGACGTAGCGAACTGCCGAGCGCACCGCACCGTGAACCTGAGGCATGCACCGAAAACAGTAGGCGTCTTGAACCTCTCCGCACTCGGCGTGCGAGTCCCGCAGTGCGGAGTCCTGCACAAGGTCACGGATCAGCGCGGCCGTCTCGATCTGACCGGGATGGGGCTTGCCCGCATGGATGCGAGGATCGAAGGCCGCGTCCGTGTTGAGTCCCGCATCCAGACTCAATGCGCCCACAACATCGGCCGTGGCCACCAGGTAGCCGGCCGTCCAAGTTGCGAGCGCACCGATCGCCGTGGTGACCTGGGTGCCGTTGATCAGGCACAGACCCTCTTTGGCCCCCAACGGGACCGGGGCCAGGTTTGCGTCTGCGAGGGCCCCGGCGGCCGGGCGGCGCGTCCCTTGATCGCCCAGTACGTGGCCCTCGCCGATCAGCGGCAGGGCGAGGTGCGCGAGCGGTGCGAGGTCGCCGCTCGCACCCACGCTGCCCTGTTCGGGGACTGCCGGCAGCACCTCGTTGGAGAGCAGGTTGAGTATGCCGTCCACCACCTCCGGAGAGGCTCCGGAGGCTCCCAACGCCAACGTGTGAGCCCGAAGCGCGAGCAGCGTTCGCACAACCTCTGGAGACAACAACGGGCCGACGCCACAGGCGTGGCTGCGCAGCAGGTTGCGTTGAAGATCCTCAAGCTGATGGGACGGGACGGTCTTGCCACTGAGCGCCCCGAACCCGGTGTTGACCCCATAGATGACTTGGCCCGATGCGACGTCGGAAAGAAGCTGCGCACGCGAGGCCTGCAACTGGGAGCGGATCTCGGGGTCGAGCGTCACCTGGGTCGCGCGCATCGCCACCTCGTGCACGTCGCGAAGGGTGATCGTTCGGCCGAGGACGAGGGCGCGCGAGGAGCTCGAAGTGTCTCGTTGCATGGTCGAAGCGGCGGCGAGTGTACGACGCTCTGCTGCATGTCTGTCAGCGGAGAACCGTGCGCGACGTCTGCGCGGTCTGGGAATGTCCCGAAGATGAGCGGGCAGGGGCGGCTCCTGCTACGCTACCGGTTCGATGCTGATGTGCCGTGAATGCGGCAGGACCTACCCCGTTGCGGAGGGTTTCTGTCCCATGGACGGTACTCCGTTGGCTCCTGCGACCACTGCCGAGCCGGTGAAGGACGGCGAGTCCCGGTTGGGCGACGTGCTCGACCGGCGCTATCGCATCGATGCGTTGATCGGCGAGGGCGGCATGGCCCACGTCTACAAGATCACGCACACGATGATCGGCAAGTCGTTGGCGGCGAAGGTCGTTCGTCACGAGCTTCGGAACGACGAGGAGGTCATCCGTCGCTTTCTTCGCGAGGCGCAGATCGTCTCGAGCATCAAGCACCCGAACGTCGTCGACATCAGCGACTACGGAGAGACTCCCGACGGCGGGGCGTTCTGTGTGATGGAGTTGCTGCGCGGCCAGACGTTGGCGGAGGCCATCGACTCCGGCGGAGCATTCTCGCCCGAGGCTGCGCTCGGCGTTGCGCTTCAAATCTGCCAGGGCCTGGACCACTCGCACGAAACCGGCGTCGTTCACCGCGACCTCAAGCCGCAGAACATCTTCGTCTGCGACCCGAAGAATGGGAAGGAGCCGGTGGTCAAGCTCATCGACTTCGGGGTCGCCCGGGCAGGAAACCGGATCACCGTTGCGGGGGCCGTGCTTGGCACGCCCGAGTACATGTCTCCCGAGCAGGTTCGCGGCGAATCCGTCGACGCCGGCGCCGACCTCTATGCGCTCGGCATCATCTTGTTCGAGCTGCTCACCGCCGCGGTTCCGTATCGATCGGATGACGTCGCGATCACCATGCAGAGTCAGCTGCATGGGCCGACGCCGAAGATGACGTTGGTCAATCCCGACCTTGGGGGACTCCTCCAAACCCAGATCTTGATCGAACGCCTCATGTCCAAGGCTCGCGCCGAGCGTCCGGGCACTGCGGCTGAGGTGGCGGTCTTGCTCCAGCAGGCGTTTTCGACGGATCTCGGCCAGGAGACGGCCGAGCGCATCGTCAAGTCGACGCTCAACATCGGATCCGGCGGGATCGTGCAGACCCCCTCGCTTCCGGCGCCACCGGCCAAGCCCTGGGCGGATGGACAGATGCCATGGAACCCCGAGACGCAGAGCTCGGGCCAGGCTGCCGACCCCCCGCTGTTCCCGCAGTCCCCGCCGACCGCAGATACGGATGACCTCGAGGTCGCCGCTCGGGTGCCAAAACGGGGCAGCTCCGTCCCGTGGGTCGTGGCCGCGACGGCGGTGCTGGTATCGGTCGGCACGATCGGCGCGTACTCGGCCTATGGAGGTTTCCAACGGCCGGCCCCCGCTACGAATCCGGCACCCGAGATCGAGATCGTTGCGGCTCCGGTGCCTGAGGACCCAGATGCCCCGCAAGCGCAAGACTCGGCCCCTGGAGGCAATCCGGGCCTGGGTGAACAGACCCCCTTGGCGCCTGCGTCCGTTCCTTCGGAAGGCGGGCCCGCGCCTGCACCCGAGATCCCCGCCGCCAGCCCGGACGCGAAACCCGATTCTCCCGGGAGCAAACCGGCCACGGCTCGGAAGCGTTCCCCCCGCCGTCCCTCATCCGACCCGCGCAAGCCGAAGAAACCGCGCGAGAAGAAACCCGCCTCCGCCGATGAGCACCCGAAGCCCGCGAGTACGTCCAAGCCTGCGGAGCCGCCCAAGCCTTCTCCCCCGCCGCCCAAGCCCACGCATGACGGCGACCTACGAAACCCCTTCGGGTAAAAAGTAGGCTACGATTCGAATTCGACGCTGCCCGTGTCTAACGCACCGAAAAAGCCCGATGGCGGCTCCCCGACCGGGGGCGCCACGATGATCGCAGGTCACAGTCCCTCTGCGCCTCCGCCTATCGGTACGCCCGCTCCTGGGGTGCACGCTGGAACAGCAGGAGCGCCGGCCGCAGTCGTTGCGTCCCACTCCGGTGGGGTGAACGTCGACCTCGTCGACACCGTGCTGGCCGACCGCTACCGGGTCGTCAAGAAGCTCGGAGAGGGCGGTATGGGTACCGTCTATCTCGCCGAGCACACGACGATCAACAAGCGGCTCGCGATCAAGGTCCTCAGCCCCGAATTCTCCCACAAGCAGGACCTCGTCGACCGGTTCCTGCAAGAGGCGCGCGCGGCCTCGATGATCGATCAGGAGAACGTGGTCGAGATCACCGACTTCGGCTCGACGCCGGGTGGGTCCGTCTTCTTTGTGATGGAGTTCCTCAACGGCGAGGACCTCTCCGACACCATCAAGAACACCGGCCCGCTGCCTTGGCACCGCGTGAAGCCGATCATGCTTCAGATCGTGGAAGCGCTGAAGTGTGCCCACGCCGCCGGCATCGTTCACCGCGACATGAAGCCGGACAACTGCTTCCGCATCAAGCGAGGCAGCAACGCGGACTTCATCAAGGTCCTGGACTTTGGCATCGCCAAGGTCACCAGTGACGAGGGCGACGGCGGAGGGAAGAACCTCACCCGCACCGGCATGATCTTCGGGACGCCCGAGTACATGTCACCCGAGCAGGCCAAGGGCGAGAAGGTCGACCACCGCGTCGATGTCTACGCGCTTGGCATCATTCTCTACGAGTTGCTGACCGGTAGGGTTCCGTTCACCGCGGACACCTTCATGGGCATCTTGACCAAGCACATGTTCGAGCCCCCCGCGGCGCCGAGCACGGTCGTGCCCTCGATCGAGGTTCCCGAGCAGGTCGAGGCGATCATCCTCAAGGCCCTTCAGAAGGACCGTGAGTATCGCTTCCAGTCCATGGAAGAGATGGGCGCCGCGATCGACAAGGTCGGCAGCGGCTCTGCGGCGGTCAGTGTGGTCGAGGAGATCGTGGCGTTGCCCGCGGGCGGCGAGACCTCGTTCAAGAGCCGTCCGGCAACCGACCTTTACGACGACGAGCCAGCCGGGTCCAAGACCGGCATGTACATCGGCGTCGGTGTCGTCGCTGCCCTCCTGCTCGGCGGGGCCGCGTTCGCGGCCTCCAGAATGGGTGGCGGAGACGATCCCACCAAGAAGGACAACGTCGTCGCAGCATCCGCGGGCGAATCGGCCGGGGGGGGGAGTCGCGACTCCAGCACCCCCGAAGACCCCACTGTGGGTGACGCCAACGACACCGCCCTGATCGCCGCGGCGGACTCGGTCGGTGACGAGCCTGACACTGGCGACGCCCCGCCGGTTGCGGCAACGACGGTGAGCATCACCGTCAGCACGCCCGACGTGGACGGCACCGTCTACGACAATCGCGACGACAGCACGCTCGGCAAGACCAACGAGCCGATCACGATGCCGCTGTCGAGCGAATCCTTCGATGTCTACGTTCGGGCCGAGGGCTACGAGGACTTCCTGACCGACGTCATTCCGGACAAGGACAAGAAGGTCGAGGTCACCCTGTCGAAGGCTGGCGCTGCTGTACCGGTCACGGTGCCGGGCAAGCGCCGTAAGAAGGGTCGCAGCGCCAAGGGCTCCAAGAAGAAGGGCAGCACGTCGGTCTCCGAGCCCACGAGCAAGCCGGAGTCGACGTCGAATCCGCCCGACAAGCCGCCCACTTCTGCCAAGAAGAAAAAGAAGAAGGGCAACGACATATCCGGCGACCTCAAGGACCCGTTCGGCAAGTAAGCCGGCAGGGAGTCGGATGCCGAGGGGCACGGGCTGCCGGAGTCGGCCGCCACAGGCTCCCCACCGGGCCACCGTCCGTACGCGTGCCCGATGCCGGTCTGAGGCTGAGCTGACGCGTCAGTCGCCTTCGGTCAGCGCCCGGTCGGCCGGGGGGGACGCGGGTCGATCAAGCTGCAATGCGGCGTCGAAGTATGCCTGCAGCCCGGGCACGTCATTGTCGATCCAAGGCTCGGGCTGCCGGGGATTGAAACGCCAGAACGTACTGGGCGCTCGCAGGTGTTGGCGCATGCTCGCGAGCCAGGGGAAGTTCTCCACGCAAACCGCCCAGGTGCGGTGCACATGGTGCTGGTGGTCCTCCTGTTCCCCGGTGAAGACGTCGAGACGGCGCGAGGACAGTCGAGGGTATCGTGTGTGGCGCTGGCCTCGGGCGAGTGCGGCCGCGAGCATCTTGTAGGTTTGAAACGCCCCCGCATCGCGCACGCTCGCCGGGATGACGGTCCCCATGAACGAGTGCAGGTTTGCGCTCGCGTGAAAGCCCTGCTCCCGGCACAGCGCATCGAGATCTGCGGTCTCGGGTTCACTCAGCGGCCCTGCGCCACGATAGGTCGCATCACCGGGATGCTCGGAGCCAGCACCGGGGAGCCAGGAGGGGGAGGGAGCGGGGCGCGGAAAGTTGCGGTTGAGGTCCACCCCGTTGGCGTTCGTGCGCAGCGTCGCGAGAGCCCCTTCGCCGCCGGCCTCCCAGGTCCGAGCGTAGCCGTCGGGATTGAGACACGGAATGACCCAGAGCTCCGCCCGACGGCGAATCCCCCATGCGTCGTCCTGCGCCGATGCCAACAGGGCAAGCGCTGTCATGGCACCAATGAACTCCGGCCCATGAATGTTGGCTGAGCAGAGCACGCGCGGCAGGTCGTGTGTCGTGCCCGGGACCCGTATGACACGAAGCGCCCGGCCCTGCACGGACGTGCCATACGTCCGCAGCTCGGCACCGAGCGCTTCACCCAACGCTTCGACTCGGCGAGTCAACGCCTCGGGGGACAAGTACGGTGTGAGCGTGTCCTCCCGAGGCATGTAGGCCTTCGTCAAACCTCGGGCTGGGGAGGCTCGCCGTCGCCCTCAGACGCGTTGGTCAGCACCGCGGCGTCGGGCACAGCGGCTTCGCTGGCTTCGGCGGAGGGGGGAGCCACTTCGGGGTCGGCGGCGGCGGGCGCGGCCTCCTGCTCGGCGGCCTCGACGACGGTCAGCTCGAGTTCGATGTCGTCGAACACGTAGCCGAGTACGGCCGCCTTGAGACTCTCGAACGCGGTGGTCGAGACGCGGAACTCTGTCAGCGTCTCTTTGACCGTCAGGTTGCGAACGGAGCGGCCTTCGAGGCCGAAGTCCGATGCCAACAGCTCACGGACGTGAGCCGACTTCTTGCCGTGGGTCCGGCCAACGTTCAGGGCGACGGTGACCATCGGGCCATCGTCGGCGCCGATTTTTGCAGGGTCCCGCGTGCTCCCGCTGCCGTTGACGACAGTTCGGGGAGGGCGGTCGGTGCTGCCACGGTCGCTGCCACTGCGCTCTCCACGATTGCGATCGCCTCCACCTCGTCGGGACCGACGCTTTCGCCGGGGTTCGCCGCTCGTCTCGGCCGCAGATTCGGGCTCTGGCTCGGGGTCGGGCTCTGGCTCGTCCACGATGGCCTCGGTGCCCCCGCGGAACTGGTCGTCCTCGAACTCTCGGAAGGTGAACTTGGTCGACCAGACCTCCCAAAAGTCCTTGTGCGGCGGAGCGGTGAGCTCGGGCGCGACCAACTCCTCGGCGGGTTTCTTCTTCCGCCGGCGGCGTCGTCGCTTGCGCTTCTTCGCTTCCTTGTCGTCGATGTCTTCGGAAGACTCGCCATCGGCAGCAACATCGTCACCGTCCTCAGCCGCTTCGTCCTCGGCGGGGTCTTCTCCCTCGGCCGCCGGGTCGGCCTCCGGCGTGTCCTCCTCGGACATGTCTTCGAGCTCGACCTCGTCTTGCAGGGCGTCGATGACGCCCCTACGCCGACCTTTGAGCGTCAGATCGTCGAGTTCGTCGATCTCGCCAAACTCGTCGCGTACGACCTCGAGTTCGTTCTCATCGATGTCGATGATGATCTGATCCTGAGACACATGCTGAGCGACGGCCTCAGTCCCGGGGCCAGTGTCGGTGCCGGTCTCGCTCTCGGCCTCTGGCTTCCTGCCGCGGCCTCCGCGACGGCGACGGCGACGGCGCTTGCCGTTGTCATCGTCGGAAGACCCCTCGGAGTCAGCGGAGACGCTCTCGGGTGCGCCCTCATCCGAGGCACCGGCTTCGCCATCGGTGCCGCTCGCATCTTGAGCGCCTTGTTCGTCGCCTTTGCCACGTCCGCGACGGCGACGGCGACGGCGACGGCGACGACCGCGTGCACTGACGCCTTCGTCGGTCTCCTGCAGGCCCTCGGTCGCATCGCTCGGAGCCGCGGTGAGCTCCGCGGCGTCTTCGCCCTCGGTGCCTTCACCGTCGGACACGGCTTCCGTGGCGACTTCGGTGTCGCCTTCCGGGTCGCTGGCGGCTGCCGCGAGTTCGGGGGCGGGGGCGGGTTCGGTGGGGCCGCTCTCCTGCTCAGGCGAGCTGGGCTCCTCCTCCTCCTCCTCCCCCTCCTCTTTGGTTTCCGTGCCGTCGCGAGATTCGCCCTCGGCACCTTCAACTCCAGCTGCTCGGGGAGCGCCGTCACGGCCGCCCCGGCGGCGACCCCGACGACGGCGGCGACCCCGACCCTCCGTCTCGGATGGCGGGTTCTCACCAGCGTCCGCTCCAGCGTCGACCTCGGCGGTTTCGACATCGGTGGATGCGTCGCCGGTGGGGGCCGGCTCGGAAGCGGCCTGCTCGGGTACCGCGGGGGTGGCCGCCGGCGTCTCGAGTTCCACGGTGTCATCCGATCCGGTCGCTTCGAGCACGACGCCCGCAGGCGTCTGCGAAGCGTCGTCACGCTCGGGACGACGCTGCCGCGTCCGTCGACGTGTCCCTTCGTCGGTCGTAGGCTCGGCACCGTTCGCTCCGATCTCCTCGCGGCTGCGGCGAGGTCGGCGTCCACGGTCACCACGGCTGGAGTCTCCGTCGCGCGAGCGTTCTCCGTCTCGGTCGCGGGGGCGCGAGCGTTCTCCGTCCCGGTCGCGGGAACGAGGTCGTTCGCTGTCCCTGTCTCGGCGGCCACTGGTGCGGCGCCCGCGTCCAGAGGCGTACTCGTCGTCCTCTTCCTTGGGCAGGTCCCGCGCAACCTGGGTCGCGGGATCGGGGCTGCTCATGGCCTCGCTGAGCAAGTACGCCATGACCTGCTCGCCGCGAGGGTCGGAAGAAAGCGTGCGCACGAGCAACCGCCAGTCCGCCGAGACGAGCTCGGGGAAGCGCTTGCTGATCTGATCGAGCTTCGTCTGGTTGCGACGGGCGTCGAGTTCCTCGCCCGGCGGCAGCTTGCTCTCGGTGAACTCGATCGAGGGGTAGGCCAACTTCAGGTAGTAGAAGTTGCCCATGTCCTGGGGGCCGATCAGGCTGACGGCCTTGCCGGCACGTCCCGCGCGACCCGTCCGCCCGGTGCGGTGCACGTAGCTCTCCGCGTTTTGTGGGAACGAGTAGTTCACCACGTGGCTGATGTGCGTGATGTCGATGCCGCGGCTGGCGACGTCAGTCGCCACGAGGAACCGCAGCCGACCCTTTCGCATGGCGCCCAAGACGTGCTCTCGAGCGGCCTGAGACAGGTCTGAACTGATGGCTTCCGCGCTGAAGCCTTCCTTGCGCAGCACGTTGGCCACGAGGTTGGTCTCCTCGCGCGTGTTGCAGAAGATGAGCGTGGACCCGGGCTCTTCTTGCGCGATGAAGTTCATCAGGTCGCGCGTCCGCATGCTGCCGGGCACCGAGTAGTAGGTGTGGTCGATCAGCGAGGCGGCAATGTCGTCGCCGGAGAGCTTCAGCGACTCCGGGTTCTTCATGTAGCGCCGAGCGATGCGCTCGATGTCCGAGGGCACCGTCGCCGAGAACAGCATCGTCTGCCGGTCTTTCTGGCAGGCGTCGAGGATCGAGTGGATGTCCTCGAGGAAGCCCATCGAGAGCATCTCGTCGGCCTCGTCGAGGATCGCGGTCTGGACCTTGGAGAGGTCGAGGGTGCGACGACGGATGTGGTCGAGGATCCGCCCAGGCGTCCCGACGACCGCGTGCACGCCTCGTTTGAGGGCGTCGAACTGGGGGCCGATCGGGGTGCCGCCGTAGACGGGGAGCGGGGTCAGCGGAGTCTCGCCGGCGAGTCCGACCAATTGGTCACAGACCTGCTTGGCCAGCTCGCGTGTGGGCGTCATGACCAGAAGCTGGACGCCGGTCTCTGCGGCGTCTTTGTCCTCGAAGCGGCCGGCCAGCCAGGGCAGACAGAACGCTCCGGTCTTGCCGGATCCCGTCTGCGACTGAACAAGCACGTCCTTGCCAGCGGATGCTGGCCCAAACGCGGCTGCTTGCACCTTGGTGGGAGTGCCCCAGCCGAGCTTCTCGACGGCGGCAAGCATGGGCGCGGGAAGCCCCATCTCCACGAAGGAGCTGGGAAGCGTCGATGCGTCGGGGGCGTCGGGGTGGACCGCGTCCTCGATCGGAGCTGGGCTCGATACGGCAACTTCGGTCGCTTCGGCCGTTGGCGACACGTCGTCGCCCGCCACGGAATCGTCTTTCGCCGCGGCGTCCACAGACGCGGCGGCAACTTCGGATGCCGCCGGGACAGCGGCGGGGTCAGCCGTGGGCTCAGCTGTTGAGTCAGCTGGGGAGGGGGTGGAGGAGGTCGGGGAGGATTCGTTGATCTCGTCCGAGGAGGTGTCCTCGGACTTCGGCGGTTGAGCCATAGGTGGAATTCCTAAAGCGCGAGCAATTCATGGCGGGCCTTTGCATCCTCGGCGCGGTTGCGTTGGTACGCGCCGAGCCTCTCCGAGATGCGCTCCAGCTTGTGCTGGGCATCGGGTTCGGGGCAGGCCGCCTGAGTCTCGCGGATGAGCGTGGAAACGACATCGTCTTGGGGGTCGTGAAGGCTCTGATGCGGTAAACGCTGGGTCAGGGCTACGACCCGGTCTCGAATGAGACTCACCCGGTATGGGCAATCGATCTCTCTGGCGGAGAGGCCTGTGCGTTGTTGAGAAACGCCTTGATACGCGCCGATGACCCCGTAGCCAATGACGACTACGAGACCGATGAGACGCACCCAAAAGAGGGACCGGGTAAGGGTCCGGCTCCGTTGCGGATGGGAACCCTGCTTCGCCAGGAGCGCAGTGTCGCGCGGGTCGGCGCGGGTGGTCAAGGCTCGCGGAGCGTTGAACGTCTTTTCCGGTCGGTGCGGAAAAATGCAGCAAAATCAATGCCCGCAACGGGGGGCGGGACTAGCGCGGGGCCGTGCAGTCCGCTGCGGTGTTCGTATCCCGATTCCGAGCGGTGAATCGGACCTGTCCGATCTGGGAGGGGGGCAGGGAGGACCCCCCCACAAGGCGCCGAATGCGGCAGCCCACAGTCGCCCCATCGCTGGACAGACACTGCCCCGCTTCGCCGAGATCCAGCGGGGCTCCTGAGTCCGGGTTCTGGAGGTCTGAGTAGCTTCCCGTGTCGAGCGGGATCATCTGGGATCGCCGGTCGAAGCTGCTGACATCGACGGTCACCAGAATGCCCGGTTCCAGCTCGAAGTCTCGATCTTTGAGCTCATCCCCGGCGGTTCGCAAGTCGAGCACGGAGATCGCGGCCGGTCCACCGTCGGTTCCGCTGTCCGGCAATGCGGTGACCACCCAGACGCCTCGGTCCAACGGGAGCACGTAGGCGCCGGACCGAAAGCCCGAGCTCTGCGTGGGATCGAAGAACGTGGAGACTTGGTGAAAATAGGGGCCGGCGACGTCGGCCTCGGACTCCCCGTCCATGCGCAGGCGCTCGGCGAGGATCTTGGCCCCGGTGCTGCCGCAGTCGCCGTCGGCCTCATCGACCTCATTGCAGTCCTGGACGTGAACTCGCCCGCGGACGAGCACACGGTTGGGCAGCTCGAGTTCGGCGAGCCCGGCCCCAAGCGTGGCATCGACCTCCAGGGTGGTGTCGAGCGACCCGAGGACGGAGCCGGTGGGGGTCTCGATGCGCAGGTCGTACTCTCGGGGCGCATCGCCGTCGTCGCGAAGGCTGATTTCACACTGGGACGTCGTCGTGCCCGTGTCATCGACGGTACCGCAGGGACCAGAGCGCCGCACCACGCCGATCGTGCCCTCCGAGTCCGCTTGGACGCCGATACACGGGGAGTCCTCCCCGTTCCAAGCCTCGAGTTGTTTTGCGTCGAAGACCAGCGGCGACTCCACGCGAAACGTGGCGGTCGCACCGGAGCTGGCGCCGGCGCACAGGGCCGGAGGTTCGGGCGGGTCGTCCGCCTCGTCTTCGGTCCGGGGCAAACAGTCGATGTCGCAGCAGGTGTAGCCCTCGAGCAAGGGGCGGGGCTCGCCGGAGAGAGCGAGCGTGATGGATTGGGCCGCACCGAGCGCCGGGACGCACAGGTTTCCGCCAAACGAGGCCGGCGGTTTTTGGTCGCCGCCCTGCAGCGGCGAGAACTCGACATCGGATCGCAGGACGACGGTGGGAAGCCCGGATTCTTCGGGCGGGGTCACCGTGACATCGAAGCTTCGATCGACCGCCGGATTGTCGTCCAGCCCCTCGCAGTAGGTGTAGACGCGAGCCTCGAACTGCCCTTCGAAGCGCGGCTCCGTGGGTACCGTGCCGGTCCACGCCGGGAGTCCCGCCAGAGGGAGTTCGCATTGCTCGGTGTCGGCGTTGCAGAACAGTCCGTCGGCGCAGTTTCCAGTGCCGGTGCACTCGCTCTCGCGCAGCTCGGGCTCCGGGACGTCGAGGCGCGGCAAGCCCAGCGGGGGCTCCTGGTCGGGGTCCGCGTAACGCAGGGCGACGCTGCTCCCTGGGAGGGGGGCGATGACGGAGAACGCGTCGTTCACCATGACGACCTGTCCTCGTATCGGCCGGTCGCACGCGTCGGTGTATGCGTAGGTGTACTCGACGGGTTCGTTGAACGGAGCCCGACATTCGCCGAGGGTGACCACGCACGCGTTCCGGACGTCTTCCACATCGCAGGACGCAGCGTCCACGCAGCAGTCGGGGTCGCTCAGGCATGGACGGAAGAAATCTCCCGTGAGACTGACCGGAGGTGCCAGTTGCTGATAACGAAGGGCCGCGGGCGGAGACTCTCCGACGGCCAGCGGTTGGGTCAGCCAGACCAGGTAGCCGCCCTCTCCGAGAAATGGCGGAAGCGTGTTGTCGATGAGGTAGCGCGGCCAGGCAACTTCGACCAACGCATCTTCGAGAAGATCATCGGGAAGTGGGTCAAAGGTGACCTGGCGGCGGTGGGCGTCGCGCGCGAAACGAGAGCCTTGCGTGAGGGTGAAGGTGGCGGGAAGCAGCGACTCGTCCGGGTTGAGCCGGCTGATACTGACGCCAAGCGATAGGTTGCGAGTGAGCTCACCCCGCGGAAGCGAGAGCACTCGAATGGTGGTCCCCTCGCTGAGGACCTCGCGGTCGCAACCGGCGATCTCGGCCCGGAACTGCGCCTGACCGCCGGCGACTTCCTGCAGGTCGAAGCCGATGATCGCAAGCGGCGGCTTGTCCCCACCATCGCGGCAGACCCCCAGGTCGCAGACAAACCCGGGGTCTTGGTCGCAGTCCTCGTTGGTGACGCATTCCACCTCGGGGGGTTTGGGCGCCAGCGAGCTGCAGCCGGTCAAGACGCTGAGGGCGACCAGCCTTGGAAGCGCGCGTCTCATCCCACGTCCTCGCAGCTGCAGTCGAGCTCGTTCTCTTCGAGGCTCCCGTCGATGCACTCGAACACGTAGTTGATGACCGCGTAGGTCGCCCCCGCGGCAACGTCGGGTACACCACACTGCAGACGTTCCACCTCGGAGTCGTCGCGGGCGGCACGAAAGAACGGCCGGTCCGTCACCAAGAATTGCAGGTTGTGCAGGCCCAGTGGAAGGGGACGTCCATTGTTGTCGTTGCAAAGATCAACCGTGTCGCTGAACGCGTCGTCGATCGCGAATGCCCACCGCGGTGCGGTGTTGCGCGCGACCGAGGGAATGACGCGCTCGACGAAGTAGCCGTCGTCCTCGTCCGCGGGAAGCACCGTTGCAAGCTCGGCCTTCTCTTCGTGCTCCCCTTGGGCGCACGCCTCGAGGTAGTTCTCGAACGCCGCACTTGGTTCCTCGGACGCGGGGTCGGGATCGAGCCGCAAGACCCCGTACAGCGTGTCCTCGGGATCGTCCCCGTCGAGGTCAGGGTCCTCGGTGTAGATCGTCCACCGGGCGGGTGCTCCAGCGTCCCGCTGCCCGTCGGGGCAGACGCAGAAGGGGCTCCCCTCCATCAGACCTCCTGCACGGGTCTGTCGAACCTGCGGACAAAATGCGGAGGTTCCTTCGTCGACGTCCTCGTTGATGTCGCGGTTGGTGCACCACTCAGACCACTCGGCCGGACTCTGGGTGGTCTTGAGAATCCGGACCGCACCGGGGTTGGCGGGTCCGCCTTCGAACTGGATCCCCCGATCCGGGATGATGCAGGCGGCGGTGACCGCAACACCCAGGAGCCATCGGCGGCTCATCCCTCGACCTCCTCACAGTTGCAGACATCGGAACTCTCCTCGACGCAGCGGAACACGAATTCGACGACGTCGTAGCTGGCGCCACCGGGCGTGTCGGGGACGCCGACGATCGGCTCCTGCGATTCGTCCCGCGCAAACCCGTCCCCGGAAGGGATGGGGAGCCCATCGTCGTCGACGTCCACCGGGAACGGCCAGGGTCGGTCGGTGACGACCAAGCGAAGACTGTGCAACCCGGACTCGAGCGCGGTGCCGTTGTTGTCGTTGCAAAGGTCGACGGTCGTATCGAGGCCCACCGTCCACTCCTGCAGGTTGCTCGCCGGCCGCTCGATCGGCTGCTCGTAGGTGCCGGCGGCGCTGCGTTGGGCGGGCGAGCTGGTCGGGAAGTAGTTGGTGTACGCGACAAACTGCGACAGGGAGTCCGCGTCGGGATCGACATCGAGCAAGAAGGCCCCGATCAGTGTGTCTCGGGGTGCACCATCGTCGTCGACGTCCGGGTCCTCGACGAAGATCCGAAACCCTCCGATCGCGTTGCCATCACGGCCGCCGCTCTCACAAGCACAGAACGCCTGGTTCTCGAACTCGATGAGCCCAGGAACGACCGTGTCCGGGGGAACGGGGCAGACCTCGAAGCCGGGTTCTTCCGCGCAAGCCTCGTTGGCCTGGGTCGAGAGCGCCACCGCCTGAACGATGCGAACCGCCCCGGGATTGGTCCGGTCGGGCTGAACGTCGATGTCGGTGTCGGGAATGATGCACGCGCAGCCGAACGCAACCGCCGCGAGCAGTCCGGCGCGTGCTGGGCTCATCCCGGTCGCTTCTCCGACTTTTCGAGGTGCCGGAAGATGGTGCGGGGGTCGACGCCCAGGTCGCGGGCGGTCTTGGTCCGGTTGCCGCCGTTGAGCGCCAACACGCGGTTGATGTACTCGCGCTGCCAGTTCTCCCGCGCTTCGGCGAGCGGCAAGGTGACATCTTCCTCGGCGCTCGAGCCTTCGAGCACGTCGAGGTCGAGGTCCTTGGCGGTGATCTGTGGGCCGTCGGCGAGGACGAGTGCTTTCTTGAGGTGGTTCTCGAGCTGGCGGATGTTGCCCGGCCAGGAGAACTTCATCATCGAGCGAATCGCCGACGGCGAGAACGCGGAGTTGGGGTCGACGTCCTTGCCGTATTGCGTCCCGTAGCGGCCCAGCAAGTAGCGAGCGATGAGCAGCACGTCGTCTCCTCGAGCTCGCAGCGGGGGCAGGGCCACACCGATCACGTTGAGCCGGAAGAACAGGTCCTCGCGAAACCGGCCGCCTTTGACCTCTTCGTTGAGATCGCGGTTGGTCGCGGCCACGACGCGTACGTCGACCGGCGTTGTCTTGGACTCACCGACCCGCTGCACTTGCTTCTCCTGCAGGACCCGCAGCAGCTTGACCTGCAGCTGCAGGGGGAGCTCCCCGATCTCGTCGAGAAAGATGGTGCCGCCGGCGGCCGAGAGGAACTTGCCCGCCTGGTTGGCGATCGCCCCCGTGAAGGCTCCCTTGATGTGTCCAAACAGCTCGGACTCGATCAAGTTCTCGGGAATCGCCCCGCAGTTGACCGTGATGAACGGCTGATCTGCGCGCGGGGACCGGTTGTGGATCTCTTTGGCGATGAGCTCTTTGCCTGTGCCCGTCTCGCCGCTGATCAAGACGGTGATGTCCGTGGACGCGACCTTCTCGACCCGGTTGTAGACCTCGATCATCTGTGGGCAGCCACCGATGATCTGGCCGAACTTCACGTCCTCGAGCTTCTGGGCGAGCTGCTCGCTCTCTTGGCGAAGCTCGCCCAACACTTGGGCGTTCTTGAGGATGAGCGCGGCCTGGGACGCGAAGATCTTGAGGGTCTCGAGCTGGTCGGCGCGAAACAGGTTCCGGATGGAATCGTTGCCGACGTAGATCAGGCCCAGCAACTCGCCGCGCACCATCAGTGGCACGCACATCACGGAGCTGAGCTTGAGGTTGATGACCGACAGGCTGTTTTGGTAGCGCTCGTCGACGAAGGCGTCGGAGATGATCTGCGCCTTCTTGGTCGTGATGACCTCTCGGATGATGTTGTCCGAGAGCAGCTCGCTGGGAGAATCGACGGGCTGGCGTTCGAGATTGCGAGCGACACGAACCTCGTAGTTGTCCTCGCCCGCGGTCGCCAAGACCAAGAAGCCCTTGTTGGCCCGGGTCATCGCCACGACCGAATCGATCAGCTCGGAGAGGATGGCGTCGAGCGCGTTTTCGGGCTTCAGCAGCAGCTCCGAGAACTGCAGAAGCTGGCCCATGGCCTCGCGAGCCAGTTCGACACCGCGCTTGTCGTCGGGCTCCTCAGCGGTCGGATCCGGTGCCGCATCCACCGCCGAGAACACGAGTTCCATGTTGCCGACGGCGATGGTGTCGCCGTGTTTGACGTCGTGCGCCCGCATCTTCTTGCCACGCACGAAGAACGGGGTGCTGCGCTGGGTACTCTCCAACCGGTAGCGGCCGGGCTCGTGAATCAGCGTGCAGTGGGACGCCGCGACGTCGGCGTTGTCGAGGCGCAGGTCTGACTCGGGTGCAGATCCGATCGTCGTCAGGTTTCGAACGATGGCGTAGCGTTGGGCCTGCCCGTCGTGGGAGTACTGGAAGTGCGGCATGGGCGCGGAGTCGGCGTCGCAGCGTAGCAGTAAGGATCAAGCTCTCAACGGTCTAAAAATCGACCCGGAGTCCCATCGACGCCCCTTTGCGGGAGGCTCCTGTCGTTGGCCTGACCCTAGCACGGGGTCTTCGGTTCCGCGGGCGCTTGCGTTTCTCGTAGCCCTCGAGTTCGGAGCGTGGAACGCTGTCGGTGAACTCGAATTCTTTGAAGCGTAGCTGGGCGATCAAAATGTCGAACGCGACGGTACCGACGAACAACCAGGCCATCGCTTCTTCGGCCTTGCGTCGGTTGACGACCTGCTCTTCGGTGATGTCGCCTCGGGGGTTGCAGACCAGAGAGCCGGACTGGAAGTTGCGCTGCCGATCGCAGCCGTGGACCGTGACGCGGACGGCCAGCAGCGTGAGACCGGCGATACCAAAACCTGCCTCCGCTGCGAGAAAAGTCGCGCCGATAGCGCGGTCGCCATTGAAGAAGTGGCTGATCCCCAGCGGGATGAGCGCCAGCGCCCGAGACCGCTTCTCGCCGATCTTCACCTCTTGGGAGTCGTACTGCTGCTGAAGCGTCTCGAGTTCGCGCTGGGTGTGGGTGAGTTCTGCTCCCACGGCGTCCGCATCGGCTTCGCAGGCGAGCTTGTCCGCTTCGCACTGCGACCCCGCGTCGGCCAGACGCCGCTCGCGGACATCGAGATACAGGTCGTACAGCTCGGGTGAGTAGACCTTCCGCGGGAGTCGCCACTGCGGGTTGGTGTCCATCAGCCGCGCCAGGTGCCCGGTGACACGAACCTGCCGCTCATCGCTGGGCAGCGTCGAATCCGACAGGGTCGCGTCGGCAAGCAGGACGAGCACCTTCTCGCGTTCGACCCGGTCCTCGAGCGCATCATTGTCGGCGATCGGTTCGAGGAGTCCTCTGACCTCGAGGAAATCGCCGCGGTTCCAGGCCTCTTCTGCGGCCACGATGGCGCCGTCTCGATCGGGGGCTGTGGAGGCCTTCGCGACTTCGTCCGCAGAGGCTTCCAGCGCGTCGGCGGAATCGGTCGGGGCAGGAGAGGCGGGCGCATCTGCGTCGGGAGTTGCCGGAGCAACTGTCAACGACGTCGCTACCGTCATCGCAGCCAGAGTCTGAACCCACGCCAGCATTCCTGCTTCCGGGCGCAGGGTATCCCACCCATGGCGCCGCTGGGGAGGCTACTTTCGGCGATCGAGCTTGACCCGAACCGTTTGTGACCCAGGGACGACGGTCCGCTCGACCCTTGCGGGCTGATAGCCCTCCGCCTGGAGCTTGAACACGACACGCCGGGACCCACTGCCATCCAGAGGGATGGGGCGCAGCGGCTTGTCGGTCGCCTGGTTCTTCCCGATGTCGTCGTCTGTGCATCCCTTCAGGCACCGCAGGACGGTCTTGGGCGGCGCGCCCGTGATGCTCACCCTCGCGGGCCGCGGTTTTGCGGAGAGCTTGACGGGGCCCTTGGCACAATTGTCGGCGGTCAATCGAACCGTCCCCCACCAGTGGCCACCCGTGAGGCTGACCGTTGTCGACCGCTCCAGCTCCAGCTGCAACGTGCGCGCGTCGATGGCGAGGGTTTCCCGGCTGCCCACCTGGAGCTTGTGGTTCCGCGCGGTGTTGAAGGGGATGTCCGTGATCAGGAGCTTGCAGGAGAACGGATCCGGCGCGCTCGGCGTGGGGTTGGCCCGCTTGGGACGACGACCTGGAGGGCGCGTCCCGACCGGGCGGACATCGGCAGGCTGGGGTGCTGCGCCGGCGGTGTCCGACCCGGCTGCGGTGGGATCTCGCGCTTCCGAGCTGGCGAGGGGGGACGGCTGAGTCGTGCGCCCCGGTTCGGTCGCGGGCAAGGTCGCCAACGGTTCGTCGGCAGAGCCCTGGCCTGCACCGGGATTAGAGGAGGATGCTGTGGTTTGCCCCGGGGGCTTGGCCTTGTCGCCCGCCGACGCGGAGGGGTCCGAGGCCGCCGCCGCGACCTGCCCTGGCATACCTTCGTCGGGAATGAGCATCACCCCGGCGGCGATCAATCCCGTGAGAGCGAGGGCTCCGGCGGCCAGCAGCATGTGCCGCAATCGACGTTCTCGGCTGCGGACCTTGTCCAGCAGGGAGCGGGCGCCACTGTGGCCATTGTCGATCTCCAGGACGCGACCGAGCAGCGCCACCGCGCGTGCGGTGTGCCCCTGGTCGGACGCCGCAGCCGCCCGATCCATCAGCGTCTGGGCCACGCGTTCGTCGAGTTCGCGGACGTAGACCTCGGGGGCGCTGAAGTAGGACTTGAGTTCGTCGGGGGTGGGCGAGATCCCCGTCTCGCCGAGGTAGCGCTCGAGTTCCTTCGCGAACGTCTCGGCGCTTTGGAAGCGCTCGTCGGGGGATGTGGCGAGCGAGACGGAAATGATCGTCTCGAGGTCCCGATCGACGAGCGGACAGATCGACGACGGCGGCGGATAGTCGCCGTCTGCGATGCGGTTGAGGACCTCATGCGGGTTGCGGCCGGAGAACGGGAGCGTTCCCGTCGCCAGCTGGTACAGCAGGATGCCCAGGGAGAACAGGTCGGTGCGCTGGTCCAGCGGTCGGCCGGAGATCAGCTCTGGTGCCATGTAGGCGGGCGAACCAATGAGCTGCCCGGTCAGCGTGAGCTTCTCGTCATCGAGGATCTGCGCGATGCCGAAGTCCATCAGCTTCAGCGCCCCGTCGCCGTCCCGGACCATGACGTTCTCGGGCTTGATGTCGCGATGCACGATCCCGACCCGGTGGGCCTCCTGCAGCGCGAGGCATAGCCGGTGCACGATCATGGCGGCGACGGTGGGTCTGGGGTCGAGCTTGTCGTCGATCCACTCCCGCATCGTTGGGCCGTGGATGAACTCGGTGACGATGTAGCTCTCCGCATCCGTGCCGCCGGAGTAGTCGAAGATCTCGAGAATGTTGTCGTGGCGCAGCTTGGCAACGGCCAGGGCCTCACGCTGCAACCGGGCGCGAGACTCCTCGCGGTCGGCCAGGTGGGCGTGCAGCACCTTCACCGCGACCTCGCGCTCCAGCACGGTGTCGTGGCCGCGGTAGACGACCGCCATGCCGCCGTGACCGACCTCTTCGACGATCCGGTACTTGTCGATTTTGGTTCCGGCGAGGGACGGCACGGAGGGAGGTCTCCTGCGAGACAGGTGGATGGCCTCACCCAGCGGTGAGGCGTGCGGCGAGGTCAGCGTGTGAACGTGGCAAGCCCTCGACCGATCCAAAGAGGGGCGAGGAAAGGGGCGCCGGCGGTCCGCTCCGCAGGCCTCGGCAGTGTACTCCCGACCCGCGCTTGCGTCGCTCCCCCAGGTGCCGTGAACCGTGCTGAGCGCGCAGGGTCCGGCCCGGCCGCGTGTGGTAAGAGCGAGACCGCGGAGGACGTCCTCTCCGCCCGCCTTGCATGAGCACCGCGTTCGAGCCGCGCCCCGCCGAGGGCCTCAACTATCCCAACCTCGTCCAGCTGTTCGCCGCGCGCGTGCGACGAACGCCGCATGCTCCGGCGCTTCGCCACAAGCAGGCATCGACGTGGAAGACGCTGACTTGGACCCAGTGGTGGGATGCCGCTCGCGAGGTCGCCGCCGGGCTCGTTTCGAGGTTCGGCCTTCGGGCCGGTAGCACGGTTGCGATCTGTGCCCCGACTCGGGTCGAGTGGATCATCGCTGATCTCGCGGTCGCGATGGCCGGGGCGATTTCGGTCCCGATCTACCCGAGCCTCACCGAGGAGAACGTTCGCTACATCCTCGAAGACTCCGCCTGTACGGTGCTGCTGGCGGATGCCATCCGGCGCGTGCCCCCGGGCCTCGAGCTGGGCGTTGTGCTCTTCGACGGCGATGCGGACCGTTCTTGGCGCAGCCTTCGAGCCGCGGGGCGCGAGGCCTTGGAGCAGCCGGAGATCGAGCAAGACCTGGCCAGCCGTGCAGACGCGCTTGGCCTCGAAGACACGGCCACGCACGTCTACACGTCCGGGACGACCGGCGTGCCCAAGGGCGTCGTGCTGACCCATCGCAACCTCGTTTATGAGGCGTGGGCAATCAAGAACGTGGTTCCCGTCGATGGCACCGACGAGCAACTCTTGGTGCTGCCGTTGGCGCATATCTTCGCGCGTCACCTCGTCTGGGGCGCCGTGGAGCAGGGCGCGATTACCGCTATCGGAGAGGGCGAGGCCCAGTTGGCGGCGAACCTGCTGGAGGTCGCCCCAACGTTCATGGGCGCGGTCCCCAGGATGTACGAGAAAGCGTACGCGCGGGTGATGCGGGAGATCGTCGGTCGATCCGTGATCGTCCAGCGGGGATTCGACCTCAGCATGGAGGTGGGGCGACGCGTCTCGGCTTACCGACAGCGTGGCCAGGAGCCGCCAGCATCGTTGCAACTGCGGGCGGCGGTGGCCGAAAAGCTGTTCTTCAGTCGCGTGAAGCAGATGTTTGGCGGACGGCTGCGATTCTACGTCTGCGGCGGCGCAGCGCTCAACCAAGAGGTCGCGGAGTTCTTTCACGCCTGCGGGATGCTCATTCTCGAGGGCTATGGTCTCAGCGAGACCACCGGAGCGACGAACGTCAATCGGCCCGATCGCTTCCGGTTCGGCACGGTTGGCCCCTCGATGCCCGGCTGCGAAGTGCGCATCGCTGAGGATGGCGAGGTGCTCGTCCGAGGGCACAACGTGATGTCGCGCTACCACGGGGATCCGCAGGGCACAGCCGAAGCGTTCGACGCCGAGGGCTGGTTCAAGACCGGTGATGTGGGCGAGCTGCAGGACGGGTTCCTGCGGATCACCGAGCGCAAGAAGGACCTGTTCAAGACCGGGAGCGGCAAGTACATCGCGCCGCGCATGCTCGAGGGGCGTCTGCGCGTCGGGGAGGGGATCGGCCACGTTCTCGTCTACGGAGATGGCAAGCCGTACGTCGTCGCCCTGATCGCGCTCGATGCCCCGCCGCTGTTGGCGATGTCGGAGCGGGAGGGCTTGGGGTGCCGAACCTACGAAGATCTCGCCGCACATCCCCGCGTGCGCCAGCTCGTCCAAGAGCATGTCGACTCGGTCAACGCGTCGGTCGCTCGCTACGAGACGATCAAGCGGGTGTTTATCGCACCCGAGCCGCTGTCCCTCGAGGCGGGCGAGCTGACGCCGACGCGGAAAGTGCGGCGTGCCGCGGTGGTGAAGCGATACGCGGAGGCGCTCGAGGCCCTCTACGAAGGCGCAGACCTTCCTGGCCGCTCGCGTCGCGATTCAGTGGCCTGAGCGAGCTGCGGGCCCGTGCCGCAGCTTCTCTGGAACTCCAGCTAGAACTCCGGCTGAAGCCCCGGGCGGAGGTGCGGGGTCGAGGAGGGCGGTTCGCGCACAACAAAGCCCCCGACTCGGCGAACCGAATCGGGGGCTACGATTGTAGGGCTGGGCGGCTTCGAACCGCCGACTTCTACCATGTCAAGGTAGCGCTCTACCCCTGAGCTACAGCCCTGTGTGTGCTCCCCTGTTGGGGGAGCGCGTCTTAGCGTGTCCTGCCTCTTGGGTCAACCCTTTGTTCAAAAATCTCTGCCGGGAGTGCTTGACGCGACCGCGTGCAAGCCACACTCTTGCGGCGGTCTGACGCCTGCGGGCGGCCCTCGCGTCGCCCCCCTCCGCCTAACCGCTGAGCTGGGAGTCCGACCCATCCCTTGAAGGAGCAAGAGTCATAGGTAGAAGAAGAAGTTCGAAGCGTCCGCCACGTCCGACCGAAAAACATCGGGTGGGTCGACGCATTCGTGCCCGTGAAGTCCGCGTCATCGATCACGATGGCGGACAGCGAGGCGTCATGGATACGCGTGACGCGTTGGACCTGGCCAACGAACACAGCTTGCAGCTGGTGGAGGTGAACCCCAAGGCGAACCCCCCGGTGTGCAAGGTGATGGACTACGGCAAGTTCAAGTACGAGACCGCCAAGCGGGAGCGCGAAGCCAAGAAGCACCAGGTCATCTCCGAACTCAAGGAGATCAAGTTCAGGCCCAAGACCCACGGGCACGACTTTGATTTCAAGGTTCGGCACTGCCGCCGGTTCCTCGGCGACGGTGACAAGGTGAAGCTGGTCGTTCAGTTTCGTGGCCGCGAAGTCACCCACCCGGAGACCGGTCGGCACGTGCTCGATCGCGTCGTCGCGACGTGTGAGGATATCGCGCAGGTCATCCAAATGCCGTCCATGGAGGGCAACCGGATGAACATGGTGTTGGCACCTCGCAAGGACGGCCAGCAGCAAGCACCCAAGCGTCCCAACAAGGCGAAGCCCGCCCCTGGCGGAGACAAAGCCTCGGACACAGCGGCGACCGCCGCTGCCCCTCCAGCTGCGGCGACCCAGGAAGCCAAAGACGGAGGATCTCCTCCACCTGCAGCTGCAGACAGCGGAGACAAGCCGGCTCCAGCTGCATCGACAACACCTGCGGCCCCCGCGGCCGCTTCTGGGGACGACGCGCCCCCTCCTGTGGAATCCTCCACCTGAACGCGTTCTGACGTCCACGACGTCGCCTTCGCCGCGACTCACGCGCTGCCTCACATCCATACGGGGGTGAGCGCGTGGTCGCTGCACATTCATCCCTTGCGGTCGCCTCAGTTCTGAGGTAAGTCCCGCGTCCTTATTGGGGTTTTGCCATGCCCAAGATGAAATCTCACAGCGGTTCGAAGAAACGGTTCCGGTTCACTGCAACCGGCAAAGCTAAGCGCAAGCATAGCCATAAGAACCACATCCTCACCAAGAAGAACGCTGACCGCGTTCGGAAGCTCCGAGGGACTGTAATCGTCTCTGAGCCAGACCAGCGCCGCATCGATGCGTTGCTGCCGTACGGAAGGGACTAAGTCATGCCCCGCGCAACACGAGGCGTCAAAGCACGCCGCCGCCGTAATCGAATTCGCAAAGCTGCCAGCGGTTTCCGCGGCGGTCGCCGTCGTATCTACCGCCGCATGGTGGAAGCTGTGCACCACGCTTGGATGCACGCCTACCGTGGACGGAAGCAAAAGAAGCGGGACATGCGTCGGTTGTGGATCGTTCGTATCGGAGCAGCCGCTCGGATGCACGGTCTCAACTACAGCCGCTTCATGAATGGGGTTTCGCTGGCGGGCATCGAGCTCGACCGCAAGATCCTCGCGGAGCTTGCCGTCGCTGACGCCGAGGCGTTTGCAGCAATCGCTCAGATCGCCAAAGACGCGATCGGTTCGGCCAAGGCCGCTTAGGCTTCCCCTCGACTCGCCTGGCTTCGGCTGGGCGTCAACGCGGACCGAGTTTCGACTCCGTCCGCGTTTGCTTTGGTTCGCCGATTCGTTCTCGAGTTCCGGGTTGGTTTTCCGCTCGGGTCTTCCGGTTTGGTCCGCGGGGCCCAAGGACGTGCTTTATGCTCCGCGGCGTGAGTGACGACGTGACGCAGGCGCTCGGCGCCGAGCAGCAGCGATTTGAAGCTGCCCTCAAAGAGGTGGCCGACGCTGACGCCCTGTACGAGCTTCAGGTCCAGTACATCGGCAAGAAGGGCTCGGTCAGCAAACTGCGAGGCCAGATGGGCAAGCTTGCGCCCGACGAACGCAAGGCGTTCGGGATGGCGTTCAACGAGGTCAAGAAGGCCATCGAGGCAGCGCTCGAGGATCGCAAACAAGCGATCGCTCGGGACGCGCGCGAGGCTGATCTTGGCCGGGTCGAAGATCTGACCATGGTGGACACACTGTCCGCGGTGGGCAGCATCCATCCGATCACTCGGACTCGCCGCGAGCTGTCTCGAGTGTTCCGCAAGCTGGGCTTCGACGTTGTCGACGGGCCGCACGTGGAGCACGAGTTGTACAACTTCGACAAGCTCAACATTCCGGCAGAACACCCCGCCAGAGACATGCAGGACACGTTCTTCGTGGACGGACAGTCCGGTGAGAACGACAGCAATCTGGTCCTGAGAACGCACACCTCGCCGGTGCAGATCCGGACCATGCTCGGGCGGGAACCTCCGATCCGGATTGTCGCGATGGGCACCGTGTTCCGCAAGGACGACGACGCGACCCACTCCCCGATGTTTCATCAGATCGAGGGGCTGTGCATCGACAAGGGGGTCACGATGGCGGACCTCAAGGCCACGCTGTACCGCTTCGTCAGCGCGTTCTTTGGCACCGACCTCAAAGTCCGGCTGCGTCCTTCGTTCTTTCCGTTTGTCGAACCCGGTGCGGAGTTCGACATGGAATGTCCGTTCTGCCCGACCGATGAAGCCGGCGAGAAACTGCCGAGTTGCAGCGTCTGCAAGGGCAGCTGCTGGATCGAACTCGGTGGTGCCGGGATGGTCCACCCCAAGGTTCTGCAGGCGTGTGACGTCGACCCGCAGCAGTACACCGGGTGGGCGTTCGGGTTTGGCATCGACCGCATGGCCACGCTGCTGCACGGCGTGCCTGACCTGCGGCTTCTCTTCGACGGTGATGTGCGCTTCTTGGAGCAGTTCCCATGCTGATCTCGCGACAGTGGATTGAGAGTTTGTTGGCACCCGCCTCAGGCGGTGCACGCTTGGACGATGACGCGTTTGCCGATGCGATCACCTCGCTCGGCCTGGAGGTCGAGGGCGTCACACGCTACGGCGAGGGGCTGCGCGATGTCGTGGTGGCCGAGGTCAAGGGCATCGAGCCACACCCCGGCGCGGACAAACTGCGTCTTGTCGACGTGTTCGACGGTGAGCGCACGATCAAGGTCGTGTGCGGCGCCGCCAACGTTCCTGACCCCGGCGGCAAGATCGCCTTCGCGCGACTCGGCGCGGTGCTGCCCGGTGGCTTCGAGATTGGTGCTCGCGAGATTCGCGGCGTTCCCAGTGAGGGGATGATCTGCGCCGAGGAGGAACTCGGCATCGGGCCCGACAGCGACGGCATCATGATCCTGCCCACGCAGTGGGCTCCCGGCACACCGCTGCCCGAGGCGGTCCCGGGCATCGAAGACACGGTCTTCGAGCTCGGCATCACGCCCAACCGACCCGACGCGCTCGGACACGTTGGGGTGGCGGCAGACCTCGCGGTGAAGCTGCGTCGGGCCTTTTTGGCGCCCGCGGACACCCTCAGCGACGTGCCCACGACGGAAGGCTTGGTGTCTCTCGAGGCGCCCGAGCGCTGTGGTCGCTACATCGGACGGAGTTTCGAGGGGGCATCGGTCGGTGTCTCGCCGTTGTGGCTCCGCGTCCGGCTCCACAGGCTAGCGCTGCGGCCGATCAACAACGTCGTCGACATCACCAACTACGTGTTGATGCTCTGGGGCCAGCCGATGCATGCGTTCGACCGAGCCCGATTGCACGAAGGACGGGTCGTCGTGCGGCTGGCGAAAGCCGGCGAGCGCATGACCGCGCTGGACGACGCCAAGCTGGAACTCGTCGCCGAAGACCTCGTCATTGCCGACGCGGCGCAACCCCAGGCCCTCGCCGGGGTCATGGGCGGCAAAGACTCGGGTGTCGAGCCGGGGGCCACCACGCTGCTGATCGAGAATGCATGGTTTCAGCCGGGATTCGTGCGTTCCTCGGCGCGCCGCCACCAACTGAGCACGGACAGCTCGTACCGCTTCGAGCGCTGCGTCGACTTCGGTGCGCGCTTGCAGGGGGCTGCGGCCACGGCCGAGCGGTTGTTGACGGAACTCGCGGGCGCCACCGTCACCGGCGGTGTGGATGTGGCCGGCGCAGTTCCAGCCACCCCGAACATCACGTTGCGGTCCGATCGGGCCCGGGCACTGCTGGGAATGAGCATTCCCGCCGAAGAGATCGCACGGGTGCTCAGCGGGCTCGAGGTCGTGCTGGAGCCGAGCGGGGAGGGCACATGGTCCTGCACGCCACCCACTCATCGACCCGATCTGGGCTGCGAGGAAGACCTCATCGAGGAGCTGGTCCGCCACTACGGGCTCGACCGGTTGCCGAGTACGCCCAGCGTTCCCTCAGAGCCTCCTGGGCTGCGCGTGGATCCTGGACAGCGAGACGCCGATGATCAGGCCAGCCTCGAGGACTCGGTACTCGACGCGATGCGGGCCCAGAACCTCCACGAGGTGCTGTCGTTCGCGTTCACGGATCCGTCCGACCTCGAAGCGTTTGGCGTGCCTGCAGATCGCACCGTCACGGTGACCAACCCGCTGCGGATTCAGACCAGCACGATGCGAACCCACATGATGCCGGGACTGTTGCGCACGGCGTCGCTCAACGTGGCTCGACACGCCCGTGCTGTGCGGCTGTGCGAGGTCGGTCGTATCTACGAGTGGCCGGAGTCGGCACCGGAGACCTCTGGCCCCACGGCGGAAGTCGACGCGAAGCTCCCTCGCGAACAGAGACGTGCCGTCTTCTTGATCTGCGGCGGCGCTCGGCAGGCCGAGTCCTACGCGGGCTCCGACGTCGCGACCATTGCCGCTTCGGTGCTCGGACGTCTGGGCGCTCGTGTCCAGCTGCGGCCGGCGGACACCGCTGCGGCATGGCTCCATCCCGGCGTGCAGGCGCGACTCGATGTCGACGGTGCCCAGGTCGGGGAGGTGGGCGAAGTCCATCCCGATCTGATGCAGCAGTTCGAATTCCCGCAGGGGGTTCGCGCCTACTACGGCGAGCTGTGGCTGGACAGGCTCCAGGGCGGATACGTTGCACGCCACGAAACACTGCCGCGGTTCCCGTCTACGAGCCGGGATCTCTCGCTCGAAATCCCAATCCGTACCGCGGCATCGAGCGTCGTGGATGCGCTGGTCACCGCGGAGGGGAACGCCGAGCACACCGCCGACGGGCCGCGGCTATCCCAGGGGGATACCGCTGGTGGCGCGATCGAGATCGTCGAGGACTATCGCGGGAAGGGCGTACCCGACGGGCACCGGGCCCTCTTGCTGCGCCTGCACTATCGCGCACCGGAGCGCAGCGTCACCGACGACGAGGTTCAGGCGCTGCACGCAGCCGTCGTCGAAGCGGCTGTGGCCCAGCTGAAAGCCGCCGCGGCGTCGATTCGGGTCCGGTAGCAGGCGAGGGCGGGGATCCACTTGCGGCCCCCCGCCTGCGTTTGTCACGATGAGCACACCATGACGAAGGCCGACATCATCGACCGGGTCTGCGACCGGGTGGGCGGGTTCTCCAAGAAGGAAGCCGCCGACCTGGTCGAGAAGGTGTTCGACGTCATGAAGTGCACGCTCGAGACCGGCGAGAAGATCAAGATCTCGGGCTTCGGCAACTTCGTCGTCCGCGAGAAGGCCCCGCGTCCAGGTCGAAACCCGCAAACCGGGACCGAGATTCTGATCGATGCGCGCCGGGTGCTCACGTTCAAGCCGAGCCCCGTGTTGAAGACGGCGCTCAACGATTCCTGAGGCTGCGACGATGACCCGCCGAAACGGCTCCAGGTCGAAGGATGGATCCAAGGACGGCGATGGTCTCGACCTCGGGTCGGACAAGCTGTACTTCAAGATCGGGGAGGTCGCCGAGATCGTGGGGGTGCCGGCCTATGTGCTGCGGTACTGGGAGACGGAATTCCGGGCGGTCAAACCCCAGAAGTCCCGCACCCAGCAGCGCGTCTACCGAAGGCGCGACGTCGAGACGCTGCTGAAGATCAAGCAGCTCCTGTACGTGGAGAAGTTCACGATCGCCGGTGCTCGCCAGAAGCTGAAGGAGGCGGCCGGTGGGTGCACCCCCGCGGCGCCCTCGGGGGTCTACCTGGCCAAGCAGTCGCTCGGTGTCGTCCGGCGTTTGCTTGCGGACACGCTCGTCATGGCCGAGTCAGGCCGCACGGACCCCGCGGCCGCGGATCCCGCGCGATTCTTGGAGGAAGCCGGCGGGGCTCGAGCGCTGGTCGAGGGCGCCGACGGCTCGATTCTCGACCGCCCCGCTCGCCCGCCCCGCGGCTCCTGACGGGTCCGCGCCGCACGGGAACCCGCCACGGGACATCGGGCCCACAAAAACTGGTTCGATAGCCTTTGCGTTTGGCAACCGGCCACGGTATAAGCCGCATCCCGTTCGGGGCGTAGCGCAGTCTGGTAGCGCACTTGACTGGGGGTCAAGGGGTCGGAGGTTCGAATCCTCTCGCCCCGACCGAAAGACCGAGGAGGGGGATCCCCCAATGGCTTTGCCAACTCTTCCTCAGTCGAACTGAGAGCCACCCCGAAAAGGGTGGCTCTTTTTTTTGTCCATCCATGACGCGCAACCTGCGTTTCGTGGCGCGGGGTCGACGTTGTGCGGTACACGGATGCCCATGCCGCTGATCCTCGTGAGCAACGACGACGGGGTGTTCGCGCCCGGGATCGAGGCCTTGGTCGAGGCGGTTTCGCCCCTGGGTGACGTCATCGTCGTGGCCCCGGACACCGAGCGCAGCGGCTCCAGCCACGCCATCACCTTTCACACCCACCTTCGGGTCGGTCAGGTGAAGAAGCCGCAGATGAACTGGTGGCGGGTCAGCGGGACCCCGGTCGACTGCGTCTACGTCGGCCTGCATCACTTGTGCCCGACCAAGCCGGACCTCGTCGTCTCGGGGATCAACGCTGGCTACAATCTGGGTACCGACGTCTTCTACTCCGGGACGGTCGGCGCCGCGGCGGAGGCTCGCATCCAGGGCATCCCTGCGATGGCGGCCTCTGCCAACCGAGGGGTTCCGCCGCGGGTCGCGATCCCGGCCGTTCGCCGGGTCGCAACCGCGATGCTCGCAGCCCGGGACGGTGACCCGTCGCTCATCAACATCAACGTTCCGCGCCCGCCGGGGCTCACCGATGAGGCCACCGAGGCGGAGATCGATGCGGCTGCAGCTGCGCTGCCCCTGGAGGTCACCCGATTGGGCCGGCGGAAGTACAAGAACCACGTCGACGCGCGCAAAGACCCGATGGGGCGCACGTACTACTGGATCGGTGGGCCCCCGCTGGAGACCGACCACGCCGCGGGCGACGACACGTATGCCGTCACCCACGGAATCGTCGCCGTGACCCCGCTTGAACTCGACATCACCGGCGCCGACCCTTCGGTGGCGCAACGCCTGCTCGACGCCTGAAGGACCCAACCTCATGTCTCACGCACTCCACCCGAAGATGACCGCTGCTGGCCTCGAGATGCTCCGGGAGCACATCGCTGCCGTTCCCGACTTCCCCAAGGAGGGCATCCTGTTTCGCGACATCACGCCCGTCCTCGCGGATCCCGCGTGTCTCAAGACCGCTCTCGACCTGCACCTCAACGCCATCGCCGACATCGCCGGCCAGGTGGAGCTCATCGTGGGCATCGAGTCGCGGGGCTTCCTGTTCGGTATGCCGCTCGCGGCCCGGCTCGGCGTCGGCTTCGTGCCCGTCCGCAAGCCCGGCAAGCTCCCGCGCCCGGTGCTCGAGGAGCGGTACGCACTCGAGTACGGCGAAGATGCACTGCAGGTGCACACCGACGACATCCCCAAGGGCAAGCAGGTCCTCATCGTCGACGACCTCCTGGCTACCGGCGGCACGGCATCGGCTGCGTGCGCGCTGGTCGAGCGAGCGGGCGCGAACGTGCTCGGCTGCTTGTTCTTGATCGAGCTCGAAGCGCTCAGCGGCCGCGGCAAGCTGGGTCAGCGCCGCGTCGACGCATTGATCGGCTACTAGAGGCCCGGCCCGGCCCGGCGCGACTCGCCCACCTCTGAGCTGGTAGCTTTGGGCGTGGGGCAGCGTCGTTGTTTGATCGGGCTTTCCCTCGCGATAGGTGCGTGCGGCCCGGTCGTGGGTGACGACGCCGGCGGAGACGGAAGTGGCGGAATTATCGTGCCCGGGACCTCCGGGACCTCCGGGACCTCCGGGAGAAGTGATGACACCGGTGCATTCTTGGACGTCGCCCCGTTTCCAGACGCTCCGCCGTTTCCCGAACACTGCGACGACCCCGTCGCCGGTCTCATCGTCCACCGAGGCGAAAACCCTGAGGGAATCACGAGCATCGACGAGGTGGAGCTCGTCGTCGATTGGTGTACCTCCGCGCCGACGGTGACGATTGTCGGTTCCCGCGAGGACGGAACGAGGGCGGACTGGCTGGCAGTCCGGGCGTACGGCACGAACGACGTACCGCCTTTCGAGGGGTCGCTGGAACTCGACGTCGCCGAGTTCCAGGGCGCGCGCCAGGCCGCGATGAACTTCATCGCGCCGTTTGACGACCCGGACCCATCGCAGGCGAACGGGGCGGTCCGGCTACAGGCCGAAGTCGTTGTGTCTGGCGGCGGGTGGGACCTGGCCGTTGAAGTCGACATCCCCGACTGCGGGGTTGGCACCTGTTTCTGCCCTTGCGAGTGAGCCTTCGTGCGGCCACGGTACACGCGGGCGTGTCGCAATGACGGATGGACGCTTGGCGGTCATCAGTGCACGGTGGATGGCATGAGTTGGACTCGACGAAACTTCGTGGTTCGCGCCGCCAAGACCGCCGCGGCCCTCCCCGTCGTCGGGGTGTTCGCATGCACGGACGACGGGGTGGGCGCTTCTGGAACCGAAGCCGGTTCGGGTGAAGGGGCGTCCTCGGGCAGCGAAGGCGAGTCGGTCTCGTCGGGGAGCGGCAGCAGCACCTCCGGTTCTGGGGAGGCCTCGAGCACGACGTCGGGTTCAACCGGGAGCGCAGCCACCGGATCAACGGGGTCCGGGTCGACACAGGCCGGGGGAGAAACCGGAAGCGACTCGGAGGGCAGCACGGGCGTCGCGGTTTGCGAGCCGTCTCCCGAAGACATCGAAGGGCCGTTCTACCGCCCCGGCATTCCCGTCGGCGGGGACCTCGATGTGCATGATGACGTGGGCGTCGCGCTTCGTATCGAGGGGACCGTACGCAGCGAGGGGTGTGTTCCCATCGCAAACGCGGTCGTCGAGATCTGGCACGCTACCCCCGTGGCGCCGGACGGGGAGCCTGGGGATGACGACGCGACCTACGATTCGACGGACGCCTACCGCTACTACGGGCAAGTGGCGACCGACGCGCGGGGTCGGTACGCCTTCAACACGCTTCGGCCCGGGTGGTACCTCAACGGCCCGCAGTACCGTCCCGCCCACGTTCACGTGAAGGTCTGGGTCCGCGGCGCCGAGCGACTGACCAGCCAGCTCTACTTCGAGGGCGATCCGTTCAACGCCGGGGACGCGTGGTTCAACCCCGTGATGGCGCTCGATCCGGACGAAGCTGGGCTCGCGAACATCGACTTCGTCGTCTGACCGACGCACGTACCGTTCAGGCCAAGATCTCGGCAAGGAGCCGCTGCGGCGACCAGAAACTGGGCGTGCGCTCCGCTTCGAGCGCGTGCACGGCGTTCGTCACGACAGCGTTCGCGTGGACGGCGACTCCCGTATCCGCGCCGCGGCAGACAATCTCGCCGCAAAGGTCGTCGATCTCGGTCGGCTTGCCAGCCTCGAGGTCCTGCAGCGTGCTGGACTTGGCGGCAGGGTCGACCGCGACCAGGCTCTTGGCGACGCGGAGGACGATCGCATCGGGCAGAGCCAGGAGCCGCGCGATGACCCCCGGCGGGAGCCCGACGATCGAGCGTGGTTGCAGACCACTGGCACGCAGCACGGCAAGTCCCTCCAGCATCAGCGCGGCAAAACACCGCCGCAGGACGCGGTTGCGGATCGAGTTCGCGATCGTGACCCCGGTGACGGCACACACCCCGTTGTTGAGGTTGAGCAGCAGCTTGCCGGCCATCACTTCGTCGATGTCGGGTCGAACCTGGAGCTGGATCCCAACCGACTCCGCGGCCGTGGCCAGCTGAGCCAGCGCGTCTCCGGCGGCACCCGAGAGCGGTCCCAGCACAATGGGTCCCTTCGTCGCCTGGGTGAAGGCCCCGGGCTCGGGCCGCACGACGTTGTAGCTGACCATACCACCGGCGACGGGCTGCTCGAGTGCCGCGCGGAGCCGCTGGGGGTTGCGGAGGCCATTCTGCAGCGACAACACGGCCGCGGTCGGTGGCAACACACTCGCCAGTGTTGCGGCGGCCTCGTCGGTGTGCCTCGACTTGACCGTCACCAAGCAGAGGTCGACATCGGCCAGGATCGCCGGGTCCTCGTCCAGCACCAGGTCGTCGCCGGGCCGGTAGGCGCGACCGTCGAGGCCTCGACTGACCAGAGCCTCGCGCACTTCGATGAGGCTGGGCCGCGCCACCATCGACACGGGGACCCCGGCCGCGGACAGGCGGATGCCGACCGAGGCCCCGATCGCCCCCGCACCAAAGACACCGACCCTCACGCGTCGGACTCCGTAGGGCGAGACAGCACGACACGTCGAGGGGAGAACGCCTCCATGTCGTCGATATCCCGATCGTGGACGGCGAGCAGCAATCCAGCACCGCGTGCGACGAGGTCGCGGAGGGTGGCAGCCATGCGCTCTCGACCCGCTCGGTCGACGCCGGCAAACGGCTCGTCGAGGATGTACAGCGCCGCCTCTCCGAGCTGCAGCCCGCCAAATGCCAAACGGCGTCGCATGCCGACCGAGTAGGTGCTGGCGAGCCGCGGCAACGCCTCATCCAATTGCGTGGCTTCGCGGGCTCGTTTCATGCCCGATGGATCGCCGTGGACGTCTGCGTAGAACTGCAGCAGCTCCTCGCCGGTCAGCCCCGCGGGGACTTCGACCTCTTGGGGGAGAAACCGCAGTGCAGCGCGAGCGGCCAAGGGCGACTGGCTCAGGTCGTGCCCGCCGATCGAAACCGCGCCCGTGTCGGGGATGACGGTCCCGCAGACGCTCCCCAGCAGAGTGGACTTGCCCACGCCGTTGGGGCCGAGCAACAACACCGTCTCGCCGGGGTCGACGTGGAGATCGACCGCATCGAGCACGGTGTGCGGGCCGTAGCGCTTGGAGATCGCGGTCGCGTGCAGGGGCTGATTCATGGGGAAGTCCTTCCGAGGGATGTCGCCAGGCGGACGAGGACCACCGCAGCCCCGAGCAGCACCGGCGCCCACAGCAGCGCCAGCGCGCGCGGATGGCTGCCGCCTCGCTGGGCCGGGGGCAGGGGAAGTGTAGAGAGCATCCGGGCACGCAGCGGACGACTACGGGAAAGCACCGTGGCCGGCACCAGCCACAAGAGCACCGTCGCCAGCCACACCGCGACGTGCGCGGGACCCGGCTGCGCGGAGACGGTCACCAGCACGCTCGCCCCCACCACGCCGAGCAACCGCAGCGTCGGGGCGGGGGTCTCGCGCCAGAATCCGAGAACCAGGAGCCGAAGCACGGGGTCCTCGAGCCGGGCGATGGCCGCGGGGGTGGGCTCGGGGATCGGGGGCCCCGCAAGGGTGCGGGTCGCCTCGGCCACGAACGGAACGGCCTCGAACACACCAAGGCCGTAGACTCTTGGAGCGACGAGCCAGGCGAGGCCGGCGACAACGACCGCGGCCAGCCCGACAGCCCACAGACCCCCGGGGACGGCGCGGCCATCGGCAGAGAGGTCGAAGGCGATCTGCAGCGGCATCGCCGAGGCCGCTGCCAAACCGATGCCCGCGGCGGGGGCGTACAGGTGCACCGACGTTTCCGGGAGGGTCCAGCCCCCGCCAGCCCGGCGCTGCATCTCATCGGTCCACGAGCCCTCCTCGAATCGGCGACCCAGCGCGGCGCTGGCCGCGGGGATCATCGGCTCGAACAGGGCGGCGATGACCGCCAGCGCAGCCCAGTCCAGCACGAGCGGGGAGGCCTGCGCCCAACCCACGGTCGGCACCAGCCCGGCCAGGACGGCGACGGACCCCAGCGCCAACGTCTCCGCCAAACCTCGGAGGTGCCGGGCGCGGGCGGCCCGGAAGTGGGAGACCGCGGGGATCGGAAGCACCAACAGCTGGGCTCTCGAAGGGGCGTGCAGATACCCGGTGATGCGGGCGTGCAAGCCCGAGAGCAGCAACACGGGCCCCCCGACGAACACCAGGCCGCGCCGCGTGGCGATGCCCGTATCACCGGCGGCCGCAAGTAGGAGTGCCCACAGCGATGCCACAACCGCTGGGACCACCCAATCGGCCCAGTGCCCGTGGTCCCACCGTCGCAGACGGTTGTGCGATGCGTCCGACATCGTGCTCGAAACGACCGAGTACCACGTTCGGCTCGACGGAGCCCACCGGGCGGGGGACACTGCATCGTGTTCGGTGTTTGGCTCTCAGCGCTTTGGGCCATGGCCCCCGGACCGTCGGCGGATGCTGTGCGCGACCTCGCCGCCGCCGCCCTGCCACCTGGGGTCGTCCTTCGCGAGCGGACCGTGTCCTCCCGAGGGACCACCTCCATGGTCGAGGCGCACGCGGTCGCGCCGACCGGACTGCCGATCGCCAATCGTCCCCGGTGGTTCATCCACGACGGGAAGCTGCGCGGGATCCGGGCGGGGGCTCCCATCTTGGCCACGAGTTGGAGCGCGCCTTCGAACACCGCGCCCGGCATTGAGACCCTTGCCGAGGGCGCGGGGTTCGGGGTTCGCTCCGTTCACGCCGAGCATCGTCCCGCCGACGGCTCGGTGCGCTGGCGGGTGGAGGTGGGCTTCGATCCCGCAACCGGCCGCCGACCGGTTGTGTGGATCGACGATGCCACCGGGGCTCTCACGGTGGGACCCGATCAGGTCCGGAGCATCTCGGCCTCAGCCTTTGCCCGCAACCCCGTGCTCGACGAGTCGCCCGCCGTGTTCGAACTCGAGGGCGTCGGTGATCCCCAAGACGGGCTCGTCGACGGCACGTTCGACGTGCGCCAGTGCGACGACCCGGGCACGCTGGCGGCCTGCGTGCTGGCTGTGGTCGCCCCGAGTGAGGCGGGAGACTTTGTTTTTGATGCACCCGTCTCTGATGCCGACCATGCCCGAGAAGACGACAGCTTTGCGGCGGCATCCATCGCCGTGCACGCACAGCGCTACGCCCAGTTTTCGGCCGAGCACGGGCTGCCGATGCCGCTGTGCGTCGAGGCGGGGGCGTCCGGACTGCTGGTCGCGAACTACCGCGGCTTCACCGGCGATGCATCGATCTTGGTGGCCAATGCTGGCTACACCGGTGACTGCAGCTTCCTCGCGTTCTTCGGCCAAGGTCCGGCCGCCGACTGGGGCTACGACGCCGACATCGTTGCCCACGAGCTGGCCCATGGTGCCATCGCGGCGCGGATCGGACAGGGGCGGGTGCTGGGGTTGGCGCGGCGCCGAAGCGAAGGCGTGGTGGAGGATGCGGGGGCGATCGGAGAGTCGCTGGCCGATTTCGTGGCCGCGGTCTTCACAGGCGACCCTGGCCATGCAGAGTACGTCCGGGCCTACGACGGCGGCACCCCTCGAAGCGCCGACAACGACTTGCGCTGCCCGCAGGACTTGATCGGCCAGATTCACGCCGACTCCGAGCCGTTGACCGGGGCGTTGTGGGAAGCCCACGCGGTGGTCGGCGATGCGTTGGTGGGGCCCGTGATCGATGCGGTCGGCATGCTGGAGGAGGATGCGACGTTTGAGGAGGCGGCCGATGCGATCCTCGTCGCCACCGACGCCGGGCTGGGCGCCGAGGCGCGGGCAGCCGTGGAGGCGGGTCTACAGCGGCACGGATTGCTCGATTGCGAGCGCACCTCGGCGTGGCAAGACATCCGAGGCCCGCTGGGGTTGTGGCCTCGGTATGGCTCCCGTGGGCGCTTTGACCCGATGCGGCCGCCACCGATGCAGATCCGGGTCGACGTGCCCGAAGATGCGGTGGGAATGACCGTTCGGTACTCGCTCAGCGTGGTGCCGGACCCGGGATGGGCGCCCGTCGGCGACCTCCATGTGCTCGTGCAGGCGCAGATGCCCGTGGCGTTCAGCTACGTGGTCGACGACGAGGGCGCGACGACGGTGGAGGCGGCGCCCGACCGGCACATCGCCAGCATCAACGAGGGCGAGTTCGAACTCGAGGTCGAGCCCGGCTCAACCCAATACCTCGCATTCTTCAATCAGGGCCTGCATTTGACCCGGGTGAGCGATTTTGAGGTGGAGTTCGACCTGCAAGAAGCCTCGAGCACGGGGGAGGTCGCGGGCACCGAATCGACCACAGACGCGCCAGTGACCTCTACGGACACATCGAGTGGAAGCGGGGAACCTTTGGCCGACGGCGGATCCTCGGGCTGTCGCACCAGCGGCCCGGCCCGACCGTGGTTTCTCCTGCTGCTCCTTGCATGGGCCCGCTCGCAGACACGACGCCGACAGCCACGATAATTCACGGGGGTGTTCTGGCAACGCACCCAGTTCTTCTACGAGGCCGTCGCCGGCGACCATCCCTGCCTTGGGATCTCGGACGGTGAGTATCGCGCCGAAGCCGAACGCGAGGAGAACCTGGAGGAGTTGCGCATGTTCACCGGTGTTGGGCCGCAAGCCGGCCCCTGCATCGATCCCTGAGGCCGCAAGACCACGCCGTGGGCGCCCGACTCTGGGCACTGACATCTCGTCTGTGGCGGGGGATACTGCAGACCGTGGTGAGTCCTCCGACCCCGACCGTCCCGCTCGATGAGGCGGAAACGCCGGTCGAGTCGTCGTCGGGGGGGCGCACGTTCCTGACGCCGGGCACACGAATCGGCCGCTACCTGATCGTCGAGAAGATTGGAGAAGGCGGTGCAGGGGCGGTGTACTCGGCCTTCGACGCCAAACTCGATCGCAAGGTCGCGCTCAAGCTGCTGCAGAAGGGTCCCGCGGGCCCGATGAGCACGGCGAGTCCGCTGTGGCCCAAGCTCGTCGGGGAGGCGCGGATGTTGGCGAAGCTGAGCGACCCCGAGGTCGTCACGGTGTTCGACGTTGGGGAGCACGATGGGGTCGCCTACCTCGCGATGGAGTACGTCGAGGGCGGGGACCTGGCGGATTGGATTTCCCGCCACCGAGGGGTCGAGGCCGCTGCCCCGCTTCCGCTTCGCGACGCCCTGGGGCTGATGAGACAAGCCGGTGAGGGCTTGGCGTGTGCCCACCGGGCGGGGCTGGTGCACGGAGACTTCAAGCCGGGCAACGTGCTCGTCGATGCGAAGGGACGCGCCAAGGTCAGTGACTTCGGCATCTCACGGCTGCGGGCCGGCGGCCAGGCTGCATCCGCCGACCTCGACACTTCGCCGGAACTCGAGGCCACGGGAGGGTCGTCGGCATCCGGGGAGCAGCCGCAATCGCGCACGCTCGAGAGCGGTGTCGGCCCGGGATGGATCGGGACCCCCGCGTTCATGGCACCCGAGCAATTCGACGGGGTCGCGCCGAGCGAGGCCACGGATGCGTATGCGTTCTGCACGGCGTTGTTCCAAGCCGTGTACGGGGTGCTCCCGTGGTCCGCCAAGACGATGCTCGAGCTGTCGATGCTCAAGGCTCAGCGTCCGCCGACCCGCCCCGCGGGGGTCTCGGTCCCGCGGTGGCTCGACGCATTGCTCGACCGAGGGCTCGCGGCCGACCCGGCCGAGCGGGTGCGCGGAATGGACACCCTTCTGACGGCGCTCGAGCGTGGGCTTGGCCGGCGGCGCCGGACCGGGATGCTCGTCGCTGCCACTGCCGTTGTCGCGGTGGGCGGCACGGCATCGTTGTGGGCAGGTTCGTCCGCGGGGGAGGACGTCCTGTGCAAGACGGATGGGCTGGGGTGGTCGGGACAGGCGCAAAACGACGTGAAAACGGCGTTCGAGGGCCTGGGGCACCGCGCGCCGGCCGAGGCGTGGTCACGGGTGGACACCCGGATGCAGGCGCTCGAGCTGTCCTGGGCCGAGGCCTGGGACCAGGCGTGTACGGCGAGTACGAGCCCGACGTTGCAACAACGCTCGCTGGACTGCTTGGAACGCCAGCGACGGCAGGCCGATGCCCTACTCGATGCCTGGACCCAAGGAAAGACGCTAGGAGCCGAACTGGTCGACCGTGCGTCCCGAGCCGCGGCGGCGCTAGCCGAACCCGACCGTTGCCTCGAGGCGCAGAGGCTGGCGCAGGGCGACCAGGTGCCATCCGACCCCGAACTCGCGCGTGCCGTGGCGCAGGCGCGGGTCCTGATCGATGAAGCGGTCGCGTTGTCGCGCAGCGGGCGGGTCAAAGACGCCCTGCCCAAGGCGCAGGCTGCCCTCGCGGCCGCCGAGTCCACAGCATTCTCGCCGGTCGTGGCCGAGGCATCCTTGGTCGTGGGCCGGGCACTGGAGCGATCCGGCGACATGGCAGGATCGGCTCAGGCTTTGGAGCGGGCGTACTTCGAAGGCACCGCGGCCGAAGCCCACGCCCTCGTGGCCGACGCTGCATCCCGGCTGGTGTGGGTCGTTGGGGCGAGGCTCGAGAAACACGACGAGGGCATGCTCTGGGCCCAGCACGCAGGCGCTGCGCTGGACAAGACCGGTGGCGCGCGAGACCGGCTCATGACCAACGTGGCGGGCCTGCATGAGCGCAAGGGCGAGTACACCATCGCAGAGGAAAAACTCGAGGAGGCGCTCGCGGCAACGTCCACCGAGGCTGGCTTCGACCTCGGGATCGTCCACCAGCGGCTCGGAGATGTCCTGCGCAGGCAGGGGAAGACGGATTCGGCAATCGCCCACTACGAAGAGACGATCGAACTATGGACCGCCTCTCTGGGCGCATCGCATCCCAACGTTGCCATCGCCCGTACGTCATGGGCCTCGGGCCTCGGCCGGGCGGGGCGGAACGAGGAGGCCGTCGCGGCCTACCGCGCAGCATTGGTGGATCTCGAGGCCGCGTTTGGCTCGGAGCACCCGTCCGTCAGCGCGGCCCTGGTCAATCTGGGCATCACGCTCAAGAACCTACGGCGCTACGAGGAGGCCGAGGTGGTCGTCCGTCGGGCCGCCAAGATCGACGCGGCGGTCTTCGGCCCCGAGCACATGAAAACCGCTGATCGCCGGGAGACACTGGGCCGGTTGCTGACCCGCCGAGGGCAGGGCGCGGAGGCGCTGATCGAGCATGAGGCCGCGGGCAAGGTCTACGCTGAGACACTCGAACCCGGCCACCCGTGGCTCGTGCTCAATCACCTCAACCGCGGCGACGCGTTGCGGCAGATGCAGAACGCATCGGCGGCGGCCCAAGCCTACCGAGCCGGCTATGAGGCGGCTCGGGCTTCGCTACCCGACGACGATCCGTTGCGCCCCGATACCGCCGCATACTACGGCCGCGCGCTGGTCGAGGCGGGGCGGCATGCGGAAGCGTCGGCGATCCTGGGGCCGGCGCTGCTGAAGATCCGGGAGCACGAGGGCTATGCCGACGTCGAGGCGATCGCCGGGTGGGCGCTGGCGCGAGCCCAACTGGAAACCGGTGGCCCCGTGGCCGAGGCGCTCACGCTCGCCAGGGATGCCCGCCCGGGGCTCGAGGGCTGGCCGGAGGAGCAGGCGGCCCTCGACGCGTGGGTGGCCGCGCACTCCTGATCTGCGGCCGCTCCCCTGCGCGAGCGTCAGCCCAGGCTGCTACGCTGCGCCGCAATGGATGCCTCGAAGTGGGACGTTCGGTTTCTCGAACTCGCCGTGCACATCTCGCGGTGGAGCAAGGACCCCTCCACGCAGGTCGGATGTGTCGTCGTCGGCCCGGACCGCGAAATTCGCAGTACCGGTTTCAACGGGTTTCCGCGTGGCATCGACGACTCGAGCCATCGTCTGAGCGATCGCGATCAGAAGTATCCCCTCATCTGCCACGCCGAGGAGAACGCGATCATGCATGCCGCCCGCATTGGCGTGGCGCTCAAGGGCTGCCGGGCCTACGTGACCTGGCCGCCGTGCACCCGGTGCGCGCGTTCGCTGATCCAGGCCGGCGTGGACGAGGTGGTCTTCCCCGGGGGTCTCGACATCCCACAGCGTTGGATGCAGGACTTTGAGATGAGCACCGGGATGTTGGCAGAGGCGGGCGTCGCGATTCGCGAAGTCCCGCTCACCCCGGACAGCTGAAGGCGTAGGTCGTCACGCCCAGGGGCTTGCCCGCGCCGTCTTCGACCTCGGTTCGAACCAGGCGAGCCTGCTCGTCGTAGGTGTGGCGCGCAACCGTGTCCAGCGCCCCGCCTTTCATCTCGGTGAGCGTCGCAAGACCTCCTTGCTCGTCGTAGCTGTACAAAGACACGCGCTCGAACCTGCCGGTCATGCCCTCGTCGACCCGCCGTGCAATGACACGGCCCCCGGCGTCGACATCGACCGTGATGCTGTGCACCACGCTGGGCTCGCCCGGTGGTGTTTGGGTGCGGAGTTCGTACACGAATGCGTGAGACTTGTCGTAGTGCAGCGCGTGGTGGTCGACCATCACGAAGGCTCCTTCGTGCCACCGGGATTCGTCGCGCTCACGCAGCTTCCCGGCAGCGTCATACGTCCGTGTCCGCCGCAAGACGATGCGGTCTTGCTGTGCATCGTGCACGTCCTCCGAGGCGAGCACGCCCTTGTCGTAACCGAAGGTGTGGGTGCGAATCGAGGCGCCTTCGATGACCACCTGCCGCGTTCGGCGGCCTGCGTCGTCATACGACCACAGCGTTTGTCGCTCCCCCGACGGACCTCGCTGCACCGAGCGGACCTTGTGCCCCGCCTCGTACGTGATGTCCGTGACGGTCACGCCGGAGATGCTTTCGTTGCGCACCTGACAGGGACCCGGCGCACGCGCGCGGGCAGTGGTGCTCGTGCTCGGCGTCGCGGTAGCTTCGCCCGGGACGGGCGTCGGTGCTTGCACGGTCGAACAGGCCAGGAGTGCCGAGCCGAGCAAGAAGGCGCATCGCATGGCATCCATGCAAGCATGTCGTCGCGGTCTCGCCAAGCCGCGCAGGACTGCTGCGATGCGTCCTGGTCCCGTGGCGGCGTCAGTGGCCGTTGCGCGCCCGAGCAACGTCCCCGACGAGGGCACGACGCCGCGTTCGTTCTTCGGCGTCGACGCTGTGCAGCAGGAGCCCTTGGGCCAGGGTCTGTGCGGTTTGCAGTGACTTGGAACCGCCGTCGAGGATCAGCAGCCGGACCCGGAGTTCGTCGATCCGCTGCTGCTCGCGCGCCTCGAGCGGGAGCTCGGAGGCGGTCTCCAAGACATCGAGCGCTGCGACAACACCGTGGCGCCGGGCGGTGGCTCTTGCGACGGCGAGCTGCGCGTCGGCCGAGAGCGGACTCGTGGCCCGGGCCAGCTCGGCAAAGTGCAACGCCAGCCCGGCCTGGTCCCGCTCGAGCGCGACGCGGCTTCGCACCAACATTGGGACGGGGTCTTGGGGGTGCGTGTGTGCCCGGGCGCGGGCCATGGCGTCGGCGTGGTCCAACGCACCGGCCTCCCGCAGACCGCGGACCACGGCCTTGAATGCACGTGCGCGGGTGGGGGTGACGGCCTCGGCTTGTTCTGCAGCGGGATACCGGGCGCGAACGTATTCCAGCAGCGCAGCAGGGGCGGGAGCACGGACTCGGTCGAGTGCCTGCGTGACGGCTTCGTCCCGAGCCGCGGGTTCACCCCGGCGTTCGTAGACGGTCGCAAGCATCAACCAGGCGTCGATCGACCCGGATTGCGTGCGGGTTGCGAGTTCGGCATGGGCGCCGGCAACGTCGATGTCCCCGCGCGCCAGGGCCATCCGCGCGGCGACGGTGTGAAGGCTCCCGTCAAGCGGGCGCCAGCGCAGCGCATCGGAGACATCGCGCTCGCCCGCTGAAACCTGGACGTTGGTCGCGACGCGGCGAGTCCACGTATGGGGGGCCAGCCCCAGGATCGCAACCGCGGACGCGAGGGCGAGGCCGGGGAGCACCCGGATGACGACCCCTCGGCCCAGCTTGCCACGTCCACGCGGGGTGAGGCCGCCGACGAGCGCGGCCATCGGTGCGGCGACACCGATGAACTCCAGTGAAAAATCGACAGCGCTCTGCAGCAACACGGCCGCGATGCCGAGCAACAACAGCGCTCGGGCGCGGCGCTCTCGCCCCTTGGCAGGATGCCGCAGTGCGGTGCCCCACCACACGACAGTGGCGAGCAGTGCGATGCCGCCGACCATGGGCCCCCACTCCACCAGGGCGGTGATCGGCGTGGATTCGAGGTGGGTGTAGACCAGGTCGTCGCCGGGCGCTTGCAGGGGCAGCAGATCGATGAACGTCCCGCGGCCGGTCCCCAGCAGCGGGCTGTGTGCGATCAGACCCCATCCGTCGCGAGCTGGCCCGAGCTTCTGCTCGAACGCGTGGCCAGGGTCGTCAAACAGCGCGAGCAACTCGGCCCACGGCCCATGCTGGCCCACCAGGAATACGAGGCCGGCCAAGCCGATTGCGCCCACGAAGATCGGAGCGCGACGCTGGGCGTGCGGCTTGGTGCCGTGACTCGCCGGCGGCCGAATCAAGCCGACCGCCAAGCCGACCGGAGCGAGGACGGCAAACACCAGCAGGGCGCCGCGCGACAAGGAGAGCAGGAGCGCGGGGACGAGCAGCAGGAGCGCGCCGACCATCAGAAGCGTTCTCTCTCGGCGCTGCGTGACCCGGGCGGCGTCTCGGGCGGTCCGCGCTCCGTGAAACTGATCCACGGCCAGTGCACCCGCGCAGAAGACCGCCAAGAGCAACAGGCCGGCCTGGTGGTTGGGGTTGATGAAGCTCCCGAGCAGGGCCGTGCGGGGCAGCAGGGTCTCGTGCACCGGAGCGTAGATGCCGTAGACCGACGTCGCCCCGAGCAGCGCGTGTACGAAGCCAAGCCCGGACACCGCAAGCCCGGCCGCCGTGACGGCGGCTGCACTCACGCGCCAGTACAACTGGGCGCCCGCGACGACCATGGCGGCAAGACCCACCAACCGCAGGGCCTCGACCGCCGTATCCGCTGGGGTGACGGACAGTCCCGGTGTCCCCGAGGCGCCGCGGAGCGCGGCGGCCTCGACCCATGCCTGCAGTGTTGGGGCGAGCAGCTGTCGCAGACCCGGGATCGGAAGGGCAGCCAACAGCGTCCACGCCGCGAGGAACATGAGAAGGACCGCGGGCCAGGGGCGGGCCAGACCCGTTCGGTTTCGCCGGGCCATGCGCCACAGCAGGGCGGCGACGACGAGCAGCCAGACCGCAAGCGTCTGGGGGTGAACCCCGCCGATGGCCAAGGGCGGCCCCACGACGGCGAGCCCGAACAGGCCTCGCGTCCACGGGATGCCCCCCGGGGACGTGTGGCGTCGGTCGGACTCCCCAGCACCCATCGGGGCCCAGCGTACCGCGGGCGAAGCAGCCCAGGTGGACGTGGACCAACCTGGGCCACCGTGGAGGTTGGACCGCGCCAACCACGAAAAAAGGGAGGCGGCCAGCTGGCCACCTCCCTTCCTGGATTCAGACTGCGCAGATCACTCGATCTCTCGGCCGCAGTGGATCGTCCAAACGCTCAATCTCACTGAGGGGGTACGACGCCGGCGATGGGGCCGACGAGCTCCCATGCGGTTGCGCCCGTGCTCACCGCGTGAAGCGCGAACCCTTGCTCTTCGGGGTCGCCCTCTGGGGACAGGTCCCCCGTTGCGATGACCCAGCCACGGAAGCCATCCGGGGTCGGAACCTCAAAGTTGGAGAGCACGGCATAGGGGGGGCGGTTGTCCCCCGCGTCACCGATTCCGATGACGATGCTGTCCTCTTCGATCAGGAGGTCCTCCATGGTCCCGTTCGGATGCGCAAGACCGGTGACGATGATGTCGGCAGCGAGAATGTCCGTGGCGGCGGTATCGGCAACGGTGCCGACGTTGACGGCGGGAGCGGACGCTGCATGAATCACCTTCGCAACCGCTTCGGTGTCAGCGTTGTCGAGGGCGAAGTCCTCCGTGAAGAACTCGACGCTGAGATCCGACTCCATCTCCTCCGCGGTGAGCTCACCGGTTGCAATCGCGAGGTACTGCTCGCCGGGAGCCAGCGCAGGCGTGTCGAAGGATCCCGCGGGATCCCCGGAGCATTCCTCGCCGTCCACCGTGGCGTGAATGTCCAGCGTGTACGATGTGGGGGCGACCTGAATGCCCCCCATACCTCCGTACGGGACGTCGGTGAGCAACGGAGCGCCGCCTACGCAGATGTCGACGTTTGGCGCGTCGGGACCGGCATGCAGGGCATAGACACGTGGGTTTTGGTCGATGAACCCAATCGCACCCGACGGGCCGACGGCCAACAAGGAGAATCCGCTCTCCTCGCGAGGAAGGTCTGCGAGAATGCCGGTGGCGATCACGTAGACCGATGCCCCCGCTGGAATCGGCGGGGTCGTGAAGGCGGTCAGAGGCTCACCGGCGGAGAGGATTCCGACCTGGAGTGCTTCGTCGGCCGGAAGGGCGACACCTTCAGCGCCAGAGTCGGCGTACCGCTCCACGCCTTCGAGCTCGACCTCACCATCGCTGCCAACATCGATGTCCACGGCCGGAGCGTCAGAGCCCGCGTGTACGACGCGTGCAAGCGCCCCTTCTCCGGGATCTCCGAAGCCGTCGGCCAGCGGGAGCACCCGGAAGGCAGCGTCGTCTTCGCCCGCGACTTGTCCGGCAGCGATCGCGGTGATGCTGTCGCCTGCCGCCAAGGTCAGACTCTCCATGGAGTGGATCGGGGCAACATCGGCTGCATCGCCGGCGGTGCGCACTTCGAAGACGTAGTCGTTCGCGTCGACGTCGAGATACTCCGATGCATCGCCGTACGCGAGGCCCTCGAGAATGGGGGCCTCGTCTCCCATGACCCAAATATCGACTGCGGGTGCGTCGGGGGAGCCGTGGACGAAGCGAATGAGCGCGCCGTCAGCCGCGGTGTCCGTATCGGTGTCCGTGTCGGTGTCCGTGTCGGAGTCGGTATCGGTGGTCGGATCGGTATCGGTGGTCGGATCGGTATCGGTGGTCGGATCGGTATCGGTGGTCGGGCCGGACCCCGTGGTCGGGTCGGTATCGGAGGACCCAGTCTCACCGGTGTCGTCGGATGGGCAACCCGCGAGGGTCAACAGCGAACAAAGGGCCAGTGCGCTCGTTTTGTAGATAGTCATCAGTGGTAGTCCTGGTCTTGGGACCGACCCCGGTTGTGAAGCTCCGAGGCGTTCCCGTTATCGACTGGACGATAGCCGGCCTCGGCCGAGGTGCAATCCGTCGAAGACTGCAAAATGCACGCGGCTCTAGGTCGAGTGTGCCCCCCTTCCGTCCCACGACAAAAATGTCAGAGGGCGGGGTCGTTGGGCTGGCACAGCCCCGAGACTCCAACGATCGTGATCGATGCTTCGTAGGGCGCGCGCTCATCGACGTCCGGGCCCAGTGGCAGGGCGGTGCCGAATCGATGCCCGCAGGAGGTCGCCCAGGCCGTGACTCGCTCGAGGGCCTCGAAGTCGCCGAGCCAAGTCGTGCACCGCTCTCTGTCTTCGACCATGCAGTCGACGGCAATGCCTTCGGCCCCATCGACCGACAACTCGATCGACTCTGGGTGGAGGGGTTCGCCGCGCGCGTCGGTGAACTCGATGTACAGATCTCCTTTGACCGGCGACTCCCGAACGAATGTCCCGAGGTCGGAATCGTCGCCGAGCCCGTTCGACTCGGCACCCGCACACCCCGCGATCAAGGAGAGAGCAAGCAGCGCACAACCCCGGTTTCGTGTCCGTGTCAGCATCGTGTCCCACCTGTAGGACACGTCGATCTGCGGGCCAAGAAAATCACCCGGAACGCTGGCGCAGGACCCGCAGACGCCTCTCTGGCTGGCGAGGCGGTAGTCCTGCAAACCGAAGCAAGGTCAAGCTGTTATGGCCCGATTGTTCGACCTGAATCGAGGCCGGTGCTACGGGTTCGGGAGCTGGTCCAGGTACACCGGATCTCCGGTGCCCCTGAACATCGCCACGGTGGCTCGTCCGGTTGCATCGGTGATCATCACGTGGATCGGTGCCTCGAATCCCTCGTCGGGGATCTTGCCCGTCACGTGGGTCTGCGTGATCGAGCCCTTGTCCGCCCCAAATGGGGGGGCCGTGAATTCGCTGAACAGCACGGCGCCGTTGCTACCGACGGCCGCCGTTCGCATCGGCATTCGATAACTCCGGCGGGCGACGGCATCGCGAACGACGCGGAGAACGAGCTGCTCGATGTCCATGGCGGCGGGAGCCTACCAAAGGCCGCGCGCACTCGCGCATGGTATATGCCGGCCGATGACTCGTATCGCTCTCATCATGGTGATGGCACTCGCCGCGTGCGACTCGAAGGCTCCCGAGAAGAAGGCCGACGCCGACCGGGCCGCGACCAAAGCGGACCCGAAAGCCGGCGCCTCCAAGGACGCGCCCAAAAAGGGCGACGCCAAGGCTGACGCTCCGAAGAAAGACGAGGCGAAAGCCGACGCTGGCGACATCGACCCCCGGCTGCTCGACCCCTCCAAGGCCGTCGAAACGGCGCCCGACACGTACAAGGTCAAGTTCGAGACGACCAAGGGCGACTTCGTCGTCGAGGTCAAACGGGACCAAGCACCCCTGGGTGCGGACCGGTTCTACAACCTCATCCAGATCGGGTTCTTCGACGATGCTGCGTTCTTCCGCGTCATCGACGGGTTCATGGTTCAGTTCGGGTTGCACGGCGAGCCCAAGGTCAACAGCAAGTGGCGCGCCGCGCAGATCGACGATGATCCGGTCAAGGGCAGCAACAAGCGCGGCATGGTGACCTTCGCCAAGCAGAACAACCCCAACACCCGGACCACCCAGGTGTTCATCAACTTCAAGAACAACGCCAACCTCGACGGCATGGGGTTCGCGCCGTTCGGTGAGGTGGTCGAGGGTATGGACATCGTCGACAGCCTCTACAAAGGCTACGGCGAGGGCGCGCCCCGTGGACGCGGGCCGGGTCAGGGCCGCATCCAGAGCGAAGGCAACAAGTACCTCAAGAAGGACTTCCCCGAGCTCGACTACATCAAGGGCGCTTCCATCCTGGAAGGCTAGCTACGGCTCGGCTTGGAGCTTGCGCAGCCGGGCGAGGACTTCTCCCGCCGTGTGCAGCGCTTCAACTTCGCCTTCGAGCTGCTCGAGGCGAACGAATCGACCCCGCGGCGCGTCCCAGTCCAACACCACGTTGGAGAAGTAGGGCGGCGCTTCGGGGTCTTCGTCTGCATAGGCGATCAGCGCAATGATCTCGCGGTCCGGATCGCGGTCGACATCGCGGAACATGATCGAGGCGACCCGATGCAGAGGGGTGTCGCCATCGTGCAGCCGTGGAAACGCGAACTGCTTGCCGCCGCTGAGCGCAAAGCCTCCAAGCTCCGGCGGTTGGCCACCGCGGGTGAGGACGACGGACGTCGGTGCGTTGGTGCTCGCCGTGGGCCCGAACCGTGCCTCGTACACCCGGTGCGCGAGCGCTCGGCCGCGGAGTAGGGGCTCGATCGAGGTTCGGATGGCCTTCTTGGACGTTCGGCTGACCGCTCCGGAGAGCTCGGGCGGCGCCTGCGGCTGGGCGGTATCGACCGAGGTGGCGAACTCGTCTCGAGTCGCCTTCGCCGCGTCTTCGGAGTGGGAGATCGCAACCGCGGGTGCAGAGCGCGGTCGGGCGGCGTCGCGCGGTAGCTCGATCGACGGGTCCGGGCAGCCCGCCAAGAAACACAACGCAGTGACAACGAGGCTGAACCGACACATGCCCGCTGGCGACTATCGGCGACCCGGGACCGGGCGGCAAGTCGCCAGGCTACGGGGTCTCGAACGGATCGACGGTGTGCAGCGATGGCGCGTGCAGCAGCGAGGGGGCACCGCCGCGAGCGATGCCAGCAGGGACCATCCGCGGGCGTTCGATGGCCACAAGCCCCTCGATGGGAACCTCCGGCAAGGGAACCTCCTCGAGGATCGCGGCCGGTTCCTCGGGGATCGCTGTCCGCGCAGGTTGCCCGGTTGCCGGGCGAGGGCGCGGCGGTACCGGGGCCTCGAGGACGGGAAGGGTCGCAGACAACGTAGACCTGTCGACGAGCGGGGAGGGAGCCTGTGGCTCGGCCGCGGCGCTGGCAACGGTCGTCTCGGCGCGGAGGCTGGATCCGGCCTCGACCGCCAGAAACGTGGACATGCCACCGAGAATCGCAACGCCCGCCGCCGCCGCACCGACGCCGTAGCGGGACCAATAACCGACATCCACGGCGTTTTCGACTAGCGTGGGCTGGGCGAGATAGCTCCGGGTTGTTCGGCGGCCGCGCGTGGGGCGACGAGCACCGACGCGGTAGCCGGAGAACTTCAGGATCTGCTCGACGACAGATCGGGGCGTGAAGAAGTCGACGATGAGCAGGTCTCCGCGGTGGAGCGGATCCAGGGCGCGGCGGAGCGCCTCCTGAGAGACACGATCCAGTGGCTCCGCTAGGCACAACACGCGGAGGCCGGCCTTGGGGTCGCGGAAGCGCTTCAGGGCTTCCCGGGCCGCATCGCCGGTCTGCAATGACACATCCCAGCCGCGAACGCCCAGCGCGTCCAGGACGACGCAGGCGGGCGCGCGCAGGCCCTCGGCGCAAAACAGGGATGCGACCTTTGGCCGCTTGACGGGCCGGTACCTGGACGTTCTCGTGCGTGCCACCGGCCTCTGGCGTCGCATGGGAGGGGGATCGTTCCAAATAACCGGCGGTCACATGCGAGCCGCGCGGCCGGCGTTGAGACCGCCCCGACCTTGGCGATTCGCCTCCGGGGAGGGACTATGAAGGCGGTGCCCTCGCTCCCCCAGATCGACCACATGTTCATCTGCGACGCCGGCCCGGAGTCGGGCTCGTGGAGTGTCTATCGCTTCTATCTGGAGGAGGCGATCAACCGGCCCTACGACGCGACCGTCGACCTGGTCAGTCACAGCCTCGAGGCGGCAACCGACGAATTCCTCGGACAGTCCGCGACGGTCGAGTGGGTCCGAGAGGGCGGTGAGCCCGAGGTGCTCCACGGAATCATCGTGGAGGTCGATTTCATCGGTCGGACCGAAGATCAGCTGATGATTCGCGTGCGGCTCGCACCGGCCTTCACGCTCGCCCGCCAGAACACGCAACACCGCATGTTTCAGGAGATGAGCGTGCTCGACATCGTCGGCGAGGTTCTCGGCGCGTTCCTCGGACCGTACGGGCGCGAGTTGGACACGGGCACCGCATCGCGCGGTACGGCGACCCGCGACTACTGTGTTCAGTACGGAGAGAGCGACTTCGACTTCGTGTGTCGCCTGCTCGAGGAAGAGGGCATCTCGTACATCTTTGACCATGACGGCGACGTCGAGAAGATGCTCCTCATCCACGAAAACGATGAGCTGCTCGAGGCCATGAACGTCGATGACACCGCGGTGTTCCCGATGGTCACCTCGCGTCCGGGGACGATCGAACTGTTGTCGGTGCAGTCGTTCGAGCAGAAAATCTCTCTCGTTCCAACCGCGAGCCTGCGCCAAGACTACGACTTCCTGACCCCGCTCGAGCCGCTGACCGCGACCGGAGAAGTTGTGCACGACGGAGCGGGGTACACCCGGCGGATCTACGATTCGATGCGTCGCCGGTATATCGAGGACGACGTCACCACCCGGACGGCCGACGCGCTCGAGGCCGCCCAGAACCGGGCGAATACCGTCCGAGGCGAGGGCAACGCGCACACCATGCGCGCCGGGAAAATCTTCGAACTGGAGCGCCACCACAAAGTGGACCTGGAGGCGCAGTTCATCCTGACCCGGGTCGTGCACATGTCCCAGCAGCCCGAGGTCATCGTCCACGGTACCGATGGTGGAGAGGACGCCCGCTACCGCAACCGGATCGAAGTCCAGCCGCTCGAGTTGTCGATTCGTCCCCTGCAACGGACCCCCAAACCACGGATCCGGGGGCCACAGACGGCCACGGTATGTGGCCCTGCGGGGGATGAAATCCACACCGATGAGCACGGCCGCATCATGGTCCAGTTTCATTGGGAGGAAGAGATGACGTTCGACGACACATCCTCGTGCTGGGTTCGCGTGGCGCAGAGTTGGGCCGGACCGGCGTGGGGCTCGCAGTTCATCCCGCGAATCGGAATGGAGGTGGTCGTGCAATTCCTCGAGGGCAACCCGGATCGTCCGTTGGTCACCGGGTGTGTCTACAACGGCGACAACGCGGCGCCGTTTCCACTCCCGGACAACAAGACCCAAAGCGGCTGGAAATCGAACAGCTCGCCGGGGGGTGGGGGGTACAACCAGTTCCGATTCGAGGACGCTGCGGGGTCCGAAGAGATCAACCTGCACGCGCAAAAGGACTGGAACAACACGGTTCTCAACTGCCGGACCACCACCGTTGGAGCGGACGACACCCTCTCGGTGACGAACAACCGCACCAAGACCGTGGACGTCGACCAAGCGGAAACGGTCGGGGGCAACAAAACGATCGACGTGACCGGGAACCACACCGAGAACGTCACCGGGACCGAGACGATCACGATCACCGGGGACGCGACGTACACCTGCCACGCCAACCAGGGGATCACGATCGCGAAGGACGTCACCGAGACGATCAACGGCAAGCGCGAGCAGACGATCGCCAAGACCAGCAAGGTGACCGTGATGCTCAAGGCCGAGGAGATTGTCGGCCTCCAGAAGTCCGTGACCGTTGGAGGTCTGTACTCCGAGAAGGTCGGAGCGAGCCGGAGCATCACCGCGGTCGGTGCGTTCTCGGTGACCGCTGGCCTCTCCGGGAAGTTCCAGTGCGCCAAGGACATCACGATCAAGGCGCAGAAGAAGATGACGATCGAGGCCGGCGATGCGATGAACATCACCGCGACCAAGAAGACCTCGATCACCGCCAAAGACGACTACGTCCTCAAGGGCGACAAGAAGCTGACCTTCGATGTGAAGACGCAGATCGCGTTCAAGTGCGGCAAGGCTTCGATCGCGCTGAAGAAGAGCGGCGACATCCTGCTCAAGGGCAAGAAAATCACGGTCAAGGGCACGGGCGATGTGGTCGTCAAGGGCAGCAAGATCAAGCTGAATTAGTCCGTAGGGAGGGCCCTCGTGGCCCTGCCCGGAGCCCGGCGAAGCCGGCTCTTGGGTCCCCCGCCCTGCGGGGCGCGCTGTCGCGTTTTCACGCACCCCTTTGGGGGGCTCCCCTGCGTGGCGGAGGGGGGAGGTGATGCGGGCGCGGCGAAGCCGGCTCTCGAGGCGGAGTTCCACACGTTGGGGACGGACGCAACAGGTAGACTCCGCCGCAGAGCGATGAAGTACGACGAGGACTATCGCAGCAGCAATGTGCAGGACCTTCGCGGGAGCGGAGGCCGCGGCGGCGGGGGAGGTCTCGGCGGAGGCGGGGCCGGCCTGATCTCGATGCTCTTTCGCAAGTTCGGCATCGGCGGTGTCGTGGTCGGGCTGCTGATCTTTGGCGGTCTCAAGTACTGCGGCGGCGGATCGCTCGGGCTGCTGGACGGCGATGGGGGCGGGGGCGATGTCGAGTCCTCTCCCGAGGATGACGCCCTCATCGGGCTGGTTTCCACGGTGCTCGACGATGCACAGCGGGTCTGGGCCGAGCAGTACAAGGCCCGCGGAAAGTCGTACGAGGAAGCGACGCTCAAGCTGTTCCGGGACACCGTACCCTCGGCGTGCGGCCGGGCGAGTTCGGCGACGGGTCCGTTCTACTGCCCGGCAGATCAGGATGTGTACATCGACTTGAGCTTCTACCGGTTGCTCACCGACAAGCTCGGCGCTCCCGGGGACTTCGCACAGGCCTACGTCATCGCGCACGAGGTCGGGCATCACGTGCAGAACCTCGAGGGCGTACTCGGCAAGGGCCGCGACGAGGGGGCCGAAGGCGGCTCGGTTCGGGTGGAACTGCAGGCGGACTGCTACGCGGGGATCTGGGCGCACGACACCAAGAAGCGCGACATTCTGGAGGCCGGCGACATCGAAGAGGCCCTGCGCGCGGCAGAGGCGATCGGCGATGACTCGCTGCAAGCGGGCTCCGGGGGGGCCGTGCGGCCCGAGACGTTCACCCACGGCAGCTCCAAGCAGCGGATGAAGTGGTTCAAGATCGGGTTCGAAACCGGGTCGATGGACGCGTGCGACACGTTTGCAGCCCGCGACCTTTGAGCAACACGCTCGGTCTGTGGCACAACCGGCGGTGATGGACCGCTTCTATCCAATCGGAACGCCTGGAGAGCCTTGGTCGGATGTCGAGCGGGCCGCGTGGCTGCAGCAGCGTCCCCTCCAGCGCAGCTACCAAGACGAGGTCCGTGTTCGACTCGAGGCGCTCTCAGACGATTTCGAGGTTCGCGCCTACGGAGCGCTCAGCCATGACCCCGAGCGATACCCCTTGTTCGCGGTGCTGCCAGCCACACCGACCCCGGGCGCCCCGTGGGCATTGGTCACCGGAGGCGTGCACGGATACGAGACCAGCGGGGTCCAGGGGGCTCTGGACTGCGTCGAGTCGCTGATGCCCGAGTTCGCCGGCCGCGTGAACCTGGTGGTCGCGCCGTGTGTCAGCCCGTGGGGGTATGAGGTCATCCACCGCTGGAACCCCGGCGCAATCGATCCCAACCGCTCCTTTGTGCAGGACAGCCCCTCACCGGAGGCTGCCGCGCTGCTGAGCTTCGTGGCGGAACTCGGTGTGGACTTCTTGATGCACATGGACCTGCACGAGACGACCGACTCCGACGAGGAGGAGTTTCGGCCGGCACTCGCGGCGCGCGATGGCACCCCATTCGAGCCGGGGCTCATCCCCGACGGCTTCTACACGGTCGCCGACAGCGAGAACCCACAGCCCGAGTTTCAACGCTCGATCATCACTGCGGTGGGAGCCGTCACGCACATCGCCCCGCCCGATGAGCGTGGCCAGATCATCGGTGCCGACGTGACCGGGCCGGGCATCATCCACTACCCGTTCAAATCGCTGGGACTGTGCGCGGGGCTTACGAACGCTCGGTTCACCACCACCACGGAGGTGTATCCCGACAGCCCTCGCGCGACGCCGACGCTCTGCAACGCCGCGCAGGTCGCCGCCGTCCGAGGTGGTCTCGAGTACGCACTGACCGCCGTGCCCTGACCGAGGCCGCTCGGCTCAGCTGCGGCGGTCGGTGCTCGGCAGGCCGCCGAGTCTCCGCAGGCGGCTGGCCAGCGATACATCGCGGGCGGGGACGTCCGCTTGCGTTCGGACCTGGGCTCGCGCTCGAAGCGTGCGGATCGACGTGCGCCGCTTCGACACCGGGGTCGTCCGTCCCGTGCTGGGGCGCTTGTTGGCTCGCTCGGTGGCGGGTGCAGGGATGCGAGCGCGGGAAGGGGGCGGACGCGTCCGTTCAGTGGGCGGCTTGGGGATGCCGGCCTGGTTCGGCACCAGGTCCCCTTGTGCGTCGCGCATCAGCGTGGGGGTGCAGATCGTCGAGGTCGCAGCCCGATGACGACGTCGCGAGAGCGCCGGGGCGGGGACGGCATCCTGATTGGGGAGCATCGAACCGTCCGCGTCGCGCAGCAGCGTTGGGGTGCAGATCGTCTCGGCTCTGGGGCGCCTCGCGGGCGATGGGACCGGCTGCGGGACATCGTCCTCCTCGACCTCTTCCAGAAGGATCGGGATGCTCTCCTCGATGGGAACCGCGATGTCGATGACGCCGGCCACGGAGGACTGGGGGTCCCAGGCGCTCGCGACTCCGAGCACGGCCCGTGCCTCGTCGTGACGTCCCGCGTCGATGTAGATCGCCGAGAGCTGGACCAAACGAGCCTGCGCCCCGGGGACGTCGTCACAGGCAGCCTGCAACCGCGCCAGATCGACGTGCAGCTCGAGCCGCTGTGGGGCCAGGTCCAGCGCGCCGCCGAACATCGCATACAGGTGGCAGGGGTCCTGGACGGGCTGAGACGCCAAACGGCGCGCGCTGTCCACCAGTTCGTCGACCGCGGCTTCGAGCTCTCCGCGGCGCGCTCGAAGGTTTGCCAAAATGAGATGGGCCCGAGCGGACTCGGGGTCGGTACTCAAGGCGAAGCGGATCAACGCCTCCGCATCAGAGCTTTCGCCGTGGCCGGCGACTTGGACCGCCATGTCGAGAACAGAATCGGCACCATCCATCGCCTGTGATTAGACGCCACCACCGACCCGACACAAACCGGTGATTGTGCGGTCTAGCCCACGCCCGCTTCGGCAATTGCGGCCGTGCCGTGCCTCGAGCGTTGCCGCTGTCACGCTATGAACAGCCCACTGTGAGGTCGCGCGAAGCCGAGCGCTCGAGCTCCTCGACTTCGACGACGACGTTCACCGACGCGGCGACGTTGCAAAATGGCAACAGCTCGGCGTTCGTGGTGCCTGCGTTGGTGATGCGAGCCACGATGGTGTCTCCTGCAGGCAGGTCGATGTCGAGCGCATCCTGTGGCCCTCGAACCGAGACGGAGAACTCGAGCTCGGGCCCGTCCGGCAAGACCGTGAGGGTGACCTCCCGAACCGTGGCACCTTCGAGGTCGACGGTGGCCTCGAGTTCAGCGGTGATGTCGAGTTCGGCGAGCCCATCTGCGGGCTCCATTCGAGCCGAAACCCGGGCGGTCCCCAAAGAGACCTCGAGGTCGCGGGGGGTCTCGTCGTCGCCACAGGCGATGAGGCACAGCAGCGTGGAGAGACAAGCAACGCGGAGCTTCATACGCGCGGACTACTAGCACAGCCGGGGCGGCGGTTCTGCGTTTGCGGGGCCGGGGGAAGGCGCGCCACGCAGACTCCGCACCGTGATGCCGCCGGACGCGAGGGAACGACCGATCGACCCCGCGCTGTCGCCGTTCGGCCCCAGGGCGGCGGCGTCGCGCGCTGAGGCCCGCCAGACTCGGTGGCATGGGAGTTCCTTGGTCTCGAAGCCGCCGAACTGTGGTCTTCGCGCTCGTGCTTGGCGGGTGGAGCCTGGCTCTAGCCCCGGTGGTCGACGTCGTTCGGCCAAACCCACGGACGTTGGCCTCGGGCTTGGACCATGCCCTGCGGGGCCCACTGGCGAGTTCGCGAGAGGAGCGCGCCCGGAATCCGGAGTGGACCTTGATGGCCGATCTGTTCTCGGTGCTCGCCTGGAGCAACGCTGCGCTCGCCGACCCCGCGCGCGAGGCGGTGCTGCTCGAGCACATCGATGCAGCGATCGCCTCGACGCTGAAGACCGAAGCCGAAGGTGGGCAACTCGTGTTTTTGCTGCCCTACGCTCGGCGGGAGGCGTTTCGAGACCCCGTGGGGCGCAGCGTGTTCGTCGACGGGGAGGTCGCGATGATGCTGGCGGCTCGGCTCTCGGTGGCCGATGACGCGGCGCTGCGCGAGGAGCTACGACGCCGAGTCCACATCATCGAGGCCGCGCTGGCGCGGAGTCCGACGCTCAGCGCGGAGAGCTACCCCAACGAGTGTTGGACGTTCTGCAACACGACGGCCCTCGCCGCGTTGGTGCTCTCGGACCGCATCCTTGGCACGGAGCATGGGCCTCTGGTCACGGCCTGGGTGGACTTCGCGAAGGCCTCGCTGCTCGACGCCGAGACCGGTCTGCTCATCTCGAGCTACACGTACGACGGAGAGGTGTTGGACGGGCCGGAGGGCAGCAGCATCTTCATGGTGGCGCACAATCTGCTGCTGCTCGACCCCTCGTTTGCGAAGGACCAGTACGCCCGGGCCTCGGGCGCTCTGTCGCAGTGCACGCTTGGGTTCTGCACCGCCTCTGAGTGGCCGGCGACAGCCCCGGCGCGTGTCGATATCGACTCTGGCGGCATCGTCCCAGGCCTGGATGCGAGTCCCGGCGCCAGCGGACTTGCACTGTTGGGGGCGGCCGCGTTTGGCGACGAGGAGATCCGTGATGGCCTGCTGCGCTCGATGGAGTTCGCGGCGGTGCCGACCCGACAATCGAGCGCGATCTGGTACCGCGCCGCGGGAAGAATCGGCAACGCGGTTGCGGCCTACGCACTTCACTTCGGACCCCTGTGGTCCCAAGCGTCGGAGGCCGCATGAGCCGGCTCGGCGTGTGGGTCTTGGCGGCGGCGATGCTTGTCGTGTTGGGGCTGGTGTGGCTCTGCGGCGGCCCTGAGCACGCGGGCGCCTTGGCGGGCCTGCAGGGCTCCGGTCCGAGCGCAGCCGCGGGCTTGCTGTGGATCGCGCTCGTTCCGGCGTCCCGCGTAATGGTTCCCGCGCTCCTGATCACGGCCGCTGCCGAGGGGCTGCACGCGATCTGGGCGGCGCCGCACCCGCGAAAGGCCCCGTCCGGGCTTGGCAGCCGGTCCGGGCCCGGCGACACTTGATGCAGTGAGCGAAGTTCCGGCGCAGATCGGGCGCTACGAGATACGGCGAGCCATCGCGCGGGGCGGGAACTCGTCGGTCTACGAGGCTTGGGACCCGAAACACGAACGCGACGTCGCGGTGAAGTTCTTGTCGCCGCAGGACATCGGCGAGGGGCTGTCCAACATCGCTCGGTTCAAGCGGGAGGCGCGGATGCTCTCCAAGCTCAGCCACCCCAACATCATCACGCTGCTCGGCGGGGGAGAAGCGCTCGGAGGCGCGTACATCGTGATGGAGCTGCTGCGCGGCAAGACCCTGCGGGAGTGGCTCGCGGCGAGGCCGGTCTCCAGCCGCGCGCTCGAGGTGATGCGTCAGGCGGGGGAGGGGCTTGCAGCGGCGCACGACGCCGGGATGACGCACCGCGACTTCAAGCCGGACAACGTGATGATCGAAGCGGATGGCCGGGTCTGCGTCTTGGACTTTGGTTTGGCCAAGGGGGGCGCGTCGGCGAAAGAACACAAGCCTGTCGTCGAGGGCTGGTCGAGCGTCAACCACTCCCCGTTGTCTCGGCTCACCGAACCGGGCTCGGTGCTGGGCACGATCGAGTACATGGCACCCGAACAGCACCTCGCCGGGTTGGTCGATGCACGCTCGGACCAGTTCTCCTACTGCGTGACGGTCTACGAAGCCCTGTTTGGGTCGCGGCCGTTCGAGGGGCACGACGTCGGCACGATTCTCCGGGCGATGGGACAGGGACTCAGCCCTCGCCCTCCACGTCCGGCTGCAGTGGACGCTCGGGGTTACCGGGCGTTGGCGCGGGGACTGTCGATCGAGCCGGCCGCTCGCTGGCCATCGGTCGCGGCGCTGCTGGCCGAGTTGCCGGGTGCGCCACAGCGTCCCTTCTGACCGGCGTTGGGGGGGGCCTCGCAGGCGTCCCGGGGAACTCGCAGCCATCGCAGCCACAGGGGCGGTGCGAAGGCCATGTGGGAGACGAGCATGGCGGCGGAGAACAGCCACAGGCCCATCACGACGGCGACGCCGACGTGCAGCCCGACGGCCAGCGCGAGGATCGGGCCTCGACTCCGGCGGTGCCAGATCAGTGCGGGGTAGGCGAGTTCGAACAACACCGCGCTGTAGCCCAGCAGATTGAGCAGATACGGATGCTCCGCGAACGGTTCGAGCGGGAAGAAGTTGAACTCCCAGTCCGTCATCGCGTACCAGACGCCCAGACCGTCCCACCAGTCTTCCCCTTGGAGCTTCTCCAGGCCCGCGAACGCCATGATGATCGCCATCTGCACCTGCGTGAGCCGCAGTCCCATGGAGCGCAGGGTCTGACGCCACGGGACTCGGAGCAGCGACGCACGGCGATGGGCATCGATCGCGAGCGCGTGTCCCATCGGGACGAGGCACTGAATGAGCAGCAGGTTGCTGCACAGATCGTCGACCCCGTATGCAACCGCCGGGGCCCGGCGGGTGAAGCTGTAGTGTCCCACGAGCAACACCCACTTCATCACGTTCGGTCTCCAGCCCGCAGTGTAGACAACCGCGGCAACGATTGTGACCCACCACAGGGTCCAGGCCGCCTCGGCGCTTCGAAACACGAACAGCAGCGACAGCGACGTGGGTTCTTCGGTGAGGGAGGGCGTGAGCGCCAGCGGCATCCAGCCGTCCTCGGTGTAGAACGCTTCGACGTGGCCGGCGAGCGTGGCGTACGAGAAGAACAGCGTCAGGCCCACGCCGACCCGGACCAGGTCCAAGGCGCGTGTGTCTGGGAGCTCGAACCAGAACCGGACCCAGCCCCGGACGCCTGCGCCGATCCAGTCTGCCAGCGCGGTCATTCCGCCTCCGGGGCGCACGGCTTGAAGTAGAGCTTCTCCAGCGGCATGTCGTCGGTGATGCCGTGGCCGTCCAACACGTCTGCCGGGGGGCGGTCGACCTGATGCGCCACCGTGAAGACGATCTTCCGAGGTTCGAGGTCCGCGTGCTTGCGGCACAAGTACGCGGCTGCCCCGTCGCCATACGCCTCTGCGTCATCGATGACGTTGACCAACAACGTCGTGTAGCGGAAGTACGCCGGGTCCCAGCGGTCCAGGGCTTCCATCCACGAGAACCGATGCGTCTTGCCCTCGCCATCGATGACCTCGTAGCGCGGGAGGTCGCCCGGGCCGGGGTCGGGGGAGAAGAACCCCCAGTCGTTGTTGACGTTGGCCATCTCCAGCGCGGGGTAGGCGACCTGGTAGGCGTCGGTGACGAGGTCGGAGGCCGGGCCCGCGGCGAGCAGCAGCCCGCCGACGTACAGCACCACCGCGCCGGAGAGGGCGCCGTAGACCCAGGGGGCGTGCGGGAACCCCCCGCTGCAGCGATCGTTGGGCTTCACAGCCACCGAATCCTACACGCGATGGCCGCCGCAGGAGACAGTGGTAGCTTCCGCCGCGATGGATGAGCCTGCGCCCCCGCGAACCCGTGGCTTGCTGATCGGTATCGGCGTGGCGATGGTCGCGCTCAGCGTCCTGTTTGGCTGGCGGACGCTGCAACAGCGTGCACAGTACCGCGAGTACAAAGCGCAGACGGTCAACGAAGAGGACCTGCCGTGGACCGCGGCCGAGGTCGGCGTCGACACGTGCGTCGAGTGGTCGGTCCAGTGGGGCATGGCCTGTACCGGGATGGAGAGTTGGTGCATGGGGGAAGCTCCGCGACTCGCGCTCGCTTGCTTGAGATCATCGGACCGCTCGGCGTTTTGCGAGGACGCTGGCGAGGGCATCAAGTCCACGCACTTTGGCTACGCGCAGTGCGAGGCGCTGCGCGAGGATGTGGAGGGGCGGCACCTCAAGAAAGCCCACAAAAAGTACTGCGCCTCGATCTATCGCGCCGTCGCCGAACACTGTCAGCACGGCGCGGGGAACTGACTCCGCGCAGCTTCGAACGGTGCTTCGACCCCGAAGGCTGCCCAGGCCGCCGAACGACTCGCCGCCGGATCCCCGGTCGTCCAGTAGGCGTCGGCGCGAGCCTGCGGGGGCGCGGGGCCGAAGTGCAAGTCGACCAGGGCCTGCGCGGGATCGATGACCGTCTCGAGCTTGGGCAAGGCGGCGCGCAGGGCAGGCAGGGCGGCGAGGTAGTGCGTGCAAGCGCTCACGATGGCCCTCGCGTCCCGGACGGGCGCCACGAGCTGTTGCACGGTCGCCTCGACCTCGGGCCCCGAAACGATGCCGCGCTCGACCCACGCGGAGAGCGGTTGGGCCACAATCTCGGTCACCCCCACCCCCTGGGGACGCAGGGCGGCGCCGTACAGCCCAGAGTCGATCGTCCGGCGCCCTCCGAGCACGACGACGTCACGGACTCCGGCCCGAACCGTCGCCTCGATACCCGGTTCGATGACTCCCAGGACGCGCCGGACCGGCGAGCCTGAGACCTTCGAGAGGACGGTACTCGCGGCGTTGCAGCCGATCACCACCTCATCACAGCCGTGCCCTGCGAGTGCGTCCAACAGGGTCCGCACCCTATCTGCCAACGCGGCATCGGACTGCTTGCCGTAGGGAACGGCGCCGGCGTCGGACAGGTAGACGATCGGCCGCAGCATTCCCGCGGCGCGCAGCTTGGCGACGACGTCGAGCCCCCCGATCCCCCAGTCCAGGACGCCCAGGGCGGTCATGGGTAGGCCATCTCGTGCAAGCTGGCGTCCGCGAATGGTCCGGTGTCGAATGCGATCACCTGCGCGCGTCGACCGACATTCAGCACGTCGAGCGTCCCGCGGGGAAAACGACTGCCCAGGTACCAATCGTATTCGTGGAACGCCCGCATCGGATTGAACTGGAGCATTTTGGCCCAGGCTGGCGAGCGGACCATCTGGGCACGAGCCCGGACGTAGCCGGGGTGCCGGACCTCGATCGCCCGCACGCGTAGCTTGTCCGCGATGAGCCGCGGGACGTCCGCAATCCCAGCGGGCCTGTCCACCATGTCGATGACCAGCAAGCGGCCCCCGGGGCGAAGCACCCGCTGCAGCTCGAGCATCAGGGGGTCCCAGTCGAGGTACCGAAACGACAGCAGCGAGATTGCCACGTCGACGCTCGCATCGGGCAGGGGGAGCTTGGGACCGTCGATGGTCTCGAAGCGCAGGGCATCGCAGCGGGCGTTGCGTTCTCGGGCGAGGTCCACCATGCGGGACGAGGCGTCGAGGCCGACGCCGCTGTGGACCGACGGTGCGAGCTTTTCGAGGAGCGCCCCGTTGCCGCAGCCCAGATCGAGGACGTCGGGTGAACCGCTGGGGAGGTGGGCGCGAAGCCAGCGAAGCTCATCGCGTCGCACGGCGATGTCGTCAAAGACCGTGTCGTAGTCGGAAGCGACGGCGTCGTAGCTTCCGTCGTGCTCCCCGGGTTCGAAGGCCACGGGAGTCTCCAGCGGCATGCGCCCCAGATACTTGCGCAGTGATGCTGCGGGTCCATGGGACTTTCGGCCTGGGCAGCCGGCGACGTACAGCGGCGCGGTGGGGCGGTGCCAGGCGGGCACGGGCACGAACCGATCGGGCGAGCGGGAGAACGCGGTGTACCAGTGGTATCCAAGCGTTCGAACCCCGAAGGTCTGGGCGAAGAAGGGCGCGAACCAACGGGAAGAGCGGCACGCGTGAAAGTGGGCCTGCGCCCCGGCGGCGAACGGGATGTCGAGCTCGCGCCACTCGTGGGGGCTGAACTGTTCGGGCCACGCCGTGGTCCCGAACATCGGTCCGTACAGCCCGCCGTGGCCGACGAAATGAAACTCGGTGATCTCACCGGCGGCCGCCAGCACCCGGCGGACACACGCCTTGCTCTCCACCGCCCGGCACCAGACGCGCTGCTCGGGTCGCTGTTGTCGTCGCTGCGTGGCCAGCGTACGCGCGGCCTGGGCGAAACGAGCCCCGCCCTCGCGGTAGCGGGTGGTGTACACGATGAGGATCATCCAGCCCTTGGGACGCCCGAGCGCGCCATCGCGTTCCCGAGCGTCCCCAACCTCGCACAGGGCCCGGTCGCCGGCCACATCTGATAGCCTCCGTCGCCGAGATGCCCCAGTCTCCACCGCCACCCTCGCAGCGCGAGGGGTCTGATGCGCCGGAGTCCGAGGCTGCCAACTCGAAGCGCGGCTGGGGACCCACGGTCGGCTTGGGGACCGCCGCTTCGATGCTCTATGGCGCGACGCTGTGCCCGACGGTGTCCTGGTACGACAGCGCCGAGTTCTCGGCCAGCGCAGCCTCCTTGCGCGTCGTGCCGCATCCTCCGGGCTACCCGCTGTACACGCTCCTGGGACACGTCTTTTCTTGGCTTCCCGGAGAAGCCGCTTGGGGGCTCAACGTGATGTCCGCCGTCTTCGGGGTCTTGGTGGTCGTGCTGATGCACCGAGTCTCGGTGCGCATGGGGCTGGGACAGGCGGCCTCGCTCGTGCCGCCTGTGCTGGTCGGGCTCGCGCCCTCGGTGTGGGCCAATGCGGTGGTGGCCGAGGTCTACACGCCCGGGCTCGCGTTCTTGCTCGGCGCGCTGCTGCTGTGCCTACACGCTCGAGAACGCGGCGATCCCCGTCTCGCCTGGGCCGCCGCTTGCGTCGCGGGCCTGGGCCTCGGGGTGCACATGTCGATTGCGACCTGGGGATTGGGCTTCGCGGCGCTGGTGGTCCACGCCGGGTGGCCCCGACTCCGCGAGCAACCTCGGGCCACCGTGGTGCGTTGGGGACTCCTCACCGTCTGCGCGGCGCTCTTGGGGTCGCTTGTGTTCCTGCTGATCCCGTTCGGGCCGTTTGAAGCGGTCGCGCCCTTGGGACCGTGGAAGGACACGTTCCACCGGATCTGGGCGCGGACGATCGTGGACGTTCAAGGGGGCGTGTTTCAGCGGTACTTCAAGCCGATGCCGCTGGGCGATCGGTTGGGGAGGATCGGGACCATCTTCGCGTCCAACCTCGGACCGGCGGCGTTGCTGGCCGCAGTCGCTGGACTGGCATCGGCTGCGCGGCGGCGGTGCGTGCCCGCGCTCGGGCTGGTGCTCGGTGCACTGGGCAACGTCGCGTTCTTCTTCCGCTACGACGTACCCGATCTCGATGTGTTCCTGTTGCCGGCCCTGATCTCCGTGGCGTTGCTCGCCGGGTTTGGCGTCGAAGCGGCGGCGCGCGACAAGCCGCTCGCCGGCTGGGTCGTTGCGGCGGGCCTGCTGTGCATCGCGGCGCTCGAGGGTTGGGGCGCGTACGACGAGCTGGATCGCTCCGAGGACCGCTCTGCCCGGGAGTATGGTGAGGAGGCCTGCGCGGCGCTGCCGCGAGGTGCTGTTCTGGTGATGACCAGCCGTCCGGACGAGTGGCGGCTGTACAGCGTGTTGCTGTACATGCACGAGGCGCAGCAGGGGTGCGGCGGCGTCGAGTTCTGGGGGAGAACGAGCGTGGAGATGGTCGAACGAGCCCTCCGGGACGGACGCGAAGTCTACAGCTTCGTAGAAGACCCGCGGTTCGGCTGGCCGTTCTCGATCCAGCCTGCGGGGCCGGTGTTTCGAGTCACGCCGTCGTAGGATCGACTTCGCCACGCGACTCGGTGATGACTTGCTCCCACGCGGCGCGCTCGTTCCACGTTCCGGCCGAAGACGACAGCGCGCTGGGGCACAGCTCGTTGATCGGGCAGTGCTCGCACTTGGGCTTGCGCGCGGTGCAGACGTGGCGGCCGTGCAGAACCAGACGGTGTCCAATGTCGACCCACGAGCGCTTGGGAAACAGCGAACACAGCAGCGCTTCGATCCGGGTGGCGTCCTTGTCCGCTGTGATGCCCAGGCGCTCGACCAGGCGGGTGACATGAAGATCGACCACGATGCCCACGCTCTCGCGAAAGACCGACGCCAGGACAACGTTGGAGGTCTTGCGGGCCACACCGGGGAGCGTGATCAGCTCGGCCATTGTGCCCGGTACCTCGCCACCGAAGTCGTCGACCACGGCCTGTGCGGTCTTCCGGATCGCCTTGGCCTTGTTGCGGAAGAAGCCGCTCTTCTTGACGACGACTTCGACCTCTTCTTGATCCGCCGCCGCGAGGTCGGCGGGGGTGGGCCAGCGCTTGAACAACTCCGGGGTGATCGAGTTGATCGTCCGGTCGTTGGAGCGCGCCGCGAGGATGGTGGCGACCAACAGCTGCCACGCATTGTCGTGGTCGAGTTCGACCTTGGGCGCCGGCTGAGCCTTGCGTAGCCGGGTGTGGATCTTCGAGACCCGCGCTTGCATCTCGTCCGGGATCGGATCGGAGTGCACAGGGGCGGCGCCAGGGTCCTTCTTGGTCTTGCGGGAGGCGGTGCGAGCCACGGCGGGATGATGGCACGCTTGATCGGGTCTGCGAGGACCGGCACGGTGGTTGAGATGACGGCGCCGGATCCATCTGACCGTTTGCTCGCGCTGTTGGCCAAAGAAGGCATCGAGGCCGGGTATCCCGAGGCTGTGCACGCGCAGGTGTCCGAGTTCTTGAAGAACCCCGGGCTGGAAGACCCCGCGCTGGAGGACCGCAGCGACGTTCCGTTCGTGACGGTGGATGGTCCGGGAACCCGGGATCTCGACCAGGCCCTGTTCGTCGAGGCGCGAGAGGGCGGGTATTCGGTGCAGTACGCGATCGCGGATGCCTCCTACTTCGCGCCGGCAGGGACGCCGCTGTTTGACGAAGCCCTGCGCCGCGGTGCGAGTTACTACCTGCCAGGGCAGTCGGTCCCCATGTTGCCGCGCGCCCTCAGCGAGGACCTCGTCTCCTTGGGTCCCGGTGTTCCGCGGCGCGCGATGGTGTTTGACATGACCCTGGATGCGCAGGGCGTCTGCACGAGAACCGAAATCGTGCGGGCTCGTGTTCAAAGCCGGCACAAGTTGACGTTCGCCGACGTCGCCGCGGCACAAGTGGGAGGAGACGGACCGGTGTCGGACCCTGCGGTCGCAGCCAGCCTGCTGGCGATGAAGGCGGTGGGGGCGGTTCGCACGCAGCTGGCGGATGCGCGCGGTGTGGTCCCGTATCACCGCAAGGAGGTCCGGGTGAAGCTCCGCCGAGGGGAGGACGCCGGATTGACCGCAGTGGAAGTGGTGCGCAACGGCGTCGAGGCCGACAACGCGCAGCTGTCCCTGCTGTGCAATGCGCAAGGGGCCGAGGTGCTTCGGACGCTCGGCAAGGAGCACGCTCAGCCGATCTACAAGATTCACCCGCCGCCGGGGCATCAGGCACTCGAAGCGCTCGAGGCCCGCCTCGACGCCGTCGCCGCGGCGCACGGGCTCGGCGACGACCCTTGGCGATGGCGCCGGGACTCGAGCCCCCTGGCGGACTATGTCCGAAACCTGCCCGACGATCCGTCCATGGCTCGCCTCGTCGATGCGATTCGGCGGCAGACGATCATGGTCAACGTTCGCAGCGCCTTTGCGGAGCACCCCGGACGGCATCATGGGGTTGGGGCGGACGTGTACGGCCGATTCTCCGCACCCATGCGCGAGGTGGTCGGCGTGTTCCTCCACAAAGAAATGGTCGAGGGCTTGGCCGGAGCTGGGGCGCCCCGCAGCGACGACGAGGCGCTCCGCCAGCAGGTGATCGAGGCCGCGAACCGGGCCAAGGCGCTTCAGAGTTCGCTCTCACGGGCTGCCGACCAGCTGGTGATCGACGACTTGTTCGCTCAGGATCTCGAGCAGCCCGCGAACATGCGACCGGTCCGCTCGGGCACGCTCATGGGGATGCGGCGGGGCAGGGTGTATGTCCGTCTCGACGACCCGCCGCTGGATGTGAAGCTGTACACCGACCGGCTTCCGCAGCCTTTGCGCGGCGATGAGGCCGGCGCAACGCTGACCCGCGGCAGCCGTGTGGCCGCGCGGCTCGGCGATGCCGTGGGTGTCCGCGTCCTGCACCGAGACGACGACGGCCGCTGGGTGCTCGACCTGGAATAGAGCTCAGCCGCCGCCGGGGCGAGAGGGGGCGGAGCCGGACTTGAACGACCCGCTGGCTTTGCCTCGGGACTTCTTCTTGTCGTCCTCTTCGTCCGCCGCGGGCTCGAGGTTCTTGTCGAGCGGGAAGTCGGGAGCGCGCTCGGGGTCGCAGGTCGGTGGCGGCCCGAACTTCTCGGCCTCGAATTCGTACTCGAGCGACCCTTTGGAGGTTCGCTTGCCCTTGTCGTCGGTGGCCTGCGCCTCAATGCGGACAGTGTGCGTTCCGCTGCGGCTGGGGGTGCAGTACGACAGCAGGTAGAAGCGCTTGGCGTGGTTGTCGATACGGTCGGCGACGCGGGTGAACGCCTCTTCCACGTTGGCCTCTTCGGTGGCGAGCTCGGTGCCATCGCGACCGATGTCCCGCAACGCGCCCTCTTCGAGTTCGGCGCCCACGCCGATGACGTAGATCTCGAAGTCCGCGTATTCCTCGGAGCCCATGACCTCCTGCATCTCTTCGGCGGAGACGCGGTGAGCCCGGTCGGTCCCATCGGTGAAGATGACCAGCGTGCCGAACTTCAGAGGGCGCTTGTCCTTGGCCAGCGCCTTGTCCAGGGTCTCCAAGCCCTGGATGACGGCGCCGTGGAGATTGGTGGAGGGATCCTTGGGCTCGTAGGCGCGCAGGCCATCGAGGCCTCCGTCGACGCTGCCTTTGGCTTCGGTGAAGCGCACCACCGGCACGATGTCTTCGCTGCCATCAAAGGCGGAGACGCCGACCTTTTGGGTCTTGCCGACCCGCTCGGAGAACTTGTGAGCCGCGTCCACAACGGCGTCGGCCTCCCCGGATTCGGTGATGCTGCCGCTCATGTCGAGCAGCAGGTGCGTGTACATGACCGCCGCAACTTCGGGGTTCTGAATGACCTGCTGACTCTCGAACGGAGAGACCAGCGATTCATCCTCGTAGATCGCGAAGTCCTCTGCGGTGAGTCCGGCGACGGGCTCCTCGTCATCTTCGACCGTGAAGAAAACCCAGACGTTGTTGGGCTTGGCTTCGGCCGAGTTGATCCGGGTCACCGAGAGGGTGGATCCGCAGCCAAACAGGGACAGGCACGCCAGGGTAGAGGCAAGACGACGGAGCACGGCCGAGACTCTACGGCATCCAGCAAATGCCTGTAGCGCTGTCTTCCCCACTGAAAATACACGGAAAGAAAAGTTGGAATCGCGAGGGTCGAGGTGGTCCAATCACGATGTTGCGGACTCGACGAACAACCGCCAGCGTGGCAACCGCTTTGCTCCTAGGCTACCTGTGCTCGGTCGCCTGTGGGAACGATGGTGAAGCCGACGGCTCGGCGGGGGCTGCCTGCGACGTGCCCGACGACTGCTACGCAGACGCTGACCCCGAAGAGATTGAGGGCGACGTGCAGTGTCTGGACCGGGTGCCTGGTGGATACTGCACGCATACGTGTTTGACCGACATGGACTGCTGCGCCGCCCAGGGCGAGTGCGACGGGCGTCCTCAGGTCTGCGCGCCCTTCGAGTCCACGGGCGTGATGATGTGCTTCCTGAGCTGTGAGGGCGTCGACGAATCCGAAGACGACCCGGACGGCTACTGCCACGAGTACGCGAGCGAATCCTTCAGCTGCCGCTCCACCGGGGGCGGGTCCAACAACCGGAAAGTATGCGCATGAGACGTTTTGCCTTCATTTCTTTGGTCAGTCTCGGACTCTCACTCGCGGGCGGTGACGCCGAGGCGGCCCCGAGTCCGGGGAAGAAACTCTCCACTGGCGGCGGTGGAAACTTCGGCGTCGGCCTGAGCCTGGGTGATCCGATGGGGCTGTCCGTCAAAGGATTCCTCTCCCCGAACCATGCCTTGCAGGGCGATCTCGGCTGGGCTCCGCTGCACCACGGTGACGGGCGTCTGGGTATCGACTACCTGTGGCATCCCGGAGTGCTGGCCAGCGGGCCAGTGGCCGAGTTCTTGCCGTACGTGGGCTTGGGCGTCGGCATGATGTTCTGGGCCAACCGCTGCTACTACCGCGACGACTACTATACCTACGATGAGCGAGGCCGCCGGCGTGGTCGGGGGGGGAGCTGCGGCGACGGTGGGGCCGCGATGTTCCTTCGGGCGCCGATCCTCGGGCTGGGTGTGCACTGGAAGAAAGCCCCGCTGGACACGATGTTCGAGGGGTCCTGGTCGCCGTACCTGATCTATCCCGACCTGGCGCACGGAGACTTCGCGTTCAAGATTCGCTACTACTTCTAGGCGCACTGCCGGGCTGCAGGTCCGGCAGTGCGCCTGCAGGTCCTGCAGGTCCCGCAGGTCTCGCGAGGCCGACGACGCGCCGGCATGCCCGGTTTCGCTGGCATGGGACTTGCGGTACCTCGGCTCATGCTCCGTACCTGGAAGTCCTTCGCGCTCTTCACCGCCTTGTCTGCGGCCGGGTGCGGTACCGACGATGCCGACACCAACGCACAACCGGACGGCACCGACATCACGGACGTGACGTACGCCGACCGGGATGGCAGCTGTGCCGCTCGGGCTGGGCAGTACACCGCGACCGTTCGAGACCTGGCGCGCGACATGGAGTTTTCGGCCACGGTCGAGATCGGGGTGCAAGGGGGCGACTGCGTGTTGTCGAGCAACGGCATCCCCAACCACGATTTCAACGACACCGGGGCGTTCGCAACCCAGGTCAGTGAGGTCGACGAGAGCTTCACGTTGCCCGGGAATCCCACCGTGGCCGGCAGCCCGACCGCCCTTTCGCTGCAATACGACAACGGTGTGTTCCTCAACGGCGTGAAGCTCGACCTCCTCGCCGCCGCTTGCTACGGCGTGGGCAACGAGCCGCTGGGTGAGGAGAAGATCGGCTGTATGTCGGAGGGGACGCCGTGGCGCTACGATCCCATGAGTCCCAGCGCGACGTTCGGCACGGACGGCCACAACGCGCATACCCAGCCCGACGGTGCGTACCACTATCACGGCGACCCGGCAGCGATGTACGACGACTCGGGCTCGGTGGCCTCGGGCGTGATCGGATTCGCGGCGGACGGCTTCCCGATCTACGGACCCTGGATCGACGAGGGCGGAACCATCCGCAAAGCGGCCTCGGGCTACACGCTGCGCGAAGGCGATCGGGAGTCGCAAGATGGGGAAGGGGCCTTCCCGGGCGGGGCGTACGACGGGACATACGTCGACGACTACGCCTTCACCGACGCGGGAGACCTCGACGAATGCAACGGGGCCACCCGCGACGGGATCTATGGCTACTACGTCACCGACGGCTACCCGTGGATTGTCGGGTGCTTCACGGGCACGCCGGACGACTCGTTCCGCAAGGGCGGCTGACGAGGGGCGCCCTTGGCTGGTGGCGAGCGAGCCGCCGACATCCGGCGGACGCTCGCCGATTGTCCTGGGCGTGCAGTGCCGACGCCGGACCGCATCGTCCGGGCGCAGCGTCCTCGCCGTGGAATCGGGCCGGGCCCAGCCTCGATGACCTAGGAACCCGAGCCGCCGGAGGATCCGATGACCCCCGCTTGCGCGGCCACTCCGCCCGGAGGCGGAAGCGATGCCGCGGGTGGGGGAACGGCTGCGGTGGCGCCCTGCAGTGCGAGCTCGAGGCGTTCCTTCACCGTCTTCGTCTCGTCGCGGTCCGCGGTGAGGGCCTCGATTTCGTCCTTGCGGGCGGCAATCTCTTCCTCGAAGTCGTCGATCTCGGCCTGGAGGTTCACCACGCGGTCATCGATGCGCGCACGCTTGCGCTCGGCGTCCGCAATGATGCTGCCGATGTCGACGTGCAAGGACTCGAGCGTCTTCTTTACGACCTCGACGACCAGCGGAACATTGTCGCTGGGCAACTGACGCATCAGCTCGATCGCGTTCTGGATGCCATAGGTCGGCTTGGTGGGCTCGGCCGTAGGTTTGGCCGCCGCAGGCTTGGCCGTCTCGGCAACCTCCTTGGGCGCGGCTTGCGTGGCCGGTGCCGCCGCGGGTTTCGCGGGTGCCGGCTGCGGTGCGATGTCTTCTTCCTCAGGACGCTTTCGATCGAACAAACCCATCAGACTTCCCTCCTGTACGCGACATCATAGGTGTGCCCCGCGGCGCTCGACGACGGTGGGACGCAGATCGTCGATGCGGGCGGGTGTGGGGCCTGCCATGTCGAAGGGCCAGTTTTCGAGCGCGGGCTCTTCGCGTGGAACGTCGCCAAGGATTGCGGGCTTGGGGGCTCCTTCGTACGCTGGTCACATGGCCAACCACTCCGCCAGCGGTCTGCTCATGGTTCTTGGCCTCGGCACGGCCGGTTGTTTCAACCCTGATTCGGTCGGCGTGGACACCGACGTCGGGGCGACGGGCTCCACGGGCGCGACCACGGTGTCGTCGGACCCCACCGTGGATTCGGACCCCACAACGGTGGGGGAGACCACGGGCCCAACGACCGCGGCGGAGGTCACCGGGGATCCGCCGGAGTGTGAAGGGGACCAGGACTGCGTCGAGATGCGGAGCGAGTGCGAGGTCGCAAGCTGCAATGCACGAGGCCTCTGCGAGGTGAGCAACGCGACCGAGGGCACAGCGTGCGGCAACACCTCTGATACCGGATGCGACCCCGCCGACACCTGTGATGGCAACGGCGCGTGCTTGGCGAACGTCGTTCCCGACGGAACGGACTGCGACGACTGCGACAGCGGACAGTGCACCTGCTTGGGTGGGAGCTGCGGCGGATGTGTCGCCTACGCAGACACGAACCTGTTCTCCACCGAACGCTCGTTGCGCGGATGGGAACTCTCCGGGGACTGGGGGCTCTACACCGAGGCCCCCGCGAGCCAGAACGCGCTCTCCTCCGTCTTGTACCCCGCGATCCCGTTCAGCAACCAGGTGCTGGGCACCGACGGGAACCGGAACGGACCGAGCTACCCCGGGGGGCACATGGAGTTCTCCTACGCTCGTACGCCACCCACCGAGCTGCCGACCTCGCTCGAGTTCCAGTCGTGGCACCTCGACGAAGGGGCAGGCAGCTTCGACAACAAGATCATTCGTATCTCCACCGACGGAGGGGTGACCTGGACCGACATCATCAGCTGCGTCCTCGATCCGGCACTTCCGTTTTGTCAGCGGGTCGAGGAGCGAGACGCGGCTGACTGGGACCCGATCTCGCTGGACCTTCCCGCGCCGCTCATCGGACAGGTCGGGATCATCGAGTTCGCCTACGACACGTTCGATTCCTGCTGTAGCTTCGAGAAGGGCTGGTACATCGACGTCACGAACTTCGCGACCGAGTGCGCCTGCACAGCGGACGCGGCCTGCGAGCCCTACGGTACGGAGTGTGCAACCGGGGTCTGCGGCGCCAACGCGGGGTGCAATGTCGAACCCGCGGTGGCCGGGACGGCGTGCGGGAGCGCCGACGACAACACATGCACGGCAGCCGATACCTGCGACGCCTTCGGCGACTGCCAAACGAGCGACAACTACGCGCCGTACGGCGGCGGCCCTGAAACCCAAGTGCTCGCGTGCGACTTCTGCGAGGCCGGCGATGATTGTGTCGGATGCTCCGGCGGAGCCTGTCTGGACTGCGAAAGCTTGCCGGAGCTGGAGTCCTTCGACCCCATGAACTTCTCGCCATTCCTCGTGGCCACGTCCGGCTGGGACTTCGAAGCGCTCGTGGGCGGAAACTGGCGCGTGTTCTCCAACATCCCCAACAACGAGAACAACGACGGCACGCTCAACCCGACAAATGCTCCGTTCTTCGGCATCGACGGCAGCACGCTGGGGGCGGCCGATGGCAACGGCGAGGTCAACAACGCCTCGGCGGTGACCCGCCCCGACCTCTTCGGCGACGTCTTGGTGTTTCGCTCATGGCACCAGGATGAGGGCGGCTCTGGGGCGGATCGCAAGACGATCGAGCTGACCGTCGATGGAGGCTCAACCTGGGTTCCCTTGGCGAACTGCAGCCTGGGCGGACCCCTCTCAGATTTCCCGTTTTGCAGTGCCGTCAATGCCCGCGATGCCGAGGATTGGGATGACATCTCGATCGACATTGCCGCCTACGCGGACATGGAGGGCCAGCTCCGCTTCTCCTACGACACCGGTGACGCGTGCTGCGGGTCCGATCGCGGTTGGTACATCGACGATCTCAACGTCTCGCAGATGTGTGACGCCCCCAACGAGTCGGGACTCGCCGCTTCGTGTGAGGCGTGGATTGCCGAGGGCCTGTGCAACGACGACCAGAGTTGCGCTTGGGATGGCGGCGCCGCGAGTTGCATTCAGTGCACGACGATGTCGCAGCTTGAATGCGATGCGGAGCCGTTGTGCGGCTGGCGAGTCGGAGAAGACGGCAATACGGTCTGCGCCCAGGCCTCGGCGTAGGCATACGCGGACGCCCCGGGGGGCAACGGTGCTCGCAGCAGGAATCGAACCTGCGGCCTACGGTTTAGGAAGCAGGAATCTCACAATGTCAGTAGGGGACAGTGGGCGTCAGGTGACACCGTAGACCGTGTTTAGAGCGGTTCTGGCCGCGTTCGTCCTGCACTGTCGCGTGCTGCGAAGGGTGCCGATGGGTGCCCGCGTGACTACGTTGATCGGGCCGCCATGCCTCACGTCCCGAACCGAACCTCGCTCACCAACAAGATCATCAAGGCCACCCGATGGGACGGCCGTGCGCATCACGTGCTCTGGGACGATCGCGTCCCGGGCCTAGGATTGCGGGTACGCAAGGACAGCAAGACCTTCGTCGTCCGTGTGCGGGAGGACGGGCGGAACCGTCGGCTGACACTGGGGCGGTGGTCCGAGCGCGAGAAGCGGTCGGGCATGACGCTCGTCGAGGCGCGCGATATGGCGAAGGAGCGGCTGGCGGGCCTTCCGGTCGAGGCCGGGACCGCGGCCCCACAAAAGGCAGCGACGCTGCGCGGGGTCTGGGACACGTTCTAGCGCACGGAGTTCCCGCGCCTTGCCGAGCGTACGCAGCAGGATTACCGCGACCGTTGGAAGAACCACCTCGATCCCGCGCTCGGCGCGACGCGGGTCGACGAGATCAAGGGCGGCGCCGCGATCGATCTTCATGCGAGCATGTCCAAGACGCCAACTTCGGCGAACCGGACGGTGGCCTTGCTCTCGAACCTATGGAACTACGCCAAGTCGCGCGGCGATCTCGGCATCCCCGAGGGGCGCGAAAACCCCGCGCGGGCGGTGGACAAGCGCCGTCGCTATCGAGAGGCGCCGCGTCGCCGTCGGGCCTCCACGACCGAGTTGCGCGCGCTCTTCGAAGCGGTGGATGCCTGCGAGGCGGATGGGACGATAAGCCCAGCAGAGGCGGTCGGGCTGCTACTCGTGCCCTACGCGCTGTTGCGCCCGGTCGAGATCACGCGGTTGAGGTGGACGTGGGTCGACCTCGACGCGGGGCTCGTTCGGATCCCGCCGCAACAGGCGAAGGGGGCTCGAATCGCGCGGAGCGACGAACCGGAGATCGCGGTGCTCTCGGGTCCGATCGTGGGGCGGCTGCGGGACCTCGAACGGGACGGGGAGCGCGTGATCGAATCCGTGCGCGGGGGAGGGCGCTACGACCTTGGTGCGCCCTGGCACCTCGTGAAGGCGCGCGCAGGGGTGGCTGAGGATCTGCTTTGGTACGATCTGAAGCGGACGTCGTTGTCGCTACTCCGTGACCACGGTGTCCCGGATGCATGGCGCCACGCAGCCGCACGGCATCGAGAGCAGGGCGTTCAGGAGCGCCACTACGCGCAGGCCAACGTGGGACAGGCGCAGAGGGCGATCGCGCGGCTGGCGGAGCTGCTGGAGGGTATGCAGAAGTGAAGCCCCGCGCCAATGGATGGAGCGAAGCCGAGTTCCGCGTTTATCTCGGAGAGGTACTCAGTGTCGCGAAGATACCGGCGGATCGCGAGCGAGAGAGGGAGGCCGCGGCTGCCCTCCGAGATATTGGCTGTGAGCAGACCACGGTACCCGTAGCCGTGGATCCGCGTGTGGAAGAGCTTATTCGGGGGGTTCCCGGACGCGCCCTAAGGTTGCGGAGATTCTGCGTTTTGGTCGCCAGGGACGGGCGTGGTGTCAAGGCCTCGCTTGTCCGGCGAGCTATCGAGATCGTGCTTAAGCAACGAGGAGTCTCGATCGAGCGGCGCGAATGTAACGCGCCGAGGGTCTGGGCAGCAGAGATCGTCGACGGGTGGGATCGGGACCGGAAAGCTCGGGAGAAGCTCTACCGGGTTCTCGCGGCGGTAGAGCTGGAACCCTGGAGGAAGGCGGTCGGGCCGTTCGAACGAGGGCTTTGCTGCGTTGACGAAAGATCCGCCTTCCAGGAGGTGCTCGAGACGGGTGAGGTTCTGGAACCGTCTACGTGCCCAAGGTGCAACGCATTGCAAGCGTTTGCCCTCGGGTACTTGGCCGCGCAGCAGCAAGCGAGTCTCGATCGTCGGGCCCATCAGCCAGGCGACGCCCAGGACGGAACGGAGGTCGTCGCATGGCTCCGAGAGAAGTACGCGGCGGCGAGGGATATCCGCGTACTGCGAAAGGAGGCGGCAGTGTCGTCCCCTTGGGGGAAACTTTCGAACTTCCAAGTCGTAGGCGGGAAGTTCACCTGTGACGCAGCCGGAGCACATGGCGTGCGCACCATCGGTCCGATCAGCTGGAAAGGGGCGAAGAACCGGGCCGGACGAAAGTAGTACCCTCTCCGGAGGGTACCTGTTTCCGCAGTAAAAACGGTGACTTGGGGCTGTGGCGATGTAGATTGAGGTCATGTCAACGAACGACATGAATCATCTGATGAGGACGAAGGACGTAGCTGCGCACTGTTCCGTCAGTGTCCGGCAAGTACACCGTTGGATCTCCGCAGGTCTCCTAACCACTGTCCACCTTGGCCCGCGCTGCGTGCGCGTTCCCTGGGTGAGCGTCGAAGCGATGCTCGCGTCGGCCGCCTCGAATCGAAGTGAGGCATGAGCGGGCCGGATTCGAAGGGTCTCGCCCGATGCGACGCAGTTCGGACCTCGGTTGTCTGCCCTTGTCTTCACGCGGTGGTCGAACGGGTCGTGAAGGCAGGCCAGGCGGAGTTCATCATCCAAGCCATCGAGCATCTGGAGATTGCGCGATCCACGGTCAAGGCCCTCAACGACACAGCTAGCAGCGTCGCGGAGCGTGCACGGGTTGTGGAGCTTTGTCTCGACTTGGCGCAGCGCTACCGCGAGGTCGCAGTTCTCCTCTCGGAGGAGGGAACTCTCGAAGGCCTCGCCGATACCGACATGTCGATCGATGACGCTCGGATCTTCGTGATCGCGTGCGCGGTGATCGACGCCCTACGCAAAAACCTTGCTCGTGTGTCCCTCGACGAGCAAAGCGAGGCGGGCTCGTGAGCGCTGGGCAACACGTGGCCGCTGGCATGGAACGGCGGGCTGAACTTGAAGCGCATGTGTCGTGTTACAGCAACTTGGGGTGGCAACTCGTCCCGCTGCGGACCTACGCCGACGCGGACGGGAAAACGAAGCAGCTCCCGTCCAAGGACTGGCCAACAGCAACAAAAGCACCGGAGCTGGTCGACCACAAGGGCGCTCTGGTGTCCGGGATCGGATGCTTGCTCGGTCCGTCCGGGGGGGTCGACCTCGACCTGGATCATGAGGTGGTGTGCCGTCTCGCCCCTCGTTTCCTCCGTCCGACCGCGACGTTCGGGAGGCTCGGACGTGTGACGCACTACGTCTATGCGACCGAGGCGATGCCGCACCCGAAGAATGGTGGGCCCGCAGAGCAGCCAAAACGACGCGCCTTCAGTCACGATCGGCACGGGATGCTCGTCGAGATCCGACGCGGACCTGGGCAGCAGACGGTCGTGCCTCCAACGATCAAACCCGACGGCTCGCAGGTGAGCTGGACGACTCCACCCTCGCAGATCGCGACTTGGGGGGTCGAGGACGAGAAGCGTGCGGAAGACCTCGCGATCGCCACGATGGTCGCGCTCGATGGGCCCGACGGCGCCCGGCACGAGTCGCGGCTACGTTGGGCGGGGGAACTCCTCTCCCGAGGACTTTCACCGGAGCGAGTCCTTCGGATCCTCGAACCGGCCTGCGAAGAGCGCGGCGACTCCGACCTCGCCGACGTTGCGGCTTGCATCGAGTCCACGCGCAACCGGATTGACGCGGGCGAGTCTGTCCAACGTGTCGAGGCAGCGGACCGTGACGCCCTCGACCGCGTGCTCGGTCGGACACCCGCAGCGACGGCGACAACCCAGGACGGCCGGGCTGTGTCCCTCGCGTATCCGACCAACGACTCTGGCAACGCAGACTGCTTCTTGGACCACTTCGGGCGAGACTGGCGGTTCTGCGCGGGGATCGGGTGGCTACGCTGGGACGGGACGCGTTGGGCGCCCAACGATGGCGGCCCGTGGCAGGCGATGCGCGAACTCGCGGAGGTGCGGCGCAAGACCGGTCGCGAGATGGGCGGGGAGTCGGGCGACGCCCTCGCGAAGTGGGGCCGTGCGAGCGGCAATGCCAGCCGGATCAAGGGCGCGATCGAAATCGCGCGCCATGACCCGCGTCTGGCAGTCGAAGCTGAGGCGTTGGATGCAGACCCGATGCTGCTCAACTGTACGAACGGGACCGTGAACCTCCGAATCGGGGAGCTCCGGCCGCATCGACGCGACGACCTCATCACGAAGTGCACCGGTGTCGCCTTCGAGCGTGACGCCTATCCCACTCGTTTCGTTCAGTTCCTCGATGAGGTCTTCGCTGGAGATAGCGAGCTGGTGATCTACGCGCTGCGATACCTTGCGACGGCGCTCACCGGCGAGCCTCCGGAACGTGCCTTCCACGTGTGGCACGGCAGCGGCGCGAACGGAAAGAGCGTGCTCATCGAGACGTTGCTCCACGTGCTCGGGGACTACGGTCAGACGCTCTCGGTCGGCGTCCTGTTGGAGACTCGAGGGCAGCGGAGCAGTGGGGGCCCGAGCCCGGACCTCTACGCGATGCGAGGTGTTCGGTTCGCCGCATGCGTCGAGACCGATGCCGGGCAGAGATGGAACGAGGGGACGATCAAGCGCCTCACTGGGGGCGACCGCATGCGTTGCCGCGGGCTCTGGAAGGAGGAGATCGAGTTCCCCGCGTCATGGACGATCGTGCTTGCGACCAACCACAAGCCGATCGTTCGCGGGACGGACGCGGCGATCTGGGACCGGATGCACCTCGTGCCGTTCGATGTCCGCTTCGACGAGCAGGCCCGTGACACTCGACTCCGCGAGAAGCTACGGGCGGAGGCGCCGGGCATTCTCTGGGCGCTTGTCGTCGCGCTCCGACAGCCCGGCGCACCGGCCGTCCCCAAGCGAGTGCAGGCCGCGGTCGCGGAGTACCGCAAGCAGATGGACGTCGTAGGTGCATTCCTGGAAGAGTGCACGGCAGTCGACCCGGGGCCAGGGGTCACAACGTCGGAGCTGTACACGCGGTACAGCTGCTGGGCGGGGGAGTCCGGCGAGTATGTCCACGGGAAGCGGGCGTTCAACCGGATCATGGCCGAGCGCGGATACGAGCAGCGCAAGTCGGGCGTGATGAAGTGGGTGGGCGTTCGGCTTCGCACCTCCAGCGTGGGCAGGGCAGTTTGAGCACTTTGATCCCAAGGTGCTTAGAGGCACCCCCTTTCCTTAGCGACATGCGGATCGAACCGCCCAAACTGCCCAGCCGGAACCCGCCACGGTGTTCGGAACCGTGGGCGTACACGCCTACCGCAGCCTGCGACGCCGTCGACGAGAATCGGCACCCATCGGTGCACCCATCGGCACGTGGTTGGGCCGCGCGAACAGGAGGAGACGACAAACATGGATGACGAGACGCGAATCTTCGCGGGTGAGGCCTGGCGCCTCTCGGAAGGACACTACTGCGGGATCGCCGGGCGCGGGGTGGAGAACGCGTGGCTGCTGCTGGCTGGTCACCCCATCGTCGACACCGGCCATACGTGGGACGAGCACCTCGCTCGACAGGCAGCGGTGGCGATGCTGGTCCTTGGGCGCGACGCGCGAGTCGGAATGACGACCGCGCTCGCCATCGAAGGGATGTTTGAGCGCGCTGTTGCGGCGATCCGCGACCAACGTTCAAAAACGCAAAAACAAGGGGGGTCCCATGTCCGTTGCCGGGAAGGGTAGGCCACGCAAGACGGTCCGCGCGGACGAGCTCGCCGCGCTCCTCGCGGTGGGCATGTCACACGCCGACGTCGCGAAGAAGCTCGCTGTGAGCGTGTCTACCTTGCAGCGCCGGCTGACCGAGCTTCGGGCGCAGCACGGGCCGCAGTGGGGCCGCTCGCTGCTGCCCGTGACCGAAAAGCCCGGGGAGCTTGCCGACCTGGACTCGGGCGAGCTCGCGGTCGAGGAGCTTCACCAACTGGCCCGCAACACCCTCGAGCTCGTGATGCGCAATGCGGTCGCCGATCCGAAGTCCGCCGTCGCGGCGGCCAGGGTCGCGCTGGCACTGAGCCCGGAGGAGCGAGCCGAGGACCGTGAGGTGCCCGATCGCGCGGAACTGCTCGCGCGTGTGCGGGCCGCGACAGCATCGTCGCGCCGCAAGCGTGCCGAGGACGCCGTGGCTGCCGAGTCACTCAGCTAGATCGGTTCGAGTGCAAACGCGCGGCGCGGTGGTCGACCAACGGGACGTGCTCACGGTGCCGCCCGATCCCCCCGTCTCACACTGCCCCCGGTCGCTTGGGAGCGTCGCCCTGCCGAGGTACTCGCGCACCTGTCCCTGATCGCTACCGTGTTCCGGGATGTGGTCCCGCTCGCGAGAGCCGAAGCGCTCGCGGTGCGGATCCTGTACGGGGCACCAGCGCGGGGGGGACCTGCTCGGGCCTCTTGCGCTGCCTACTCCGGTGGGCGACAAACCTGCTCGTCGTCGCACTCACGATCGCCGTTGCAGCCCACGTAGATACACACGCCTCGCTCGCACTCGAAGTTGTCTCCGTCCCAGGCTGCGCCAACACCTGTCGTGCAGTCGTCAGGCTCGGTACAGGAACGGAGACAGAACTTGCTGAGCGCCGGGACGCACCGTGTGCCAGGGGACGCCGCGTCACACTCAGCGTCGGATGAGCAACCGTCAAAGATACAGCCGCCATCCACGCAAGAGTAGTTCGAGGCCACGTAGGGCCCTGTCCCGATGCCGCATGAGCTGGAGTCGGCGCAGCTCTGGAGACAGAAGTTGTCGATGCCCGTGCCGTCGTCGTTGGGCCGGCACACCTGCGTGCGATCCGAGCAGTCGGTGTCGTCGAGACAGCCAATCCAAACGCAGCCCCCATCAACACACTCGTAGTGGTCTGCGTCATAGGCTGGGCCGATGTCCATCGCGCAATCAGCCGGGGAGGTGCAAGGTTGGCGGCAGAACGCGATCGCGGGGGGCTCCGCGCCTCCAGTGGCGCCACTGTCTCCGCTGGACGTTCCAGAACTTGTGGTCTGGCCAGAGGACGCAGCGCCTCCGGACCCGGACGAACTCTGGTTCCCGTTCGTCGTCTCGTCAGGACTCGCCGTCGTGGAGGATTGACCCCGAGTGGTGGGGGGCGCTGTTGTGGAGCTTTCCTGGCCGTCAGTCATTGACGACGCAGAGGACCCGGCAGGCGGTTTCGATGATTGGCAGCCGATCAGCAGCGCGGCGGCGATCCCGACTCCAGTTCGGGTCCGGCTGAGGAGCATAGCCCCGAGTCTAGCGGGCTGAGGTCGAGAGCGGGCGATCGAAGGTATCGGCGCGGGCCCCTACGCCGGACCCACACGGAGTCCGCTCCGACTCCGTCGTTGATCGCGATCCGCCAGCGTCCTCGGGGCGACGTGTCAGATCGGGCCGCAGCCCGAACCTACGCGACCCGGTAGACTCGCCCGGATGAGGATTGGAGTGTGGATCAGGACGACCCTCGCCGGACTCGCGTTCGCCTGCAGCGCCGACACCGAGGCTGATACCGACGGAGCGTGTGTGCCGGGAGCGTCGGCGATGTGTTGGTGCGATGGCGAGACCCCAGGCGTGCAGGAGTGCCAGCCCGACATGACCTTCGCGGGGTGCATCTGCGACGGCGCGGCCTCGGGCGGCGATTCGACAGGCGCGGCCTCATCAGGGGACGTGGCGAGCGGCGACGCCAGTGCGGGGTCCAATACGGCCTCGGGGGATGAGACGGGTTTGAGCGAGCCGTCCACGACGACCGTGGGGCAAGACGAAACCGTCGGCGCCGACACCGGCGATCCCGTGCCAGTCGATTGCACCGACGAACTCTTCTCGCTGTGGCAGGCGTGCCGCTCGCTCGCCGGCCTCAACAACCCGAGCGACTGTGGCCCATGCACGGGCGGGAACGGCTGCGAGAACGCTGCTTGCAACATCGACTGCGCTGAGCAAGGCAACCCGGCCTACGAAGCCGACGTCGCGGCGTGCGACGTTGACTACCCGCAGTGCGCGGGGATCCTAGACCAACCCGTCGATCCATACTTCGCGTGCACGCAGGAGTGCGCTGCGGCGCTCAACGAGTGCTTGGCTTCCTTCGCGCCAGAGTGCGAGCCGATGTCCACCGGTAGCTGCTACACCGACGGCTATTCGCCTTGCGTTGCCGGGTGCTAGCTACGGCAGTAGGTCGACCGGCCGGGGTCCGAGAGCGTCCGCGATCGCGTACGGTTTGCCACGGTGAGCGCCTGCTTCCCGGCCTGCGGCGTCCCTCCCAAAGCCCGACGTCGACCTTCCCGCTGGGCATCTTTGAGCGACACGGACCCGCTCTTGGGTCCGCCTCAGACCTGGCGGAGATAGTTGGGGGACGCAAACACTCCGAACGGTTTGAGCACATCCGGTGTCTCGCGCTCCAGGTTCGCCCTGGTACGACTTCCCGGCGTCGCAAAGACGGAGGTATAGAACCCCTCGGGAAACTGCCCGACGGTCGCCACCCACTGCGGGGGCTTTCGACCGCTGCGGTGCGCGAAGAGCGCCGCAATTGCCGCGGCCATCGTCCGTACGCGACGGTCGTCCGTCAGGGGCTCGGATGCCGCTCCGATATCGCCGCCGGCCTGCTCAAACTCCTGCACGAGTTCTCGGGCGCGAAGATCCTCACGGTTCAGCGCGGCGCGAGCGATGTTCTCAAGGGCTGCCATGGCAGAGTTCCCAAACTTCATCGTACGCCAGCTGCACCTTGTAAAGGGCCGCTTTTTCACTGATGTAGGTCTCGACCTCACGCCAAATCTCGTCCTTTGTTCCCGTTAGCCGGCCTAGGCAGGTCATCGCGTCTTTCCGGTCAACGTCGTCGCGCCAAGCCCAGAGCTTGAGGGCAAGCATCTGCGCATCTGGCGCTGCGAACACACAGATACCGGGCGCTTCGAACGCGACTTCCCCCTGGACCTTGTTGCCGATGAACCCCTTCGCTCCCTCGTTGAGCCAGTCTTCGGGCAAGTTGAGCTCGCGAGCGACCTGCTCCACCAGCTCGCGCACTCGAGAGGTCGGCGCAGGGGCGAGCACTACCGCGTCGATGTCTTTGGTCGACTGTCGCTCACCATGCATGAGAACGATCCGTGCGCCTCCGACCACGAAAAGTTCGATCGTCACGCTCTCCGCAGCTGCGAGTCCGCCCAACTGGGCAAGGGCTTTCGTGATGCCATCGCGGTCAAACATCATCCCGCCGTATCACGTGGGCGCTTGGCCGGACAGCCGCCGCAGCGCGACCCACTCCGCGGACGCATCGGCTAGGATGGGTGCCATGATGGGCGCCAGCCAGCGCGTCCTGCGGATCTCAGTGCTCGCAGCAGGAATCGAACCTGCGGCCTACGGTTTAGGAAACCGTTGCTCTATCCGACTGAGCTATGCGAGCGGCACTCGCCGAGGCGAGGCGGAACGGAACCTAGCCCGGTCCGGGGCGGCTGTCCACGGTGGTGTTCGGCGTTCTACCGGGCGAGGGCGTCTCGGTCGATCCGGACATCTCCCTCGGAGAAGCGGCAGAACGCCACGCGGCCCGGTACGGCCCCCTGGTACAGCGCGCTCCGCACGGTCTCGACCGCCATTCGGGCGGCGTCTCGTCTCGGACAACGGTACGTGCCGGTCGAGATCTCGGGGAACGCAACGCTGTGCAGGCCGTGCTCCTGGCACAGGGCGCACGCCTTCGCGTAGCAGGAGCGGAGCTGTGACGGCTCGTCCTGCTGGAATCCACGACCTCCAACTTATCATTCGCGCCCGCCTGCGACACACTGCGAGCGGTGGAGGACCTCTTCGATGCCCGGGTGCGGCTGTGCATCGAGCCGATCGGGGATCCGGATCCGACGGCGCTCCCGCCCGAAGAGCAGGCGTTGATCGCCAAGGCGGTTCCGAAGCGGCGGCGCGAGTTCGCCGCGGGCCGTTTGCTCGCGCGGCGCATGTTGGGGGAGCTCGGCGTGCCCGATCAGCCGCTGCTGCGTGGCGAACACGGGGCGGTTCCGTGGCCGGACGGAATTCAGGCGTCGATCAGCCACTGCGGTCCGTGGGTTGGGGTTGCGATGACGAGTGCGCCCGAGATCTCCGGGATCGGGCTCGACATCGAGTTCGCGAAGCCGTTGGAGGAGAAGTACTGGCACGTAATCCTGACCGAAGAGGACATGTGCCATCTTCAGTCATGGCCGCAAGAGTCACGTCCAGGCGTGGCCAAGCGCATCTTTGGCGCAAAGGAGGCCGCGTACAAGGCCCAGTACCCAACCTCGGGCCTCTTTCTCCCGTTTTCGGCCATGTGGATCGCGGTGGAGCAGGGGTTGGCCGGGTTTGAGGCGACGTTCCGGCAGGACGCGGCTCCTTGGAGGACCGGAGACGTGCTCGCTGGACGGTTCGCGGTGCTCGGTGAGCATGTCGTCACCGCCGTCGTTTCCGAGCGCTGAGCGGGCGCCTTCGGGACGGCCAAAATCGGTCCAGGCCGTCGCCCGATTCGGGCTCCCGTGGCACACTTGAGGTGTGCTGGGTCCGGCGATGCGTGCGGTGCATGTGCGTCAGAATCTCGAGGGCGTCTGCGACCTGGGGGAGGACGTTGATGCTCGGGTGCGCGCCGGACTCGGAGAGGCCCAGGTCGCCGAGATCGAGACCGCCCCGCGCTCGAAGTGGCTCCCGATCGAGGTCGATGTCGAACTCTCGCGGCTGGTCCACGCCCACGCCGGGCATCAGGCCTTCGTAGATTGGTCGCGCGCCGCCATGGTGGCGAGCGCAGAAACACCCCTGCTGAGCGGGTTCGTTCGGGCTGGGCTTCGGCTGTTCGGGGGCAATCCGGGGAGCCTCATCCGCTTGGCACGACGTGGATACGAACAGATTTTCCGAGACGCGGGCGCGCTGTCAGTCGAGCCCCGCCGCGAGGACTCCGTGCGCGTGGTCGGTGTCGATTTGCCCGCACAGATCGTCGACGAACCGCTCTACCTCGAGGGCATCGGCGAATCGATCGCGGCGCTGCCTCTGTTGGTCGGGTTCGAAGGGTTCAGCCAGCTTTGTGTCCGCGGCACGGACGTCGCGTGGACGATCACCTGGCGTTCCGGGACCGGCTGAGGTCGTCGTTCCGAGTCTTCGTGCGGCACCCGCGTCGGCGACCGTGGCACCAATCGATGTCACCCTCGACCGATGAAGGACCACGATTGCACGAGGTGGTGAAAGGGTTCGCGCGGTCGTGACCGCAAACGTCGCGGAGCGCTCCGAAGGGGCCGGTTTCCGTTGTCTCGTGTCGGCCGATGCCGTACGACCAAGCCGCCTCGATGACGGTGACAGCCCACTCCCGCGGTCCTCTCGGAACCTGGCTCGGTGATGCGAGCGACCTCGCTGACGATGCCTCGTCCATCGCGTCGTTGCTCGGACGTGTGCACCTTCCGCTGTACGTGGTGGAGCACCAGGGGCGCGTCGTCCTCACGCCTGCGGGCGAGGCCCGATTCGGCGGGCGTGACGATGGGGCGTTGGACTTGCGCGGCATCATTCCCGCCTCGCCGCTCGAGCATCTCGGCGACCCCAGCTTCGCGCGCGAGCATGGGGCGCGCTTCAACCTGGTCGGTGGAGCGATGGCCGGCGGCATCGCATCCGTCGCGATGGTCGAGGCGTTTGCCAAGGCCGGCATGTTGGCGTTCTTCGGCGCGGCAGGCCTGGCGTTGGCAGAGGTCGAGCACGCCATCGCCGGGCTCAGCACCCGGCTGCTGGATCGCCCCTGGGGCAGCAACCTGATCCACAGCCCGTACGAGCCCAAACTCGAAGAGGCAGTCGTCGACCTCTACCTGCGCCACGGCGTCCGTACGGTGTCGGCCTCGGCCTACCTCGATCTCACGCTTCCGTTGCTTCGGTACCGCTACACCGGAATCGCAGCCGACGGGCAGGGCAGGGTGCACGCACCCAACCGCGTCGTCGCCAAGGTGTCACGCGCCGAGGTGGCCCGGAAGTTCTTCGCCCCGCCCGAGGCCAAGTGGCTGCGAGCGCTCGTGGAGTCGGGTGCGCTCACCAGCGCCGAGGCTGAACTCGCCGCGCTGCTTCCGGTGGCCACCGACCTCACCGCCGAAGCCGACTCCGGTGGGCACACCGACAATCGTCCCGCGCTGACGCTCGTCCCCTCCATGATCGCCCTGCGCGACGAGGTCGCCCGGACACACCCCGCCGCTGCGAGCATTCGCGTGGGCGCCGCTGGTGGCATCGGCACCCCCCACGCTGCAGCGGCCGCATTCGCCATGGGCGCGGCCTACGTCGTCACGGGGACGATCAACCAGGCGTGCATCGAGTCCGGTACCAGCGATGCGGTCCGGGCACGACTGGCCGAGGCCGGGGAGGCGGATGTCACCATGGCGCCGGCTGCCGACATGTTCGAGATGGGCGTGGAGCTTCAGGTTCTGCGCCGCGGCACGCTGTTTCCGATGCGGGCCCGCAAGCTGTGGGAGCTGTACCGCGCCCATCCCAGCCTCGATGCGATTCCGCAAGCCGAGCGCGAGAGCTTGGAGCGCACCATCTTCCGCAAGCCCCTGCAGCAGGTCTGGACCGATACCGCCAGCTTCTGGACGGACCGAGACCCCGAGCAGGTCGCCAAGGCGCAGCGGGACCCCAAACACAAGATGGCGCTGTGTTTTCGGGCGTACCTCGGGCAGGCGTCCCGTTGGGCCAACCGCGGGCTCACCGAGCGCGAACCCGACTTCCAAGTCTGGTGTGGTCCTGCGATCGGTGGCTTCAACGCCTGGACCGCGGGCACCGTGTTCGCACATCCGTCCGAGCGCCGGGTCGTGCCCATCTCGCTGAGTTTGTTGCATGGCGCAGCCGTGCTGACCCGCCTGTCTGCCCTGCGCACCCAAGGGGTGCATGTGGCCGCGGACTCGCTCGACCTTCGCCCCCGTCCGACCGCCCAACTCGAGGAACTCTGCCTGTGACCGCTTCCAACTCCCCGATCGCAATCGTTGGCCTCGACTGTTTGTTTCCCGCGGCGGACTCGCCCACGCGCTTTTGGGCGAACCTTCGGGACGGCGTCGATGCGATCACCGACGTTCCTCAGACGCACTGGCGGCCCGAGGATCACTACAACGCCGACCCCAAGGCGCCCGACATGGTCTACGCGCGCCGGGGCGGGTTCCTCACTCCGATCGACTTCGAGCCGCTGAAGTTTGGCATTGCGCCGCGGGACCTCGATGCCACCGACACCACCCAACTGCTGTCGCTGCACGTGGCCGCCCGGGCGCTCGAAGACGCGGGGTTGGGGCCCGGGGGGCGCGACTTCGACAAAGAGCGCACCGGAGTCGTGTTGGGCGTGACTGGAGCCCTGGAGCTGGTCGTGCCGTTGGGTGCCCGGCTGGGACACCCACTGTGGCGCCGCGCGCTGCGGGAGGCCGGTGTGGACGAAGCCGTTGCCGAGGATGTCATCACCCGCATCTCCGATGGCTACGTCCCGTGGCAGGAGAACTCGTTTCCCGGGCTGCTCGGCAACGTCACCGCGGGCCGCATCGCCAACCGGCTGGACCTGCACGGCACCAACTGCGTCGTCGATGCCGCGTGTGCCTCGTCGCTCTCGGCGCTGCACCTCGCGATGCTCGAACTGCAGACCGGCCGCGCCGATCTCATGCTCTCGGGCGGTGTGGACGCGTTCAACGACGTGTTCATGTACACCTGCTTTTCCAAGACGCCGGCCCTGTCCGCGACCGGCGACGCCCGTCCGTTCAGCGATGACGCCGACGGCACCATGCTGGGGGAGGGCGTAGGCGTCGTCGTGCTCAAGCGGCTCGAAGATGCGCAGCGCGATGGCGACCGGATCTACGCCGTGCTCAAGGGCATGGGCACCTCGAGCGACGGCAAAGGCCAAGCGATCTACGCACCAGCCTCGGACGGTCAGGCTCGCGCGCTGCGGCAGGCCTACGAGCAGGCCGACGTCGAGCCGCGCACGATAGGCTTGCTCGAGGGGCACGGCACCGGCACCAAGGTTGGCGACGCGACGGAACTTCGCGGCCTTGCGTCCGTCTACAGCGCCGAGCAGGACGCGCCACCGTGGTGCGCCCTGGGGTCGGTCAAGTCCATGATCGGTCACACCAAGGCGGCCGCTGGCGTTGCGGGGCTGATCAAGGCTTCCCTGTCGCTGCACCACCGGGTCTTGCCCCCCACGCTGAAGGTCTCGCAGCCCAACGAAGCGCTAAACGACGCGCCGGCGTTCTACGTCAGCGGCAGCAAGCGCCCGTGGCTGGCCTCACCGGATCACCCTCGCCGGGCAGCTGTCAGTGCCTTCGGGTTCGGCGGCAGCAACTTCCATTGCGTGTTGGAGGAGGAGCAGGGCGCGGAGACTCCGGCGTGGAATGGGGACGTTCAGATCCTCGCCTTCTCGGCGACCAGCCGAGACGGACTGGCGACGGCGCTCCGCGGGTTCAACGTGGGCAGCTGGGACGAGCTCCGACGCCATGCGCATGGGACCCGAGCGGCCTTCGAAGATCTGGCGCACTGCCGCGTCGTGATCCCGCTCGAGCGTGGGGACGACGTCGATGCTGTGCTCGGCCAGGTTGCAGCGGCGGTCACCTCGGACAGCCGGAGACGTTTCACCACGCCGCAAGGGGCCGCGTTCGGCGAGGGCGAGGCGCGAGGTCTGCTGGCCGCGCTGTTCCCCGGGCAAGGGGCGCAGTCGGTGCACATGCTCAGCGACTTGGCCTGCTTCTTCCCGCGGATGCGGGAGACCGTCGAGCACGTGCTGGCCGACCTCCCCGAGGTCGCAGGCGCCTTGTACCCCCCGCATGCCTGGACCGACGACGCTCGGTCGGCGCAGGGCTCGGCGATCACCGCCACCGAGAACGCTCAGCCGGCCCTTGGCGCGGTCAGCATGGGCGCACTGGAGGTGCTGCGCGGATTCGATGTGGTCTTCGATGCCGCGGTGGGGCACAGCTACGGAGAACTCAGCGCACTGTGTGCCGCCGGCACGCTCCCGATCGAGGCGCTCGGCAGGGTTTCGCGCAGCCGCGGTGAGTTGATGGCCGATGGAGAAGGGGACCGCGGCACCATGCTCGCCGTCGCCGCTTCGCTGGAGCAGGTCCAGGCACACCTGGATGAGGCCGGCCTGCCCGGCGTTGTCATCGCGAACCGCAACAGTCCCACGCAGATGGTGTGCTCCGGCAGCACGGCCGACATCGAAGCCGCCGCGACGGCGCTCGAAGCGAAAGGCGTTCGGGTTCGCCGTCTCGACGTCGCGGCCGCGTTCCACAGCCCGCTCGTCGCCGGAGCAGAGGCTCCGTTTGCCGAGTCGCTCAGCTTCGTTCGCTTTGCCGAGCCCGACCTTCCGGTGTTCGCGAACGTCTCCGGCGCCCCCTATACCGGGAGCGAAGCCGAGATGCGGGCGACACTCGCTCGACAGATCGCCGCGCCGGTCGAGTTCGTCGGATGCATCGAGGCGATGCTGGCCGATGGCATCGACACGTTCATCGAGATCGGCCCCGGTCGCCGCCTGTCCGGACTCGTTCAAGCGATCGCGGGCGACCGAGCGCGGACATGCGCCATCGATGCCTCGTCCGGAAAACGCTCCGGCCTGCGGGATCTCGCGTGTGCGCTGGGAGCCCTCGCCGCATGGGGACATCCCGTCGACCTGCACGCTTGGGATCCCGAACTCCCTGAGCTCCCCGCGCAAGGCAAGCCCACGCTGCGGACGCCTATCTGCGGCGCCAACCTGAAGCCGGCGCGAATCGAGCGACCCCGCGTCACTCCCGCTGTTGCGCCCCCTGCAGTGGCCCCCGCGCCCGTGCCTGTCATGTCCAAACCTCTCGCTCCCGTCGCGCCTGTTCCCGCCCCGGCGGCGGGCGTTCCGGTCTTGGCCGCTGATGACCCCATGGCAGCACTGCTGGCGCTGCAGGCCCAGACCGCCCGCCTGCACCAGCAGTTCCTGGAGGGGCAGACCCTGGCGCTGCAGGCCCTCGGTGCGCTGGCGACCGGTGGAGCGCGTACCGCCGCCCCGGCGCCCGTCGTGGCTCAGCCTGCCATCGCGGCACCGCTCCGGCAAGCCGTCGCCCCGCTACCGACTCCGCGACCCGCTGCGCCTCGTCCCGCACCCATCCCGGTCGCTCCAGCTCCAGAACCGGCCTCCAGCTCCGATGTGCAGCAAGACGTACTGGCGGTCGTGTCGGAGAAGACCGGGTACCCGGTGGAGATGCTCGAGCCGACGATGGGACTCGATGCAGACCTCGGCATCGACTCGATCAAGCGGGTCGAGATTCTCTCTGCACTTCAAGAGCAGCGCCCAGACCTCCCGGTCATTGGGCCCGAGCAACTGGGTGCACTTCAGACCCTGGCCGATGTCATCGAGCATCTCGGGGGGGCGCTCGGAGAGTCCGTTGCGAGCGAGCCCGTGCCCGCTGTGGTGGGTGGTGTCTCCGAGGCGGTGCTGGCGGTGGTGTCGGAGAAGACCGGCTACCCGGTGGAGATGCTCGAGCCGACGATGGGACTCGATGCGGACCTCGGCATCGACTCGATCAAGCGGGTTGAGATTCTCTCCGCGCTTCAGGAGCAGCGCCCAGATCTGCCGGTCATCGGCCCCGAGCAGCTCGGCGCACTGCATACGCTCGCGGACGTCATCACGCATCTGGGAGGATCATGTGACGCGCCCGGGGCTCCCGCTGCCGTCCCTGCGGCGGGCGACGTGCTCGCGCTCCTACTCACGGTCGTGTCGGAGAAGACCGGCTACCCCGTCGAGATGCTCGAGCCGACGATGGGCCTCGATGCGGACCTCGGCATCGACTCGATCAAGCGAGTCGAGATTCTCTCCGCGCTTCAGGAGCAGCGTCCGGACCTTCCGGCAGTCGGCCCAGAACAGCTGGGAAGTCTTCAGACCTTGGCCGACGTCGTCGAAGCGTTGGGCGGCAGCACACCGATCCCCCTCGGCGCGGTTGCGGTTCCTGTGAAGGCGGAGCCCCGTACACCCCACAGAGCTCTGGATCGCTACGCTGTGGCGGCGGGTGCGTCGGTCCCGGCGGGTCCGCGTCGCTCGTTGCGGACGGACACGGTCTGGGTCACGGGCGAGGATGCGGCGGCTGTGGCCGCGACCTTGAGCGCGGCTGGGACCCGGGCGCAGACGCTGACCTGGGGCGAGACGCTGCCCTCGCAGGCGGGTGGCTTGGTCATCGTGGCGCCCCTGCAGGCAGACCACGTGTGGATCAAGCAAGCGTTCGCGCAGGTCCGAGAGGCCCGCGAGCGCCTGCAGGGCCAAGGACCCGACGCTGCGCTGCTCCTGTTCGTGACCCGGATGGGTGGTGCCTTCGGAGTTGGCGGCACGGACACCCCGTTGCATGGCGCCCTGGTCGGTCTGGCCAAGACCGCCGCGCGTGAGTGGGAGGACTGCTGCGTTCACAGCGTCGACCTCAGCGAGCTCGGTGGGCTCGATGCTGCGTTGCCGGCGCTCGGAGCCCCGTGCGTCGAGCTCGGTGTGCAGGACGGCCGCGTGCACACCCTGGGCCTCGAGCGTCTGCCTGAGGCTGCGCCTGCCCCTGCTCCGGTGCTCGAGGTCGGCGACGTCGTGCTCGTGACCGGAGGGGCGCGAGGTGTGACCGCCCAAGTCGCTCGCGCACTGGCCGAGCAGGTCGCCTGCACGTTGGTGCTGCTCGGTCGGTCCGCAGCGCCCGGGGATGCCCCCGCCCATCTTCAGGACGCAACAACCGAGTCGGAAGTTCGGGCCGCGATCCTGTCCGGTCCAATGGCGCCATCCAATCCAGCCGAGCTGCGCGAAGCCGTCCGGGTTGCCTGCGCTGCCTCGGAGATTCGAGCCACCTTGGCCGCGATCACGGCTGCTGGGGCGCGCGCCGAGTACCGTGCCTGTGATGTCCGAGATGCCGACGCCGTCGCAGCTCTGGTCGCTTCGGTGACCTCGGATCTGGGGCCCGTGCGCATGCTGGTCCACGGCGCGGGCGTGCTGGCGGACAAGGTCATTGTGGACAAGACCGACGCGGATCTGCAGCGGGTCTACGACACCAAGGCCCTCTCGGCGCAGCATCTCTTGTCCGCGCTCGACCCTGACGCCCTGCGCGGCCTGGTGATGTTCAGCAGCTCGACCGCACGGTTCGGCCGGGTAGGGCAGGCCGACTACGCGATGGCCAACGAGGTCCTCAACAAGCTCGCGCAACGCTTCGCGGCCGCGCATCCCCGGGCTCATGTCCGCTCGGTCGGCTGGGGCCCCTGGGAGGGAGGCATGGTCACCCCGGCGCTCGTCAAGATGTTCGCCGCCGAAGGCGTGCAGACCATCGGTATGCGGGCCGGATCGCACACGCTGCTGGACCTGCTCGCCCACGACGGGCCGGCCGAGGTGGTCGTGCTCGGGGCTGGCTCGGACTTGCCCGGGGCTGTGAGGGTGGAGACCACTCCCGAACTTCCCGGCCGCGGAGACACCATCTTCGCCCGCACCGTCGGTCTCGAGGACCACCCATTCCTGGCCAGCCACGCGATCGGGGGCAAGGCGGTGTTGCCCGCGGCGATGATGATGGAGTGGTTTGCCCATGCCGCTTCGGCCCAGCATCCGGGCCTGCGTTTCGTCGGTCTGGAGAATCTCGAAGTCTACCGTGGGGTCAAGCTCGGCCGGTCCGAGAAGGTCGCGCTGCGCATCGAAGCCTCTGCGGTCCACAAGAAGGGCGAGCAGTTTCATGTGCCCATGACGCTGTGCTCGGGCGGTGGCAACGGACATGCGGTCGTGCACGCGCGCACGACCGTGGTCCTGGGGCCCTCCACGGTCCGAGCCGACGGAGCCGACGACGTGCCCCGCGGAGACCTTCCCTCGTATGGCGAGCCGGTCGACCGCGTGTACGCCACCCGGCTCTTCCACGGCAGCGCGTTCCAAGGCATCACCAGCATCGACGGCCTGGCGGCGCCGGGAATCAACGCCACCGTCCGCGGTGCACCCCGGCCCAAGGAGTGGATGCAGTCGCCCGTTCGCGGACGTTGGATCACGGAGCCTCTGGCGATCGACTGCGGGTTGCAGGCCGTCATTGTGTGGAGCGGCACGCAGGCCGGGAGCCCTTCGCTGCCCAGCAAGCTCGGTGCGTACCGCCAGTTCCGGCCGTTCCCCGCCGAAGGCACCAAGCTCGGGGTCCGCATCGCCGAGCAGTCCGGCGCCCGCGTGGTGGCCGAGTTGGATTGGTACGACGACACGGGCGCGGTGTTGGCTCGCTTGACGGGAGCCGAGTTCACCCTCGACCCCGGCCTGACCCAGGCTTTCACCCGGAACCGGGTGGAGTAGGTCCATGTCCAGCCCGGTCGCGATCGTTTCGATGGGAGCCGTGCTCCCCGGTGCGCCCTCGGTGGAGGCATTCGGGGCGCTCGTGGCTGCGGGTCGCGATGCTGCGCGCGAGGTGCCGGCGGAGCGCTGGGCCCTCGCGCCCGAGCAGGCCGTCTTCCCCGGCGGTGTCGCACCGGACCGGGTGCGGTCAACCCGGGCGGGTCTATTGGATGACGCGGCCTGGCAGGGACCGCTGCCAGGATTCGACCTGCTGCCGCACGAACGTCGTACCCTCGATCCGTCGGTTCAGGTGCTGCTTGTCGCCGCATCCCAAGCGTGGTCCGGACTGCAGACGGTCGACCGGGCGCGGACGGCGGTGGTGCTCGGCAACATCGTGCTGCCGACCGACGGTGCCAACGCGTTGTCGCAGTGGGCCGTAGGCCGAGCGCTGCAAGCCCGGCTCGGCTTGCCGCCGTCCGCCGAGCCTGCACCCTCAATGTGGAACCGGTGGGTCGCGGGTCTTCCCGCCGGCGTCCTGGCCCGAAGCCTGGGCTTGGGCGGCGACGCCTTCACGCTCGATGCCGCGTGCGCCTCGTCGTTGTTTGCGATTCAGATCGCCGCGGACAAGTTGCAGCGGCGCGAGGCCGACCTCGTTCTCACCGGCGGAGTCTCCCGGCCCAGCACCCTGTACACCCAGATGGGGTTCTCTCAGCTCGGGGCGCTCAGCCCCAGCGGACGGTGCTCGCCGTTTGATGTCGCAGGCGACGGCCTCGTGGTGGGAGAGGGGGCCGCGGTCTTGGCTCTGGAACGACTCGACGATGCGCTCGCCCACGGGCACACCGTGCACGCGATCGTCCGGGGCGTGGGGCTGTCGAACGATGTCGACGGTCGCCTGCTGGCCCCGTCCTCGGAGGGACAGCTCCGAGCGATGCTCGCCGCGTATCGTGCCGCACAGTGGTCGCCGGGCGACGTGGAACTCATCGAGTGCCATGCGACCGGGACCCTGGTCGGCGACGCCGTGGAGTTTGACAGCCTCCGTCAGCTTCGCGCCCAGGGGACACAGCAGGCAGTCGCCGCGTACCTTGGCGCGTCCAAAGCCAACGTCGGGCACCTGCTCACCGGGGCAGGCGCGGTGGCCACCATCCGGGCCGTGTGGGCCCTGACCCAAGGTCAGATTCCCCCGATCGCCAACCTGCATACGCCGAGCGAGCGTCTTGGGCTGGAGGGCTCCGGACTCGTGCTTCCAAGGTCCTCCACACCATGGCCCCAGACGGGTCGACCCCGGAGGGCCGCCGTGTCGGGATTTGGGTTCGGCGGGACCAATGCGCACGTGCTGCTCGAGCACCCCGAGGGGATCGAGGACCGAAAGACGCAGGTGTTTGTGCCCGCACCCGCGCGGCCGGCCCTTGCGATCGTCGGCTTGGGCGCCCACGTCGGACCGTGGACCACGCTGGACGCACTGCGAGAGCGTCTGTTCGACGACGAGGCTCCGACCCCGACTGCCGCGAAACGGTGGTTCGCGGACCTGCCGGATGCGCCGCCCGGATGGTTCATCGATGCGCTCGATGTCCCGGTGGGACAGTTCCGGATTCCGCCCTCCGAGCTCGCCGAACTCCTGCCGCAGCAGCTGTTGCTTCTGGACGCGGCAACCGCCGCGATGGCCGATCGTCGCAGCGAAGCGCCTGGGCCCGATCTGACTCGCTGTGGCGTGTTTGCGGGGGTTGAACTCGATTTCGGCACCACCGACTACCACCTGCGCTGGGTCGTCCGCGCCCGGGCACCGCAGTGGGCCGCGAGCTTGGGACGTGCATCGTCGGGTCCCGCGTTCGAGACCTGGGTCGATGGCCTTTGCGATGCGCTTGGCCCTGCGTTGTCCCCCAACCGGACCATGGGCGGGCTCGCCAGCGTGGGCGCCAGCCGAGTCGCGCGTGAACTCGAGTTTGGCGGGCCTAGCTACGCGCTGTGCAGCGAGGAGAGCTCCGGTCTGTCCGCGCTTCAGGTCGCCGCACGCAGCCTGCAGTCCGGCGATCTCGACCTCGCCCTCGTGGGTGCCGTTGGTCTCGGCGCCGATGTTCGCTCGTGGCTGGGCTCTCAAGCGGCCGGCGAGAACGAACCGGTCAGCGAAGGCGCGGCGGCGGTGGTACTGATGCGGCTCGACGACGCGCTGGCGTCCGGAGAACGGGTCTACGCGACACTGGACGGTCTGGGTGCCGCCAGTTCGGCCGGCGCACTTCGGCCAGAGCCCACCTCCACCGCCGCGGCGGACAGTCTCGCCCAGGCGCGCTCGGAGGCTCGCGCGGACGCGCTGCACGTCCTGGATCACGCAGGCGCTGAGGGCAGCCGCTGGACGGGAACGGAGGCTCGCGCGGACGCGGTGTTGCACCTGAGCACCGCGACCCGGTTGGGACACGCCGGAGCCGCCGCGGGACTGCTCAGCATCGTCGCGACCGCGCTTCGCCTGCACCACCAGGTTCTCGACGCCCCCTCGACGTCGGCCGGTCTGCAGACGCCGACCGGTTCACAGCGTTGGGTTCACGATCGGGCGTCCGGTCCTCGCACAGCTGGCGTCGCGGCCCTGTCCTCGATGGGACACGTCGCACATGCCGTCCTTCGCGAACACGCCGCGCATGTCGTGCCGTGGACACCGCCGCGCAGCGAAGCGCTGTTCGTGGTGGGCGGAGACGACCGAGCTGCGGTGGCCAGGGGACTGCGCCGATTGGCAGCGGTCGCCGACGACTCACCATCACGGCCGGTGCATGCGCTCGCGTGCGGGTGGTTCAAGGAGCACGGAGGCTCCCTACACAGCGCGCCGCGAGCCCTCTCGCTCGTCTCACGGAGCACGGCCGAGTTGGCGCCGCTGTGTCGTGCGCTGGCCGACGAGCTGGACTCCGCCGGACCCCTCACGCCTCGTGCGGAGGGCAGGGTGATGTTCACCGAGGCCCCGCTGGGCCCCACCGGGGACGTCGCATTTGTGTTCCCCGGCTCGGGTAGCCAGTTCGTCGGCATGGGTCGCAAGCTGCTGCTCGAGCTCCCCGAGGTCGCGCAGGCCCAGGACGCGACGCACGCTCACCTGCGGAGTCAACTTCAGGCCGAGCTGTGCTGGGGGACAGACGCCGAGACGTTGGGGGCGGACGCCCAGGGCCTGATTCTGGCCCAGGTCACCCTCGGAACGCTCGCCTCGGATGCGGTGCGGCGCTTCGGGGTTCAGCCGCGCGCAGTCATCGGGTACTCGCTGGGGGAGACGGCCGGGCTGTTCTCCCTGGGGGCGTGGCAGGACCGTGAAGGCATGCTGCAGCGTGTCTGCGAGAGTCCGTTGTTCCAGACCGAGCTCACCGGGCCCGCCCGCGCGGTGGCACGTCGGTGGGGGCTTGCCGAGGGCGCCGCAGTGCAGTGGAGCCTTGGGGTGGTGCACGCCGAGGCGGCCGCTGTGGATGCTGCGCTGCAGGGGGAGGACCGAGCCTATCGTTTGATCGTCAACACGCCCACCGCTTGCGTTGTGGGCGGTGACTCGGCGGCTGTCGCCCGACTGATCGAAAGCCTCGGCGCGGATTTCTATCCGCTGCAGGGCGTCACCACCGTGCACTGCGACGTCGTTCGCGATGTGGAGGACGCCTATCGAGCGCTCCACGTACTTCCCACGACGGCGCCGCAAGACGTGCGCTTCTACAGCGGAGCGTGGGGCAAGAGCTACCGTGTCACCACCGAGACCGCCGCCGACTCCGTCACCGCACAGGCAGTCGACGGGCTCGACTACCCCGCGGTCATTCGCCAGGCGTGGCAGGACGGCGTGCGTCTGTTCGTCGAACTCGGACCGGGGTCCTCGTGCACCCGAATGATCGACGCCATCTTGCGGAGCTCCGGGGAACGACCGTTCTTCGCCCGCTCGGTGTCCTCCCCCAGCAGCCAGGGGCGCTCTGCGATCATTCGCCTACTGGGGTGGCTGGCGACGCATCGGGTTTCCCTCGACCTCGCGCCCCTGTACGAAGCCGACCCGTTCGTGCGCCCCGAGGCAAACACGAGTGCGGCCGGCCCAGGCTGTGTCCATCTCGAGGTCGGTCGCGGCGCGCTGGGTCCTCTGCCGGCGAGCCCGGATGTTCACCCGGTCACCGAACTCTCTCCCATCTCCCCGCGTCCATCCGCGCCCGCCGTGCCCTCCATGCCAGCCGTTCCTCCTGCCCCCGGTTCCGCATCCCCGGCTTGGCTCGCCCCGCTGTCCGCCACCGCCGACGCCCACGCGGCGTTCCTCGCCAGTCAGAGCGCGTTCATGGAGGCCGCCACCGCGATGCTGGCCGCGCGCGGGTCCGCCTCGCCGACGCTCGCCCCGGTTCCGGTTTCGTCAATTTCCTGGACCGACGTCAGTCCTCCGCGGGCCTTGGACCGCGCGGCCTGCCTGCGCTTCGCGACGGGGAAGATCGGCGATGTGCTCGGGCCTTCGTTCGCGGCCGCCGACGCCTATCCCACGCGTGTGCGTCTCCCTGACGAGCCCCTGATGCTGGTGGATCGGGTCCTGGACATCGAGGGCGAGCCCCACTCGATGTCGCATGGCCGCGTGGTCACCGAACACGACGTTCGGCCGGGCCTTTGGTACCTCGATGCCGACCGCATCCCAACCTGCGTCGCGGTCGAAGCCGGACAAGCTGACCTGTTCCTCTCCGCATTTCTCGGCGTGGATGCGCACACCCGCGGCGACGCCGTCTATCGGTTGTTGGACGCCACCGTGACGTTCCACGGACGGCTGCCTTCGGTCGGCTCGACCATCCACTACGACATCCGCATCGACAGCTTCTTCCGGCAAGGCGAGACGTGGCTGTTCCGGTTTGGGTTCGATGCCACCGTGGACGGCGAGCCGCTCATGACGATGCGGGACGGGTGCGCGGGGTTCTTCTCCGAGGCCGCACTCGCCGCGGGGAAGGGCGTGGTCGATGGCGGATTGATGGCTCAACGCCCGCGCAGCGACGTGTCCGAGCGCCCCACGTTTGCGCCACTGACCACTCGCACACTCGATGCCGGTCAGCTCGAGTCGCTGCGGGCAGGTGACCTGGTCGCGGCCTTTGGCGATGCCTTCGGGGCCCTGCCCGTGGCGCAGCCGCGAACCCTTCCGGGGGCCCCGATGAACCTCGTCCACCGCATCACCCGCCTCGATCCGGGCGGCGGGGACTTCGGGCTCGGGGTGGTCGAAGGGGAGGCGGACATCCACCCCGACGATTGGTTCATCACCTGCCACTTCGTCGACGACCCCGTGATGCCCGGCACGCTCATGTACGAGTGCTGCCTGCACACGCTGCGCGTCTTCCTGCTGTCCATCGGCTGGGTCGCGGACGAGCATGCCTCCTTTGAGCCGAAAGAGGGCGTGCAGAGTCGGCTGAAGTGCCGGGGCCAGGTGCTCGGCCACACCAAGGTCGTCACCTACAAGGTCACGATGCGCCAGTTCGGGACCGACCCCGAGCCCTGGGTCATCTGCGATGCCACCATGTTCGCTGACGGCAAACGCATCGTGGACATCGAGGACATGTCGTGCCAGCTGCGAGGCGCCACCGCCGAATCTCTGCGGCGCACGTGGGGACACAGTGCCGCCAAGGCTCCACCTCCGCGGGTCTACGACAAGGCCAGCCTGCAGGCCTACGCCTACGGCAAGCCCAGCGACGCCTTCGGAGCCGAATACACGGTGTTTGACGGCCCGGAGCGCAAGATCGCACGGCTTCCCGGGGCGCCGTTTCAGTTCATGGACCGGGTGCCGCAGGTGTCTGGCACTCCATTCGTGTGCGAGGCCGGCCCCAGCTGCGTGGCGGAAGTCGACCGCGAGACCTGGGCCTGGACGCTGGAGGCCAACGCCCAGGACGACATGGCGTTTGCGGTCCTTCTGGAGATCGGGCTGCAGGCGTGCGGCTGGCTTGCTGCCTTTGCAGGCTCGGCGTTGACCGCCGAGGTCGACCTCAAGTTCCGCAACCTCGGGGGCAAGGCCACGCTGCACCGGCCGATCACCGCGCAAGATGGCGTCTTGATGATGCGCTCCACGATGAGCAGCGTCTCCCAGTCCGGGGGCATGGTGATTCAGCACTTCGACTTTGGGGTCTACGGCGAGTCCGGCGACACCATCTACGAGGGCACCACGTACTTTGGCTTCTTCACCGTCGGCGCGCTCGCCGAGCAGAAGGGTCTTCGCGACGTCGCCCCGCACCAGCTCTCAGAGGCGGAGCGCGCCCGCAGCCGGCCGCCGATGCGGGTACCCGACACCGCGCCGATGCCGACCGACAAGTGGCGCATGATCGACCGCGTCGATCTGTGGGTCGAGGACGCCGGCAAGCACGGGCAAGGGTTCGTCCAGGGCTCGATCGATGTCGATCCCAGCTTCTGGTTCTTTGCGGCCCACTTCCACGAGGACCCGGTTTGGCCCGGTTCCTTGGGGCTCGAGGCGTTCCTCCAACTGCTCAAGGTCTACGCCATCGACCGCTTCGCTCTGGGGGCCACCGCGGCGTTCTCCACCATGCCGGTGGGGCACGAGCACGCGTGGGAGTACCGAGGACAGGTCGTCCCCTCCGCGAGCACCGTGACCGTTCAGGTGCACATCGTGTCCGTCGACGCCCAACGCCAGCTGGTCGAAGCCGAGGGCATCCTCGTGGTCGACGGCCGGCCGATCTACGCCATGCAGCGGTTCGCCCTGGAGGCCCGATGAACTACGACGACGTCTACCTGCACGGCTTCGGCTACGCGCTCGCGCCCGTGATCGTCGCCACCGAAGATCTCGAAGACGAGCTCGCACCGACCTACGCCAAGCTCCGCGTCCCGCCCGGGCAGCTGCAGAGCATGACGGGCATCGTCGAGCGACGCTGGTGGGAGCCCGGCTACCCGGTGACCGAAGGCGCAATCTTGGCCGCTCAGCGCTGCCTCGAGGCCCATGATGTACGCGCCGAGGACATCGGCATGCTCGTCTACGGCGCTGTCTGCCGCGAGCACTTCGAGCCCGCCACGGCCTGTCACGTGGCCGCGGGACTCGAGGCACGTGGGCACGCCATCAGCCCTACAGCAGCCGTGTTCGATGTCAGCAACGCCTGTCTGGGCGTGATCACGGGCATCATCGAGGTGGCCAACCGCATCGCACTGGGCCAGATCGAAGCCGGGCTTGTCGTGGCCTGCGAGACCGCTCGGGAGATCAACGAAGCGGCCATCGCCCGGCTCAATGCCGACCCCACGATGGCCCGCTACGTCAGCTCGGTCGCGACCTTCACGGGGGGCTCGGGAGCGGTGGCGGTCTTGGTGACCGGCAAGCGGTTCGGGGGACACAAGCTGCACGGCGTCGCCACCCGAGCGGCCCCCGCCCACCACCGCCTGTGCCGCTGGGGCCTGGAGCCGCACCCGGGGGTGACCGCCCCTGCGGATGACCCCGCGCTGCGCCCCTTTGCCGCGACCGATGCGTCCGGCGTGCTCGAACATGGGGTCACGCTCGGCCGGGAGACCTGGACGGACTTCCTGGACGCCACGGGATGGACGAGCGCGGAGATCGACCGGACGGTCTGCCATCAGATTGGCGCCGCCCACCGCAATACGATGCTGAGCACGCTGCAGCGCGATCCCGCCGCGGATTTCGCCGCCTACGAACACCTCGGCAATATCGGTACCGTAGCCTTGCCGCTGGCCACTGCGCTGGCCGGCGAACGCGACTTCTTGCTGCCGGGCCACCGCGTGGGCCTGCTTGGAATCGGCAGCGGCCTCAACTGCATGATGCTCGGAGTGACCTGGTGAACGAGACGCTCTATCCCTTCAACACCGCCGTGCTCGATCGCGGAGGCCATCGCTACCACTACGTCGACGAAGGACCGAAGGATGGCCCGGTCGTTCTGATGGTGCACGGCAACCCGACCTGGTCGTTCTACTGGCGCAACCTCATCTCGGCGCTCAAGGAGACGCACCGAGTCATCGCGCCGGATCACATCGGCTGCGGTCGCTCCGACAAGCCCTCCGAAGAGGAGTACGAGTACACGTTGCGCTCGCGCATCGACGACCTCGGCGCGTTGGTCGAGCACCTGGGCCTGCAAGACATCACGCTGGTCGTGCACGATTGGGGCGGCGGCATCGGCTTCGGCTGGGCGGTCGACCACGTAGAGCAGATCAAGCAGATGGTCGTGCTCAACACCGCGGCGTTCCACTTGCCCTCGGGCAAGACGTTTCCCGCCGCGCTGACGCTCGCCCGGATCCCAGGCCTGGGAGGCCTGCTGGTGCGGGGCGCCAACGCCTTCGTGCGGGGTGCCAACCGGTTCTGCGTCACCAAGCGTCCGATGTCCGATGAAGTGGCTGCGGGATACCTCGAGCCATACCAGAGCTGGTCGGACCGAGTGGCCGTCCATCGTTTCGTGACCGACATTCCGCTGCATCCCCGCGACCAGGCGTTTTCGGCCATCGAGGCCACGCAGAACGGACTCTCCCGGCTTTCGGGCAAGCCGATGTTCATTGGATGGGGGCTCAAGGACTTCGTCTTTGATCGACACTTCCTGGCGGAGTGGGAGCGTCGGTTCCCCGAGGCCCAGGTGCATCGCTACGATGACTGCGGACACTACATCTTGGAGGACGCGACCGAAGACCTCGTCCCGAAGATCACGGCCTTCATCGAGCCGGCCGCTTCACTGCCCGAGGCCCGAGCATGAGCACGCCGGAGTTCCTCAACGTCGCCGCATGGCTTCCTCGTCGAGCCGCCGAGCAACCCGACTCGCTCGCGGTCGCCGTGGCCAGGAAAGGCCCCGGGGGGACCACGGTGTACGACGAACTCACCGCCGCGCAGCTCGAGGCGCGCAGCAACAAGATCGCCCACGGACTCACGCGCATCGGCATCACCCGCGGGGTGCGAACCGTGCTGATGGTGACGCCCGGCCCGGACTTCTTCGCGCTGACGTTCGCCCTGCTCAAGGTCGGCGCGGTCCCGGTGCTGGTCGACCCCGGGATGGGCGTGAAGAACCTGGGCACCTGTCTGGCGGAGGCCCAGCCCGAAGCCTTCATCGGCATCCCCAAGGCCCATGTGGCCCGGTTCGCACTCGGGTGGGCCCGAAAGACCGTGCGCATCAAGGTCATGGTCGGGCCTCGGCTCCCCGGCGGTGGCGTCACGCTATCCAGGCTCGAAGCGCAGAGCCCCGACACGCCGTTCGAGCCCATCGAACCCGATGCGGAGGAGATGGCGGCGGTGCTGTTCACCTCGGGCAGCACGGGGATCCCCAAGGGCGTCATCACCCCGCACCGAGTGTTCGCCAACCAGGTCCGCCTCCTTCAGGAGTGCTTCGGCATCGAGCCCGGTGAACGGGATCTGGCCACGTTTCCGTTGTTCGCGCTGTTCGGCCCGGCGCTGGGCATGGCGTCCGTCGTACCGATCATGGACGCCTCCAGGCCGGCCGAAGCGGACCCTAACAACCTGATGCAGGCGCTGGGTGACTACGAGTGCACCAACATGTTTGCCTCGCCGGCGCTCATCGACAAGCTGGGCCGACACTGCGAGGCGAACGGGCTGAAGATGTCCTCTTTGCGCCGTGCCATCTCCGCCGGGGCCCCCGCATCGATTCCCTCGTTGGAACGCTTTGCGCCCTGTCTGACCGACGGTGCGCAGGTCTTCACGCCCTACGGCGCAACCGAGTCCTTGCCGGTCGCGGTGCTGGGCTCCGATGCGATCTTGTCCGAGACCCGACACGGGACCGAGGCGGGGCAGGGGGTGTGCGTCGGTCCGGCCGTGCCTTCGATGGAGGTCGCGATCATTGCGATCTCCGACGATCCCATCGGAGATTGGTCCGACGTGACGCCGCTGGCGACCGGAGAGATCGGCGAGATTGTGGTGAAGGGGCCCGTCGTGACGCCGGGCTACTACCGCCGAGACGACTCCACGGCGCTCGCGAAGATCCCCGACGGAGACACGGTCCGGCACCGCATGGGCGACGTCGGCATGCTCGATGAACAGGGACGCCTGTGGATGTGTGGACGCAAGGCGCACCGGGTCCAGACCTCTGCGGGCCCGATGTTCACCGTGCCCAGCGAGGCGATCTTCAACACGCTGCCCGAGGTTCGCCGCTCCGCGCTGGTCCCCATCGGGGAGCCCGGTGACGCCCGTCCGGCGATCTGCATCGAGCTGATGCCCGGGAGCGAGTGGTCGGCCACGGAGCCGAAGATCCGCGCTCTGGCCGCGGATCACGACACGACGCGATCCATTGAGACGTTCCTGCACCACCGCGGGAGTTTCCCGGTCGATGTACGCCACAACTCGAAGATCTTCCGTGAGAAGCTCGCGACGTGGGCAGCGACGGAAGCCAGATGAGGGCGCTCGTCACCGGCGGTGGAGGCTTCCTCGGGCGAGGGATCGTATTCGCGTTGCTTGCACACGGGCACGCGGTCCGAACGCTGACCCGAGGGGAATACCCCGAGCTCGTCAATGCCGGGGTCCAGACGCTTCACGGCGACATCGCGGACGCGAAGGCCGTCTCGGATGCTTCGAAAGACTGCGATGTGGTTTTTCACGTCGCGGCGATGGTCGGGGCCTCCGGCGCGTACGAAGACTTCCACCGAACGAACGTGGTGGGGACGCAGAACGTCATCGATGCATGCCGGACGCACGGCGTGGGGAGGCTCGTGTACACGTCCACGCCCAGTGTCGTGTTCAGCCACGAGGACCTCGAAGGCGTGGATGAGTCGCACCCGTACCCGGGCAGCTACGACGCGTTCTATCCGCAGACCAAAGCCGATGCGGAACGTCTGGTCATGGCGGCCAGCGATGACACGCTGCGTACGGTTTGCCTGCGTCCGCACATCATCTGGGGCCCGAACGACAGCAGCCTGTTGCCCAGGCTCCACCAGCGCGCAGACAAACTCAGGCGCATCGTCACTCCTGGCGCCCCCAAGAAGATGGACATCACGTTCATCGACGACGCGGTCTCGGCCCACGTGCTGGCCGCCGACGCCCTGAAGGCGCGCCCTGATCAGATCGGCGGCAAGGCGTACTTCATCTCGTCCGGAGAACCGGTGGAGATCTGGGCGTTCATCGATGCGGTCCTCCAGGCCACGGGCGAAGACCCGGTCCGAGGCTCCGCCCCGCGAGGGTTGGCCCTGGCCGCGGGCTGGGTGTTCGAGACCGCGCACAAGCTGATCGGGGCTGACGGCGAGCCTCGCATGAGTCGGTGGATCGTCCGCGAGCTGACCACCTCGCACTGGTTCGATATCTCGGCCGCCCGTCGGGACCTTGGGTACGAGCCCCAGGTCGACCTCGAGCGTGGCTTGGGCAAGCTGGCGCGCTGGTGGGATGCCGACGAGACCGGCGTCATGTCCAGCCAGGGCTGAATGCACGCCCACCGGGCTGCGTCGGACCCACCAGCCACCACCACACCGCCGACCGATGAACGCGGTCGAATTCCAGCACTGTGGCAGCGTGCCGTTGCAGCCTGCAACGCACTCTGGCCCCAGGTCCGCGCCGCGCGGGTCTGCCGCTCATGGCACGATCCTTCCATGAGGGTGGTGCGTATGACGGACTGGACGCGAATGTGGGGAGCGCGTCTTCTGGCCTCGTCGCTCCTTGTCGCCTGTGGCGGCGGAGGAAGCGGGGGCGGAAGCGAAACCGAGGGGGACACGGAGACGGGCACGAGTCCCGGCTCTGCTGGGACAGACGGCGAGTCCTCGGGAAGCACGGCGGCCGACGAGAGCTCTGGCGGCGAGACCGGAGAGCCGGAGGGACCGGTCGAGGTCGAGTTCCTGACGCCCACCGAGCACCTGGTGCGCGTATCGATGGCACTGCGTGGGGTTCGTCCGACGCCCGAAGACGTCGCCGCGGTCCAAGATGATCCGGCCGCCCTCGAGGGGCTGGTCGAGGGCTACCTCGAATCACCCGCGTTCGGACGCACGGTCATGAACCTGCACAACGAGGCGCTGCTGGTCGAGCCGGACTACGCGTACTACCCCGCAGGCTTTCCCAACGTGGGGGCGCTGCAGGGGCGGGACTTCTACGAGATCAACCGCGACGTCATGCAAGCCCCGCTTCGGCTGGTGGAGCACGTCGTGATGAACGACCTGCCGTACAGCGAGGTCGTCACCGCCGACTACACGCTCGCCAACGACACCGTGGCAGCCGTGTGGGGCATCCCCTACGGCGGCAGCGGTGCGTGGGAAGTGACCGCCTGGGAGGATGGCCGCGACAACGCGGGGGTGCTGTCCGACTCGTGGCTGTTCCAGCGCCACCGCAGCACCGACTCCAACGCCAACCGTGGCCGCGCGAACCTCGTGGCCAGCGCGTTCCTGTGCGCAGACTTCACGAGCACCGACGTCGACGTCGACGTGTCGGTTGATCTGTCAGACCCCGAGGCCGTCGCGGACGCGGTGCTCGAGAACCCGAGCTGCGCCGCTTGTCACGTCCAACTCGATCCGTTGGCCAGCTACTTCCGCGGATTCTTCCCCCTGTATGTCCCTCAGGAGCAGGAACTGGAGGACCCGGCATACCCGATGGAGTTGCCCTGGTATCAGGAGTTCTTCCCCGAGCTGCTGGACGTCCCGATGCTTCCACCGGCCTACTATGGCCAAGAAGGTGACGGCTTGGCGTTCCTGGGCGAGCGCATCGCCGAAGACCCGCGGTTCGCCAGCTGTACGGTCCGCCGGTTCTGGTCGTATCTGCATCAGACCTCGGTGGAGTCCGTCCCCGATGAGGCGGTCGAGACATTCGAGCCCGACTTTGCGGCGGGGCTCGACACCAAGGCGTTGGTCAAGGCGATCGTGCTCGGCGACGACTTCCGCACCGCATCCGTGCTGCCCGCGGACATGGACAACCCGACCGAGGCCGAGCTCGAGGTCGCGGCGCGGGTGGGCATGCTCAAGGCTCGTCCACAGGCGCTGGGCAGCATGGTCGAGGACCTCACGGGGTTCCGCTGGGTTGCTGACTTCTCCTCGCTCATCGACGAAGAGACGGACGAACCGCTCAACCTCGGACGGGTGCCACTGCTCGAAGACTCATTCTTGGGCTACCGCGTGCTCGGAGGCGGCATCGACTCGATGTTTGTGACCCAGGCCGCCCACACCTACAACGCGCCCAACCTGCTGGTGCTCACGACCTTGGCCCGCGAAGCCGCGCACTATGAGGTCGAGCAAGCTGCGACAGGCGAGGGGAGCTTGCTCAGCGTCGGTCCGGACACCACGACCGAGGCCGCGGTTCGGGACGAGTTGGTCCTGCTTCACCGTCGTTTGTATGCCGCCGAGGTCGAACCGGATGACCCCGACATCGATGCCGGCTGGGCGGTGTTCGAAGGCGCCCTTGCGGCCACTGCGGATGCGAGTCGAGCGTGGAAGACCACGCTCACCGCCCTGCTTTCCGATCTGAGGATCGCGTTCTACTAGGAGGAGACCGACCATGCGCATGAACAACCGAATGACTCGAAGAGGTTTGCTTGCAGGATCGGCCGCCGCTGTAGGAGCGGGGTGGGGGGTTGGACTCCTGGGAAGCCGACCTGCGCTCGCGGACGCAGGGACGCCCAAGAATCTGATCATCGTCAACGCCGTCGGTGGCTGGGACACCACGTACACGATCGACCCGAAGCCGGGGCTGAGCACCATCGATGCACCCGCAGACGGAGACGTGCGGGAGATCGGCGGTATCCCGATCCTCGACGCTGCGACTCGCCCGTCGGTCGCCGGGTATTTCGAGGACTTTGCCTCGATCACCACGGTGGTCAACGGACTGCAAACCTCGTCGATCTCACACACGTCCGGGTATCGACGGATCATGACCGGGACGACCTCGCTCGATGCTCCGGACATCGGAACGATCGCGGCGATCGAACACGGCAGCGACCTCGCGGCCCCGTACCTGGTCTTGGGTACGGTGTCGTTCTCCGGCCCGTACGCATCCGCGGTGACGCGGACCGGCAACCTCAACCAGATCAACACCCTGATCGAGCCCGCGGCGGGTTTCCCGATGGAAGATGGAACGTTCGGGTTCGAACGCTTCCTGATGGTCGAAGATGAGCAGAGCTTGGTGCAGGACTACGTGCGCGAGCAGGCCCAGCGTGGTCGTGAGCGGTGGCGAGGCATTGGCCGAAACGCGCAGCGCGGAGCGGACTTTGAGAACGCCATCGGCCGAGCGGATCAGCTCGTCGACATCGGTGCGCTCGGAGACCTGGACTACGCGCAGTCCTTCGGCCTACAGGTCGACCTCGCGATCCAGGCGCTTTCCCTGGGCACCTCGGCGGCCTGCCAGATCGAGCTGAGCGGCTGGGACACCCATGCCAACAACAGCGAGCAGGCTTTCTACTGGGAAGAGTTGTTCGCCCAGCTTCGCCGCCTGGTCCAAGGGTTGGAAGTCGCGGGCCTGATGGAAGACACCGTCGTTGCGGTCGTCTCGGAGATGGGCCGCACGCCCAAGCTCAACGGCGACGCGGGAAAGGACCATTGGCCGGTGACCAGCGCGATGCTCATCGGGACCGACATCGGCGGCGGTCGGGTGTTGGGCGCGACCGACGATGAGTTCGGGGGGCGCAACGTCGACCTGGAGACCGGGAACCTCGACGGTGACGGCTCCCCATTGAGGCACGGGAACTTCGCGGCTGGCGTGCTCGAGGAGGTCGGTGTCGATCCGGCGGCCTACCTCGGATCGAGCAACCCGCTGCGTGGGTTCTAGATCGATCGTGAACTCAGCCCGGCAAGCCCGGGCAGTCGATAGCCCGGTTCGGAGACAGCTCGCAGGTCGCACCGATCTGCGAGCCGCTCGGGGCCGGCACGCCCTCACGGCGGACAATCCGGAACTCGAGGTTCCAGCCCTCGTTGATGCAGGCCGACTGCATGTCGTCGTCCGGGCTGCTGGTGGAGCCATTCTGATCGACGAGGCTGACGAAACAGACATCGGCGCCGTCGGGAACGGAGCCCCCACCTCCACACTCGGGGATACTCTCTTCGATGATGCCCGAGCCGTCGTTCGAGGTCTGGGTGAGGGTGCACAGCGTCTGAAGACCTTCGGCCACGGCGTCGATGTCGGCGACGCAGGCGGGCATGCAGGTCGGCCTGAGCTGGTTGCGGACCGAATCGGCGATTGCACCCAGGGCCGGGCCGTAGTTTGTGCTGCACACCGAGAACAGGTTGTTGTCGTTTTCACCGACGAGGAAGGCTTCGGCGAACTCCCGCAGGCGGACCGGCGGAACCGCCTCGGCGACCTGACTCGAGCAACCTTGGCCGATACCAAACCTGGCCTGGAAGCTGTCCGGGTTTGTCGGGTCTGCTCCCTGTGCGTAGCTGAGTTGCTGGACCTGGGGGTAGTTCTCCGGAACACCCGCGATGGCGGAAACGAGGATTTCCTGGCCGGGATTGTGGAGCTGCTTCTGATTCTCCAGGTCCTGGACGTAGCTCGTGTACTTGGACAGCGGATACAACGCAGCGGCATCGGCGTCCGCCGTATCGTTCCCATCGACGTCGCGGTCGACCGCCGTGCATTGGTCCGATCCGAGGCTGAAGTCGCAGCTCACGCCCGCATTCCAGCACACAGCCGAGGTCGGCGACTGCTGCACGTCGGGGAGCGACCAGAAGACCTGGTTGCCCACGCCTTCCTCGCCGAAGACCGTGTTTTGAAGGTCGCGGTTGAACGAGCAGTCGGCCTCGTCGGTCACGAACACAACCGACAGAACGGCTGAATCTCGAATGAAGCCAGACTGGTTCTGCCCGCTCATCTGGGACAGCCGGAGCGCCTTCCACATCGACTCGAGGTGAGACTCGAAACCGCATCCGTTGATCCCTTGCGGCGTGAAGCACTGCATCGCCTGCGTGGTGCTTACCCCCGCGGGCAAGTTTGTGACGCCCCCGATGTTCTCGACCCACGGCCGGACCCGGGGGGCGGGGTCCTCGTCGGTGACCGTGGGCTGCATCTCGATGCTGTCGAACTCACAGAAGTCCGTGCAGGCGCTCTGGGCGTCCGTATCAGTTCCGGAGAAGTAGAAGTCGCCGAGCCGAGAGCGACAGCTCGAGAGCACGAACTGTCCAGACTCGGCATCCGAGACGCCTGCGCCCCTGCACCAATAGTTGCTGTCGTCGGTCGTGGTGACGCCCAGGCGATAGTTCGCCGCGACATCGTCGGCTTCGAGGACACTGAGGAACGCCCCGAAACTCTCCGAGAGCGTCGCCTGCTCCTCTCCCATGGATCCGGAGTTGTCGATGACGAACAGGATGTCGATGTCCTTGTTGACCTGAAGCTGGATGCCTTCGGGGTCGCCCGTCGGGTCGTCGCCCGTCGAACCGTCCTCCGCCGTGGGGGAGGGGTCGTCATCGGTTCCCGATCCGTCCCCCGCGTCCGTGTCGTTGACCGCGACCGCGCTGTTGCAACTCGGTCCGGCGAGAACGCACGCGCCCAAGACAAGGAGATGGTGAGCGCTCCTGCGCAAAACAAACACATGCTTGTCTACCGCAGTGCGGACCCGGGCGCCCGGCCGGCGACCGTGCTTCGAGTCACGGGCTCCTTTGATGCCAAGACGGGCGTTCGCTCTCCGCTCCGGACCACTCATCGACGTGCCGGACCTCTCGCTTGGTGGCGATCTTCGGGGCCGTGTTCGCCCATCGTCCGCTGGAGTTTTTGAGGCATCGCGTCGTCGCGGCAACCATGTCGCGAGAGTTGCGGTCAGAGCCGGCCGCGAGAAAAAAAATGACGGATTCGCGCGCCCCCGGACATGAACAAGTCGAGACCGAGAGGTCCGGTCAGTCCAGGCCTTGCATGTCGATGATCCCCCCTCGCTCTCCCGTTCGCGGTGCCGGCACTCTCCGTAAGTGGGGGCGTGAAAGGCAACCCTCGTTGCTCCGCGCGCCTCGGGCGATGACCTCCGCTTTGGTTCGTGGGCTGCGGTCGGCGGGATACAGCGATGCCGCGATTGTGTCCTTCGCAACCTCGCTCCTCGCCGTGCTTTGTGCTGACCAGCGCGATGCGCTGCCCGATTCGCCAGATTTGGAACATAGGACCGGCATGCTCTGTGGCCTCGATTTCGAGGAGGCTCTCGACTTTGAGATCCAACGCGCACGAGCCGGACGCCACCCACTTGGATTGATCACAGCAACGGTCGCAACACGCAACTTGTGCAGTGCATCCGAACGATTCGAAGACGAGAAGCGCTTGGGCCGGACTATCACCGGTCGAATGCGGAGCCAGGACATCGTGGGACGAACCTCGGACGGACGAGTGGTGCTTGCGGTCCCCGGCGCTTCTCCGACAGTCGCGCGTCGGATCGCGACAGAACTGTCATGCGACACGGCAAGACTGTCCTGGTCCAGGGGAACCCGGGTCGAGGTCCGGGTGGCCAGCTTGGACGCGTCGATCCCGGACGGGCATCGTTTTCTTGCTGCGGCGCAACCTGTGGTTTCCGCGGCGACGGCTCGTGAACCGAGCGCCGAGCTGCATGCGAAACTCCTCGCGCAGCCGGTCGGGCTCGCACTGTGCGGCGGCGCGGCATGGGCAGCGGCTCACATCGGTGTGCTCTGCGCGGTGGAAAAACTCGGCGGCTCTTTGGCCGGCGTCGGGGGGACGAGTGCGGGGGCACTCGTGGCCGCGATGTACGGAATTGGAATGGATGCTCCGGCGATGCTCGAACGATTCGAATCGTTCGCCTCGTCGGACGTGATGGCCGAGCTGCGTCGCAGCTACGCGCGAGTCCGTATCGTCGGCCGTCGGGGTCGGTCGGGCTCGTCACGGGGCCGGGTTGGATTCGCCGGTCCGCGCGAGTTGGCAGTGGCCGACGACGAGCTTCTGCGTGCGTCGGTGGAGCACTTCATTGCGGTCGATCGGCCGATCGAGAGTCTTCGGCTGCCTTTGGCATTGTGCGCGACGGATCTCCAGGAAGGCGCAATGACCTACTTCAGCCATGGTTCGCTGCACGATGCCCTCATGGCCGCGTGCGCCGTGCCTGGGCTGTTTCGTCCCCAGCGTGTGGGATCCAAGCTCTTGGTCGACGGCTCGCTGGCAGGCGAGCTTCCGGTCGCGGCGACGCGGTCGATCGTCGGCGGGGCTCCGGTCGTCGGCTCGCACGTACGCAGCCCCGCGAAACGACCCGCGTCGTATGACAACGGGCTCGTCGTCGCGGCTCGCCTGGCACTGATCCGGCAACGGGAACTCGTCTGCGAGCAAGGGCGCATGTGTGCTGCAGTCGTGGAGGTGGTCGTCGACGACCTCGGCTGGATGGGTTTTGCCGGCTCCGCACGGGCCGAACGAGCAGGGCGCGATGCGGCGCTCCAACAGTTGGGCTCACCGGGTGCCCATCGTCGGCGATCTCCGTCGCCGACATCGACCTGGGAACTCGATGCTGGATCCACGCGTGGACCCCCTGCGGACACGTCGTCCGACGCCTGATTCGAGCTCTGTCCAGTACCTCTGCACGCCCGTCCTTTGGACGGGTGCGGTTTCCTTATGACACCAGACTTTCTTACGTTCGCCAAGCTCCCGCTCGGACTTCACAACGCCGAAGCCCTCGTCGCGGCCTCTCGCGCTGGATGGACCGCGGTTGTCGGTATGGAGCAGGGCGTCGACCTCGCGGTCGTCGCGAATGAGCTGGAGACCCTGGCGAGCCATCATCGGCACGCGTTCGCTGTCGCTGTCGACGAACTCGGTGAAGAGCAGCTCCGCTTGATCGACCGTTTCGTCGATCAAGGGCTCGGCTGGATTCTCGCCGACGCGGACTTGTGGCAGACCAATTCGCGCAGCGACCTCGAGTCGCTTCGTCGCTCCGGTATGCGCGTGTTGGTGTCCATCCGTGGCACCCAAGACCCCGCCCGCTGGTCGCAGGACATCGTCGACGGCGTGGTGCTCACTGGGCATGAGGCGGCTGGGTTCGTCGGGGAGCAGAGTGCATTCGCACTTCTCCAGCGCTGGAAACAGCACGGCAGCGTCCCAGTGTACGTCCACGGGGGAATGACGCTGCACTCGGCCGCGGCATGTGCCGCGCTCGGAGTCGAGGGAGGCGTGTTCGACAGTCAGCTCCTGTTGCTCGACGATTTCCGACCCACGGACGAGATGCGCGCGTTGCTCTCGCGGCTATCGGGCACGGAGACGGTCGCTGTAGGGAACGAGGAGTTCGGCGAGTTTTGTCGGATTCTCGTCCGCCCCCAGAACGCGACGGCCCGTGCGTTCGTCGAAGAAGGGAAGGGAAAGCGTTTCGGCGAGCTGCGGTCGTTGCTCTCGGGTCGTAACCATTGGGACACGCCAAACGATGCGGTTCTTCCTCTGGGCCAGGACGTCTGCTTCGCCGAGTCATTCGCGCAGCGGCATGGCTCGCTGGCCGGGTTGAAGAAGGCCATCGTCGCCGCGATCGAGGATGACCTTCAGGCCGCGGTGCGGGCGCAAGCTTCAGCCCCACAAGCTTCGCTGGCCCAGGCGCTGGGGATCGAGCTTCCGGTTGTCCAAGGTCCAATGACACGCGTCTCTGATCGCGCCGGCTTCGCGCGTCTGGTCAGCGATGCTGGTGGCCTGCCCATGGTCGCGTTGGCTCTGGTGCGTGGGGACTCCTTGCGCTCCCTGCTGGCCGACTGCGCCCGTGAACTCGAAGGACGGCGCTGGGGGGTCGGATTGCTGGGGTTCGCGCCGCGAGAACTCCTCGACGAGCAGCTCGCTCTCGCACGCGAGGCGGGCCCGTCGTACGCCATCATTGCGGGTGGTCGTCCGGACCAGGCGGTCGCGCTCGAGGCGGCCGGCATCCCGAGCTTTCTTCATGTCCCGGCGGCGTCGTTGGTCGCGCCCTTCGTCCGAGGTGGGGCCCGACGCTTCATTTTCGAGGGACGCGAGTGTGGCGGGCATGTCGGACCTCTGAGCAGCTTCGTGCTGTGGAGCAGCATGGTCGATGGCTTGACCGAGACGCTCGATTCCAAGGCGTGCGCCGCCGAGGAGGAAGTGCAGGTGTTGTTCGCAGGGGGCATCCACGACGCACGCTCGTCCGCGTTCGTTCAGGTCCTGGCCGCCCCTCTGCTTCGCCGCGGCGTTCGGGTGGGCGTGCTGATGGGGAGCGCGTATCTGTTCACCAAAGAGGTCGTGCAGAGCGGTGCCATCGTCCCACGCTTTCAGCAAGAGGTCCTGGCGTGCGAACGCACGGTCACCCTCGCGTCCGGCCCGGGGCACGCCAGCCGCTGCGCGTACACCCCGTTCGCGAAGGAGTTCTTTCGCATGGCTGCAGACCTAAAGGACGAGCCGGATGGTGGCCGGGAGGTTCTTGATGATCTCGTTCTCGGCCGGCTTCGAATCGCGTCCAAGGGCCTCGAGCGAGACGGCGCGCAGTTGGTCGAGGTCGACGAGGACGACCAGGCCGAGCGTGGCATGTACATGCTGGGACAGGTCGCGACGCTGCGGCGAGAGACAACGACCCTGGAGCGGCTGCACGGCGAAGTCACCTTGGGTGCGTTGGAGTTGCTCGAGGATGCCCAACGCGAACGAGCAGCCGCTCCCACAGCGGCCGACCCCTCCGTGCCCCTCGACATCGCCATCGTCGGACTCGGGAGCTTGTTCCCTCGCGCAAACTCGGTCGATACGTTTTGGGACAACATCGTCGACAACGTCGATGCGATCTCTGAGGTTCCCCGGCACCGCTGGGACTGGAGGCTGTACTACGACGCCGACCCCAAGGCGCCAGACAAGGTGTACTCGAAGTGGGGAGGGTTCCTCGACGACCTCGTCTTCGACCCGACGCGCTACGGCATGCCCCCGCGCTCCGTTGCGGCCGTCGACCCGATTCAGTTGGTCGCGCTCGAAGTCGCAGCCCGCACGTTGAAGGATGCGGGGTACGCCGACGGAGATCACGACCATTCCCGGACCTCGGTCATCCTCGGGGCCAGTGGTGGGTCCGGCGATGTCGGGACCCAATACGGGTTGCGGGCCGAGCTCCCCAGGTTCACCGGAAGCCTGCCGCCAGAGATCGCCGCGCGTTTGCCCGAGTGGACCGAGGACTCGTTCGCCGGAATCCTGAACAACGTCGTCGCCGGCCGGATCGCGAGTCGGTTCGACTTCGGAGGCGTGAACTTCACTTGCGATGCCGCCTGTGCGTCATCGCTGACGTCGGTTTACCAAGCCTCACAAGAGCTGATCGCAGGGCGGGCAGACTTGGCCCTCGCGGGCGGTTTCGACACCGTCCAGGGGCCGTTCGGTTACCTGTGTTTCAGCAAGACCTCGGCGCTCTCTCCGCGTGGGCGCTGTCGGACGTTCGATCGCAGCGGCGACGGCATCGTGATCTCCGAAGGCGTCGCCATGGTCGCCCTCAAGCGGCTCGCCGACGCCGAGCGTGATGGGGATCGGATCTACGCGGTGATCAAGGGCGTCGCGGGGAGCAGTGACGGTCGAGCCCGCGCCCTGACGGCTCCGCACGCACTTGGCCAGCTTCGTGCGATGCGCCGGGCGTATGTGCAAGCAGGGTTCAAGGCGGACACGGTCGAGCTGTTCGAAGCCCACGGAACGGGGACTGTGGCGGGGGACACGACCGAGCTCAAGAGCACCACACGTCTGTTGATGGACGCGGGCGCCCGGCCTCGACGTGCGGTCATGGGGTCGGTCAAGACCAACGTCGGTCACACCAAATCAGCCGCAGGCGTCGCTGGACTGATGAAGGTGGCACAGGCGCTGTATCGGAAGGTGCTGCCCCCTCATAGGGTCGTCGACGATCCTCTTCCCGCGCTGCGGACCTCAGAGGCTCCGCTGTATCTCATCGATCAGGCGCGGCCGTGGATTCGCAGTCCGGAGCATCCGCGCCGTGGGGCCGTTTCGGCTTTTGGGTTCGGCGGCACCAACTTTCATGCCGTGCTCGAGGAGTATGGCGACGAGTATCGACCCTGGCTCCGGCCTGCGCCGACCACCCGCTGGCCGGCGGAGTTGCTGGTCTGGAGCGCTGTGTCGCGCGAGGCGTTGTCGGAGTCGGTAGGAGAGCTGAAGGCACGCGTAGACGAGGGGACGAGCGCCCCGCTGCGGATGGTGGCCGCCGCTCTGGCCGGGCAGCACGAGCGCAGCACACATACGCTTGCGCTCCTGGTCGAAGACAGCGCGTCCTTGGTCGAGCGGCTCAAACAAGCGGCCGCGTTCCTGGCCGACGCGGATGCGCAGCAACCCGCGGGGCTGTTCTACGGTGCGCACGGTGAATCCACCCCGAAGCTCGCCGTGCTCTTTTCGGGCCAAGGCTCGCAGTACCCGGAGATGCTGCGTGAGCTCTGCGTGCGTTTCGGCGTGGTGCTCGATACCTGGGCCAGCGCCGAGGCTCTGACACGCGACGCATTTGAAGCGCGGTTCGGCGTGGGCCAAACGCTCAGCCGTTTCGTCTTCCCTGTGGGCTGCTACGACGACGACACCCGGAGTGCCGCAGCCGCAGCACTGACCTCCACCGACGTCGCCCAGCCTGCGCTCGGTGCCGTCGAGGCCGCGGCACTACACTTGATGCGGCGTTTGGGCCTGCACGCAGATATGCTCGGCGGGCACAGCTACGGCGAGTTCGTGGCCCTGTACGCCGGGGGAGTCCTCGACCTCGAATCGATGCTCCGCCTCTCGGTCGCACGCGGTCGTGCCATCGTCGACTCGGTTGTCGAGGCGGGCAAACCGCTCGGGACCATGGCGGCCGCGTTCGCGCCGCGGGAGGCGGTGGAGTCCGCCATCGCCGACATCGACGGGGTGGTGGTGGCCAACCACAACGGTCCCCAACAGGTCGTCATTTCCGGGACCGACGCCGGCATCGAGGCGGCACAGGTTCGCTTGACCGAGGCCGGAGTCCGCGTCCGCCGCTTCCCGGTCGCAGCCGGCTTCCACAGTCCGTTGGTCGAGCCCGCCCGGGCCGCACTGAACGCGGCGATCGAGGCCACGCAGTGGTCGGCCCCGACCACTGCGATCTACGCCAACACCACCGGGGAGCGACACGGCGAGGACCCAGACTCGTTGAAGGCGGCGATGAATGAGCACCTCGTGCGTCCGGTTGAGTTCGTGGCGCAGGTCGAGGCCATGCTGCGCGATGGGGCCGAGGTCTTTGTCGAGTTGGGCCCCAAGTCGGTCCTGACCTCGCTCGTTCGGCGGATCGCGGGAGAGCGCCCGCACCTCGCTGTGGCGATCGACGAAAAACCCGGGCTCGAGGGTCTCTTGGGCATGGTCGGCCGGTTGCTGTGCGCCGGGGTTGCGCTCGATGTCGGGCCGCTGTTCGAGGGACGGGCGTGCGCGGTCGCCCTCGAAGATCTACCGCCGGTTGAGACCGTGCCGCGTCATGCGTGGCTGGTCAACGGCAGCGGTGTCCGCCCAGCGGGAACGCCCCCCAAGCAGGTCGGGGTGACCCTCGAGGATGTCGTCGCCGCCGAGACGTCGGCAGAGGGTCCGCCGGAACCGGCTCGGGTCGCTCCTGCGCCGGTTGCCCCCGCGCCCCCGGCCCGGGTCGCTGCGGCGCCGAGTCTCCGCCGAGCTGCGACCGCTCCATCCCTCGTGTCGGCCCTGCCGCGTCGCCACCGATCCGTTGCCCACAAGCCTAAGGCACCCCCCATGACAGAAGACGATGACAGTAAAATGGATGGGTACTTCGCCATGATGCAGCAGTTCCTGGAGACCCAGGAACGCGTCATGTCGGTGTACCTGCGTTCCCGTGCGACGGCCGGCCTCGTGTCGACCTCCGCGCGTTCTCTTGACGAGGACCGGGCGATACCCGACGGACGCGTGCTCGCGCCGGCGTGGCCGGTTGTCGCGGCCGAAGTTCCGGCGCAACCGCGGCCGACCCCCGCTCCAGCCCCCGAGATGGAGGCCTCTGCGCCGGCTCCCGTTGCGGCCGCTCCGGCACCTGCTCCCGTCCAGTCCGTGGCCGCGGTGCTCGACCGAGCGGCGCTCACGGATCTGCTGCTCGGCGTCGTCGAAGACAAGACCGGCTACCCCCGAGACATGCTCGACCTGACGCAGGGCCTCGAAGCCGACCTGGGCATCGACTCGATCAAGCGGGTCGAGGTCGCGACGGCGGTGCTCGAGTTGCTTCCGCCGACGCACCGCGACGCGGTCACTCCGCGGATGTCCGAGTTGAACACCCAGCCCACGCTGGATGGCATGTTGGGCATTCTCGGCGCAGCGACAGGCGCTGCGATGGAGGGCTCGCGCCCTTTTGATGGAGCCGAGGTGGGATCCGTGGTCGACGCCGTCGATCACCCACCTCGGTTCGTCGTGGTCCCGCAGCCGCGGGCCATTCCCACCGACGCTCGGCGCTCCCTTGAGGAGGGCACATTCGTCGTCGTTCCCGACAGGTTAGGGGTCGCCGACGCGTTGGTGGCGACGCTGCGCGGGCGCGGCCGCGAGGTCGTCGTGTGCACACCTGCCGACGAAGCCGGGATCACGGCCTGGGTTGAGGACAACCGCGCAGGGCTGCAATCGGTCGCGGGCGTGGTTCACCTGGCTGCGTTGGGCGCACCACTTGTGCCTCGTGACGCCGGTGCGGACCGCTGGCGTCGGGCTATCGCGCTCGACAAGTCGTTGTTCCTCTTGTTGCGGGCGCTCGATCCCGTGCTCACCGAGCGAGGTCACGTGATGGCCGCGACCGGGTTGGGCGGGACGTTCGGGCGCACCACACCCATCCCCTCACAACGGGACGGTTTCGCGGTGCAAGGCGGAGCGGTCGGCATGCTGAAGTCCTACCGAGAAGAGCGGCCCGGGCTGCGGACCAAGGCTGTGGACCTCGACCTGACGCTGCCCTCCGATCGGCTCGCCGTGCTCCTGGTATCGGAGTTGTCGTTGCAGGGGGGGCGCCAAGAGGTCGGCTACCCCGCAGGCGCGCGGACGATCTTCACCACCGCCGCAATCCCCGTCGATGCGGAGGGCGGAGCGACGCCTCGACCCTGGAGCGGTGCGGGCGTTGTGCTCGCCACTGGAGGTGGCCGTGGGGTCACGGCCGAATTGCTGCGCGCTCTCGCGGCCCCAGGTGTCACCCTGATCCTCACCGGTCGTCGCCCCATGCCCGACCCGGAGGCAGACTCGATCGAGGTGCTGGGGGAGCCGGCGGAGCTTCGCCGTCACTTCATCGGCGAGGCCAAGGCGTCCGGTGCTCGGGTCACACCGGTGACGTTGGAGCGTCAGGTCCGGGGCGTGATCGCGGCGCGCGAGCTTCGGGCCAACGTCGAGGATCTGCTCCAACGCGGTGCTGCGGTCGAGTATCACGCCGTCGACGTGACCGACGAGGGCGCGCTCGCGGCCCTCCTCGTGAAGGTCCGCGAGACCCACGGTGAACTCCGCGGGGTCGTGCACGGTGCGGGGGTGATCGAGGACAAGCGCCTCGTCGACAAGACGCCCCAGAGCTGGTCGCGCGTGGTCGAGACGAAAGTCGTCGGTTTGGCGCTGCTGCAAAAACTCCTCGTGGGTCCGTCCCTCGAATTCTTCGTCGTCATGAGCTCGGTCGCCGGGCGCTACGGCAACAGCGGACAGTCCGACTACGCCTGCGCCAACGAACTGATGAATCGTCTGTGTTGCCAGATTCGTGACCGCGGCCCATCGCGGCCCGTCGCGCTGTGTTGGGGGCCTTGGGGTCCCACCGCGTTTGGCAGCGGCATGGTTGACGCCGTCGCCGAGGCCAAGTTCGCCGACAAGGGCGTCGAACTCGTCTCGCCGGCCGTCGGTCGACGACTGTTCGCCGATGAACTCGCACACCTGGATGACCGGCAGGTCGAGGTTGTGTGTGGACAGGGGCCCTGGGAAGTCTCCGAGGAGGCAATCGGGGCGGTCGAACGCGCGTCGTGGGGTGGCGGACCGCTGCTTGGGTCCGCCACGCCGGCCTCCGACGGGCAGGGCATGCACTCGGTGGAGGTCGCCCTCGATGCCACACATCTCTATCTCGACGCCCACCGCATCGACGGCGCCGCGATCGTGCCGGCCGCCGCGGCAGCCGAGGTGATGGCTGAGGCGGCGCAAATGTGCTTTCCGAATCTGCGCGTTGCCGAGGTCACCGGTTGTCGACTTCTCAAGGGCATCGATCGCCCCGATGGAGGTCGCCGCGTTCGGGTCGAGCTGGAGTCGGCCTGCGATGGCCACGGCGGTCTGGAGGTCAAGGGGTGCGTGCGACAGAGCGAAGCTCCGCGGCGTGTGCACTACCGATGCGTGCTGCGACTGCGCCCCGAACTCGACGCGCCGCCACGTTTGGAGCCATCGAGCGTCGAGGGGGAGTCTTTGTCGGCTCGAGAAGCGTACGGGGTCTTGTTCCATGGTCCTTCGCTGCAGGTCATCGGGCATGTCGACGGACTCGGACCCTGGGGTGCGACGGCGGAGGTTCGTGCCTCCGACCCCACGGAATGGATGGCGTCTCCCGCTACGGGCGCGCGCTGGGTCTTCGATCCCGGTCTGCTGGACGCTGGTCCGCAGCTCGCGATCGTGTGGGCGCGCCACATCAAAGACAAGACAGTGCTTCCGGTGGAGTTCGGTCGCATCGTCCGGTTCACCGACACCATGCCCGCGCGGCTCACCATGGTCTTCGAACGACTCGCGACTGCTACCGACGACCAGGTCCTCGCCAACGTTTCGTATGTCGATGCGTCTGGGCGTTTGGTGATGCGGGTCGAGGGGTTGAGGGGGATCGCGACCGCGGGTCTCAACCGCTTGGCGACCGATCGCTCACGACGGCCTGCCGCCGCGGGAGAGCGCTGAGGGGCTGCAGGGAGAACGACGATGACCTCCGATTCGACACCCGCCAAGATCGCCATCATCGGGATGGCCTGCGTGTTCCCGGATGCGCCCGCGCTCCACGCGTATTGGCGCAACATCATCCACGGTCACGATGCCGTAGGTCAGCCTCCGGCGAGCTGGGACGCGCAGCGATATCTCGAATCGGGCCGGGTCGATACCGCGGCCGGGGGCTACCTCGGTGACCTCTTTCGGTTCGAGCCGCACCGTTTCGGCATCATGCCGTCCTCGCTCGATGGCGGCGAGCCGGATCAGTTTCTGGCCCTGAGTGTGGCGCACGCGGCTCTGGACGACGCGGGGTATGCCGAGCGTGGCTATGACCACCGCGACACCGGGGTTGTGCTCGGCCACAGCACGTACCTGCACCGCGGGCAGGGGACGCTCATTCAAAACCATATCGTCGTGGATCAGACGATCGCAGTGCTGCGTGCTGCCTGCCCGTCCCTCGCCGCGGAACGGATCCCCGAGATCCGCGAAGTCCTCGAGAGCAGCCTGCCCACCTGCAACACCGACATCGCCCCGGGCCTCGTGCCGAACGTGATGACCGGGCGGATCGCGAACCGTCTGGATCTTCGCGGTCCCAACTACTTGGTCGACGCGGCGTGTTCGTCGTCGCTGTTGGCCGTCGGGGCAGCCATGGACGAGCTGTGGGCAGGTCGCTCCAACCTGATGCTCGCCGGGGGCGTCAACGCGTCGCTGCCTCCCGAAGTCGCCGCGATATTCACCCAGCTCGGCGCGCTGAGCCGCCGAGGACGAGTCCGTCCATTCGAGAGCGGCAGCGACGGCACGCTGCTGGGCGAGGGCCTCGGCGTCGTCGTGCTCAAGCGGCTCGACGACGCGCTACGCGATGACGACCGCGTCTACGCGGTTCTCCGAGGTGTTGGACAGGCCAGCGACGGTCGGGGCAAGGGCTTGCTGGCCCCGACGCTCGAAGGCGAAACCTTGGCAATTCGCCGGGCATACGACCAGTCTGGCGTCGATCCCATGAGCGTGAGCCTGGTCGAGGCCCACGGCACGGGCATCCCCCTGGGAGACCGCACCGAAATCGCGGCCTTGCGTAGCGTCTTCGGCGACCGCTCCGATGTGCCCTGCCTTCCGGTGGGGTCGGTCAAGTCGATGATCAGCCACTGCATCCCCGCGGCGGGTATGGCTGGGCTGATCAAGTGCGCGCTCGCGCTGCATCACCGGACGATCCCGCCGACGCTGTGCGACGAGGTCAACCCCGAGTTGGGGATCGACGCGCCGCTGTACGTCCCCACCGCGGCTGCGCCATGGATCCATCCCGCGTCGCACCCGCGTCGCGCCGGGGTGGATTCGTTCGGCTTTGGTGGGATCAACACGCACGCGATCGTCGAGGAGGCACCCGTGGATGCGGTCCGTCCGGCGACGTGCGGGCCGCGTTCGGTGGAGTTGTGTGTGCTCTCGGCGTCGAGCAAGGACGCGCTGCTCGCTGCGCTCGAGGCCCTGGCGCGGGTGATCGATGCCAACCCCGAGTGGAGGGCCGAGGATGTCGCATGCGCGTTGCTCCGGCGGGATACCGGGGCCTCTCACCGACTGTCCTTCGTTGTTCGCGATCGTGAAGATCTTCGCAAGGTCCTGGACCACGCGCAGGAGCGGTTGCGCTCCTCGGACGCGACCAAGTTCACCACCCGCAGCGGCTTGGCCTATGCGTCCGAGCCAGACCCCGGGCGGCTGGGGCTCATCTTCCCGGGCGAGGGCTCGCAGTACATCGGCATGCTGAAGGACCTCACAATGGCGTTCGAGGACGCGCGGGAGTGGTTCGACGTCTGGGCCGGCGTGTACGAGGAGCAGCCGGGCCACCGAAGGACCGACATCGTATGGCCAGCGTCACCGGTGACCGCCGAGCGTCGCAAGGCTCTGGAGGCGCGGCTGCACGATATGGACGTCGGGTCCGAGGCGGTGTTTTTCGGGGCGCAGGCGGTGATGGCAGTGCTGCGGCGACTGGGTGTAACGCCGGATGCCATGCTCGGGCACAGCTCGGGTGAGTCGTCCGCCCTGGTCGCATCGGGGGCGATCGCGTGGGAGCGACCGGCCGACGTCGCGGATCCCATCCAGCGACTGAACGAAGTCTACCAACGGGTCCTCGCCGATGGTGATGTCCCGCGGGGACGTCTGCTGGCGATCGGAGCCATGCCCATCGCGCAGGTCCGGACCGTCGCCGAGTCGATCGATGACGAGATCGCGGTTGCGATGCACAACTGCGCCGACCAAGTCGTCGTGTTCGGACCCTTCAAGTCGGTGGATACGCTGGAGAAGCGGCTGACAGGAGACGGGGCCATCTGCCTCCGGTTGCCCTTTGACCGCGGCTACCACACGCCCGCATTTGCGGCCGCCAGCGCGCAGTTTCGGGGGTACTACGACGAGATCGGCATGGGTGCGCCGACCACGACGCTGTACTCCTGCGCGTCGGCGCAACCGTTCCCAAACGATGCGGTCGAGGCGCGTGCCTTGGCAGCGGATCAGTGGTCGCACACCGTACGCTTTGCCGAGACCGTTCGGCGCATGGTCGACGACGGTGTGACCACCTTCGTCGAGGTCGGACCGTCCGCCAACCTCACGTCTTTCGTCCAGAGCATCGCCCGGGGGACAGGCGCGGTGGCGTTGGCAACGGACAACCGACGCCGCGGAAGCCTCCGTACGCTACTCACGACCATCGGCCGGCTGTACACGCAGGGGCGTCCACTCGAACTCGAACAGCTGTTTGAGGGCCGAGCGATCGACGAACTCGACCTGGATGGCGGCGAGCGAGCGCCGCGGCGGTTCGTGGTGCTCGACAACTCCATGCCGAAGATCACGCTGTCCGCCGAGCAGGCGGCGCAGCTACGCAGGCTAACGATCCCGCAGGCGCGACCGCTTGCCCGCGCGGAGCCATCGGTCGCGGAGTCGCCGCAGGCCACAGCGACTCCTCACGTGGTGACGCCGCTGCTGCAAGACGTCATCGCCGACAACTCTGGACGTCTGCAGGCGAAGTGCCGCCTCGATGTTGAGACGGCCGCGTTCTTGCGCGACCACGTCCTGAGCGGGGAGGTCTCCGACGCCGAGCTTCGCGGCCTGGCGTGTGTGCCCCTGATGGTCAGTCTGGAGATCCTCGCCGAGGCGTGCGCTGTCCTGGCCGGATCCGTCGCCGTCCGGGCCATCGAACAGGTGCAGGCCTTCGCCTGGATCGCACTGGATCAGGGCGAGCTCGAGCTCGAGGTTGAAGCGCGCTGCGTCGATGCCAGCAGTGGACGCTACGAGGCGTCGATCCGGGGGGCGGCCGGGGTGGCCGTCCGCGCGCAGGTGCTTTTCTCCGCCAAGACGCGCTGTCCGCCACTACCGCCGCTGCGGGAGCATCGCGACTCGATCTGGAACGACGACGAACTCTACACCAGCGGCATGTTCCACGGCCCGCTGTTCCAAAGCGTGCGACACATCGAGGGCTGGGATGAGCGGGGCATCGACGCCCGCCTGGCCGCGAAGAGCACGCTCGGTTTCCTGCGACGCGGTCACCTGCCGCGGTTGGTGCTCGACCCTGTCGTTTTGGATGCGATCGGGCAAGTGGCGGCCTACTGGATCGCTCAGTACGCGGGTGTTCGTTTCAACGCCTTCCCATCCACGATCGAGCGCCTCGAGCTGTACCGCAACCCAACCCGTGGCGAGTCGGGTCTGCGCCTCCTCGGACGTCAGCGGCCCGACGACTGCAGCAGCACCGACATCGCCGGCGGTCGCACGTGGGACTTCGAGTGCCTCGATCGTCGCTCTCGTCCGCTGCTGCGCGCTGTTGGCCTCCGCAACGCCTACTTTCCGGTCCCGCTGCGCTTCTACAATGTCAGGCGTCAGCCCTTGACGCACTGGCTCGGGCAGCCCGTCTCGTTGCCGGGACGCTCCGATGTTTCGTTGTGGGAGCTGCCCGTGTTTTCGGAGCCGTTTCTCACCCAGTCCGAGGGGATCTTCGGCCGCATTCTGGCCGGTATCTATCTCGATGCCCGCGAGCGTCAGGCCTTCGCGGAGCTTCACGACATGCCACGGCGGCGGCGTCAATGGCTGCTCGGGCGGGCGGCGATCAAGGAGGCCGTGCGGGCGTGGATCTACCGTCAAACGGGCGAGCTGCTGTACGCGACCGCCATCTCGGTCGGGCACGACGAACTCGGTGCACCGTATGTCACGGGCGCGTGGGCCGACGCGCTGGTCGCTCCCCCGTCGGTGTCGCTGTCGCACGATGCTTCGACCTGTCTCGTTGCCGTCTGTGACTCGATGCGTAGAGTCGGCGTCGATCGGGAGGGCTTGGAGAAGGCACACCGTCCCGAGCTGCTTCGGCGGGCGCTCTCACCGGGCGAGCAGGCCAGCCTCGAGGCGCTTGAGGGCGATGCGCTCCAAGAGCGGATCCTTCGCCACTGGTGCGCCAAAGAGGCGGCCGCGAAGTTTCTCGGCTGTGGCTTGGGCGGAGAACCGCACGCCTTTGAGGTCCAGCTCGATCCGGCAAGTGACACCGCGGTGGTCCGTCACCACCACGCCCGTGTGCACGTCGACCTCGTTCGTGACGGCGCCTCGATTGTCGCCGTCGCTAGCCCTCCCACCCCGGAGCTCATGCAGTGGAACCAAACCAGCAATCCGTAACCTCCAGCGCCGCGGTCCTGCGGGCCCTCGCCGTCGTCGTCGAAGACCTCATCGTCGACTGGGGCCTCGACGTCGAGACACTCGATGGGACGACTCAGGTGGTCGAGAACCTCGACTTCGCCTCGGTGGACATCATCCAGCTGTGTGTCGCCGTCGAGGAGCTGTACAGCCGCAAACTCGGATTTCAAGCCCTTCTCATGGTCGACGGCAGCTACGTCTCCGACCTCACGCTTCAGCAGATCGCCGACTTCGTGTCGGGACGACTCCAACAGCCCGAATCGCTGACATGACCACCAAAACCCTGTTCATTGGCCTCGACGGCGCGACCTTCACCGTCCTTGACGACCTCACCTTCGGCCCCGAGCCCGTCATGCCCTTCATGGCGAAGCTGCTGGCGGAGGGCTCGCGTGCCGAGCTGCGCTCGACGCCGAACCCGCTCACGCCGCCTGCGTGGGTGTCTTTGATGACGGGCCGAAGCCCCGGCCACCACGGGGTGTTCGACTTCATTCGCGCCGAGGAGACGGACAACGACGTCTACTTCACGCTCTACGACTCGCGGGATTGCCGGGTCGAGACGATCTGGTCGCTCATCAGCCGCCAGGGGCAGCGGGTCGCGGCGCTGAACTTTCCGTTCACCGCGCCACCGCCGGCCGACTTGAAGGGCTTCATGGTGCCCGGCTTCGTCCCTTGGCGTCACCTGCGGCGCAACTGCGCCCCAAAAAATCTCTACGACCAACTCAAGAAGATCCCCGACTTCAATCCCAAGGAGCTGGCCTGGGACTTCGAGCAGGAGAAGCAAGCGCTCGACGAACTCTCCGACGAGGACCGCGAGGGCTGGATCCGCTACCACCTTCCGCGCGAGATGCAGTGGTTCCGCATCGCCGAGCATCTGCTCGAGAACGAGGCTCCGGAGCTGATGGCGGTCATGTTCGACGGGGTCGACAAGCTACAGCACCAGGCTTGGCTCTACCTCGACCCAGCCGAGCAGAAGGGCGAACTCAGCGAGTACCACCAGCGGATGCGCGTGCTTTGCCTCGACTACTTTCGGCAGCTCGACACGTTCATCGAGCGGCTCGTAACCAAGGCCGGACCCGAAGCGAACGTTTTCTTGGCTTCGGACCACGGGTTCACGGCGACCGATGAGATCGTCCGGATCAACACGTTCCTCGCCGAGCGTGGCTACCTTCACTGGGTGGACGTGCCGAAGACCGAGGCCGGTCGTCGTCGAGAGGACAGCATGTTCGCCTACCTCGACTGGGAGCAGACGGTCGCGTACTGCGGAACACCCTCGAGCAACGGCATCACGATTCGCGTCGCCGATGCGCCGGGCAAGCAAGGGGTCGCCCCACAGGAGTACGAGGCGGTTCGCAGTCGCCTCATCGCCGACCTGGAAGACTTCCGGGACGCCGTCTCGGGCGAGCGCATCATCACCGAGGTCCATCGGCGAGAGGATGTGTTTTCAGGGGAGGCGATGAAGGACGCGCCCGACCTTCTGCTCGTCTTGCGCGACCACGGTTTCGTCTCGATCAAGAACAAAGAGCCCGCGGTGGAGCCTCGCCCCTCGATCGCCGGGACGCACCATCCCGACGGCATCTTCATCGCCTACGGGCCCGGAATTCGGCCTGGAGCATTGCTGCCGCGGCGCAACATCGTCGATGTTGGTGCGACGTTGGTGCACAGCTTGGGTTTGGATGTGCCCGAGGACTTCGAGGGTGTGGTGCCGGAGGCGATGTACACCGACGACCACCTCATGGCGCATCCGGTGACGCTCGGCGCGTCCACGGTCGATGCTGCTCGCAACGAAGAGGCCGGCTCGATGTCGTCCGACGACAAGGACCAGATCATGGCTCAGCTGCAGATGCTGGGCTACGTGGAGTGAGACAATGCCGACCGCGAGGACCAACGGCGTACGTCTGAACTACGTGCAGCTTCCCTGCTCGAATCCCGATGCCGAGGACCTGGTCATGGTCCACGGCTTGGCGACCTCGTTGGCCTTCTGGTACCTGCCGTACGGTCCGGCGTTCGCGTCGCGGTACCGCGTGACGTTGTTCGACCTCCGCGGCCACGGCCGCTCAGAGGTCACCGAGTCGGGGTACACCGTTCGCAACCAGGCCCTCGACCTCCGCGGGTTGATGCACCACCTGGGGATTGAGCGCGCCCACTTCATGGCGCACAGTTTCGGGGGCGCGATCGCTTTGGCGCTGGCCGAGGACGAACCGGGCGCTGTGGCCAGCATGGTCTTGGCGGACACACAGCTGTGGCTCGGTCGGCTCGCCGGTGCGGGCAGACCTTGGCCTCACGGGGCAGTGATCGAGTCGGTACTCGCCAAGCTGGGCCTCGATCTCGATGTTCGCTCGCCATTCTTTGGCTTCGAGTTGTTGACCTGTGCGGCTCGACTCATCGTGGCGGGGCAGACGTTGCCCCCGGAACTCATCTCGTTGGTGGGTCCGTCGCTTGGGCGCCACCCGCGGCGCACGGCTCAGCGTTGGCTCGAGGTGGCCGAGCGTGGCGCGGCCGAGCTACGCGCGCCCGATGGGCTGACCTCACAGAGTTTTGAGCGGATGCGATTTCCCGCACTGGCGATGTACGGAGAGCGGTCCAAGGCTCGACTGACGCAAGACCTCCTACGCAGTGCGTGGCCGCATGCGAAGTCGTTCACGCTGCCCGAGGCCGGACACTTCTTCCCGACATCCAAGGCCGAAGCGGTCATGGCCGCGTGCTCGGTGTTCTGGGATTGGCTCGAGGCGGGCGACCACGAGGCCTATGCGCAGACATCCTTCACCAGCATGACGAGGCTGGCGCTGTCATGACCGACCCTTTGCCTCAGTTCTCCGGCCGTGTGCAGCGAATGGGCCCGCCGCGCGGCTTACACGAGCGGGACTTCCGTCTCATCGCGAGGCGCGGCTTTGGAGATGGGGTCAACGCGTATGCGCATTCGATGGCGTGGTTTCGTGGGTACCTCTACGTCGCCACAACTCGCGGAAACTTTCCGCTGATGAAGAGAAAGCTCCCGATCGGGATGGACGTTTGGCCGGTCGAGTGCCCCCAGAACCCATTCTCGCTCGATCTGCGGGCCGAGATTTGGCGCTATGACCTCGGTGAGGACAGCTGGACCCGGGTCTTCAAGGCGCCGCTCATCCAAGGCAGCCACGGCAAGAAGATTCCGCGGTCGCTCGGCTTCCGGGGCATGGTCGTGCATCGCTCGAGCCCGGACGAGCCGCCGCGGCTGTTCGTGTCGACGTGGTCTCCTGCGAAAGGTCCTGGACCCTTGTTGCTGTGTTCGGAGGACGGACTCACCTTCAAGCCGAGCTGTGAGCCGGGCCTCATCGGGCTTCCCGTCACCACCATTCGCACGATGGTCTCGTTCAAGGGGCGCATGTTCACCACGCCGGCGGGTTCTCGCGGTGGCAACCCCAACGTGTCCGCGCACTCCGTCGTCTACGAGAGCCGCGCGCCTGAGCGCGGCGAGTGGGAGCCGGTCAGCGACTTCGGATTCGGCGACCCAGGCAACCTCACCGTGTTCGAGATGGCGGGCATGGGCGAGCACCTCTACGTGGGGACGTTCAACCTTCAGGGGTTCCAGATCTGGCGCAGCGACCTGTGCGGGACGCCGCCGTATCGCTGGGAGCGGGTCATCGAGCGTGGGGCATGGCGTGGGCCGCTGAACCAATGCGTGCTCAGCATGTACCCGTTCAAGGGTGCGCTCTACGTGGGCAGCGCGATTCAGGGCGGGGGGATCGATCGGCAGAACAACATCGGACCCGCTCCACCCGAGATGATCCGCGTTCATCCCGACAAGAGCTGGGACCTGCTGGTCGGCGACTCCCGCGACACGCCTGATGGCTACAAGCGTGCGCTGTCGGGATACATGCCCGGGTTCGACAACTTCTTCAACGGCTACTTCTGGCGCATGTGCGAGCACGAGGGCTGGCTGTACATGGGGACCTTCGATTGGAGCGCGCTGATGGGCTACGCGAACCGGTCGTCGTGGCCAGAGCCGTTCGTCAACATCATCAACCACGTCGGCCCACAGATGGTCCTCGACCATCACTCGGGGTTCGATCTGTATCGAAGCTACGACGGAGAGAACTGGGTGCCGGTCACGACCAATGGCATGTCCAACCCCTACAACATCGGCCTGCGCACCTTGGTGTCCACGCACCACGGTCTCTTCCTCGGTACGGCGAATCCCTTCGGGCCGAAGATCATGCCGCTGGGCGGTTCACAGTACGAGACGAACCCACGCGGGGGTTGTGAGGTGTTCCTTGCACCCTCCGTTTGACACCACGGTGCGTAGCCGCGCCGTCAACGTCGTACTCCTCGCGCTCGGGCTGTCTTGTCTCGTCAGCTGCATGGAGTTCCTTCCCGCGTGTGCGGACCAGACGATGAGCAACAAGAGTGAAGCTCCAGCGACGCAACTCTCGGGCAACCGAGTCCTCAAGGATGTGGAGTGCGGACCCGGAGCGGACCACCGCCTCGATGTGTATCGGCCCGCCGACGCCGCCGACGCGCCCATCGCCGTGCTCGTCCACGGAGGCGCCTGGCAGAAGGGGGACAAGGCTGAGCCCGGGTTCATCTCTGGGAAAGCCGAGTATCTGGTCGGACACGGGTTCATCGTCGTTTCGGTGAACTATCAGCTCCTGCCGCCAGATCCCTTGCGCCAAGCGGACGACGTGGCACGGGCACTGGCCTTCGTTCAAGCTCAGGCTCCGGGGTGGGGCGGCGATGCCCAGCGCGTGGTCTTGATGGGGCACTCCTCGGGCGCCCACCTCGTCACGCTGCTCGCCTCCGACCCGTCGTTGGCATCAGCGCACGGCGCGAAGCCTTGGCTCGGAACCGTCGCCCTCGATAGCGCTGCCCTCAACGTCGAGCGGATCATGAGGCGCCGACACTTTCCGTTCTACGACCGGGTCTTCTCCGACGACCCGGCTCGTTGGCGGGCGGCGTCTCCGTGGCACCGACTGCGCGCCGCCCCAGGACCGATGTTGCTGGTCTGCTCGAGCCAGCGTCTCGCATCCTGCGGACAGGCCCACGCGTTTGCCGAGAAGGTCAACGAACTCGGCGGGCGTGCGCGCGTGTCCGAGATCGATCTCTCCCACCGTGAGCTCAGCCTGGAGCTGGGGGTGGCGGGTGCCTATACCGAGACTGTGGATGCCTTCCTCCGCTCCTTGGAGTTGCTATGAACGACATGAACTCGATTATCTTCATCGTGATGGACAGCTGCCGGTTCGACTCATTCGAACGGGCGCATACCCCCAACATCGACCGCTTCGGCAAGGTCGAGAAGCGCTACGCATACGCCTCCTGGACCGCACCCTCTCACTACACATTCGCGATGGGGTTGATGCCGCATACAAGCCCGAGCGGGGTCATGGCGTCCGAGGTGTACAAGGACGAGTACGCGCATTGGAGGGAGCGAACCGGGCGGTCGGATGTGGAGTTCCGAGACTTCTTGCCGGAGCTCTCCCTGCCCAAGGCTCTCACTAACCTGGGGTACGTGACGCACGCCATGGTGTCGATGCCGGTGCTCAATCAACACACCCTGCTCAACCAGCATTTTGACGCATACGAGCTTCGCCCAAACCACAACGACTTTGCGGGCATGGTCGAGGAGATCGAGTGCACTCCGGACGATCCGAACTACTATTTCCTCAACCTCGGCGAGACGCACTATCCCTACATGCTGTCCGGCGAGGACCTCCCCCGCGTTTCAGGGGTTCACGGAGCTCTCAAACAGATGGGCTCCAAGGCCGCCAGTCAGGTCGCCACCGCTGGCGTTCGCGATTTCTTCACCCCCGAGCGTTTCGAATCGCTGCATCGTCAGCAGGTGTCGTGTGTGGAGTATGTCGACAAGAAGATCGGCGAGCTGATGGAGAAGGTACCGGTTGGAACCCACTTCATCGTGACCGCCGACCACGGCGAGTTGTTCGGCGAAGAGGGCTACTTCGGGCACGGTCCGATCATGCACCCCAAGTGTTTCGAGGTTCCCTACGTCGAGGGAACTCGAGCCTAGCCGCCCGCGGTGAAACCCGATGGTCGCCCCGTTGTTTCTGCTCGCGCCGCCGCGCTCGTACACGTCGCTCATCAACGCGATGTTGGGCCAGCATCCCCAGGCCTTCGGTCTGCCGGAGCTGTGCCTGTTCAACGGGCAGAAGCTCAAGGACATGTGGATTCGGGATACCGATGAGATCAGCAATGCGTCCCAGGCTCGGCAGGGATTGCTTCGTGCGGTCGCCGAGATCTACGCGGGGGAGCAGACCCGGGCAACCGTGGCCATGGCGGGGCATTGGGCGGCGGCCCGCCAGGAAGACACCACGGCGGAGGTCTATCGGGAGGTCGTCGACGCTGTCGATCCGCTGATGACCGTGGAGAAATCTCCGTCGTACACCATCGATATCGAGCGGCTGTTGCGGATCCGAGACGCATTCCCCAACGCTCGGTACGTCCACCTCACGCGACATCCGGTCGGTCAGTGCAAGTCGGTCATGAAGATGAACGAGGGGGCGTTCGCGCTGTTCGCAAACTCGATCGAGTTTCAAGATGACCGGGCGATGGTTGAGCCGCAGTTCGCGTGGCACGACCTCAACATCAACATTCTCAACTTCCTCGATACCATTCCGGCACAGCGCAAGCTCCGTCTACAGGGGGAGAAGGTCATGTCCGACCCTCCGGTGCAACTCGCTCGCGTCTGCAACTGGCTGGGGCTGCGCGACGACGCCGAGGCGGTGGAGGAAATGATGCATCCGGAGCGTTCTCCATTCGCGTGTTTCGGTCCGCTGACCGCGTTGTTCGGCAATGACCCAAACTTCCTTCGTGGACCCACCTTCCGGCCCCACAAGGTCAAGGTGCCACGGCTGGACGAGCCGGTTCCGTGGCGAGACGACGGGCGCGGCCTCCATCCTCGGGTCGTCGCGTTGGCCGAGGAGTTCGGCTACTCATGAGCGAGCGAGACGATGACGCCCCGCCGGTCGGGACGCGGACGAAGCTGGGACCGGTTCAGGGCAGCCCGGTGACGACGCATCCAGACCTCGAGTCACTCACGCCGCGGCAACGCGCGCTGAGGCTGGCGGTCATTCGGGAGTTCAAGGCCAAGAAGGTCAAGAAATTCCTCGAGCAGCAGGTCGAGCACCTCAACACGAACCGGCAGCTCGTCGAGGGCATCAAGTTTCTCTTCGACGAGCACGGTCTGCCTCCACGAAACGCCCCGCTCGAGGACATCGTTGCCCAACGGCGGAACATCGAATATCAGGTCCGATGGTTCGAGGCCGTGCTGGGGGAGCTTCGTAACCGCTACACCAAGATCAAAGAGATCGAAGACTACGCCTTCGAGTCGCTGGGGCGTGACCCACTCGACGAGCAAGAGTGAGCCCAGACGTGAACCCGCCCGCAAGGGAGCACAAAGCATGACCGAGCAGCAGCAAACCCCGCCCAAACGCGTCGCCACCCCCGCGTTCCTCCACCAGCGGTTGATGTCTTACCGCCTGGGGAAGGGGACCTCGTTGAGTTATGTGGTTCGGGACACGGTCCGGGGGACCAGTCACGACTTCGAGCCGTGGCAGTTCTTCACGCTGGAGGTGCTCCCGGGTTGTGAGGACGAGACCAAGCTGGCCACCGTGTTCGAGGACCGGTTTGGGCAGCGTCCGACTCGCAAGCAGCTCGATGGGTTCTTCGGCGCACTTGCGGACGCCAACCTCCTCAACGATGCCGCGGCGTCGCACCCGTTGCTCGCACGATTCACCAAGAAGACCTACGACGTGGTCCAGGGGGAGGCGGTCCTCCGCCGCCATGCGGACGCAGCAACCGCAGACGAGGGGGAGGGGGGCAAGGTCGTGGCTGGGACTGCCAAAGATGCGGCCGCCAGCGCGGTGCGGCCCGCGACCCCCGCCAATTCTCCCTCGGCCGACGAGACGCTCCCCGCGGGTATGCAGGATGCGGTGGACTTCGACGCCCGCGCCACGCCGTGGTCGCTGACGTTGTTCAATCCGACCTTCCTGCTTCGGTGGCTGTCTCCGCTTGTGTCGCCGCTGCGCTTCGTCACGGTTCTGTTGCCCCTGACGTTGCTCGGCGCATTCGCGTTGATCGGCCAGGAGCGCGCTGCCTTGGAGCAGGATCTGGCCCTGCTGTTGGGTGGGATGGATCTGTTCGATCGCTGGGTGCTCAGCCTGTTCACGGTCAACCTCGTCGCGGTGTGCACAACCGCGACGGCAGCCCACCGCTTTCGCGCAACCGTGCACGGCTTCGGCATGGCGCTGGTGATGCGCGTCTATCCCCGCTTCGTGATCCGCGTCGGATACATCGACCAGCTCTCGCGTACTGAGCGGATGTGGTTGCACGCTGCGCCGCTGCTCGCCCGGCTCGTGCTGTTCGATGCGTGCATCTTCGTGTGGTACCTGGTCCGAGGTTCGCACTCGGATCTCGCGACGCTGGCGCTCGCGGTGTCGATGACCGCGGTGGTCAGTTTTCTCTTCACCGCCAACCCACTCCTCAAGGGCAGCGGCTATCACCTCGTCTGTGCGTTCTCGGACGAGCCGCGACTGCGGGGGAAAGCCTTCAAGACGCTGCTCAGCAAGATCCGCGGCGGCGTATTCCAGGAGGCCAACGAGCTGCTGTTGGTCGGATACGCGATCGTCAGCGCGGTCTTCATCTTCAGCCTGGCCGTCGGCGCGGCCGTGTTCATCGCAACCGTGCTCCATCGGCTTCAGCTGGGCGGGAGTGCGATCATCGTGGCTACGGTCGTGGGGTTTGTTCTCATCCGACGGCTGGTCAACTACGGGCGGCGCATCGAGGCTGCCTACGATCGTTCGGTCCAGTTCGATCGCTGGCGTCGACGCGTCCACCATGAAGACGAGCCGGACCCCGAGGCCTCGCCGCCGAAGACGTTTGCGGCCTACGTCTGGCGCGCGTCGACCATCACGTTGTTCGTGGTGATGTTCTTGCCCTACCCGTACCAACCCGGCGGGGATTTCGTTGTCCACCCGAGCCTTCAGCAGGAGGTGACGACCGACATCTCGGGACGGATTGCACACGTCTACTTCGAGGGCGGCGAGGAGGTTGCGAAAGGCGCGGTGGTCGCGCGCCTCGCCAACGACGACGCACAGGCCCAGGTCGCGATTCTCGACAAGAAGATCGAGGAACAGCGAGCCGTGCTCGACGACCTCGGGGCACTTCCGCGTCCCGAAGACGTCCGCGTGGCCAAGATGGCGTTGGATGTCGAAAAGACCCGTACCAAGTACAGCCGAATCCAGCTCGAGCGGGTCGAGTCGCTCGCCAAACAGGGGGTCGTGGGAACGGAAGAACTCGACGATGCACTGCGGCAGGTCGCGGTCGACGAGCAGCAGAAATCCGAACGGGGAGCGGAACTCGCCGTCGCCCGGTTGGGTCCGACCGCGTATGAGATCGCCGAGGCCCAGGCCAAACTAGGCACGCTCAACGCCGAGCGAGACGCAACCCTCGATCGCATCCGACGCAGCGAGCTGCTGATGCCGTTCGACGGGCACCTGCTGACGCTGTTCCTCCGCGAGAAAGGGAACAGCTACTACACCCAGGGAGAGGCGCTTGCGATGGCCGAGGCATCGGGGCAGATGACCGCGGAGATCGAGATTCCGGAGTCGGACGCCGAGCACGTCGAGGTGGGGTCGGTCGTCCGACTGCGGCCGATCGCCTACAGCTCCGAGGTCTTCAGCGGGACGGTCGTGCAGATCGACTGGGTGGTCAGCGAGAAGACGTTCGGCAACGTCATCAAGGTGCTCGCCAAGCTCGACGACCCGCAGGGAAAACTGAAAAACGGCATGACGGGCTATGCAAAGCTTCAGGGGCCGTCGCTGCTCGTGTGGGAGGCGTTCTCGCAGGAACTCTTCCGCTTCGTCGAGCTGCAGGTGTGGTCATGGATTCCATAGTCAAGGGAGGGGTGCCAGCACCCGAAGACGCGCCGGTCGAGCGAGCCCCCAGCTCTCGGGAAGCCATGCGGATAGAGCCAAGAGCCGACGCGCACCCGTTGCGCTGAGCAGCACAGTGGTGTGCGCGTCAGTCGCCACGAGGCCGAGTCTATCGGGTCGCTCGCTAGGGCCACAGAACGGCCCCGGCGATTCTTGACGGGTTGGGGTGAGGGACTCGGGCCAGTGTCGTCGTTTAGAAAATCGATGACGCAGCTTCACCTTACAAGCCCCTGTACGCACGCGATCTGCCTGATTCTCGGTCTCGGCCTCATGGGATGCGACCCCTCCGGGGGCGGAGATGGAGGGGAGGACGGAGGAACCGACGGTCCGGCGACCTCGACCTCGACCACGGGCCCTGGTACCTCAGGCACCGACACGGATGAGACGGGGGTGGACTCCTCCAGCGAGGGAGGAGAGACCGGAGGAGGACCGGTGGTCGGGAACCCTTGCGCGGAACTCTGCGGGAACAATGAAGGCTCGCCACCCGCGGGTCTCGACTTTCAGCGCGGGGCAGGGGCCGACTCGTTCGCCCACTGCAGCACCTATCAGTTCGTCGGCAACGACACCGCAAGCGTGGCGGTGTTCTCGATGTTTCAAGACGGGGTGGCGTTCCTCGCCGGCGAGGACCCGATCACGGTCACCGACCTGCAGGTGATTCCGACCGGGGATGGAGAGGCGCTGGAGTGGTCGCTCCTCAGCGATGCCGACTTCTCGGGCTCGCTGTTGTCGGAAGACGAGTACGTCGGGCACACGATCACCGCCGACAACCCGCTGTCGTTCACGGTGGAGCTCAAGCCCGCAGCCAGCGGTGATCGTACGGCATGCCTGATGCTGTCGACCGAAGGCGGCGAGGACTACCTGGTCAACTTCACCGGCCGTGGCTCCGAGGACCCGCTGCTGAACTTCTCCCCATCGTTCACACTCGACGAAGACGTGCGGTTCGGTGCGATGACCAACCTCGAGGGTGAAGTCGTCGGCGCCTCCAGCAACGAAAAACACGAGCCGGGCATCGTCGACAGCACGGGCGCGGTGTACTCGATCGGCCGCAACGTGGGCCCTGGCGGCTTCGCGGAGGCGACCGCAATCGCGAAGCGCAACGCGGATGGAAGCTGGGGCTACTTCAAGCTGCTCGAAGGGCGTGACGGTGACGCGGAAGTCGACGCCAAGATCATGCAGGTCTCCGACGAGACCGCCGACTTCGGCACCTCGTCCGTGGTCGCCCTCGACGACGAGGACAACCTGTTCATCATCACCAACGTCGGGCTCTCGGCCAACTCGGACATGACGCGCGCCAACGTGGTGAAGATGGACTCCGATGGCAATGTCCTGTGGTCGCGGGGATGGGTCGCCGACTCAGCATTTCCGGCCCAGGCCAACGATGAAGCCGACTTCCAGACCATGATGGTGGTCGACGGCAAGGTGATCCTCAGCGGAGCGACCGGGGGCGGCAACGTCGTCGCGGCGGGCATTCCGATCGTGGTCCTCGACGCTGAGAGTGGGGATCTGATCCTCAATCACGTCTTCCAGATCGACTCTGGAGGTTCCCAGGAGGCGCTGGCGATGGCCGTCGACGGCGATTCGCTGTACCTGGGCGGGAAGGGGGCCCGTGCCTTTGTTGCGGGGTTCTCCGGACTCGACGGCACCAGCCTCACGCTCGACTGGACGCAGCGCATCGACACGGCGTTCACCGGTGCCCGCGTGCGCTCCATGACGATGGCCGAGGGCAACGTGTGCGGCCTGGCCCGCGGCACCAGCACCCAAAACCAGTTCCACATGTTCTGCCTCGACTCCGACGGCGCGGCGGTGTGGAATCGGCAACTCGTAGGCAACCCATCCTCGCGAACCCGGGCCCAGGTCATCGAATACATCGACGGCTCGCTGTACGCGGGCGGGTCGACGCACGTCTCGGGCCTGTCTCCGTTCGGGGAAGCCGCGCTCCTCAAGGTCAGCCCCGACGGCGAGCTCGACTGGAGCGCGGTCTACTACACCGGCAAGGGCGCTGAAGAGGTCGGTTTCCACAGCGTCAAGGGCATCTCGCGCCACGATGGCCAGCTGCTGCTTCAAGGACAATCGTGGACCGGACCGAACAACAAGAGTTGGTACAAAGGGTTCTGGTACGACGGCACGGACCTCGGCCTGGAATGGACCGAGTTCCTGCCCAACGCCGAGTACGCCTTCGACTACGGCGTCGGCGATCTCCTCGACAACCCGACGGGCACTTTGCTCGAAGACACGTCCGCGTACTTGCTGGTGACCGACATGCAATCCCAGGACCCAGAATCGGTCGAGGAGGGCGCTCCGGCGTATCTGTTCCAAGACGCGAGGGACCGCGCGAACGGCCCTGGTGGTGACTACGACGCGTTGCTGCAGGTGCTCACGGAGTTGTGATGCTCCGGTGTAAGCCTCCCCAGCGACCTGATCTCGAGGGGGCGCCGCACGCGTCACGGTTCCTGGCGACAACCGATTCGCGTGGTCGCGACGACGATGTCGTCGTAGTAGATGGTCTGTTCTTCGGAGGGCATCAGCCCTTGCTCTTCGAGGTACTGGCGCTTGTTCTCGTACGTGTCTCGTTGGTAGTAGGCATCGAGAAAGACGCCCTTGAACCCGACCGCCTCGGAGGTCCTGAAGTTGAATCCCTCGAACGGTGTTGGGTCGCTGCACGCGGAGAACTCGCATCCGCCCTCATGGAACGTCGCGCGTAGCCATGTCCCGATCGGGTTGCCTTCTCGATAGTCCCCGACGAGTTCGTCGTTGACATAGAATGCGAGGGCCCCGTCGTACTCGCCAAGCGCGTTCGCCTTGGCGTGGATCTCGATACAAGCCCACTCGCCAATCGGGAGTGACTCTTGCGCGTTGGGCTGGAACACGTTGCCGTAGTAGTAGGTCGAGCCCTGGTCTCCGTCACAACCAGGCGTCGCCGAACCGTCGTTGCAGCGACCCGATCGCATCTCGTGCCAGTACGTGTAGAAGTTCAGAACGTCGCTGTTGGTGACGTCCAGATCAAACCAGAATCCCTGGTCTCCCCCGGGCACGGTGTTGGCAAGTCCGGAGCTGTTCCATTCGTCATTCCCAGCAGCAAGCCTCACCCAATGATGGGGCTTGGGTGCGACCTCGGGGAATTGCACGTGGAACCGCCAGAAGACCTCCTCGACCTGCTCGAATGCGAAGCGTGGGGAGGCCGAGATGTACTGCGTCTTGTCCAAATGTTGCCGGGTCACTCTGGACCGCAAGAACGCGTCGCCAGCGTTGGCCAGGCCCGCGTCGTCCAGAACGGATAGGTAGGTGGTGTCCGCCTGGGGCGCATCCCAACGACCCCAGCCCGACTCGAAGTCATCGTGAAAGAGCACTGCGGGATCGGACCCCATGCCGACGTCGCCGGGGTACATCTCCGCCAGGGTCTGCGGGTCGTCGCCCGTTTCGCCTGGCTCGCCGGTGCCCTCGCTTCCCGCGCTCGACTCCCCGCCGGTCTCGGGACCCGTGTCGGTCGGCCCTTCGCCAGCAGATACGCTCCCATCCCCGGAGCCATCGCTCGCGCCCGTGCCCGCCGGACCGTCCGTCGTTGCACCGTCCGCTGCCGAACCGGCGGTTGCCGCACCGTCGCTCGCTGATGCGAATCCGCCCCCCTCGCCGTCGGTGCCTGAACACCCTGTGATTATCACCAGGGAGAACGAGATGGCGGTCAACTTCTCGCGCTTCACAGAATGGACGCTACCACGGTCCAGTCCACCGAAAACGACCCGCGCAGGCGCGGTAAGATCGAGGCGTCGTCTTCGTCCTTCTCCAGCGTGCGTATGTCCTTGAAGGGCACGTGCAAGCTGGCGCTGCGGGCTCGGGATTCTCTCTTGCAGGGAAGGGGGCCACGGCCCTCAGAACTGGTCGCAGAGCCCGTCTGAGGAGACGTCCGAGGGCGTACCCGGGATGACAAAACTAAGCTCCGCGAACTGGCTGCCCAGCCCGAACATCCAAACGGTTTGCGCATGATCGATGCCGGGTGTGCACGAGCCATCGTCGTTCACATCGACGAAGAGATAGACCGTCCGCGAGTTTGAGAAGCGCTCCAAGGTGGTCGTCAGCGAGGTCTCAATGACGACTTCGCCGCCGACCACGACGCCTGATTCGGTCGCCGAGGTCATGCTGCCACCGCTTACCTGCGCGAAGACGGTTCGTCCGTTCCAACCCTCGAAACCTGCGCCTTCGAAGATGTACTGCTGCTCGACGGGGTCCGGACCGTACAGCTCGGACCACATACAATCCTCAATCACGGAGAAACACAGATACTCGGACTCCACGCAGGTCGCGAACGCGTCGCCGACGGCCGCGCCTTGGTCTCGCACAGTCTCTTCACACGCCAGATGGCAGCCGTCGTTGCCTTGGAGGCAGCTTCCTTCGATCAGGAACTCGCACAGCGGATCACAATCCAGAGGCGCCGCGCTTCCAGAGGACTCCGAGGATTCCGAGCCGGTTGACGCGTTCGCAGGCGTGGCCGTGGATTCGCCTCCGCCGTTGGAGCTTGAGCCGACAGCCGCGGTCATCACGCCTTGATCCTCGGTCGTCCCGTGGGCGTCCGGGCCAGAGCTCGACGTTGGCGCGGATCCCGAGGTTTGAGCACCGGAACTCGTGGTCGATCCGGCGCCATCAGGAGTCTCAACGTCGACTTGCGGGCCACAGCCGCCAGCAGCGCTGAGCAGCCAGACGCCGGATGTGAACAGCAGCGATTGCCGGAGTGCCATTCTCAGAGGCTAGGCCCGAGTCGGCAAACCAACCATGGATACCTCTGCACCCTCGGCGTCCACATTTGCCGCACGGTCCCAGCAGCTCGTGTGGTGTGAACGCGCGGCGCGAGGCGTCGGGAGGCCCCCCTCTGCCTGTTCGTCCGGTTTTCCGATAATGTATATTATGTCTAATCATGCGTGCTGGTGAAATCTGGGCGAAAGAGCTGCCCAGAGCCCAGATTCGGCCCGTTAGGCCCCGTCAGGCGGTTTTTCCAGCGGGACGGAGCGCAGCGTATGTGCGACCCCGCAGGTATGCTGCCGCGCATGAGCGACGACTCGGCGGCCGCGTCCATTCTCGACCGCGTGAACACACTGTCGGCCCCTGCCGTAGCCGGCCTCGGTGCGGTCGCGGGAGTCCTGTTGGCGGTTCTATCCGCGCTGAGCGTGGAGCCGAGTTCCAGCGCCGAGGCTGCTGCGCATAGAGCCGCCGTGGGAGCTGATACCCAAGCCACTGCGACCCCGGCTTCCGCGGCCCATGCCGACGCCGCGGTTGGAGATTCACAGGCCTCCGGCGCTGCTGAAGCCGTACACGACTCGGGGCGTGCTGCTGGGGATCCTGGCGCCAAGCCGGATGTGGAGGCGGAAGCCGACGCTGAGGACGGCGCATCCGAGGCCTCCGATGACCTCGACGATGATCCGGAGGACGTGGTGCTCCTGGACCCTGATGTGGGTGCCTCGGACGAGGCCGATCTGAGCGCGCCGCTGGACCCCGGAGCCCCCGCAGCAGAAGAGTCAGCCGCGTCTGCAGGAACTCCGCCGGCATCACCCACGCGGCGCACCCAGTCCGACCGGGACGCCGAGGCAAAAATGGACGCCGACGCGCTGCTCGCGGCTGCCTCCGAGGCGTACCAAGAAAAGCGCTACAAAGACGCCTACCGGCTCTCCACGCGCAGCCAGCGAGCCCGGCCGAAAGACAAGGCCCAGATGCTCCGGGGCCGCTCTGCCTGCCGGCTCCGCGACGAGAAGAACGCGCGCGAGATCGTCCGTTCGTTCAAGCTCGGCGACGAACACCGCAAGACGCTCCGTACATTTTGTAAGGACCGGGGCGTGCGCGTCGGGCTCTGATAGAACTGTTCTTCGCCCCTGGATGACCGACGTGATGCCCCCTTCCCCGCCCGCCTCGCTCGAGGAAGCCGTGACGGGTGTCGTGCTGGCGGACCGCTACCGGATCGACGGCGTGTTGGGCGAAGGCGGCATGGCGCTGGTGTTCCACGGCCACCACCTCGGCCTGGACCGTGCGATCGCGGTCAAGGTCCTCAAGCCGGAGTTCGTCGCGGATTCACAAGTCCGCGCCCGGTTCGAACAAGAGGCGCGCGCCGTGTCGCGGCTCGAGCACGTGGGCATCGTGAAGATGTACGACGTTGGCACGGCCGAAGTCCCGCGCTTGGACACGCCGGTCGCGTTTTTGGTGATGGAGCGGCTTCGGGGCGTCGAGCTGTCGGACCTCCTGCGGGAAGACGGACCCGCGCCCGCGGATGTCGCCTTGGGGTGGTTGGAGGAGATGCTCGCGGCCATCGCCCACGCACACGCACGCGGTGTCGTGCACCGTGACCTCAAGCCCGAGAACGTCTTCGCCTGCGAGATGCCCGAGGGCGGCAGAGTCCTCAAACTGGTCGATTTTGGGATCGCCAAGATGGTCCAACCCAGCGGAGACGCCCCGCTGACACAGATGGGCATGATCTTCGGAACGCCGTCGTACATGAGCCCGGAGCAGGCCACGGGCCATCCGGTCGACGGGCGAACCGACTTGTACAGCGCGGGCATCATCCTCTTCGAGATGCTCAGCGGCGTGGTCCCATTCGCCGCGAAGGACGTGATGGAGGTCCTGCGGCAGCACGTCCGCGAACCCCCTCCCAAGCTGCCCGTCGCGGAACCGGTTTCGAGGGTGCTGGGCAGACTGCTGGCGAAGAGCCCCGACGACCGCTACGAGGATGCGGCGGCGGCCCTCGAGGCGGTTCGGGAGGCTCGGGCCGAGCTTCGCGGACCCAAGGAGGCTGTCCTGGCTTCGCCCGCGCCGAGCACCACGGCGTCTGCCGCCATCGACACGCCGACCGCGGTCGAGGTTCACGCGACGATGGCCGCCCCTTCCGCCGATGTGAACCCCACGGCCCGCGCGGTGGCTCCCACCGCTGCGGGGATCCCCGGACCTGTTGCCGCGACCCGGGCCCGACTCGAGGTCTCGGAAGACCCACAGCCTGCGGCTCCTGCGAGGCCCGGCATGCCGCTGGGAATGCCGCGGCGGCTGGTGGTGGGGATTGCGATCGGCGCGGCCACCCTCCTGGGATTCCTGGCCGCCCGCTCCCTGTGGAGTTCGACCGCTTCCTCCGGTGTACTGGAAGCCGCCGTTGCACTCCCCGCGCGTCCAAGCCGGGCCGGCGCGGACGCGCTCGAGGCCATCGACGCCAAGCTGGCGGTCGAGGCCCGAGTCAAGGCGCGAGGTCTTCTGGCACCGCTCTTGGAGGCGTTTCCGGACGACCCGGCTGTGCTCTGGCGGGCCGCACTCGCCGAAGGAAAGCGCGGCCGCTATTCCCAACCGCGCGCCGAACTGCTGCTGCAGACGCTTCAGCTCGATCCCGGACGCATCGAGGACCCGAACGTGCAGGCGTTCATCGTCGGAGAGCTGGAGCGTTCGGTGGTCCCAGACGCGCTTGTCGGGTTGGTCCTGGAGTATGGCGATCCGATGCTCGAGGATTGGACGCGGGCGCTGTTGGGAAGCCGGCGCATCGCCCTGCCCCACGAGCAGCGCGAACGCTTGGTTACGGCGCTGCGGGACTCAGAGGAGGCGACGGGCACCTGGGATCCGATCGAGCATCGGTGCCTCGACCTGTGGCAGGCCGGCACAACCGAGCGACCCTGCGCCCTCTATGCGTCCACGCTTGACGCCATGGAAGCGGACCCGTCCGCGTCGTATCGGAAGACCGTCGCCGGGGCGGAGATCCCCGCGGCCGGGGCGGAGGAGTCCGAAGCCGAGTGCGCCGATCTCGAGGCCCGCCGCGATGCGGTGCTCCTGGCCCTCGAGGGTGCGGAAGAGGGCCAGGCCACCTTCGTCCCGCGCGGCTATGCGGGGCGGGCGAAGACGCCCAAGAAGAAGTCCAAGCGGAAGTTCCGGTTCGGCGGGCTGTTCCGCTGACGGCGCTCAGCGAACCTTGAGCCAGAAGCGGTCGAGCGGGAACCAGATCACGTCGGCGCGTCCCTTCACATTGCCCATGGGCACGAAGGGCTGAGGCCGGCGCGCGTCAGGGTCGATGAAGTTGTCTGGATCCTGCGCCTCGTCGGCGGCTCTGCGGGCGATGGCCAAGGCCACATCCGCCTCTTCACACAAGCCCTTGCGGCACCGAATGCGGACGACCGAGTCGGACCCTGCGATCCCAAACACGTGGTGGAACGCTTCGTCATCCTCGCCCGCCTGGCCGTGCTGCCCGACCGCATCCGAGCTGGAGAGGTCCAGCGGCCCCGCGATGGCGGCCACTTTGGCGGCAAGACCTTCCTCGGGCTCGTGCCAGACCTCGAGTTCGAGTCCGTGGTCCTTGCCCTGCACGGTCGCCTCGAGCCGAGTCCGATCGAACGGGTTGCGAGGCGGCTGGAGCACCTTGAGATCCTTGACCTCGCCGCCTGCCATCGCCGACAGGTCTTCAACCCGGAGCATCTTGCGGAGCTGACGACGGTCGCTCGAGGCTTTGGGAACTCGGTCGAGCACGACCTTCCCCAGCGCTTCAGCGGACTTCGCTGACGTGCACAGCGCGTTGCCGCAGTCGAGCACGACCACCATGTCGCGAACGTCATCGGTGGTGACCACCGTGAACGTGTCTTCCCCGGTGACGACCCAGGCTCGCTCACCAAGTTCGGGCGCCAGCGGAGCCTCCGCAGCGGAGGTCCCGACGGCCCGCAGCGCCGCGTCCTGCAGGACGTCGAGGCTCTGCTTGGGCTTGCGAAACACCCGAAGGCGAACTTGGCCGCGTGGCCCTTCGCTTTCCGAGCGCTGAAACGTCCGCTCGAAGTAGTGGTCGCGCACGTCGCTGCGACCGGTCCAGCGGGTGCCGTATTCGACCCCGCGCGGCTCGGACAACAGCTCGCGCGTCGCTTTCTCCGGGCTGGACTGAAAAGCTTCGACGGCTTCGGTCAGCCTCGCGGCGAGCCGCCCACTGTTCTTACAGACCTTGCGGCCGCATTCGAGGTGGAGGACGGCGTCGGACTCCTCGAGGAACGCAACGGCGCTCCAGCCCTCTTCGTTCCGTCCCACGACCAGCCGGTCGATCGAGGCACCGACGGTCAGCGCGGTCTTCAGAGCGTCACCGGTGGGCACCGGTTTTCCGTCGAGCAGCGCTGCAACGGTGGTGTCTTCGGCGCCATCGACCCGCGCCGCGAGTGCGGACCAGGTCGCCTCCGCGCCGAGTTGCGGCGAGCGCCACACGGATAGCGAGATGTCGTGCGCCCGGCTGCGGTGCGTCGCCAACCACACCACGTGGTCGTGGCTGGGATCCGCCATCGCGTCCGTCTTGGGACGGGTCTGCGTGAAGAGTTTCTCGTCGGTGAGGTCGCGAAGGTCTTTGTCGGAGATGACCGCCGCGGCGTCGACGGCCGCAACCTCGACGGTCCACTGGGTGCTGTCGGCGGACTCGTTGCGGTTGTCGCCCATGACCAGCACATGTCCCTCGGGGACCGTGAACGTCTTTGCCCTGGGCAAGAAGTCGTTCCGCTCGGACATCGAGGTCAGGTAGCGGACCACGTAGGTCTTGTCGTCGATCGTCTCCTCGAACAGCTGACACCCGGCGCGGGTCCGGCCGTTGGCATCGTTGACACACTTCTGCTCGAGCGGGGTCCGCTGCAGAACCTCGAAATCATCGTCGGATGCCCGCTTGAGCGACACCACGCGACCCATCACGCGCACCTGGTCACCGGGGATCCCGATCACGCGCTTGATGTAGTCGTCCTTGGGGTCGAGCGGAAACCGGAACACGATGACGTCACCGCGCTCGATGTCTCCGAGAAACGACGCCACCACCGTGCTGGTGAACGGGATCTGGACGCCGTAGCTGAACTTCTTGACGAAGATGTGGTCGCCGATCCGCAGGGTCGGCAGCATCGACTCGCTTGGGATCTTGAACGGCTCGTACACGCACGAACGCAAACCCAACGCGACGAGCACGGCGATGCCGATGTTCTCCAGCGTCTCCCGGAGCGCGCTCTTGCGGGCAAACGAGGCGTGCTGATGCAGCAGGTCATCGAGACGCTCGGCCTCGGTCTCGAGATCGCCAAGCCACGTGGGGTTGGCCGTGTCGTTCTCTTCGCGGAGCCGATTGAGTTCGGCGAGGCTCTCGCGCATCGCATTGGCCGGGGCCTCGGCGATACGGGACGCGTGCTTGCCGAGGATGACCTTGGCTTCCTTGGCGAGAATCTTCGCGGCTGACCGCACGTGACGGCCGGAGCGAGGCTTGTCCGGCTTCGTTGGCCCCTTGGGGGCGGCCGAATACGGGTTTTCAGACTGGGACGGGTCGGACAAGGCGCTGGTCCTATTCTAGCCGATTCGCAGCGGATTCAATCGAGCGTGAGCACCGCGTGGAACGCGGATTGGGGAATCTCGACATTGCCGATGGCCTTGAGACGCTTCTTTCCCTTCTTTTGTTTCTCGAGAAGTTTGCGCTTCCGCGAGATGTCCCCGCCGTAGCACTTGGCGGTGACGTTCTTCCGCATGGCCTTGACGGTGGTACGCGCGATGACCCGGGTGCCGATGGCGGCCTGAATCGCGACCTCGAACTGCTGACGCGGCACGAGTTCCTTCATCTTCACGCACAGATCGCGGCCTCGGAAGAAGGACGTCGCGCGGTGGGTGATCAGGCTCAGCGCGTCGACGTTCTCGCCGTTGACCAGCAGGTCCAGGCGGACCAGGTCGGCGCGCCGGTAGCCGCCGGGCTCGTAGTCGAGGCTGGCGTACCCGCGGCTGCGGCTCTTGAGTTGGTCGAAGAAGCCGAACACGACCTCGGCCAGCGGCAGCTCGTAGGTGAGCTGGATGCGGGTCTCGGTGAGGTAGCTGAGGTCCTTCTGGATGCCGCGGCGCTCCTCGCAGAGCTTGATCACGGTCCCGACGTGCTCTTCGGGGACCTGAATCCGCCCTTCGATCACGGGCTCTTCGATGTAGTCGTAGCCGCCCAGCTCGGGGAACTGAGCGGGGTTGTCGACCTCCAGCATCGTCCCGTCCTTCAGGTACACCTGGTACATCACGCTCGGTGCGGTGGTGATGAGGTCGAGGTCGTACTCCCGCTCCAGGCGCTCCTGCACGATCTCCATGTGCAGCAGGCCCAAGAAGCCCAACCGAAAGCCGAACCCCAGGGCTTCGGAGGTCTCGGGCTCGTAGGTGACTGCGGCATCGTTGAGCGTCAGCTTGCCCAGTGCGTCCCGCAGCGCCGGGTAGTCGGCGTTGTCGGTCGTGAAGATGCCGGCGAACACCATGGGCATGACGTCCTGAAAACCCTCGAGCGCTTCGGGGTTCTCTTCCGCGGCGTCGACGACCGTGTCTCCAACCTTGGCGTCCCGGACGTCTTTGAGGCCGCAGATGAGGTAGCCGACCTCGCCCGCCGCGATCTCCGTCAGTTCGGTCATGTCCGGGGCAAAAACGCCGACGCCAAGCGTCTCGTAGGCCTTGCCGCTCGACATCATGCGCAGCTTGCTGCCGGGGGTCAGACGGCCGGAGAACACCCGCACGATCGAGATGACCCCGCGGTAGGAGTCCCACCAACTGTCGACGATCAGGGCGCGCAGAGGGCCCTCGCGGTCGTCAGTGGGTGGCGGCACCTTCTCGATGACCGCCTTGAGCACGTCCTCGATGCCGATGCCGCTCTTGGCGCTGCAGTGGATGGCGTCGGTCGCGTCGAGTCCGACCATCTGCTCGATCTCCTCGGCCACACGGTCGGGATCCGCCGAGGGCAGGTCGATCTTGTTGATCACCGGGATGATCTCGAGGTCGTTGTCCAGGGCCAGGTAGACGTTGGCGAGCGTCTGGGCCTCGACGCCCTGCGCGGCATCGACGACCAGCAGTGCTCCCTCACACGCCTTGAGGCTGCGCGAGACCTCGTACCCGAAGTCGACGTGTCCCGGCGTGTCGATCAGGTTGAGTTCGTAGACCGTCCCATCCTCGGCCGTGTAGGCCATGCGGACGGTTTGCGCCTTGATGGTGATGCCCCGCTCCCGCTCGATGTCCATACGGTCGAGGTACTGGGCCTGCTTGTCTCGCTCGCCCAGCAGGCCGGTGTGTTCCATCAGGCGGTCGGCCAGCGTGCTCTTGCCGTGGTCGATGTGCGCGATGATGCAGAACGTCCGGATCAGCCGGCTCTCGGGGGCGGTGGGAACCGCCGGGGTCTTGGCAGGAGCGTTCATGGCGTCGGATGGTGGCCAAAAAGGGCCACGCACGGCCCCCTACCATAGTCCCCGTCGCTTGCCGACGCTTCTCGTCGCATCTACTCTCAGAGCGTGCGGTTCCGCCGGTTTTCGACCCCCTCCCCTGCCCGTCCCGCCCGGACGCGGCTCGGCTTCGCCCTGGCTGCCCTATGTGCAGTCGTCGCGGTCGCACCAGGATGCGCGGGAAAGAAGGATGCGGACAAGGACGGCAAGTCCAAGTCCCCCGACGAGGCCAACGAAGACTCGCAATCTGCGCCGGAGGTGAACCCGAACCTCCGGGCGCTGCGGGTCGACGACAATCGGTGTTCCTCCCAGGGACAGCGCGCCAACCAACAGGACCTCAACCACGACGGCAAGGCCGATCTCGTGTCGCTGTACTCCGGCGAGGGGATCACACTCAGCTGCCGGCAGGCGGACTTCAACTTTGACGGTCGGCTCGACGCCTACTTCCACTACGACGAAAAGGGTGTCCTCAACCGCGAGCAGTTCGACCTCGACTATGACGGGCGCATCGACATCGGCCGCACCTTCAAAGACGGCAAGCTCGTGCTCGACGAACAGGACACCAACCGCGACGGCTTCGTTGACGCATGGCGCCGCTACGACAAGGGACGGCTGCTTCGCATCGAGACCGATCGGGATGGCGACGGCCGGGCCGACATGTTCGCCTACTACGTCGCGGGGCGAGTCGACCGCATCGGCTACGACGTCAACGGTGATGGCCGCGTCGACCAGTGGGACCACGACGCCGCTCGCCGGGCCCGAGAGGCGGAAGCGATTCGCAAGGAGAACACCGGGACCACGGATGTTCCCGGCGGGAGTACCGACGAGTTCGTCGATGAGGCCCCGGAGGACGGCGAGGAAGGGGAAGACGGCGCGAAGAAGACCGCCAAACCGGCGACCTCCGCCCCAGAGCGGACCGGTGGTGAATCGCTGAAGCCCAAGGCGGGCGCGGGCGAGACTCCGACGGTTGAGGCGGGCGAGGCCAAGTCGCTGTCCGGCGACAAGTCGCCCAAGAAGGACACGCCCGCGAAGTCTCCGGCGAAGCCTGCCAAGCCGGCGAAGCCGCAGAAGCCCGGCGTTCAAAAGCCCGGCGGATGAGCGCGGGGCTTCGGGCGCCCGTGGTATCATCCGCCTGATGTCCGAGCCCGAGCAGCCCGAAGCCACCTCGGCTGACGAGGCCGTGGCCCCCTCCGCAGCCCCACCGCAACACAGCTCTGGGGCACCCATCGACGGGGCCGCAGATCCGGTTCCCGATTCGGCCGCAGGCTCGGCCGGAGAGCCTGCCGACAACGCAAACGGCGGGGAAGAGGTCTTCGACGAGTTCGGACCACCATTCGTGCCGAAGACCTTCGGCGGAGCGTTCGTCTGGGCCAAAGGCGAAGGCTTCGTGACGACCGTGTTGCGCATCAAAGCGGGCAAGAGCGTCCCCGTCGCCACGACCAACCGCCAAGACATGCACGTCATGCTCACCGGCGGCCGCGCAGTCCTCGAGGTTGACGATGGCACCGAGGTCGACCGCATCGAGCTGGTGCCGGCCGGACCGCTGCTCATCGACCCTGTGCATCGCTATCGGTTGATCGCGATGACCGAGGTCGAGATCTTTACGGTCTACACCCAGCTCTGAGCTCGGAGCTCGGAACGGCAGTGAAGTCTCGAGCGCCTGGAATTCCCCGTCGTCTGACAGTCGGCCCACCACGCCGCCCCGGACCTCGCCGAGTGCTCGCCGAGTGCCTGACTGTGGCCGCCGAAGAGAGGGTCTCCGTTGGGGGCCAGCGCCAGCTTGGCCGGCGCGTCATCGCTGCTCAACCGAGGCCGGAGCCAAGCGCTATTCGAGGATCTGGTAGCGGCGGATGACGACGTCGGCGTCGCTGGCCTCTGTGAACACGGTTCCCACGACCCAAAGCGTCCCATCCAGGGCAAACGCGAGGTCGTGCGCCAAAGCGGCGTGTGCCAGCGCCCCACCGGCGTACACGTCGCTCCAAAGCGGGGCGCCGTCGTAGCTCCACGCCCCGACGAACATTTGCCGCGGCCGTTGCTCCGCTGCATCGAAGCGTCCGGCCACGACGATGCCCCCGTTGTACGACGTGATCGCGCCACCGGAATCGAATCCGGCCTGGGTGTCCGAGAAGATGACGGTCTGTAGGTCGAGGGAGCGACGCTCGAGCCACCGTGGCCCCAGCAGCGTGATCCCCTCATCGTCCAGCGCCAATGAGCGGATGTCATAGTGCTCGAGCGTCTCGAGCGCCAAGAGCTCGCCCGCCGTGGACAATCTGCCCACGATGGCATTCCGTCCGACGTCGAAGTCGGTGGCCACGGCGCAGAACAGCAAGTCTCCATTGGGCGCGAGGACGAGGTCGCGCGTGCCGTCGCTCTCGTTCGGAGAGACCGAATAGGTCCAGTCCCATTGATCGGCGCCCTCCTCGTCGTACTTCACGATGCGGATATCCTCGGCCTCGCCAATCTCGCGAATCGTGTACGCCGCGAACACCTCCCCAGCCGCGTTGACGGCCACGTCGGTCGCGTAGTCTTCGTCCGCGATGGCGCTTCCACTGTCGGAGCCATCGTATTGAAGGCTCCACACCACGGTGCCGTCTTGCCGAACCCGCGCGAGCATCCCGTCGCTGTTCCCACCCGGATTCGTTTCGCCGGCTACGACCAGGTCGCCCGAAGGGTGGATGGCGATGCTGTACAGCCCGTCATCCGACGCCGTCGAAGGATTCCATGCCGGCTCCAGGACGCCCATCGCATCGGCCGAGAGGACCAACGGATCATCGGCGTTCGGCTCCTTGCCCGAAGCGCGCGCGGTGACCCACGCGACGCCGCCGCGGTCAAAGGCGAGGGCCGTCCCCTCCTCCCCGCCGGCGTGGAAGCTCCTCGTGCCCAGGACCTCGAAGGCCAACCGGCAATCCGCTCGGCAGGCACCGCCGTCCTTGGCCGTCCCGTCATCGCACTCTTCGTCCCCATCGACCTGGCCGTCCCCGCAGATGGGGGTCGACGAACTCGACGAATCGCCCTGCGACCCACCGTCCGTGGAACTGGCGGAGGGTCCGCTGGTCGTGTCTGAGGAGCTTGCATCCCCGACGGTGGCCGGCGTTCCACCGATCGTTGTGCTCCCCGTGTCGGAGCCCGAAGACGTCCCGCCTGCCGAGCCGGCCGATGAGACCACGGGGTCGGAGCATGCAGCCGGCAGCAGCGCGAGAAGGAGTCTGTAAACGCGAGTTGGGTTCATGGTGTCTCCCCTGCTTGAAACGGACGCTCAGAGGCAGTCGAGCTGCGGGTCTCCGGGCGCGTGGCACTTGAGGCAGACCCTGCGGTTTCGGGTGGCCAGTGCATTGCAGCGGGCCGAGTCTCTGAAGCGCGAGCCGTGGGGGTTGGCGCCCAAGCCTCCCACCGGGCCTCCTGCGGTCGCGTGGCATGCGAGGCAGCTATCCTCGGTGTGACAGCTCGAGCACGCGGTCATGTTGCGCTGAGCGGCATGGGCGTGGGCCTGCGGCAGTCCGGGCGGACCGGCCCAGCCGTCGGGGTGGAAGCTCAGCGATCCGCCGACGGCGAAGGCACTGCCCGGCTCGCGGTCGAAGCCCAGCCGTTCGTGGCAGCCCAGGCAGAAGCTCTGGGTGCGGTGACACGACTGACAGTTCGAGGTCTGGGCGCGGGCGTCGAGGGCGTGGGTGTTGACGAAGTCGCCGCTGTGAATCCGCATGGGTCGGATCACGCCCGCGTGGCAATCGGTGCAGAACGACTCTTCGTGGCACGACTGACATAGTGCCGAGTTGGCCTTGCTGATGTGGGCATGGTCCTCGACGAAGGCGAGGTCGTGCGCGGCCCCCCAGCTGTTGTCGTCCTTGGGTACGAGCGCCGGCATCGACCGATCATCGATGGCGCGCACCTTGAGCTTGCCGCCGGCCTGCGTCGGGTGGCAGGCACTGCAGGCATCGGTGGCCCCCTTGCCGTCGTGGCAGGTCAGACAGTCCTGCTCGTCGGGCAGCTGGAGAACGGTGGCCAGCCGGACTCGGCTCATGTCGCCGTGGCAGTCCTCGCAATCCGAGCCCGCCTTGTCATGCAACGCATGGTTGAACTTGAGCATGGGCCTGGGCACCCGCAGGCCTGCGGTGACCCGGTTCTGCTCGTCGACGGAGGTGTGGCACAGCTTGCACTTGGCCGGCTCGCTCGCGGGCTTGGGGTGCTGGGCGCCGTGGCAGCTGTCGCAGACCTTGCCGCGCGGGAAGTTGTTGTCCGAGGCCCGCACAGACGCATCGATGTCGGAGTGACACTGCACGCAGTCCATTCCGATCTTCAGATGCTGCCCGTGGTTGAACGAGATCGGGATGTCCTGTTTGGGGTAGACGGCCGAGCCGCGACGCGTGGGGCCATGCATGACACCGACCGTCGAGGGGATGTTGGCGCGCTTCCGAGGGCCGTTGCCTCGGCCGACCATCGTCGGAGAGCGGCCCATGGGGGAGGTCGCGGTGGGGTCCTCGCCGCGCTTGGGTGCCGCATCGACCGAGTGCTCGAGCGCCGCGGTGACGCCGAACAGCAGCACCCAAAGCAGAGCCCACGTGGTTCCGTTGCGTGCGTTCATCGTTGCCCCACCCGAAATGCCCAGTCGAAGTTGAGCATGCCAAACGCGCGGAAGGCAGCTCGTGTGTAGGGCGTGAACAGCTCCTCGCCCATCACATTGAAGTAGATGCCATGCCCCAGGCGGACGTTCGCCCCGGCCTGCAAGGACACGCTGTGGCCCTCCCGAGCGTCGTTGAGCTCGTCCTTGTAGTACAGGCCGTATCCGCGCACGTCGATCGCGAGACGGTCGTAGAGCACGTGGGTCCGCGTATCAACGCTGCCACCGACCCTGACGCCGCCCTCCCCGCCCAGACCGTACCCATCCATGCGCATGCCGAAGCGGCGCAACCGAAGCTCCGCGCCCCCTCCCCCGCCTCCGCCAAACGCGACGCGTTCGCTGGGCTCCAGGCCACTCTCTGCGGTCGGGGATGCGTGAAAAAAGCGACCTTGGAACCGGCTGTAGATCGTCCAGCGCGGGCCGGTGCGGACTTGGTAGACCACCCGCACGTCTTCGAACGGCTCCAAAGCGAACACGTTGAAGATCGAATCGAGGTCGAAGCTGGGAATGGTGCGCAGGTAGTACGCCCGCAGCGTGTGCTTCTCCGTCATCGCCCACCACACGCCCCCACTGAGGTCGTCCAACCGGGCGACGCCGAGGTTGTAGCGAGCCGCGCCAAACGGAGCGAGCTTGCCCTTTGCGAGGCGCAGCGAAGCCGACGCGCTGATGAACTCTTGGTCCACCACCGTCCCCACGCCTTGGGCACCATCGACATCCGGGACGTCGGAGTTGATCGACGCAGGGGACCACGTGCGCCGGTAGGCGAGGCGGGCGTCCATGAACTTGATGTCCGACAGTGCGAACGCTGCGCCCACCACCGGTGAGTGCGACCGGTCCGCCGGCGTCCCCTGGGTACCGTCGAGCTCGAACGTCGGGAAGCCGAACAGCGCCGAGCCATCGACCTGTTGCCCACCGAACGCCTCCACGGCCACGTGGGCGGGCGTGTTGGCGCGCAGCCAGCCTCCGTCGAACGCATAGAAGTCGAGCCCCGACATCTCGAACTGTCGGCCGAGCTTGAAGTCGAAGAACCGGGCGATCTGGCGGCCCTCGAAGTAGCCGTAGAGCAGGTCGATCTGGCGGCCGTCGAGCGACTCGATCAGGTCCTGCGCTTGCCCGTTTGCCCGGCGCGTAAACGTGCCGAAGTCGTTGCGCAGTCGCATTGAAGCGACGACTTGAAGCTGGCCGTCGCTGGGATCGCGCCGGAGCTGGTCGGGTTCGCGAGGCGGGAGGATTCCGTACACCCCCAGGCCCACGTACTGCGCGAGCCGCCGACGGCCGACGAGTTGTCCACGCTCGCCGGGAAGGCGGACCATGTAGCCCTCCCCGACGCTGCGGGAGGTCATGCGGACCTCGCTGGCGTCGGCGGTGCTGGCGGCCAAAGCGAGAGACGCACCGCAGACCCACTGCGCCCAGCGAACGGAGGCCGGAAACGTGTTCCGGCGAGCGTGGGCGGCTGCGGGCATGGGTGCGCCCATGCTAAGTCAATCTCGGCGCCTGTGCGACGCGTACGGGCTGACTACGGCAGCGGGATCTCAGCGCCGGGGACGCCCACTTCGAGGCGGTAGACGACGCCAGGGTTACCGGTGACGTACAGGCTGTTGGGGTCGAACCCATCACCGCGGCCGAACTGCGCGTTCGCGACGTTCTGCATGTTGCCATCGACAATGTTGGTCAACTCGCCGATCGCATCCGCGTTCTCGTCGAGCATCAATCGGAAGACCCGTGGGGTTCCGTTGTCGACGGCGTAGAGGTTGCCGCAGGCGTCGAGAGCCAGGCCGTCGAACGCCGCCCCACCGACCTGTCCGAGTTCGTTCACATCGCCCGCGGTACCGTCGCGGTTGATGTCGACCTTCAGGACTCGGCCGGCGCTGTAGTTCGTGTAGAACGCTACGCTTCGGTCGGGGTCGTACACGATCCCGTTGGAGTTGGCAGCGTCGCTGCCGCTGACGAGCGTGTCGAGCGTCCCGTCAGCGGAGTAGCGGCCGACGATGCCGAAGTTTGTCACCCAGACGTTGCCATCGAGGTCTGGGTAGAGCCCGTTCACGCCGTTGATGCCGGTTGCGAAGGTGGTGATCGTTCCGTCTGGCGCAATCTGGCCAATCTCACCAACACTCGGATGCGCGACCAGCAGGTTTCCGTCGGCTGTGAAGCGCAGCCCGTAGCTGGGGTTGAACGCGTCTGGGTACGAAGCCGTCTCCGCCCCTTCGCTGTCCACGATGATGATGTTTCCGCCGTCCTTTCCAACAAGCCCTCCAAGGCCGTTGAAACCGAGGTCTTCGCTGCCGTTGAATGGCATGAACTGCACGCTGGGAGCGAACGGCCCGTCGGGAATGGCATCGCAATCGATCTCTTCCCCACCAGTCGTGGAACCGGTGGCCTCATCGGTGTCGCTCGATGAGGACGACTCCGAGCCGTCGAGACCCGTCGATGACGATCCGGTCGAGGTTGCCGTCGTTGGCCCAGATGAACTCGATCCGATCGTCGGGTCCGTGGTCGGGGTATCGGTCGTCGATCCGCCCGTCGAGGTCGAAGAAGATGCGTCCGTTTCCGTACTGGCGGAACCGTCATCTCCGCAGGCAACTACGAGCGGGGAGAGCGCGAGAAGAGACCAAGCAAGCGACCGTTTCATGGGCGGCACCGTACGCGATCAGACTCTCAGAGGTAAGTCCAGCGCGGGACTCGCGGGACAGGGTCGGTGGAGAGGGCGGAGTGCGCGTGTTACGACAGCCTTGTGATTCGACGCTCTTGTTCTCCCAGCGTTCTGGCACTGAGCTACGTGGCGACCTTGACTGCCTGTTTTTCGCCCTCGGAGGCTCCGTCCGCTGAGACGGCGACAGATACGGGGCCGGATTCCAGCAGCGATGCCGGGACTACAAGCGAGACGTCAGAACCGACGGGAGGTACGATCCTCAACACAACCAGCGAGGGATCGAGTGAGACCGACCCCACGTCGGCCGACGACTCGACGGGCTCCTCGACGGGCCCGGGAGCCTCTACAACCGAAGGAGCGGCCTGCGAGGATCCTTCCGATTGCAACGCGGGGCTGTTCTGCGTCGGTGGGACCTGTGTCGGCTGTGACGACACAGAGTCACCGGATGAGGCGTGTGCTGATACCGATTCTGCGAACCCTTGGTGTGATTCCTCCGGCCAATGCGTGCCCTGCAGCGAGCCGTCGCATTGCCCGGATGAAGCACCAGCCTGCGTTGTTGGCGAAGGATGCGTGCCCTGCGACGAGCACGAGCAATGCCCGGATTCGGCCTGCCACCTTGGTGGCCCGGACGCCGGATCGTGCTTCTCTGTCGACGACGTCATCGAGGTGCAGGTGCCTGGGGCGTTTGCGGAGCTGCTTGGCCAGGTGGGCCCGGGAGAGGACCGCGTCTTCGTGTTGTCCTCCGGTACCTACACGATCCCTGACACAGGCGGCGTCGGTCCCTACGAGATCGATGGGCAGCGAGAGGTAGCATTCCTGGGGAACGGTGCGACCGTGCTCGAAGGCAATGTAGGGGCTAACCCCTCCTACTTCGGCGGCGAGAGCGACGCGTCGCAACTCTATTTTTCTGATCTCTCTTGGGACGGCGCTGCGGATGGCGGGAATTCAGGGGTCTCGATGCTGGCGGTCGGACTTGGTGCGGAGTTTTGGCTGGACGACAGCACCGCCCGCGGTGCCTTCCACCTCATCGGTGGCAGCGCCCACTTCCGTCGCTCGAACCTCGTTGCGGCAAACGCAACCCCATTCGCCTTCAACGATGCCGGACTTCAAGGCGGCGGGTCCTTGTACCTTGAGAGTTCTTCCATCGACGCCGACCCCCTAACCCGTGTTCGGGTGAACGGCCTGCTCGATATTCGCTACTCCACGATCGTGGCGGATGAAGACTTCGTGTGCGGCGACGACACCACTGGGGTCGTCCGCAACAGCATCATCCTGACCGGAGGCTCGATATCCAAAGAGTGCGAGGGCGCGATGTGGAGCAACAACGCGGTGAACGCGAGCGGCTTCGGTGTCAGCGTCCCCGCGTACAACGCCGACTGGTTCAACGCGACCGAGGGCCTGCGCTTTCGGCTCAGTGCCGCAGGACAAGCCGTGTTCGCCGACATTGCGGAGTGGGAGGACGGCGACCCGCTCGTAGACGCCGAAGGGGACGAACGCCCCACACGTGGACCGAGCACGGCAGGCGCCGATGAGCCCGGCTGAGCGAGGTCATCGTCTCCGGGACGTTCGATGCCGACGAAGCGGGTCTACACGCTCACCCGCTGTCCTCCTGCCTGCTCGAGGGAGAGAACATCATCCCGGGTCGGAGGCACCCCGGCGGGAGAAGGCGCCTCGATTCACGTCGTCGTCGGCACCAGGCAGGTCGGCGGTCAGCCTCGTGCCCTCATCGAGCAGACATTCACCGAGAGCTTCGAGGTCAGCTCCACGCTCGCTCTGGCACAAGGTGACGGCCTCCCGCGCCAAGACGCTCCCCTTGGGCGCGCTCACCTTCGAGCACGTGGACGACCCCCAGTCCGCGTTTGAGTTTCAGGATGCTCGTCCGGATGGTGGCCGACGGAGCCCACCGAAGCCCACCGCCCACGTCTTGGAGTTCGGCACCGCTGCGTTTGTCGAAACGTCGCAGGTCCATGTGCTCCAGTTGTCCGGGGCCCCCGCATGGGTCGAGGTCCAAGTGCTCGACACGCGCGGGCGCCCGGTTCCCCATTTCCACGGAGTCCTGCAGGCCAGCGACGGCGAGCATCCGCTCGAACTCGACGAGTCCGCAACCTCCCGAGCGGCCCCTCTCCCTGACGCACTGGCGGTTTCTGTGCGTCTTCGGGCAGCCCCGGCGAGTCCCCCATGACCCGGCGCCGGACCTTCTCCTTCGAGGGCTGGATCGTCTCGGTTGTTCCCGAGGCCGCGGTCCATCAGGTTCGCTGGCCGCAGGAGGCAGAGGAACTCACCCACTCCGCCGAACGCGAGGGCGGTACGGAGCAGCTGCTGGACATCTTGGGGCCCTGGGCGCCGCGGGTTCCCGTCTCTCGCACCGAGCTCCGCCGGGAGGTCGCGAAGGAAATCCTCGCCCACAGCGTCCTGCTACGCCAACCTCTGCGAGAGGCCGTGGTCTACGGACAGCCGGAGCCCGTCGACCTTCGAGACCTCATCGCCCCCACACCGCTCGGCTCCGATCCCGCGCAGCCCACGCCCTCCCAGAGCGTGGTCGAGCCCGAACCGTGGATCGAGTTCGAGGTCGTGGACACCCGAGGTCGTGCCCTCTCCCACTTTGGCGCGACCCTCGACACCGGGACCGAAGCCACAGAGACCGACCCGCAAGGCGGGGTCGTCCGGCACGACCAACTACCGGGCACGAACCCGGTCTCGGTGACGTTGAACGCTGTCCCGACATCGCCGAAGACTTGAGCCCGGCCCCCCCTCAGTCCGCCTTGGCGTGCTCCGCCAACAGCGTCTGCCACGACGTCTTGATCCTCGCGTACTCCGCCGGGCACCCCACCGCCCGCTCCTTCGGCAGCCCGTTCTTCCCGCCACTGAGCACCGCGCGCTTCTTCGGCGCAGCCCCATAGGCCATGCATACGATCGAGTAGTAGCGCTGCTTCTCGAACGAGTGCTCGCCCCAGAAATCGTTCGCGCTGTAGCCCTTGGCGTCGTTCAGCAAGAACGCTCGCGCGCCGTCCAGCGCCATCTCGATCCCCGACCCACTCTCGATGAGGATCACCGCAGCGAGCTGGTCCACCGCGTCCTCTTCCTTGCCCGTGATCGGCAGCTTCAGCTGGTGGACCAACGCGTGCCCCAGCTCGTGGAAGAACGCGAAGAACACCGCGCCGGTCACCATGCGCTCCAGTTCCTTGCCCTTGGCGCGGCCCTTGAACAGCGACTCGAAGTGCTCGGCCAGCTCGTAGCAGATCACGACGCCGGGAGCCTTGGGCTCGTAGTAGGCATCGATGCGGCCGCACTCGGACATGAGCACGGCCGCGTCTCGCGGCAGGGCGATCGTGTCGTTGATGCCGTCCACCACGTTCCCGAACAGCTTGCTGCTCGACAGCTGGTCCTTGAACCGATTCAGCCGAGCGGACTTGGGATCGGAGAACGTGAGCTTGATGTCCCCGTTGTCGACCGCGGGTGCGGGCCCGGCCTGAACGAGCTTCGTCTTCACCTTTGGCTTCGGACACTCCGCCGGCTCGGCGGCGGGGCATTCGGGACACTTGGCACCCGGGTCGCAAGCGAGCAGGCCCAGGCTCAACAGTACGGGAGCAAGACGACGCACCACCGGACCCTACCGCAGCTCAGGGAGCGGCGCGCAGCGAGGCCGCGCTGGCCGCCTCGACGCCGCGGACGAACTTCGAGAGCTTCGGATAATCGTGAGGCTCGACGACGCCCGTCTTGAGCGTGCTTCGCAGCTCGAAGGTCACCGAGGAGCCGCCCGTCGCCCCCTCGACCCGCCGCTCAAACGACCCGAAGTCGCCGCGTAGCGAGACCGCGTCGGGCAGCTCGGCCAGCCGTCCGTCTTTGACCTCGATGCGAACCGTGGCCTCATGCAGCGGCGCATACGGGACGACCATGCCGGTCATCCGCTGCGGGAGCGCCACATAGGGAGCCCCGAGGTTCAGCGGAACGATGTCGGAGCGGACCAGGAGTGCTCCGTTTTGTACGACACCCAAGGACGCCGTCTTGGCCTCGAACGCGAGAACCAGGGGCGCCTCCAGATCGTCGGCCCCCTGCACCTCGAGCTCGACCAGGTCGTTCGCACGCAGCCACGACAGCTCCGCTTGTTGGAACACCTCTTTGATTCGGTCCGCATCGATCTCGCGCAGCGCCTGTCGCCACGCGATCGCCTCGCCACCGGTCAGCGTAATGCGGCCGGTCACGGTCGCTTCTCCGGTCACGTCGGTGGAGATGTCCAGATCCCATCGCCGAACGTCCGCGAACTGGGGCGGCACGGGTGGGACCGTGACGGCCCCACCGGCGTCTTTGGGCATGAGCGGGAGCCGAAGCGCCTGCCCGCCCGCGTAGCCCGGAGGGAGATATCCCAGCGGCATCACCTTGGAGGCGGTCATCACCATGACGGGCTCCTCCCGCCCTTGCAGCGCCACCGCAAGCATCGGGGCATCGTAGTTCTCGACCATCGGGTGCCCGCCGGGAAGCGACTTGGGCCCGTGTCGGTTCCGGGCCAGCCACACCTCATGCTCGACACCAGCAAGCTCGAGCATCGAGGCCAGCAGCACCAACCGGTTGCCTCGGCGGGTCGCAAACGTGGCGGTCGAGGCGGACGAGAGGTCTCCCCCGTCGTCGATGTTCTCGACGACCCACGTCCACAAGACCCGAAGCTTCTCTTCGTCGGATTCCTTGCCTCGGATCAGCCGGCGAACGTGCGCCCGCAGCTGAGGGTTGCTGCGGCGTCCGTAGTAGACGCTCGCCGCCAGGGACCGCATCCAGCCTTCCACGTCGACCTCGGTGTAGATGCGGACATTGGGGACCTCTTCGAGGACCGACCGCGTTCCGGGCTCAACGCCAAGGCGAGGCATCTGGTCGACGCCGAACTTGCTCAGTCGCAGTGTCTGCCCACCATGCGTCACCTCGCTGACCGTGGGCTCCGGCGGCGTGTTGCGCCGGTCGGTCTTGAGCTGCAGCGACGCAGGGGCCAGGACCCACAGCTCGCTGCGGTGATACGGCACGTCGAAGGACTGGAACCGGAACGTCGAGACATCGACGTAGCCCGGGACGACACCGGACGGTGGCTGCTCGATCACGTACTCGTACTCCACGAAATCACCGATCTCGAGGTGACGGAGCGAGACGCCATCTTTGCCGGGCACGAGCTCCGGCTCGAAGATGTGGCCGTCGGGTTTGATCGACCGCAGCGTGAGCAGCTCGGCGCCTTGGGGCGTCTCCAGCTCGCCGTAGCGATCGAGCGCCTCCTTGCTGAGCAGGTGCACCACGATGTGCACCACCTGCCGAAGGCCGCCGCCTTCGTAGACCCGAGCCACGCTTCGGTCCAGTACCAAGGCCTCGGCCGCGCCTTCATACGTCACCCCCGACTTCTGGTAGGCCTCCAGCCGCTCCAGCCCGTCGACGCGATACTCGAGGAGTTCGTCCTCGATGCCGAGGTTGCTGCCCAGGCGCCGCAGCCCGTTGCTGAACGGAATGAACTCCAGAGCCGCGGAAACCTTCTTCCGCGCACCATCGAGGTCTCCGGCGGCGAGTGAGAGGTCGGCGAGCGCGATGTGGGTCGAGGCCCGCATCGGCACCAGATCCGCGATGGTCTGCAGGTGAGCGCGTGCAGTCTTGACGTCACCGCGAAGCGTCGCGAGGTGAGCCAGCGATTCGAGCGTGTCGATGTCGTCGGGCTTGCGCCGCAGCGCCTCGCTCCACAGCGTCCCTGCCCCGTCCCAATCGCCACGGGTCTGGGCCAGCATCGCGCGGGTGTCCAGGCTTCCCGAGCACTGGCCCAAAGCCGCCGTCAGCGAATCCTCCCCTTTCACATCGCGAAGGTCGCGAGCCTGCGCCCGCTCGTAGCGCAGCACCGCACAGTTGTCCGCATCGATCGCCTTGGCGCGGTCGAGCGCCGCCCGAGCGAGGTGCTCGTCGCCGGCGGCTCCATGAATCTGGTGCCGCAGCAGCTCCCCCTCGACCGTTCTGAGCCGGTCCTTGGGAAGGGTGGCCAACATGCTGGAGGCCTCCGTGTCATCACCGCGCCGCAACAGCAGCTGCAGCAGGTTACGTTGGGCCGACTCGAGCCGGGGGTCCCGTTCGATCGCCGATTCGAGCGCGGTCTGTTCTCGGGAGGTCGAACTCGTGCGAGGCCGCGTCGGGTCGTTCCGCTCGAACAACGCGCGCATGACCCATCCGAACGCAAACGCGTCGGCGTCGTCGAGACCGCCGAGGTGCCGCTCCGCGATGTCGGTGTCGCCATCGGCCAACGCCGCATCCATCGCCAGATACGTCCGCAGCGGCGCGTAGATCGGGCCGGAGAGCGGGCCGTCTTCCGAGGTCGGCTTGGGCCACGAGGGCCGGCGGAGCTGCGGGTCGCCACGCAGCCCCGCCCCTTCCGTCGTGCCATCTGCGGTGGCCTCGAGCGCGTTGCCCTGGCTGTCGGCCGCGCGTACGAGCACCCAGGCCCGGTCCCGCGGGATCGACGTTGCCAGCTCGAGCACGTGGGCGCCGGGCTGCACGGGAACCGAGAACCGGCTGCGACGCGGCGCATAGCGGTCGGTGCGGTCGGTGCGATGGATCAGCGTCCCGTCGAGCCAGACCCGCATTGCCTCCTGTCCGCTGATGTCGAGGACGATCGTGTCACTGTCGCTGCGGACGGTCGTTCGCAACGTTCGGACGCCGGAGCGTGGGGTCGGGTTCCAGACCCGAACGACGCAAGACAGCGGCACGACGGCGGCACTCGGATCGGCGACAAACGCATCGGGGTCGACGCCTTGAAGCTCATAGTCTCCCAGCCGCCCTTCGAGCACGGACGCTTCCCAAGCTTGGACGCAGCCTTGGTCCTCGAACAGGCCCTCATACGGCTCGCCGAGGCGACGTGCGATGGAGGCCCGCAAGCTGAGAAGCGGCTGGCGCACGGAGAACGGGAGCTTCCCGAGCGATGCCTCGTGTAGGGTGAAGAACGCGGAGAAGCGCGCATCGTCGTCCGGCCGGTCCCCGTGGCTGCGCTGAAGAGCCCGCGCGGCCACCTGGGCTGCAGCGTCGACAAAGGCATCATCCTCGCTCAGTGCCTGTCCCAAGATCTGGTAGGCGAGGTCCGCTTCGGTGTTGGCGTCGTCGCGGCCCTGGGCGATGAGCAGCCGGGTCAGGCCCGCGCCGGGGTCCTGCTTCCCGACCAGCATGTCGAGGTGCGCGACTGCGGAATCCGGAGCCCCAAGCCAGATCCACTCGAGGTGGGCCAGGTCGCGCCGTGCTTCCACATCGTCCGGATGGTCCTCCAGATGGGCCCGCAACGCGGCCGCGGCCGCCCCAGGGTCGGTGGGATCGAAAGCCACCGAAGAGGCGTCGGGTTTGCACGCAACGGCAGCGGTGAGCAGCAGCCCCACCACGAGGTGGGGCAGATGAGAAAGGCGTCGAATCCAGAGCATGGATGATGGGGCCGGGCTATCGAGCGCGGACGACTTCAAAGTCTTGTTCGAGGGCAGCGTCTACGAGGCGCAAGAACTTCCGAAGCTCGGGATAGTCCTTGGGCGAGATGCGCCGTTGGGGAAGCTCGATGCTGGTTCGGACTTCGGCACCGTCGTCGGTGGCCTGAACCTCGAGCGAGAACTTGCCGACGTCGGTGGAGAGCGAGGTTGGGGTCGGCATCGTGGAGAACCGATAGCCGCTGGGGAGCCGATATCTCAGCGTGTGCGTCTCCCGCATCGGCACGTCGAGCACGAGCGGGTAGTCGCGAGACGACTTCGGCGCCAGCGCGGAGGTGTAGCCCGAGTCCCGGCCGGTGACCTTGAAACGAAGGCTGTCTCCACTCTTCGTGGCCCACTGCGGCACCGCAGCTCGGGCCCTCAGTGTCGCGGGTTTGGTGATGTCGTCGATCCCGGGCGCCGAGACGTCTTGGACGTCGACCCCGGGGAACGAGCCGCCCAGGGCCCGGGTCATGCGCTCGAGTTGCTGCTCGGCCGATTGGAACTGGTACCGGACCGAGCTGGCCGAGGCGCCGCGCACCGTCACTGCGTGCTCGAGCGTCGCCGCGCCCGACGCTGTGATGGTGACCTCCTGCTCCAGCGCCCGGACGTTGTCCTTGGCCTCACTGACCGGAATCGTCCGGTACTGGGCCCCCTTCCCGTCCCGGACCACGAGCACGCTGGCCCCCTGGTCCGATGCCGGAAGCTCTCCGGGCCCCGACCACTCCGCGGTGCCATCGAGGAACAGGTCGAACGCAGGCACGTAGGTGATCGCGTGGTTGAACACCGCCAACGAGGCGGGCTCTTTGGGCATGACGCCCTGGTCCCGGGTCCGGACGAGCACGAGGTTGGCCTCGATGCCCACCTCTTCGAGCATGACCTTGAGCAGGCTCGCCTTGTCCTTGCAGTCGCCAAACCGGCGGCTGAAGATCTCGGTGGTTCGGTACGGCTTGTACCCGTGGATGCCGAACTCCAGCCCGACATACCGGGTGTTGCGGACGACATACGTATAGATGGCATCGACCTTCTGTCGATCGGTCGCGTCTTCGGGCAACCCTGCCAAGGCTTCCTTCACCCCGCCCCGAATCGCGTCGTCGACGACCAGCTGCTCGCGGACCAGGTCCCAGTACCAATCGCCGACGTCGTTCCACGTCTCGTAGGTGCTGGCGTGCAGGAAATCCGCGATCTCGACCCACCCCGGCATGCCGCCCTCCGGGGTGATCGCTTGTACGTCGCTCTTGGTGTAGCGGTACAGCGTGGAGGCGCCGTCGCCCGTGGACTTCTTCTTCACGCCGGGGCGGTTGAAGTAGATCGGTTTGTCCGAGGGGGCTTCGAGGATGTACTCGACCTTGCCGATCGGCGCGCTGCCCTGCAGGGGCATCAGGTCGCCGAAGTACTCGTCGAACATGTTCTTCGCCGCGACGTCGCGACGCAGGAACGCAACCTCGAGCGTGTCCCCGGGCCGTAGTCCGCCGAACCCGACCCGAATCTGCCGCTGGTCGTAGTACATCCGGTAGCCGGCAGAGGCGAGCGCGACCACGCTGACCTCCCCGAGTTCCTCGATCGTGCCGTCCTTGCGTCGGACCCGAGCCCGGCGGACTTCCACGATGCTCTCGGCAGGGTCGTAGCTGAGCCCCTGCACGGCCTGAGAGCGGACCCCTCGGTCGTCGAGGATGCGAATCACCCGGTGGTCGAGCCGCTCGGTGAGCCCGTTGGGCAGGACTTTGACCGCCATTCGGTGATGAAGGACCGCCGAGTCCTTGCCCTTCCATGCTGCCGGGACCTCCGCTTTCTTTGCGATGGCGTCGAGGTCGAGCCCGTAGCGGGTGAACAGGTCGCTGGGGGCCGTCGCATCGAGCGAGGCGAGTAGGTCTCGGACGTCGGGCTGCTGAGGCCGGAGATCGAGGCTGCGCCGCAGACTGCCGGCAGCGGCGGCGAGGTCGTCATGGCGCATGAGCAGCCGGCCCAGCGCTGCATGAAGCTCCGCGTCGTGGGGTGCCAACGCGAGAGCTTTGGCCCATGACGTTCGGGCGGCGTTGATATCCCCCCGGGACTCCTCGAGCCGGGCCACGGCAACATGGCGCTCGGGAAGGCCCGGTGTCGCGTCGGCGGCCTTGCGTGCCAATGCGACCGCAGCATCGGCCTCGCCCAACTCGAGCAGGACCTCGATGCTCGCCCCCGCGAGTTCGGAGGATGCGTTCGACGAGCCCAGGACGACCAGTGCGTCTTTGGTGCGGCCCGCAGCATGAAGGCGAGAAGCGTACTCCAGGCGCAATCGCCGGGCGTGGGGGTTGCGCTCGACCAAGGCCGCCAGCCACTTGAGGGACCACCACCGAAACCCAGCGGTCGCGGCCTCGTCGACCAACGCCAACTCGACGACCGGATCGCCGGGCGCGACCGCATGCGCCTCTTCGAGGTTGGCGCGATACCGACTGTGCAGCCCCATCGACTGGTGACGCCAGCCCATCTCGAGCAGCATTTGGGCGAGCAGCGGCGCGCTTCCGGCCCCCTCGGCCCGCCCAAGCTCGATCCCCTTGCGCAACGCGGTGAGGCTCTCCCCCGGATCTCGCTCGACCAGCGCGCGAAGCCAATGACTCCGCGAGGACGGAGCCTCCCCGGACACGCGCCGAGACAGCGTGACGGCGGTCTCGTCTTCACGGTCGAACGGATGCACGGACCGGTAGAACTCGAGCAAGGCCATGCCTTCGCGCTTCGCCTTGCGGGCGGACGTGCCCTCGCCAAAACGGCTCTCGAGGGCCGTGCGCAGCGATGCTGGCGTCTTCCCAGTGGGGCGAGCTCCCGCGCGTCGGGCCCAGTCGGCCGGCGCTTCGGCGGACGCCTCGAGTCCGGAGATCGGCGATCCATCGGGCGCGCTCAGGCGCAGGAAGAAGCCCCACGCCCCAGACTGTGCGCTGACCTTGACCAGCACACGGTTCCATCCCGCCTGGAGCCGGGCCGCGTGGGTCTCCTGAAGCGGATGCGCACCTCGGTAGGCGCTCTCGCCTCCGACCGAATCGCCGTCCACCCAGACTTCATAGGGTCCACCGGTCCCGACGTGAACGGCCGCGTCCTGGTCCTTGTCCACGTGGACCCAGGCCGTGGCGTATCCGGTCACGTCCGTGTTGGGGCGCAACCGATCGTCGAAGCTCACGTACCCGCCGCGTGGCGCGTCCGTGTAGTCGATGACGCGCCATGCGAGCGGCTCGCCGGCGAGTTTTCCGGCGAAGGTTTGGGCGGATGCGAAGGCATCGGTCTCGGGGGAGTAGACCGATGTCTCGCCCTTGCGCCCGCTGTTGTCGAACGGGCCGACGATCTGCCAGCCCACGACGTAGCCCTCGTCATGAAGGGCCCCTGCGGCACCGACGAGATCGCCGCGCGACTCCAGCACCCGAGCCTGGAGAAAGCGCGCGTAGGATCGGACCAGCGGGTGCCGGCCACGAGCATCGGCGACCGAGGCGAGCATCCGCCGCAACGCCTGCGGATCCACATCGCCCTGCACTTCGGGCAACAAGCCCAGCAGCGGAACGATTGCGGCGGGGTCCTTGCCGCGGACCTTCCCGAGCGCAGCCACCCGACGTTCCAGCTCCAGATCCCAGCGGTTGGGGCCGAGGTCGACGTCCGCCGCCACGGGGCCGGGGAGCGGTTTGGCCTCTGCGTCCGCGAGCAGCGAAGCGGAAACCAGAATCGCGGCAAGCCCGAGAGCGCGCGGAATGCTCCGATGACGGCGAAGGGTCACGCGGGCGAGTTTGGTACAAACGCAAACCCCGCGCCAAGCGAGTGTGGTGGCCTTTGTGACCTGGGGCGCGTCCAGGCCTGCTGCCCACCGCCTGTGGATGCGGTAGCCTCCGCCGCTATGACGACGACGCCTACCGCTGGCGCGGATCCGGAGCTGACTGCAGTCATCCCCGTCTACAACGAGGTTGGCTCGCTCCCGCAGATGCACAAAGAGCTGACCGCGGGCCTCGCGCAGACCGGGCGTTCGTACGAGGTCATCTACATCAACGACGGAAGCAGCGACGGGACGACCGAGCTTCTGGACAAGATCGCGTCCGAGCACCCCGGCGTGGTCGGCGTGGTTCACTTCCGCCGCAACTTCGGAAAGTCCCCTGCGCTCAACGCAGGCTTTGAGCTGGCCCGCGGCGCCATCGTGCTCACGCTCGACGCCGACCTGCAGGACGACCCCGCGATGATTCCCCAGTTCGTCGAGCGCATCGAAGCGGGCGCCGACCTCGTCTCGGGCTGGAAGCAGCGCCGCCACGATCCGCTGGGCAAGACCGCACCGTCGAAGCTGTTCAACGCCGTGGTGCGAAAGTTCAGCGGCGTCCAGCTCCGCGACTTCAACTGCGGCTACAAGGCGTACCGCCGGGAGTGCATCCAGGAGCTGTCGGTCTATGGCGGCTTCCACCGCTTCCTTCCTGTCCTTGCAGGACACCGAGGATTCCGGGTCGAGGAACTGGTGGTCAATCACCGCGCCCGCGAACACGGCGTCAGCAAGTACGGGGTCAAGCGGTTCTTCGACGGGATCTTGGACCTGCTCACCGTCCTGATGGTGACCCGGTACCGAACCCGTCCGGTGCACTTCTTCGGCATCCCGGGCATGGTCAGCGGCTTCTTCGGGCTGTCGATCCTCAGCTATCTCACCATCGTCAAGCTCGCCGGCGGCGCGATCGGTACCCGCCCGCTTCTGCTGCTCGGCGTCTTGCTGACGCTCACCGCGATTCAGTTGATCGGTGTGGGGCTGGTCGGCGAGTTGTTGGTTCGCACGACGATCAAGTCCTCCGAGGTGTTCTCGGTGCGTCATACATCCGGCTTCCTCTCCCGGCCGCACTCGCTCAGCCCCTCGTTGCCCCCCACGCCTCGAGAGGACGCTGCCGACGCTGCCGACGCTGAGGACACGCCGGCTTCCCCGGCGGTCACGCCGAGCCAGAGCCCGGCGAGTCCATGAAGTCCGTCGTCCAGCGGGTCCGAGAAGCCTCGGTCACCGTCGAGGGCGACTGCGTCGGCTCGATCGACGCTGGGCTCTTGGTGTTGCTCGGCGTCGAGCGTGGAGACACCGAACGAGATGCGACGGTCCTCGCGACGAAGATCGCCGGGTTGCGAATCTTTCCCGGAGCACGGCCGATGGATCGGTCCCTTGGGGACATCGGCGGCTCGGCACTCGTCGTCTCGCAGTTCACCCTCGCCGGCTCCGTGCGAAAGGGCCGGCGGCCGGGGTTCGACCGCGCAGAAGATCCCGAGCGGGCGGATCAATTGTACGGTTTCTTCTGTGACGAGCTGCGAAAGCTGGACGTTCCTGTGCAGCGAGGACGCTTTGGCGCCCATATGGACGTCCGGCTCCTCAACGATGGCCCGGTGACGATCCTCGTCGACTGTCGCGACGGTGCGATTATTGGGTAGCCGAGCATACCTGAACTGCTTGCGACATGTCTGGTGATATCTCCCAAAACTGTGCCCCATGCGGTGGAAGGCCGTGTCATCGACTTGATATCTGGGTAGCCTAGGAATGTGCGGGGTTCGAAGCTAGGGGTGTCATTGGCGTTGGGGTGCATGCTTTCGGGATGTGCTCAGGAGGGGGATTTTCCTGAGGACGGGCAGTCGTTACGCGCCGCCGGCGAGACGGTCGATTTCTGGAACTTCCGGCCCAACGACCCTGGCAACGGGGAGGTCGAGTTGTCGGATGGCATGGACGACGACAGCCTTCCGGACGTGGTCGTCTGGGACATCCCCACCTCCGGAGACAGCGCGGACGTCTTCGACGTCAATGGCGTGTTGGTCGCCTCGACGGTCGAAAATCAGATCTTCGACGCCGGAGGCAACCTGCGCTGCACGGCCTACCTGGAGGACGACCTATACAAGCTCCGTGAAGGGCTCGATGGGGAGGTGGTCCTCAGCGCCACCCAAGGCCGGTACGTGTTCTGGGGAGACATCCAGTCTCTGCCCGAGCCCGGCACCTACGCCTGGCACTCTCTGCTGTACCACGAACTCGCGTACGAGTTTTACGGCAACGACCTCTACGACGGGCCACGCTGGATGGCCGACGTCATCGCCCATGCCAACGTGCACATCCACAAGGCGAACCCAATGCGGAAGCTGCTGATCGCGGCGCTGTACGAAGGAGAGTGCGGTACAGCTCAGCAGCCGCCACCGGGTTGAGGTCCGCCTCGCGGGTCGAGCGTTTGAGGCGATCGAGGTGCTCGGTCGCCTTTCTTGCGTCTTCATCGGTCGCTTGCGAGGCAAAGAGCTTCGCCCGCGGTGGTCTCCGACGTCACGACGTGGCCTTGTCCCGCGACAGAATCAACGATGGAAGCGATCGACGAGTTCGGTCGCGTCTTTTCTGTCCTTCTCGGTCTTGGCCGCGGTCAGGGCGTTCCGGGCTACGCGCTGTGCCTGTTCCAGGTCTCCGTGAGCTTCGAGTGCGAGAGCGAGTTCCTTCATCGCGCGGTAGACCTCGGGCGCAGTCAGGTCCGCCTCGTTGATGCGCGCGACGGCGTCCGTGCAGTCTTGAACGGGGTCATGGTCCGCCGCCTCCGAACCCGCTTCCGAACCCGCCTCGAGATTGCGGGTGGCGATGCACAACCGCAGCGCAGCCCGGGCGCGACCGCGTAGCGCCCGGCTCGAGGAGCCCTTGAACATACTCAGCGCCTCGCGAGCGTCGCTCTGAGCGCTGTCGAAGGCTCCATTCGCGATGTGGAGATTCGTGAGGTTGGTGAGCGCATCTCCAAGGTCGACGTCGGCGGCCGATTTCCGATAGATCGCCGCCGCGCGCTTGTACTCGTCCATCGCGCGCTCCGGCTGCCCCGCCTGTTTGTGCAGGCGAGCCTTCGTCATCCAGAGATCGGCAACGGCTTTGTTGTCCGGTTCGAGGATGGCCCGCCGGATTGTCATGGCGCGGTCTGTGAGTTCGATGGCCTCAGCCAAGCCGGACGGGGTGGATGCGAGCACGTTGGCGAGGTTGTGCGCCACGAAGGCCACGTCCGGGTGCATCGGCCCCTGACCGGACTCGCGGAGATCGAGCGCGACACGGAGCAGCCCCTCCGCCTCCGCGAGGTCTCCCTGCTGTGCGAGCGCGATACCAAGGTTGACCTGGAGGTCGGCGAACCTGACATCCCCTGGCGGATAGGCCCGTTTTGCCGCATCGAGGGCCTCCTGGAGATGCTCGACCGCATCGGCAACTTCCCGAGCCTGCAGGGCGCTTGCCCCCAGTTGTAGCGCGAGCTGAGATTCGAGTTCGGCCGGAGTCCCGGCGCGTAGGAGCGCCGACTTCGCACCGACAGCGATACCGAGGGCGCGGTCTGGGTCGTGCAAGTGCACCCCCGCGACGCCGGTGTAAGCCATCAGTGCGCGGGCCTCGAGTGCCGGGTCACCAACCCGCGCCGCATCCTCCGCCGCCTTCTTGAATCGGTCGCTGGCGGCCGCGTAGTCGCCGAGCATCTGCGCAACCCGCCCCTGGACATAGAGCGTTCGGGCGATCGTTGGCGCGTGATGGGTGGCGACCGCGAGGGCCATCGCCTCCCGTGCGACATCCTGGGCCATCGGGTAACGCCCGGCCCGCAGTTGGGCCTCCGCGTCGTCGGTGCGGGCTTGGGCGGCGAGCACCGCCTCACGGCCCTGAGGATCCGCGGGCAGCCGACTCGCGGCCCCGGGCTCGGCGGTGACGCACGCCACTGGGGAGGTCAGCGCCGCGACTGCAGAAACCGCACGCTCCACCACCTCGCTGTCGGCGTCCGCCAGGACATTGACGAGCGCACGAAGCTCACCGCGTCGTTGATCGAGACAGTGCATGCGGACGTCGAGGGTGATCTCCGACTGCTCTCCGTGTACCCACGTCGCTTCGCAGACGGTCGTCCGCGCAGCGGCCCAGCTGTCAGCGTAGGCGTCAACGTCCTCGAGGACGCGATCGGCCGTGTACGCTGCGTATGCGGTCGCCGTGTCACGAAGAGACGCGTCCACCAGAGCCCGCCGCCCAGGATCCCAGACGCCGCCCAGGCGCTCCCGCGCGCCGCGGCACAGTTCGTCATCCGGCGTCAGTGCCATGACCGCCGCCGCCCCGGCGCCGCCGACGACGAGCGTTCCCGCAGTCCACATCAAAATCTTTCGCAAGCGACGAGCGGGGTCGGCCCGCAGCGCAGAGAGCAACACCTCCATCGTGGGGTAGCGATCGCTGGGCTGCGGAGCCAGGGCCTGCTTGAGCGCCCGGAAGACCCACGAGGGCACTTCCGCCTCGCTCGGAGGATCGATGATTCGGCCTCGTGCCGCGTCCCGGCTGTGGGTCTCGCTGCGAAACGGCAGCCGCCCATACAGCGCCTCGTACAGTGCCACCGCAAAGCTAAACTGGTCTGTCGCCGGCCCCGTGGTACGGCCGCGGCGCTGCTCGGGGGCCATATACGCGGGCGTGCCCACGATGCGGCCGGCCATGGTCAGCTTCATGTCGCCGGTCGATTGCACGACCTGCATGATGTCTTCACCCGAGCCGGGTTCGCTGCGTGCATCGTCGGAGTCGGTGCTCAGCGGGCCGGTCTCAGACTTTGCGAGTCCAAAGTCCAACACCTTGACCCGCCCATCCTCGCCGATCAGCACGTTGGCCGGCTTGAAGTCTCGGTGCGTGATGTTGGCCTGGTGCGCTGCCGCCAGGCCTGTGCCCGCTTGCTCGAACACACTGAGGATTTCCCTCCAGTTCGGGGTCTCGGCAAACAGCCACTGCGTGATCGTCCGGCCGCGAACGAACTCCATCGCCATGTAGATGCGTCCGTCCTCGGTGGTATCGACATCGTGGACGGTGACGATGTTGGGGTGCGAGAGCTTGGCGAGCGCCTGGGCCTCACGGACCAGACGAGCCCGGCCCGTCGAGCTCTTCGACGACGTACGACCGACGCGCCGCCGCAGGAGCTTGAGGGCGACCTTGCGATCGAGCTTCGGGTCGTACGCCGTGCACACGACCCCCATGCCGCCCATGCCGAGCACGTCGAGCACCACGTAACGGCCGACCTTGCTGGGAGCTCCGCTGGGTCCGCTCTCCGGCAGGATTCGAGGCCGTGCAGCGTCACCTGCATCGCCGGCCTCGGTGGGGGCGCCCTGAGATGGCGCGGGATAGACACGCGTCGGGCGAACGGGGTCCGCAAACTCCGTCTCATACTCCGCGCTTCCCGACCCCGCCAACGCTCCGATCTTGCCCGGCCCTGCCCTGCCGTTCAACTCCCGATCAGAAACCAACTTTGCGCATGACGAAGCGGGGCACCAGCCGGATCACCCACATCACCCACGCCCAGATTCCGGGGGCGTAGATCTGTGGTCGTTTTCGATCGATCGCACCGAGAACACGGGAGGCTACGGCCCCCGGCTCGCCGGCGAACGGTGGGGGCTTGAGCCCCTGCGTCATGCCTGTACGGACGAACCCGGGTTTGACGCAGATCGTGACGAGACCAGCGTCTCGGTAGCGATGGTCCAGCCCCTCGAGGTAGGCCGACAGCCCTGCCTTGCTGGCTCCGTAGAGCACCACCGGCTTGCGGCCACGGTCGCCGGCGACCGACGAAAACACGCACAGCACTCCCCCGCCGCGCTCCATCATCCGGGTGCGCGCCGCCTCGCAGAACAGAATCGTGTGGGCGAAATTGACCGTCAGCAGAGCCCGTAAGCGGACGGTGTCGGCCTCGAGCTGTTCCTGCGTTCCGAACATCCCGGCAGTCACGATCACAGTGTCGAAACCGCCCAGCGCCTCGTCCGCCGCATCGAGTGCCGCGGCGAAGGACTCGGGCTCCTCGAGGTCGCACAGGGCATGGCCCACGTTTTTCGAGTCTGGACTGTGCGCTGTGCAGTCCGAGGCGGAGCGTTCCAGGTCCGCTTCGTTGCGGCCCAGCAGGAACACCGCATCGCCGCGCCCCGCAGATTGTCGGGCGAGCGCGCGCCCCATGCCCTTCGTGCCTCCGAGGATGACGGCCTTCATCGGCGCGGAGCATACGGCAGTGGAGGCTCTCAGCCCACCGGGTCCCCGAAGATGCGAACCGACTGCGCGCTACGGAAGCGAAGCTTGGGATCCCAGCGCCTGCGAACCTCCATGAACGCCTCCAGCCGCGGCTCCATGGCGGCGAAGTGCTCCGGCCGGGTGTAGTTGTCCTTGGTCAGGTAGATTCGGCCGCCGTCGGCGATGACGTGTTCATTGAGCTTGTCGACGAGCTGCTGGGTGTCGTCGCGGACCGGAATGTCCAGCGCGATCGAGATGCCGTCCATGGGGAACGACAGCAGCCCCCTGCCCTCGGCTCCGCAGTCCTTGATGACGCACAGGAACGATGCGCCACCCAGCGTGCTGAGCAGCTCGAGGAACCGCCGCGCCGCCTGGGGGCCGGCCGACTTGGGAAGCACACACTGGTACTGCGTGAACCCCTTGGGGCCGTAGATTCGATTCCAGTCGAGAATCGCGTCCAACGGCCAGAAGAATGCCTCGGGGTGCGTGATGCCGGACGCCTGCTTGCGCAGATGCTTGCGATAGAACGCCTCGTTGAACAACTTGACGCTCAGCGGGTTGAGGGCGAACTGCGGGAAGACAAACGGCACGCCGGGCCTCTTCTTCGGCTCGGGGAACGACTCTGGGGCTTCTTGCGGCGTGGCCCATCGTCCGCGCATGAGGATGCCGCGACCGAGGTTGTCTCCGGAGGACAGGCAATCGATCCAGCCCATCGTCATCGGCCATTCTTCCGCGGCCTCGGCGAGGCCCTGCATGTAGACGTCGATGTTGGGGACCCGCTCGCTCTCCATGTAGATCCACGGTGAGGGGACCTTCACCATCGTGAACTCGACCTCCAGGATGTGGCCGGTCAGGCCCATGCCGCCAACGGTCGCCCAGAACAGATCGGAGTGAACTTCGGGGGTGCACTCGACGATGCTCCCGTCAGCCACGCGCATTTTCAGGGCTGTGACGTGCTCGCCAAACGTCCCGGCGCAGTGGTGATTCTTGCCGTGAACGTCCGAGGCCACCATCCCGCCGAGCGTGACGAAGGTGGTGCCGGGGGTGACGGGCACGAAGTAGCCCCGCGGGAAGAACACCCGCAGCAGCTCGCGCAACGACAGCCCGGCCTCCGCACGCAGCGAGAGCGTCTCGGGATCGAACGAGAGGACCCGATCGGCCAACGTCGTCCCGGCCACCTCACTCACCCCCGGTGGGGGGAGCGACGAATCGCCGTACGACCGTCCCAACCCTCGGCACAACACCGCGTTGCGGGTGAGGCGTTCGAGGTTCTCATCCCGAACCTCCCGTCCAGGTTGCATCACCCGGCCCCATCCTCCGATTTCTCCGACATCGGCGGGTTCGGATGCGGGGGGCTCTGCGAGGGCCGAGTCGCGCTTCGCGAGGGCTTTGGGCGGCACGGACGGGGTGTCCATCGAAGCGGAGCCTAGCACCGAGGACCGCGACTCGCCGGGTGCCCAAGCCGAACGGTCGCGCGGGCGCCGTGGACGGTCAGAGGTCCTGCGCGACTCGCTACCGCCGGATGGGCCTGCAAGTGCTCGGTGACGGCGCTACCGAAGTGACCGCTGCACGGCGACCGGCTCGATCCCCCGGGAGCCGCTGTGTGCGGGCTGTGCTGCTGCCTGCAGATTCGAGGCGCTGTCGGGTCCTCGCCCCGCGTTGGTGAACGCCCCGATCGCCGCCGAGATGCACACGAGACTCCACGCCAACACTCCTGCCCGCATACAGTCCCAACGGGGACGTTCTTGGGAGCTTTCACTCGCGGCGAAGAACTGTGAGCGACTCCACACCCGAATCGGATCGGCTTGCGGGTCCGCGCGACACCGTCCCGCGGCCGCCGATGCGAAAGGGGCAGCGAAGCCGCCGCCTACAGCGGTGTATCGCGGTCCATCGATTTGGGCATGCCCGTGGGCAGCTTCGGCATCCCAGGTGAGCGTTGCGGCGCCGGGGCTCCGCCGTCCGCCAGATGCACGGTCGTGGTCGGAAACGCGAAGTCGAGCTTGAGGCCCTGCATCGCCTCCATCACCTGCAGCATGAACTCTTGACGTACCTGCATGTGCTCCGCCCAGTTCGTCGTGCGGGTGAAGAAGTAGCAAAAGATATCGAGACTCGACGGGCCGAAGTCGAAGAAGTTGACCAGGTAGAAGTCCTGGTGAAGCCGGTCGTCGTTCTTGATGATCTTCCGAATCGCGCCCACTGCCTGGCGCATCTTGTCCGGGGTCGTGTCGTAGGTGAGGCCGACGGTCATCTTGATCCGCCGCTTCTTCATGCGCGACCAGTTGTTGATCGCTTTGGTCGTGAACGTCGCGTTCGGGATCGTCAGCTGCGCGTTGGAGAAGGTGCGGATCCGCGTCACACGGATGCCGACGGTCTCCACCGTGCCTTCGACATCGCCGACCTCGATCCAGTCGCCGATCTGAAACGGACGGTCGACAAAGATGACGATCGACCCGAAGAAGTTGGCGACGGTGTCCTTGGACGCGAATGCCAACGCCGCGCCCCCGAGGCCGAATCCAGCCAGCAGGGATGAGACGGAGTAGCCCAGGTTCTGAACGATCATCACCACCCCGGTGATGACGAGGAACGCGATCGCGGCCTTGCGGAAGATCGGGACCAGCTGGTCGTCGAAGGTGCCCTCGGTCTGCCCTGCCCGTTCTTCGAGCACGTCCGCGACTCCATTGACCACCCGGACGCCGAACCAGGTTGCCAGGGCCACGGTGGCTCCTTGGGCAAGGTGGTCGACGAGGGTGTCGATGTCAGTGGCGGCGACGGTCTCCAGCGGCATGCCCTTGAGGGCAACCCAGATGCCTCCGACCCGGACCGTCCAGCCGCCTGGACGCACGAATGCAGAGACAACGCCGCGCGCCACGGTACCTTCCGGCGTCCGCTTCGCGACACTCTCGAGGATGCGCTCGACGAATCGCCCGGCAACGAAGCCGACGATCAACGCAACCGCAGCGAACAGCAGCTGCTGCACGGTCACACCGAAGAATGCGGTGCCTAGGAACGACTCCAAGCTATCCATCGCGAGGCCGAGCCTGCCACAGACTCAGACGCCCGGCCTCCCTTGCCTGAGTTCAGGCGTGCACAGGGAAGATCCGGGCGCTTTTGCAGCCGGGGGGCTACGGCTCGAACTAGAGGACGTCGAGACGGCGCGGGGGGGATACCCGAGGCTCATCTTCGAAGAAGAACCGGTCCTCACCGAAGGCGGGCTTCAGATCGCCCAGCCAACTGGCGTTCTCATCGAACTGGGCAAAGAACGGGCGGCGAACCCAGTCGCCGTCTCGCCCTTGAAGCAGCTGCAGACAGAAGACCTTTTCGCCAGCGACTTCGGCGACGCCGTCGACCAGGACCTTTCCCGGGAACGCCGACATCGAGGGCCCGCGAACCGTTCGTGCGAGGCCGGAGACCTGTTGATACGCATCGCGGAAGATCTCCCACGCGCGGACCAGCGGGACCTGGAAGTAGGCCTTGGGCCCGGTGTCTCGCTCGACGAACATGTAGTACGGGATGGCGCCGAGCTTGACGCCCTCCTTCCACAGTTCGGCCCACGCGTTGGCGTCGTCGTTGACGTGACGAATCAGCGGGGACTGCATGCGCACGTTGGCACCGGTGCTGCGAATGCGCCGGACCGCGTCTTTGGCCACCTTCGTGGAGAGCTCACGGGGGTGGTTGTAGTGCCCCATGATCGCCAGGTGTTTACCGGAGGCAGCGACCTGCTCGAACAGCCGCAGGAGGTCGTCTGCGTCGGGGTCGGTGAGGTAGCGTTGCGGCCAGTAGGCGACCGACTTCGTCCCGATCCGAATGGACGTGACGTGCTCGAACTCGGGCGCGAGCAAGGGCTCGATGTAGGCGCGCAACGCCTTCGTCTTCATGATCATCGGATCGCCGCCGGTGATCAGGACGTCGGAGACCTCGTGGTGCGCCCGCAGGTAGTCCTGCAGGTCCGTGGTCTCTTGAGCTTGGAACTTGAGGTCGTCGAGACCGACGAACTGTGCCCACCGGAAGCAGAACGTGCAGTACGCGTGGCAGGTCTGCCCCTGGCTGGGGAACAGCAGCACGGTCTGGTCGTACTTGTGCTGCAGACCCGGCAGCCCGCGGCCTTCGAGCTGCGGGACGTTGTGCGTCATCTGGCCCGCGGGGTGCGGGTTCAAGCGGCGCCGAATCGCGTTGGCGACCAGCTTGATCTCGCCCTTGGGGGCGTCGTTGCGGACCAGCTCCGCCATCTTCGCGTAGTCGGCATCCGAGAGCATGCCCTTCTGGACGAAGGTGAGCTGGTAGAGCGGATCGTTGGGCACATTGTCCCAGTCGATCAGCTCGTCCATGACGTAGGGGTTGGTCCGGAACGGCAGGACCTGTGAGACCACCTCGATGGCCTCGCGCATCTCGGGAGGGAGCCTGGACCATTGCGCCGTCTTGTGGACGTTGCTCCGGGTGACGGCCCGGTATCGCGGTGCGCCCTTGGGGGCGGGGGTAGCGTCGTATGGCGGCATGGCAGCTCCTTCTCCCGCGTGAACGGGAATTGCGTGGGTTGGCTTGGTGGCCGCGCATCATGCGAGGCGGCCGGACTACAAGGGCGGACCCCCAGTTGTTCCAGAGGTCGTCTAGCGAACGGTCGGATACCCCAGGTGGAGGCTGGGCGGTACCGGCTGGAGGTGCAGGACGGCCAAAGACTGCCGAGCCGCTCCAGGTTCGGGCGCAGTATGGGGAAAAACGCTTGAAAAATCAAGCACAATCCCCTTGTCATGCCCGCCGCCGCGCTCCCTGAGCCCCTCGTCGTTCTGTTTGTGACTATCGATGAGGAGCACGCAGAGGCGTTCGCCCGCGCGGCCGTGGAGCAGCGCCTCGTCGCGTGTGTAAACCTCGTGCCAGGTGCCCGTTCCATCTATCGATGGAACGGGCAGGTCTGTGAGGACCGTGAGGTCTTGCTGTGGATGGAGGCGCGCGCGGACGGAGCGGATGCGCGCATCGAAGCGCTCGCCGCGCTGCACCCCTACGACACCCCCAAGATCCTCGCCCTGTCCCCCACCGCCGTTCACGAGCCCTACCGGGCCTGGTGCATCGGCGAGACGGACGGGCCCGCCTAGGCCTTGGGCGCTTTTTCGGGCTTGGGCTCGAACTCGATCGCCCGGACCTCGAAGTCGGCCAGGGCCTCGTCCGCGACGAGTTCGAACCGCCCCACTTTGGCCGCGGCCCAGACGTCCGAGCGTACGGGCGCGAGGTCCGCGAGCAGGGCGGCCGGAGCCGCGAGCGTCATCGTGGTGATGCCTCGCGCGACGCCAACATTGGCCGCGGTCTTGCTCCGGTTGATCGCGCCCAGACACTGCGTCGCCGCATCGAAACTCCCGGCGCGCTCGGGCGTCCCGGCGGCATGGAAGAGTTCCGCCGAGGGCCACGCTGCAGCGTGAATGCTTGGGACACCGCGCTCCTGTGCGAACGCCCATCCCCAGACGGTCTCGGAGATGTAGGGCACGAACGGGGCGAACAGGCGCAACAGGACCTCGAGGCCCAACCGAAGCGCAGCCACGGCGGACGCCCGTCCTTCCGCATCGTCTTCGGCCCGGGCACGCGCCTTGACCAACTCGACGTAGCTGTCGGTGTAGCCGGACCAGAAGAAGGTCTCCGTCGTCTTGAGAGCAGACGCGAAGTCGAACGCCTCGAACGACTTCGTGGCTTCGTCCACCACGCTCTGCAGCGCGACCAAGAAGCCCGTGTCCATCTCCCGCGTCACCGGGCCCGGCTCGGCGGTCTGCATCAGCGCAAACTTGCTCGCGTTGTAGAGCTTGGTGACCAGCCGCTTGCCGGTTTTGAACATGTTCTCGTCGAACGTCGTGTCGACGCCCAGCCGCGCGTGCGCCGACCAGTAGCGAACGCCATCGGCGGTGAACTTGTCCATCAGGTCGTGGGGACCCAGGCCTGCCGAGCCGCCCTTGGACTTCGAGATCTTCTCGGTCTTGCTGCCCTTTTGCTTGGGCTGCACGACCCAGCCGCTGATGACGACGTTGTGCCAAGGCACCTGGCCCTCGTGCAGCATCGCTTTGGCGACCGTATAGAACGCCCAGGTCCGGATGATTTCGTGCGCCTGCGGGCGAATGTCGGCGGGGAACAGCTTCTCGTGGCGCTCGTTGTCGAGGCGCCAGTGCGAGCTCACCTCGGGCGTCATCGAGCTGGTGAACCAGGTGTCGAACACATCCGACTCGGCCGTGAATCCGCCGGGCTCGCCGCGCTGGCTCGCCTCATACCCCGACGGGACCGCGGTGGTGGGGTCGATGGGCAGGGCGTCCACGCCCGGGAGCAGCGGCGCCTCGTAGTCGGGCTGTCCCTCGGCGTCGAGCCGGTACCACATGGGGAACGGCACGCCGAAGTAGCGCTGCCGGCTGATGCACCAGTCGAACGCGAGATTCTCGGTCCACAGGCTGAACCGGTCCCGCATGAACGGCGGGTGCCACTGCACCTGCTCGCCTCGGGCCAGCAGGTCGTCCTTCTTATCGAGCAGGCGGCAAAACCACTGCCGCGTCGGCATGAACTCGAGCGGTCGGTCGCCCTTCTCGAAGAACTTCACCGCGTGGTTGATCGGCTTCTGTGCCCGCAGCGGAGCCACGCCGCCCTCGGGTGCCTCGCCCAGAATCTCGAGCACGATCTTGCGGGCCTGATCGGGGCGCTTGCCCACCATCTTGGCGTAGTGCTCGTTGGCTGCAGCCGCATCCACGCTCTCCCAGCCCTCGGTGCCGTACGTAAGCGGCAGCATGCGGCCGCGTCTGCCGATGACCTGCCGCAGCGGGAGCTTCTCGTCCCGCCACCACTGCACGTCGGTTTGATCGCCGAACGTGCAGATCATCAGAATCCCGGTGCCCTTCTCCATGTCGACAACTTCGCTGGCGAAGATGCGGACGGGGACGCCGAACAACGGCGTGATGGCGTTCTTACCGAACAGGTGCTTGTAGCGCTCATCCTCGGGGTGCGCCGCGACGGCGACACAGGCCGGCAGCAGCTCGGGACGCGTGGTCGCGATGATGAACTCCTCGCTGGAGCCCTCGACCGTGAACGCGATGTCATTGAACGTGCTGTCGAGGTCGCGGTCTTCCAGCTCGGCCTGCGCGATGGCGGTCTGGAAGTCGACATCCCACAGCGTCGGCGCATCCGAGCTGTACAAGTGGTTCTTCTCGTACAGATCGAGGAAGCTCATCTGCGCGACCTTGCGACAGCGCGCCCCGACGGTGCTGTACTCCTGCCGCCAGTCGACCGAGAGCCCCAGCCGCTGCCACAGCGCGAGGTAGACCTTCTCGTCTTCTTTGGTCAGCGTCTCGCAGGCCTCGATGAAGTTCGGCCGCGACAGCATGCGCGGCGGCTTCTTCTTCGACTTGGACGACGCCTGCTCGAGCTCCACGCCCTCTTCGTAGGGCAGCGAAGGATCGCAGCGTACGTGGTAGTGATTCTGGACCCGGCGCTCGGTCGGCAGGCCGTTGTCGTCCCATCCCATCGGATAGAAGATGTTGAGCCCGCGCATCCGCTTGTAGCGGACGATCACGTCGGTGTGCGTGTAGCTGAAGACGTGTCCGATGTGCAGGTTGCCCGACACCGTGGGCGGCGGCGTGTCGACCACGAAGGTCTCCTCGCGAGGCCGACTGGCATCGTAGTGGTACAGGCCTTCTTGCTGCCAGCGTCTGTTGAGCTCGGCCTCGACGTTTTGGGCGTCGAAGTGCTTGGGAAGCGCCTGCGGGTCGATCGTGCGGTACGAATCGGACATGATCTGGCCGCGAACCTACCCCCGGTGGCCGGCCGGCACAACCGGGGGCCCAGCCTAGGGATTCGAGGGCAGGACGGACACCGTACCGCCCAACGAATCGGTCACCACGACGTCCGGGGAGCCATCCTCGTTGAAGTCAGCCACGACCAGCGCCAGCGGGGACAGGCCCACGAAGATCTCGGTCTCGGCGAATGTGCCGTCCCGCGCAGGCACGACGATCGAGACGGAGCCGGCGTCCCGGGCGACCGACACCAGGTCGAGTCGTCCGTCCGCATCCATGTCCGCCACGGTCGAGACGTAGGGCCCCTGCCCCACCGGAAGCGAGATGAACGGACCCAACGTGCCGTCGCCCTGCCCCATGAGCAGACTGACGACCTGGGCGTCGAAACTCGGCGCCAGGATGTCGAGCGCGCCGTCCTCGTCGAAGTCGACCACCGAGATCGAGCGAGGCGCGGAGGCGACGGTTTCGGGCGAAGCCTCTGAGAACGTGCCGTCCCCGACGCCGGACAACACGCTGATCGTCGTCCCGCCGAAGTCTGCAGTCACCGCATCGAGGATTCCGTCGCCGTCCAGGTCGCCCAAAGCCACGTCGTAGGGCCGCGGACCGGTCTCATACGCGACCGCAGTCGCGAACATCCCAGTGCCATCCCCGATCAGGACCTCGATGGTCCCGGAGTCCTCGGCGGCGGCGACCATGTCGAGGTTGTCATCGCCGTCGAGGTCCCCGATCGCAACGCTGCGGGGACGGTCTCCGGCGGCTTGTGGTTGCTGGGACCCAAACGCACCCTTGTCTTGGGCGTACACGGCAACGTAGTTGGTGCCAAGGTTGGCCACAGCCAGGTCGAGTTCCCCGTTGCCGTCCAGATCCGCGATCGCGACCCCGCGGGGCTGCAAGCCGGAGAGGATGCTCTGGCCGAATGTCAGGACCCCGGTCCCGTCGCCGTAGACCACGGTGACCGAGGAGCTGCCGCTGGCGGCGAGCGCCACATCAAGGTGCCCGTCACCATCGAGGTCTCCGGCGGCCAGCCCCGTGGGGCTCGCGCCGATGTCGCCGAGTGCGATCAGGTCGCCAAAGCAGAGTTCGCCGGGGTCGTGTTGGCCATCTCCGCACTCGGAGGGGGCTCCCGTGGTGGAGCTGCTGGAGCTCGTCGTGTTCGCTCCGGATGTGGAGCTGGGCTCGGACGACGAGCTGCTGGAACTCGAATCCGCCGTCGTCTCGGAACCCGACGACCCGGCCGTGCTGGAGGACGTCTGCGCACCCGTGGACCCGGCGACCTCAGGCGCTGTGTCATCACCGCAGCCCGCGGATACACCGAGGCCAAGCAGCAGCCCCAGACGGACGCTGCCGGCTGCAGCGCGGCCACGGCTCACGAGGGCAGCTCCGAAGCGTCCATCTTCAGGTGAGTGACGAGGAAGCCCCACAGGTCAGCCCACTCCTCGATGCGCTTGGCGGTGGGCTTGCCGGCACCATGGCCCGCCCGGACATCGATGCGGATCAGGACCGGGTCCTCGCCCGCGTGGGCATGCTGGAGCGCCGCAGCGAACTTGTAGCTGTGCGCCGGCAGCACCCGATCATCGTGGTCGGCGGTGTAGACCATCGTCGCCGGGTAGTCCGTCCCCTCCTTGAGGTTGTGGTACGGCGAGTAGGCGAACAGCGCCTCGAACTGCTTGGGGTCCTGCGGGGAGCCGTAGTCGCTCTCCCACGCCCAGCCGATGGTGAACTTGTTGAACCGCAGCATGTCCATCACCCCGACGCCCGGCAGCGCGGCCGCGAAGAGCTCGGGACGCTGGGTCATGGTGGCGCCCACCAAGAGGCCGCCGTTGCTGCGCCCGCCGATCGCCAGATGCTCCGGCGCGGTCCATCCCTGAGCGATCAGGTACTCGGCCGCCGCGATGAAGTCATCGAACACGTTCTGCTTGTCGAGCTTGGTGCCCGCCTGGTGCCACGCCTCGCCGAACTCTCCGCCGCCGCGCAGGTTGGGCATCGCAAACACGCCGCCCATCTCCATCCAGACCAGGTTCGGCACGGAGAACGATGGGGTTAGCGGGATGTTGAAGCCGCCGTACCCGTAGAGGTAGGTCGGGTTGTCGCCGGTCGGCGTGATGCCCTTCTTGTGGGCGATGAACATCGGGATCGAGGTGCCGTCGGCGCTGGGATAGAACACCTGCGAGACGGTGAAGTCGTCCGCGTTGAACGCCATCTTGGGGGACTTGAACGGCTTGACCTCGCCATTGGATACGTTGATGCCGTAGACCGATCCTGGGGTCGCGAGGCTCGTGAAGGAGAAGAACGCCTCGTTGTGTTCTTCCTCTCCGACGACGCCGCTGGCGGTTCCCAGCCCTGGAAGGACCACATCGCGTTCGTGCTTGCCCGACAGCGCATGAATCGAAACCTTGCTGACGGCTTTGTCGAGGTAGCTGAGCACCAAGCGGCCTCCGACGATCCCGGCGCCGCGAAGCGTCGCGTCCTGCTGAGCGACACGCTCCTGCCAATGCTCACGAGCAGGCTTCTTCACGTCGATCGCAATGATGCGTCCACGCGGCGCGTCGTCGTTGGTGCGGAACAGCAGCGTGTCGCCTTCGTTGCCGATGAAGCTGTAGGCCGCCTTGAAGTCCGGGAGAAGCTCCACGAACGACGGCTTGCGCTTGGCGTGTTTCTTCTCGGTGTCCGGGCGGAGGTCCGAGACGATCACGCTCTTCTTCGGATCGGTGCCCAAGCGGACCGTGATGACCAGGAAACTGCCATCGTGGCTGACCGAGCCATCGAAGCCCCACTCTTTGTGGTCGGGTCGCTCGTAGACCAGGAGGTCCTTGTCCTGCGGCTGGCCCAGGTGGTGGTAGTAGAGCTTCTGGTCGTAGTTGAGCTGCTCGAGTTCGTCGCCCTGCTTCGCCTCTGGGTAGCGGGCGTAGTAGAAGCCTTTCCCATCGGGCGTCCACGCGGCGTAGGCGAACTTGATCGACCCCAGCGAATCGCCGGTGTCCTTGCCGGTGGCCACGTCTCGCACGCGCCAGGTCTGCCAGTCCGACCCCGCCTCCGACACGCCGTAGGCGAGGTACTTGCCGTCGCGACTGGGCCACGTTCCCGAGAGCGCCACGGTGCCATCCTTGGACAACGTGTTCGGGTCGAGCAAAACCTTGGGCGTGTCGGTGGGGCTCTTCATCGTGTAGAGCACCGATTGGTTCTGCAGCCCATCGTTGCGACTGACGAAGTACACGTCGCCGCGCCGCCTGGGAACGCCCCACCGCTCGTAGTCCCACAGCGTGGTCAAGCGCTTGCGCAGGGCATCCCGGGCTTCGATGTCGTCCAACACGCCGAAGGTCAGCTCGTTCTGCGCGCGGACCCACTGCTGGGTTTCCTCGCTGTCGATGTTCTCCAGCCACCGGTAGGGATCGGCGACCGAGATGCCGTGATACGTGTCCACGTGCTCCACCCGCTGCGCCTGGGGGTAGACCAGGTTCTGGGCCGGATCCGGGGCTGTCGCGGCCGCTGCCGGGCCGACCGGGTCGGACAGCGAGGAGTCTTTGTCGCAGGCGCCGAGGGTCAGCAACAACGCGGCGGCCAGAGGAGAGAGCAAACGACGCACGTCCGGGGTTGTATCCGGGACCGCCTGCGGCTCACAAGCGCCACGGGTCCGGGCTGGGCGGAAGCGGGCGATCTTCGATCGCCTCGACCGAGAAATCCGCAACAAGCTCGGCGGCCGAAGCGGCTCGGACGCCCTCACCGACCAAGCCCACCGAGCGAGCCAGCCAGGCTACGACCCGCCTGGGGTCCTCTGCAGCCTCTCGCAGCGCGGCCACGTCTGGCGCGCCGTGTTTTTTGCTCAGCTTTTCGCCGTCGGGCCCGCACAGCAGCGGCGCGTGCGTGAACGCGGGCGCCTGAAGTCCCAGAGCCTGGGCCAAGCCCACCTGGCGCGGGGTGCTGCTCCACAGATCCGCTCCCCGGAGCACGTGGGTGATGCCCATGAAACCGTCGTCGACCACCACCGCGAGGTTGTAGGCCCAGTCACCGTCGGTCCGGCGCAGCAGGAACGACCCCGCATCGCGCCGCAGGTTCTCGGTGAGGGTCCCCATCCGCCCGTCCGTCACCGCGACCGTTTGCTCGGGGGCGCACCAACGTACGGCCCGGGCCCGGTCGGGATGGGTCGGGCCCCCGATGCAGGTGCCGGGATAAACCGGCTCGGTGCCAAGCCCCGCAGCTGCGGCAGCGCGGACTTCCTTTCGAGTACACGTGCACTCGAACGTGTCGAGTCTCGCGATCGCCTCCGCGTAGCGCTCCCCGCACTCGGACTGGCGGTAGGGACCCCGCGGCCCCCCGATGCGCGGCCCTTCGTCCCAGTCCAGGCCGAGCCAGCGCAGGTCCTCCAGCAACGTGGCCTCGAATCCTGACCGCGAACGCCCCGTGTCCACGTCCTCGATCCGGATTACGTAGCTGCCGCCCAGCGCTCGGATCTGCAGCCAGGACAGCAACGCAGTGCGGACGTTTCCCAGATGCAGTCGACCGGTCGGGCTCGGTGCGTAGCGGCCACGGATCGGGCGGGACACGGGTTGCACCATGCCATCACGGAGTGGATCACGCACGCGATGCCGCCGGTGCTCAACGCTGCTACGGTCTCCTCCCTGGACGCCGACGCCACACGACCGCTCGAGTCCGACCCGGACCCCGCGCCCGAGTCCTCCATCGCTGCCATCGGTCAGTTGGTGGAGCGGTACGTCGTGCTTGGCGCGCTCGGCAAGGGGGCCGAAGGCGAGGTGTTCGAGGCGTTCGACACCGAACTCGAGCGCAAGGTCGCCTTGAAGCTCTTGCACGGGGGCGCCCCCACAACGTCCGCGCGCCGAGAAGCGCGCGCCCAGGCCAAGCTCGATCACCCTGCCGTCGTCTCGATCTACGACGTTGGGGACGCGGACGGCCGGGCGTACATCGCGATGGAGTTGATGAACCCCGAGTCCTTCGAGGCTTGGGCATCTCAGTCCGCTCCGCTGGACGTCCTGGCCGCGTTGCGCCGGGTCGCGGCGGGCATCGAAGCGGCGCATCTGGCCGGCCTGGTGCACGGCGACATCAAGCCGAGCAACATCCTCCGTTCGTCGCGTGGGCAGGCAAAACTCTCAGATTTTGGTGTGGCGCGGCCGCACGCCCAAGGTGAAGCGGGAACCGAGGCCGTCCTGGCCGGGACGCGTGCTTTCATGGCGCCAGAGCTGTTCGCGGGCACCCCCGCCGGTCCTGCCAGCGATCAATACGCGTTCTGCGTGACCGCGTGGCACATCTTCCACGGCGAGCACCCTTGGGCGTCGCGGTCGCAGGCCGCGACCCTGGGAGGGTCGGCCCCGGAGACTCCGCAGCACGACAGCAGCGGCGACCTCACGGGACAGCCCCTGTCTCCACTCGAGGGACCGCCGCCATGGTCGGCAGCCGGCCTGCCTCGCTCCGTCCGGGACGCGTTCATCCGCGGGCTCGACCCCGACCCCCAGCAGCGCTGGCCTTCGATGCGGGCGCTCGAGGCCGCACTCGCCGTCCATCGTCCTCGGTCGCGCTGGATCGCGTTGGCCCTGCCGGCGGCCGCACTCGCCGTCACCGGAGGGTTGATCGCAACCTCCGGAACGAACAATCTCTGCGCCCGGGCCGGCACGCCCGCAGACGAAGCGTGGACGTCCCCGCAGCGCGAGGCCGTGGGCGATGCTCTCGACGCGGAGGGCTACACGCGCCTTCGATCCCGTGCCCTGGACGAACTCGACACCTGGGCGGAACACTGGTCCGAAGAGGCCTTTGCCTCGTGCCGCGCGACCCTTGTCGAGCGTTCGCAGTCGCCCGACCTCCAGGACCTCCGCGGCGCTTGTTATCGGGACACCCTCGCCGGATTCGAGGCGGTGGTCGAGGTCCTGTCGGCTTCCGAGCCAACCACGCTGCTCCACGCCCACGACGTCCTGGCGGGGTTGCCCGATCTGAGCCCCTGCGCGGATGTCTCCGCGCTCAAGGCCGAGCCCGCGGTGGCACCCGAGCTGCAAGAGTTGGCCGACCGAAGCCGCGCCGACCTGCGGCGGGCCGAAGTTCTGCGCCGGGCTGGGCGGGGCCCACAATCGCTGAAACTCCTGGGGACCCTGGACAACGAACTCAGCGAAACCGGACTGCGGAGACTGCAGATGCGAGCCGCGGTGGCCCGGGCGGAGGTGCACGCGACAATGAGCAACAACGTCGCCGCGCTCGAGCACGCCCGGTCCGCATTGGGGCTCGCCCTCAGACACGACGACAACGCCATCCTCGACGACACGCTCGTGCTGCTGGTGGGCCTACTCGGTCACGAGCTGTCCTCCCCCGCGGAAGCGGACGTCTACGCGACGATGCTCCAAGCGCGAATCGAGCGGAAGGATATCGACCCCGGTGAGTTGGGGGCGGCCCTCGCCTCGCTCGGGCTGTACCAGGTCGGCCTCGGAACGTACGACGAAGGCATCGCGATGCTCGAGGAGGCGCTCGAGGTGCGGGTTTCCACCCGGGCGGAGGATATCGAGCACGCCGCGATCCTCAACGCGCTCGCGATGGCGCAGGGATACGCCGGACGCAACGACGAGGCGACGCAGAGCTACCAGCGGGCGCTCGCGATCCGGCGCCAGCTGGTGGGCGACGAGCATCCCCTCATCGCCCACACCCTTCACGGGATTGCGCAGCAGCAACGCCAGCAGGGGGACTTCGAGGATGGCTTGAAGACCGCACGGGACGCCCTGCGTATCCTTCAAACGACCGCGCCCGACGATCACACGAACCTCAGCACGAACGCCTACAATCGGGCGCAGGCCTTGTCCCAGCTCGGTCGCAACGACGAGGCTCGCACCGCCTACGAGGAGTCCCTGCGCTACGCCAAGCTGGCGAATCCGGGGCCCACCCGGAACGTGGCGACGCTACAGATGAGCTTGGCCCGGCTCTACGCCGAAGAGTTCGAGCTGTTCGAGGACGCTGCGGTCCTGGCCGAGGACGCGCTTCGCATGCACATCAAGGTGCTCGGGGCAGAGCACCCCGACCTCGTCATCGCCCGAGCCCGGCATGGCCAGATACTCGGTCACGCAGGGCGTATCGAGGAGGGCCGGACCGAGATCACGCGGGCCCTGACACTGGGAGCCGAGCAGCTCGAGCCGGACCACCCCGACACGATCTACGCTCAGCTCATCCTGGCGGGATTCGAACTTCGGGCAGAGTCCTTTGCGGCGGCGGAAACCGCGGCTGCGCAGGCCGTGGCCGCGCTCGGGCGGATCCCGGCGCCACCGCCGGGCATGCTTGCCGCCGCCGAAGGCTTGCTCCGAGATGCCCGGAGCGCACAGGCACTGCCGTCGGTCGATTGAGCAGCCGCCCGCGGTCCGGCCGCGTTCGTTCCGTGCGCCCGATCACGGCGAGACCGGGGCGGTTCGCTGGCCTCACAACGGCCGGCCCGGTAAGTCTGCCCGAGCCCATGGCAGACCGCCTCGACATCTCGCAGCGCAAGAAAGACCACCTGGCCCTGTGCTCCGGCCCCAACGTGGCCTTTCGCGACAAGACCACCGGTTTCGAGGACGTGCGGCTGATTCACGACGCCCTGCCGGAGATGCACTTCGACGAGGTCGACAGCACCACACAGCTGCTGGGCAAGACGCTCAACGCTCCGTTCATCGTGGCAGCAATGACCGGCGGGACCGACCGGGCCCACAAGGTTAACACCGACATTGCCCGGGCGGCCGATGAGCTGGGCCTCGGTTTTGGTGTCGGCTCGCAGCGCGCGATGTTCGAGCGGCCGGACACGACGTGGACGTTTCAGGTCCGCGACGTCGCCCCCAACCTTCTGCTGCTCGGCAACCTCGGCGTGCAGCAGGCCGCGACGATGAGCGCGCAGGAGATTCACGACCTGGTGGGCAACATCGGCGCGGACGCGCTGTGCATCCACCTCAACCCGGCGATGGAAATCGTTCAGCCCGGCGGAGACCGAGACTTCCGCAACGGGTTGCCCACGCTCGCTCGCCTGGCTGAGGAACTCACCATCCCGGTGGTCGCCAAGGAGACCGGCTGCGGCCTCTCCCGCGCCGTCGCCAAGAAAATCTTCGATACCGGCGTTCGTACCGTGGACGTGAGCGGAGCCGGCGGCACCAGCTGGGTCGCCGTCGAAGCCCATCGCGCGGTCAACGAAGAGGACAAAGCCCTCGCCAACGAGATGTGGGACTGGGGCATTCCCACGGCCGCATCCGTAGCCCAGTGCGCGGGCCTCGGGCTCGATGTCATCGCGACCGGTGGCCTCAAGTCCGGCACCGACGTCGCGAAAGCGGTGGCCCTCGGCGCGACCGCGGGCGGCATCGCAGCCCAAGTACTCAAGGCTCAAAAGGCCGGCGGATACGAGGGCGCGAAGGCGTACCTGCAGCAGGTCATGCACTCGGTCCGGGCTCACATGCTCTTGACCGGGTCGCGAACCGTCGCGGACCTGCGGGCCGCTCCCAAGATTGTGACGGGCGAGCTCGCCCATTGGATGCCGCAAGCATGACCCCGGGGCCCTCCCTTCATCCGCGGGCGACGGCCTGCGGAAAGGTGATCGTGGCCGGCGAGCACTCGGTGGTCTACGGCTATCCGGCACTCGCCGCTGCGATTCCCTCCTCGCTCGAGCTGACCGCGACCCCGGGCAACGCCGAGGCTCTGGTGCAGCTGCGCATCCCGGCGTGGGAGATCGATGTGGCCCTCACGCCTGACACCGACCACCCCGTGGCCCTGGCCGCGCTCGAGGTGCTCGGCTTCTGTGATGGACCGCTGCGCGGCTGGAGCATCGAGGGCAGCACCACCCTCCCCTCGCGAGCCGGGTTGGGTTCGTCCGCGGCGCTCACCGTCGCGTTGGCTCGGCTGTGCCTCGGACAGGACGCACCGGTCGACACCGTGGTCCAGGCATCGCTGGCCGGCGAACGTGTGTTCCACGGCGAGCCCTCGGGCATCGATTCCGAAGTGGCGGCCCGTGGGGGCCTGCTGAGGTACGTGCGCGGGGCCGACGTCGAGGTGATCCCACTGCGGCATCCGCTCTCCCTGGTGGTCATCCCCTCGGGGCAGCCCCGCAGCACGGCCGATCAAGTGGCCAAAGTCCGGGTTCGCCACGACCGATTCACCATGGTAATTCGGCCCATCCTCGACGCTCTTGGAGCGCTCGTGGATCGATCGATCTCAGCCATTGCAACGAATGATCTCGACCACTTGGGCGAGCTCTTCAACATCGCGCATCCGCTCCTGGCCAGCCTCGACGTCTCATCGCCGATCCTCGATGAGCTGTGCGGCGCAGCACGGGACTGCGGCGCACGCGGGGCCAAGCTGACCGGTGCCGGCGGCGGCGGGTGCATCCTCTGCCTACCCCCAGACGACCCCGCGACGCTTTGCAGCGCTCTGCGGGACCGTGGGCTCACGCCCGTACTCATTGATCTGCAGCCATGAAGACCGCGACCGCTACGGCCCACTCCAACATTGCGCTGGTGAAGTACTGGGGAAAACGCGCCGGCGCCCACCCAGCGCTGAACCTGCCCGCCGTGGGTTCGCTGTCGATGACGCTCGACGGCCTGAGGACGGTGACCACTGTGGCCGCCGCTGCAGCCGACAGCTTCGAACTCGATGGTGACGCAGTCTCCGGGAAGCCGGAGCAAAAAGTCTATGCGCACCTGGACCGGCTGTGGGCCAGTGCACACGCGACCCCACGTCCCACGTGCGCGGTGACGTCGATCAATCACCTCCCGACCGCCGCGGGGCTGGCCAGTTCCGCGAGCGGATTCGCGGCGCTCACGATGGCAGCCGCAACCGCGTTTGAGCTCGACCTCACCACCGCCCGGCTCTCCGAGTTCTCGCGGATGGGGTCGGGAAGCGCAGCGCGGAGCATCTTCGGCGGCTTCGTTCGGCTCGACGCCGGCGAGTCTCCCGATGGGCGCGACTGCGTCGCACGTCCCCTGGCCGGGGCGGAGGATTGGCCGCTCAGACTCGTCGTGGTGCAGACCACACGTGGCGTGAAGCCGATCGGCTCGACCGAAGGCATGCAAGCCAGCCGGGATACGTCACCCTACTACCAACCCTGGGTGGACACCTCGATTCAAGATCTCGACGCGGCCCAAGCTGCCATCGAAGCGCGCGATTTGCCCCGTTTGGGCGCGATTGTCGAACACTCGTGTTTCAAGATGCACGCCTGCATGATGGCGACGGTGCCACCCATCGTGTACTGGAAGCCGGCCTCGCTCGGGGCGATTCACGCCGTCTGGGCTGCCCGCGAAGAGGGGCTCGATGGCTACGTGACGATGGACGCCGGACCGCACGTCAAGGTGCTGTGCCTGGCCGATGACGCCGAAGCGATCGCAAAACGCTGCCGCGCCGTACCGGGCGTCGAAGAGGTCACGATCTGCAGCCCCGGTCCGGCTGCAAGCGTGGAGGTCTCGGCATGAGCGACATTCCTGTCTCAGCTCCCGGCAAGGCGTTCTTGATCGGTGAGTACGCAGTCCTCGAAGGCGCTCCGGCCCTGGTCGCGGCGCTCGATGTCCGGGCTGTGGCGCATGCGCCCGCCCTCCCCCAAAAGGCCGGGCCTACGGCAGTGGTCCGCTGTGCGCACCAGCGGGTCAAGGGCTACCTGCAGGCGCGAGGCGTGCAAGACATCGGCGCCCCGCCCGTCGTCGAGACCGGCGGGTTCACCATGGGTGCGCGAAAGCTCGGCCTGGGCAGCAGCGCTGCGGTCGCGGCCTCGGTGATCGGCTACCACCTCACGGCAGCGGGTCTCGACCCGTTCGACCCCCAGGTCCGCGAAGACGCTCTCTCGCTCGCGCTGGCGGCTCATGCCGAAGCTCAGGGCGGCGGCGGGTCGGGTGCGGATGTTGCTGCAGCGGTGCTCGGTGGGTTGCTTCGGTTTCAGGACCGAAAGACCCGCACGGTTGCCATGCCTGCGTGGGCCCACATCGGCTTCGTCGATGCCGGGGCCCCCGCGGTCACCAGTCGATTTGTCGCCCAAGTCAAAGCCGCCGCTGCGGAGCGCCCGGGGCCCTACGCGGATGCGATGGGGCTCCTGACCGGTGCCGTAGACCAGTTTCTCACCGCATTTCGAGACAGCCCAGACCCGGCCAAGAGCCTCGCGGGGCTGCGCGAAGCGACGCGTCGTCACAACGAAGGTCTGCGGGCGCTGGCCAAGATGTCCGGCGCGCCGATCATGACCGATGCCATCGAGCGCATCATCACCGAAGCCGAGGCCGACGGATTGGCTGCGAAGCCCAGCGGCGCCGGCGGTGGCGATCTTGTCGTCGTGTTCGCGGCCTCTCGCGCCGACCTGGACCGCTTCGGCGAGCGCCTGCATCGTGAGCACAAGATGGCCCTGCTCTCGGACCTCAAGGTTGCCGAGCGCGGGATCCGGGCCGAGGATCGGATCCCGACCAACTCCCGCCTGTCCGGGTTCTTCAAGCTCGACATCCAGGCACGTCGCCAAGCTGTCGCGGAGGCCACCGGGCTCGACATGGCGCGGCTCTCCGACCTCGACGTGGGCGCGCTCGACATGCACCGCGCCAACCACATGATCGAGAACGTCGTGGGAACGCTGGAGCTGCCCCTGGCGATCGCGACGAACTTCCGAATCAACGGCCGCGACTTCCTCGTCCCGATGTGTGTGGAAGAGGCCTCGGTCGTTGCTGCAGCCAGCAACGCCGCGAAGATGATTCGAGCCGGCGGCGGTTTCTCCGCCCACAACGATGCGCCGTGGATGATCGCGCAGGTCCAGCTGATCGCCTCGGGCGACAGCTTCGACGCCCAGGCGGCCGCGGCGTCCGTCCTCGAGCACAAGGACGAGCTGCTGGCGATGGCCGATGGTGCGCATCCCCGGCTGGTGGAGCGTGGCGGTGGAGCCCGGGACATCGAGGTCCGCGTGGTCGACCCCGCCATGGTGGTCGTGCACATCCTGGTCGACTGCCGGGATGCCATGGGCGCCAACTTGCTCAACACGGTCGCCGAGACCGTGGCTCCGCGCCTCGAAGCGCTGACCGAGTGGACCGCCGGGCTGCGCATCCTCAGCAACCTGTCCGACCGCCGATGCTCACACATCAGCGCCAGGATCCCGCCCGAGGCGCTCGAGGCCCGCGGGTTCACCGGTCCCGAGGTCGTCGACCGTATCGTGTCCGCGAGCCGCTTCGCCGAGCTGGATCCCTACCGGGCGACCACCCACAACAAGGGCATCATGAACGGCGTCGACGCGGTCGTGCTCGCGACCGGCAACGACTGGCGGGCCATGGAAGCCAGCGCGCACGCGTTCGCAGCGACCCGCGGAGCCAACGGTGGCTACGGGCCGCTCGCGGTTTGGCGCAAAGGTGAAGACGGCTGGCTCGAGGGCTCGATGAGCCTGCCGACCGCCGTGGGCATCGTCGGCGGTGCGACCCGGGTTCATCCCGTCGCCCGCCTCGCGCTCGAGATCATCGGCTGCACCAGCGGCCACGAGCTGGGACAGGTCATCGCGGCCGCCGGACTCGCCAGCAACCTCGCCGCCTGCCGTGCTTTGGCGACCGAGGGCATTCAGCGGGGACACATGTCCCTGCATGCTCGCAGCGTCGCGCTGGGAGCCGGTGCCGAAGCAGACGAGGTCGAACGCCTCGCCGCCGCTCTGGTCGCCGATGGAGAAATCAAGGCCGAGCGCGCAACCGCGCTGCTGGCTGAGCTCCGAGCTGCCGGGGGTGGCGGCTCGAAGGAACCTTCCGCGGGCTGAAACGCACCGCGTCACTGAGATTGCACTTGGGGACAACCATGGTCAGCGCTACCGAACCACGACTCTTCGCCGTTCCGCTCGAAACAACCGCCGACGATCAGAGCGAGGGGTTCACCGCGCCCGACGGCGCACCCGCGGGCCCTTGGACCGTCGAGACCGGCTACCGCTGGTGCGAGCGGATGGCCACGAACCACTACGAGAACTTCCCCGTGGCCTCCCGGTTCTTGCCGGCCCACCTGCGGCCGCAGGTCTTCGCGATCTACGCGTTCGCGCGTTCGGCCGACGACTTCGCCGACGAGCCCAGGTTCGAAGGGCGCCGCAACGAGGCGCTCTCCACCTGGGAGCAGCTGCTCGAGAGCTGCTACCACCGCGAAGTCCAGCACCCCGTGTTCATCGCCCTGCGCGACACGGTCCGCCGCCACAACATCCCGATCGGCCCCCTCAAGGCGCTGCTCACCGCGTTCCGCATGGACCTCACCAAGGCCCGCTACGGATCGCACGCCGAGCGTCTGCACTACTGCAGCCATTCGGCCAACCCGGTGGGCCAGCTGGTGCTCTACGTGCACGGCCACCGGGAGCAGCAACTGCATCGGTTCAGCGACGAGATTTGCGCCGCCCTGCAGATCGCCAACTTCCTGCAGGACCTCTCGGTCGACATCCCCCGCGGCCGTTTCTACATCCCCGAGGAAGACCTGCTTCACTTTGGCGTCGCGTACGAGGACCTTCTCGCCAAGCGCTACACGCCCGAGTTCCGCGAGCTGATGGCCTACGAGGTCTCACGCACTCGCTCGATGTTCCTGCGGGGCCGACCGCTCATCCGCCGGGTCTCGCCCGGACTCTCGATGGAGCTCGACGCCACCTGGCGCGGCGGCATGGCGATCCTCGACCGCATCGAGGCCGCCGACTTCAACACCCTGGACTTCCGGCCCACCCTAGAGAAGCGCGACATGGCGGGCATCGCCCTGCGCTCGATGTTCTCCTTCGGACGCCGCTTTCTGCGAGGAGAGGCGTGATGCAGTCCGTCGCAGCCCTCCCCGCGGCGCTTCTCAAGCGTCTCACCACCCGTAGCTCGAGCAACTTCAAGTTCGCGTTTCTGTTCCTCGGCCGCGAGCAGCGCGATGCGCTCTCGCATGTCTACGAGTTCTGCCGCGTCGTCGACGACGTCGTCGATGAGCGTCCCGAGGGCGAAGCCGGCACCGAGGGTGCCAGAGTTGCCCTGCGCGAGTGGAGCACCGAAATCGCGCGCATCTTCGCCGACCCCTACGTCGAAAACGTCGCGCCCCAGTCCAACCTGGGCAAGTCGCTCGCGGCCTCTCGCGAGCACTTCGACTACCCTCGCGAGGCCTTCGACGAGATCATCGCGGGCGTGGAGATGGACCTCCACACCGACCGCTACGAAGACCTCGAAGCGCTTCGGCTGTACTGCTACCGCGTCGCGTCGTGCGTCGGGTTCCTGTGCATCGCGATCTTCGGCGACCGCTCCAAGGCCGCCCATGAGTACGCGGAGCACCTCGGGCTCGCGCTGCAGTACACCAACATCCTGCGGGACATCGCCGAGGACGCCGAGCGCGGCCGCGTGTACATCCCGCAGAGCCTGTTGCATCGGCACGGACTCACCGACGAAGACCTGATCGAAGGCCGCTACGACGGCCGGTTCGTCGCAATGGCCAAGGACTTTGCCGACGCTGCCGAGCGGGAGTACCGGCGCGCGTGGGAGGCCCTGCGAGGCGCCAACTCTCGGGCGCTGCTGCCCGCGGAGATCATGGGCCGCACCTACTACAAGATCCTGGCTGAGATTCGGGAGCGGAACTACAACGTCTTCACGCGACGCACCTCGTTGCGCCGTCGCGACAAGCTGAAGGTGGCCGCCAAAGCCATCGCCCGCAGCTCGCTGGCTGTTGTCGCCTGACGCGGCTCTCGATCGACGTCACAGAGTCAGATGACCACCCACGTCAAGGGTCCCATCGTGGTGGCGGGAGCGGGTCTTGCAGGCCTGTCCGCCGCTGTTCGACTGAGTTCTCAGCAGACGCCGCGCGACATCGTCGTGCTCGAAGCCACCGCCAGTGGCGGCGGGCGCTCACGGTCGTTCGAGCACGGCCGCTCGGGCTACGAACTCGACAATGGGCAGCACCTGCTGATGGCCTGCTACTTCGAGACGCTCGCGTTTCTGCGCACGCTGGGCCAAGACCACAACGTCGAGTTCCAACGGAACCTGGCCGTCGAGATGGTGCAGCCTGGTGGCAAGCGGGTCTCGATGCGTTGCCCCGCCCTGCCCGCGCCGCTGCACCTGGGGGCCGGCCTGCTGGGCATGCGCGGCATGGGACTGCTTCACAAGGCTTCGGCCCTACGCGCGGGTTTGTTGCTTCGCGGCGAGGTCGACCGTCCCGACGACAACGAGACCTGCGACGCCTGGCTCCGGCGCCTGGGACAGACCCAGCCGATCCGGAACGCATTCTGGGAACCGTTGATCTGGGCAACGCTCAACGACGACCCGCTCGTGTCCTCGGCTGCGATGCTGATGGCCGTCTTGGAACGGGCGTTCCTGGGAACCCGGGACGCGTCGAGCTTCGGTCTTCCCAAGGTTCCGCTGAGCAAGCTCTACGTGGACCCGTCGGTGCAGTACCTTGAGAAACGCGGCGTTTCGGTGCGTACCGCGTCTCCGCTGCGAGGTATCGAGTGCGGTTCCAGCGGGGTGAGAGCCGTCGTGTTGCGCAGCGGTGAGCGCATCGAGACGGACACTGTCATCTCCGCGCTTCCTCCCAAGCCGCTGCTTTCCTCGCTGCCCGATGCGGTGCTGCGCGATCCGGTCTTCTCTGACATCGCCAAGCTGACCAACTCACCGATCGTCAACCTCTGGGTCGTGCTCGATCGAGCGCTGTGGGACGAGCTTCCGTTCTTGGGCCTGATCTCCTCGCCCCTGCACTGGCTCTTCGATCGCAGCCGCATCGAGGGCCTGGATGAGCCTGGCCGCGTGCTCGTCAACTGCACCATCTCCGGTGCGCGCGGCATGGTCGACGACCGGCCGCACGTGCTCGTCGAGCTCTTCAAGGCCGAGATGAAGCGCTTCTTCCCCGGGCGGTCATTCGAGGTCTTGGACTCCAAGGTGATCAAGGAGAAGAAGGCCACGATCACCCACGCGGCGGGGACGTATCAGTATCGGCCCGGCACCGTGTCCCCGGTCAAAGGATTGTTCTTGGCGGGCGACTGGGTGCGCACCGGACTGCCAGCAACGATCGAGTCCGCCGTGCAAAGTGGTCACGACGCGGCCAAGGCCGTTGTGGCGCGCGCGTGAGCCCCTGGACCGGAAACACGGGCGCGGCGACGCAATCCGACGGCCAAGTCAGCCGTTTTCGGCCGCGGTGTTTGCCTCGACCATGATGACGCGCCCGGCACGATGGGGGGTCTGGGGTGCGGCTTCGGCGGCCCTTTTTGTCGCAGGCGTCTTCATCGGTTTGGAGTCCAGCCCGGCCCCCGAGCAGCCTGCCCGCTGCACTGAGGGCGGCCAGCCCCCGAGTCCAGAGGCCCTCACCGAACTCGCTGGCCTGAGGACCTCGGTGCTCAACCTCCGTCGCGAGCTCGCAACGGCCCGTCGGCGGGCCGATGAGAAGCCTCCGAACGCGCGGGGTCCGGGTCCGCGGACCCCGTCAGAGCACGAAGAAATTTCGCGCTGTGCTTTGAACCCTGCGCCCTCGTGCTCATTGAGCCCCTCGGATGCGTTGCTCGAGCACCGAGCGGCATGCGGCGTCGTCGTCTACGACCTTCCCGAGGCTTTCGAGGAGCCCGAGCCCGACCTCGCCGAGTGGGTCGACAGCGTCGGACTGGAACCTGTCGAACAGGAGATCCTGAAGGCCTCCAATCGCATCTTCCACGAACTCGTACGCGACGGGTTCTCCAAGGCGTACCTCGAGCTCGGCGGGTCAGCCGAGGCTGCGACCGAACTCTCAAATGCCGAGCTGCGCGCCGCAGTCGAGCGATTGATGGGAGACGAACGCATGGAGGTGGAAGACCGAGCCGCCGCACGGCAGGCGCGCGTGCTGACGGAAGAACTCGACCCACCGCGAGTCGGCGAGTTGTCGGCGGTCGACTACGCGGCCTACCTTTCGGCGGCAGGCGGCCACCTCTACGAGGAACTCCTCGGAACGGAGCTCGGGCGGGTGCGAACCCGGGAGATTCACGAGGCTGGAGAGGGCTGGGGAGGCGAGCAAGGGATCCAAGGCACGCCGCACTGCCCGGCCGCGCCGCAATAGCCGTTGCGTTCGGTCATCCGTCGCGGGACTCGATCCGCATCCGCTGGATGCAGGGCCGCCCCGGTCGCCGGTCTCAGTCCTTGCGGCTGCCGATGCCCGGGTCGTCGCCCAGCGGGCCCGAGCGCACGGTCACTGTCACCCCGTCGGCGGTCAGCGTCTGGCCAGCCTCGGCGAAGCTCCGGCGGATCACCGCGAGTCCTTGATCACCGGCGACGGTGGTCAGCGTCCCAGCCTCAGGGCGGTCGGCGTGAGCGAGTGCAACCGGAGCCTCCGCCGGTCCCTCGATCGAGACGCGAACCATGACCCTGTTGACCTGACCACGCGCGTGAATCCGGGCCAGCGGTTCTTGGCCGAGGTAACAACCCTTGTCGTAGCTGACAGCGCCGACAAAGCCGACCTCGGGTGGAAAGCGATCGGGGGTGACTTCGAATCCCCACCCCGGCGCCCCAACCTCGACACGGTGCGAGGAGAAGGCTGCAGCGTCGGCGCTCGAGACGTCGGCCAAGGCTCCAGCCACCTCGTCCGCTGTCCCCACGAGCAACTGCCCATGGACCGGGTGCGTACAGGACCAGCGCAGCTCGCCTGTAGCCTCCGGCAGTCTCTCACCCCACACAGCGGCCACGACGATGTCGTCGCGCCGGGAGACCTCGACCTCGTCCATGATGATGTGCTTCTCGAGGTGACTGTGCACGCCCTCGAACGTGTCCGCGGGGATCACCAGGTCTACGGTCGTGTCGTCCTGCACCAACACGATCAGCTCGGAGACGATCTTGGCCTTGACCGTGAGAAGCGTCGCCGGGACAGCGTGTCCACGGGTCGCCTTGCTGACATCGGCGGAGACGGTGCCCTGTAGGAACCGGTGGGTGTCCGGCCCGTGCAGGCGCAGAACCCTCCGGTGCTGAAGGGGGAGGTCTTGGAGCGACGCGCCGAGGACTGCCACGACCGGGAGCTTGGCAACCCAGATCACGCGGCGCAAGCGTCCACGGGGGCGCGTGATCCAGGCCTGTTGCACCCCATTCCCAGCGGGGGTACGCATGCAGGGTGCTGCGACTGCCGCTCCTGAGCCTTGTTGGCATCAGCCTGCTCGGTGCGCCTGGTGTGGTCGCGGCCGCGCCGGCGTCCCCGATCGAGCCGGCGGCGGGGGAAGAGGCACCGAGCCCACCGGCGACCGAGCCGCCCCCAACGCCGAAGAAGACACCGGCCAAGCCCCCCTCTCCAGCCGAGGTTCCCCTGCAGCCGCCGGGCCTGTCGAGTGCCTTCGACGCGATCGCCGACGACCGGCTCGATCCCTACGGCACCCGCCCCTCCGACGCCTCTCGACTCAGCCTCGATCAGATCGTCCGGTACGCGCTGGACAACCCCGCGGTGAAGTCCGCAGAAGAGGATGTGACGGCGATGCGGGCCCAGCTGCGCAAGGCTCAGTTCGCCTGGATCCCGGTCATCGAGACCCGCGCGACTCTCAGCCCCGGGGTGAACATTCGGTGCGACGACGTCAACCTCGACGACGGCAGCACCGAGGGGTTCGACTTCCAGTACTGCCGAACCCGCGACGACAACAGCTTCGACGTCAACACGATCGACGGCTACTTCTCGCAGCTCTCCAGTGCGGGCGTTCGGTTCGAGTTTCGAGCCGACATGCTGATCCCGATCACCACGTTCGGAAAGATCCGCAACACGCGGAAGCTCGCCGAGGTCGGCGTGGCGCTGCGGGAGCTCAAGAAGGACCAGGTCGAGCAGGAGACGGTGCTGCGAGTCCAGCAGGCCTATGCGGCGCTGCTGCTCGCCCGGGACACGATCAGCATTCTTCGCGAGGCCAAGGGCATCGTAGACACGGCCGAGCGACGGGTCGAGAAGGACCTCGGCGGCGGCGATGACGACTGGGACGCCGAGCCCGGCGAAGGCAATGAGCTTCGGGACCCCGACGACCTCCTCAAGGTCAAGCTGGCTTCCATCGAACTCGAGCAGCTCATGCGGCAGGCGCTCAACGTCGAGTCCTACGCGCTGTCCGCCCTATGGGCGCTCGCCGGCGACGCGGCACCTCCGGGCTTCGATGTGCGGGCCCGCAAGCTGCTGCGCATGGAGCTTCCCGACGGCCTTCAGCGACCGCAGGATTACAAGCAGATGGCCGCAGCCCGGCGCCCCGAGGCCCGGATGGCCTCGGCCGCGGTCAAGGCGCGTCAGTTCCAAGAGAAGGTCGCCCGCTCCAACTTCTTGCCCGACCTCGGCATTGCGGTGGGCACGGGCATCGGCCGCTCCAACGCGGTCGACCCCGACATGAGCCAGCTCTACTACCAGGACCCGTTCAACTGGACGCGGTTCACCGCCGCACTGGCGATGCGGTGGCGCTGGGATTTTCACTTCAAGACCTTCGATCTGCAGACGGCCCGGGCCAACACCCGCTCGGCGATGCATCAGGAGGAGGCAGCCGCGCTCCTGCTCGGCCTCGACGTCCAGCAGGCCTACGGAGATCTCATCCAGGCCAAGCATCTCGTGGAGACCTACGCAGAGGCCGTGGACCTCAGCTGGCGGCTGGTCGTCTCTGGCCAGCAGAAAGACTCGGTCGGTGGCGGCAACGCGAGCGACCTGCTGCGCAATCTGGAGAAGTGGTACAAGCGCCGGTTCGACTACGAACAGGCGATCTACAGCTACAACGATGCGATCGCGCGCCTCTCCCGCGCCGTCGGAACGCAGATCGGCCGCGAGCCAGGGGTCAGTGTCCCATGAGCCCGCAGCGACATCCCGGTGGCCCGCAATACCGGCAGAACGCCGTCCGCCGCCCCCTACGCCGTGATCCGCACCACTGTGGTACTTTGTCCCCGCGTGAATACGGCACGCGTGGGGCCCGTCTGACCAGGCACCCCCGGAGAGGTTGACCGATGATGATCCGCACTCGACTCGCCCCCCTCGCGCTCGCGCTCTGCATGTCCGTTTCCGTTCTTGGGAGCGCTGCCAGCACCGCACAGGCCGCACAGGCTGCTGAGACCCATCCGTCCGCGTTGGAGGCATTCAAGGCCTCGCACAAGACCGTCGTCACCTTGGTCCACGAGAAGGCTCCAGCCGACAAGCTGCAGGCCGAGGTCGATTCGCTTCTGGACTACGACTGGATCGCCCACGCCGCGCTCGGCGGAGAGCGTCGCTACACCAAGAAGTGCGAGACCCGCTGCGCGGAGTACGAAGCCCTGTTGGGTCAGCTCATCCGCGAGAACTACCTCAAGCGGATCCGCCAAGCCGACACCGGGACCGTCGAGTATCTCGGCGAGGAAGTCCGCAAGGACAAGGCCAAGGTCGACACCCGGGTCACCTTCGACAAAGACGGCGAGACGCAGGTCATCGAGGTCTCCTACGTGATGCACTTCGTCGACAAACGCTGGGTCACTCGGAACATCATCACCGACGGTGTGAGCCTCTCGAAGACCTACCGCTACGAGTTCGGCAAGATCGTCCGCGACGAAGGCATCGATGGGCTCATCACCCGCCTTCAGACCAAGCTCGCCGACGTCGCCAAGGCCGACTGAGCGCCTCTCGTTCTTGACCGCGCCCCCAGGCTGACCGCCTCGGGGCGTTTGTCTTTGGTTGGTCTACACTCTGCCCTCATGGGTGCTGTCGGCAGCGAGACCGAGGCCCGGAAGCTCTGGTGGCCAGTGTGGCTGCTCGTGGCGACCGCGGTGCCCGGCTGCGCGTCCGAGCCGACAACCTTTGACGGGGAGTTCGGCCGGGGGGTGCCCCTAGCCAGCGGCGACGCATCCCCGCTCCCCCGTATGGCCTTCGTCGACGAGGGGTGCCCGGGCTCCGCCGCGCGATCGGGCTGCAACCCGGATGACGGACGGCCGTGCGATCTGGTCCTGATCGATAGCCTCTCACCGCTGACCTTCTTCAAGCGGGACGACAACGCTCCACAGCTCACCTTTGGCCGTGAGTGCCTCGAGCTCCGCGAAGCGCAGGGGCTGGCCGCTGCGACGCCGACCGACGACGCCCTCAACAACGCCGTCGCTCGGTTCCGGTTTCGAGACCTCCCGGTGATTCGTGCACCCGCCGATGGCGGAGACGCGTTCTCCTGGCAGGCCGGCGATGGACTGGTCACCGTCGAGCCGTCCGGGGTGTTGGGCGGCAACCTCCTGAGACAGTTCGCCGTTCGGCTGCGGCGCCCTCCGCTGGGCGGCGCCCGCGTGGCGCTGTATGGAGAATTCCCGGGTACCGACGGAGACCTGGCGGACGAGGGCTTCGCGTTCATGCCCGTACAGTTTCCCGGGCGCTTGCTCGGCCGCGACCTGGCCGATCGTTGCGACATCGGGGGCAACGGCTGCGAACTCGGCGGCTTCGACATTCAGGGCAACCCAGACCTGGCGCTCGAAGCGAGCCGTATGGTCCTCGACGCTTGCGTGGCCATGCCCCCGTGCGGCGTCTCGTACGACCTCACGGACCTCGATCCTTTCAAACCCGGATCGTGTTTTGCGTCCACCGGTCCCGACCTCGACGCGGACGCTGGTGCCTGCATCGAGGCCGACGATCCCGACGGCGGTGGCAAGCAAGCCACGCTTGTCATGGCGACCGGCGTTCCGGGGTTCGTGCTGTTCAACGACTCTGCGCGCCGCATGTTCGGTCCGCTCGAGGACCTGCCGGCCTGCACAGAGATCGACGCCTACACGGGGGCCTGTCTGAGGGGTCTCGACGGCTCCTTGTCGATCCCTGGCTGGCCTCCGGCCCCCTCGGGGGACGAGACGCCGCTGATCCGGCTCTCGGTGCGCTCGCTCGCGATGTTGCCCGGACTCACCCGCACCCGGGGCGCGGGCCCGTGCGTCCGCGCCCAGCAGCGCAGCGCCGCGTTGCTCGACCAGTGCCAAAACTTCGTCGACGACTTCGACGCTCGGGGCAACATCGAGGACACCGCCACGCCCCATGCGGGAGAGAACTCGAACACTGCCCTCGCTGTCGTGGGCGAGACGCGCTTCGACGAAGGACAGCTGGTACCGAACCCCGACCGCTGGCTCGACACCCTCGTCCTGCCTGAGACCCACCCGATGGTCCTGGCGCTGCGGCGCGACGTTGCGCCCGAAGCCCTTCAGCCCGACGGTCTGATCGGGGCCTCGGTGCTCGAGGACACCGTCTCGGTGCTCGACTACACGGATCCGAACCCGGGCGTGCGGCTGCAGTGCCTCGATCCACGTTCCGGGGACTGCCTCAGCGCACCGACGTGTGGCGCGGACGAGCAGGCAGCGTGCTGCTACGGGCTTCCTCTTTCGCTCCTGTTTGAGCTCATCGTCCAGGCCCGCGACGACACGTGTTGTGCAGCATTGTCCGGCGCCGAACTCCGCGAGATCCAAGAAGACGGCTTCTGCCTCGGCGAAGCCCCACCCTGAACCACAGCGCTTTTTGCGCCGTGTTCCGCTCGCCGCCCATGGCATAACGTTTCGTGCCCTCGACACGTTGAGGGACCACGAGCCATGGCTGATCCGAACTCGCTACTCGCACTCGCTGCTCCGGACATTGGCGGCGGCGGTCTGGCCACGTACGCGTGGGCCTTCGGCCAGGGCGTCCTGGTCGACCTCACTCCCTGCGTCTATCCGCTGATCCCGATCACGGTCGCGGTCTTCGGGGCCAAGGGCGTCTCGCGCGGGCGAGCGTTGTTCCTCGCCACCGCATACGTGCTCGGCATGGCCGTGCTCTACACCTCGCTCGGCGTCGCGGTCGCACTCTCCGGTGCGGCCTTCGGCGCGTGGCTCGGCAACCCTTGGGTCGTCTACCCCATCGTCGTCATGCTGCTGGCCCTCGCAGCCTCCATGTTTGGTGCCTTCGACATCCAGCTCCCGACCAGCCTGCAAAACAGGCTCAACGCGGTCGGCGGTACCGGTCCTTTCGGCGCCTTCCTCATGGGTTTGGTGTCCGGTCTGATCTCCGCGCCGTGCACCGGCCCGGTGCTCCTGTCGCTGCTGGCGTTCATCGCGACGTCCTCGGCCGATGGCGGAGGCGTGGTCTATGGCGGCTCGCTGCTGTTTGCCTACGCGCTCGGCATGGGGACCCTGTTCTTCGCCGTCGCGCTCGGTGCGAGCTTGTTCCGGCCCGGCGCGTGGATGGAACACGTCAAGAGCTTCTTCGGCGTGGCCATGCTGGTGATGGCCGCATGGTTCTTGCGACCGGTGCACAAGGTCCTCGCGGACTTCACCCTCGACCCCAGCTGGGGTCTGTGGGCAGGCATGGGGCTCATCGCCGCGGGCATTGCTGCCGGCGCCGTTCACCTCAGCTTCAAGTCCGGTAGGGCGCAGGCCGCTCGCAAGGCGGTTGCGGTCGGTGTCGCAGCCCTCGGCGGCATCATCAGCCTCAACAACGTGCTGTACGTCCCGCCGATGGAGTGGAACGAGGTCGAGACCATCGAACAACTCGAGGCGGTCTTGGCCCGAGCGGACGCTGAGGAAAAACCGGTGCTCATCGACTTCGCAGCGGAGTGGTGCGGGCCCTGCAAAGAGCTGGAACTCCACACGTTCCACCACGAAACCGTGGAGCCGCGGCTCGCCGCAGACTTTGTCCTCATCAAGATCGACCTCACCGCCGAGTCCGACGATGAGGTCCTCATGAAGAAATCCTTCGGAGCCCAGACGCTCCCGTCCGTTCTTGTCTTCCCCGCGGATTCGGGCCTTGCGGACCCCTCCGATTGGCTACAGACGGGCACGGCGGTACCCTCCGCCCCCGCCGTGCACATCAAGGCTCCCATCTCTGCGCCCGAGTTTCTCGCCGCGCTCGACGAGAAACTCTAGACCGCGGAGGGGAACTCAGCCCTCGCCGCGGATGCGACGGGCAACCGCGATGACCTCTGGGTCGTGGCCGCGTCCCAGCACGTCGATCGTCGCGGTGACCGCGATATCGGGGGTGACGCCCCGAGCCTCGAGCAACGTCGAGGTGCCCGGGAGGGCGTACTGCACGACAGGAACCTGGACTGTGACCCCCTTGCCGACCGAGACGGGCTCTGTCTCGCTCGCGCTTCCAGCGGTGGCAGCACCGACGGTGGTCACGAGGTTGTCCGAGGCGATGACCGCCGCGGCCAGCTCACAGGTGGCGTCACAGCGAGCGCTGGCCAGCAGCCAGCGCTGCGAGGCCTGGATGCTCGGGGCAGCGTCGGGGAGCTCGACGGTGGAAAACCCGCCTTCGGTGCCGCTGCGTTTTGAAGCCCATACCGTCGCCGCGGGGGTGAACCGCCGGGCCAGGGTTTGAGCGTTGCGAACGTCGTCTCCGGTGACACGACGCAGGTCCAGCAAGATGTGCCCGCTGCCGGCGGACCGAGCAGCACGGGTGAGCTGAGCGTCAAAAACCGAGGACTCACAGCCCAACGCATGCACCGTCACGACGCCCACGTCGCCTGTGATGGCCTCACCCGTCACGCACGTCGTGTCGTCCTGTGGACGCCAGGACAGGGTCATCTGGCGGACCGTGCCGGTCTTGGCTCGGCGCACGGTGATGGTCTCGGGGCGATGGCGAGACTCGCGGCGTCCCGCCTGCCCCCGTTCCAGGCTTTCGGCCAGCCGTGCCCGGCGGTGTGCAGCGGTCGAACCGGGACCGGCACACGTCGTGTCGGCCCAACGCACAACCTCCGCCCCATCGACTTCCACAATGCGGTCGCCGGCAGCCAGGTCCTCGCCGTAGCGCCCATCGGTGCCCTCGAGCAGGAAGGCCGGGCCAACAGCCCGCACCCGGAGCCCCGAGTCACTGTGCAAGGAGCCCCCGCGCTCAACCATCTGCAGCTGCCCATCACCAAGCCGGCACGTCGCCCGCCGCACCGCGCTGCGCTTCTCGCCGCGGGCACGCGCGGAGGCGACCTCTTCTCTCAGGAGTTCCAGCGTGGCCTCGACGTCGACGCCCTCCGCAGCGTGAATCTCCCGGTGCACCCATCGATCTCGCAGTGCCAACTCGAGACCAGCGTAGCGATCCGGCCCCTCGGTCTGGGGGGTGTTGCCGGGGCGCACCGTCGCGTTCTCGCTGCGGCCGAACGCCTCGCTCTGCCCGGTGCCGCGCAGGTGCATCGCCCCGTCCAGAGGCATGACGTCCTCGCCGATGATCGGCTCGGCAGCGCAGGCAACGACGCAAAGGCTCAGCACGATGGACGGGAGCACGGACGCCTGTGGGACGCGAATCACGGGCGGCAGCGTACCGCCGCGGGTGTTATCCGGCGAGCAGCTTTTCGAGCCGGCCGCGGTCGAAGCCGACCATCAACTCGCCCCCCACGTCGATGACCGGAACGCTCCCCATCCCGATCCCCGCTTTTGCCGCCTTGGCCTGAAGCTCCGCCGCGGCCCCGCGGTCCTTTTCGATGTCCTTCGAGACGTACTTCACGCCCTTGCGGTCCAAGTAGCTCTGGACCTTCTTGCAGACCCCGCACCAAGCGGTCTTGTAGACGATCACCTCGCCGGTGTTGGCTGCAACCTGAGGCGGTGGCTCCAGGCCTTCGGGAAGGGAGACCTCTGAGCTGAGGCCCTGACCCAGCGCCAGCTCCTCGAACATCTCGCGCGCAACGGTCGAGAGTTCGATGGGGGCGTCGCCGGGGGCCTTCAGGTCCGCCACCCAGACCTGGCCTGCGGGGGGCTTCGGGCCCTCGAGCAAGCTGACGCGCACAAGGCCCCGGGAGCCTTCGGGGACGTCGGCGACCTTGGAGGAGTCCGTGAACGACCCGCGTTCGGCGGCGAACGTAAGCACGGCGGGGGTGGTCCCGGGCTCAAATGTGGCGGATGTGGGAACGGCCTCGCCCGCAGGAGGCGCGTCCGCAGCCGTGGGGGGCGTCTCAGGCTCGCAAGCCACCATCCCAAGCAGAAGGGCCAGGCACAGGCGTGTGGAGGCTCGCACGAAGGACACGGCGAGGCGAAGCCTAGCAGCCCGTGCGGGGGCCTGCTGGCGCTGGCCTCCCGAAAGGGCTATGACCCGGCGATGGCGCGCTCGAGCCTCGGCGGCGGCCCTCGCACGGTCGATTCCCGCGTGTTCGCCCTGCTGCGGGCAGTCGGGGTGCTCGCGGGGCTGGCCTTCGTGTTTGTCGCCGTCAGCTACTCGGGGTACCTGGGGTTCACCGAACTCGACGGGCCCGAAGTCGAGGTTGCGCCGTCCACGTTCACCGTCGACGAGACCGGCCGCACCGTGCACTACGGTCGCGCCAGCCTCACCCGCGACGGCAAGATCTGGGAGATGCACCTCGAAGGCTCCCCCGTCGCGATCGGGGACGCGCATGGCCGGCTCGGGTCCCGTCTGTTCGACGAGGTCGACCGAGACATGCTCGACTACGTCGGAGGCCGCTACGGATCCGGCGTCGAGCAGTGGACCGCCTCGATGCTGCTGCGCTGGGACTATCGGGCAGCCGACACCTACCTGGAGAAGGAGCGTCGGCTCGAGCTTGCAGCCCTGGCCGCTGCCATTCCCGAAGCCCGCAGCGATCGCATGAGCGCCTACCAGCGCTTGTTCCTGTACCAGTGCATCCACGGTCTTTCGCAGCGCCTCGAGGATGTTGTGCTGGAGGGCTCGATGTTCGCCGCCAGCTCCAAGCGCTCCGGGTCGTCCGAACGCGGCAACCTCGTCATCGGCCGATCGCTGAGCATCGACACCGACGGCAAGCTCGACGTCGATCCCGTGGTCATGATCGTGCGCCCCGACGGCCGCTACCCGTACGTTTCGGTGGGCTGGGCCGGGATGCTCGGCGTCGTGACCGGCATCAACGCCCGCGGCATCTTCGTCTCGGTCAACGCGGCACGGACCGACGACCCACTGGAGGAGGGCGCGCCCCTGCCCCTGGTCCTGCGCGACGTCTTGGAGCGCGCCGACACGCTGGAGACCGCGGCCACAATGCTGCAAGAGGCCAAGCTGCGGACCTCGGCCGTGGTCCTGGTCGGCGATGGTGTGCAACGCACCTCGATGGTGCTGGAACTCGCGGCACGGGACCGAGAGGACCGCCGCACCATTCGTGGCGAAGACGACGCGATCGTCTGGGCGACCAACCACATGGTCAAAGAGGCGTTCGAAGGCGACCTCCAGAACGACTGGATTCGGCGCTATACCTCCAGCGGCTACCGCTACGACCGCCTCGAAGAGCTTCTGTCCGAACCCGGACCGATCGAGCCCGAGCGCGCCGCCGCCGTGCTCCGCGACAGACGCGGCCTGGGCGGCGCCGTGTTGGGCCTGGGGAACCGCAACGCGCTGGACAACCTCTCGAGCACGCACACCGTGGTGGTCGATGCGTCCGCGATGGTGCTGTGGGTCTCCGAAGGCCCCTCCAGCCTGGGTCGGTTTCAAGCGCTCGACTTGCGCAAGCTCCTTGGTCGCGACGACGCTCCCCCGACCCCGCTTGGCGACATCCCACCCGATCCCCTGCTCTACGCTGAGGCATACCGGGACTACCAGGAGGCGATCGAGCTGGTCCGCCACGCCCGAGGCTTGCTCACCGAGGGCTATCCCGGCCGCGCGCTGTGGTCGGCCAAGGTCGCGCTCGCCCTGGGGCCCGACGTGGGTGACCTGCACCGTCTGCTCGGAGATATCGAGCGGGAGCTGGGCAACGACAGCGAGGCGCTTGGCCACTACAAGCGCTACCTCGAGCTGACCCCGGGCCGCAGGCGCGACCAGGTTCGCGTCGAGGGCATCATCGCCGAGCTCGGTTCGTAGGCTGTGATCCGGGCGTCAGCCCCCCGTGCTTTCCCCAGAGCCTCCCCCGCCCGTGTCCGTGTCCGTGCCCGCGCCCGTGTCCGTGTCCATGTCCATGTCCATGGGGTCGCAGGCCAGCTCGTCTTCGCCATCGGGGCAGTCCGGCGTACCGTCGCACCGCTGGCCGAGCGCAAGCTCCGAGCCGTCATAGCACCGGAACGGGAAGCACCTCGACGCCGCTTGTTGGACCTCGTCGGTCAACTCACCGCAGGTGTCCAGCTGGGTTGAATAGCGGCCGGCGCAGGTGACGGGGCAACTCTGTTGCTCGTCGGTCCCGTCGTCGCAATCGCGGTCGTCGTCACAGACCCAATCGGCCGGGATCTCGGTCCCGTCTCCGCACATGAAGGGGTCCGGACAATCGTTCTCGTCCTCCGCCCCGGCACAGTCGTTGAAGCCGTCGCACACGGAGTACTCGCTCAGCTCCGTGCCGTTCTCACACATGAATGGCGGCGGACAGTTCTGCTGCTCGTCCGAGTCATCTTCGCAGTCGGACTCCCCATCGCAGACGTAACTCTCCGGGACCTCGCTCCCATTTCCGCAGGTGAACGCCGGCGGGCATCCCTCCGCGCGCGAGCACGACAGCAGCCCGCGCTGCGCCTCGGCCTGGCAACGCAACACCTCGAACGCGGCGGCGTCGGCGTCGAACACCTCCGTCAAACATGCCTGTTCATCATCGCTGGCGATGTCGAGTTGGGAGAGGCAATCCTGGATGCCCATCGGCCCATCGCCGTAAAGATCCCCGTAACACTCACAGTAGAACTCCGCGAAGCCCTCCTCGACGTCGATGACATCCGCGATGTCCTCGATGGGTGCCGGACCCGCATTGTTGTCGCGGCACGCCGGGGTCGCGGCACTGGCGAGCGCCACGATTCCGAGTGAGGACAGAAGCGGGGCGGAGTCACGGTTTGGCATCGAGGCCACGCTATCAAGGGTTGGGCGCGACTACGTACGAAGAGAAAAAACCCGCGTCGGTGTGATGCAGGCTGCGTCTGCGGCTTCGGCTGAAGGGCTCCTGTGCCGGGGACGAGCCTTCATGGAATCGAGTCCCACGACGACCGCATCCGCTGCGGACCATCAGACGGCCCGAGAGCCCGTCAAGGCAACACGTCGAGGTAGCGGCGGATCACCGAAGCCAGCCCCTCGAAGACGGCGTCGCCGACAATTGCGTGCCCGATGGACACCTCATCGAGATGCGGCAACCCGCCAAACAACGGCAGGTTGTTCGCGTCCAGGTCGTGCCCGGCGTTGATCCCCAGCCCTCGCGCATGCGCGTGCTCGGCCGCCGCGACATAGGTCTCGAACGACGCCTGGCCCTGGGCTTCGCTGCGAGCAAAGGCCTGTGCAAAGGGCTCCGTGAACAACTCGATCCGGTCCGCGCCGAGGTCCGCGGCCCAGTCGATAGGCCCGCGCTCAGGATCCACGAACACGCTGACCCGCACTCCCGCCCGATGCATGCGCTCGATGAGCGCGCGCATCGGGGCCGCTGGCGTGTCGACGCCCCATCCCGCTTGGGACGTTATCTCCCCGGGACGCACCGGGACCAACGTCACCTGGTGCGGCCGAATCTCGGTCACCAGGTCCATCAACTCCGGCCGAGGGTCGCCTTCGATGTTGTACTCAATGCGCTCGTGCATCGGCTGAAGGAACGCCGCAAGCTCCCGGACGTCGGTCAGGGTGATGTGACGAGCGTCGGGTCGCGGATGGACCGTGATGCCCGTGGCACCCGCTTCGACGCAGATTCGGGTCGCTTCCACCACACTCGGATACCCCGTCGAGACGGAGCCCGACTGGGCCGACCGCGAGTTCCGCAGGGTGGCGATCTTGTTGACGTTGACGCTCAGCCGCACCACGGCGCGGAACGTACCAGCTGAGAGGCTATGCGTCCTTGGCGATCAGTCGTCGGACTCGGAGCCGCTCTCGGATCCAGCCTCGCCTTGGGCGGCCTTCCGAGCGGCCGTCAGTGCGGCCTCGGCGGACCGCTCCCACCCGCGGGCGGGATGCACGTACTGCGGGACGCCCTCGGGCCCGTGCGCGATGGCGTCGGGCAGGTACGAGCGATGCTCCGGGTCGACGCCGCCGCGGGTGTCGTGCGGATAGCGGTAACCCGCCCCGTAGCCGGTCTCTTTCATCAGCGGCGTGACCGCGTTCCGAACCGCCATCGGCACGGGAAGCGCACCGTGGCGACGCACGTCCTTGCGGGCTGCGAAGTACCCCTTGAGCGCGGTGTTGCTCTTGGGGGCAAGCGCCAAGTACTGGGCCGCCTGCGACAGGGGGAGGACGGCTTCGGGGAGCCCGACGAACCGGGCGGCTTCGGCCGCTGCGCTGGCAACGACCAGCCCTTGAGGGTCCGCATTGCCGACGTCCTCGGAGGCGAAGATCACGATGCGTCGGGCGACGAACATGAGGTCCTCGCCGGACTCGAGCATACGGGCGAGCCAGTACACCGCAGCGTCGGCGTCGCTGGCTCGCATGCTCTTGATGAACGCGGACACGACGTTGTAGTGCTCCTCGCCGCCCTTGTCGTAGCGCAGCGCCCGTCCGCCGAGCGCCTCGCCAACGTACGCGGGCAGCAGCTCGGACTCATCGGCCGGGACCAAGTCCGCGGCCATCTCGAGCGTGGTCAGAGCCCGGCGCGCGTCCCCTTGCGCCGCCCGACCCAAGGCTTCGAGCAGGCGGGGCTCGGCCGTCAGCCCGCGCAGGCCCAGCCCGCGTTTCTTGTCCGTCAGCGCCCGCTGCAACACGGCTGCGATGGCCGCAGGGTCGAGCAGGCGCAACGCGAACACTCGCGCCCGGCTCAGCAAGGCCGCATTGACCTCGAAGCTTGGATTCTCGGTTGTCGCACCGATCAGGCGGCAGACCCCCGCTTCGACGTGGGGCAACAGTGCGTCTTGTTGACTCTTGTTGAAGCGGTGAATCTCGTCGACGAACAAGACTGTGCGCTGCCCTGCCCCACGCCGCCGGCTCTTGGCCCGCTCGATGACGGCTCGGATGTCCTTGACCCCCGAGCTGACCGCGGAGAGCACCTCGAAGGCTGCTCCGGTGCTCTGCGCGACGATCTGAGCCAGCGTCGTCTTGCCCGTCCCCGGCGGACCCCACAGGATCATCGAGGGGATCCGGTCGCCCTCGATGGCCCGGCGCAGCAGCTTGCCCGGACCGACCACGTGTTCCTGCCCCACGTACTCATCCAGCGTCCTTGGACGCATGCGCTCGGCCAGCGGCGTGGCCTCGGGGTCCTGCAGGGCCGCCGCATCGAACAAGTCGGGCAGTTCGGAACTCACGGCGGCGAACAACGTACAACAACCTTGGGGTGTCCACTGCGCCGCCGGGTGCTACCTTGGATGCCGGATGCCGGCTCATTTGAACGCTTGGCGCGCACCTGCGCTGGCTGCGTGCCTGTTGCTGGGCGGCTGCGAGTCCACTGCGCCGGACATCTCGACCGCCGAGGAGCCCGCCCGAACCGCTCGGAACAGCGACGAGCCCCTCTCCGAGGTTGGGAAGATCCGTGCGCTGATCCAGGCGGTCCGCGATAGCGAGCTCCAGTTCGTCCAAGACGGCGAAACCTGCGATGCCAAAGCTGCCGCGGATGAGCTCGATCACCGCCTCGCCCGAACACCCGGCGGGGTCGTCACGGCCACGCAGTTCATCGATCGGATCGGTGCGGGCAAAGCCCGGTCCAAGACCCCCGATCTCGTCCGGCTCTCCGACGGGACGATGCTTCCGGTGTCCGACTGGATGCTCAAGCGCCTCACCGAAATGGAAGGCGTGGAGTACGTCGCACGCCGCGACCCGGGGGCCGATTCCGCGGAAGATTCCGCGTCGGAAGTCAGCCCGAGAGACAGCAGCGGATCCCGCACCCGCGAGGTCGGCATCCTGGATGCACTCACCATCGTCGAGCGCAGCGACCTCGTGTTCGTGGCACCGCCGCGCAAGACCCCGAAGGGCAAGGTCAAGGGCAAGCGCAAGGAGTACACGGGCCCCGAGTTCTCCGAGATGCTGCGCAAGAAGTGGGAGCTGCTCGGCAAGGACATCAGCGACCTCGATTCCTTCATCGAAGAGATCGCCAGCGACGCATTTGTCAGCATGACGCCCTACTTGGTCACCTACCGCGATGGCCATGAAGAGCAGTTTCGGGGCTGGCTCGAGGATCAACTCGAGGTGCGGCGGCAGGCGCTCGCCAAAGGCGGCGCACCGTGAGCTCAGAATCGGCTCCCTTGCCAGCGAGCGGGGTCACGCCCGGGCGTGTGGTCGCGGCGGCGTCTGTTCTGGGATTGCTCGGGGTCGCCGCGGGAGCCTTCGGTGCCCACGGGTTGCGCGACGCGGTCCCGGCGTCCGACCTCGCGATCTGGAAGACGGCAGCCCACTACCAGCAGCTGCACGCCGCAGTCCTGCTCGGTGTTGCTGCACTGGGACGCGACGGATTCTCCAAAGCGTTGCGCGTGGCTTCCATTGCGTTCGTGGTCGGCATCGTGATCTTCGCCGGCACCCTCGACGCCATCGTCCTCGGCGGCCCCCGCATTCTGGGTGCAGTCACCCCGCTGGGCGGCTTGTGCTTGATGGCCGGCTGGGCTGCGCTCGTCGTGCACGGGGTCGCTTTGGGCCGAAGCCAGCGCGGGTAGTCCCGGGACGGCGCAACCCTCAAGCCGGCTCGTCCCGGCACCGATGAACAGCGTGTGACCCCTTCGGAGCGCAGTTTCCTGACCGCCGTCGTCCGCTTTCAGACGTTGCTGCATGCTGGGGCGAAAACCAGCAATCCCGAGTTCTATCACCTGAGTCGATTCCTCGGATCCGATGCTCCGGACGCCTACCAGGAGAGTGACGAACGTCGGCAGTTTCGCCGGTTCGCCGCCCAGGTTCCGGCGATCGTACGCTTCGGTGCCCGCTCCTCGCCATGCACCGTCGTCGACCTCGGCGGCGGTGGGATCCGCCTGAGTCTGGCCCAAGAGATCGGCGTCTGTGTGGGGACCTCCCTGTTGTTGATGGTGCAGACTCGGCCGGGCCTGGAGCGGGTCGACCTCGCGGTCGAAGTCCGCTGCGTTGGGCCCCGCGGCACCTGGCTGGGGTGCGAGTTCGTTGGCGCCCCACTCACGCTGCGTCAGACGCAAGCGTCACCGCGACTGGACGCCCAGGCCAAGACGCAAGAAGTCCGCAAGGTCGCCTGAACCACGCGCACGACGACGAAGGCGCCGCGGTCCTCCGCTGGCGCCTTCGTCGTCGTTGGTGTTCATCTTGCCGCCGAGCGGGGGTCCAGCGGATGACGCACGTCTCCCTGCGCGACCCCGCCGAGCCCAGCGGGGCCTACGAGCCCGTCGCGACCGCAGGCTCGAGCGGCGAGAGCGTGCTGACCAGGGCCTCACGGACCCGGCCATGAACCCAGGCGGGGGCCGCGGGGTGCAGCGTCAACTCGCCGTGTACCCGCAGCACACCTCCGCTGTCTCCGCGACGCCCAAGTTCGGCTGCGGAGAGCGCAAACAACTCGAAGGCGAACGGCCAGCGTCCAAGAATCCGACGGATCCCCATGATGATCTGCTCCGGCCGAAGCCTGGGAAGACGCCGAAGAAACGCGTCGCGCGTCGGTTCTGCGGTTTCACCGAATCTCCATGCGGCCGCGCTGGCCACAAACCAGACCGCGGGCGCCTCGACGTTGGTGCGCATTCGGGTCCCACCAATCCCGTCGGGGACCTCGTCGCATCGCAGAATCGATGCCCCGGGATCGATGGACCGCAACATGGCTTCCCCCACGCCCCGCCCCGGCTCCAGCGGCTCACACATCACGACCAGATCTCGCGCGCTTTGGGCCCGCAGCAACAGACGTTGGCGGCACAGGCCGGCGGGCTCCAGGACGTCTTCGATCGAGACCGCCGCGTCGGCCTTGGCCTCCGGCCGCGCAAGCTCGATCCGCATCCCGCCTGCAAGCGCAGCCTCGGGCAAGACCCGCAACATGCGGCTCCGACTCGCCGCAGCGTCGATGCGAACCGACGTGACCTGGTGACGAGCCAGACGCAGCGCGATCGCCTCCGCAACGGGCCACGGAGTGACGAGGGGGCCGACGGACATACTCGCTAACCCTGCAAGGCTCGGGCCCACCGGCCCGCGACTGCGATGCGTCCGCCTGCGGGACGACGGCCCGCCACAGCGGCCGGCGATGCGCTCAGACGCTTCGTCGGCGCCGGCGCAGCGTCAATCCCAGCAGCATCAGCGCCAAGAAGCCGTGGTTCCCGGATTGACGCACGTTGCACGCACCGTCCTTGCTCCCATCGTCCAAGCCAGCGCTGTCCGTCTCGCCGCCGGACTCGTCGGAGCTGTCATCATCATCGTTCGGGCCGGTCGGCGAGGCATCGGTCGTGTCACCCGCGCCGCCGCTTCCGCTCGCGCTGTCGCCGGTCCCGGACCCTGGATCGCTGTCGCTCCCGGTCTCGCCGCTGCCCTGGGTCGTCGGGTCTCCGGATTCTCCTTCGGCCTCGACCACGGTGACGGTGACGGTCTGCGTGTCGTAGCCACCGTAGGCGTCGAGCACCTCGAACTGCAGCACATACTCGCCGGCGGGCGGTGTGGTGAGCGTGGTGAAGACCCAGTCGACCTCGTTCGGGTCAAACCCGACACCGGCGTTGTAGTCCGCGTCGCAGACGTTGTTGCTGCACCGCGAGAGCGTGGTGTCGGCGCCATCCAGTGACCACTTCACCGCGACGAAGTTGGAGTTCTCCGCAACGGCGGCCGTGGGCGTGAACGTGTCGGCCGTTGTGAATGTCGCCCCATCTTCGGGGAAGATACTCGTGATCTGCGGCGCCTCGTTGTCGGGTGTCCGCGGGCCAAAGATGCCCAGAAGCTCCTGGTAGGTGTTCTGCTGCTCGCCGCCACCTGCGGGGCAGTACTCCTCGTGGATGTAGTCGCACTGCGTCACGCCTTCGCCGGTGGCGTGGCTGATCGTCATGCACTGGTCGACGAACGACTTGTTGCCGCCGTTGTTGAAGGGGTAGAGCAGATCGCTTGTGTTGTCGGTGTGCTCGAGACCCCAGTTGTGGGCGGTCTCCTGCGCGGCCGTCTCGGCCGAGCCTCCGCAGCTGCCTGGGAACGTCAGCGACACGTGGTTCCGCTTGAGGCCATCGCACGCGACGTTGGCCACCCCGCACACGCCTCCGGGTTGGCCCGCGTTCCCGGCGGAACCGCCGATCACGGCCATCGTGTACGGCATCCAGTCCGGCGGTGCGGAGGTCGTCAGTACCAGGTCGAACGGCTCGTAGAACCCCGCGAGCTGGTTGAACAACGCGGCCTGCTGCGAGCCATTGCCGTAGGCGGGAAACGAGGTCTCGGCGTCGACCAAGGGGCTACAGCGCTTGGCCGCGTTCGCACTGTCGCCGCCGGTGCAGGTGGGCGTGAGCGTGATGCCCTGCATCGCGACGTAGAGCACGCCGGGCGACGCGTCATACGAGACCGCATGCGACGGCGGTAGGCCTTGCTGCTCGAGCGTGTCCCGCGCGGCGCTGTCTCGGGTGTACAGCAGCGTGCCGTCCCAGAAGGAGTCCACCGCCGGGAGGTCCTCTTCGTCGATCCCGTACGCCTGCTCCAGCGGCGTCTTGTCGAGATCATCCCCCGGGTGCAACGCCCACGGGATGTCGTCGCGAATCCTGCGAGGCTCTGCCGCGGAGGCGAGCGACGGCGCGAGGACGCAAAGACCAAGAAAAACCGCAGCAAGGCGAGTCATGAGCGGAACAAGCCTACCGAAACGAACATTTCCTCGCCACCGAAGACTGCGGGCGAAGACCGTTGGCGGTGAACCGAGCCTCACCAAGGCCCCGCAGCCCCGTACGAGGCGGAAGACGAGCGTTTCCGGTGAACGCCCCGTACGAGCCGAAGACGAGCGTGTCGGGGTGAACCCAGGCGCCGCCGCCCCCTCGTACGAGCCGCAAGGCGAGCGTTTCGGGTGAACGCAGGGGGCTCCGCCCCCGCAGGGAGGGGGCTTTTCGAAAGTCCCCTCCAAAACTAATGCAGTGCGGCTTCACGGTTGGGCAGCCCCACGAGCCGGGCGGGATCGATGCCCATCACGCCGAGCGCTTTCGCCCACAGATCGTCGGCAGCGACATCGAACAGCCACTGTGGAGGCATCTGCCCCCCTTCAGGGGCCTGGCCGATTGGCACGGCGACCCAGCTGCCCGTGGCGATCTCCTCCTCGAGCTGCCGAGGTCCCCAGCCCGCATACCCCAGCAGGAACACGAATTTCCCGTCCTCGCCCACCGCGAGCTCTCGATCGACACGGTCGAGCGATGTGGTCAGCCAAACCCCGCGCAGGACCTCCTGGCAGGTGGGATCCCAGCTGGGGGTGTCGTGCATGATCCAGCCCCGAGAGGGCTCGACCGGGCCGCCCTTGCGCAGGAGCGCATCCGTGTCGCCCCCCCAGAGCACCTCCAGGTCGTCCAGAACGAGCTCCAGGCGATTGGGGAGCTCGTCCGTGAGGACCAGCCCCAACGCGCCCTCGTCGTTGTGCTCGAGCATCAGCACGACGGCTCGCTCGAAGTTGGGATCGAGCAGCTGTGGCACCGCGCAGAGCAAGTGTGCACTGAGGCCCCCGGAGTCCGGCATGCTTCAAGTATGCGGCACACCGGGCCGACGCGCACGGGGTCCACCTCGCCCCTTGCAACCTCGCCCCTGGCTTGCTAAATCGAGCGACCGCTTTGCCAGAGTGGCGAAATCGGTAGACGCAGCGGACTCAAAATCCGCCGTTGGTGACAACGTCCCGGTTCGAGTCCGGGCTCTGGTACTGCCCGCCCCCTGCACACTCGTGTCAGGGGGCGGTTCTTTTTTGTCCAGGCGGGAGATGCGAGCCGGGCACGGCCGAGTCAGTCTCGAAGTTGGATCGTGACGTCCGCGCCGGCTTCGATCTCGATACGACGGGCACCGGTGCCGGATCGATCGCGATACAGCCCCGAGGTCGCTGCGGAGAATGCGTCGGTCTGCACACGAATCGTCCCCGGCGTTTGCACCCGGACATCCACGTCCACGTCGCTTCCAATTCTCAACTCGACCCCGCCACCGGGCGCGACGATGCGGACGTCGTTGGCCCCCGCGGTCTGTTCCACCCGAACCCCTCCGTGGGCAACATCGATATCCACGGGGCCCGAACCGACGACGACGACCTGGCCGTGCTCCACATGAATCCCGGTCGAGCGCATGTCGCCGCGGACCTCCACGTCCCCACGGTTCGTCTCCACGAGGACAGACCCCGTCATCGAGCGAAGCTGCACGTCCCCCAGCGAGGTGATGACTTCCACGTCGGTGCTTCCGGGAAGGACGACCTCGTCCAACTCCAGATCGACAAGCCCCTCGACCGAGAGCGGAACCTCAGCCCGCATCCTGAGCCAACCGCCGTCGGCTTCAAACTCGATGGAGGGCGTGGCGGCGGTGCGCTTGGCTTCCGAGGCCGTGCCCCCGATGGCATGCCATCGCCCGGTGAGTTGCACGGCGTTGGGGCAAGACTCGGGCACCGCAGCGTCACACCCCAGCACCGAGACCGCCGTACTCGGAAGCTCGATCGACAGCGCATCGGCGCCCGCGAGTTCGACCTCCACCTCAAAAAAACCCTCCGCCCGGACGCCGAGCGAGCACCCCAGGACCAGCAGCGCCGGCCACAAGCGTCGCAGCGTCACAGATTCACCCCCAGCGAGACACCCAGCTCGAGCGTCGGGGCAAACGCCGGAAGCGCTCGCCCGCCGGAATAGCGGCGAGGCGTCAGGGGAACACCAAAACGCCCCAGCGCGCCGACCGACCAGCGTGGCGCGACGAAAAGCCGAGCATCGGCGATCAGGTACGGCTCAGCGCCGCCGACCCGCTCGACCCGGCGAACGAGATCGGGATCGAGTTCCTCGGTCCGGCGCTGTGTGGTGAGCTGGCCCAGCATGCCGCCGCCCGCCGAAAGCGACCAGCGTCGATGAGGATGCGCGCCGTCGGGCCCCAAGAGCTGTGCGGTGGCTCTGGCGCCCAGCTGGAGGACGGTCTGCTCGGGCCCCAGCTTGATGCTGGCGTCCGCCGGACCCATGCGGACCCGCTCGGAGACCCGAACCAGCGCCGCCAGCGAGAAGTCATCGAGCAGGCTCGCACGGGGGCGACCCGGCGCCATCGCGACGGCGGAGAGACGCTCGAAGCGAAGCTGAACCCGTCCAGCCCTCGGCTCGAGTCGTTCGCCCCGTTCGACCCGGTGCGCATCGAAGATCTGGCCGACGTAGAGCGCCCCCGCAATGCTGCTGAGCGCCGCCAAGCCTCCCAACCGTGCGTACCCGCCCGAACGGGACGCGTCCGAAGGCGTCGCGCCATCGCTCGGATCCCGGCCGAGCGCCAAGGAGACCGCGCCGACGCTCGCGCCCACGGTGGCGGCGAAGATCCCCACACCCCACCCCGGTTTTCCAGCCCAGGCGTGGCCCAGACCCGGCACGAACGCGGACATCAGCGGCGCCCGCCAAGCGCTCTTGGGCGCCGGCTCCCCCGCGGAGTCTGGGAGGCGCAGGTGTGCCTCCGAGGGGCGTTCGGACGGCGGAGGCATCGTCGTGGCCGTTTCGCTCGCCGGCTGCGTGTCCTCCCCCCGAAGTTCGACCGGACGCGGCCCCCCAGAGGCGACAACGACCGACTGGGTCTCGCCTGGGCCCTCGACCGTGTAGCTGCCCGGCGGCAGGTGCAGCAGCGTCGTCTCGTCTGGCCGAAGGTGCACGGTGGCCACGGCGGCCCCGGACTCGTCGCGAACGATCGCGCTGCGGGAGTCTGCCGGCCCGAGTTCGAGCTGCCCCAGATCAGGCAGTTCAGACTCAGGCAGTTCGGCTGGCTGTGGCGCGCCGAGGCACGCACCAAGCAACAGGGCCCTCACCACGAGCGGGACCATACCAGCCCAGGCGTGCCCAGGCGCGTCCGAGCTCGGCCGCTCAGGCGTACGGACGCTGCGGGGGCGGCATGGCAGCGCGCCGGGCGAGGCGTTTCTCAAAGCGAAGCATGGTGCGGGCTTCGTGTCGCGATGCGTGGTCGTGTCCAAGCAGGTGCGCCAACCCATGCAACGACAGGTCGATCAGCTCGGCCTCCCATGCTGCGGGACCGTGACCGCGGGGGGCCGACTGCCGGACCGCGAACGGCCAGCCGATGACCACATCCCCGAGACTCCCGGTGTTCCAATCGATCTCGGAGTCGGCGGGAAAACTCAACACATCGGTTGGGCCTGGCAGTCCCATGAACTCCTCGTGGAGCTGTGCGACCTCCTCATCGGTCGTGATGCGGATCGTCAGCGTTGCATCCGCGGCCCCCCCGACCCGGCGGCCTGCAGCGGCGAGCTTCCGGACCAGTGTCCGTCGTAGGGACCGAGGGACCGTGGTCCGGAGCGGGGCGGCGACCTGGAGAAGAACCTTCACGCCTCCACGGTTTGCCAGAGCTTGGCGTCGATGAACAGGTCCAGCACCTCGCCGTCAACCTTTCCCCGCCCCGCCTCCGCCCGAAGGATGTCCAGCGCCCGCTCCAGCGGGAGGGCTTGCTTGTAGGGACGGTCCGATGCGGTGAGGGCATCGTAGATGTCGGCCACGGTCATCATGCGTGCCTGCACCGGGATGTTCGGCGCGGGGAGCTTCTGCGGGTAACCACTGCCGTCGAGGTACTCGTGGTGTTTTCCGGCGATCTCGGGGATCCGGGCGAGACCTTGGGTCCACGGGATGCGGACGAGGAAGTCGTAGGTGTGCCGGACGTGGTCCTCGATCTCGCGGCGTTCTTCCCCGGTCAGCGATCCCCGCGCCACCTGCAACGCATCCACATCCTGCGGCTCGACGACCTGCACGAGATTGTCCTGTGCGTCGCGGAAGGTCAGCTCGAGCAGGCCGCCGAGCTCCATCGACGCCTGCTCGGGAAGCAGCGTCGGCTCGTTGGAGCGCTCGACCAACGCGGACGCGTGGGCAAGGGCAGCGGCGCGCTGCTCGAACGCCGCAAGGTCCTCACCGCGCAGCCGTGCCTGCAACACGTCACGCTGCAGGGCGGTCCTCATGTGCGCGAACCGCTCTCGAACGAGTGCCAGCCGGTGCGGATAGAGTTTCTTGGCCTTGACCAGGACCTGCTCTGGCACGCCAACCTTGCCGAAGTCGTGCAGCAAGCCGGCGTATTCGATCTCTCGCAACGCCTCGGCGTCGAATCGGATGTCCGCGAACGGAGCGGAGTCGGTCCGATCAACGACCTTGGCCAGCCCCACCGTGAGGCCCGCGACCCGTTGCGAGTGACCGCTGGTTGTCGGGTCGCGCTGCTCGATCGCGTGCACGCTCGCACGCACGAAGCCCTCGAACAGGGCCTCGATGTCCGCGTTCAGCTGCGCATTCTCCAGCGCGACAGCGGCCTGGCTGGCGAGCGCGGTGCAAAGGCGTTCGTCCTCGGGCGTGAATGGGCGGACCCGTCCGTCGAAGTCGGCATCGGTGCGCAGGGGCCCCGCGCCATCCTCCCGCGCGTTGATCAGTTGCATCACCGCCAGCACGCGCCCCTGTGGGGTGATGACCGGCGTGGTGAGCATCGACCGGGTCTGGTAGCCCAAAGAGCGGTCCAGCGTCCGGTCGTGGGTGAAGCGGCGATCGTGGGTCTCGGCCGCACCGTCCGCGTAGAGGTCCGCGACGCGAACCGTACGGGCCGAGCGCACCGCGGTGCCCACGATCGACGTCTCGGAGACCGGCATTGTAAACGTCGAGAAGTCGATCGCGACCGAGTCGTTGTGCGCCGCCGAGAACCGCAGGCGTGTGCCTCCCTCTTCCACCACGAAGATCGATCCCGCGTCGGCACGCGCAATCGTGCGTCCGTGCTGGAGGATGAGTTCAAGGACGCGGCTGGGGTCGCGCTCGGTCGACAGCGCCGTCCCGATCTCGACCAGCTGATCGGCAACCCTGGCCCCGGTGACGGCCTCGGCCATGCGCAACGCCTCACGAACGATCTTGTCGGCGACGACCGGCGGCGTCGGCAGGGACATCAGCTGCATCCGGGGCGAGTCCATCTGCACCAGTGCGTCAGCCAAAATGTTGGACGGCCCGACCAACAACAGCACGTCGAACTGGCTCGGGACCTCGGCCCCGGGCGGCATGAGCACGACCCTTGCGCGGGGTCGTTGAATCACCACGTTGCCCTCGGTATCGAGGCCGACCCGGCCGAATTCGGGCTCACCGTCGCGGGCGAGAAGCCAGCGCCGGACCGCCGCAAAGCCGGCGAGTTCGAGTGCTGCGGACAAGCACCCCAGCATACCGCGCGGCGTTCAGTGATGCGGGACGCGCAGTTGCATCCGGGTGCCGCCCGCCACGCGATTCGCCACCAGAGCACCTCCGCATCCTTCGGCCACCCGTCGCGCGAGTTGCAGGCTCATGCCGGGCCCTGACGGAGACACCTCTGCGGTGGACCCCGTAGGGTCATCCAACCACTGGCGAACCCCAGTGGGCAGGCCATCGCCGTGGTCCCGAACCTCGAAGACCACGTGCAGCTCTTCGCCGAGTTCTTCGGCCGCATCCAGGGAGACCTGGAGTTCGACGGTCCACGGCGCGCCCCCAGGGCGTCGCCGCGCCATCGACTCGATCGCGTTCTCGACGAGACCGACGAGCGCAACCTGCAGATCCCCGGAGGCGGCCACCGGCCGGGCTCCGGGCTCCACGGTCGTCTCGAGCGTTGCCGGAAGCTGGCAGCGCTGCCGTACACCCTGGCGGACCGCGGCCACCAGCGCCTCGGGTCGGAGCGAGGCCCCAGGCAGCGGGATCACATCGGCAGACGGCGCCGCCGACAGCGGCCCAAGCGGGGTCAGCAACCGGGATAGTTCCGCGGTCGCGGTTTCGAGGGCCCCCAACACTTCGGACACGCGGGCCGCTTCCTCCGAAGAAGCCTCTCGAATCGCGGATCGCAGCGGACCGGCGAGGAGTTGAACGGCCAGCCGAACTGCACCGGCGGGGTCGCGAAGCGCATTCACGGTCTCCCGCAGCACCGCGACCTCCCGCTGCCGCGACGCCTGATCGGCCAGGGGCGAGTCGGTGGCGTCCGGCGGCAAGGCATGAGCGGCTCCCATGTCCAGTCTGTGGGGTCCTCCCTGAACCCGGCCCACCGAAGAAACGGTCCACGTCTCCGAACGCGAAGTGGACGCGTGGGCCGGATCGGTGTGTCCCGCGCTGCGCAGAGGCTCGAAACGGGGCGCCTCGGCGGAGACAACGGGCGGAGCTCATCCAGCACGGCCGATCCCCGTCCCACGGGGTCACCGGGCCACAGGGCACCGTCAGCTGGTCGGCGTCTCGTCCTCGTCCTCGGTCTCAGCCGCGGCCGCGGCTGCACGTGCGGCCGCCCGGATCTTCGCGTCGGAATCGTACGCCTCGATGATCGCCTTCACCAAGGGGTGTCGCATGACGTCCTCGGAGGTGAACGAACACACCGCGACGCCGGACACCCCGCGCAGCAACCGGAGCGAGTGCGCCAACCCGGAGCGTGCCCCGTTGGGCAGGTCGAGCTGCGTCGGGTCGCCGGTGACCACGACTTTGGTGTTCGTGCCCAACCGGGTCAGGAACATCTTCATCTGCTCCCGGGTGGTGTTCTGAGCCTCATCGAGCACCACGAAGGCGTCGTTGAGCGTCCGACCCCGCATGTAGGCCAGCGGCGCGATCTCGATGACCTCGTGCTCCATCATCTGGGCGACCTTGTCGACCGGAAACATGTCGTGGAGGGCGTCGTACAGGGGGCGCAGGTACGGGGAAATCTTCTCTTCGAGCGTTCCGGGAAGAAAGCCGAGCTTCTCGCCGGCTTCCATCGCCGGGCGTGACAGGATGATGCGCCGGCACTGGCGATCCATCAGCGCGCGCGCAGCCATCGCCATGGCCAAGAACGTCTTGCCGGTACCCGCAGGGCCCACACCGAACGTCAGGGTGTGGCGGCGCATGTATTCGACATAGCGTTTCTGGGCGAGCGAGCGCGGCACGATCGTCTTGCCGTCGCTCTGCTTGACCACGACGGTGTCGTCGAACACCGCCTCGAGCTTCGACTCACCGTTGTCCGTGAGCACCGCCAGGGCCCTCGGCACATCGCTGGGGTCGACCGGAGATCCCTGCTGCGCGAGCGAATACAGCTGTTTGAGCAGCCGGGAGACAAGCTCTACCCCGTCGCCTTCGCCGTCGACCGTGACGACATTGCCGCGCACGTGGACGGAGGTCCCCGTCTCTTTCTCCAGCAGGGTTTTGTGGCGGCCAACCGCCTGCAGCATGAGCTGGAGGGGTTCGCGATCTTCGAAGGTGAGCTTGGTAGGTTCGGTCAACGCGGGCTCGACTGCGCCCCGCAGAACACGGGACGTGGTAAGGGGGACTCTTCAGGACGTTAGCACGCGTGGTGGACCCTGCAGACCCCTCTCCCGAGTCGAATCGCGACGCGGACGACCTCGGCGACCTTCGGGTCCCCGACTTCCGTACACTTGGATTGCCGAACGGACTTGCGGGTCTTCGCGCGGTCATGGACCGGCTGCTGGCCGACGACGGTTGTCCCTGGGACCGTGAACAGACGCTCGAAAGCCTGAAGCACTATCTGGTGGAGGAGACCTACGAGGTGCTGGAGTCGATGGACGACCCGGTGGCTCACCGGGCCGAACTCGGGGACCTTCTGTTTCAGATCGTCTTTCAAAGCGCCATACGAGAGCGGGAAGGCGCGTTCGACCTGGAGGACGTCATCGGCGGCATTCGAGACAAAATGCTGCGCCGGCACCCACACGTCTTCGGGGCCCGCGACGGCGAGGGCCGGCCCAAGGTGACGGCCGCGGACGTCGAGGCGCAGTGGGAGCGGATCAAGGCGGCCGAGCGACGAGCGTCGCCCCAGAACCAGACCCACAAGCCCGCACATCCCCAACCGCTGGCCTCGATTCCAGTCGCTCTGCCAGCGCTCGCCCGGGCCCGCCGAATGCAGGAAAAAGCGGCCGCACTCGGATTCGATTGGCCCGATGTGCAGGGCGCGCTCGATAAATTCCAGGAGGAGTGGGCGGAGTTCGAGGAGGCGAGGGCTGGCGATGACCCCGCCGCACTCCGCGACGAGTACGGGGATCTCCTGTTTGTCCTCGTTCGCCTGGGGCAGAAGTTGGACCTCGATGCCGAGGATGCGCTGCGGGGCGCGAACGAGAAGTTCAACCGGCGTTTCGACCACGTCATGCGCTCGGGACACGAAGCAGGGCACGCCCCCGGTAGCGTATCGCTGGAGCAGCTCGAGGCCTGGTGGCAGGACGCCAAGCGCCTGGAGCGAATGCCCAAAGAAGACTGACCACACAGGCCCCCGGGCCTTGCCTCGACCCCGATCGCGAGGCCACCTTGGGCGCCCGCTCGGCCCAGGGCGGGACGCAGTGGCACCAGCACACCGGGTGCCTTACTTTGAAGAGAGGGGTGAAAGGATCCGCAGGACCGTGCGTCTTGAGATGAGGGTCCCCCCGTTTTGGTGTTCTGATGTCTGCGGCTCGAAATCTCCCGGTCTTGTTCGGTACGCAGAACGCGTACCGCGCGTCGGACGCATTGGAAGCACGAGCAGAATCGCACCTGGGGCGCGCGAGTGACGCCCTGAGCATGGCCCTTCTCGCGTTGGCAGGTGAGGGCGACGACGACAGAGGCGACAAGTGGAGGCGAGCGGAACAGGCTCGAGCTCTGCTCGCCGAAGCCGTCACCGCGCTGAGCCGCGCCCGGGTCTACAGCCCCGGCATCCGCACCCACGCCCTGCCCGTCCTGCTGGACACCGCCTCCACGCCCGGAGCCGAGATCCATCGACTGCACGGAATCGCGACCCGCCTTTTATGGCAAAATCACAGGCACTTACCGGCCAAGCTTCAAGCAAAGCCTTTGCCACCTGACGAGGAAGCCCAGCTCGCCGTGGTGCTTGCAGGGTTGGCCCGTCACAACCGGATCGGCCGTGCCTTCCGTTCGCGCTGGACGGGGCTCGCCCTCGGTGTCGCGGCGAGCGCGGCCATGCTTGGTCTCCCGGTCGTCGGCGCGGCGGCAGGGGTGACGGCGCTGGGGATCGCAGGGTGGCGACTGGCTCGCGACCGTGCGCCCGAAGCCTGACAGGAAATCCTACTCGCTCGCCGGGGCCACGTTGGTCCGGACCGGAGCTTTCGCCGCCCCGCTGGCGTGGGTGAAGGTCAGCACGAGAAGCTTGTAGCCGGAGCCGCCGCTGTCCACGAAGGACACGTCGGGGGTGGCGTTGGACTTCAGGCTGACGGTCGCCACGGCATCCCGCCCCTTACGACGCACCTTCACGGTCTTCACCGGGGTCTTGAAGTAGCTGAGGTCGAGGCGCCGCAGGTTGTTGCGGACGTTCACCCGAGTGCGACGCAGGCGGATCGTGATCACGCCGTCCTTTTGCTTGAGCGTGTACTCCGCCTCTTTGCTGAGCTGGAAGAACACCCGCGAGCCGGTCGAGGTGCGCTCGAAGCCCGCCCAGGTGAGCGTGGTCGGCCCGCTGCCCACGGCCTTCGCGGGGTGCGGCGGGGTTTGGTTTCCTTGCACCGAGACGCCGGAGTAGAAACCGACCGGGTTGGGCGCGTAGATGATCGGGTCCCCGGTGTTGCGAACGTACCGGGGACGCGGCGTTCGGGTCTTGGAGTAGCCCCAGGTGTTGGCCAGGTCGACCTGCTCCTGCTCCACGTCTTGGGGTTCGCTCACCGCTCCGTCCGCGGGGCGCGAGTTGGGTGGAGGCGGTGGGCTGGGCCGACGCGCTGGCGTGGGCGCGGCATCTTTCGTCGCCGACGCAGGCGGCGGTCCTGGAGGTGGAGCGGCCTGAGCCCACGAGATTGCGAGCCCCCATGCGGCGGCAAAACCGCTCGCACGAGTCAAGTAGGTCCACACCCGAGTTCCACGCAGCATCGCTTCATTGTATCGACCGCCGCGCGTCCGGACCAAAACCACGACGCGAGAGCGCTGAACATCCGCCGTTGGCGGTGCCGAGACGCCCCTCGGCGAGACCGGTCAGCGAGGATCGCTCGGATCGGGGCGGCCGCCGTCGGCCAGCCAGCTCCCCATCGCGGCCCCCACCAGCCGGTGGGACCCACAGACAACCACCCGACCTCCCCCCGCCACGTGACGGTGAAGCGAGGCTTCGAGGCCGGGATGGGCGAGCCCCTCGAACATGCGGGCCCCGGGCAGCGGACACAGCCCAAGCTCCTCGTCGGTCACAGTCCAGCACTCCCCCACCCCTGTGAGGGCCCTCGCCATGGCGACCGCATCCTTGTCCGCAGAGCAGCTCACGATGACGAGCGTCTCGGCCAGGGGCAGGCCTCGCAGCGCCGCGGCCAAGGCCTGCATCGACGCGGGGTTGTGGGCCACGTCCAGAATCCACTCCCCATTGCCGACCGCCCGCCGTTCCATGCGAGCCGGCCAACTCGTGCCGTCGATGTCCTTTGGGGTGACGGTCCGGTCGAGATGCTGGGCCGCCGCGAGGGCAACTCCGGCGTTGTAGCGTTGGTGTTCTCCGGGCAGCGGAGCTGGGATGGGCTCGGGGAGCCGCAGTGGACAGGGCGCGTCCCAGGACGCTCGCTCCAGCACCGTCCACACCGGCTCATGCTGCGGCACCGAGTAGACCGGGACCCGATCCCGGAACACCCCGGCCTTCTCGGCGGCGATCTGCTGGAGGTTGTCGCCGAGGTACGCCTGATGGTCGAGATCGATGCGGCCGACCGCGACCGCGCGCGCATCGACGAGCCGCGTGCTGTCCAGCCGCCCCCCCAAACCGGCCTCCACGATCAACACGTCGACCCCCGACTGCTCGAAGACGATCAGTGCAGCGACGGTCAGCAACTCGAAGAACGACAGCGGCCGCCCCCGCTCGGCAGGGTTGTCCTCGACGGATAGGACCGAGCCGATCGCAGCTTCGAGGACCGTGTCATCCACCTCCAGGCCATCGACGCGCACCCGCTCGGTCACCCGCTGCAGATGCGGGCTCGTAAACAAGCCGGTCCGGTGCCCACGCTGGCGCAGAGCGTGCTCGGCCATCGCCGCGATCGAGCCCTTGCCGTTGGTGCCGACGATGTGAATCGCCGGGATGGATCCCCCGGGGGACCCCAGCGCCTCGAAGACGCCGCGTACGGCCACGAGCCCAGGCCGTACGCCGAGCGTTCGGCGGGCAAACAGCGCCTCGTAGGTCATCTGCTCACGGCGCAGCAGGCTCGGGCTGCTCGGACCTGGGCTTGGGCTTGGTGCCCAACAGCGCCAGCATCAAGCCCAGCTGCTCTCGCATCTCGAGTCGGCTCACGATGCGATCGACCATCCCGTGCTCGAGCAAGAACTCGGCCCGCTGAAAGCCCTTGGGGAGTTCCTGGCCGATCGTCTGCATGATGACGCGCGGCCCGGCAAATCCGACCAGCGCCTTGGGCTCCGCGATGATCAGATCGCCCAGGGTTGCGAAGCTTGCTGCGACGCCGCCGGTTGTGGGGTGCAGGACGATCGAGATGTACGGCAGCCCCGCGTCACGCAGACGACCCCGGGCGGCCGAGGTCTTCGCCATCTGCATCAAGGACAGGACGCCCTCCTGCATCCGGGCGCCGCCCGAGGCCGAGAACACCAGCGCGGGTCGATGCAGCTCGAGCGCGCGCTCGAACACGCGGGTGCACTTTTCGCCGACCACCGAACCCATCGATCCGCCCATGAACTCGAACGCAAAGAAGCCGGCGCTGACCGGGATGCCTTCGATGGACCCCAGGCCCGAGCGAAACGCGTCGCGAGGACCCGCGGTGCGCAGTGCTTTTTCGAGGCGTGCGACGTAGGGTTTTTGGTCGGTGAAGGTGAGCGGGTCACCCGAGCGGAGTTCCAGGTCGAGCTCTTCCCACGAGCCCTCGTCGAGCATGGAGGCGATGCGCTCGGCGGTCGGCATGGGCGCGTGGTGACCGCAGACCGGACACACCCGGAGGTTCGCGATGAGTTCCTCGGTGTATGTGATCTCTCCACACGCCTCGCACTTGGACCACACGCCCTTCGGCACGGAGACTTTCTCCTCCGGGGTCTGGGTCTCGAGCTGCTGCTTCTTGCGCCGCCACCACGCCATGAGCGGGTCTTACCACCATGGCGGCGCCCGGGGCCATCCCCGGGCGTGCGAGGCCTCTCGCGCCGCCCCCGCGTCCGGCTCGCCGGGTATCCGTCGACAGGGCGCGCCGGGGTTTGGTAGGGACCGGACATGGCGGACCAACCCAAGTCCCTGTCGTACCGCGACGCTGGCGTGGACATCGACGCAGGCAACGAAGCCGTCCGCCGGATCCGATCGCTGGTCGCATCGACCCGACGACCCGAGCAGCTCGACGACATCGGTGGTTTCGCCGGCATGATCGGCCTCCCCTCGGGGATGAAGACACCCGTGCTTGTCTCGTGCGCCGACGGCGTGGGGACCAAGCTGCTCGTCGCGATCGCGGCCGGCGTTCACGACACCGTGGGCATCGACTTGGTCGCGATGAACGTCAACGATCTGATCTGCACCGGTGCCCGCCCATTGTTCCTGCTCGACTACATCGCCACCGGCGCGCTGAAGCCAGGGATCGTCGAGTCGATCGTTGCGGGCATCGTTGATGGATGCCGGCAAAGCGGCTGTGCGTTGCTTGGTGGCGAGACCGCCGAACTCCCCGGGATGTACAGCGAAGGTCACTACGACCTGGCCGCGTTTGCCGTCGGCGTCGTCGACAAAGACTCGCGCCTCAACCCCAAGAGCGTGCAGCCCGGCGACGTCGCCATCGGCGTGCTTTCCTCGGGCCTGCACAGCAACGGCTACAGTCTCGCTCGCCGCGCCCTGCTCGACCCTGAGTTTGGCGGACTCGCGCTGCACGACACGTTTCCGGGGACCGAGTCTTCGGTGGCCGACGTCCTGCTCACCCCGACTCGGGTCTACGTCAAAGCGGTGGCGGCCGCGCTCTCGGTCGGAGGGGTCTCCTCGGCGGCTCACATCACCGGAGGCGGGCTCCTCGAGAACCCGCCGCGCGCGCTCCCGGATGGCACGACGGTCGAGATCGACCTGTCCGCGATTCCCCCGACACCCATCTTCGACGCGATTTCCGCTCAGGGCGTCACGCAACAGGAAATGCTGCGCACGTTCAACTACGGGGTCGGCATGATGCTGTTCACAGCCCCCGACGCTGTGGACACCGTCATCACTGCACTCGAAGGGGCCGGCGAAAGCGCGGTCCGCATGGGGCGTGTCGTCGCATCGCAGGGTGCGGCCGGCGTACGCTTCGTCTGAGCACCCTCGTGGCGACGACGACCAACCACTACGATCTGATCGTGCTCGGCAGCGACATCGCCGGGCTCGTCGCCGCGGCGTTGGTTGCCCGTCGTGGCAAGCGCGTCCTGGTGATCCCGCAGGGGCCCGCGGATGGTACCTACAAGATCGCCGGCCGCACGCTCCCGCTCCGGACCGCACCCGTCGTGCACATGGGGACCGCACCCACCGCACGGGTGTGGACCGAACTCGGACTGGCCCAGCAGGTTCGCCGCCTGTACGCCCCCCTCGAGCACCGCGTGCACATGGTGTTGCCCGATGCTCGTGTCGATCTCACGCCATCGAGTGCCAACGTGGGCGAGGAGGCCGCTCGAGTTTGGCCCAATGACGAGGACGTCCCGGCGGCGTGGGACATGGCCCAGCGCTGGTCCGCGGCGACCGACGAGGTGCTCGACCCCCTGCTCGCGTCCGACAACGCGCTGGTCGGCGGCGGTTTCTGGAGCCGCCGGTTCCTCGCGCGGGTGGAGGGCCAGCTCCCGGCCGGCACCGTCGACGAGATGCACCCGCTGCCCGAGGACCACGACCTGCGCCGGGTCGCGTCGGCAGCGGTCCCGTGGCTGCAGCATCTTCATCCGACCCAGCTCGGAAAAGCGGCCAGCCTGCGCCTTGCGGGGCTGTGGCACCGCGGCCCAGACGACATGCCCGGCGGCGAGGCGGCCCTGCGAACGCTTCTGCTTCAGCGCATCGAGTTGCACTCCGGAGAGGTCAAACGAGATCTTCGGGTCGCCGAGCTGCTGCTCAAACGCTCGCGCGTCGTGGGCGTCAGCTTGCTCGGCAAGCGCGACAACTACGGGTGCGACCACTTGATCGTCGCGACGGACCCGCTGCGTCTGCTCGAGGGGCCGCTGCTCCCCGAGTTGCTGCCGCGTGCGTTGCAGGAGACGCTACAAACAGTTCACGTGGCGGCGCAACGCTTCGTGATGCACGTGGAGATCGGGGTACGCGGACTGTCCCCGGCGCTCGAGCCTCTCGCGATCTGCTTGCCCGAGGGGTCCGCGGCCGACCCGGTTGGAAACACGTACATCCGGGTGTTGCCCGGGACCGCAGAGGACTCCCGCCGGGTCTCCATCTGCCATGTGGTCCCGCCGCAGGCGTCGACCGCAGGCTTGCGCGAGCGGTTGCTGGCCGCTCTCGATGCCCGCGGCGTCCTGCCGTTCTGCCAGGAGCACGTGCGATGGGTGCACTCGCCCCATGATGGCCGCCCCCTGACGGACGGCCACGGCCACGACATCTCGGATCGCGCGGCCCCAGGCACGACGCATCCGATGGCACCGCTGTACGCGGTGAGCAAGCCTCCGAGTCTCGGCGTCGGCGTGCTGTCGACCGAGAGCGGGTTGAAGTCGATGCACTTTGCGTGTCGGCTGACGCTGCCCGGACTCGGCCTCGAAGGGGAGTTCGCCGCAGGTGCAGCCGCCGCAGCCGCAGTGGTCGGGCCAGCCCGCTCGCCGTTCTCGCGCTCGCCCCTGCTCAGCCGGGCATGAGCGCTTTTTGGACCTTGGCGAGCAGCTCGTCGATCTGGAACGGCTTCGTCACGTAGAACCGCGCGCCCAAGTTGATGCCCTGAATCATCGTCTTGGGGTCGTTCTTGGCCGTGAGGAAGATGACCGGAATCGGCTGAGTGTGCTCGTGGGCCTTGATCGCCCGCACAAACGTCATCCCGTCGAGCCGGGGCATCATGATGTCCACGATGATCAGGTCAGGCCGCAGCGACTCCAGCCGGGTCAGGCCGGCCAGCCCGTCCTCGGACGTTTCGACTTGATACCCCTTGCCCGAGAGCGCCTTGGTGAGAAGGGTCCGTACGGAGGAGTCGTCTTCGATGACGAGGATGGTTTCGTTGGCCAACAGTTCGTCTCGCTTGTCGCGGCACCGGGATGACGCGGCCTCACGTTCGCACAAAAGCGCCGCTGGCGTCACCATCGGTGGCCGATTCGAGCGCGGCATCAGCCTGCATCGCCGCCGCAGCGTCGACCGGGATGTCGGGCTGCAAGACGGTCATCGCGTCCAAACAGCGGACCCCACCGTTGCGCCACTGCCGCAACTCGACGCGGATGAGGCGTTGCGTGTCGGGGTCGCGCTCCACGTACAGATGCGACCCATCGAGCCACGATCCGCTGTTGGCGTAGACGACGTCGCCTCGGCGCTCGAGCTCCCCGTGGTGGCTGTGGCCCATCAAAACCAGGGGAACTCCCGTGGCTTGCCCAACCCCCGCGGCCACGTTGAGCATGTCGCGGGCCACATCCCGGCGCTGACGTCCCCGACGCTGGAACGCGATCCCGACGCAGCCGAGGCCGACGGCGAGCGGCAGGCCGGCCCAAAGCGGAACCCACCGCATCAGCGCAAATGCGACCGCGAACACGATCGGCGTCAGCATCATCAACACATGGTCGAGCGCCGTGAGCTTCACCAAGCCGCCCACCGTGACGGCGGCCGGAGGGGGCGCCATGTTCTCCAGCGCCGCCAGAGCACTCATCTGCAGGCCCGCGTTGGCTGCGATGCGCCCCAGTTGCTCGTCGTGGACCGCCTGCCCCTCCGCGTCCACGCGACCGCCGACCCACAGGCCTAGGATTCGGCCCACCATGCGCAGGTAGAGAAGAATCACCCGGACGACGAACCGCCAGCCGCGGGCCAGCGCCCACCGGGCGTAGTCAAAGCCGCTGAACTTGTCCGGGGCGTCGTAGTCGATCTCCGGCATCACGTTCGCGAAGCTCCGGGTCGCGACCTCGGCCACCGTCTGCACGAGCGCGCCGCCGCGGGTCGGCGAGAGCGCAGCTGGGGTGGCGCAGCTGGGGTCGAACTTGTGGCCGTGTTCGATCCACGCCCCACCCGGTTCACGTAGGAACCACCGCACGAAGCGGATCTTGCCCGCGCGCATCATGTCCAGCCGTACGGTCCCAGTCCGGGTGATGCTCGCGTCCCCCTCCTCGGAGGACATCGCGCCCTCGATGCGCTCGACCATGGCGCGCCGAACCCCGCCGTAGAGCAGCTCCGCGTCGTGATTGCCGGTCACGAACGCCACGCCGTGTCCGGCCTCGAGGAACCGTGCCAAGGAGTCTTCGACGGCGGGGTGCGCGTCGAGGACCGCGTGGAGCCGGCGGACCGCGAGCGCCTCGCTGTCCTCATCCTCCCGCTCGTCCAGGACGACATTCCAGAAATCGATGAAATCGCCGTTGACCACCATCTGCCAGCCGACTTGGCGGGCCTCGGCGAGCTGGAGGTGGTGGTCGATGAAGCGAGGAAACTCCTCTTCGATCCGCGATGCGAGGTGCACTTCCTCTCCCCGCAGGCGGGGCTTGAGGTGCGAACCCAGGTGCAGGTCGCTGATCAGCAGGAGGTCGTGCACGCTGTGGGGCTCAGCTTATCGCGCTGTGGCCCGCACTGCATCCGCGCACAGCGGCCCTGCGCACCGAGTCGCCGCCACTGTGGTATGACCCCGCCTGCCTACGATGAAGCAGCTCGCTTTCGCATTGGTGTTCATCGCGGCGAACGCTCTGTTCGCCTTCAACGTCTCCAAATTCGTGCGCGTCGCCGCGCTCGGACGACCGGCCGGCCTCGCTGAGAGTTGGGGCCAGCGGGTCGGGAGCTTGATGAAGTTCTTCTTCGGGCAGCGGAAGGTGATGGAGGAGTCGCGCTCCTACCACCACCTCGCGATCTACTGGGGCTTCCTGGTCCTCACGGTCGCCAGCACCGAAATGTTCATCACCGGCCTCGTCGGGGACTGGTTCACGCTGGGCACAATCCTCGGCGACACGCTGTACGGGTATGTCCGCCTGGGGGTCGACGTGATGAACGCCGTGGTGTTCGTCGCGCTCATGTACGCCTTCTATCGGCGGCTGGTCGTGAAGCCCGAGTTCGTGCCCGCCAACATGGACGCGATGCTGATTCTCTCGGCGATCACCACGCTGGTGCTCACCCACTACGGGCACCACAGCTGGCACATGGCCTCGACAGGCCATGCTGATCCCATGATGCCGATCGCCCGGACGGTGGGCTCCGTGACCGGAGTCTTCACGATCACCGGCGATACGCTGGTCTCCAACGTCGACGCCAGCTGGGCGGGGGCCGCGGCGGAGGTGCACTGGTGGGGTCACGTCGCGATCCTGCTGGGCTTCCTCAACTACCTCCCCTTCTCCAAGCACATTCACGTGCTGGGGTCCGGCCCCAACATCCTGTTGCGCCCCCAGGGCCAGCGCGGTGCGATGCCGAAGCTGAAGCTGTTCAGCAGCGATGATCCCGAGGACCCCGATGCGGTCCCGTTGATGGAGAACTGGGGGGTCGCAAAGATCGAGGACTTCACCTGGAAGAGCCTGATCGACAACTACGCCTGCACCGAGTGCGCACGCTGCACCACCTACTGTCCCGCGTTTGCGACCGAGAAGCCTCTGTCGCCCATGCACCTCATCCACGACCTCAAGGACGAGATGAAGGATCGCGGCCTCAAGGTGCTCGAGCTGCAGCAGCTACAAGGCGAGCTGGGGCTCGACATGCCCCCACCGGCCGCGGGCGTGGAGTTCATGGAGCCGATGGAGGAGGAGCCTGGCTTCGAGGCGTGGCAGAAGACCCAGGAGGCCTGGGAGAAGCTCAAGACGGACGACTCCAAGAAGGAGCAGGTTGCGGCCATCGAGAAGATCCGCACAGAGCTCGAGGACATGAACCCGCTGGTCGGCGGTCGAATCGATGACGAGACCTTGTGGTCCTGCACCACGTGCGGAGCTTGCCAAGAGGTCTGCCCGGTCTTCATTGACCACCCGCTCAAGATTCTGCAGATGCGGACCCACATCGTCCTCAACGACGAGAGCGGTCGGACGCCGGGCGAGCTGACCACCGCGTTTGGCAACATCGAGAACTCCGGCAACCCGTGGGGCCTTCCGCAAGAAGACCGCATGAAGTGGGCCGACGGTCTCGAAGTCCCCACGATCGAGGAAAACCCGGACGCCGAGTACCTGTTGTTCGTCGGCTGTGCAGGCGCCTACTCGGATGCGTCCAAGAAGCCCACGCGGGCGCTGGTGCGCTGCCTTCAGGCCGCCGGCGTCAACTTCGCGGTGCTGGGCACCCAGGAGAACTGCACCGGCGACACCCTGCGTCGCGGCGGCAACGAGATGAGCTTCCAGACCATCGCGCAGATGAACGTGGACCTCATGAACGAGCTGAAGGTTCGCAAGATCATCGCGAGCTGCCCGCACTGCTTCCACACGATCGCCAACGAGTACCCGCAGTTCGGCGGCAAGTACGAGGTCATCCACCACAGCAAGCTGCTTCCCCACCTGATGGAGACCGGCAAGCTCAAGGTCGAGAACCCGATGCAGGCGCGCAAGGTCACCTATCACGACAGCTGCTACCTCGGCCGCTGGAACGGGATGTACGACGAGCCTCGGGCTGCGATCGCTGCCGCCGTCGGCGGGGCGGACAAGATGGTCGAGCTGGACCGCAACCGGGAGCACGGTTTCTGTTGCGGTGCTGGCGGAGCCCGAATGTGGATGGAGGAGGAGGCCGAGAAGCGGGTCAACCTCAACCGGTCCAAAGAGATCGTGGATGCGGGCGTGGACGCGGTCGGCGTTGGCTGTCCGTTCTGCAAGACGATGATCTCCGACGGCATGAAGCACTTCGACGAGGACGAGGACATCGCGGTGCTCGACATCGCCGAGATGATCGCCGCCGCCCTGCCACCGGAAGCCACCGCCTCCGAAGGGGCTCCCGCATCATGAGCGGTCCCTTGCAGTCGGCGCTCCACGACAAGATCGTGGAGGCGCTGGCCCCCGCGGTGCTCGAGATCGACAACGAGAGCAGCCGCCACTCGGGCAACAACCCCGAGAGCCACTTCAAGGTCACCCTCGTCGCCGAGGCGTTCGAGGGCAAGTCGTTGGTCCAGCGCCACCGGGCGATCAACGCGCTGGCCAAGGATGAGCTGGATGCGGGGCTGCACGCGCTGTCGATCCATGCGTACACCCCGGCGCAGTGGCAGAGCCGCGGCGGTACGATTCCGCAGAGCCCGCCCTGCCTCGGCGGCAGCAAAGCGGGCTGAGTCGCCTCGCCCGCCTGCGGCCGCCATCCGCAGGTCGGCCCGCGTCTGGCGCATGTCCAGAACGGACGGAGATCCGCCGCTCCGACCGTTCTTTCGTTCGGGGGAGAGGCGCTATGCGCCGGCCTGGTACCAGAACACGTCTGCCATGCCGTCGCCGCTGAAATCGGCGACGATGGGAGAGGACTCACCGTCAAACCGAATCTCAATGGATGCATGGGTATTGCGATCGTCACCCATCAGCCAAATGAAATCCTGGTCATCGCCGCTCCATAGAATATCGTCGACGCCGTCATCATTGAAGTCGCCCACGCCGACCTCATACGTCCCTCCTACCGACGCGGAGCTGTCAACAAACCCGCGGTCCTCGGTCCCGAACCACAGAGCATCCGACGCTGCTCCCGGCCCATACCAGAAGATGTCGTCGCTACCGTCGCCGTCGAAGTCGCCGGAGAAGGGTGCATACGTCCCCGAAACAGATCGTGATGCCAACGTAAACGTCCGATTCGCAGTTCCGTACCAGACCTCGTCCTGTGCAGCCCCGGGCGCGTACCAGAAGATGTCGCCATTGCCGTCCCCGTCGAAGTCACCGGTGATCGGCGTGAACATCCCGGGCACGGTCTGCGTCGTTGACGTGAACGAACGATCGCCATTGCCGAACCACGCATGGTCGACGCCGGTGCCAGGGCCGTACCAGAAGACATCGTCAACACCGTTTCCATCGAAGTCGCCGACGACGGGGATGTAGCTGCCGTTGATGTGATGGGTTTCGGAGGTAAACGTACCGTCCCCGTCCGAGTACCAAATATGGTCGCTGCCACCGCCTGGGCGGTACCAAAGGATGTCCTCGTTCCCATCGCCATCGAAGTCGCCCGATGCGACGGTGTAGTCGCCGCCGACGGGGAGTGAGGTCACGCCAAAGTGCAGGTCACCGGCGTTGGTCCACAAAAAGTCATTGGCCGTCTCCGCGTAGAGCTGATCCAAGGCCGTCAGGTCCGTCGCTGTCCAGTCTCCGGTCTCGTTGGCGTCGAAGCAGGCCTTCATCACCGACGGGGTGGCGCCCAGCGGAGTTTGTGGAACGTGCACCGCGCCGTCTACGGATTCAGTGACCGGGTCACCACCGCAGCTGGAGGAACGATCCAGCCAATCCGTGTGCCGGAGACCGATACAGTGTCCGAGTTCATGCATCAAGACGTGGGCGGCCACCGGCACCCCCAGGTCCGCGACACCAAACCCCACGCGGACCTGGTCGAAAGGCAAGCCACCGGCGGGGAAGCCGGCGATCGCACCGGAGCCTGGCTCCGCGGTGATGGTGATCGTCGCATCACACGCGTCAGAGGGATTTCGTCTCCGCAGGAACTTGAAGCTGAGATCGAGGCTGTTGTAGTTCTGAATCGCCTTGTCGAGGCCCAGGCTCAAGACACCGTCCCCGAGAGTGAACTCCCTGAGGCAGATCGTTCGAATATCGTCGGACATCAGAACTGGGGTCCGCCACTGGCGCAGGCCGACGTCAGCGTCCTCACCGGGGGCGACCCCGGCCAACTCGCGCGAGGCCTCGAGCGTGACTTGAGCATCGCCGCCGACCAGGACGGTCCCATCAGCCAGGATCTCGATCTCAGAGGCCGGGAAGCCTGCGTTCTCGAGGTTTTCGGTGATCTCTTGCGTCTCGTCGTCAACGACGTTGGGAGTCGTGTCGCAGGCCGCAACACCGAGCAAGAGAGGGAGGAGCATCAGATCATGATTCAGTTTCGCCATCGCTAGGGTCCGTTTGTTGAATGTGAAGCCCGGCTACCCATCTCCGGCACCGCGGCAACACGGCTGTTGCACCCGGTCCGTCCGCGCTCCTTCTTTTTTTGCGGAAGAGGGCGCTTTCGGTTTTCACTCGGCATCCAGCCTCATCGCGATGCCTCTTCCTATGCCGCGGGGGCCTCGAGACTCATCCGTTCCACATTGCTCCCCACTGGACCTACGAAATGGTCAGGAGAGCCCCAGAGAAGCGACCGCCGGGCCGCACACGAACGCAAGGAAGCAGACGAGTGAGCAAGAGCAAACGAGTTCAATCCTCATCGTCAGACGTATCGTGCCGTGGGTCGAGACCGAACCGGTTGCCGTGCCTCCCGCTGTGCAGATTGGACGTTGGTGGGTGGCACCGGTGGTCGGCGGCGCGTTGTGGATGGGACTGTGTGGGCGTTGCTCGCGATGCTGGTCGGGCAAGCGCTGGACGTTCTTGGGTGTACCTCTTGGTGCTCGTCCCAGGCTTGCTGTACGAGCAGCCAACGACGCGAGGAACCTCGAGGCCGCGACTCAGCTGCGGTCGTGCGCGAGCGTCTTGCGGCCGCCGGTCTTGAAGAACACCAGCATCTTGCCGACCTCCGAAGTCCCCTCGACGACGCCGTTTCCGAACTTCGGATGCGCGACGCGGTCGCCGGGCTCGAACGTCGTCCGCATCGAGTACTCCTGAATCGGACGATCCATGTTCGCCTCGATCAACGGGTTGTCGGCTGAGGGGGGGACGACGGACTTCGCCGACTTGCGGGTGCTGGTGATCGTCCGGCGTTTGCTCTTCGCCGACGCGTTCACATCAACTTCACCGGCGGGCGCTTTGTAGCGGTGCGATCCGATGCAGTTCTTACACGTGACCTTGGTGACTCGGTCACCGCTCATCGCGGCGACGACGTGCCAAACGTCGCCACACTTCCCGCACGTGGAGTAGATGTCCTTGCCGACTGCGACGCTCATCGAGCCCGCATCGTAGCGCCGCGGGGTCCGGCCGTGGAGGGCGCCCCGCAACCCGGCACCCGGCGCGCCTGAGATGAACTCCAAGGCGGTCGCGACAGACGCGCGGGCTCAGAGCCCGAGGCCGGAGAGCGCGTCAGCGTTGCTTCGAACGGATGCCTTGCCTTCGGCACTCGCCGCGGGTGCGGCCGGTGCCACCCGCTGCGCTTGCTCGAAGTTTTCGCCGGCGCGATCGAGGGCCTCGAACTGACCATCGAACGCGTCGTCGAACCGCTTGCGCTGCGACTTCTTGGCCAGCGGTCGGCTGGCGGAGCGCCGCTTGTGAATGCGACCCCGGGTTCGCTTGAGTTTATCCTGCGCACGCCCGAAGTCTCCGGCCGCGAAGGCCTCGTTTGCCTCGCGCAGTGCAGCCGAGGTCTCGGCACGGGCGAGGCGAGCCTCGACGAGCGGATCGAGCGGGGACACGGACCCCGCGTTGTTGGTCAAGCGCACCGCGAGCTGTCCTTCACAGGCACCCTCCCCTTGCGGTTCCGTAGTGAGATCGCGATAGCGCAACTGCACGTCGGCGACCTCTCGAAGCCCTTCGACGCCGCGAGGGAGTTGAACTTCGACAAGCAGGGACTTTCGGTCGCCCGCCGCGAACGCTCCGAAGGGAACGACGAGAGCGCGCCCCTGGCGGGTGAATCCGCGGTCGAACACCTTGGTGATCTCGACGCCGGGACCGAGGTCGATGACGGCCTCGACCCCCGACGCGACGGTCTTCTGCAGGGACCGGAGTTCCTCGTCGAACACGCGAGCGAGGCCTGAAGGGTCGCGAACAAAGTAGTGACGACCGTTGGAGGCCTGGGCGACCGCGAGCAGCAGTCGCTCGTCGTAGTCGACATCGACCCCCAGCGAACTGATCGTGACCCCGCGTCCACGGGCTTGCTCTGCGAGTCGTTCGAATCCTTCGGGCTTTCGAATGCCCGTGTTGGCCTGACCGTCGCTGAGCAGCAGCATGCGAGAGACAGCCCCTTGCCCGCGCTCGAGTTGCGCAAGCCCCTCCTCGACTCCGCACGAGATACAGGTGTGTCCGCGCGCCTCAATGGTGCGCAGCTGCAATCCCAGCTCGCTGCGAGAGTTCGCGGTGACTTCGGTGGGCGGCACGAGAACGGTGCTCTCGGTGTTGTAGACGACGACGCTGACGGTGTCGCCGTCGCGGAGCCGTCCGATCATGCCGCGCGCGGCGGCCAGAGCGTTCTCCATCCGCTGGCCCTTCATCGAGCGAGAGCGGTCGATGACGATGGCGAGGTTGGTCGAAGCGGCCTCGGCAGCGCGAAGGTCTTCATCGGCGTGAAGGTCGAGGTGCACGAACGTCTTGGCGCTGCGCCCCGCGGCCATGGTCGCGTGGCCCAGGCGCCCCTCGACTCGCACGGTCGCGCCCGAGTCGAACCGATCCCGGGCTGGCTGGAACACCGACAGCAGGCTCGAGGCCGGGTCCGTGTCCGGCGGCGTGTAGGCCGCGATCGGAGGGGGCGGAGGTGTGCCGCCCAGGCTCGTGGCCAGCGCCATTCCGGCAGCTGAGCTGGTGAGCAGGCAGGCCACGGCAAGTCCGGCAAACGTCGAGAGCTTCATGCGATCCCCTCGGGGCGGCCAGGAGCCGGACCCGCGTGAGTGGGCTGAACGCGCGAGTTGTCGGTCGGGTCTGCACCGGGTGCTTTTTCCGGGTTCTGGCCCCCACCGGCCCGATCACCGGCTCGGCGAACGCCCGCGGACGCCAAGAACTCCCAGGGCGCGATCGACCCGATGAGCACGAAGACGACGTCGGTCGGGACCACAGTGGATTCCTCGCCGCTGCGTAGAACGGCGGTCTGGGGCCCGATCGACTCGACGGCGGACCTCCAGCGGATCTCCAGCCGGCCTGCGGCCTCCGCCGCCTTCATCGCCTCGATGTTGCGCGCTTTTCCGCGCCTGAAGTCGTCGCCGCGGGCCACCACGGTAACCGTCGTTCCCGGGGCATACGACAGCGCCAGCGCAGCCTCCATCGCTGCGTCGCCCAGACCCACGACGACACAGCGACGCTGCGCGAACGACCGGGCGTCGGCCAGGCTGTAGAACACCTGGTCCTCCATGCTCGGATCGACGGGCCCAGGCAGGGTCCGGGGAGTCCCGCGACGACCGATCGCCAGCACCACCTGTGCCGCGCAGAACTGCACAGTGCTCTCATCAGGGCGGACACACGACACCCAAAATCCGCCGGGGTCTCGCACGATTCTGGTCACGCGGTGATGCGTGTGCAGCGGTAGCGCCTGGGCCCGCACGATCCGGGTCCAGTGACGAAGCAGCTCCTCCTTGGTGCTCTCGGCCAGCCACAAGTCTCCGATCAGCGGCACACTCAGCGGCTGGTCGAAGACCAACTTCCCGCGGGGGAAGCTCTGAATGCTCTGCGCCAGGTCCCCTTGGTCGACCATGACGAAGCGCAGCCCTTCCTGCTTGGCTTGCAGCGCCGCCGAAAGCCCGGCCGGTCCCGCGCCCACGATCACCAGGTCGAGCATGTCCCCGCTGGGCGTTCGGCCCGAAGCGACCGCGCTGCGAACCGCGACGGCCCCTTGGTTGATCGCGTTACGGATCAGCGGCATCCCGGTGAGGTCGCCGGCGAGATACAGACCCGGGACATCGGCCGACTCCAACGTCGCCGTCACCGCGGGGCGGTCGTCGATCGGCTCGCCGTCATGCACGACGAGCGACCCATTGGGACAGCGCTCCTCGCAGGTCGTGAGCCCGCAGCAGTCTTGGGGTCGTGCCACCTTGGCGACATAGGCCTCCAGCGCGAGCACGTCGTAGGGACACGCATCGACGCACGCCGAGCAGCCCAGGCAGGTCATCGCGTCGATCTGCGGCAGCCGAACCCGCTCCGGGGGGCGTACGTCCACGGCGTCGGAGGAGCCACCTGCTCGGCGAGGTCGAGTCCACGCGGCCCGTACGACCAAGACCACAAAGCCCGCGACGGCGACGACGCCCCACAGCCACCGGGAGTCTTCAGGCACCCGCGCAGGCGGCGATGGTGCGGCCGCGACCGCTTCCCGGGCCTTCGTCCACAACACCAAGCGGTCCTGCGTCCCTTGCAGCCCCAACGTCGCGCCTTGCACCCGCTGGTGTTCATCGAAGCACAGGGTCATCGAACCCGACCCGTCCAGGCAGCGGCCGATCGGGTCCGTCGGCTTACCAGGCTCGTGGCACCGGGCACACGCGGCGGCGGGAATGACGGGAACCGTGCCGCGCACATAGGCGGCCGGCGAGCCCTCGAGCAGAGACTCGCCGCCGACACCGAATCGCGTGGCTCCCTTGGGCCCAAAGCTCACCCCACCGAAGTCCTCGTGGATTCGGTGGCAGTCGGTACAGCGCAGCACGCCGCGTTCCTGCAGCGCGCGGTGCCCGGGGCGCGTCGACTGGTGCCCCGCATGGCATTGCGCGCACCGGGTGGTCGCCGGCGTGCCCGGTTGGTGGCAGCTCTCGCAACTCAGCCCCGCCTGCACATGGGGCCGCCCCATCGGATGCCGCGATGGCGTGTCCCAGCTCGTCCACAGCGCAAACGCTCCCACCACGACCCCCACCAACGCGACCGCCCAAACCAGCCCGGCACGCATGCGCTGGTCACCGCGAGTTCTCGCCGGTGGTGCATGTCGGCGATTCGGCCCCGCAGCGTCGGTCCACAAATCCCGCCTCACAGCGCCACCTTCGAGTAGACGTGCACCGCGAGCAGCACCACCGACAGCGCCGAGAACACGATGTGTGGGGCCAGCCATCCGCGCAGCAGCACGCGAAGCAGCCGGCGGGGTGTGGACGCGCGGGCGTCGACCACCGCGGCCAGGACCTCATCCAGCCCTTCCATTCGGGCGGCGCGCTCGGAGCCCAACTGCGTGTTCAATCGGGTCCGAAGGCGCTGTTGTTCCTGGGCCAGCGAGCGCCCCGATGCCAGAAGCACCAAAGCACCACCGGGTCGGTGCACGTAGGGGAGCAACACCGCCGCGGTGAGCCGCTTGAGCGCGTCGCTTCGACCCCCCACCGCGCGCATCAGTGCGTCGGCGGGATCCGGAGCCTTCCCCTCCAGTGCATCGCTTGGCGCCGTGGCCTCCAGTCGGGTCAGCCGCGAAGGAAGAACTCGGTACGCCACGAGCCCGAACAACCCGAGTGCGACGGCCACCAGCAGCACGCCGGCGAGCACCCCCGGGACACCGACGAAACGACCTCCGCCGTGGCCCCAGGCGGCGCCCCAGGCCAAAGCGCCCAGGATCCCGTGCAGCCCCAGACCGTGGGCTCCGCGGCCCATCGGCCACCGCTTCCGCCGCAGGCCGGCATAGGCCACGCTTCCCAACAGGGCCGCCGCGGCGAGCCACCCCATGGACAACCCCGGCCCGGCGCCGGCGATCCAACCCGCGTCATGCTTCGCCGCGCCCCAGGCCCCCAGCGCCACCGACAAGCCGATGCCAACCGAGGTGAGCCATGGCCACACCCGAGCCTTCGCGGCGAACGCAGGAACGGGCCGCCCGAGCACGGCGGCGGCCTCGACCATGGCCGCGCTCGCATCCACGCGCATCAACGCCTGCGTCGGACAGGACTCGACACACGCAGGGCCACCGCCCGACCCCACGCACAGGTCACACTTCACGGCGACCGACTCGAACGGGCCTCCCACCGGCGAGGGCGTCCCGGCAGGACGCCGGGCGAGCTCGATCGCATCCCACGGACACGCCTTCGCACACGCCCCGCACCCCGTGCACAACGCCGCGTCGATCTGCACCGATCCATCTCCGTCCCGGGTGATGGCGGCCGTCGGACAGTCGGGCAGACACGCCGGGGACGAGCAGTGTTGGCAGGCCGCAGCGAGCAGCCACGGAGCGCTTGGGCTTGCTGGCGTGCCGATCCGCGCGACCAACCGAGGCCCTTGCCGGGTCATGCGAGCCTGTCCATCGGCGTGATTGGACGCGCACGAGCGGGTGCACTGTCCGCAGCGGACACAGCTCTCCTGGTCGATGACCAGAAGCGAGCGTGCGCGCGCCAACCGGTGGACGTCGACGGGCTCGGGCCGGGGCCCAGACTGCATCTGCAGCAGCACCTCGGACCGCGCCTGCGCACGGGTTCGGGTCTGGAGGTCGAGCGATGCTGCCGCCCCTCCCAAGGCCGATCGCAGGGCCTCCGCGCGGACCCAGACGACTTGGCACGGCCCGGCTGCGACCACATCGTGGGCCCACGTCCGGCCCGCGAAAGCCTCCTCCACACCGAGCACGTCCGGGCTCAACGCGATGCGCTCGACCTGCCGGGTGCCTTCGCGTCGGACGTGCAGCACCCCGTCCAAAATGAAAGCGCCCGCGGCCGCCGGATCGCCGGCGCGCGCCGCAAAGCTGTCGGCCGATATCGTGCGCAGGCTGGCCCCGTCGAGCAGCAACTCGAGCGCCCGAGGCTCGAGGTCCGGAAGCACCCCACGCAGCAGGTCGCCGACCACCGCCCGCTCCAACCGTCGACGTTCGGCCGCCGCGACGGGACGTCCTCCGGCCCGGGTCCATGCACGGTTCAGAAGCGCCGCCGTCACGCCAAACACCTCGGCATGCCCCTGCGCGGCTGCACAGGCGCGCCGGGGCAGACCCAGCATGGCTTCCTCGCCCAGCGTATGTCCGGGCTCGGCGACCCGCAGCACGCCGGCATCAGTGGACACACGGACGCGGCCCCGCAAGACCACGTAGAGCGCATCGGCATCCTCCCCGGTCTCGTACAGGACGGCACCATCGCGAAGCACCGTAGTGGTCCCGGCAGCTTCGAGGCGCTGACGCGAGACAGAATCGAGCCCACGCAGCGGCGCTGCATCGAAGGGCCCCGCCGTCACGGCAGGGTCACCTCTGCAACCGCCAACTCCACCGCTTCCAGCCGCTGGAGCGTGTCTCGGGTGACCAGCGGCCCGCTTGGGCGGAGGCCTCGCGCGGCCTGCAGCGCTTCATAGTCGGCGAACGCCTCGACCAAGAAAGGAGGGAACGCGCGGAACATCAACCGCGCCCGGATCTTCAGCGGCCCCGAAGGCGCCGCAAGCTCGTATGTGTACAGCTGTGGCTCTCCGGCGACGGCCGACCGCTCGTCGATGATCGCATCGGGTCCCTTGGTGAGCCCACGCTGCGAGTCCAGCCCGCCCACGGGGAAGTACACCTCGAGGAACTTCTCCTCGTCCCGAAGATTGGAGATGCACTCGCCCGTATCGAGATCATACCCCCCGTCCGCAAACCGGTCGGCACGATGCCGCCCCTGCCCCGGGCCCGGCTTGCAGCGGCCTGCGCCATCGATCCGCCCAATGCAGGTCACGCAGCGTTGAAAGCCATTTTGAAGGTTCACCAACCCGCGCCCCGAGAATCGGTTTCGACCGACCTCCTGCCACTGCGGTACGTCGGGACCGTCGATGATGTCCGCCCCGAACATCCCGAGCGGACGCCCCTGCCCGTCGACGTTTCGATCGTCCACATTGACCCGGACGAACCGCTTGTCCCGCAGGTTTTCCGCGGGGTCGTCGATCCGCCCCACTTCATAGACCACCCGCCCGTCGCTGTCGGTCACCGTCAGGTGCACCCAGATTTCGCGCTCCTGGCTGAAGCCGGCGGGCACCTTGTGTCCGGCCCCGATGTTCTCGATGGTGATCGGGATCTCGATGCCGCTTCCGCGTCGCTGGGGCGGCTGCAGCTCAAAGCGAAACGTCGACCCGAGCAGCAGGTCCCTTCGTTGAAGGATCCCTCGGGGGCTGCCATGAGCATCGAGCCCGGGGTCATCCACGAGTCCGTCGGGAAACAGAGGCGAGAGTGGAACGTCCACCCCCGCGAACGCGTGGGACGAGATCGGGCCGGCGGCCGTCGAGCTGATCGATGCCCGCCCCGAAGGCCGAACTCCGGGCTCCACAGGCGAGAACCGAGTGCCGTCCGGGCACGCACGTTCCAGTGCGGTGTATCGGGTTTGGCGGAACGGATTTCGCGGCGGAGCCTCAGCCTCGGACACGCAGATTCCGGGGTACAGGCTCATGTGGCAGTCCTGACAGCTCGACGCCTCGCGGCCCTCGGCGCGTTCCTTCTCCGCCCAGTCGACCCACTCGCTGTACGCGTTGCGAAGGCGCTTGAAGTGCTCCCCCGTCGCATCGACCGCGCGGGCGTCGGTGCCGAACAACCGAACGTCGTGGCAAGAGCCGCAGAACTCGCTGCTTTGCAGGTAGTCCGTCGAGGCGGCGTCCGGCCGGGCGTGGCCTCCGGGCACGATAGGCGCACCGCGGGTCAGGGCGCCCGGGCGGACGTGATAGCCGCTGTTCCCGATGCCAGGGTTTCCAACCCGGTCCTCGGGTCGAGCGAAGAAGCGGCGGCCGGTCACCGGGGAGATCCAGTCCGGATTGCCCTCGTAGTCACCCCGGACCTCGTTCCCCGGTCGCGCAGGCCCGTCCACCTGATGACAGAACGCGCAGCCAATGCCCTCGAGTGTTTGCGGAGGCAGCAGGTCGATCACCGGGCGCCGCGACGCGCTGTTGACCGAACGACCGTCCCACGCCGGCATCGCAGGCTGCAGGTTTTCCCCCGGGGCGTGGCAGTTGACGCACCAAAGGGCGCCACCGGTCCCGGTCTCGCGAACTCCAGAGACAGGGTCCACGCAGGCGCCGGGGCCAGCGTCTCGCAGGACCCCTGCCCCGCCAGGACAGTCGTCGTCTTTCCCGACCTGCTCCTCGATCAAGATCTCGAGCGCCCCAAACAGCGGGCTCTTGACCGAGTGCGCCATCACCGATCCGTGCCACTGCGCTGCGTGCTCCGGGTGACACGCTGCGCAGTCGTCGGCCATGGTTTGCGTCTGCGCGAGGGCGGTCGCAGCGGCCACGCTTGGGGGTCTCGGGGCGGGCTCAGGATCGGACGGCGCGAGGGCCACCGCAGCAAGACCACCCAACAGGGGGACAAGCGACCACGCGAGCGACCGCCGGCGTCTGCCTGGCGCGATGGGGGCACGTTCCGCAGGCGGTGAGGCTGCGATTGCCGGCGCCGGGGGGGGAGCGCGTTGCGGCGCCGCAATGGGCTCGCCTCGCAGCGTGCGCACCACCGAGTCGAGATCCGGCCGGTCGCTCGCCTGCGGTGCCAACAGCTTCAGACACAGAGCCTGCACACCCGGCGGCAGCTCGCGCGCAATCGCGTCCGGCAGGGGCGGCGCGCCTCGCTGCGCCCCATCGGCCAGCCCGAGCCGTCGGCCACCACCTTCGAAAGGATGGACCCCGGCGAGGCTCCGATAAAGAAGCAGGCCGAACGCGAATCGGTTGCTGGTGCGATCCCACGGATCGCCACGGGCAGGCTCCGGCGGAGTCCAGCGGCCCACGGCGGGCAGTGCAGGCGCAGGCGCCCCGGCCAGGCTTGCCACCAACGGCTGCGCGATCAGGCCGGTGTCCTGCCCGTCGACCCAAGCGGTTCGGGGGGTGAGCGGACCGGGGAACAACGAGACCCTCTCGCAGTGCGCCAGCGCGACAGCAAGCGGCAACAGATGGCGACGCGTTTCCTCAAACGACCAAGGCTCGGTGCTCCAAGCGGCGCGGAGCGTGACACTGGTCGACGCTCGAATGGCCGCCCGCACATCGTCGGGATCCGCCTCAAAGCGACCGACGCCATGCCTTCCGAGCGCGACCAGGCGGGCGACCGTTGCTTCCGCCCCTGGTGGAAAGCACCACCGCTGCGCACCATCTTCTAGGCGCTGTCGTTGGGCCAAGCCCAGAGCGGACAGCGGTTTCGAGCCGTCCGAATCGCCGGTCAACGCGAAACCTCCACCACTGCCTCGCCGCCGGTGAACCAGGTGCTTGCGTAGCCGAGCCCGAACCCGACGGCGGTCATGAGCAGCAGCAACGAGACGGCGACCCGATTGCCGATCGTCGCCGGCGCTGCAGCCCGTTCAATGAGCGCGATCGTGTCGGTGCTGACCACGGGCTCCGAGGGCTCGGCCGGACGCATCGCGGTCGCCGGTTTGGTCGCCGGCGTCGGCGTTTCTGTTCGGACCAGCGCCGCGGAGGTCGATGTGGAGAACGGCTCGAGTTGCTGAACGACCTCTCCAGCGTGCTCCGGCCGATCGCCGGGACGCTTTCCAAGCAACGAGAACACCAGTCGCTCCACCCCCTTGGGTAGCCCATCTCGGACCTCGTCGGGCAGCGGCGGCGGCTCGGCGGTGCAATGCAGGTTCAGCAACTCTCGTGGCGATGCACTCTGAAACGGAGGCTCCCCCGCGAGCAGTTCGTAGAACACCACCCCAAGCGCGTACAGATCGGCGCGCGGGTCCAGAGGCGCGGCATCGATCTGCTCGGGGCTCATGTACGAGAGCGTGCCGACCGAGTGGGTGGTCGTCTGGTGCAGCGCTTCGAGAACCTTCGCGATGCCGAAGTCCGCCACCTTCGCGGTCTCACCATCCCCGGTGATCAGCACGTTCTCGGGCTTGAGGTCGCGGTGAATGATGGCCGGCTCCTGGGAGTGGGCCGCATGGAGGCCGGCGGCGATCTGACTCACCCACTGCACCGCGGTCATCCAGGGCACCCGGCCCCGCTCCTGCAACACGGCGCGCAGGCTCGGGCCCTCGAGGAGCTCCATCGCCATGACCAGCTGCCCGTCGACTTCGGAACAGGCCAGGCACCGGACCACGTTCGGGTGGTCGAGATGGGCCAGGATCGTCATCTCGCTGCGGAACAGCCGCCGGCCTTCCTCCGAAGCCGCGAGCTCGGGTCGAAGCGTCTTGAGCGCGACTTCGCGCCCCGAGAGTCGCTCCTTGGCGGCGTAGACCATCCCCATGCCGCCCTCGCCCAGCGGGCGGAGCACGTCGTAGTCGCCGATTCGGTCCATCGATTCGGGCCAACGCACGAGTGCCGGACCCGGCCTGCGCAAACGGGAAAAAAAAATCAGCCGACCAGGAACTCCAGGGCTTCGGGCCGGTCCAGGCGATCGACCACGCGATCTGCCCCGGCCCTTTGCAGTGAATCCGCGTCGTGGGGGCCCGTGGTGACGGCCAGGCAAACCGCCCCGATAGCCGCCGCAGCTTCCACGTCTCGCGGGGTATCCCCGATGATGACCACCCGTGCGTGTGCCGCCGAAGTTCCCAACAGGGCCAGGCCCCGGTCCCGACCCACCGCCAGCATGTCCGAGCGGATCTCCGCGTCGCTACCAAACCCGCCGAACGAGAACGAGTCCCACAACCCGACCGGCGCAAGCTTGTGGCGCGCCCCCTCGACGTGGTTGCCCGTTCCCAAGCCGACGGCCGCCCCCGGCTGTGCGTGCGCGAGATCGATGGCGGCCTGGACCCCCTCGTAGACCGTCGGAGGGATGCTCCGCAGCTCGAGTTCAACCCGTTCGAGGTAGGCCCCGACCACGCGCTGAATCTGGTTTTCGTCCGCGGGGTGCCCGGCATTGGTGAGCGCCGCGCGGGCGATGCCCGGATCGGTCATCCCGGAAAAACGGACCGCCTCCATCGCGTCCCCGCAACCCGGACACACGCTCTCAAAGCCCGCTTGCATCGCCCGACGGCCCGCGCCCTGTGCATCGAGGATCGTGCCATCGATGTCGAACAGGAATACGGTCGGAGCGGCCATCAGAATGCAGCTGCCTTGCCGCCGTCCCGGACCGTATCCGCGACCGCCCGGAATCCACCGCTGGCCGGGTCGACCTCGATGCAGTTCGCGTGCCCCATGGACGAGCGCCGGGCATCGACCTCGTGGCCCAGCGCTTCGAGACCGGACTGCAGCTGTGGCCCGATCCCGCTCTCTGCCCAGACCTTGTCCGGCTGCCACTGGTGATGCACCCGCGGCGCGGCGACGGCTTCGTCGATGGTCAGCCCGTAGTCGACCACGGCCCGAATCACCTGAAGGACCGTCGTGGTGATCGTGGGGCCGCCGGGGCTTCCGACGATGGCCCGCAGCGCCCCATCCTTGGCAACGATCGTGGGCGTCATCGAGCTGAGCATGCGTTTGCCGGGCTCGATCTTGTTGGGCTCGCCCTGCACCAGGCCGAAGACGTTGGCCGCCCCGGGCTGGGTCGAGAAATCGTCCATCTCGTTGTTCAGCAACACGCCGGAGCTTGGAAGCACAAACCGCGCCCCAAACCCCAGGTTGAGCGTGGTGGTGTTGGAGACGGCGTTGCCGGCCGCGTCGACGACCGAGAAGTGGGTGGTCTGGTGCGACTCCTCCTTGATCGGTGGGATGCCCGCGTGGATCTCGCTGGAGGGCGTGGCGTGGGCAGGGTCGATGTTGGACAGCCGCCCCTGCACATAGGCCTTGGTCATCAGCTGATCCAAAGGGAGCTTCACGTAGTCGGGATCCGCCAACAGCATGTTGCGGTCGACATAGGTCCGCCGAGCGATCTCGATGTGCAGATGGACCTCTTCCACGCTCCGCCACGGTTTGGACGCCAGGTCGAGGGACTCCGCAGCAGCCAGCATCTGGTACAGCCCCACCCCTCCTGCCGACGGTGGCGGCATGGTGATGATGTCGTGCCCGCGATACTCGAACGCGATCGGCTCGCGCCGCTTCGCCTCGTACGACGCGAGGTCCTTGGCGGTCCACAATCCACCTGCGGCCGCGTTCTCGGCCGCCATCGCCTCCGCGATCGGTCCCTCGTAGAACGCTCGAGGCCCCCCATCGGCGATGGCCTCGAGCGTGGCCGCCAGCACAGGCTGTTTCCAGGTGTCGCCCACGGCATACAGGGATCCGTCGGGCTTCGTGTAGAAGGTTGCGGAGGCGACATAGCCCGCATCTCGGATGCGCCCAACCCCGCGCTCGATGTCCTCGACGTGAAAGCTGTCCAGCGCGTTGCCGTTGCGGGCGAGTTCGACCGCCGGCATCACAACGTCGCGCCAAGGAAGCTGTCCGTAGGTCTCATGGGCGAGGGCCAGGCCGGCAACCGATCCCGGGATGCCCGCTGCTTTGGGACCCACCAAGCGTTCTTTGGTGGGCTTGCCGTCGGGGCCGAGAAACATGTCTCGGGTGGCTGCCGCGGGGGCCTGTTCTCGGTAGTCGAACGCAGCGGTGTCACCGTCGGCCATGCGCACGACCATGAACCCGCCGCCTCCGATGTTGCCCGCGGAGGGGTGCGTGACCGCCAAAGCAAAGCCGACCGCGACGGCGGCATCGATCGCGTTGCCGCCTTTCTTCATGATCGCGATACCCACCTCGCTTGCACTCGCCTCGGCGCTGGTCACCGCACCGTGGACTCCAAGCGCGACGCGTGTCCCGTCGGCTTCTCCCGCGGGCATCGATCGTTTGACCGCCGCGGGATCTGCAACCTGTGCGCTCGACGTGTCAGCCGGCGGCGCGGGCTCCAGGCCGGGCCCCGCGGTCTTGCACCCGCCGCCAAGCAGCGACAACCCCAGAGCGAGTGAGGTGAACCGAAGCGAGTTCATCGCGCGAAGGTATACCTCCGGCGGCGGAGCCGTGGGACCGATGGCAAGGAGCCGCAGCGGCCGACATCCACCCCACCCAAGGCCGTCCCCCTGTGGTCATGGTGCTCACACGTGCCACACGGTGTGGCCAGGTCTTGGGGGCGCGCGGGTGGATGCCGGCCTGATGCCACGCGTCCACTCGATACGACCGCCATTGCACGCCGATTTTCCGGCGTTGCAGCGCTTTTTCTCAGCAACGCCACAAAACCTCGTTTCGCTCGCTATGCTGCCCCTCTACGCCTGGCCCGATGACGCCCAACGCCCACCTCGAGCAGCTCACGCCCGAAGACGTCGGCCTGCCTGAAGGTGCGCGGATTCCCTTCCAGTTCACACCTGGACACAGCTGGTCGCCCCTTGTGGTCAGCTTCCCGCATGTCGGTCTCGCGTGGCCACACGAGTTGCGACCCAAGCCTCAAGTCGAGTTCTCCCGCAACGCCGACTACGAGGTGCAGACACTCTACGCGGGCGTGCCAGTGCTCGGCGCCGCCACCGTCACCGCCCATTTTTCGAGGCTGGTCGTCGACCTCAACCGGGCGGAGGATGACGTCGCCCACCAGCTCGTCCCGGACCATCCCGCACCTCGAGCTCGGATGAAACCCGGCGTCCCCGGGAGTCCGGCCCCGCTCGGTTGGGATCGGCCAGGCCGCGGGGTGGTGTGGGCCTCCGCGATGACCGGTGCTCGCAGCACGACGCGTATCCTGACCCCGCCACTGTCCTACTCGGCGTTCGAAGCCCGCATCGCTCGGTTTCATCGGCCCTACTACCAAGCGCTCGAGGTGTTGCTTCAACGCCGGCGCGAGCGTTTTGGGTACGCCGTCCTGCTCGATGCCCACAGCATGCCGGGCAGCGTTGGTGTCGATCTCGTGCTGGGCACGCTGGAGGGGGCGAGCTGTGCCGACGCGGTTGCGAGCACCGCGATGAGCGCCCTGGCGGGGACCTCCGATCGACGGTCTCTGCTCTCGGTACGCCGCGACGATCCCTACCAGGGGGGTGAGATCGTTCGAACATTCGGGAGACCCAGCGAAGGGGTGCACGCGTTGCAACTCGAGGTGTCGCGTCGCCTGTACATGGATGAGCGGGTGTATCGGGTGCTCAGTTGGCCAACCGACCTGCGCCCGCTCGCCTCACCGCGCGGTCCGCAGCAACCACGTGGACCTGGGGTGCCCGCACCGAACAGGCGCCGCAGCCGAGAACTCCATGAACTCGTACTTCGCGTTCGCAGCCTCGTACGGGCACTCAGCAGCCCTTCCCCGGCCCAACCCCAGACACGCGATGTGCCGCCATCCCCCACCCCGTGATGCACAGTAGGCGCAGCGATCACGGCGGTCGCAGGACATTTTTCGGTGATGTGTGGACGTTATCTCCCACATCCCTACACCGGGCACGGTTCAATTTCGGACCTTCGCTCGTCGATCCCTTGTCGCGAAAACCCCCCAAAGGATACACTCCCGGCGCACTGGAACCTCGTCACGAGGTTTACGTGCAGGGGAAGTGGGAGCAACGGTTGTGAGCAACGCAAGACAAGACGCGGACGCGTTTGACGACCTCCTCGGTCAACTCGTGGACGAGTTGGCGATGACGCCGACGATGCCCGAGGAGGCAGAGCAAGATCAGCCGGTACCCGTCCCTGGTGGGACGACTGTGGGGCCTGCCCCATCGGCACCGGGACCCTCCGGGGGCGGCGCCAACGTGGTTGCCCCACACCAGGGGACCCCGGTCGACTATCCGGAACCCGAGAAGAAGGGTGGATTGGGCCTCGGCCTCGGTCTGGGCATCGGGGGTGCAATCGCGGCCATCGGTGTGGCCGCCATCATCGTGCTCGGCGGTAAGGATGACGAGCAGGTCGCGGAGAAGGACGACAAGACGGAGCAGAAAGCCGACGGAGCTGGAGACAAGAAGCCTCCAGAGGCTCCGCCTCCAGCTCCGGGCGCTACGCCGCCTGCCCCGGGAACTCCGGGAGCGCCCGCGGTTGCGGGTGCAGTCCCTGGTGCGCCGGGTGCAGTCCCCGGCGCGGTCCCTGGCGCTCCTGGAACCCCGGCGGCTCCGGGTACCCCAGGCGCAGACCCGGCCGCTGGCACGCCCGGCGCGGTCCCGGCCCCTGGCACGCCTGGCGCAACGCCGGCGGGCGAGGCACCCAAGCCGGTGACCAAGCCGGTGACCAAGAAGAAGAAAAAGAAGAAGAAAAAGAGCGGGACTCGGCCCGCCAAGAAGAAGACTTCTGGTTCGAAGAAGAAGTCTGCCACCGTCAACCCGTTCGGTTAGACCCACATGTTTTCGATGAACGCCCCCATCGCCGTCGCGCTCGCCACGGCGCTCTCGCTTCCCTCCGCCGCACTCGCGGCGCAGCCCGCGGGCTCTCCAGACCCTGCCTCGATGTCCGAGGATCAGAAGATGGAGCGGGCCAAGGGCCTGTACGGCGAGGCCGACGCGGCCTTCCAAGCCGGCGACTTCTCCAACGCACTCGCCAAGTTCGAGGAGGCGTACAACTACTACGCGCCTGGGCTGCACCTGTTCAACTTCAACATCGGCGCCGCTGCGTACGAGCTCGGTGACTGTGCGAAGGCAAAGACCGCCTTCCAGCGGTTCCTCGATCTGGTGCCCGACCACCCCGAGCGTGGTGCGGCGCAGGAGAAGCTCATCGAGATCGAGCGCTCCGGTTGTGCCCAGGCGGCCGCCGCCACAACGGCTCCGCCGGTGACCACCACGACGCTGGGGCCAGCGACCGAAGACGACGAAGACTCCCCGCTGCTCACCTCCAAGAAGGACGAGCGCGAGGAGGCCTCGGAGCGAGAGCGAGACGAGAAAGACGCCAAGAAGACCGACCCCCTGCTGCTGACCGGCATCATTCTCACCGCTGTGGGTGGGGCGACGCTGATCGGAAGCGGCGTCTCGGTGGCGCTCGCACGCTCCAAAGCCAATCGCCTCGCCGACCTGGCATCCCCGGGCACCACCGGGTTCCCCGATGGCAACTACAGCGACGACGAGGTGTTCAATCTCGATCAAACGCGCCTGCCCGGCAACAACACCGCGACGCTCGCTCTGCTCGTTGGCGGCGTCGTTGTGACCGGTGTCGGTGTCGGTCTGTTGGTCGTCGGCCTCAAGCGCCAGAAAGCCAAGCGCGCCAAGGTTGGCGACAAGAACGCTTCGGTTCCCACCCGCCCGCACCTCGCCGGATTCGGTCCGTCGTTGCTGCCGCGCGGCGGCGGTGCGTCGGCCTCTGTCCGGTTCTAGCCCGAACGGGCTCCGGGCCCTCCGTACCTGCGGCCCGGACCTGAAGGGGTTCGTCCGTGCCTAGCCCCCGCGATCGCGCGCGTCTTCTCATCGAAGAGCGCCTCGCCGCGGAGCACGGGACCATGGGGTTGGAGCGCCCGGCGCCCGTCTGCATGATCTACCCGAGCCCGTACCGGGTCGGCATGTCGGCACTGGGCTTCCAGACCCTGTACCGCATGCTCAACGACGAGGGACCCGGTGCCCACCGAGCGTTCCTTCCCGACGACTGGGAGCCGGCATCGCTCAAGTGGCCCGCCCCCAAAGATCCGATGCTCAGCTACGAGCAGCGGCGGCCGATCTCGGACTATCGAATCTTGGCGATGTCGATGTCGTACGAGCTCGAGATCACAGGCGTGATTCGGCTGCTCGAAGGTGCCGGCATCCCCCTGTACGCCAAGGACAGGGGGCCTCGTGATCCGATCCTCATCGCCGGCGGTCCCCTGACCACGACCAACCCGAGCGTCCTGCTCCCGTTCGTCGACATCTTGATGTTTGGCGAGGGCGAGGAGCAGCTCCCCCTCGCGGTCGATCGGATTCTCAGCAACAAGCAACGAAGCACCGCGATCGAAGCGGTGGCCTCGATGCCGCACGCGATCCGAGGCGAGCTGGAGCCCGGGCACTTCGAGGCCTTTCCCACCCAGGCGAAGGTCGACAAGTCGGTCCTCCCCGCCTACTCGGCGATCACGACCCCCAATACCGAGCTCGCCGACATGTTCCTGGTCGAGCCCGAGCGGGGTTGTTCTCGGCAGTGCACCTTCTGCGTCATGCGGGGGCCAAGCACCGGCGGCATGCGCCTGCTGGACATGAAAGAGCCTCTGGGGCTCATCCCCGAGACGGCAAAACGCGTCGGATTGGTGGGTGCGGCGGTGACCGACCACCCCAACCTCGAGGAGCTCGTCGATCGCATCGTGCAGACGGGTCGAGGCGTCGGCGTGAGCAGCCTCCGGGCGGACCGGCTCACCCCCGAGCTGGTGGCGAACCTGACCCGCGGCGGCTACAAGCAGATCACCGTCGCCTCGGACGGCATCAGCCAGCGCCTCCGAGACCAGCTGCAGCGACGCATCAAGGGGGAGTCGATCCTCCGCGCTGCCGATCTCGTGCGTGCCGACCCCAACGTCCGCGGCATGAAGGTCTACAACATGATCGGTGTGCCCTCCGAAACCGAGGACGACGTTGACGAGCTGATCGCGTTCAACCAAGAGATCGCCGACAAGGTTCGGCTGACGCTCACGTTCTCGACCTTCGTCGCGAAGCAGAACACGCCGCTGGATGGGCAGCCCTTCATCGGCGTGAAGGAAGCGGAGGCCCGCCTGAAGAAGATCCGCAAGGCGCTCGGCAAGCGGGTCCAGATTCGGCCGCAGTCTCCTCGTTGGGCACACATCGAGTACCTCGTCGCGCAACGCGGAGCAGAGAGCGGGCACGCTGCGGTCCAAGCGGTCTACGGCGGCGGCGGGTATCGAGCCTGGATCAAGGCATTCGAGCGACTCGAGCCCCTACCCCGCCCGTTGGTGTTCGGGGACGAGGCCCTCAAGGCTCGCCGGGTTCGCCGGGCCAACGAGCGGGAAGAGAAAGCCCGTCTTCGGGTCCTGTCGTAGGCCGTCGCACTCGACCGTTAGGGCGGCGCCGCGTGGTTCCCCAGCAGCGCCCGAAGCGTGGCGTGGCGGGCTGGGATTCGGGCGACAGCCGCCTCGTGAGCATCGTGTAGCCGGGCGCGTGCGACCGCCATCCGCTGCGGATCGTCGGCGAGCTCGAGATCGCTGCGAACCATCAGGACAGTGAGCCCGAGATGGGCCAACACCGCCCCTGCGAGCAGCAACATCCCAGCCAAGCCGACGCGCGCCGAAGCGCTCACCGTGGCCACGCCGTCGGCCGTCCGCATCGCGGCGAGGCACAGTGGGAGTGCCACGATCAGGACGAGCGCCGCCCAGACCTTCAGCGGGACTGCACGCGCGGCCGCAGCATCCCCCCAGGCGGACGCCGACAGCGGTCGCTCGAGGACCACCGCGTAGCCTCTCCAGTCGAGCAGCGCACCGGTTGTGTTGGGGTCGACGAAGCTCGCCGCAAGCAGGGCCACCGCGGGCACCACGAGGGCAAGCGTGAGCGCGGCGAGCGGCCGTAGCCGGCCCCGCGCGCGCGCCCAGGCGACCACACACAGCGTGCTGGGCAGCAGCAGAGGCAGCGCGTCCAGAAGCTTGCGGGCACCAAAACTCGTCCCGCCGGACCACGTCCGCGTCCCGAGCACCGCATAGGCGCCGATGTCTCGCATCCCGGAGTCGAGCCAGATCTGGTGCGCGAACAAACCGAGTAGGAGCCACGCCGCGCGCTCTCGCCGAAGCGCCGCCCACCCGAGCGCGACGATGCCCAGCAGCACCACCGGCGACCATGTCAGGACCCCGTGGTAGGGCGAGATCAGGAACGCACGCAGGTGGTGTGTGGTCTCCGACGCGTAGCCTCCGAGGTCCGTGCCATACATCCACAGCTGAAGACGGAGGTGGAGCAGCGGCCAGGCGGAGGCAGCCACCGCGGCCGCACCCAGGCGCCGCAGTCGGTCCCCAGACGACCCCCCGTGCCAAGCGTCCTCGGCAACCAGCAACCAGATCGGCGCGAGCTGGGGCCGAATGCCGACCGCGAGACCCAGCAGCGCACCGAGAACGACCGCCCGGGACATCGGCGTCCCCCACCCTCGACTCCGCCAGGCGAGAACAAACACCAACATCACCCCGAAGCCCCAGACGTGGGGTCGCAGCGGCGCCTCGCTGGCGTAGTAGAGCAGCGGGGTGCCGGCGACCCAGGCCGCCTGGGCGACGAGGCCAGCGCGCGAGGTGCCGGCCGCATCCGTGTAGACACGGCCCAACATCCGCGCCAGAGCGAACAGAAACAGCATGGCGAGGGTCCGCACGGCGAGCAGGGGCACCGCGCCGTAGGGGTTGAATCGCAGACCGGTCGACTCCAACGCGCGTGCGGCCAAGAGTCCCAGCCCATAGCCGGGCGCCTGAAGCCAGGTGGCCCCCGCTGGCCAATGGTTGGAGACGACGCCTTCACCGGTGACGAACGCAAACGTCGGCGTGAGCCGCAACGCCAGCATCTCGTTGTCGTAGAGCAAGTCCGCGTCGACGAACATGCCGTGCAAGTGCGCGAGCATCCCCGCCGAGTCGGCGTTGTCTCGCACGATGTTGAACCAAGGCGCACAGACCGCCAACAGCACCAGGAGCCGAATGAGGTGCCGCCGGAACACCGCACCCCGTCCGTGCGTATGGTTGGGCGGAACCAAGGACCCGATGGTAGCGTGACGATGGTGAGCGTGCTGGCCCCCCTCATGATGCTCAAGTGCGCAACCGCCTTGAGCGCCCTCGACCCGACGCTGGATCCCTCCCAGCTGGATGAGGCCACCGCGACGGACGTCGCCGCGATCGAGATTGCGCCCTCCGAGGTGGCGTACATCTCGGCGCGGTACCAGGACACCGTGATTCGCGGACGTCCGTGGGTCCCGAACAAGCGCCTGGCGACGATCGGCAAGGGCACCCGACTCGTGGTTCGCGGCGAGGTCGAGAGCCGGGACGAGGAGGGGTGCAAGGGCAAGATCTGGTACGCCGTATGGCCACTCGGATTCGTTTGCAGCAATCACTTCACCAAGGCCAAAGAGCCACCTGAGGTCGGTGCTGCGCTGCCGCTAGGGCCTGGCAAGAGGCTCCCCCATGCGTACGCCTTGGTGCGGACCGACGGTACGCCGGCCTACGGGTCCGAGGACGACGTCCGCCTGGGCGTGGTGAAGCGGTCACTGACCAAGGGCATGTCCTTGGTGGTCACCGGTGCCACCGAGATCGACGGCGTCCGGTACGTCACCACAAAGAACGGCCTCATCGTCACCAAGTCCGACGTGGGGTGGATGGGCCAAGGATCCCAGTGGCAAGGCGTGCGGCTGCACAACGCGGAGCCGGGGCCGCTGCTGGGCTGGGTGCGCAAGAAGAAGGCCAAGGTCTGGGATGCGCCCGCCTCGGAGAATCCAGCGGTTGCCACGCTCGCGCTACGCGACCGGGTCCCGATCCTCGAGTCGCAAGGCGAATACCGCCGCATCGGTGTGGATCAGTGGGTCGATGAGGGCGACCTCAACGAAGTGACGATCGTCGCGCCGCCCGAAGGCGTGGTCACCGACTTCCGACGCGGCGAGACCGGCAACGATCAGTGGGTCGACGTCGACGTGGGCGAGCAGGTTCTGGTCACGTACCGCGGAGCTGAGCCGCAGTTTGCGACGCTGGTCAGCAGCGGTCGCGGCAGCCCCACGCCACTGGGCAACTACCCGGTCTGGGCCAAGGTTGCATCCATGGACATGGCCAACCAGGACTACGAGGACAACCCCTACCTCGTCCAAGGGGTGCCGTGGGTCGTGCTGTTCCAAGGACACATCGCGCTGCACGGCGCCTACTGGCACGACCGTTTCGGCAACCGCAAGAGCCACGGCTGCGTGAACCTGGCGCCTCTGGATGCTCGCTGGGTGTTCGAGTGGTTGGGGCCCACCCTCCCTGTGGGTTGGACGGGGTTCCTTCCCGACGATCTCCACAAGAGTCCGATCGTGCACGTGCGCGACACCAACAAGGAACCGGGGCTGCAGTTCACGCAGCAGCGCCCCTGGGGGCCGCCGGACCGCACCGCCGAGCGCAAGAAGAGCGATGCGGCGCAGCGTCGTCGAGAGACCGCCACGGCCGCCGCAGGTCCCGATATCGGGGCCGGAGAGTTTCTGCCGCCCGCGGGTGGCTCCCCGGCGCGCATCGAATCCAAGCCTGCGCCCCTGTAGAAAATCGGCGGAGAGTTCGGTGGCCCCGTTCCGTGACGCGGTGCTTGCAGCAGCCACGACCCCGCGCGTACGCTCCGCCGACATGCGACCCCCCTTTCGACGGCTGGCCCTTGCGGGCGCACTCGGGTGCCTGGCCTTGGGCGTGACCGCCGGCTGCGGCTCGGATCGACAGCACCGCGTCCGTGCCCCCAAGGCAGGCGCAAAGCTCCACTACGCCCTCGACGTTGGGACCAGTCTCGACGGTCACCTGCGGATCGGCACCACCCGCAAGGTCGAGGGGATGTCCGACCCTCTGACGCAGAGCGTGGAGTGCGACGCACGGCTGTTTGTGGTCAAGGCTGAACCCGACGGGTCGAGGATCATCCGGGCCACGTTCCGCAGCGTGGAGCTCGATTGGAGCGTCCCGCCGGAAACGGGCCTGTCGGCCGAGGCGTTCGCCAAGCTGGCCGCGACCACCCTCAAGGAGACGGAGATGCGCTTCACCGTCTCCGCCCGCGGCAAGGTCCTGTCCGTGCCCGCGGGGACCGAGCGTCGTCCCCCGGAGCTCGAGGGCCTGCTCGACACCCTGGGCCGCGCTGCTGCGCTCGCATTCGTCGAGCTCCCCACCGGACCAGTCGACAAAGACCAGACCTGGCTGGATGCGGCCACGGCACCCGGCACCCATCACAACGACACGCGCTTCGACGGATTGTCGCGCCGAGGCAAATCCGGCACGGTCACAGCGAATCTCGAGGTGCGGTTCGTGTCGGCGATCGAGGTCGACACGCCCAGCGGCCCACGCCGACGCCAGGTGGAGGGCGAGAGCGCCGTCGGACTCAGCGACAAGGGCGTTCCACTGTACGTGCGCACCGAGCTGCGCGACTTCGACCCCCTGCGCGGCACCGCCGTGCAGGAGATTCACGGGTCGTGGAACCGCACCGATTCCGGCGACCAAGGCACCACCGACGTCCAGGACATCGACGATCCGTGCGACGCCGACTACGTCGGAACCACGCCGTGCGTGGACACTCCAGCGTCACAACCGTGATGCAGACCCGAACGCTCGGTCGCCTCATCGTGCCCCGAATCGTGCTGGGCACGATGGCCTACGGGACCCACCGCGAGGGCGCGCAGCAGATGGAGACGTTCCGTGCGGCCATCGATGCCGGGCTCACCACGATCGACACGGCGCCGCTGTACCACTTTGCACGCACCGAGGCGTTTGTCGGCGAAGCCATTGCCGGACGGGATGTGCAGCTGCTGGGCAAGGTCGGTATCCGCTGGGACGACGACACCCACGGGGACGTGATGCTGCGAACCCGGATCGAGGGGCGAGAGGTGGTCGCGCGGAAGGACAGCCGCCCCGCCGCGGTTCGCCGCGACGTCGAGGAGAGTCTTCGGCGTCTGGGACGACCTCGGCTCGATCTGTGTCAGGTCCACCACCCGGACATCCACACGCCGATCGCCGAGACGATGGGCGAGCTTCTCCGGCTCCGGTCCGAGGGCAAGATCGCGGAGGTCGGAGTCAGCAACTTCTCGCCCGAGCAACTGGACGAGGCTCAGCGAGCGTTGGGGGATGTGCCCTTGGCCAGCCATCAGCTCGAGTACAGCCTGCTGGCGCCTCGGGGACGTGTGGCCATCGACGCGGCGGTGCAGCGCGGCATCGGCACCCTCATCTACTCACCGCTGCACCGGGGCGCGCTCGTTGGTGGTGCCGCCACGCGGCGACGTCTGCATGGCCACGACCCCAGGCGCAGGCGGCTTCCCTTCGTGCACGCCAATGCCGTCCGCATCGACCGGGCACTCGAGGCCTGCGTCTCGCCGATCGCCGAACGAGACGGTCACAGCATCGCAGAGGTCGTCCTGGCCTGGCTGCTCCATCAGCCCGGCGTGGACGCGCTCGTCGTGGGGGTAAGCCAACCCGCCCAGGCCCGCTCCATCGTGCGTGCCGCGTCCTTGGACCTCACACTCGACGAGCGGAACAGCATCACCTGGACGTTCGCCGGACTGGCCCTCGACCCTGATGCCCGGCCCCGTCGACGCGAGCGGGCTGAGAGCGTGGCCAGGCGGGTCGCAGGCGCTGTGCTGCGTCGCGCCGGCCTTCGTTGAGCGCCCGCTCGGCGGATCGGGCTTGGCGCAGACTTGTTCCAGGACGCCGACGTCGGGCTCACACGTAGTGCCGCGGAACCCGTTTGGACACGCCGCAGGTGACCTCGTAGCTGATCGTTCCAGACCACTGGGCCATCTCGTGCAAGTCGATCTGGCCCAGGCCTTGGGTCCCAAGCATCGTCACAGCTTCGCCGGCACGCACCCCGGGCAGGTCGGTGACGTCGAGCATGGTGACGTCCATGGTGATGCTTCCGACGACCTGGCATCGGTGGCCGCGGACGAGCATCTCGGCGGACCCGCTCATGTTCCGCGGATACCCGTCGGCGTATCCGACCGGGACGATGGCCAGCCGGGAGGGCCTCTCCAGCTTGACCCGGCCTCCATACGAGACCCGCACGCCCGCGGGCACCTCCCGTACGGCCAGCACCGAGCTCCGCATGCTCATCGACTCACGGAGTCCCGTGAGCTGAACATCTTGTGCCGATGCCGACCCGTACAAGGCGATGCCGGGACGAACCATGTCGAAGTGTGCGCGGGGGAATCGCACCAACCCGGCGGAGTTGCACGCGTGGCGCAGCGGAGGCGAGAACCCGGCGGCCGCGATTGTGCCGAGGCAGTCCTCGAAGACGGTGAGCTGTCGCTTGGACGAGAGTTCGTCCAAGCGGTCATCAGCGCAAGCGAGGTGCGTCATGACGCCTTCGAACGTGACCGTTCGGCCCTCGTCGCGGGCAAACCAGTCCAACAGCGGTGCGAGGTCCGAGGGCAGCACGCCGAGCCGGGTCATTCCGGTGTCGATCTTCACGTGCACCCGCGCCTGGCGAGCACCGATGCGACGGACCGCTTCGCTCAGCCGCTCCAGCTGCGGCACAGACCAGATCACGGGGGTGAGCCGCCGGTGTACGAGCACATCGGCGGACGCCGGCGCCACGCCTCCGAGCACGACGATCGGTGCGAGCACGCCTGCCTCTCGAAGCTGCACCCCTTCCTCGACGAGGCTCACCGCCAACCCCCAGACCCCGGCATCGACAAACGCGGCCGAGGCCCGTGCGGCACCGTGGCCGTACGCGTCGGCCTTCACGACCGCCAGGACCCGAGCGCTGCCGACGTGCGACTGCACGGCCGCCAAGTTGTGCTCCAAGGCCGCGAGATCGATCTGGGCGAACGTCGGACGCACCTCGACACCAGCGGCCGCCGGAGTCGTTGCGAGGTGCTTGGGTGCCGGATGGCCCATTGGTTTTCTTATACGCCTCGGCATCGAGGGCTGACAAACGCCCGAAGGCCCCCTCGAACTTCCGAGGAGACCTTCGTCTTGCGCGATCCGCCGATGGCGGTGGTGTGTGTCGGCGGCTCAGGCGGCCGAAGCCTCAGCACCACCGCTGACCATGCGCTCGTCGAGGATCATGCGACGGCCGCTGGAACTCACCAGCCCGTTGCGAGCCATGGCGCTGAGGGTCCGCGAAACCGTCTCGCGACAGGAACCCACCATGCGTGCCAGCTCGGACTGGGTCGGCACCGGAGCGAGGATCCAGCCGCTGCTCTGCGGGGAGCGACGGCCTTGTCGCTGGGCGAGGCGCACGAGCGTACGACGCAGCCGCTCCTCGACGTCGTGGAGTGCAAGGCTGCTGGCGACGTTCTCGATGTCTCGGATCTTGGTGGACATCAGACGCATGAGCCGGACGAGGGTCTCGGGGTGGCGCCCGACGTGCGCTGCGACGACATCCGCGGGGATGTGCAGCAGCTCGCTGGGGGTGGCCGTCACGGCCGAGGTCGACATCGGCGTGTCGTCGAACGCGCAGCCTTCGCCGAGGACGTCGCCGGGGCCGAGCGAGCTGAGGATCAGGTCACGACCCGCACCCTCGCGCACCAGGTTCACGCGGCCACGCAGCACGATGTAGATGCCCTCGGCAGGTGCTCCCTCCTCGAGCAAGACGGTGCCCGAGGTCTTCCGGATCCGAACAGACGCCGACGCGAGCGCCTCGACCTCCTCGGGGCGTGCCGCCGTGAACGGCTCGACGACCGCGATCACCTCGGGAACGGGAAGTCGTTCGAGGGGAATGGCGGGGCGGCGGGAGTCAGCGAGGGAGCGCATGTCCATTCCCATAAGCGAGGACCGTGCCAGACCGCACAGCCCGCACCGATTCTATACTTTACTGAAATCACGAACCTTTTCCCCGGTGTCCGCTTTTGTCTCATCGGCGAGACCTGTTGCAGAAATCATACAGTGGTGGAAAGCCACCACGCTCGGGCGTGGCAAGAAGCCTCGGCGTCCCTCCCGCGCCGCACTCGGCCGCCGCCCGCGCGCGTGACGTCGGAGCGTCACGTTGGTATCCCGCGATGGTGCAAGACGTGTACGTCAACGGCGAGGCTCGCCCGGTCGAGGAGGGAAGCAGCGTTGCTGATCTGCTCCGCAGCCTCGGCTTGCAGTCGCGCCATGTCGCGGTGGAACGCAACCGAGAGATCGTTCCCCGCGACGCGCATGCCGTCACCCCACTGACCGCTGGGGACCGGCTCGAAATCGTCACATTCGTCGGAGGAGGCTGACCGTGACCCACGCAACCACAACCGAAACTTCGGAAGATACCTGGACCCTTGCCGGTCGCACGCTTCGCTCCCGCCTCCTGGTTGGGACGGGGAAATACAAGGACGCGCAGGAGACGACCGCCGCGCTCGAAGCTTCGGGCGCTGAGATCGTCACCGTCGCGTTGCGGCGCGTCGACCTCAAGGCCAAGGACAACCTCCTGAGCTGGATCGATCGCGACAAGTACACGCTGCTGCCCAACACGGCGGGTTGCTACAGCGCGGACGAGGCGGTTCGAACCCTTCGCCTGGCGCGAGAGCTCGGCATCGCGGACATCGTGAAGCTCGAGGTCATCGGCGATCCAAAAACGCTGCTGCCCGACAACGAGCAGACCCTCCGTGCGGCGCAACAACTGATCGACGATGGCTTCACCGTGCTGCCGTACGTCTCGGACGACCCGATCGTCTGCCGGAAGCTCGAAGACATGGGGTGCGCGGCGGTCATGCCCTTGGCGGCACCGATCGGCAGCGGAATGGGCATCCGCAACCCCCACAACCTGCGGCTCATCCTCGAGCAGTCGAGCATCCCCGTAATCGTCGACGCCGGCGTAGGCACGGCGAGCGATGCCGCAGTGGCCATGGAGCTCGGCTGCCAGGGCGTGCTGATGAACACCGCGATCGCAGCGGCGAAGGACCCCATTCAAATGGCCGAGGCCATGCGGCTGGGTATCGATGCCGGCCGAAAGGCGTTCCGCGCGGGCCGGATGCCGATTCGCGCCCACGCCCACGCATCGAGCCCGGCTGCCGGACTCATCGAGTGATCCCGCCTCTGCTGGCCATCACGCCCCCACGGGGGCCGGTGGCAGCGACGTGCGTAGAAGTTGCCGCTGCGCTCGGGGTCGAGCTCAGTGTGCTGTTGCGGGATCCGAGTGCGGACCCCACCGCGATGCTCGCCCCGGCGCATCGCATGAGCGGCCTGCTTCGCGCAGCACGGGCCAACAACGTCCCCGTGCTGGGGTCTTGCGCGGCGCAGGACGTCACGCGATTCGCAGGGCCGGCCCGGGATGCGGGGCTGTGCGGCATGCAGCTACGCGGAGATCCGAGCGAGGCCGAGCTCCTGCGCGCCCGAGCAGCCTGGCCGCAGGCGGTCCTGGGGGCCTCCGTTCACGGCGACGCCAGATCGGCCGCCGCGGACTATGTGGTGTTCGCCCCCGTGTTTCCGCCGCGAACCGCCGCGGCCTTTGCCAAGCGCTCGGTGGGCGTGTCACCGCTCGCGGCCTGGTCCGCGCATCACCCGCGGGTATTTGCCCTGGGTGGGGTCACGCCGCAAACCGCGGGAGCGTGCGTGGCCGCGGGAGCCTATGGGCTCGCTGGGATCTCCACTTTCTTGGGTTCGGCGGACACCGTCGCCGACACTCTGCGAGCGTTGGCCAGTGCGCTGACGTCCGCACCCGATGTTCCGCCGAGACCGAGAGGATGAGCCCCCCCCGCGCCCGCCTGGGCGGGGATGGTCGTCTCGCATTGCGTGGCTGACCTTGGTTGGTGGCGCAGCACTGGTGGTCGTGCGCATGAGCTTTGCCACCGTCGTCCAGGTTCACGGGGACGGCATGGCCCCGACCCTCGTCGACAGCGACCACGTCGTGATCACCCGCGACCCCTGGAGTCTCGAGCGGGGCGACATCGTCCTGTACGACCCGGGCATGGCGCGTCCCGGCTCCTGGAAAAAGACGGAGCTCGAGCATCCCCACGGCGTGCCTGCCGAGGCGGGTCGCCCTGACGTCCGCCAAGACCCGCAAGGTGTCCTGAAGAACACCGGGATCTCGACCTCCGTCGTCGACCGCGACGAACTCGATGCCAACTGGGAGCAAGTCCAATCCCGCAGCGAAGGGATCGTCAAAGTCGATCGAGGACCGCTGCGCCTGGGTCGCGTCCTGGCCGTCCCCGGCGACACCGTCGAGTTCCACGGTCCCGCCGGCGCCCTCGGGTTGTCCATCAATGGCGACCCCGTCCCCTCGAAGCTCGCCGACCCCATCCGGATCCGCTTGCAGGAAGGCGGCCAGGCCCTGCGCACCCTCGCGTACGAGACCACCGACGCCCGGCGATACCCGGTGCTGGTCCGCGCCGATGAAACCCCTGTCGTGTGGCCCGGCCTCGAGCTGCCTCCCCCCGACTTCGGACCCGTACAGATGCAGGCTCCCGGTTTCCTGGTCGTGGCCGACAACCGCGATGGCGGCGCGTGCTGTGACTCCCGCGCGCTGGGCTGGCTCCCCGAAGATGCCGTGCGCGGACGCGTCATGCTGCGGCTCACCGGAGATCCTGCCGCGACCCCGGATCTGGATCCCAGCGCCCGCGGCGTGCTCTGGAAGCCCTAGAGCGCCCGTTTGCTCGCGGGAACGGCCACGACTGCGACTTTGCCCTTGACGCCCCCCACAGCAGGGTCGTAGAACCTGCGCCCACGCCGTTGTAGCTCAGTTGGTAGAGCAGCTGATTCGTAATCAGCAGGTCAGCGGTTCAACTCCGCTTAACGGCTCTTCTAAACCCCATCCTGCGGTGGGGTTTAGTTTTTGGTTGCTCGGCGGGGTGCCGCGTTCGACCTGCCGCCATCGCTGTTCCTGGGGTGTGCAACCTGGCCCGCTGAGGTCCGTCTTCTTGAGTCGCCATGGCGTATCCCCCACAGGGCCCCCCGAATCCCGCACATCCTCATGCGCCAGCACCGCCGGCCCCGGGACCGTACGGCCAGCCCCAGCCCGGTCCGTACGCTCAGCCACAGCAACCGGGGCCCTACGCGCAACCGAGCCCGTATGGCCAACCCCAGCCCGGCCCTACGCAGCAACCGGGGCCCTACGCGCAACCGAGCCCGTATGGCCAACCCCAGCCCGGCCCTCCGCAGTCGCCTGGCCCCTACGGGCAGGCTCAGGGTCCCTATGCACAGGCGCCTGGCCCCTACGGTCAGCCGCACGGAGGCGTCCCCGGTGGCGTGAACCCCTACGCGGCACCTCCGGGGATCCCTCCGGGTTATCCCGCCGGCGGGGCACCGGGCGCCCACTACACGCCCTCGAAACCCAGCATCGCCGGTGCGGTCTTGAAGCTTCTCTTCGGAGGCCTGTTCTTTGCCGCATGCCTCGCGGCCCTTCGCGACACAGCATTCGATGGGATCGGCGCGGGCGTCATCGCGGGCATCTTCGTGGGGCTGTTTGGGTGGATGGCAGCCGCCGGCCTGTGGGGCTTGGTCAAGCGCACCGAGACCCCCAAAGCGATCAAGCTCGGTTTGCCACTCGGTGCGGCGTTGCTTGGCGGGCTGATCGGTCCGCCGGTGAGCCGGGCGCACTGGGAGTCGGAGGAAGCCGAGCGCTTCGAAGCGCTCGTCGCCGCAACACAAGACGACGCGGCCTCCGCTGCCGCGCGTTGGGACGCCGAGTATCTGATGGATGTCGACCCCGCGTTTCACCGACCCGAAGCACGCGCGTACCACCTGTGGGCGAACGCGGCTGCGGCCGCCAAGGGACGGGACATCTCGGGCCTACGCGAGGCCATGCAGGAGGTCGCCAGTGCGAGCGAGCGCACCGATGCGCATGACAAGGCCGAGGAGGTCGCATCTGCAGCGCTCGACGCCATCTACACCGATGTGCAAGCTGGCCTCGGCTCGCCCGCCGAAGGCGACAACGCGTTTGTCGCAGACGAGAAGCTCCGCGACGCGTTCTCCACCGTGTTACACGCGATGGCCCACGAAGCGGACCCGGTCCTGTACGTGGTGTTCACCAACGACGTCGACCTCAGCCCGCCCGACGCCGACCTCGACAAGCTGTTGTTCGACGAAGAGGCGAATCACCCCAAGATGAAGAAGGCGTTCCCCAAGGGCCCGCCCATCATCGAGGCCGGCGACGCCTTCTCGGGCCGCTTCGACACCAAGCGCCGAGACACCCTCATCGAGGTCCTCCGAGGATCGTTCGGCGACGTGTTCGAGCCCGAGCTGCTCTCGATCGAGCCTCTGGATGGCGACCGAGAGGGCAAGTTCGTGCTCCAAGTCCACAGCAAGGTCGTCAGGCAGCCCGGCTACTACACGCTCACCACCGACATCCCCGGCGGCGTGAAGTACGAAGGTCTCTTGATGGCGATCGCGGTGAACTGGGACGTCAGCCTGCACGACGCGTCGGGCAAGGAGCTGTACGCGCAGCCTCCACTTGCCACCGACCCGGCGTCCAACGTGGGGGTGTCCCGCTCGGCCGACAGCCCCCAGTGGGCGCTATACAGTATCGTGATGGACTCGGCGTACTTCAACTACGGCCGCCGCCTCACCGGGATGTTCGGCCTGACCCCTCCACCCGAACGCACCTCGTTCTCGTTCGAGTGAGCACGCGTCGAAGGCACCCCTCTTCCGGCTCCGCCTGCCCGCCTGGTCGGACTCGGGAATTGTTTCGAGCGAGCGCCGCTCCTGCGGGACCAGGGTCACCCGCGGGGGAACTGTCGGCAGTACTCGTAGAGCGAGATCGACGTCGCGATGGCCGCGTTGTAGCTGTGCGGCATCCCGTAGACCGGGATCTCGACCACGTCATCGAGCAACGAGAGCACCTCTTCGGAGAGGCCAAGTCGTTCGTTGCCGACAATGAGTGCGGTGCGACGCTGAAACGAATACGTGTACAGGCTGCTCGAGCCTGTCGTCTGCTCGAGCCCCACGAGGCGGTAGCCCTCACCGCGCAGCCGCTGCAGGACTGGCGGCAGTGTTCGGTGCACCGATACGGGAAGCGACTCGGCTCCGTCGCGGGCGATCTTGGAGATGAGCTTCGCGGCGCCGGTGAGGATCAGACGCTCCGCACCGACCGCACTCGCGGTACGAGCGATCTGGGAGATGTTCACGTTGCTGCGCATCGGCACGCACGCCACGACGAGCTCGCGGGGCCGATCCAAGCTCGACCCGGGCTTGTGGCGCTCGTGCACGAACCCGTCCCCGTCCCGGTCCTCGCTCACGACGCGGGATCCTGCGGGTAGAAGACCTCCTCGAGACACAGACCCGACGCGGGAGCGGTGCCCGGTGCCGCCTGCCGGTCTTGCGCCACCAGGATTTCGCGAAGCCGCTCGAGCGTCCACCGACCCTCCCCCACCTTGGTGATCGCCCGGACGAGGTTCCGAACCATCTTGTAGAGGAAGCCGTCCGCCTCGATCCGCAGGATGATCCGCGGCCCATCGTGCTCCAGCGTGAACGAGGAGACCGTGCGGACCGTGGTCTTGCGCGCGTGATTGGCCTTCGTCGCGAAGCTGGCGAAGTCGTGCTCCCCAACGAACACATCCAAGCACGCCCGCATCGCCTCGACGTCGAGCGGCTCGGGCACATGCCAAACGCGGCCTCGAGCCTCGGCAGGCAGGTCTTGTTCGTTGTGGATCGTGTAGACGTAGCGCTTGCCGACCGCAGACATCCGCGCGTGGAACTCCCGATCGGCGAGACGCACGTCACGGACCGACACCCCCTCGGGCAGCGCAGCCACAACCGCTGCTTCGAGCGTGTCCATCTCGACCTCCTCGGGCACACGCGCGCTGGCGACCTGCCCTTGCGCGTGGGCGCCTCGATCGGTGCGCCCCGCACCTCGGACCTCCACCGGAGCATCACAAACCTTGCACAGTGCAGCCTCCAGGGCTCCTTGGACGGTCGGAACGCCGGGATGCCGCTGCCAGCCATGAAACGCTCGGCCATCGTAGGCGACGGTGAAGCGCACGTTCTTGCGGGGGGCGGCCACGGGCGGCGGACACTAGCAGACGCGCAGGCCGCTGGGCTGCCCCCCTGTTGGACTACCCCTGCAGCGCGGCTTCGATGCCTTCGGCGAACGCCTCCGCGGCGGGCGGGTGAAGGCGAAGCCACAGCTCGGGCTCGATCAGTTCGAGCTCCATGATGCGCGCAATGCCGGCCTCGTCCCGCACCATGTCGACCCGCCCGTACACCGGCGTGGGACCCCGGACCCCCAACGCGGCCTCGGTCAGAGCCAGCTCGTCGGACGCCGGAGTGTGCGAGTGCAGCGTGCCGCCGTGATCGTCTTGGACGCGAAAGTCACCCGCCTTGGCCTTCTTCACCAGGCCGTGTGTGGGCTTGCCCTGCATGGCAACAACCGTGACCTCGCCGTGCTCGAGGATCGAGGGCATGAACGGCTGCACCATCATGGCGCGCTGCCCGGTCAGGGACGCGAAGCGCTCCGCGTGCGCATCCGCCTGCCCTGCCCGCACCCGGTACGTCTCTCGGGCTGCGCCGCTGACCGTGGGCTTGTAGACCACCGCATCACTGCCCAGCGAATCCATCGCGTCGCGCAGCGAGGTTGTGTCTCCCCGCTGCACAAACGCGGTCGGCACGATCGGAAGCCCGGCCGCCTCGAGCTCGGCGAGGTAGTGCTTGTCGATGTTCCACCGCAGCGTGCTGAGGTCGTTGAGGACGCAGGGGTGTGACTGCAGTGAGTCCAGCCAGCCGCTGAAAGCCTCGAAACGGTCGAAGTAGTCCCACGGCGTCCGCAGGACAACCGCCGAAAAGGCCCCCCAATCGACACCGTCGCGGGACCAGTCGACGCGTCGCGTCTGAATCCCGCGCTGCGCCAACGCCTCCGAGAGCAGACGGTCTTCCTCGAAGATGTTCGCCGTGTACGGTGTCTGCTCGGAGGCCGCCTCGTAGCGACGTTCGGTGACCAGGGCGATCTCGACTGCCATCGGGCGCCGAGGGTATCAGCCGGGCTCGGGCGTCTCGGGCGGCTCGAACACGACCAGCGTCAGGATTCGCTCGATGAACGCGGTGCGCCCGGTGTCCTCCCCCAGCGCGAGGGTGCTGACCGCCACCGCATCGACACGATGCGTGGTGTCCGGCCCGCCCTCGCAGGGCGTCAGGTACTCGCTCATCGCCGAGATCGCGTAGTCCGAAGGGCCGTCTGCACCGACGTACAGCATGATGTGGCCCTTCATGTAGAGCACAACGACCCCGCCCTGCGCCGCGTTGCGAATCGCGGCCCGCTTCGCCTCGGGCTCGAGCGCAGAGACGTCGACATTGCGAACGCCAAGCTTGGCCTGAACGCCGCTGTGCCGGGCGAGTTCGAAGCCAAACGTCCCGAGCACGTCACGGACCAGGCGCGAGCAATCCCGTTCTCCGGCGCGCCCTCCCCAACCGTACGGGTCCCCCAGCTCGCTGAAGACGGCTTCGAGCAAGGTCCGGCGCGTCAGGGGCTTGTGGCCCTGTGACACCGCAGCGCCCGGGGCCACCGCATCCTCCATCGGCCCCTGGGGTCCGGGAACCAACACCGTGTAGTCGCCCTCCTGCGTCTTGAACAGCAACGGCAGGCTCACGCCAAGACGCACCCGTACCCCACCCCGGGTCGTGACGTCGTCGCGCAGCGGGACGAGCCGTTTGGGACTTCGCCAAGCATCGATGGCCGAAGGGGACAAGCGCTTGGAGAAAACTGCGTTCTCCACCCAACCCACAGTGTGGCCGGCGTGAACGTAGAGCCATGTCCCCTTGGGCCCGCGCGCCAGGACACGAACACGCTCCCCGGGATGCAAGCTCGCGCAGGCATTGCGATCAAAGTCGCGGTCGACGGGAACCTTGAACAACCCCCCAGACTCGCCTCCAGACAGGGGGATGCAGCGCAGCGGCGTCTCGTCGATCACAAGACGCTGGTGGTCGACGGCCGTCGCGGCAGCCACGATCGACTTGGCCCCGGCAAACGCGTCCGGCTGCGCCTCGACGAAGCGCCCAGCCTCGACCTCGGCCTCGAGGTACTGCATCCGCTCGGCGATCGACGCGTCGATGATCTTCCGGTCGCCGATCTTCGAGTCGTCGATGCTACGCCAGGCGCCAACGACCTGGGAGAACTGTGCGTTGAGTCCGGCGACCGCTTCGGCGGGCACCAGAACCTGATCGGCCACCCCCGGCGGCAGCCGGTCGATCCAGAACGCGGCAGTCGTGTGACGCGGCTGCGTCCCAGGTAACGCCGTGGTGTGCTGCGGTGCGGTGGGACAGGACGAGGCTCGGTCCGGCGCTGCGGCGACGGGTGACACCGGCGGGTCCGCGGAGTCGGGTTGCCCGCAGGCGGTCAGCCATAGCAGTCCCGCGATCGCACCCAGACGTCTCACTGCCGGAGCATACGCGCCACGGCGGCCGTCGATTCCAGGGGTGGTCGCACGCTTCACGGCGTGCCTCGCTCGTAGAAACGCCAGATCACCCGCACTCGGGTTTCGAACTCGTCCACCGACTGACGCACGGTGACATGGGCATGCTCCCCAGCGTTGCGCCCTTTGATGTACAGCGTAACCGCGCCCTCCTCATCGGGAGCGCCCTCGGAGGTGTCGACGACCAGGTCCGCGTCCTCCAAGACCTTCCGATAGAATGTCGAGACCTGGGCGCGTGCAGCTGGGATCTCGTACGCAAAGGTGAGCGCCCACGCCTCACGCGTTTGATCCCATTTGGTGCCTGCGCGGAGCTGATTGGTGCCCGGCATCCGCGGCAGTTTGAGCGTGGGCTTGGGTGGGCGCTTGCGCGCGGGTGCGGCCTCAGGCTCGGTTTCGGGGTCCTTGGGCGGAGGCTCGAAATCGTCCTTCGGTGGGACCACGATCGGGTCGGCGACAGCTGCCGGCTCGGGACAGCTTGCCGCGGCCACGGGGGGGCATGCCGAATCGGTGTGCTCGACCACTGGCATGTCGGGCGGAACCGGTGCACGAAGGGACATGATCGCGGCACCGATCACCCCCCCGCCGGCGAGCCAGCCGAACCGTCCGGCCCACGCCCGTGCCGCCCCTGCTGCCACGCTCCGTGAGTACCACGCCATGATAGGGTTCAACGTCGGATGAGGTCCCAGCCACAGGACGGGCCCGTCGTAGGCCGCTACCGGGATTTCGAAATCTTGGAGGAGATCGGGAGCGGCTCCTTTGCGCGGGTCTACAAGGTCCGCGCGCCGGGACATCGGCGTCCGCTGGCCCTCAAGCTCGCCACAGACACCCGGCTCGCCGAAGACGTGATCAAGCGGGCGATCCGCGAGGTCGCCGTGCTTCGGTCGCTGACCAACCCGCACGTCGTCCGGCTGCACGGCTCGAGCGTGGGCTCCGACCATTTCTACGTGCTGATGGACTACCTCGAGGGTCTGCAGCTCAATGAGTTTCACGACTTCGATGAGCCGATGCGGGCCGGAGAGGCCCTCAAGATCGTTCTGCAGGTGGCCATGGGGCTCGCCGAAGCCCACGCGCAGGGCGTCGTGCATCGCGACCTCAAGCCCGAGAACATCTGGATGACTCCCGACGGCACCGTGAAGGTCCTCGACTTCGGTCTCGCGCGCGCGTGGGGAGTGCCGTGGGCGTTCGGTACCAACGCCACCGCGGCCCGTACCGTCGTCGGCACACCTCACTACTGCCAGCCCGAGCAGCTCCTCACCGACCAGCTGACCCCCGCCAGCGACATCTACTCGTTGGCCACGATTCTCTACGAGATGCTCTCGGGGCATGCGGTCCTGTTCGAGCACTACCGAGTGTCCGAGGTGGTCGAGGCGTTGCGAGAGTCTCCCGTCGCGTGGCTTGATGCCCACGCGACCCGGGGCATGCAGCCGATCGGACGGTATCCGGGCTGCGCCGGTCTTCCGAACTCACTGTTGGAGCTGCTGCGGGAGTCCCTCGATCCCGAGCCTACCAACCGACCGCAGAACGCCGGCGTGTTCGCGTCCCGGGTCGCGGAGATTCTCCACGACGAGCTCGAGGCCCTCTGCGCGGGGGAGGTCACCATCGTCGGACCCTCGGGGCCACCACAACGCCACATGTTGCTGCCCGGCCGCCGAACCCTCGGCCGCCGGCTCGACGCCGACATCACCGTGCTCGCCCCAGAGATGGCCGACACCCATCTGCTGCTCGACTGGAGCGGGTCGCCACGGCCCTTGCAGGTCCGCGGGTACGATGGGGCTGAGTTCACCCACAATGGCGATCCCGCCCGCGGCGTCATCACGGCCGAACCCGGGGATGTGTTTGGCATCGGCTCGCTCAGCTTCGTGGTCGCAACCCCAAGCGAGGCCTGACCCAATGCGGCTGCGACCCTGGGCATCTGTTGCCGTGCTCTCCGTGTTCGCCCTGGGTTGCGGAGATCTTCGGTTCGGGAACAACGATCCTCCAAGCGGCGAAACCGGCGTCCCCACCGATGACGACGGCCCCGGAGGGGACGCGGACTGTTGCGAGGCCCACCCGGGCCCCCAATGCGACAACCCGATCCTCAGCGCCTGTGTCTGCGACGCCGAGCCGTCGTGCTGCGAGGTCGAGTGGGACGAGCATTGCGCCCTGCAGGTCGAGGCGCTGGGCTGCGGTCTGTGTGGGGCCCCCGGCAGCTGCTGCGAGGCACGAGCCGAACCCGGGTGCGAGGTGCCTGCGCTGCAGACTTGCGTCTGCGATGTCGACCCGGTCTGCTGCGAAGGCGCCTGGGACCCGCAGTGTGTCGCCGATGTCTTCCTGTTTGGCTGCGGCATGTGTCCCGGCGCCGCGAACTGCTGCGTCGCGGATGGAACTCCGGGGTGCACCGAACCCGACATCCAACAGTGCGTCTGCGCCGAGCAGCCCTCATGTTGCGCCGAGGCCTGGGACTTCCAGTGCGTGCAGGCGGTCGAGACTCTGGGCTGCGGCGTGTGCACTCCGCCTGGTTCCACAGGCGAGGACACGACGGAATCGGGCGGCTGAGCCCATCTCGAAGCCCCGCGCCGTACGGGGAGTCCCTAGGGCCACGCTGTGCCAGATTCCGGCCTGGTTGTGGGTCGACACCGAAGCTGGTGAAATGCCTCCATGGACTTGCTGCGTTTCGCTCTCGTTGTCTCCGTCGCGTTCGCTGGGGGCTGTGGCAATGACTCCGAGGGGGACACGGATACGGATACCGACGGCTTCGGGACGCCGAGTGGTCCGAGTTCCCCGAGCAGTCCCAGCTCGGACACGTTCGATCCTCCGGACACCTTCCCGGACACGTTCGACGACGACGACGATCCTTCGTTGACCGACAGCGACCCAACCGCCGACCCCACGAACGATCCGAGCACCGATCCCAGCACGCCAACTGCCTCGGATTCCGCATCCGAGTCCGAGTCCGCCTCTGCGTCGGACACCGATACCGATACGACCGATACCGACACGACCGATACCGATACGACCGATACCGATACGACCGATACCGCAGACCCGACGGACCCCACCGGTGATCCCCCGCCCGACGGGGGCACCTGCTGCGACGTCCAGGATGCAGCCCCCGGCTGTGACGACAACGCGGTCACCAGCTGCGTCTGCGCCGAGGATCCGTTCTGTTGCGACAACGAATGGGACGAAACCTGCGTCGTCGCGGTCGTCATCTACGGCTGCGGGACGTGTGACGGTGTTGGTGGTGAGGGAGACTGCTGCGCAGCCAACGGCACTCCCGGCTGCGACGACAACGAGATCGAAGCATGCGTCTGCGCGGCGGACAGCATCTGCTGCCTGGAGGGATGGGACGAGACCTGTGCCGAAGGTGTCGAGTTCGAGGAGTGCGGCACCTGTCCCGGTTGATGCGAATCAGCTGATAAGGTCGCGGCGATGGTGGATCATCTCGCTGCTCGGCCCTCCAAGGGCACCATTCTCCTGCACGCCGTCCACACCAAGGCGTTCAAGCGCTGGCTGAAAACCCAGGCCAAGGTCACGCAGAACTGGCTCAAAGGGCTTCGGTTCCGTGGCAAGGCCGGCGACCTCGCGACGATTCCGGACCGCACCGGCGCCCTGAGCCGTGCGGTGCTCGTCTATGGCGAAGCCACGCCATGGACGTTTGCACGGGCGGCGGCCAAGCTCCCCGCGGCCCGCTACCAAATCCAAGGCGAGCTGACGCCCCGGATGGCCTCCGATGCCGCCCTCGGCTGGGCACTGGAGACCCGTCGTTTTGATCGCTACAAGACATCGACCCGCCGTCACCCTTCCCTCGTGTGGCCACAGGAGGCCGATCGAGAGCACGTCGAACGGCTCTTCCGCGCGACGGTGCTCGGCCGCGACTTGATCACGACCCCGGCGGAGGACATGGGCCCCGCCGAGCTGGTCGATGCTGGCGTCCAGCTCGGAAAACGATGCGGCGCCAAGACGTCGGTCATCGTCGGCGACAAGCTGCTCGACAAGGGGTACCCGGCGGTGCACGCCGTCGGACGAGCAGCGTCGCGGGCCCCTCGCCTCTTGGACCTGACGTGGGGCGATGCAGACGCGCCCAAGCTGACCCTCGTGGGCAAGGGCGTCTGTTTCGACAGCGGCGGGCTGGATCTCAAGTCAGCCGCCGGCATGAAGCTGATGAAGAAGGACATGGGCGGCGCGGCGACGGTCCTTGCGCTCGCCTCACTCATCATGGAGTCGGAGCTTCCGGTGCGTCTGCGGGTCCTCATCCCGGCGGTGGAGAACTCCGTGTCGGACAACGCGTTCCGGCCCGGCGATGTGCTCCAGACCCGCAAGGGGCTCACGGTCGAGATCGGAAACACCGACGCCGAGGGGCGCCTGATTCTCGCGGATGCGCTCACCGAGGCGGCCTCCGAGTCGCCTGATCAGCTCATCGACTTCGCCACGCTGACCGGTGCGGCACGAGTTGCCCTGGGCACCGAGCTCCCTGCCCTGTTCTCCACCGATGATGCGTTTGCCCAGGCCGTCCTCGACGGCGGGCTCGCGACCAGCGATCCCTTGTGGCGCATGCCGCTGCACACCCCCTATCGTCGTTATCTCGACAGCACGCTCGCCGACCTCAACAACATCGCCAGCGTCGGCCAAGGCGGGGCGATCACCGCCGCCCTGTTCCTCAAGGAATTCGTCGGGACCGGGGTGAACTGGTCCCACATCGACACGATGGCCTACTACACAGGCAGCCGCGCGGGACGGCCCGCGGGCGGAGAGCCGTTCGGCATTCGTGCGTTCTTCGAGGCCCTGCGTGCCCGCTACGTGAAGGCACCCACCGACGCAGCAACGAACCTGTAACGAGCCCGGTCGGTTTTCTACCCGAGCCGCCTCGCGGGCGTGCACAATCGGGGGGTGGAGGGAAACAAGGCCTTCATCCTCCCGGCCGTCGCGGCCCTGGTCTTGCTCGGGCTGCTGTTGCTGCGCGCGCAAGCCACTCCCGATCCGGAGCCTGCCGTACCGCCGGTCCGGACCGAGCCCGCAGCCAAGGGGGTGAAGGCACAGATTCGCGAGGCCATCACCGCGGCCGGAGATCCAATTCTCGATGCGTCGGCGAGCGATGCGGTCCGCGCGGCGCTGCAACCCGTCGTCGATCGCTGTCGGCGGGCCCGACCCGAGGCTGGACAGACGCCCATCAAGGTCTCGGTCGAGGTCATCGCCGCTGTGAGCCTTGGCCTGCGGGTGGAACGGGCAGAGATTCGCGGATCGTTGCCGGCCGACCTGGTCGGCTGTGTCCGCGAGGGCATGCTCGGCAGCAAGCCGGGCGACATCGGCAAGACCGGTCGATTCTCGGCGACATTGGAGTACGGCGCATCATGATCTGGCTTGGCCTCACTCTCACCGCCCTCGCGGGTGTCCTGTGGGCGGAGTCTGCAAACTCCCGGCAGTGGACCCGTCGCTTCAAGCCCGTCGCAAGCGTGGGATTCTTGGGGTGGGCTCTGCACCACGGTGCGCTCGAGACGTCCTACGGTCAGGCCATCTTCGCCGGACTGGTGCTGTCGTGGTTCGGCGACGTGTTCTTGCTCAGCAAGAAATCGAGTTGGTTCCTCGCTGGCCTCGTCCCCTTCCTGGCGGCTCACGTCGCGTACATCGTCGCGTTTGTCGGGCTCGGACCTGCATGGTCGAGCGTTGCGATGATAGCCGCGGCGATGACGGTGGTGGCTTGGGCGGTCCGCCGGTGGTTACGGCCCACGCTTCCTGAAAAGATGAAGCGACCCGTGGACGTGTACATCGTCGTCATCACGATGATGGTGGCGACCGCGTTTGCGGCCTGGCGTGCGGGCGCCCCCCCAGCGATGCTCGCCGGCGCGATCGCGTTCTATCTCTCGGACCTCTCGGTAGCCCGAGATCGGTTCATCTCCACGAGCTTCACCAACCGCCTGTGGGGGCTGCCCCTGTACTACGTCGCGCAGCTCCTGCTGGGGAGTACGTGCTGAGGCTTCGTGATGTCGCGGTGGCGCTGTTGGCCGCGGCGCTGTTGGCCGCGGCGCTGAGCGGGTGCCCATCACCCGCACCGACAACTCCGCCGGTCGCTCCGGCGCTGAGCCAAGCCGAGCGTTCCGCCGTCTCCCGCGAGGACGCCCTCGTCGCCTTCGCCCGCCTGTACGGCGTCGTTCGCTACTTCCACCCGACCGACGCTGCCCAGGACGCAGACTGGGCTCAGGTTTCCGCCGACGGGGTCCGGGCCGCCGCAACAGCGACTCGATACGGAGAGCTCGCGGACGCGCTGCGCCGAACATTCGCCCCGTACACCCACGGCCTCACGTTCTGGGTCTCCCCCGATGTGAGGCCCGATGACCTCGAGCCTCCGGCCCGGCGAGCCGAACTCATCTACTGGCAACACCAAGGATACGAGGGCACGCCGCTCTCGCTGTTCCGGCCGCCGTACGCGAGCGTCCGCGTCACCCCACAAACCCGGTACGAGCGTCGTTTCTCCGAAGCTCCAGACCCCAACCGGCCCCACGAAGCCAAGCTGGTCGGGCCCCTGCACGCCCGCATCCCGCTGGTGTTGGAGCCTGCCGCCGCGCATCGAACCCCGCACCTCCGGGAGCCGACGCTCGACCCCACAGACTTCTCCTCCCGTGCGGTCCGAGAGGCGCTGCTCATCGACGTTTGGGCGGTCTTGCGGCACTTCTACCCCTACCAGGAGGACGTCTCCGTGCCCTGGGAGGACGTCCTGCGGCAGGCGCTGCGCGACACCGAGGACGACGTTACCGAGGCCGACATGATCGACTCTGTCCGCACGCTCACCCGGGCGCTGCAGGACGGACACGCGCGGGTCGAACGCGACGGTCGCCGCGGCATCGGTTGGCTCCCGGTGCGCACCACGTGCATCGGTGATGCGGTGGTCGTGGCAGCCTCCGAGGACCCCAACGTGGCCGTCGGCGAGGTCATCGCGACGGTCGACGGCACTCCGGCGTGGCCGCGCGCGCAGGCGATCGCCGAGCGGCTCTCAGGCACACCACAGTGGCGCCACTTTCGAGCCTGCACGTGGGACGGCGCGCGTGGCCCTCGCGGCGCCAACGTCACGTTGGGCATCGAGCGCAACGGCACGCTCGCTGAGGTTCAGACCGGCTACGCCCGACACGAGATCCTCCCTGCGGCCCGCCTGGATGCGTTCGGTGAGGTCGAGCCGGGCGTGCTCTACGTCGACCTCACCCGGCTGTCGTGGACGGACCTCAAGCCGAAGCTCGAGGACCTGGTCGCCGCTCGCGGCATCGTCTTCGACCTCCGCGGCTACCCGATCCACAACGACGATCTCCTTGACCATTTGATGTCCGCTCCGGAGAACGCCGCCTGGATGCACGTGCCGCGGTTCATCGAGCCCGGCGGCGACCCGGTCAGCTTTGCCGACATCGGTTGGAACCGTCGCCCCTCGGCGCCGCACATCGAGGCGCCGACGGTATTCCTGATCAGCGCGGCCGCGATCAGCTACGCCGAGTCGATTCTCAGCTACGTCCAGACCCACAAGCTGGGCACGCTGGTGGGGAGCCCGACCGCGGGTGCCAACGGGGATATCGTCCGCCACGACACCTTGGGCGGCTTCTACATCGTCTTCAGCGGGATGCGAGTCACCCGCCATGACGGGACGCCGTTCCACAACGACGGGGTCGCGCCGGACGTTGAGGCCGAGCCCACGGTGCTCGGAATTGCCGAAGGCCGCGACGAAGTTCTCGAACGCGGCCTCGATGTGTTGCGGCCCAAGCTTCGCTCGGCCGAACCCTAGACAAACTACTCGGCCGGGACCTTCGGTGGGGTGTCGTCCATGAGCGCGGGCTTCTTGGGCTTGTCTTCTTTCGCCTCGGGCTCGGGCTTCGCTTCGGGCTCTGCTGCAGGCTCCGCCTTCGGCTCTGCTGCGGGCTCTGCTGCAGGCTCGGGCTCCGAATCCGCCGCGGCTGGCTCCGGATCAGGCTTCGGAGTCCTCTTTTTTTTCTTCTTTTTCTTCTTCTTGGGTTTCGCAGTCGCGACGGGCTCCGGCTCTTCTGCGGCCGGCTCTTCTGCGACGGGCTCTTCTTCGGCCGGCTCTTCTGCGGCCGGCTTCTCTGCGGCCGGCTCTTCTGCGGCCGGCTCTTCTGCGGCCGGCTTCTCTGCGGCCGGCTCTTCTGCGGCCGGCTCTTCTGCGGCTGGCTTCTCTGCGGCCGGCTCTTCTGCGGCCGGCTCCGGTTCACGCTCCTTGGCCACGGCGTCCGCCGCCTCCTGTGGCTCCGCCCCCGCCTTGTCGTCAGCCGGCTGCGCGCCGACGTTGGCCTGAGCCGTCGAGGCGGTGGCACCCGAACGGACCCGCGCAGACGCTCCTCCGACGCCCGCGAGCACGTACATCAAGGAAGACACCGCCAACAGCGCGCTCCCGGCCGTCGCCGCACTTCCACGCGCCTTGGCGGCCACGACAAGCAGCAGCGCGATGGCTCCGCCTGCCGCCGACGCCATCAACACGTACCCGTACATCTCGTCGAGCTCCATCTCCCCCAGGGTATCTCAGTTGGCACCTGCGCTTCACCCCCCGGGCCGCGCGGGCCGCGAACCCCTCTGCCGTGGAGGATTTCGCGTCCAGCTGCTACGGATCGCGGCAGCATGGCTCGCCGCGCGTCGACCCGTAGCCCCAAGGTTTCCCCGATCCGCCTCACGGAGTATGCCCAAGCCGCCGGTTGAGCCTCCAAGCTCCGCTCGCCGGAGCTGGCGCAGGTCCTGCGCCGCTTGCCCAAAATCCTCGACGAACGCGTGCTCGTCGGCACCGAGACCCACGACGACGCCGGAGTGTACCGGCTCGATGCGAAGCGGGCCCTCGTGTGCACGACCGACTTCTTCTCGCCGGTCGTCGACGACCCCTACGACTACGGCCGAGTCGCGGCCGCCAACGCGCTCTCCGATGTGTGGGCGATGGGCGCTCGGCCGTTGGTTGCGCTCAACCTCGTCGGCTTTCCCGGCAAGGCACTTCCGTTGGAGGTGCTTCACGAGATTCTTCGGGGCGGCGCGGACACGGTTTCGAACGCCGGCGCGGTGATCCTCGGCGGACACACGGTCGAGGATGCCGAGCCCAAGTACGGGCTCGCGGTTGTCGGCGAGGTTCACCCCAAGAAGGTGTTCACCAACGTTGGCGCTCGGCCTGGGGACAAGCTCATCCTCACCAAGCCACTGGGGAGCGGCATCGTCACGACCGCCATCAAACAAGGCAAGGCGACGGCAGCGGAGATCCGTCACGCGGTCGAGGTGATGGCGACGCTCAACCGGGCGTCCGGTGAGGTGCTCGCCAAGCACACCCGCTCGGTTCGTGCCTGCACGGACGTGACGGGATATGGCTTTTTGGGACACCTGCGCGAGATGCTCGAGGGGCCGATCGGTGCTCGAATCGATGCCAGCGCGATTCCATTCCTGCCCGCCGCGCGCCGCTTGGTGGCCGCAGGCGTGGCACCAGGAGGGACCCGCGCAAACCTGAACGCCGCCGCCAAAGACGTTCGTTGGGCAAAAGCGCTTCGCGAGGAAGAGCACACGCAACTGCTCCTGGCGGACGCCCAGACCTCCGGAGGGCTGCTCGCGGCGGTCAGCCCCCGTGCCTGCCCAAAGCTGCTTGACGCGCTCAGAGCGGTCGCCCCGTCCGAAGACTGGGTCTGTGTTGCGGGCGAGATCGTCGAGCGGCCCGGGCCTCGCTCGAAACGGATCGAAGTTGTGGCGAACTGATCCGAGACTGCTACGTTGAACGACGTTGTCGGCCTCCCGCGTCTATATCCCCTCCTCCGCAGACGATGCCCAGGGTCTGCTCGAGGATGGAATCGGCTCCGTCGTCATTCTGCTCGGCGACAGCCGAACCTGCGCCACCAGCGCTTGTTTGAAGGCCCTCGAGGACCTCGCAGAGGGGTACGACCCCGACTCGGTGATGTTCGCCCACGTGGATCCACGGCTGCTGCCCGAAGGCTGCCGCGATCGTGAAGCGTTTCCGGCGGTTCAAAGAGACGGTTCCCCCACGATCTTGTGCACCCGCGACGGCGAGATCCTGGACGCATCCGTCGGGCGCCAGTGCTGCGGCCGCCTGCGACGCCAAGTCGACCGGCTGCTCCGCGACGACCCCGGCCCGAGTCTGCTCACGCGGTTCTTCCGGTTCGCCTCGGGCGCCTGACACTCGCTTGCCGGAGTCCCTGCGGGTCCCCGAATGCGGCGGTCTCGCCTCGCGCGTCGTTGGTCTCAAGCCGGCGGCGCTTGGCCGAGGCGGACCCCCGCGGCAAGTAGATTCGGATGCCCGGCGCATCGCCTGCCCAACGCCATCAAGGCGTCAAACGGCACGTGCTCGACTCGAGCAACGCCTCGGTAGAACCGCTGTGCGGGGTCGCAGACGACCACCCGCCGAGACAGTGAGGCATGGACGACGGCGTCCGGAGCGACGATGCCCACGTGGCGCAGCGACTCGCCGTGCGTCCAGACGAAGACCAGGTGACCCGTGCCTACAGGCGGCCGCCCCGGCTCCGCGCCCAGCCCCCAAAGGTCTCCGGTGTTGCGCGGCACTGCGACGCCGAGCGACGACCATGCGGCGCGTTGCACCAGGCCCGAGCAGTCGATGACCTCGCGGTCCGTCCCACCGAGCGCGTACGGGGTGCCGACGAAGCGCCGCGCCGCTTCGACGAAAGCCTCAGACGCGTCCGTTCGGGGCTGCGGAAGGCTCGGAGGCTCGACCTGGCGGCCCAGGGCGGTCGACATCCACGCGGCGGTTCCGCATCGGTCCCGTACCAAAGACGCAGCCGCGGCATGACCCAGGAGTTCGACGGGGCCGTCTTCGGGGTGAAGCACGGTGACACGAGGCCCACCGGACGCTGATGCGTGCAGCGGCGTGACCGCCTCGATCGCATGCCAGGAGCCTCCCTGCACAACCTCGAGGATGTCGAGCACTCGGGTGCCCGGCAACGCCGCGGCGACGAGGTCCAACACCGGCCGTCTCAGTCGATCGACAAGCACCGTTCCGTGTACGCGAACGCCCTGCGCGGACGCACGGAGCTCGACCTGGATGCGGCAGACCCCATGCTGCGCGGCGAGTCGTGACTCGAGCGCCCCAATGTCGCTCAGAGCCCGCCGAAACGCGTCGTTCACCCCGACACCCAACGCAGGATCTCGTCTCGGTCACAGAACGGCACGGTCTGGCCTTGCGCGGTCTGCCCTTGTTCGTGCCCCTTGCCCGCCACCACGACCACGTCCCCGGGCCCAGCTTCATCCATCGCCGCTTCGATCGCAGCCGCCCGGTCGAGCACCACCGCGACCGAGGCCGCAGTGCCATCCAGACCGGCCACAAGAGCATCGGCGATCTGCTGTGGGTCCTCATCACGCGGGTTGTCGTTGGTCACCCAGACCTGGTCGGCATGAGCTCCGACGGCGGCGCCCATGGCGTTGCGTTTGTCCGGGGATGCGCCACCGCCAGCGCCGAACACAACGAGCAAGCGACCGCGGGCGAGGGCCCTGGCCTGCGCGCAGGTCCGCTCCAGCGCGTCGGGCGTGTGTGCGTAGTCGACGACCACGACAGGATCGGACCCGAGAACTTCGAAACGACCTGCAACGGGGGGGCAGCTCGCAATGCCCCGGGCGACCGCGTCGGGATCCAAGCCCGCTCGAACCCCCGCGGCCGCGGCCGCCAGAGCGTTCTCGGCGAACACGGCCCCAACCATGCGGGTCTGGAGCGCTCCGCCCAACGCATCCGCGAGCGCGGATGGTTTCAGCGTGACCCGGGTTCCGTGGGCGTCGACGTCGATGCGCTCGACTTCGAGATCCGCCTCGCGAAGCAGCGGACCGCGCGTGGGAGAGGCAAACCAGCAGCGATTCACATCCGGCGGGATCGCCTGGTCGATGAACATCGCGTGCTCGTCCGCCGCATTGAGCACCGCGGTCCGCCCAGGGCCCAGGTGAATGAACAATTGGGCTTTGGCCGCGAGATAGGCCTCGTAGGAGCCGTGCGTGGAGAGATGATCGGGCGAGAGATTGGTGAACACGCCCAGATCAAAACGCCAGCGCTTCGCATACGAATCCGCCAGCGCGTGGGAGGTGACCTCGACCGAGGCCCACTGGGCGCCGGCCTCGTTCGCCGCCGTAAATGCGTCGAAGAAGCCGTTGCGCGTGTGCGGCAGGCCGAGGTCCTCGCCGCCGAGGAGGTACTCGACCGTACTGATCTGCAACGCGAGATGACCGGCAGCCGCCAACGCGGCGCCGATCAAATGCACGGTCGAGGTCTTGCCGTTGGTGCCCGTGACGCCGAACGAGAAGAACGGGTCCGCCCACGGGAATGCGGGCGGTGTCGGGCGGACCAACGTCATCGCGGATCAGCCGCTGGTGCTGGAGCTGGTTCCGAAGCCTTCGCCGGTCGAGCCGGTGCCGAAGCCCTCGCCGGTCGACGAGCTGGAGCCGAAGCCTTCGCCCGTCGAGCCCGTCGCGAAGCCTTCGCCGGTCGAGCCTGTCTCCGCGACACCGGTGCTGCCGTTGGTTGCATCTGTGGTGCTTCCGGCGGACCCGGTCGAGCCGGTAGCCGTGGTGCCTGACGTGCTCGCGTTGGTGGTCGCCGTCTCTTCGTCGTCGGTCGTGTCGCAACCAGGCGTCATGGGGATGGAGAGGAGACTGGTCAGGGCCAAGAATTTTTTCAGGTCGATGCGCATCGTGAGGAGAACTCCGTCGAAGGTGGGGTGCTTGTCGCACGGCCCGACACGCGTTGCACGGACCCTTTCATTCCAACCGGGACCTGCGTCGGAAGAAGACGAGCTTGTTGTTGGCCGGCATTTCCTGGACATGCTCCAGGTCCAGGCCGGCCGCTCGGCCCACAGCCGCAACCGATTCCAGCTCCCGAATGCCCCAGCGGGGGTCACGAGCGCGCAACGAAGCGTCGAATGCCGCGTTGCTGGGGGCGGTGTGCTGGCCTTCAACGCGAAAGGGCCCGTACAGCACCAGCAGTCCCCCGGGGACCAGGTGCTCGGAGGCACCGCGGATCAGGGCCCCCACCACCGCCTCAGGAGCGATGTGAATCATGTTGGCGCAGAACACAGCGTCTACGGCTCCCACGGGCCATTTCGGTGCTGTCACGTCGAGCTGGAGAGGGGGCGCGACATTGGCCAGGCCTTCGGCCCACGCCGCGATGCTGCCAAGGTTCTCCGCTTCGAGATCCGTGGGGACGAAACGCAGGCCTGGCAGTGCCGCGGCGAATGTGGCCACGTGTTGCCCGGTTCCACTGGCGACCTCGAGCACAACGCCGCAGGGCGGAAGCCGGACTTGCAGAGCTTCGAGAATGGGCTGGGCGTTTCGTTCCGCAGCAGGCGCGTGCAACCTCACGAGCCCGAGGGTACAAGACTCCGGTGAGCGCCATCGCCCCCACGCTGAGCGAGATCCGAGACGCCCGCGAGCGGCTCGGCGACGCGGTCCGAACGACCCCTGTCTGGACGTGGGCCGACGACAACACCGCCGACCTGCTCGGCCCCACCGGCGGCGTGCATCTCAAGCTGGAGGCTTGGCAACACACCAGCTCGTTCAAGCCGCGAGGCGCCCTCCTGTGCGCATGGGACCTGGACGGCACCCAGCGATCCCGGGGATTGACCGCTGTCTCCGCGGGGAACCATGCGGCCGCGGTCGCGTTTACTGCCCGCACGCTGGGGACCCACGCCAAAGTCGTCATGCCGCGCTCGGCAAGCCCCGCTCGCATCGCAAAATGCGAGCGCCTCGGTGCCGAGGTGGTGCTCGCGGACGACGTGCACCAAGCGTTCGAAACCGTCGCGAGCATCCAGGCCGACGAAGGCCGCACGTTCATCCACCCCTTCGAGGGACCGACCATCGCGTTGGGCACCGCCACCGTTGGCCTCGAATGGCTCGACGCACGGCCGAATCTGGATGCTGTGATCGTGCCGATCGGCGGCGGCGGTCTCTGTGCCGGAATTGCCGCGGCGGTCAAACAGTTGCGCCCGGAGTGCAAGGTCTACGGCGTGGAGCCGGTCGGCGCCGACTCCATGACGCTGAGTCTCGCCGCCGGGGCTCCCGTGGCCATCGAACGAGTCGCAACGATCGCCGACTCCCTCGGTGCCCCCCACGCCGCCCCCTACTCCTTCGAGCTGTGCCAACGCTATGTCGACGAGGTCGTCACCGTCGACGACGACGCCCTATGCGAGGCCATGGTCCGTCTCTTCGAAGGCGTGAAGCTCGCTGTCGAGCCCGCCGGCGCAGCAGCGACCGCCGCCCTGTGGGGCCCGCTGCGGGATCGACTGCAGGGCAAGCAGGTCGGGGTCCTGGTCTGCGGAGCCAACACCGACCCGACCACGTTTACGACCCACCTCCAACGCGGTGCGGAGCGCTTGAACCTGGCCGACGACATCGACGTACGCCGCGAAGCGTGACCCAGCCGCCTTCCTGCTACAATAGGGTTGGACGAGGCGACGTGCCGTCAATGGGGCAGGAACAGGTACTCCACCAACAGCTCGCGGACCTGAACGCCGAGGTCGAATCACTGCGAGCGGAGCTGCTCGAGCGCCCCATTTCGGGGCACACGCTCGCAGACTCAGATGCTCTGCTCCGAATCGCCCTGGCGGGTTCTCGAGCGGGGTTCCTCGAGTGGCGTCCCCGCCCCGGAGACCTACGATTCGACGATCACCTGAAGGCGCTCCTAGGGTTCCCGCAAGGTCCGGGTACGGATCCGCCCGCTCCACAGGAGTACCTAGAACGCGTTGTGCACCCCGCCGACCGGGACGTCCTGCCTCTCCTCCTCCCGGTCGACGCCTCCGCGGTCCAATCGCGCGACCCGGTCGAGTTCCGCATCATCGCGCCGGACGGGGAGGAGCAGTACCTCGAGGCTCACATTCGGCATGAGATCGACGGGGCTGGCGCGACAACCCGCGTGTTGTGCCTCTGTCGCGACATCAGCGCCCGCAAACGGGCCGAGCACCAGGTCCAGGAACACACCAAACGGCTGCAGGAGGCTGAAGAGCTGGCCCTCGTCGGCAGGTGGTGGTGGGACGTTCACAACGGCGATGTGACGTGGTCCGACCAGGTCTATCGCATCTTCCAGCTCGACCCGGAAAGCTTCGTCCCTCAGATCGATTCCATTCTCGCGCTCTCGCCGTGGCCGGAAGACAACGCTCGCGACCAGGAGCTGATCCAAAAAGCGATCGAGAGCCGACAGAGGGGCTCGTACGAACAACGATTCCTACGTCCGGACGGGACCACCGGCTACTACCAGTCCACGTTCGTAGGGATCTACGATGGCGACGAGCTCGTCGCCATGCGCGGCACGGTGCAAGACATCAGCGACCGCAAGCTCACCGAGTTGGCGCATCGTCGCAACGAAGAGAACCTCCGGGTCACGCTCGACTCGATCGGCGACGCGGTCATCGCAACCGACAAAGATGGACGCATCACGCGGATGAACCCGGTATCGGAGCACCTGACCGGCTGGACGACCGCCGAAGCCCGCGGCCGCCCGTTGCTCGAAGTCTTCCAGATCATCAACGCGCACACCCGCAAGACCGCCGAGAACCCTGTCGCCAAGGTTCTGGAGACCAACCTGGTCGTCGGGCTGGCAAACCACACCGTACTCGTCGCGCGAGACGGCACGGAATACCAGATCGCGGACTCCGGAGCGCCGATCCGCTCCACCGGCGGCGAGACGGTGGGTGTCGTCCTCGTCTTTCGCGATGTCACGCAACAGCACGCGTTGGAAGACCGGCTGCGGCAGTCGGAGAAGATGCAGGCGATCGGCCGACTCGCCGGCGGTGTTGCCCACGACTTCAACAACCTGCTCACCGGTCTCATCGGCTCAACGGAGCTGCTGCACCCCCACCTGCCAGACCACGCCGAAGCTCGCGAACTACACTCGACCATCCTCCAGTGCGCGGAGCAGGCCGCCGGCCTCACCTCGAAGCTATTGACGTTCGCGCGCCACCAGCCGTCCACCAAGGCCGTGATGGATGTGCACACCGCCCTCCACGACGCCCTGGGGATCCTGCGGTACGCCGTGAACAGCCAGTTGAGCGTCGACACCCAGCTCGATGCTCAGGAAAGCCTCATCGAGGGTGACCCTACGCAAGTGCAGAATGCGTTCCTCAACCTCGGAATCAACGCAGCACAGGCCATGCCCGAGGGCGGCAGCCTCTTCGTCACGTCGCGCTCGGTCACGCTAGACGAAGCGGATTGCCGCGACAGCGAATTCAGTCTTCAGCCGGGCCGGCACATTGCCATCAAGGTCCGAGACACCGGTGAGGGCATTCCGGCGGACATCGTGGGTCGCATCTTCGAACCATTCTTCAGCACCAAAGCGCCCGGCGAGGGAACGGGGCTGGGAATGGCAGCCGTGTGGGGAACCGTCCAGGACTGTGGCGGATCCATCCGCGTCGAGAGCCAGCTAGGCATCGGGACCGAGTTCAGCATCATGCTGCCGGTGTCCTCCGGGGCGACGGAGATCCCCCTCGAACCAGCGGAAGTCACTCCCGGCCGAGGCCTCATTCTCGTCGTCGACGACGAACCGTTGGTCCGCGCCATCGCCGAGGCGTTTCTTCGTAGCTTCGGCTACGACGTCTTGGTCGCCGATGGCGGTCAGGCCGCTGTGTCGCTCTTCGAGCAGCATCACAAGCGGGTGGCCTTGGTGCTCCTGGACATGGTCATGCCGGGCATGGACGGCCGAGCGTGCTTCGCAGCCCTGCGCGCCATCGATCCCCGGGCGAAGGTTGTTCTCAGCTCAGGGTTCGCCCACGAGAACGACGTCGACGTGCTCCGATCGAAAGGGCTCATCGACCTGGTTCGCAAGCCGTACCGTGCCGCAACCCTGAGTCAGGTCGTGCACGACGCGATCACGAAGTCTTGAGCCCCGCCCGATCGCATCCATCGATGGTGGTCCCGGACCGCCGCCCCGTTTCGGGTGAAGCGCAGGCAGCTTCGCTGCCTGCAGCGAGGGGCCTTTCCCAAAGGCCCGTGCCAGGACTAATAATCCCCGACCAGGTCGGGGATCGGCTCGCCGGTCTTGCAGTGCTCGTTCAAGATCCGCCCCATCTTCTCCTTGTCGAGGTCGGTGTAGAAGCCGCGCTGCTCCTCGAGCACGTCGTCGTCCGGGTCCTCGTACCGGTCGTCCTCTTCGTCCAGCTCGTGCACGAACAAGTTGGGGCCGTCTTCACAGCGGCCGAAGCAGGTGTAGTTGCAGACACCGACGCGCCCCTTCAGCGCGGGGTCGCCTTCGATGGCTTGCTCGGCCAGCTCGACGAGGATTTCGCTCTCATGGGTGACTCCGCAGCTGGGGCCATCACAGACCCGGAGCTGATAGAGCCGCGATTTCGGGGGGGTGCTCTCGGACATCGGGGGCGTCACGCGCGGCCGGCTGTGGCACGCGGGCCGCGATGTAATCACGCAATCCCGGCGCGGTGAAGGGGTCACCGAGCAACTCACGGAGGACCTCGGCGTGTGCCTCATCTCCCGAGAGGATGTCGACGGCCGACGTCAGCGCCGCGGATTCGTACAAGACGCCGTCATCCGCGTGATAGCGCTTGAGGAACGAGGAGATCGCATCCAAGGCTTCGGGCGTGCCCAGCTCTCCCAAGGCCCGGACCAGCGGATCCAGATCGGCAGCCTCGGTGCTGGGGTGGTTGAGCAGCTCGACCAAGTCCGCGACCATCGACTGCTCCCCCGCAGCAACCGCCCGACGCGCCAGCACGGCCACCGGAGGCCGAACATCGCTGAGAAACGATGGACGGGCGGCGAGCTCTCGGCGCAGCGCCGCGATCTGATCGGCGTCGGGTGTCCCCCACGGCTCGGCCAGGCGTTCGGCTGCGTGGGCTCTCAGCTCGGCGGATGCCGCGCTGGCCTCGTCTCGGACCTCTCCGTGCGCGATCCGAGCGACGGCATCACGGACGTCCGAATCGTCATCCCGCCACAAGATCTCGATCGCCAGACGTTGCGCCGGCACCAGCCGCGGATCCGCATCGAGGATCAGGTCGCGCATCATGGCGAGGCGTTGTTCTCGCGCAGGCTTGGAGCGTCTGGGACCCTCGAGCGTGTCCGGGAGATCGAGCATCAGCGCTCCACGCGTCGGCGCTGCTCCAGCGACACGGTCCAGCTCCGCACCATCGGTCCGCGACAGCTGAACAAGCAAGCCGTCTTCTCGGACCAGGACCACTCGGTCGTCGCGAACATCGAATCCGACGAACTCGGGCCCCTGGCTGAGGTAGGTCCACTGCGCGAGCCGAGGTGTTCCCTCGTCGTCCACGCGCATCGCCACAACCGCTCGGCGACACACAAACACGGCGTCGCGGTGTCCCGCCGTGGTGGCGGACAGGTCGACCCACAGCCGCAGTCGCTCCGCATCCGCATGGCCGGCGTCGAGCCCTTCGTTGGTCGAAAACACCTCGCCGTATCCCTGAATCTCGCTGAGGCCGTCGAGGTGTCCGGACGTCGCGCTCTGCAGGTCCACCCAGGCTCGGTCCGTGCCCGCGTACAACGCCTTCCCGTCACGACTGACCCGCTCGACGGCGGGGATGATGTCGTCTCCTTGGGGCGCGGGGCCGCCGAGGTCTAGGCGACCGCGCTCCCATCCCGCCCGGGTGCCGAGCGCGACAACCTGGTTTCCGACCGGGACCAACGCGACCGTACCGACGACCGCAGGACTGCCCAGGCGCCCCTCCGTGCGGCGCATCCACCGGATCTGGCCGTCCAGGACGGAGATCCCAACCGCACGTGAGCGGCCCTTGTGATGATCGAGAACGCTCGCGACGACGGTGCGTTCATTGGCCGCGACGCCAGAGAGCGCCTCCCCGGGAAGCTCGATCTTCCACAACACGGCGCCCGATGTCCGGTCCAATGCTGCCAGCCGATGACCGGACAGTGGCACGAATACGGCGGTCTCGTTCGCGGTGAGGTGCCCCGTGGCGCGCAAGGACGAGGTCCACCGGTCGCTTGCCGTGGTCGGGTCGACGGCACGCAGGCCCGACTCTTCGATCATCACGACCAAGGGACGGTCTTGGTGATGCCGGTCCGCGCGGGCCCCCTGTTTCGCCGTGAGTGCGAGCAAGTTGCCCCCCGGCTCGGCGTGTACGTCGAGCTTTCGGCCGGCACATCCGGCACTCAGGCCGAGTCCGAGGCCCAGCGCGAGCAGAATCCCGCGGGTCACGACGCATCTCCTCCTTCGGCCGGTTGCTCGGGCGCAGACAGGCCCTGCCCGCCCACTTCCTCCGCCAGCTCCGGGTCGTGCTCGAGCAGCTGCGCGACCACGGCTTCGGCCCGGTCGCTGGGATGCAGCGTCGCCAGGACGACGGCCAGCCGGCGCACGCCAGGGTCGCGGTCATCCGCGGCCGCCTGGATCGCGTCGACGGATTCACCCGGGCCCAAGCCCGCCCACGCCAGCAGGGAACGAGCGCGAATCGCAGAGGTCCGATGCGCGGCGAGGTCCCGGAGCAGCGGCTCCAACTCGGCCCTCGGGTGCTCCAGGCACGCGTCGAGCATCGCGGTGAGCGCCGCCGGAGGCAGCCCCTCGTCGACCCGGGCACGCAGCGCGGAAACGCTCTGTTCATCGTCTTGCTCGACCATCTCCGCGAGTTCGATCTGCAGCTCGAGCATCGAATCCTGGGGATTGGCCCACGCAGGGCTCGCGGCGAGACTCATTCCCAGCGCTGCAGCGAACAGCCAACCGCCGCGACGATGCGGGCGCAAAGAGACTCCGAACTTCCTTGAGGTGACCCACTGCATGGCAAGGGGGGACATCGACGGGCCGGGCTGGACCTTGAGTGGCCCTGCCCCGAGCGCCCCACCGCACCACTCCGCGCCGGACCGCGGCCCGAGTTCGCCAGTTTTTGGGGCCGGAAAGGACGCGGCTGTACGTTCGTGCACGATGGCACGGTTGCAAGAGCTCGATGCGCCCCTGCGAACCAGCGCGCGTAGCCGGGTTACGGCCCAGCTCGGCCCGGAGAGTTCGTGCGATCTTCTCCAGGATCTCGGCACTCGGGATCCCGTGGGCGAGCTCCTCGGGCGTTTTGGGGTGAGTCCGGGCCAGTTGCTCGCGGCCCGTCGCGACCTCGACGCCGTCCTGGGCCCCGAGTCGGCGGACTGGAAGCATCGTCTCGAGGCCCGCGGTGGTGGACCGGGCGATCTCGAACAACTGCTCGCGATCTGCCGGACCGCCGAGTGCCACGCCTACCAACTCCTCGAACAAGTCGGTCTGCAGTGTTCCGCGCTTCGGCGAGAGGTCATCTTGTTGCTGCGAACCGCCGAGCGGACCGTCTCCCCGCCCCGCGGACACGCCGAGGCCGAACGCCCCGGCGGCGCGCGCATGGCCCGGGACCGACGCCCGGCGAGTTCCCACGTGCGCACCCGCCCCCGCCGCACCCCTCGCGGCCCCGAGGACACCCCGAGCCCGACCGCTCCCCCGGCAAACTCGCGCCGCGCCGCACCCGAGACCGTTCCCACCCGGCGTCCGATCATCCGCGCCGGGATCCGAGCCTCGACTCAGGAGGCCGCCCCGCGCCCCGCGACTCACGTTGCCCCGGAGCTGACGCAACCGGATCCGCTCGAAGCTGGCCCCCCACGCTCCGACTTGGAGGAGCGAAGAATCGACCCCGAGCAGCTGCCCCCGCTCGAGGGGCGGACCCAAGAACTCGACCAGCTGTGTGATGCGCTCGGTCGCCGCGGGGTCCGAGTTCCCCTCCTCGTCGGCCCCCCTGGAAGTGGCCGAAGCCTGCTTGCGCAGCATCTGGCGACCCACTTCAAAGATCCCGTGTATCGACTGCTCGCCTCCGCGTATGACAGCGAGAGCGCGCTTTCGGAGGACCTGGAAGCCGTCGCCGAGCAGGGCGGGATTGTGGTTTTCGACGACCTCGACCGCGTGCCCTCCGAGGTCGCGCCCGCCTTTTTGGGGGCGCTGAGCCATGCTTGGACCCAAGGGGCCCCTCGCGTGCTCACGATCGTTTCGTCCGAGGGACACGGTCGTCTGGCCAACTGGCTGCCCGGCGCACTGCAGACCGCCGATGCGATCACCATCGAGCCCTTGCGCGGCGCTCCCTTGAGCGCAGCGGTCAAGTCGGCCAGCCGCAGCGTCCTGCAGCAACACTCGATCCCCCTGGGCCCGGACATCCGGTTGGCGGAGCTCACCCGTTGGGCGGAGCGCTACCTGACCGGCCTCGCCATGCCCGCCCGCGCGCTCGATCTTCTCGACCTGGCCTGTGCGCGTGCCCGTCGCAGCCCCCACAAGACCGTCCGCCGGGATCATGTCCTGCAGATCGTCTCGGAGCGAAGCGGGCTCTCCACGGCGCGCATCGAAGCGCGGGGAGACCACGACGTCCTCGATCTGGACCAACGTCTCAGCGACCAGGTGGTTGGGCATGCGGACGCCACCTCAACACTCGCGCAGCTCGTTCGCCGCAACCGTGCCGGCTTCGGGGGGCAGCGGCCCGTGCTCACCACGCTCTTGCTCGGCCCCAGCGGTGTGGGCAAGACGGAACTCGCCAAGGCCCTCGCCCAAGCGCTGTTCGACGACGATGCGGCCCTGTTCCGGCTGGACATGTCCGAGTACTCCGAGAGCCATTCGGTGGCGCGGGTCGTGGGTGCACCTCCGGGATACGTCGGACACGAGCAAGGCGGAGCGCTGACCGATCCCCTGCTCCGTCGTCCGCACTGCGTCGTCCTGCTCGACGAGATCGAGAAAGCCCACCGCGACGTGCACCAACTGCTGCTTCAGGTGTTCGACGAAGGGCGCCTCACCGATGGCCGCGGGCGCACAGTCGACTTCCGACATGCGGTGCTGGTGATGACCAGCAACCTGGGGTCCGGCCACGTGGCGCAGACATCACAAGGCCCACGGATGGATGAGGACGCCGCCCTCGCGTCGGCCCGCGCAGCATTTCCGGTCGAGCTGTGGAACCGCATCGAGGCGCCGTTGGTGATGCATCCACTGGGTGCCTCCGACCTCGCACGGATCTGCACCCGACTCGCCCGCGCCTCCAGCGACCGTCTGTTCAAGGAGCGCGGCATTCGTTATGCGCTCGACGACAAGGCGACCGCCGCCCTCGTGGAGATCGCCGGCCGAGACCCCGCGCTCGGCGCCCGCCCGCTCCGACATCTGCTGGTCCGGGAGGTCGAGTCACTCTTGGCCGACGCCGTCCTCCGCGGACGGCTCCGCGCCGGTACCGAAGTGACTGTCACCCGGGCTCGCGGACGCTTCGAGCTCTGTTAGTTCTAAGGGAAACCTCTCGGTTTCCCTCGCTGCGGGAGCGGAGCTCCCTCCGCTCACCTGGAGCGATTCGCGGAAGTGCCGAGTGAATCCGCAGGATTCGCGGAGCACCCTTCCAAGTTCGGGCTGCGCCCTTCGTCGAGGTTGTGAGAGCTGCTCTGCTCACCTTGGGCGTCAGGGGGGGGAGCTGGGCGGCGCCGCGGCGCGGATGAGTGCCCCGAGGTCCTCGCTGAGTCGCGCGTAGAGGCTTCGGGTCGGGTCGTCGAGGGCGGCGAGGTGAGCTTGCACGGCGCCGACGTCTCCGCGCGACATCGGGCCGGTGATGCCGCGTGGGATGCCCAGCGCATGTAGGTTCGCCAGGGCGCTGGTCATCAGGGTTCGAACGGCAGCCTCGGCCGCGGATGCGTCGTGCCCCTGCCCTCGCAAGACGGCGGTCGCCTGAGCCTCGAGCACGCTGAGATGGTTGGCGGCCAAGGCACAGGCGGCGTGATAGGCCAGCCGCGCGCGGGCATCGAGGCCTCCAAGCCGGAGAAACGATTGGGGCGCGACGAGCCGTTCGAGAAAGGTCTCGGCGTCGGCGTCCCCCTCCAGCCCGAACGTCGCCTCTCCCAGCAGGCTGGGCCAGCTCCGCTCCCGCCGAAGGGCACAGATCGGATGCAAGCTGCCAACCGGGTGACGAGGTTGAAGCGCACCCAGCAAGGCGGCGGCCGACCGCGCACCGGCGCCATGAAACACAGGCACCCCCGCGGGCAGCACGTTCGCCTCCGCGAGGGCTTGGGCAACCGGGGCGATGGCGCTGTCGGAGGTCAGGATCCAGACCGCCTTGGGCGTCCCCGCAGGCCACGTCACGCTGCCGCCGGTCACAGCCCGACCGGACACCCGCTGCACGCGGTAGCCCCGCTCGACCAACCACGGCTCCGCGTGGCGCGCCACATGCCCGCGGCCGATGACCCACAAGTCCCCTCGGTCTGGGGTCCGCAGCAGGTCGGCCACCGCGCGCGGGACTCGGCGCTGTACCGCGTCCCAATCCCCTCGGGTCACCGCCGCCCGAACGTCCGAGCTCGAGATCTCCGGCAGGACGCAGTCCGCCGATTCTGCATAGCCGGTGCGAGGAACGACAAGTGGCGAGTACCGCGACTCGATCTCGTTCCAGCAGTGCCAACGCTGCGTCTCACCGCGGCGTACGATGTCTGAGCCGATGACCAGTCGCACCGACGCGCCGGGGTGTTGAGCGGCGACGGCGTCCAGAAGCCGGAGCGAATAGCTCGGCCGTTGCGGATCGGCGTGGGCCAGCGCTCGCTCGAGGTCGGTGACCTCCACGAAACCACCATGCATCTGCATCGCGGCCCGGGTCCACGCGAGCCGCTTCGCGAACGGCGTCTTGGTCCCCTTGGCCAGGGGGTGGTCGAACACCGGGGCCACGATGAGCCGGTCGAGCTCGCCCTGCGCTCGGAGCAACGACACCAGGAGCGCGTGGCCCATGTGCGGGGGGTCGAAGCTCCCGCCGAACACCCCCACCACGGATGGGGTAGACGGACGATCTCGGCGGTTGGGTGCGGAAGACATGGCAGCTTCGGGGCGAGGCGTGCTCGCCCCACTGAGGGTGTGACGCACCGGGCAGCCCCGGCAACCCCGCCTGACGCGCTGTACACAGGCGCAGGCGGTCGGGAACTTCAATGCCCCGTGGAACGAGTCACCTGGGGACCTTGCCCATTTCGCCCTCAATATCCCGCGAGAGCGCGAGGCGCGGCGTTGACACACCTCTTGCCCTGTCACTATGGTTCCGCGCTGGGACGGCCTCCTCCGGTCTGACCCACGAACCGCTTGGCAAACGATCGAGGGACGAGCCTTGAGCAAACCGAAGAAACCCGGAACCGACCTGGCCGCCCTCAAAGCGCGCCTCGCAAAGAAGAACAAGAAGGCGGCCGAGCCCGAGCCAGCACCCGCTGCTGCGCCCGCTCCCGAGCCGGTTGCAGCTGCGCCTGAGCAAGCACCTCAGGCCGCGCCCGTGCAGGCGCACGTGCCTGAGGCCGCTCCGCAAGCTCAACCAGCGCCCGCTGAGTACGCGGCACCGCCTGCAGCAGCCCCGGCCCAGCCCGACTACGCCGCAGCGCCCGTCGCACAGGCGGCCGCAGCCGCACCCGCACCCGCACCCGCACCCGTCGGAGACGATCCGTTTGGTGGCGGTGGTGGTGGCGGTGGGTTCGACCCCAGCGACGGCCTCATCGATGCGGGCGGCGGCGACATGCCCTCCAAGGGCAACGCCGGCCTCGCGATCTTCGTTGGAATCCTCGGCATCGGCCTGGGCGCGATCGGGGGCTTCTTCGTCTCCAAGATCACGCGGAACTCTGAGACCACGGAGGCTGCCTCCGCCAAAGGGGCCGAGATGGCCGCCGCGGTCCAGCAGATCTCCGATGCTCGCATCGATGTTTCAAAGGCCATGGACGGCTGGGAGACGAAGATGGCCACCGATCCGGCCGGCGCCGCCGCCGAGATCGACACCATGGTCAAAGAGAGCTTCGCCAAGAAGGTCAACGTCGACCAGCTCTTCGGCTGGCAGCTCGCGGCGATCCACTCTAGCGGCGTTCGCCGGACGTTCGAGCTCTACGACGAAGCCACGCGCCTGCAAAAGGACCTCGGGTACCTCTCCGCGTTCCTTGCGTCTCAGGAGAAGGCGCTCAAGTCCGGCGGCGGCCCGAGCCAGTTCGCGGTCAAGTTCACCGACAAAGGCGCTGTCCTCGTCGCGGCTGTCGGGGCCGTGTGTGCCGCCGGCGAAGGCGAGCCCGCCCTCGAGACCGCGAAGCCCTGCTCCGAAGGCAAGGCCGCCGAAGCTCTCGGGTACACGGTGCTGGAGACCTTGGGCACCAAGACCAAGATCTTCCCCAAAGGCACCGCGCCCGGTCAGGTCACGCTCTTGCGGGCAGGCGGAGCCATCTATGACTACGCCGTCGGGATGGAGCCCAACCGCAACGCGATGATCATGCGCAATGCGCTGCTCAAGCGCGCGAAGGACCACCTCGAAGCGATGAACAAGGCCGAAAAGGCTGCGATCAAGGCGCTCGAGAACTTCGCCGACAACCCCAACGTGGATGGCAGCGCCGAGCAACCCGACCCCGAAGCGGGGTGAGCCGAAGGTGTCCGCCCAGGACACCTCAGGTTCCCGGCCGAACAAGCCCGAGTCCGACGACGGCCTCGGGCTTGGTGCGTCGGGGACTGGCGGCTCCGACCCGGATGCACAGCCGGAAGGCCATCCCGACCTGGGTTGGCGTCCTCCGACCGCGGACCGTCCCGTGCGTCTGTGGGTCGTAAACCGATCCCAGGCGGGCCTGTTTCGCTACCTCCTGCGATTCACGGCCTACTTCGGCTTTGTGGTGCTGCTCATTGCGGCCGGGCTCGGTTTGGCGATCTACCGGCACTTCGCATCGGGGCTGCCGCCGATTCAGAACATCACCGACTACAGCGATCGGGCGCCGGGCGTGACGCGGATCTACGCGCGCGGCGGAGCCATGCTCGCCGAGCTGGCACGAGAACACCGGGCCTACGCTCGCTACGATGAGGTCCCGCAAGACTTGGTGCACGCAGTCCTCGCGGCCGAGGACCGCCGCTTCTTCGAGCATGGGGGGTTGGATCACCGCGGGCTGGCCCGTGCCGCTCTGGCCAACTACCGCGCTGGCACCATCTCTCAAGGTGGCAGCACGATTACGCAGCAGGTCGCGAAGGGGTTCCTCAACGACGACCAGACGCTCACCCGCAAGTTCCGCGAGGCGATTCTGTCGGTCCGGGTAGAATCGACCCTGTCCAAAGAGGACATCCTCGAGATCTACCTCAACAAGATCTTCCTCGGCCATGGTTCCTACGGCGTCGCGTCGGCAGCGAGCCGCTACTTCGGCAAGGACCTCGAGGATCTGAGTTTGGCCGAATGTGCCTTGATCGCGGGGCTCGCACGGGCGCCCAGCCGCTACAGCCCCGTCTCGAACCCGCAACGGGCGATGAAGCGCCGCAGCGTGGTGCTACAGGACATGGTCGAGGCCGGCTACATCGAAGCAGCGCAGCGCGATGCAGCGGATGCCGAACCCATCACGTTGGTGAGCAAGCCCGACGTGTTCCGAGCCCGGGCCCCCCACTACACCGAGCACGTGCGGCAATGGACCCAGCGCACGCTGGGAGAGCAGGCGGTGCTCACCGACGGACTCCAGATCGAGACGGCCTTGGTGCCGACCGTGCAGGCCGACGCGGAAGCCGCGGTCGACCGCGCGGTCCGGAAGCTCGACCGCAAACAGGGCTTTCGCGGGCCCGTCGCCAGCTTGAAGCCCGCCGACATTCCAACCTTCGTCGAGCGAGCGACCGCCGAGTACGGCCCGGCCGCCCTCGACGACAACGCGTTCTTCCGCCTCGGTGTCGTCACCGAACTCGACAAGCGCTTCGCCCAAGTCCGCGTCGGCAGCATCCAAGCCTTCCTGCCGCTGCGCTCGATGAGCTGGGCGTCCAAGTACGACCGCAACTCCGGCGAGAACGGGCGCACCACCGACGACGTGCGCAAGGCGCTGCAGGAGGGCGACGTCATCTGGGTTCGCCGGGCGCCGGAGAAGTTCCAAGAGCGGGCCGCACAGGGCAACACCGAGCACCTGCTCGAGGTCGAGCTTGGACAGACGCCCCGCAACGAAGCCGCCCTGTACACGGCGGACCATCAGACGGGGTACGCGGTGGCGGTCCAAGGCGGCGTCGACTACGACCGCAGCCAGTTCAACCGGCCCACGCAGGGCTGTCGCCAGCCCGGCAGCGTGTTCAAGGCGATCTACTACGCGTACGCGCTCGACACCGAGAAGTACACGATGGGCTCGGTGCTGGAGGACCACGCCTACGAGCCCGACGAGGGCGAAGAGTGGAACCCGCAGAACATCCACGGGACGATCGAAGGCCAGGTGCTGCTGCGCAACGCCTTCATTCACTCGCTGAACCTGCCCTCGATCCGTCTGTTCGTCCGGCTTGGAGCGGACAACGTCGTTCGGTGGGCACGGCGGCTGGGCTTCACGACCGAGCTCATCGCCGACAAGGCGCTCTCGCTGGGCGCGAGCTGCGTGAAGATGGACGAGATGAGTCGGGCGTTTGGCATCTATGCCCGCCAAGGTCAGAGCTGGGACCCCATCTACGTGCGCCGGGTAACCGACAAACGCGGCACCGTGGTGCTCGATGCCCGCCACCCCTACGACGGCGCGATGGACCTCGGCGGACGGCTCGACGCCATGGCTCGGCTCGGCACCCAGCCGCCCACCCAGACGATCGACCGCCGCACCGCATTCTTGATCTCGCAGATGTTGCGTGACGTCGTGACCAGCGGCATCGGCCGCCGGGCACAACGCATCGGCGTGCCCTCGGGCGGAAAGAGCGGCACGGCTTCGAAACACGCGTACACGACCGACACCTGGTTCGTGGGCTTCACGTCCCGGTACGTCACCGCCGCGTGGATGGGCGATGACCAGTACGAGCGCTCGATGGGCGACGACGAGGCCAGCTACACCACGGTGACGCCGCTGTGGGCCGACTACATGGAGTCGGTCGTCAAAGACATCCCGCACGGCACCGTCCCCGCCGAGCGACCCCCTGGCATTCGCAGCAAGTCGGTCACGTATATGGCCGGCGAAAAAGAACGTACGGCGGCGATGTACTTCAGGTCGGGCACCGACGAGTGACGCGAGGCGTGTGCTGTTGGGCCAACCCCCGATGATGCAAAAGCCACCATCCTCGGTCGCCCAAGCACTCGATCCTGAAGGCGCACTTCGGCTTGTCCGCTTCTCAGGCGGAGTCGCGAGCATCGTCGCGGGACCGCTCGCCGTGACTGCAGGAAGCGTCGCGTTCATCCTGCCCTGGCTCGTACTCGGCGCCGCCGCTACCGACTCCGTCGTGCTGGCGCTCTTGGCAACACTCACGGCGACGGTGCTCGCCGCGGCGGTTGTGCGCACGCGTGACCGGTTCGAGCAGAGGATGGCCATTCGCCTGGCAGGCATGGGACTCGGAGTATGTTCGCTGCTGATCGTTGCCGCGCTGCGGCAGCCCGCTTGGCCGTTCGGGGTTGCGGCGTTGGTCGCTGCCGTCGCCTCGCTCGCCGCACGACCGAACAAGGTGGGTCAGGATGAGCCGCACCTGCTGCGCGACCTGGTCGGAGCGGACGCTGTGGGTGAGCAGCACGAGGTGCATTTCTGCGTGTTTCTGCCGCGCGTGATTGCGACGCGCGCGGAGGCTCTGGTCTTGGTGAGCAACGGCTGCGATGGCGACCGAGCGCTCGACTTCAGCCTCGTAGAAAACCCGGGCGCGGTCCTCGACCCCGTCCGCGGACTCCGGGTCCCAGACCTGGCACGAGCCGAACTCGGACCGCTCGCCTGCGGTGTTCTGCGCATTCCCGTCGGGATCCAGCGGAACCACTCACGGGCGTCGAGCCACCTCGGCTTCCAACTCCAAGTCACGGGGTCGGACGGGACCCGCCGGGTGCGTTGGCGGGCGAACGCCTATCAGAATCTGGGCGCGGCCGAGCGCCTCGCCGGATCGCATCGCACGGCAGTGCGCGGATATCCCGTCACGCTGGAAGCAGGCAGTGATGCAGAGATGGGGAGCGGAGATGCTCTGCAAGCGCGGTTTGAGCTGTTGGACCGAGCCGAGTTCGAGGCTCGAGCACAGACGGCTGTGGCCTGTTCCAAGGACGAGGGCCCGACGGCCAAGCGGAGCTGAGTTGCGCACGGGGTCCCAAGTCACACACACCACATGCAGAAGCGGCGAGCACACGGACCGTCCCCGCTTGGGGTCGGTCCGGATGTCGCCGCTTCGTGCGAGCGCAGCAGGGGCTACTCGAGGCCCATGGCCTCTTTCTCGGAGCACTCGCTGATGTCGCCGTCTTCGTTGTAACAAACGTCGGTGCCGCCCACGATGTCATCGACGGTGTCGGTGAGGTCGCCTTCTTTGCGTCCGGTGGGCAGTCGCTCCCCGATGCTCTTCTCGGCGTTGCCGTCGATCACGGTCAGACCGATGGCGCCGTGGACCTGGGTGAGGTCGTAGGAGCGCACGATGTCGTTGTCTTGCGACTTCCACTCGTTGTAGCGGATGAGCATCGCGCCGCTCTCTTCGTCTGCCTTGATCTTCACCTCGGGCGCCTGGCCGAACCACTCCATGAACTTCTCCTTGGAGACGTCCTCGTAGGTCTTGCCGGGCCACACGTCGGTGCCATAGGCGTAGAAGATCTTCCACAGTTCGTCGTCCTTGAAGAAGTAGAACTTCCGCAAGCCGTTGCCGGTCCGCACGAAGAGCATCGCCTCGTTGTTGTCGTCCTCGTACTCAAACTGGATGAGCGAGACGCCCCAACGATGGCGGGAAGCCTTGGTGAACTTGGTGTGGTCCGCCTTGAGGGACGCCATCTGGTCCTGGCGCCAGCGACGGTTCGCATCCTGGGCGGTCGCGTCGCCCGCGGCTTTTTGGCGCTTCTCGTACTCCGTCTCGATCTCGCGAGAGAGCACGGAGTAGACCTGCGCGGGGCTCATGCCCCAGCGGAAGTCCTCCATGAGCGCGTAGACCCCGTAGGCAGCAGCAACGCCGGCCTTGGGGTCGACCATCTTGCACTCCTTGGTCTTGTTCTTGCCTTTGCCGGTCGTCTTGCACTTCTCGGTGGCTTTGCCCCGCTTGCCCAACTTCGGGCGCGGCTCGGGTGCCCACTCGGCATCTTCCTCGAGGTCGAACTCGCTGTCCTCCCCGCCGAACATGCCTCCATCGAGGTCCTCCCCACCGCCGCCACCGACGCCGAGCAGGTTGTTGCCGTCATCGGGATTGTTGGTTCCTTTGTCCTTGTCGCAGCCAGCGCCAAGCGCCAGGGACAGAGCCAACACACTGAGAAGACCTTTTGCCGTCGTGTTCATGGCGGATTTCGCCGACGTTAACACGAAACCGCCATCGGTGGCAGGCCTGGGCGCCGGCGACGCGGGGGGAAGCAGGCCTGCGAGGTCACGCAGGGGGCCACAGGGCGAGGGTCGGGCCACCGTTGGTTCCAGATCTCTGGACCACCGCAGGTCTCGTCGGGACACAACGAGGCACGACCAGGCGGACCGCTAGACGGTGCGGCCGCCCAACCCGAGGCGCCGGAAGTCGTCATTGGCCGCTGCAACCGCACGCTCAAGCGCGGAGAAATCGCCCTGAGCCTCAACATCTCCGACAGCTCTGGCGACGCTGTCATAGATCTCCTCACCCACCTCGAGCGCCGCCTCCAAGTCCTCCACCGTCCCTTCTTCTTTGAGGCGCAGGAAGCCCTCGTTGAACTCCACGTCGAGCTTCAAGAGATCAGCGAGTGCTGGGACGAGCGTGAACGGCAGGTCCGCTCTTGCCAACATCCTAGCGACCATAGCGCGCAGGGTTTCGTTCGACATGTCTTGCTTACCCTCGGCCACGCCGTTGATGGGATCGCCGCTCGCCATGAGTCCGAGTCTGCAATCTAGCGGTACGGGCGGGCCCACCGTCAAATCGAGGAATGGCGCGCCGGTGCCATCGGTGGCAGGCCGACGCGCGGCTACTCGCCGTGAAGCTGTGCGACGAGGTCCCGTAGCAGATCATGAGCCGCCCGGGGCGAGAGGTCGTCGATCTGCAGGTCTGCCAGAGCGTCCAGCACCTCGGTCGCCGCCTGGGGATCCGGACCGCTGGGCGCTGCAAGCGACGCGGTGTCGCCCCCTTGCGGCGAAAACAGCGAGAGCTGCGGGGACGCCCCACCCTGCGGGTTCGCTTCGAGCCGCTCCAGGATCCGGGCTGCACGCCGTAGAACCCGCGCAGGGAGCCCCGCGAGGCGCCCGACCTGCACCCCGTAACTCCGCCCGGCCGCGCCCTCGGCGAGTTGGTGCAGGAACACGATGCGGCCGCGCTGCTCGTGCACCATCACGTGCATGTTGAGCACCCCGCCGAGCACGTTCTCGAGCGCGCACAGTTCGTGATAGTGGGTTGCAAACATGGTGCGGCAGCCCACCTGATCGTGCAGATGCTCGGTGATGGCCCACGCCAGCGCCAGGCCGTCGAAGGTCGCGGTTCCGCGACCGATCTCATCGAGCAACACCAGCGAGGACGGCGTGGCTGCGGAGAGGATCTGCGAGGTCTCCCGCATCTCGACCATGAACGTGCTGTCACCGCGTCCCAGATCATCCGCGGCGCCGACCCGGGTGAACACGCGATCGGTCAGGCCGATGCGGGCCCTCGTGGCGGGCACGTAGCTGCCCATGTGGGCCAAGATCGTGATGAGTGCGGTCTGCCGCATCACCGTGCTCTTGCCACCCATGTTGGGGCCGGTCAGCACCCATAGCCGGGCGGCTTCGGTGCCGGCGGCGTGAAGATGGACGTCGTTGGGCACGAATCGGCCCGCATCCAACATCCGCTCGACCACCGGGTGGCGACCGGCTTCGATGTCGAGCACCGGCTCCTCCACCACATCGGGACGACACAAGCCCTCTCGCTGCGCGACCTCGGCCAACCCGGCGAGCACATCGAGCGCGGCGACCCGCTCGCCGACATCGCACAGTCGCTCCCCGTGCTCGCTGACCCGGGCGCGCAGGGCTTCGAACAGCTCCTGCTCCCGGGCGAGGGCCAGCGTCTGGGCGCCGAGCACCTTGGACTCGAGCTTGGCGAGTTCCTCGGTAACGTAGCGCTCGGCGTTGGCCAGCGTCTGCTTGCGGACGTACTCCGGCGGCACCTTGGCCAGGTGGGCCTTGGGGACCTCGAGGAAGTATCCGAACACGCGGTTGTGCTGGACCTTGAGCGAGGGGATTTCGGTTCGGGCCCGCTCCCGAGTCTCGATGGCGGCGAGCGCCTCCCGGCCTCCGTCGCGAAGCGTCCGCTGCTCGTCGAGGTCCGGGTCGGCGCCGGTCCGGATCATCCCGCCCTCGCGGGTGTGGGCCGGCGGCTGCTCGACGAGCAGGCCCACCAGATCTGCGAACACGTCCTCGAGCAGGTCGTCGCCCAGCGAGAGCATGTGCGGCACGCTCCGATCGGTCCGGCGCCCGGCCAGCTCGGCCAAGAACGTCTCAATCTCGGGCAACACAGCCAGCGAGTTGCGCAGCGAGCCCAGCTCGCGCGGGTTGACCGAGCCCAGTCGAGCTCGTGCCGTCAGCCGCACCACATCGCGGACGTCCTTGAGCCGTGACTGCAACTCCGCCCGAAGCGTGGGCTCGGCGACCAACGCATCGATCGCATCGAGCCGGTCGGCGATGACCTGGCGGTCGCGCGAGGGCGCACCGAGCCAGCGCCTCAGCAGGCGGCCGCCCATGGCCGTCTTGGTGCCGTCGATCGCCCACAGCACCGAGCCCTTGCGCAGCCCGTCGCGTAGCGTCCGAAACAGCTCCAGGTTGCGGATCGAGGTCTCGTCCAGGACGAGGTGATGCGCGGGCGCGTGGCGACGCAGTCGGTGAAGCAGGAGCGTCTGCCCGGGCTGCGTGGCCTCGGCGTAGGCGAGCACCGTCGCCGCCGCGACCTCCTCGGACTCCCGCAGCGAAGTCGTTCCGGACTCTTCGGCCAGCGCCTTCACCCGCCGGCGAACCGCGGCGGGCGGCGGCTCCGCGTAGTCGAGCCGCGGCACATCGGGGGCCAGCGAGTCGGTGAGCCACGCGTGCAGCGACTCGTCCGCAATGACCTCCCGGGGGTCGAAGCGCGCAAGCTCGGCCTGCGCAGCCTCCTTGGTGTCGGCCCACAACACGAAGTAGTCGGCGCTCGAGATATCGCACAGGGACAGGGCCACCCCCCCTTCGGCGACCACCACCGCGGCAAGGTAGTTGGGTACCCCCGGCTGGAGGTGCTCCTCGTCGACCAACGCGCCCGGCGTAACCACCCGGACGACCTCTCGGTTGACGATGTTCGGACCCGGACGTTTCTTGGCTTCCTCCGGCGTCTCCGTCTGCTCGCAGATGGCGACCTTGAGCCCCCGCTCGACCATCGTGCGCAGGTAGCCCCCCAGCGCGTGATACGGGATGCCCGCCATCGGCACCGGGTCCGCCACCCCCTTGTCCCGGGTCGTCAGCGCGATGTCGAGGATCGGAGCCGCTTCCACCGCGTCGTCGAAGAACAGCTCGTAGAAGTCCCCCATCCGGAACATCAGGATCGAGTCCGGGTAGTTGGCCTTGATACCGAGGAACTGCCGCATCACCGGGGTGTCGGCCGAGTTGTGCGGGGCGGGCACGGGAGGATCGTGTACCGCGGGCGACTGGGGATTCGCTACCCGGACTTGGGGCGGTGTCGAGAATGGCGAATGCTGGGGTCTACGGGGGCTTGGGGTTCGCTGCGGGGTCTGCAGCTGGAGGCACCACCGCGACGCAGGCTCATTCCGGGCCATGACGAACGGCCCACAGCCCAATTGGGAGCATGCGGTGCGACGGGCTGGGAAGCGGTCTCAGCGAGCACTAAGGAAGTTGTCCGCCGTGAATATCCTGTACCTGCACCAGTACTTTGTACCGCCAGACGGAACCGGCGGGACGCGGTCCTACGAGTTCGCCCGACGCCTCGTGGCTCGCGGGCACAAGGTCACCATCATCACGTCGTCTGCCCACACCGGGGATTCCGACGAGCGGCGGACGGTTCGCGACCTCGACGGTATCGGCTTGGTGGTGCTGCCGGTCCGTTACGACAACAAGATGTCGAACGCGGAACGGATTCGGGCGTTCATCAACTTCGCCGGGCGGGCTGCCGCCGAGGCGGTGCGCCATAAAGCTGACGTGGTTTTCGCGACGTCGACCCCCTTGACGATCGCCGTGCCGGGCCTGGTCGCTCGCGCGCTCACACGCGCTCCGATGGTCTTCGAGGTGCGCGATCTATGGCCCGAAGTCCCGATCGCCATGGGCGCGCTGGCCAACCCGTTGACGCGGGCCGCGGCGCGCAGCCTGGAGTGGGCGGCCTATCACGGCGCTCGCGAAGTGGTGGCGCTCTCGCCCGGGATGGCCGATGGGGTGGCCAGCACAGGTGTGTCTCGCGACCGGATCAGCGTCATTCCCAATGGCTGCGACATCGGAAACTTCGACGTCGACGACACCAAGGCCAAGACCTTCGTGCGCAAGCTGCTTCCTGACCTCAGGGACGGACAGCCGCTGATCTCGTACGCCGGGTCGCTCGGTCTTTGCCATGACCCGGGCTGGCTGGTTCGCGTCGCCAAGCACATGCGCAGCATCGACCCGGACGTTCGTTTCTGCCTGGTCGGCAAAGGTGGCTTGGCCGCAGAGATCGAGCGCGATGCCGAGGCGGCGGGCGTGCTGGGCGAGAATCTGTGGATGCCGGGACCGCTCGCCAAGCAAGACGTGCCGTTGCTGCTCGGCGGGGCCACGATCGCAACCTCGACGATGCTCCCGATGCCGGAGCTTGAGCACAACTCCGCCAACAAGTTCTTTGACGGACTCGCGGCTGGGCGGCCGATGGCGATCAATTACGGCGGTTGGCAGTCGAAGCTGCTGCGAGAGTATGGCGCTGGCGTGGAGCTGAAGCACGCAGACCCACGCGGCGCGGCCGAGGCCCTGGCAGCGCTGGCGCGGGATCCGGGACGGTTGGCAACCTGTCGCAGGGGCGCGCGAGCGTTGGCGCGGGACCACTTCGATCGCGATTCGCTGGCCGAGCAGCTGGAACAGGTGCTCTTTCGTGCTGCAGGACGCCTTCCGGAGACGCCGCGGGCATCACAGGCGGCGGCGTAGTCGCCATCGCCTGCGCGCTGGCGATCCGGCCCAGCCCGGGACCACGATTGCGGTGGCACCGCGGGCCCATCATCTCTACGAAGTAGGCCTAGGACCATCCATGTACGGCGCAGAAGTATTGACTCCGAACGACCACCCTGGCCAGCAATCGTTGGATGCGGTGGACCTCCAGGCACCAGCATTCCTGGGCTGCCCGCACGGGTGCGACGGCGAGCTACGCCCCGTCATGCCCGATCCGCTGCCCGCCCCCTTCGACAGCGACACCGGCTTGGAGTGCTCGGAGTGTGCGCGACAGTTTCCCTACGTCGACGGCGTGTGGGTCATGTGGTCCGACGACCTCAAGCGGATTCAGCTCGAGGCCCCGACGCCACAGGCCGATCTCGCCGACCGCATTCGTTGGGCCAACGTCCAGATCTACGACGATATTTCGGACGACTACGGCGAGCACAGCGACAACCTCATGCCCTACCGGGAAGCGCTGCTGTTCTTGAAAGCGCTGGCCGACGACCTGCAGACGCGAAGCTGTGCACCGCGAATCGTCGTCGATGTGGGCTGCGCGACCGGAGTTGGCTTGGACGTCGGATCCACCGCGTACGAGCAGGTGGTCGGCGTCGACATCTCACTGCAGAACCTCAAGGCCGTGGCGGCCAAGGGCTACACCGCCGTGCTGGGCGACGCCTCCCAGCTGCCCTTCGCGGCGGGAAGCGTTGACCTGGTGACGTGCTTCGCCGCGATGCACCATTTTCCCGAGCCTGAGGCGTTCGTCGCATCCGCCCAGCGGTGCCTGAGATCGGGCGGCGTCCTGGCGACGGGGTGTGACCCCTCTGCGCGATACGGTGAGTTCAGTACTGCCGCCAAACTCGTGTGGGACGCCCGCAAACCGGCGTATCGGTTCTTGTCGAACTTCTCCGAGCGCTTCTACTTGCACAAGGACACCGCCGCCCAAGAGCTTGGCGACCTGGCCGAGTACCAGCGCACCCACGGAGGTTTTGCGCCCGAATGGATGCGCTCGACCCTGCGCGGCGCCGGCTTCGAAGCGGTCAACGTGTTCTTCGGGGTCGACCCCGACGGCAGTCGACGCTTTGACATGCCGCAATGGAAGGTCTTCTTGCTCAAGGCACTGTCGATGCAGAACCCAGTACGTCGTGAGAACTGGGTGTCCGTATCGTCGCTGGCGCGAAAGCCGTGAGTGCGACCGGCGGCCGTTTTGGCAAGAGCGTACTGATCTCGCTCGGTTTCACGGTGACGATGGCGGCCATGGCGTTGGCCAACAACGTCGTCATCTCGCAGCTCGGTGGCACGAATGGACGCGGCACGTATGCGCTCATCGTGGCCATCATCGCTTTGGCTCTGCCGATCTGCTCCGCGGGTCTTGGGAACGCGGCCACATTCTTCCTGGGTCGAGGGCGGGCAGTCTCGGAGGTTGCGGGGCTCAATGCGGTCGTCACCGCGGCATTGCTTCCGGTGGCGGTGATCGGCGGTGTGCTGGTCTGGCGCGGCATCGGAGGGTCTGCGCACTGGACGGCCGCGACCTTTGCCGCCGCAGCGATTCCCGCAGCGGTCGCCATCGAACTCGCTCGTGGTGTCTACCTCGGTCAAGGCCGCGTCGTCGCGTACCATCTGTGCCAAGCCTCGGTCATTGTCGTGTTGATCGCCGGCAACGCAGCGCTGCTGCGATACGACGCCGACTGGGTCCAGTACTCGGTCGTCATCGCGTACTGGGCGGTCGCCTTGGTTGTGCTTCCCATCGGAGTCCGACACTGGCGGCCGCTCTCACTGCCGAGCCGGGCGCAGATCCGCATCACACTGGGCTACGGCGTGCGCTCGGCGGGTACGACCCTGGCCGATGCCGGGCTGCTGCGGTTGGACTACCTGGTCATGGCGCCCTTCGTGAGCGTGGCCGCCGTGGGGCTGTATGCGATCGCCGATCAGGTGACGCACTTGATGAGTTGGGGCGGACTCGTCGCCGGACGCATGATGCTGCTCGAAAGCGCGTCGGACCAAACCGGAGACAAAGCCCGCGCCAAGGCCGAGCTCGCGACACGGCTGTACATCTTGGTCATCATCCTGGGGAGCATGGGGGCCGCAGCAACCCTGTGGTGGCTCATCCCATTCGCGTTCGGGACAGACTTTGCGCCCTCGTACATTGGGGTGCTGTTGCTGCTGCCCGCGACCCTGAGCAAGGGGATTCACGCGCTGCTCTCGACGTACCTCACCGGGCGCGGCGTGCTGATCCCGATCGTGCGCGCGGGGGTGGTCGCGGTCGCGGCGGACGTCGTCATGGTCGTCGTGTTGGCGCCCACAATGGGATGGACGGGTGTGGCCATCGCCAAGTCTTGCGCCTATGCGATCCAGCTTGGCCTGACGATCCGAGCCTTCCGTGTGCACACCGGCGGGATGCCGCAGATGGTGCCGCGTCCGGAAGACATTCGCGCGGTCGCGCGCTGGGGCCGGGCGCGGCTGGTGCGAGCATCGCCGTGAAGCGGTTGCTCTTGCTTGCGTCTGCGGCGCCCCCCCACCGCGGCCCTGGGCGAGAGCATTGGTCAGCGCGCTGAGAACGGCTGGTACACGCTGCCGCTCGCACCGCTGAAGGTGCGGTGTCTGTGCATCGCGGACACCGCGGGCTGATAGCCATCGCATCGGTTGGGTGTGGCCTCAATTGGGCGTACCTACGGAACAATCGGGACCCCTACGCGCTTGCCTCGCCTCCCGCCCTTTCTTATAGGCGTAAGTACGGTGTTGGCATCCAGCTCAATCAGAAACCGGGGCGCCTATCGGGTTGCGGGGCATCACTGGGACCCGCGCACGCTGGCCCAGGAAGTCCGCACCATCCCTGAGCACGCCTGGAAACCGCTCCCTCACGGCGACGCGTGGTCGCAGATCGTCTTGCAGGATCAACACGGTCGGGGACAACCACTGCTCGAGAAGGCGCCGGCCATCCGGAGCGTCATCGACTGGTTTCCCGGGGAGGTGCTCGATGCGACGCTGGCGCGTCTGTCCCCTGGCGGCTGGGTCAAGGAGCATCGCGACCTGTCGGGGGGTGCACCGATGGGCGTTTCCCGCTTTCACGTGCCGATCGTGACGCACCAAGACGTGCAGTTCCTTGCCGACCGCAAGCCCATCTTCATGGGCGCCGGCGAGCTGTGGGTCCTGGATACCTCCTATCTACACTCGCTCCGCAACGCTTCGAACGTCCGCCGCGTCCACCTCATCGTCGACGTCAAACGCAGCGACGCGGTCGTCGGCCTGCTGCCCAAGGCCGACTTCCGCGACCGACTGCACATGCTGCACTTCGCTGGAATCTGCGCCGCGAAAGGCGCGACGTTGGCATGCAGAGACCCCCGTGCGATGGCCCGCCGGGCCCGCGACGCGTTCAAGCTGCGCGTCCTGGGACGCTCGGTGTTCAACTTCGAATGACCGCTCGGGTCCAACGCGGTCACCAGATACCAAAGCGCTGTCCCATGCTCCGATCCTGTCCCGCAGAGTCCCCTGCCCCTGCACGAACCCAGTTTGGCCCCCATGAATCGCATGGAGGCGGGGTCGGTCCGCAGCCATGAATTTCGCCTTCCTGGAGCCGACCGATCCTCGCTGGAACGAAGTTTTGGCTCGGGTTCGCCACGACTTTTTCCATCTCCCTGGATACGTGTCCCTGGAGGCAACTCGGCTGGGCGGAGAGGCCCGCGCCGCATGGGTGCAAGGGGAGTTCGGCGAACTCTTCGTGCCGCTCGTCGTGCGCGAGCATCCGTTCGGAGGCTTGGACGCCATGTCCCCGTATGGGTATCCGGGGCCCATTGGACGGGTTGAAGGGCCCAGGTTGCGCGAAGCGTTTGACCACCTGTGGGCTGGGATCGGCGAGCAGGGCGTGGAGACCATCTTCATTCGGTGTCACTCCTGGGCGGGCCCCGAGCTTTGTGGCCTGGACGAGCAGGACGGCGAGTGGTTGGTCGAGCACGGCAGCACGGTGACCATTGACCTCGAGCAAGACGAAGACGCCGTGTTCATGGCCTACCGCGGCACGACGCGAAACCTCGTCCGTCGACTGGCACGCGACGGCTTTGAGGTCCTGCAAGTGCCCTGGAGTCGGTCGGGGGAGTTCCTCGAAATCTACACGTCGACCATGCAGCGCCTCGACGCCTCCGCCGGGTACTTCTTTGACCAGACGTATCTGGACGGTCTCAAGCAGGAGCTCGGTGATGGGCTCGCGCTGTTCCTGGTGGAACGCGATGGCCAGACCGCCGCGGCCGGGCTGGCGACGTGCCGCGACGGCAGTGCGCAGTACTATCTCTCGGGCGCACGGCCGGAGTTCGCCCGCGCCTCGCCAACGCGAATCCTCGTGGATGCGATGTGGCGTTGGGCCAAGTCCAGGGGCGGGCTGCGGATGAATCTAGGTGGTGGCCTGGGAGGCGGCGAGGACAGCCTGTTCAGGTTCAAGGCCGGATTCTCCAAGGACCGGGCGCCGTACTACACCTTGAGGGTGGTGACGCAGCCGCAGCGCTTTCGCAGCAGTGTCGCGGCCTGGGAAGCCGCGAGCGGTCGAGGCGCGCCGGGTCCCACGGAGTTCTTTCCGCCGTACCGGGCAAGCCTGGAGCAGCGAGCGTGAACGTTCGCGGGATCACGAAGCGGGTGGTCGACATCGTCGGTGCAGCGTCCGCGATTGTGTTGTTTGCCCCGGTCCTCGGCGTGGTCGCGGTCCTGGTCGCCAAAGACATCGGGCGCCCCGTTCTGTTCCGACAGAAGCGGCCCGGTCGCGGAGGCCGGTCGTTCACCATGTTCAAGTTTCGGACAATGCGAGAGCCCAAGCCGGGAGAATCGCGCTTCTTGTCGGACGCCAACCGGATGACTCCCCTGGGAGCCTTCCTTCGCAAGAGCAGCCTCGATGAACTCCCCGAGCTGCTCAACGTCCTGCGGGGCGAGATGTCGCTCGTGGGTCCTCGGCCGCTGTTGGAGTCGTATCTCAGCAAGTACACCGCCGAGCAAGCACGCCGGCATGACGTCCGTCCAGGGATCACGGGCTGGGCCCAAGTGAATGGGCGGCAGCACATTCCGTTCAGCAAGCGCCTGAACCTCGATGTCTGGTACGTCGACAACCACGGCCTGGGACTCGACATCAAGATCCTGCTCAGCACGATCCGACTCGCGCTCTTTGGCGACGGTGTCGAGTCGGGGCAGGCGCTGGCGGATGTCGACGACCTCGGGTTCTTCACGAAGCAGGAAAAAGATGCACAAGGTGGGTGAAGTCGGTCTCCGCATGCTCGAGCCGCGAGACCTCGATGCGCTGATGCTCCAGAAGAACGACCCCGAGGTCGCAGGACTCCTGGGCGGTTTTACGACCGGGTACGCGCGCGCGGACCTCGAGGCCTGGCTGGAGTATCACCGGAACGTCGCCAACGAGGTGCTCTGGGCGATCGTCGACCCGCAAGACGCCTGCCTGGGGCATGTCGGTCTGTACGAGATTGACCACCGGGTCCGTAAGGCCGAGTTCGCGATCATGCTCGGCGACCGGTCCGCGTGGGGCCGAGGGATTGGGAAGTCGGTGTCGGCCTGGGTGGTCGACCATGGGTTCTTGCAGCTGAACCTCAACCGGATCGAACTGGACGTCTTGGCGAGCAACCCACGAGCAAAGGCGCTCTACGCCAAGCTCGGATTCGAGCTCGAGGGGACACGCCGGGCCGCCCAGTACAAGGACGGGGAGTTCATCGACGTCCACCTGATGTCGTTGCTCCGCGCGCAGTGGGACACCCGGCGATCATGAGCGCGGCGTGGGAGCACGGAAGTGATTTTCACTGGGTCGATGCGGCTGGCCACAGTCCGTCGGCGGCGCCATGGCCCGGTCGTGGTTTCGGCAATGGCCGGCAAGCCCTGGTCGCGGCGCTGCGGCACCTGGGCGCGTCGCGGGTTTGGGTGCCGGACTACTACTGCCTCGATGTGAGCCACGCGGTCCTCGACGATGGGTTTGAGGTCCGCAGCTACGAGCATTGCCCAGGTCGCGAGCCGAACCCGTTCGCGACCGAGGCTGGGGACGTGATTGTGGCCGTCGACTTCTTCGGCTGGGGTGTGCCGCAACTGGAGGTCCCACCGGGAGTCACCGTGCTCGAGGACAGGACGCACCGGCTGCGCCAAGATGGCCAGAACTGGTTCGCGTCACTGCGCAAGACCCTCCCCGTGCCCGATGGTGGCTGGCTGATGCTTGCGGGGCAGATCGATGCTGCGCCGCGACGGCTGGAGCACGTCGAGGCTGCCAACCATCGTCTTACGGGCATGCTCCTCAAGCGGGAATACCTCGCCGGTCGAATGCCCGACAAAGCGGCGTTCCGGGAGGATTCGCTCGCCGGCGAGCGTGCCTTCAGCGCACAGCCATCCCAGCCGCTCGCGCTCAGCGTGACAGTGGCAACCGGGTACGACTGGACATCGTGGGACGAGCGTCGCCGCCGAAACTGGGACGCGTTCGCCGACAACTACGCGGGTGCTCCGACACTGTGCGGCGACTCCAACTCGACATTCGTCGTGCTGAAGTGCCCGGACAACTCGACCCGGGAGGCCCTGCGCGCGCATCTGGTCTCCGAGCGCATCTACCCGGCCGTGCTCTGGTCCTTGCAGGGCTCGCGACTCTCGGTCAGTGCTGAGGCGCGCGACTTCAGCGAGACGATGCTCGCACTTCACTGCGACGGTCGGTACGCGCCGGCTGAGATGCAGACCGTAGCGTCCCTGTGCTCGGCCCTGTTCTCCCGCGGGTCAGCGCATTCGCGCTGGGGTGCCCTCGCGTCCGCGGGCTGACGCGCGACGCACAGACGAGAAAGGGCCCCCTCGACGAGGGAGCCCCAATCACGCTTTCGCGAGAAGCCGCTACTTGCGGACGACGTAGGCGATGATCTTCTCTTTGGACTCGAAGTTCTCTTTGGCCTCGATGCCCGCAGCCCAGGTGTCGAACGACCCGGCCCGGACGCGGTGCCACAGGCGGCCTTTGACCTCTTGCGACTCGACGCGGACGGTGTGTCCCTTGGCGTTGAGGTCGGCGGCAAAGGCATCGGCCTGCTCGCGCTTGGCGAAGGCCTTCATCTGAAGCGTGAACTTGCGAACACCAGCCTTGTCGGTCGCGGCGGTCTTGTTGGACGAGGCGAGCGCGGTCGGCTTCTTGCTCGGCTTGGCCGTGGGCTTGGGCTTGGCAGCTTGCGGCTTGGGCTTCGTGGCCTTGGGCGCAGCTTCGGGTGCGGGCTCGGCCTGCGCGATGGCGGCGGTCGGAATGCCCAGGGCTTCGGCTTCCTCAGCGGCGGCCTCGGCCTCGAGGTCGCGGGTCGGAGGGACGTCATCGATGTCGGAGGTCTTCAGACCCTGCTGGAAACTCAGCTCCGTCTCGACTTCGCTGTGCCCATCGAGAATCGACAAGGAGTCGGCCGACAAGGCGGCGACTTCGCCCCCGGGTCCAACCTCGACCCGTCGTCCGACCATGACCCCGAGCGCAAACACGAAGCACCCGACGACACTGAGGCCGAAGAAGAGGAAGAAGATCTGGCGATTGTCGAGGTTGAGCTCGACCTTGTCTTTCCACTTGTGCATCTCTCGCATCGCTCGTGTCCTCGCGTCCCTTGGTGGGGTGGAGATCTCGTTTAGATCTCTTCCATAGAGTTACGTGAGCGCTGGATGTGCGACAAGAAAGTGGAGGCGGCCTACTGAACGATCTTGAGGGTCGGATCGGGGTCGCGGAGTCCGGGCAACGTCTTCTTCTCGGGCACGTCTCCGGCGGGGTTGGTGCCGCGCCGGATGATCTCCGTCGTCGCCGGATAGCGAAGGTCCCAGTCCTCCGTCTTCACGACCTCGCCCGCCTGAAGGAACTTGCGCTGGCGCTTCAGTTTGAAGCCTCGGCGACCCCGCTGCGCGAGGCTCGAAGATCCGGTGAGATAGCGAGCGTCGTCGCGCCAGACCGTGGGGTACGGCAGTGACTCCTCGAGCGTGCGCTCGAACGAGATCTGGTACGGGCGACGGGGTCCCAGCACCTCGGCGTGGACCTTTCCGGAGGACACCGTCATGTGCAGGACGACCGGGAAGTCGTAGGGGTTGCGCAGCTTCATGTCCACGCTGGGCCACACGACCGTGGAGTCCAACCCCATGTCGACGTAGCTGCTGGGACGCGAGTGTGGACGTGCAGCGACGACCTCCAGGCCTCCGAAGAATCCGGCGCCAAACATGGTCGAGCTGACCTGGCAGATACCGCCGCCCAAGACATCGACCAGCATGCCGCCGGAGATTCCCGTGCCGTAGCGGTAGCCGTTTTCGGCTGAACGCGCGCCCACCGTTTCGTTGAACGAGAACACCTCACCAGGCTGCAGGACAAAGCCGTCGATCGACGTCGAGCCCACCTTGAGGTTGTGGGTCCGGTCCTTGTGCGCCTCGTCGGATCGGTACGGGGTGTCGAAGCTGCCGAGCACCACCGAGATGTCGAGGGTGCCAGCCAGGTGTCCCAGCGCGTCGTCGACCGGGGGTTTGCGGGCCACCACCAGCTCAACCTCGTGCGCACCCGAGGCCAACCCCGTCGCAACCGCGGAGAGCGAATCGTAGGCGAGCAGCGCGGTGCCGGACCGGGCTTCGAGGACCTTGCGACCTTCGAAGTCCAGACGTGTCGGCAGCGAGGGGCTCTCCACCGAAGGTGCGAGCGCCTGCAGCTGCTTCAGCGCCGCGGTTTCGTCAAAGCTGTACGAGACCGGCATGTCGATGCCCCCCGAGGCCGCGGCGAGTCGCGCCTGGAGGTCGTCGATCGGATCGCCGCTACGCGCGACCTCGAGCGCCGAGATCACCGCGCGGTCGATGGCCGCCGAAGCCCCAAGCTCCGCCGGCGTCGTCTCCACCGGCGCGTCACCGGCGCGCAGCACCATCGCGCGTTGCATCGCCTGCCGCCCCGCGTCTTCGGCAACCAAGAGGAGGTCGTCCCCTCCATGCCCGCCGGCGTCGACCCCGGCGATGCGTACGCCCTGCACCACCGTGTCATCGGACTGCCCCGCGACCCAGGCTCCGTGCACCTGCGCTCCGCCCCACGCCAGGGCACCGAGCAGCACCAATCCTTCGACGCGAGCCGCGAATCTGCCCGCCGCGGAGTCGGGCCCCCCAGGGGCGTCCCGTCCGTCCTCACGGCGTTCCGCAGGCGCAGCGCGTCCACCTTCGGGTGCGTCGGCGACGGTCCTGAGCGCAACTTCAGTCATCGCGCTCGAACCTAGGGGCCCGGCGCCGGGCCTCCAAAAAAGACGCCCGCTCCCACCGGGCCGGGAACCTCTCGCCCGGACGGCTGTCCAATCTCCCACAGCCCCCGGCGGCCCCGCCCGCGGTTCGAGCCTCGCTCGAACAATCGCCCCCAACCTGCGAAGACTGCTGCAGTTCTCCGGAACAACCATACATTCGTTTCGCAACCGCGCTATGACTACCTCGATGACCCAGTCGCGCTCGCCTTCCACCCAAGTCCGGGTGCAACGGTCCCTGCCCGTCTGGGTCAAGCTGTGGACCCTCGTCATCCTCGCCAACATCGGCGGCTTCGCGATGTCGATCTTCGTCGCCGGAAGCATCCGCGGCATTCCGTCGTCGGCCGGCATCGAGACCGCGCTGCTGTTCGGCTACTACACCGCGATGGTGCTCGTTGCGATCGTCGACGCGTTCCTGCTCGACGAGCTGTTCTTCCGGGGTGGGTTCCGCAAGACCCACATTGAAGGACGGGTCGCACGGCTCAGCACCAAGGGTGGCAAGAGCGACTCGATGGACGACATCGCCGCCGGCATGCGGCGCACCACGATCGGCTTCCCGTTCCTGCTGCTGGTCTGCGGCGTCCTCACCTACACGCTGTTCAACCTCGTCAACCGCGACTTCGATTCCTACTACCGGCGCGTCGGCCAGCATGTCGTGGCGATGCACATCGGCACGGACGCCGAGCAGATCGAGGCCGTACAGACGCTCTCCATCCGGCGCGAGCCCCAGGTCCTCCCGGCACTCAAGTGGCGGGTCCAACAGGGCGGCGAGCCCGCCATCTGGGCCGCATGGGCCCTGGGACGGTTCACCGACCTCCCCACCCGCCGGCCGCTCAAGGCCCCCCTCGCCGCCGCGTCTCGCAGCGAGGATCCAAAGATCCGCCGAGAGGCACTCGTCTCGCTGGGCCGGGTCCAGCATCGCGCGGCGGACAGCGCGATTCACGACGAAATCCGCGCCCAGAGGGACCGTGACGAGGCGGTCGATGGCCGACTGCTCTACGCCCTGGGTTCGATTCAGACGCTGTCCTCCGTGCCCCTGCTCGAGGACCTCCTCCATACCGCCCGCCCGCAGACCCAGCGGCTCGCCGCCTGGGCACTCGCCCAGCACCGGGACCAGCGAGGCGGTCGCAAGGTCGTCAAGATCCTCGAAGCTCGGCTCCCGACCGCATCCCACGAGGTGCGCTGCGCTCTGGTGCACAGCCTCGGCATCCTCGCCGACGAGCAGTCCAACCTCGCCTTGATGGACGCCTACGACCGGGCGACGCCGGCCGAGCGCGCCACGCTCTGCGCGCGCATACAGCTGAGCATGCGTCCCGATGGGGATCAGGACGACCGGGTCGACCTCTTCATGCCGCAGGACACCTTCTCCATGAAGGTGATCCTCTCGATGGCCCAGATGCGGGCGACCAGCGCCGAGGTCCGAGCCCGCGCGGAGCCGTGGCTACAGCGCATCATCGACGACGAAGAGACCACTCCTGCTGCGCGCGAGTCCGCCCGAGGCCTGCTCGCGGGCATCAAGAGCGGCCGCGATGACAACAGCAACGCGACCGTCGAAGAAGCGCTGGGCATCTGAGTCCGACAACTCTTCGGTGATCGCGCGGCTTCGGGGTAGCCTGGTTCGGTGGACGCGCTCCCGGTCGATACCGAGCTCGAGCCCGGTGACCTCGTGGCCCCGGGGGCGACTCCGGGATCGCGGCTGCGCATCCGTGAGCACCTGACCGACCTGCCCCACGGGACCTGCTATCGCGCCTGGCAAGACGGTGTTGCGGTCCTGCTGACCGTGGTCGACCCGGTGTTCGTGGCCGACCTCGGCGTCCTCGCGGGGCTGCGACGCGACCTCGACGCCGCGGCCCAGCGACCTCACCGCGGTCTGCTCCCCCTGCACGGATACGGCCGGCCTGAACGCAAGCTCCTGATCATGGAGCACGACCCTGGCGGGACCACGATCCGCACCTTCGTCGAACACCGCATCGCTCGCGGACGCCCGCTCGACGGCGAGGCCGCGTTTACGCTGGTCGGTCACCTCTGCCACGCGCTCGCTGCCCTTCACCCCGAGGTGATCCACGGCTACGTCAACGCGGACACGACGTTCGTCAGCGAGTCCGGCCGCGTCTTTTTGTCGGCCCAGGCCATCGGACGGCACATCACCCGCACCCCCGGGTTTGCCCGACACCGCCAGGCCGGTCGGCTACCGAACGTCACCCCCGAGCAGCAGCTCGCGACCCCCCAGCTCAGCCCCGGCACGGACGTCTTCGCCTTGGGCGCGCTGTTCATGGAGATGGTGACCGGCCGAGCGTTGGTCGAGGCCGGACAGCCGATTCACGCCCTCGGCCTCGTCGGGCCGCCCTCGCTGTTGATGTGTCTGGAGCGAGCCACCGCGCCCTCGCCGACCGCCCGACCACCCGACGTCGAGGCGTTCCGCGACGAGCTTGCCGAGGCCCTCAAGGAAGGTCCGCTGGAGCGACACGCGACGCTCTCGGCGCCCATCCCTCCCCCGCCCGGACCCGGCATCCCGCCCCCGGTCGCCCCGCCGGCGGCACTTCGAGCGCTCGCAACCCATCGCGCTCCACCGCCGCCTCCGCCCACCCGCCGCCCGCCGCCTCCGGCTCCGCCTCCTCAACCGACCGTCTCGCCGCCTCCGCCCTCCTCCAGCTCCGCAACGCCAACCCCGGTCGCGGGTTCGAGTTCCTCCATGCTCGGGCTGTCGATGGGAGACATGGACGAGGTCGCCAGCCGGTTGGAGACCATCGACGGGGTCTCCAGCGACGTCCCCAACATCGGGGAGACGATGAGCACGGCGGACGATGCTCCTGGAGCACCCGCGCCGGACTCCGGCCTGGACACCTCCCGACCGGGGCAGTCCTATTTCTTGGTCCGCGACGGCGCGTTCGAGGGCCCGCTTCCCTTCGCGACCCTCACCGAGCGCGCGTCGATGGGCGAGCTCGAGTTGGATGACGCGGTGCAGGATCGGACGACCGGGCAGGAACACCCCGTCGAAACCATCCCCGTTCTGCGGAACCTGCTCGACACCGCCGACGACCGCGCCGAGCTGCTCCGCTTCTCCCAGCAACGCGCCGCCCCTCGCACCGGACCCGCCCCCAAGGCGCCCCCAAGACCGCCACGGAACCTCCGAGCGCTCTACACCCTCGCGTGGGTGCTCGTGACCCTCGGGGGATTTGCCGCCGCGGCTTGGTGGCTGACCTCCCGCGGATAGGCTTCGACACCGCCCGAGGTGAAAAACCCTGCAGCCCGTGCGTGAGGTCCTAGCTCCGGCGCGCCTGGGTCGGGAGGTCGGCCCATTGCGCCACGACCTCGGGCCCCGCGGGGTCCTCTCCCCGCAAGAACCGCTCGATGTGCGGGATGCTGTCCTGTCCCCAGAAGACCTCCCCGTCGATCTCGTAGGTCGGAACCCCGAAGACGCCGCGCTGCAATGCGGCGGCGGTGAACGCCTTGAGTCTCGCTTTCCCCGGATCGGAGCCCGCCGCTTCGACGAGGGCCGCCCCATCGAGGCCCGCCTTGGACAACGCGGTCGCCACGGCCTGAGGATCCGTGATCCCCTCGCCCCTCGCCCACACCCGGGCGAAGAGCACATCGATGATCGTGCGTTGCTGCATGGCGGGCAGCTCGAGCGCGGCCAGACGCAGCCCGAGCAGCGGGTTGAACGGGTGGGCCGGAGGTGGACGCAGCGGCACCCCCTGCTCGGCCGCCAGCCGAACCACGTGTTTGAACGTGTACGTGCGCTTGGGCGGAATCTCGGCCGGCCCCTTGTGCCCCCACTCGTTGAGCAGCGCGGCGAAGAGGATAGGCTCGAGCTCCAGCTCCAAGCGTTGACGGGCCGCGAAGTCGTGCAGCCGAGTCCAGGCCAGATAGGCGTAGGGGGAGATGAAGTCGAAGCTGAACCGGAGCGTTCGCGCCATGGCGTGCCGATGGTACCGTCCGCGGGTGCGCCTCGCTGGCCGCCTCACGCTGCTGCTCTGCTTCGCCCTCCCGTGCTCGGCTCATGCCGCGCCGCCGCAGTGGCCCAGCTGGCCCAGTGCGGTCGGCCGGGATGCGGCCGCGCTGATCGATCCGGAGTACTCCAACCACGACCGGGACCGCGTCGCTGCGCTCATTCGGCTGCAGCGGTATCCGACCCCCCTGATCGAGGAGGCGTTGGTGTTGGCGCTGACCGAGGACCCGTCGATCCAGGTCGTTCGGGAGGCCCTGCGGATCTGCTATCTGCGGCGGGCTTCGGTCTGCCTCGCTCCTGCGACCGAGCTGTACCGGGACGGCAAGAACACCACGCTGCAAGCGCCCGCGCTGCGGGTGATCGCGACCGACCCGGGCGGCGAGCGTCTCGACATCCTGCTCGAGGCGATGCTCGACCCGTCGAACACGATTCGAGCCGAAGCGGCACAGCTCGCAGGCTGGGCCCCGGTGCGTGGCGATGCGCTCGCCCGGACCCGTCGCTCGTTGCTGTCGAAGCTCTCCGACAGCGCGTCTGCGGTGCGAGAAAAAGCCGTCACGTCTCTGGGATTGCAAGGGCCCGGCGACGGCACGCTGGCCATCGCTCGTCTGCTGGAGGATCCGGAGCCAGACGTCCGGGCCGCGGCCGCGGTGGCACTGGGACGGCTCGGCGACCCCAAAGCGAGGGCAGCGCTGAAGCGGGCCATCGAGGGCCAAAACGAAGGCAACGTCACCCGGGCGATGCTGGGTGCGCTGGCCCGCGTTCCAGGCGAAGACGTGGTCGACACGCTGCTGTCGTACCTCGACGCACCGCCACCGGGGGTGGGTGCATTGACCGTCGCCGAGGCGATCGGCGACCGACCGCACCCGGAGCCGGCCCTGATCGACGGTCTTGTCGATCGGTTGCGGGACACGGGCGTGGAACCGGCGGCGCGGCGGGCCCTGCTGTGGCTCGGCGAGGCCGCAGCTCCTCGGCTGCAAGAAGCGCTCGACCGCGGTCTCGGCCCGCGCCTCGACACCGAGGTGCGACGTCTGCTTCAGGCGTCCGCGCCGCTCGACGCCACCCCCCCCGCTGCGACGCCGTGGCCCGCAGACGATGACCGGCAGGCCTGGGCCGACAGGCTGCGGATCGGACCCCCGCTGGACCGACTCGAAGCCGCCGCTGCCCTCGGGCACGCCCACCCACCGTGGCTTGTTGATCGCGCCCACGCTGCGATCGCACGAGGCCCCTGCGAAGCCGCGCGCCCGTGGGTGTTTGCGCTCGCCGCGATGCCCTCCGCCGTGTCGTTCCGCGATGACGTCGTCGTGCCGTGGGCTCGCTTGGCGCAGTGGGCCCAGGATCGCGCCCTGTCGGAAACCGACCGATGCGCAGCCGCGCTCGCGCTGGGCCGTGCATCGGGAAAGCATGCCGAGACCATCGCCACCTCGACCTTCGACGCGCTCCTGGCCGCCGATTCCGCCAGGCTTCGCGCCTGCACAGCGTGGGCGGCCCGCGACGTCTCGGCCCACCACACGGCGCTGCTTCTACTCGACTCCGCTGCGGTCGCCCGTGCAGCAGCCGCTTCCGCGCTCGGGCAGGTGGAGGATGGACCGCCGTCTTGGACGCAACGCCGGCGACATCTCGCGGCGCTCGACCCTGACGCGAATGTTCGGGCCGCTGCGACCAAGAGCGACAGCGGCCACCTCGAGTTCGTCTTCGAGCCGAGTGGACCAACGCCGTGGGCCTCGCCGGTGCTCTGGCTTCACACCGTGGATGCGCGCGATGCCAAACGTGGCCCCGCGGTGGTCCTGGGCACGCGCCCGGGGCTGTGGGGGGTCCGACGTGCCCCCCAGACGTCACGATAAGAGTCGTTGCCTTTTGCACCACGGCTCCATTTGCGACGATATGCATCTTCCGTCGCGATATTGATGTCTTTCCTGCGAACACAGGAACTCAAAGGGATCCAACTCCATGAAATCACGGGCGAATCAACGTTGGTCGCGTCCTTGCTCAATAGCCGGGCATGACCGCTGTCGCCGCCCGCCAGTTCTCTGACCTCGCGCTGCCCCACCTTCCCCGCCTGTACCGGCTTGGGCTGCGGCTGACCCACCAACCCAGCGAGTCGTCCGACCTGGTCCAAGAGGCCCTGACCCGAGCCTGGGCAAACTGGTCTTCGTTCGATCGCGGCGGCAGCCTGGGCGCGTACCTCTCGCGCATTCTCTACAACGCGTTCGTCTCCCGCCATCGCCACCAACGGGTCGTACAGACCACGGCGGCTCGTCCGGACATCGTCGAGCACCTCTTTGACCGCCGCCGTATGGAAGAGGCGGACATGCCGGAGTCCACGTGGCACCGGCATGACCTCTCCGACGAAGTCGTCGCCGCCCTCGAGGGGCTGCCGAGCCACTACCGCGAGGTCGTGGAGTTGGTCGACCTGGGTGGCCGCGCCTACAAAGACGCATCGGACGAACTCGGCATTCCGTTGGGAACCGTGATGTCTCGTCTCCACCGAGCCCGGAAGCTGATGCGCGGCACACTGACCGAATATGCGGCTGGCTTCGGCTATGCCGCGGCTGCTTGAGTCGCGAGGACCGGCCCGTGAAGAGATCGACCAGCGCGCACAGTTTGCGCCGAATGTGAGCCTCTTCCCATCGCCTCTGACCTTCGCCTCCGCGCGCGCTTGGGCGGCGCAACAGCGCGGATAACGCAAGGACTCCAGAACCCGCCGACAACGGCTGATTCTGGGGTCCTTGCGACTTTTAGGGCACGCGGTAGTCCCGCGATGGGCCATAGATCCCGTCCCGCAGGGCAAGCTCCGATCTGGCCCTACAGGCACACAGCGGCGCGGCCTCCGGCTGGAAGGGTCTTTCCATCGAGGCTGTGACCCCCTAGAACGGCGTCACACATGGGCGCGCACAAAATCAAGCTCGGCCTCGATCTGCCGATCACGGGCGAGCCGCGGCAAGAGATCCATGAAGGTCGCGCGGTGGGCTCCGTCGCCGTCCTCGCGGCCGACTACATCGGCATGCGACCGGCGATGGCCGTCAAGGTCGGGGATGTCGTCAAGCGTGGGCAGCTGCTGTTCGAGGACCGCAAGACCCCTGGGGTCCGCTTCACGGCTCCGGGCGCTGGCACCGTCGCCGCCGTCAACCGAGGCGCGCGGCGAGCCCTGCAGTCGGTGGTCATCGAGCTGACCGACGCAGAGTCCGCCGGCGAATCCCGCGACGACGAAATGCAGTCGTTCGAGGCCCACACCGGCAAACACCCCGCCAAGCTCGGGCGCGACGAAATCGTTGCGCTGCTGGTGGAGTCCGGGATGTGGACCGCACTCCGGACTCGCCCGTTCTCGCGGACCCCATCTCCAACCGCCGACGCGCCGCACTCGCTGTTCGTCACCGCCTCGGACACGCACCCACTCTCGCCGGACGTCGACGTGGTCATGGCCGGCCGCGCGGAAGACTTCCACCGAGGGTTGGACGCCGTCGCCAAGCTCACCGAGGGCAAGACCTATCTGTGCAAGATGGCCGGCACGGCGGTTGAAGCCGGCGATGCCAAAGGCGTCACGGTCGAAGAGTTCAGCGGTCCCCACCCCGCCGGCACGGTCGGCGTTCACATCCACACGCTGGACCCCGTCTTCCGCAAGAAGACGGTCTGGCATGTCGGCTACCAGGACGTGGTCGCAATCGGCGAGCTGTTCCGCACCGGAACACTCCCGGTCGAGCGCACCATTTCCCTCGGCGGACCGCTGATCGACCGCCCCCGACTCGTGCGCACCCGACTCGGCGCCTCGATCGACGAGCTCACGGCCGGCCGCGAGTTGCTCAAGCCGGAGGGGGACAGCCGCATCTTGTCCGGCTCCATCCTCCACGGTCGCGACGCCCAAGGTGAGCTTCACGGGTACCTCGGTCGCTATCACCAGCAGGTCAGCGCGCTGGCCGAGCCACATGAGCGCGAGTTCATGCGGATGGTGATGCCCGGTTTCGGCGTCTACTCCACCGTCCGTGCATTCGTCGGCACCATCCTCCACCAGGTTGCGCCCCGGAAGTTCGCCATGGACGCCTCGGCCAACGGCAGCCATCGCGCGATGGTCCCGATCGGCATGTACGAGCGAGTCATCCCGATCGACGTGATGGCCACACATCTTCTGCGTGCACTGTTGGTGCACGACACGGTCTTCGCAGAGAAGCTCGGCGCGTTGGAACTCGATGAAGAGGACCTCGCGCTCTGCAGCTTCGTCTGCCCGTGCAAGAACGACTACACCACCGCGTTGAGAGACACGCTGACGATCATCGAGAAGGAAGGCTGATGGAATTCCTCCGAAAATTTCTTGATCGGCTGGAGCCGACGTTCAGCAAGGGGGGCGAGTTCGAGTCGCTCTACCCGCTGTACGAGGCTGCCGACACAATCCACTTTTCACCGCTCGACCGAGCCAAGGGGTCTGCGCACGTCCGAGACGGCCTCGACCTCAAGCGACTGATGCTGACAGTCGTCGCAGCGCTCATCCCGTGCGTGCTGTGGGCGCTGTACAACACCGGCTACCAGGCCGCGATCGCGGTCGAAGGGGCCGCGACGCGCCTCGATACGTGGCAGGACATCATCTTCTACGACATGTTGCGGATGACCGCGGACTCGACCGATGTGATCGGTTGCGTCGTCCACGGCGCCATCTACTTCATCCCGGTCTATGTCACCGGGCTCGCGGTGGGCGGCATCATCGAAGCCACTTTCGCGATCGTTCGCAAGCACGAGATCACCGAGGGCTTCCTCGTCACCTCCCTGCTGTTCCCGCTCACGCTCCCACCAACCATCCCCCTGTGGCAGGTTGCCCTCGGCATCTCGTTCGGTGTGATCATCGGCAAAGAGGTGTTCGGCGGCGTGGGCATGAACGTGCTCAACCCGGCGCTCACCGGTCGTGCGTTCCTGTTCTTCGCCTACCCGGCGCAAATCTCCGGTGACCAGGTCTGGATCGCAGCGGACAACCTTGCAGCCGACGGCTACTCCGGCGCCACCTACTTGGCCCGCGCGGCTGAGAGCGGCCTGGACACGCTCACCAACGAAGTGTGGTGGAACGGTTTCTTCGGGCTCGTCCCCGGGTCGATGGGAGAGACGTCAGCATTCTGCGCGCTGTTGGGTGCGGGCATCCTGATCTTCACCCAGATAGGCTCGTGGAGAACGATGGCCGGCGTCTTCGTCGGTACCGTCGCTATGGCGGGTCTGCTCAACTGGGTCGGATCTGAGACGAACCCGATGTTCGCGGTCCCGTGGCACTTCCATGTGGTCCTCGGCGGCTGGGCCTTCGGCACCATCTTCATGGCCACCGACCCGGTCAGCTCGGCGTTCACCGAACGCGGCAAGCTCATCTACGGGTTCGGCATCGGCGTGATGGTCATCTTGATCCGCGTCGTGAACCCGGCCTACCCGGAGGGAATGATGCTCGCGATCTTGTTCATGAACATCTTCGCGCCGCTCATCGACCATTTCTTCGTTCAGGCCAACATCAAGCGGAGGCAGGCTCGTTATGGCGTTTAGCAACACCTACATCATCGGCTTCGCGGGGGCCGTCTGCGTTGTCTGCTCGATCTTCGTCGCCGGTTCGGCGGTCGCGCTCAAGGACAAGCAAGACCTCAACGCCGTCGTCGACAAGCAGACCCAGGTCCTCAAGGTCGCGGGCCTCGTCAAGGAAGGCGAGCCGATCAAGGCCGCCGAGGTCACCAAGCGCTTCGAGGAGAACCTCGTGCCGCGCATCGTCGACCTCGCGACCGGCGAGTACGTCGAGGATGTCGACGCCAAGAGCTTCGACACCCAGGACGCCATGGACGATCCGGCGACGAGCATCGACGCTCCCGCCAACGACGCCAAGGTCCAGCGCTTGCCCAAACAAGCCAAGGTCTTCGAGCTCAAGAACCCCGACGGTGGCATTGGCGCCATCATCCTCCCGGTTCAGGGCAAAGGACTGTGGTCCACGCTCAAGGGCTTCGTCGCGCTGAGCCCGGACACCACGACCATCGCCGGCCTCACCTTCTACAGCCACGCCGAGACCCCGGGTTTGGGTGGCGAGGTCGACAACCCCAAGTGGAAAGCCCTGTGGCCCGGCCGCAAGGTGTTCGACGACAAGGGCGAGGTCAAAATCTCGGTCATCAAGGGCCAAGCCGGCCCTGCCGCAGAGGACCCGTACCGCGTCGACGGCCTTTCGGGCGCGACCATCACCAGTCGCGGTGTCTCGCATCTGGTCCAGTTCTGGCTCGGCAAAGAAGCGTTCGGCCCCTACCTCGAGAAAGTGCGCTCCGGCGCCAAGAAATAGGGAGCAAACGACATGGCCAAACCGTCCAAAATCGTTCTCGATCCCCTCTTCAACGAGAACCCCATCGCACTCCAGGTGCTCGGGGTGTGCTCGGCGCTTGCGGTCACCACCAAGATGGAGACCGCGGTGGTCATGTCCATCGCCGTGACCGTGGTGCTCATGTTCTCCAACGCCGCAATCTCGGCGCTGCGGAACCGGATCCCGCCAAGCATCCGAATCATCGTCCAGCTGACCATCATCGCCTCGCTGGTGATCATCGTCGACCAGGTCCTCAAGGCCTACCTCTTCGAGGTCAGCAAGCAGATGTCGGTCTTCGTCGGCCTCATCATCACCAACTGCATCGTCATGGGACGCGCCGAAGCGTTCGCGATGCAGAACAACGTCAAGGACAGCATCCTCGACGGCCTGGGCAACGGGTTGGGCTACTCGCTCATCCTGCTCGTCGTTGGCGCCTTCCGAGAGGTCTTCGGTTCGGGCTCCTTCTTCGGGCTTCAGCTGCTCAAGACCACAACCGAAGGCGGCTGGTACCAGACCAACGGCCTGATGGTGTTGGCGCCCTCGGCGTTCATCCTCATCGGCGTGTTCATCTGGGTGCTTCGCACCTTCAAGACCGACCAGGTGGAGGCAGAGTAGATGGAGCACTATCTCAGCATTCTGGCGAAGACCATCTTCGTCGAGAACATGGCCCTGGCGTTCTTCCTGGGCATGTGTTCGTTCCTTGCCGTCTCGAAGAAAGTCGAAACCGCGATCGGCCTCGGCGGCGCAGTCATCTTCGTGTTGGCCGTCACCACGCCGATCAACAACCTCATCTACAACGGCCTGCTCAAGGAAGGCGCGCTCACCTGGATCAGCGCCGACCTTGCGGACGTGAACCTCGAGTTCCTCACCTTCTTGACCTTCATCGGCAGCATCGCTGCCACGGTCCAAGTCGTGGAGATGGCGCTCGATAAGTTCTCGCCAACGCTCTACAACGCGCTCGGTGTGTTCCTCCCGCTCATCGCGGTGAACTGCGCAATCCTAGGAGCGTCGCTGTTCATGGTCGAACGCGACTACAACCTTGCCGAGTCGACGGTGTTCGGAATTGGCAACGGCATCGGTTGGGCCCTCGCGGTGGTCGCCATGGCGGCCCTTCGGGAAAAGATGCGCTACAGCAACGTGCCCGTGGGCCTTCGCGGCTTGGGCATGGCCTTCATCCTCACGGGCCTGATGGCCATCGGCTTCATGGCCTTCTCGGGCATTCAGCTCTAGGTAGGAAAGGACGCATTCGGAGATGCAAACCACAATCATCCTCGGGGTCTTGATGTTCACAGTCGTGATCGTCGGCCTCGTCGCGTTGTTGATGGCGGCACGGTCCCGGCTGGTGAACACCGCCGCGGTCACGATCAACATCAACGACGAGAAGGACATCACGATCCCCGCCGGCGGCACCCTCCTGGGAGCCCTGGCGGCCGAGAAGATCTTCATCCCCTCCGCCTGCGGCGGCAAGGGAACCTGCGGCGTGTGCACGGTGCACGTCCTGGACGGGGGCGGTTCGCTGCTGCCCACCGAAGAGGGGCACATCTCCCGGGGCGAAGCCCGGCAAGGGTGCCGTCTGTCCTGCCAAGTCAAAGTGAAGCAGGACATGAAGGTGGAGATCGAGCCTGAGATCTTCAGCGTCAAGAAGTGGAAATGCAAAGTCATTTCCAACGACAACGTCGCGACCTTCATCAAGGAACTCAAGCTCGGCCTTCCCGAAGGCGAAGAGGTTCCGTTCCGCGCGGGTGGCTACATCCAGATCGAGTGCCCTCCGCACGTCGCCAACTACAAGGACTTCGACATCGACGAGGAGTACCGGGGCGACTGGGACCGCTTCAACATGTGGCGCTACGTCTCCAAGGTCGATGAGACCGTTGAGCGCGCCTACTCGATGGCCAACTACCCGGACGAGAAGGGCATCATCATGCTCAACGTCCGGATCGCCAGCCCCCCACCCCGCGGCCCCGAGGGCATTCCTCCGGGCATCATGTCGTCGTACATCTTCAACCTGAAGCCAGGCGATGAGGTCACCATCTCGGGTCCGTTCGGCGAGTTCTTCGCCAAGGAGACCGACAAGGAGATGGTCTTTGTGGGCGGCGGTGCCGGCATGGCGCCGATGCGATCGCACATCTTTGACCAGTTCCGTCGGCTCAAGACCGACCGCAAGGTCAGCTTCTGGTACGGCGCACGGTCCCTTCGCGAGGCGTTCTACTCGGAGGAGTTCGACGAGATCGCGAAGGACTTCGAAAACTTCAAGTGGCACCTCGCGCTCTCCGACGCGACGCCCGAGGACAAGTGGGAAGGCTACAAGGGCTTCATTCACCAAGTCCTGTACGACAACTACCTCAAGGACCACGAAGCCCCTGAGGATGCCGAGTACTACATGTGCGGGCCTCCGATGATGAACCAAGCGGTCATCAACATGCTCCTGGACCTCGGCGTCGAGCCCGAGAACATCGCCCTCGACGACTTCGGTGGCTGACACACCGACCACGCCTCCACAAGATTCGGGCCGCCCCCTCAAACGGCGGCCCGTTTTCTTGGTGGGTGCCCTGCTCGTCCTGATCGGGCTGACGATCTGGCGGCTGTACTTCGCCCCCACCCCGCCCCGCATCGTCATGGTGCGCGGCGAGGTCATGGGGACGACCTACACGGTCAAGGTTGTGGCCCAGACTCGCGAGCAACAGTCGGATGCGTCCGAGGCCGCGCTCGCGCAGACGGTGAAGGAGGCGCTCGATGCCGTGGACCGCTCGATGTCGACCTACAAGCCGGACAGCGAGCTCTCCCGGTTCAACACCGGTCCGGCAGCCCAAGACGTCGACATCTCGAACGGCTTGGTGGACGTCCTCACGGTCGCGTTCGACGTTCACACCCGCAGCAGCGGCGCCTTCGACGTCACGGTGGGTCCGCTCGTCGAGCGCTGGGGCTTTGGGGCGAAGGGCGAGCTGACCGAGGTCCCCAGCCAGGAGGATGTGGATACGCTTCGGAGCCGGCTGGGCCACGAGCACCTCACCTTTGACGCGGATGCCTCCACCCTGCGAAAGGACACGGCTGACCTCCAGGTCGACCTCAGCGCCATCGCCAAGGGCCACGGCGTCGACCAAGCCGCCAAGGCCCTGCATGAAGCGGGCTGGGATGACTTCCTCGTCGAGGTCGGCGGTGAGGTTCGCGTGTCGGGCAAGACCGAGGCCGGTCGTGCGTGGCGGCTGGCCGTGGAGAAGCCCAGCGCCTCGGAGCGAACGATCTTCGAGGTTATCGAACTCGAAGATCGCGCGATGGCGACCTCGGGCGACTACCGCAACTTCACCGTCGTGGACGGTACGCGGTACTCCCACACGATCGACCCGACGACGGGGCGTCCGGTCACGCATGAGCTGGCCTCGGTCAGCGTGGTTGCGGACACCTGCGCGGAAGCGGACGCCCTCGCGACGGCGCTCAATGTTCTGGGTCCACAGCGCGGTCTCGAGCTTGCCGAGCGTGAGGGGCTGCCCGCGCTGTTCCTCATCGGCGCGCCCGAGGACCTCGAAGCGCGGGCCACCGATGCGTGGATCCAGCGGCGCGTGAAGTGACCCCGCGTCCTGAGGCCTCAGTGGTACGCTGCTGACCATGCGAGGCACGCAATGGCTCGCGCTCGCGCTGCTCGCAGCGCTGGCGCCTGGGTGCAACGACGACAGTTCCGCGGGGGAGACGGACGGCCCCGCCTGCGAGGGCTACGGCGAAGATCCGGACCCGTGCTGCTGTTTTCCCGAGCCCGGGGTTGTCGCGTGCGACCAAACCCAGCTGTGCCCGAGTATCGAGGCTGACTGCGGGAGTGGCATGCTCGGCACAGGGACCTGCACCCTCGACCAGGCCTCGGACGCCGCGGTCATGTGCGCACTGACGGCGCTTGGAGACTCCAGCTCCAACGGCAGCCTCGCCTGGTCCGTCCAGCAAGCGGACGGCCTCATCCGGTCCGGCGGAACGCTTCACATCGGCGGTTCTCGCGCGGCTCTCGAGGCGACGATCGAGGATGACCAGGACACGACCCAACAGGCATACGCGGGCACGCTCCCGGATGACTTCGATGCCGAAGCGTGCGCCGCTTTGGACACCGCAGGGGCCCGTTTTGAGTGCATGTTGAACGCGACCGCGCTCGAGGACGGCCTGACCTGCCATGACGTCGTGTCCGGCGCGAGCTCCGGCTGACCGCAACGACTGCGGCGCTGCCATGGCTGGCCGGACGCCGATGAGGGCCCTATGATGTCCACGATGCTGATTGCAGCCTCCTTCGCCGTCACCGCGGGCCTCACCATGGGGCTCGTCGCGCTGCTGATGGCGGGCATGGCGATTGGCGTCATCGTCTCCAACCGGAAGCTCGCGGGGTCCTGCGGCGGCGCGGATGCGGACTGCATCTGCGAGAAGAAAGAGCGCGGCGAGTGTCCCCATGACAGCCCCGAGGTGCTCCCCCCGGGCGAGCGGTTGGTGAGTCCCAACCTCAACCGCGCGTTGTGAGTCGAGCGGCAGGTCTCGCGATGATCACCGAGGCCCGCACCTTCGCCGTCGAGGCCCACGGCGCCCAGACCTACGGCTCCGAGCCCTACGTCGTGCACCTCGATGCGGTCGCAGCCCTGGTCCCGGACGAGCCGAATCTCCAGGCCGTCGCCTACCTGCACGACGTGCTGGAGGACACCGAGGTCGAGCAGAGCACCATCGCGCAACGCTTCGGGACCGCGGTTGCGGAGGCCGTCGCGCTCGTCACCGACCCCGAGGCACCCCACCGCAGCGCTCGAAAGGAAAAACTCCACGTCCGGCTCTCCGCGCTCGGCATCGATGACCCCGCCTCGGCCTTGGCCCTGCACGTGAAGGTGGCCGATCGCCTCGCCAATGTTCGCTGCTGCGCGGAGTCCGGCGATCCCCGTCTGGCGATGTACCGCAAGGAGCACGAAGCGTTTCGGCCCGCCGCGTACCGAGCAGGCCTGTGCGATGCGCTTTGGGACGAACTCGATGCACTGCTCCAGCCGCAGCCGCAATAATCGAGCGAGGCAGGCGCGGTGTTGACGTGCTTCGCCGTATCGCTGATCGTCCCTGCGTGATGCGCCACCTCTGCCTCGGGCTCGCGATCCTCTGCGCCTCTGCCTGCCAGGGCAAGGGTGCCGGCGGCGGGAACCTCAACAGCGAGGGCCAGCAGGTCGGGATGGAGTTCACCGGCAAGAGCAGCAAGGGCAAGGACTTCAGCCTCGAGGACTACCGAGGCAAGGTCGTGCTCGTGAACATCTGGGCCACGTGGTGCAAGCCTTGTGTCATGGAGTTACCCGAGCTTCAGAAGCTTCACCACGCGCACGGAGACGACTTCGTGGTGGTGGGCATCAACGTCGACAAGCCGCGACTGCACAAGAAGATGCACGGCATGATCGCCGAACACGGTATCGACTACCCGGTCGTGCTCGACCCCGACGGCCAATCCCAGGGGACCTTCGGCGTGAACGGCTACCCAACGTCCGTGCTCTTGGACCGCAACGGGGTCGTCCGGTGGCGCCGCGAGGGCATCATTCGGCCGACCGACTCCGAAGCCGACACCGCGATCAAGGCCGCCCTCGCGGCGGGCTGAAACCGCCGAACCGGAACAGACCCGCGATGGACATCCTGACCCCGGATCCCAAGGTCCTGCTCGAGTTGGTCCGAGCCAAGATGCCCTTCGGCAAGTACGAAGGCCGGCCGCTGTCGAACGTCCCAGAGGAGTATTTCATCTGGTTTCGCGAGCGCGGCTACCCGCCGGGCAAGCTCGGCGAGCAGATGGCGATGATGCTGGAGATCAAGACCCACGGGCTGGAGACGCTGCTGTGGGAGCTCGAGCGCCGGCTCGATCCGATGGGCGCCGACTTCAAGTAGGCGAACGCGAGATCGGGGTCCCCGGCGTTGCTCGGACCTACGCCCCCCCACACACGGACAACAGCGGACTATCCGTCACCTCGCACTCCCCACAGGGACAATCCTCGTCTTGATGGCAGGCACGGGGCCCTGGCGCCTCGCAGTCACCTTCGTCATCGTCCTCACACCGCGCGATGGTCGAGTTCGCCGCGTAGAACACAGCACAGGCTTCCATGGGGCCGCAGTCCTCGGGCCCATCACACAGGTGTGCGTTCGGGTGAGTGCCCTTGACAGCGACGCGGAGCGGAGCGGAGCCGGCCGACTCAGGAGGATTCGCGGCGTGCTTTCCAGCGGTGCGGCATCATCTCGGGCACGTCGACACGGCGG